>Ga0335074_10000015_pt1 | contig 382030 bp, 339 predicted proteins | sample Lox_Sample_23_FD_206715 | JGI IMG/M metagenome (GOLD analysis project Ga0335074, IMG submission 206715) | Soil microbial communities from Loxahatchee National Wildlife Refuge, Florida, United States - Lox_Sample_2.3 | ecosystem: Environmental > Terrestrial > Soil > Wetlands | place: USA... | reverse complement strand
GTTATGAGAGGCCCATAAGCACTGGAAGCAATCGCGCTGGCGCACATCCAGGGACGCATGAAATCGGATTCGATTCGGCGGCGGACACGATTACGATTCGGCACACGGCTCGCAGCCGTGAGGGGTTCGCGCGTGGAGCGCTGCGGGCGGCGCGCTGGGTCGCCGGCAAAAAGGGATTTTTTGAGTTTCGGGACATCGTGAACGAGCTCGAGTAGGGCAGTTCGAAGGAGGCGGGATATGTTTACGGGATGCGGCACGGCGCTGGTGACACCATTTCGGCGCGACCTTTCACTTGACGAAGAGGCGCTGCGGCGGCTGGTCCGCCGCCAGATCGAGGCGGGAATCAATTTCCTGGTTCCCTGCGGCACCACCGGCGAGAGCCCTACGCTGACTGGCGAAGAACAGAAGCGCGTCGTCGAGCTCACCATCGAAGAAGCGAGCGGCCGCGTGCCGGTGGTCGCGGGCGCCGGCGGCAACAACACCGCGCACGTAATCGAAATGGCGCGGGAATTCGAGGCGATTGGCGCGAAGGGAATCCTGTCGGTCAGCCCGTATTACAACAAGCCGACGCAGGAAGGGCTGTATCAGCATTTCCGCGCCATTGCCGCCTCGGTCAGCGTGCCGGTGATTCTGTACAACATTCCCGGACGCACCGGAGTGAACATCGAGCCGGCCACCATCAAGCGCCTCGCTGAAATCGACAACATCGTGGCGGTGAAGGAAGCGTCCGGAAATATCGGCCAGATGGCCACGATTTTGGACATGGTGCCGGACGGATTTTCGGTGCTTTCGGGCGATGATGGGATCACGCTGCCGCTGATGGCGCTCGGCGGGCGCGGGCTGATTTCGGTAGCGTCCAATGAAATTCCCGGGGAGATGACGCGAATCGTGCAGCTGGCGCTGGCCAACGATTTTGGGGTGGCACGCGAAGTCCACCGGCGCTATTTCCGGTTGATGGAAGCGAATTTCGTGGAGACGAATCCGGGGCCGGTGAAAGCGGCGATGGCGTTGATGGGACTGCTCGAGCCAGTGTTTCGGCTGCCGCTGGTGGCGCCCAAGCCTGAAAGTCTGTCGAAGATTCGCGGCGCGCTGGAAGCGGTGGGATTGGTTCAAGGGGCCTATGCTACGCGCTGAAATCGAGCGGCTCTTCGACGAAAATCCCGAGCACTATTCGGAATCGGATCACGAGCTTTTTCAGCGTTTCAAGAACGCGCTGAATGCGGGCGAAATCCGCGCTGCCGAGCCGGATGAGGCTTCAAAAACCGGATGGCGTGTGAACGCATGGGTGAAAAAGGGCATTCTGCTTGGATTCCGAATTGGCCATCTTGTGGAGATGTGCTCCCAAGGCGCCCAGCAGGACTTTTTTGACAAGTCCACCTACCCGCTGAAAACTTTTTCCATCGATTCGGGCGTGCGGATTGTGCCGGGGGGGTCGAGCATACGCGACGGATGTTTTGTCGGGAGAGGCGTCACGTGCATGCCGCCGATGTATATCAACGTGGGCGCGTACGTCGGCGAAGGGACGATGGTTGACTCGCACGCGTTGGTGGGAAGCTGCGCTCAGATTGGACGCAAATGCCATATTTCTGCTGCGTCGCAAATTGGTGGAGTGCTGGAGCCGGTTGGCGCGCTTCCGGTGATCGTTGAAGACGAAGTGCTGGTGGGCGGGAATTGCGGGGTTTATGAAGGAGCGGTTGTGAAGCGGCGCGCGGTGCTGGGCACCGGCACGGTTTTGAATCGTTCCACTCCCGTCTACGATCTCGCCACCGGCGCGGTTCACGCCGCGAGCGATGATGAGCCGCTCGTGATTCCCGAAAACGCGGTGGTGGTGGCCGGGGCGCGCGCGATAACGCAGGGACCGGGAAAAGATTGGAATCTCTCGCTCTACACGCCGGTAATCGTGAAGTATCGCGACGCGAAGACGGACACGAAGGTGCAACTCGAGGATTTGCTGCGTTGACGCCGAAGCGCGATTTTCCCAAGAAGCTCGCATTGCCGTCGAGCATCTATATTCCGTACGACATTGGAGTCCGTTTGCCGCGAGGGACCGAGTGACCGGCCACGCCGAGCTTTTTTATTTCTGCGGAATTGTGGCGCTCATCGGCCTCGTCGAGGCGGCGATTTTCTGGATGGCGCCGCGTTGGGAGCGGCCCGGGCTATTCTTTGCCGTCACGGTCGCGCCGGAATTTCGTTCCAACTCACAAGGCCGCAAGATTCTTGGGCGCTATCGCATGCTGGTTATAGTGCTCATCGCCATCGGGTGGGGATTGATTTTTGCGGGCGCGGCGCCGCAGCGCTGGCCGCTTTTGATTCTCGGAATCGCGTGGATGGCCTTCGGGCCGCTGATCGCGTTTCTAATCGCGCGGGAAACCGTGCTGCCTCATGCGGCGCAGTCCGTAATCGTGCAGGAAATGGTGAAGGCGCCGCGCGCCGCGCATCTGCCTGGCGGATGGCTGCTGCAGATTGGTCCCTTCGCCATTTTGGCGGCGGCGGCTATTTTCTTGCGCGTGAACTGGGCCCGCATTCCGGAGATCTTTCCGGTGCATTGGGGAATCGACGGACAGCCGAACGGATGGTCGGTGCGCACGCCGATGGGAGTTTACGGGCCGCTGTTGATGGGCGCGTCGATTCTGGCAGGGCTTGCGCTGATCACTCACGGCGTGCTGCGAGAAGCGCGAGTGGTCCGCGTTCCCGGCGCGCCATCGCAGTCGAGAGACTTTCCCCACCAGGTGGGATACTTCCTCTCCGGCGTCGAATACTTTCTCGCAATAGTGTTTGCTTTCGTGGCGCTGATGCCGCTGGTGGGGCCTCCGAAGTTCGCACTTGTATTGATCCTTCCAATCATATTGATTGCAGTAGTGTTTGCAGCGGCGCACCAATTGAATCAGACCAGCGCGCACGCAGTGAGCGCAGCAGCGCTGCCGGGCGCGGACGGGGTGTTCGGCGACGGCACTCTCGACGAACACTGGAAGATGGGAATCTTTTACTACAACCCGGATGATCCTGCGCTGATGGTGGAGAAAAGGTTCGGCATCGGTTACACGCTAAATTTCGCGCGCGGCCGAGCGTGGCTGGTTCTCGTTCTGCTGATGGTGATTCCTCTCGCGCTCGCGTTTGCCGCTGTTTTTCGGAAGGGCTGATTTGCGGAAGGCGCGCGCCACCCGGTTTCACCTATCCCCGGTTACCAACCCATTTGGCGCATCCGCTCCAGGATGAGTGCGCTGTAATGCTTCATGTGTTCGGGCCGCCGCTTCAAGGGCAACGGCAGGATTGCGGCGAGCTCGGCCGATCTTTGCCGGTCGATATTCCGGGCCGAAGTTCGGTAGTAGTAGCGGCACGCTGACTCCGCGCCGTACACACCAGGGCCCCATTCGACTACGTTGAGGTAGAGCTCCAGAATGCGCTTCTTGCCGAGGACGAGTTCGGCTACCGGCACAAGCGTGAACTCGGCGCCCTTGCGAAAGATCGAGCGGTCGGTTCCGAAGAACAGATTCTTTACCAGTTGCTGATCGATGGTGGATCCCCCGCGGAGGCGACCGCCCTGCATGTCATCTTCCGCCGCGATTTCCATCGCGTGCCAATCAAATCCATGATGCTGGTAGAAGCGGGCGTCTTCCGCGGCGATGACCGCATGCTGCAGATCAGGGGAGATTTGGGTCAGGGGAACGAATTGGTATCGTTCCCGATACGGCCTGTGTTGAACCCAGGCTTGCAATCGCCGCTCGATATGTACGGCGGTGGTCGGCGGGTCGATCCACCGGGCCGCCACAAGCATCAGCGCGGCAAGCGACCAAAGAACTGCCAGTCCGATGAGGCAAAATCGGACAACGGATCGGAGAGTGATTTTCCATGACGAGGTTTTGGACTGTGCGTCTCGATTGTGGGGCACACCTCAGAATAATCTTTTAACCTGGATTGAAAAAGTGTCCCATTCGCCGGCCCGGCAGACACTTGCGCGCTGTTAGCCGAACAAATCATCTGCTAACGATGCCAACGCGACGCGGGCCTTGACAAGGGCAGCAGGTTCTCCTAATTTATAGAGCGTCATGAAACTGCTGCGGGCGCACCATAGCCATCGCCACCATCACACGGAAATGTGCCTGCGGCGGTGTGGCTAGCTCGCCAGTCATAGCTGGACTCGTCAGCCCGCCGGCGCGGAAAGCGCAGGCGGGCTTTTTGTTTATGGGGAGATGAAATGGAGCTCGATTTCGAGAAAGAAGGCGGATTGATTCCCGCCATCGTCCAGGACGACGCGAACGGCGAAATCCTGATGCTGGGATTCATGAATCGCGAGGCGCTGGCCAAGACGCAGGCGACGGGATTCGTCACGTTTTATAGCCGCTCGCGCAAGAAGCTGTGGACGAAGGGCGAAACCAGCGGGCAGAAGCTGCTGCTGCGCGAACTTCGCGTCGATTGCGATTTGGACGCGGTGCTGGTGCGCGCGCAACTGGAAGGCGGCGCCGTCTGCCACGAAGGCTATCGCAGCTGTTTCTTTCGCCGGTTGGAGCGCGATGGCTCGGCGACGACGGTTGCGGAGCGGATCATTTCGCCCGCGGAACTCTACGGGAAAGGAAAGAGCTGATGAGCAGCCTGAAATTGGGAATCCCGAAGGGTAGCTTGCAGGAGTCGACCGTCGAACTCTTCGGAAGGGCGGGCTGGAGAATCAGCATCAATTCGCGCAGCTACTATCCGGGAATCGACGATCCGGAGATCGAATGCATGATGGTCCGCGCGCAGGAAATGGCGCGCTACGTGGAGAACGGCGCCATTGACGCGGGGCTTACCGGCAAGGATTGGATCATGGAGACCGGCGCGGACGTGGAGGAAGTCGCCGAGCTGGTCTATTCCAAGACGGGGCTTGGCAAAGTGCGCTGGGTGCTGGCGGTGGCGGAAGATTCTCCGATGAAGAGCGTGCGCGACCTGGACGGGAAAGTAATCGCCACGGAAGCCGTGCGGATGACGGAAAAGTATTTGGAGCGAAACGGCGTGAAGGCGCGCGTGGAGTTTTCCTGGGGCGCCACGGAAGTGAAAGTTCCGCGGCTGGCGGATGCGATTGTGGAGGTGACGGAAACCGGCTCGTCGCTGCGCGCGAATCATCTGCGGGTGGTGGACACGCTGCTGGAATCGTCCACCCGATTCATTGCCAACCGTGGCTCGTTCCAAAATCCATGGAAGCGAGAAAAGATCGGCAACATCGCCATGCTGCTGGAAGGCGCGATCAAGGCGTACAACCGCGTGGGATTAATGATGAACGTGCGCGAAGTGGACTTGGAAAAAGTTTTGGCGGCGCTTCCGGCGCTCCGAAATCCGACCGTGGCGCACTTGAGCGATCGGGGCTGGGTAGCCATCAACACGATCATCGAAGAGAAAACCGTGCGGCAGCTGATTCCCAGGCTGAAAGCGGCGGGCGCGGAAGGTATCGTCGAGTATCCGCTGAATAAGGTCGTGTACTGATGCGCATTTTGCCGCTGACGGAGACGACCGAGAAGAAATTCCTTGGTTCGCGACGCGCGAGCAGCCACGAAGCGGAACGCGTGGCGCGGCGCATCGTGGACGACGTGAGAAAGCGCGGCGATGCGGCGCTCTTTGTGTGGACCAAGAAGCTGGACACGCTGGCGTTGACGCCGCGCAACGTGTGGGTTTCGCGCGCGGAATTGGTCAAGGCGCGGAAAAGCGTTTCGCGCGAGTTTCTTGCCGCCATGCAACACGCCGCGCGCAATATTCGCGCCGTGGCGCGGCGCCAATTGCCGCAGGAATGGACGATCGAGGTCGAACCCGGCGTGCGCGCGGGCCAGCGCGTGCGCCCCATCGAATCGATCGGGTGCTATTTGCCCGGCGGAAGATTTTCGCTGGTGTCAACACTGCTGATGACCGTGATCCCGGCGCAGGAAGCAGGCGTACGGCGGATCGTGGTAGTGAGTCCGCAGCCGGGTGCGGCGCTGCTGGCCGCGGCCGATCTGCTTGGAGTCGAGCATGTCGCGCGGATTGGTGGAGCGCAAGCGATTGCGGCGCTGGCTTATGGAACGAAATCGATTCCGCGCGTGGATAAAATTTGCGGGCCGGGAAATCGTTACGTAACGGCGGCGAAACAAATCGTCAGCACCGATTGCGCCATCGATATGCTGGCCGGTCCCACGGAAGCGGTGGTGCTGGCTGCGCGCGGCAACGCCAAATTCATTGCCGCGGATTTGATCGCGCAGGCCGAGCATGATCTCGACGCGGTTCCGCTGTTCGTCACTACGTCGCAGCGCTTGGCGCACGAGGTTGCCGGCGAAATCGAGCAGCAGCTTGCGGCGCTGACTTCCACGAATCTGGCGCGGCGGTCGCTCGACGCGAATGGCGCGGTGCTGGTGGCGCGCACGCCGGCCGCGGCGCTCGCGTTCGTGAACCGGTTCGCGCCGGAGCATTTGAGTTTGCCCGACGGCGATCTTGGCTTTTGGAAGAAATTCGATTCGGCCGGAAGCGTGTTTCTGGGCGACTGGAGCGCGCAGACGTTTGGCGATTACGCGAGCGGAACGAATCACGTGCTTCCCACGGGCGGAGTGGGACGCGCGCGCGGCGGGCTTTCGACGGCCGATTTCGTGAAATGCGTCAGCGTGCAGGAAGTTTCGCGGGCCGGTGCGCGCAGGCTTGCGCCGGTAGCGGAGGAATTTGCGCGCGCGGAAGGACTGGAAGCGCACGCGCGGTCGGTTGAGGTGCGAAGATGAAGCCGTCGATCGCGGTGCGCGAATCGGTGCAGCGCATGCGTCCGTATCATCCACCGCTGGAGGGCCGCACAAGCAAGCTGCGCCTGGATTTCAACGAGAATCCCATCGGCTGCTCGCCGGCGGTGCGGCGCGCGCTGGCGCGATTGAGCGCTGCATCGATTTCGGCGTATCCCGAGCAGGAGACGGTTCGAAAAAAAGCCGCGCGGCATTTTGGTGTTCGCCCGGACGAACTTTTGCTTTCGAACGGCACCGACGAAGCGTTGAGCCTGGTAGTGAATGTGTTCGTCGAGGCGGGCGATCGCGTGCTGCTGGTCGAGCCGACCTACGCGATGTATCGATTTTATTCCGAATTGGCGGGCGCGCGGATCGTGGCGCTGCGTTACGACGCGGACATGCGTTTTCCATGGGACGACGTTCTGGCGGAGTTGCGCCGAGGGTCGCGCCTGTTCTTTCTGCCCAACCCGAATAGTCCCACCGGGCATCTGCTTTCGCTTGCTGAACTGCGCCGCATCCTGAAAGCCGCAACGAAAACGATGGTGGTGATCGACGAAGCGTATTTTGAATTTTGCGGCGTGACGGTGATTCCGTGGATCCGGCGTTACGAGAATTTGATCGTCACGCGCACGTTTTCGAAAACGTGCGGACTCGCTGGGTTGCGGCTCGGGTGCCTGTTCGTCCACCGCGAACTGGCCGCGCAGATGCGCAAGGCGCAGTCGCCATATCCGGTCAACGTAGCGGCATTGGCGGCCGCCGGCGCGGCCATGCGCGATCGCGCGTTCATCGCGAGGACTGTGCGCGAGGTGGTCCGCGGCCGCGAAGAACTGCGGCGCGGATTGGCGAAGCTGGGCGTTCGCTGCTTTCCGAGCGCCGGGAATTTCGTGCTGGCATACTTTGGGGACGGAGCCAAATCGGTTGTGGCGGCGCTCGAAGGCAAAGGCATTCTGGTGCGCGACCGGTCTGGCGATTTCGGCGGCGAGGGTTACGTGCGCATCACGCTGGGAACCTTGGCACAGACGCGCCGCTTGCTGCGAGAACTGAAGGCGGTCCTATGAGAACGGCGAGCCTGCGGCGTGCGACGAAAGAAACCGACATCCGGCTGCGGCTGAAGCTCGATGGCCGCGGCAAATCCGAAATTTCCACCGGCGTGCGCTTTTTCGACCACATGCTGGAGCAGATCGCGCGGCACGGCGCTCTCGATCTGAATCTGACGGCGCGCGGCGACCTGGACGTGGACCAGCACCACACCGTCGAAGACGTGGGCATCGCGCTGGGCGAGGCCGTCAAGAAAGCGCTGGGAACGAAACGTGGAATCCTGCGCGCGGGCTATTTTCTGATGCCCATGGACGATTGCCTGGCGGCCGCCGCTATCGACTTTTCCGGCCGCGCGCATTGCGTGTGCAACTGGAAAATCTCCGCGCCGCGCGTGGGCGATTTCCAAACTGAGCTGATGGAAGATTTTTTTCGCGCGTTCGCGCAGGCGGCGTCGGCGAATGTTCATTTGAAGCTGATCTACGGGCGGTCGTCGCATCATCAGGTCGAGTCGATCTTCAAGGCCTTTGCCAAGGCGCTGCGCTTTGCGGTCACGCGCGATAAGCAGCTTCGGCGCGTGCTGCCTTCCACGAAGGAAATGCTGTGAAGATCGCCATTGTCGACTATGGCGCGGGGAATTTGCCGTCGGTGGAGCGCGCGCTGCGTGGGCTGGGCGCGGAAACAGAGCGCGCCGCGGAGCCGGCGCAAGTGGCTGGCGCGCGGGCAATTGTGTTGCCGGGTGTCGGGCATTTTGGCGCGTTCGTAGCAGGACTGCGCGAGCGAAATTTAACCGCGCCGCTGCGGACCGCGTACAAATCTGGCGTGCCAATTTTGGGAATTTGCCTGGGGCTGCAGGCGATGTTCTCATCGAGCGAAGAAGCGCCGAACGACTCCGGTTTGGAGTTTTTCCCGGAGAAGGTGACGGCGCTGCCAACCAACGTGAAATCTCCGCACATTGGATGGAACCAACTGCGACGAGTCCGCGAGAGCCGGCTGCTGCAAGGCGTACCGGAAGGCGCGTACTTCTATTTCGCGCATTCGTTCGCAGCGCCGGGTGAAGCGCCGGCAATGGTGGCCGCATGCGATCACGGAGTGTCGTTCGCGGCCGTGATCGAGCAAGAAAATCTGTTTGGTGTCCAATTTCACCCTGAAAAATCGGGTGAAACGGGCGCGCGGGTGCTGCGCAATTTTCTGGAGTCGCTCTGATGCCGCTGGCGCGCAGAATTATTCCTTGTCTGGACGTGGATGCCGGGCGCGTGGTGAAGGGTGTGGAATTCACGGGGCTGCGCGACATGGGCGACCCCGCGGAGCTCGGGGCTCGTTACAATCGCGAAGGCGCGGATGAGCTGGTGGTGCTCGATATCAGCGCCTCGTTTCAAGGGCGCGCGACTTTTCTCGAAACCATTCGCCGTGTTGCGGAGCAACTGAATATTCCCCTGACTGCGGGCGGCGGCATTCGCACCATGGAGGAGGGCCGCGCGGTGCTACTCGCGGGCGCGGATAAAGTGACCGTCAACACGGCGGCGGTGCAGCGTCCGGAATTAATTTCCGAACTTTCGCAGCAGTTTGGGGCGCAGGCGGTGGTGCTTTCGTTGGACGTGAAGAGCGGGAACGGCTCATGGGAAGCGTACGTGCGCGGCGGCAGGCAAGCCACTGGCCGCGATGCAGCGGATTGGGCCGCCGAAGCGGTGGAACGTGGCGCGGGAGAAATTTTGCTGACGTCGATCGATCGAGATGGCACTCGCAGCGGTTTCGATTGCGAAGTGACTGCGAAAATCGCCGCCACGGTGCCAGTGCCGGTGATCGCATCGGGCGGCGCCAGCACTTTCGAGGATTTTCTCGCCGTGTTCACCCATGGATGCGCGGACGCCGCCTTGGCCGCGTCGATTTTTCATCTGGAGACGCACTCGATCGCGGCGCTGAAGAAATTCCTGGCCGAGCGCGGAGTGCCGGTGCGGCAAAGCCGATGATCATTCCCTGCATCGATCTTCAGGGTGGAAAAGCGGTGCAACTGGTGCGTGGGCGGCGCCGCGCGCTGGCTGTGGATGACGTGCTCGGATTGCTGGAACGGTTTCGGGGCTATCCGATTCTCCACATCATCGACCTGGACGCGGCCATGCGCAAAGGTTCGAATGCGGCGTGGATCAAGCGGCTTTGCGCCCGCGCCGATTGTGAGGTGCGCGTGGGCGGAGGAATTCGCACGGCGCAGCGCGCCGCACGAATTGTGTCATGGGGCGCGGACAAGGTGATCGTGGGCAGCGCGGCCTTTCGCGACGAGCAAGTGGATCGCAATTTTCTATCGCAATTGCGGCGGCGCGTCGGCCGCAAGCGAATTATCATCGCTCTCGATACAGAGGGCGGGCGGATCGTGGTGCGCGGGTGGCGCGAGCGGCTAAAGCTCCGTCCGGAGGATGTGATTCCAGCGCTCGAGCCTTTTTGCTCCGGATTTCTTTCGACGTTCGTGGATAACGAGGGTTCGATGAAAGGCACCGATCTCTCCTGGTTTCGAAAGCTCCGCGGCGTTACTTCGCTGCCGATCACCGCTGCCGGCGGAATTCGCAGCATGCGCGAAGTGGCTGCGCTCGAAAAAGCGGGGATGAACGCAGCCGTGGGCATGGCCATCTATACGGGGAAGCTTGCGTCCGGCCGAACCGGGCTGGGAAAGCCGTGAAACAAAGTGCCGGGCCGCATGAACGCGCGCGGATACTTACGTTCACGTCACCGAATTCCAGCCTCGCGGGCGCGGATTGGCGGTTCATGGTGTATAGTTTTTCTTGGCGCGGCTACGCTGATAGCCGGTTCGCTCTGCGCTCCAGGCCACTTCGATTGCTCTGCGCCGCATCTTTTCTAAAATGAAAAAACATCTGCAAGTGATGAAGTTTGGCGGCACGTCTGTGGGCGATGCCGCGTGCATCGGGCGCGTCGCCCAGATCGTGCAGGACGCCTCGGGCCACGACCCGGTGGTTGCGGTGGTGTCGGCCATGAGTGGCGTGACCAATCGTCTGATCGAGGCTGCCATTCACGCCGAAGCGGGCGATCTGGAACGCACCGGCGCTGTCTTCGGGGTGATGCGCAAGCAGCATGAGGCGGCGCTCCGCGAACTAATTCGCAACGAAGCGCGCCGAAAAGAAATCGCCGAACGGCTCGATCAAATTTTTTCCGAAGGCGAGCGCCTTTGCAAAGGCACCGCCCTGCTTCGCGAACTCACCCCCCGCACGCTCGACGCGATATCGAGCCTTGGCGAGCGGCTTTCCGCGCCGATGGTCGCAGGTGCGCTCGAGGAAATTGGCGCGAAGAGCGAAGCCATCGAAGCGACGGAATTGATCTTGACCGACCCGTCGCACGGCGGGGCCGATCCGTTGATGGACCGCACGCGCGAGCGCTGCGAAGCGCGCATGTTGCCGCTGCTCGGGCACGGAGTGATTCCGGTGGTCACGGGTTTTATCGGCGCAACCAGCGAAGGAGTGCTCACGACTTTGGGCCGCGGGGGATCGGATTATTCAGCGACGATCTTGGGCGCGGCGCTTGGCGCCGATGAGGTGATCATCTGGACCGATGTGGACGGCGTTATGACCGCCGATCCGCGCCTGGTTCCGGAAGCGCGCACCATTCCGGAAATTTCCTACCGCGAAGCCAGCGAGCTGGCGTATTTTGGCGCGAAAGTCCTGCACCCGAAGACGCTTCGCGCCGTGCAGCAGGCGGGAATACCCGTCTGGATTCGCAATAGCTTTGAACCGTCGCGAACTGGAACGAAAATCACTCCGCAGGGTCGCAGCAACGGCGGAGGCGTAAAAGCCCTAACCGCCATTCGCGACGTGGCATTGATTACCGTTGGCGGGCCGGGGATCGTGGGAGTTCCAGACGTGGTGGCGCGCACCTTTGCGACCACGGCGCAGCTGCGCGCGAATCTGCTGCTGATTTCCCAATCGTCCTCGCAGAACGACATCTGCTTTATCGTGCCCGGCGGCGATGCGCAGCGCACCGTGGAAGCTTTGCGCAGGGAATTCGCGCAAGACGTGGCGCACGAAAACGTCGAGCACATCACTGTGGATCCGAGCATCGCGATTGTGGCGGTTGTTGGTGAAAATATGCGGGGCGTTCCCGGACTTGCCGGGCGGACTTTCAGCGCCCTCGGGCGCGAAAATGTGAACGTGATTGCCATCGCGCAGGGTTCGTCGGAGAGCAATATCTCGTTCGTGGTGGCCGAAACGGACGTCAAAACCGCGTTAATCACCACGCATCGCGAATTCGGCCTTGGCGCTGGAGTGCGCCAGGAAGTGACCACAGGTTCGCGTACATGACTCAGCAGCCCCCGAGCGTAGCCGCGCCGCCCAGCGCGAAGGCCGCGCAGCGTTGCATCCTGCCGGAATGCGGCGCAGTGTACGGGATTCGCGAGCGCATTTACGTCTGTCCAAAATGCGGCGGGCCGCTGGAAATCGATTGCCGCGTGTCGGCGATCCGCGATGCTGCTGTGTTGCGCTCCACGTGGGAATCGCGAGGCAATTCGCGCGACCCGCGCGATATCAGCGGAGTGTGGCGTTATCGCGAACTCCTGCCATTCGAAGATTCGGCGCCATTTGTTACGCTATACGAAGGCGACACGCCGATCTACGAAGCTCCGCGCTCTGCGAAATATTGCGCGCTCGATGCGCTCCGCCTGAAGCATCAGGGGTGCAATCCTACGGGGTCATTTAAGGATACCGGCATGTGCGCCGCGGTTACTCAGGCGCTGGTGCTGGGCGCGCACACTGTGGTTTGCGCCAGCACCGGAAACACCGCCGCCAGCCTGGCTGCCTACGCAGACCGCGCCGGACTTCAACCGGCGATTCTGCTGCCGCGCGGCCAAATCAGCCCCGCAAAACTGGCCCAGAGCATGGACTACGGCGCGCTGGTCTGCGAAATCGACGGTAACTTCGATGACTGCATGCGGCTGATCCAGGAATTGGGCGAAGATCCCTCCATTTACGTGGCGAACTCGATCAATCCGTTTCGTATCGAGGGCCAGAAAACGGTGGCCTTCGAGATGATGAATCAATGCAATTGGCGAGTGCCGGATCACGTGGTAGTTCCCGGCGGAAATATGGGAAATAGCTCCGCGCTTGGAAAAGGCTTCGAGGAATTGCGCGCGCTCGGCTTGATCGGACGTCTGCCGAGGCTGAGCGTCATACAAGCCGAAGGCGCGTCGCCGCTCGCGCGTCTGTTTGCTGATTTGCCGCCCGCGAAACCTTCCGCGGAAATTCAGCTTCCGGAAACGCTCGCGTTTGAAGAGCACCCGCGAACGCTGGCAACGGCCATCAAGATCGGCGCTCCGGTATCCTGGAAGAAAGCGCTGCGCGCTGTGTTGCGCTCGGACGGAAAAATTATCAGCGTCAGCGAACAGGAAATCGCCGACGCGAAAGCGATGATCGGGCGCGACGGAATCGGCTGCGAGCCTGCCTCTGCCACCACTGTGGCTGGAATCAAGAAATTGGTTGCGGCCGGACACATTCGGAGGGGAGAATCCATCGTCGCGGTGCTTACCGGGCACGTGCTGAAAGATCCGGACTACGTGAGCGCTTATCATCGCGGCACGCTGGCGCTTGAACGCGCGCAGGGCGGATCGATCGAACCGCAGCGAATCGCCGGAGCGTTCCGCAACGCGCCGCAGCACGTGGAGGCTTCGAAATCCGCGATCCTGAAGATGCTCGAACAGAAGCGCTAGCGGCCCGGCTGCATCCTGGCTCATCTTCTGCTTGTGCTTGGCTTGCTGCAAACGCATCGCGGCATTTCCTATTTTGATGACCTCCTCCCGCCAACCCTCCTACGAAGTCCGAGTTCCGGCATCCACCGCGAATATGGGCGCGGGTTTCGATTGTCTCGGCCTGGCGCTGGAGATGTATCTGAGCGTACGCGCCACGGTGCTCTCCCAACCAGGCGCCAAAACGCGGGCCCGCAGCCGCGGCGTGCGCGGCACGTCCGCGCTTCCCAAAGATCCCGATCAAAATTTGATCTTTCGCGCCATGCGGCTTACCGCGGAGCGAGAGGGTTTCGAACTGCCGCGCATTCGGCTGGCCGTGCAGAATGAAATTCCCGTGGCTGGCGGGCTCGGCAGCAGCGCAGCCGCCGTGGTGGCTGGGCTTGCTCTGGCGTATCTCGCCACAGGGCGGCAAGTGCCCAAAGATAACGTGCTGCGCCACGCAACTGAATTGGAAGGCCATCCGGACAACGTAGCCGCTGCCTTGCTGGGCGGGTTCGTAGTCACCTTCACGCGCCCGGACGGAAGCGTTGTAGCTCTTCGGAAGCGCTGGCCGAAAGTGATCCGTGTGATCGTGGTGACTCCCGATCTCGCGCTCGAAACTAAAAAATCGCGTGCCGTGCTGCCGCAATCCGTTCCAAGGGCTGACGCCGTGTTCAATCTGCAGCGTTCCGCGTTGTTTGTAGCTGCGCTTGAGGATCGTCGCTACGATCTGATTTGGGACGCGATGCAGGACCGCCTGCACCAGGTCCCTCGTCAGGCGCTCATTCCGGGATTGTCCGAAGTGTTCGCGCTGCCGCGAATTCCGGGGCTGCTTGGACTTGCACTGAGCGGGGCGGGCCCCAGCGTAGTCGCTCTGGCCACGGAGCGGATCGACGAGATCGGCAAGAGCATTGCGGCGTGTTTTGAACGCCACGGCATGTCTCCCGCGATACGCACTCTGGAAGCCGCGCAGGAGGGCCTTACGTCGTCACAAAAGTACGTTTCATTGCGCTAGTCGGCCGGCTGGCTACGATCGGCGGAACATTCCATCGTGCGTGCCGCCGTTGTGTCAGTTCGTTTGAGCCTTGCGGTTTTTCCGGTACGCGCCTAGCGTGCTTGCCAAGCCCAGACCCAGCAGGCCGATGCCCAGCAGCGAGAGAGCGCTCGGTTCGGGCGTCGACACCGGCGGTGGCGGCGGAGGCGGAATTATCTGCGGAATCGACGGCGGCCCTCCCCCAACGAGGGGGAAATATGGCGGAGGAATCATCGAGATCGGTACGTTCGGCGGAATGTTAGGGGGAGTGACCACCGGGACCGGACTCGTCGGCCCAAGCGTCGGGTCAAGTGAAGGCGGCTCGTCCGGCAAGTTCGGCGGCGCCGCGGAATTCTCCGCAACCAAGGTGTAATTCGGCGGAGCGTTCATCGCGGCGCCGGCAGGCTCGGCTGGCGACACGGGCTGGACCGGCGTTTCCGAGATCTGGTTTCCACAACGAGTGCGCGCTTCGTGGGTGCCGTCGCTGATGAGAGTTTCTCCCGCGCGCAGCAGTAGGCGTTTCTTAGTCCAATAAATACGGCCATTTAGGCGGTAGGAGACGTAGACTTCGCGATCACGCGCAAGTCGGATGATATGCGCGCGAGACAGATCGAAATTTGCGTACAGAGCAGCAACCAGTGGATCGTTGGCAATCGCGTTGCGCAGCTCTTGCACACTGTCCACGCCGCCGGGAATCACGGAATAGGGATACAGGCGGCGCTGCGCGATTTCCGCATCCCCTGCCCAGCCATCGAAGTGTGTGTGATAGGCGGCTGCTATCCGGTCGTATTTGTGCTGGGCGTCGTTCCAGCTGATAATGCCAAAGGCCGTCAATGCCGCCGTAAGTGCGCAGAGCACTCCCGCCCAGTACACCCAATAGTGCCAAGCAGGCAGTCTAGGCAGCTCGTTCGGTAATTCACCCGGTTCCATCTTTGAGTGCATCACCCGATGGGACAGCACGTTGCGTGCCAAATTTACATACTGATTTTTCGCAGGATAGCCGGCTAAGCCCTCGAAAACTATGGAACCCGAAGTACTAAAGTTTCCCCATCGTCCAAAGATTTTCTCAGGGAAATGCCTGCCTGGCTTGGCTATCGGCTCCTGCGCGGGCTGGATTGCGTCGCCAAAAGTACTGCAAGTCTGCTGGATTAGCGGAAAGCGTCTTTACGACCACCACAGCGGAGAGGTTTTCTCGCCTAGGCATTTCAAAATCGGCGGGATCGGGAGGATGCTACCGGATTTGTGTGCTTCTTGCATGGCGCAGCCGCGTGGACTGCTTCAATTCCTTTTGCCAATGCCAAAACATTACGCCCAAAACGCTGACCGGAGCCAGTATGCAGATACCGACAGCCAGAACGAGTATCCCGAGAAGTAAACTGTTGACCACCGTATCTGCCACTGAAACCTCCTCGAAAACTATTAAAAATAAAATATGAATACCAAATCCCGATGACTGTAGCTTCGCGCGTCAAGCTCGTCAAGCCGGGTATAAACCCGGCGAAACCGCTTCACCGGACGCGAAAGTCACGCAGCGGCCGAGGCCGGTCGTGCTGGCGGCGCCATGAATTCAGGGCCCACAGGTTCCTTGACGGCGCCGTTCACGATCCTCTCGATTTCTTCCCGTGCGCTCGCGTCAAGCGACCATCCATCGATTTTGCCGACGTCAGCGACTTGATCGGGCCGCCGTGCGCCCCACAGCGCGATGGTAACTCCGGGCTGGTCCAACGCCCATCGAACGCCCAAATCCATTACGCGCTTGCCGTAGTTTTTCTTTGCAAAGGCATCCAGCTCGGAAATGGCCCGCAAATACTGGCTGAATCTTGGCTCTTGGAACTTGGGATCAAGTTTGCGCAAATCGTCGCCAGTAAACTTCGTATCCTTGGTGATCCGGCCGCTCAGAAGCCCGCGGCAAAGCGAGCCGTAAACGAGCGTGCTGATGTTGTGCTCGCGTGCGTACGGAAGCACGTCCCGGTCGATTTCCCGCTCGAACAGATTGTACGGAGGCTGTTCCGTGTGCAAGGGAGCCGATCGCCGAAATTCTTCCATCTGTGGGGGAGAGAAATTGCTCACGCCGATCGCGCGGATCTTTCCTTGCTCGTACAGCTCGCGCATGGTTCCGGCGGTTTCCTCCATGGGTACCCGCGGATCGGGCCAGTGAACCTGATAAATATCGATGTAGGTGGTTTTCAGGCGCCGGAGCGAATCGTCGATTTCGTTTAGAATTCCCCTGCGCGAGGCGTTGCGGAACACCTGCCCGCCGCGCCACTCAATTCCCACTTTTGTGGCGATGATCACCCGGTCGCGCGCGGCCGCTTCGGCGATCGCCTTGCCGACGATCTCCTCCGAGCGCCCGAAACCGTAAGCCGGAGCCGTGTCGATCACGTTGATGCCATTGGCGATTGCCGCATGGAGGGTACGAATTGATTGCTGCTCGTCGCTCCCACCCCACATCCAGCCGCCAATCGCCCAGGTTCCCAGAGCGATGCGCGATGCCCGCATCCCAGTGCCGCCAATTTGTGCGTATTCCATGTTTGCCTGCCTTGCCCTGGCCCGTGTCACACCGCCGAGGCGGGATCGCCGTCTGCGCCACGCCGAAGCACTCGAATTTTGTGTTCAAGAGGATTTGATGTGGCTGCAGCGCTCACGGACGCATTCGTCAGCGCGTTGTTTTTGGCGCTCCCGATTCCGCGCCGTGCGATAATGGAGGTTCTCCAGGTATCAGCTTCCGCTGATAGCGACGCTTTGCCGTCCCGTTGGGCGGCTCCAGGAGTACTTGCATAGATGTGGATTGTTCGGCTTGCCCTACGCCGTCCTTATACATTCGTTGTTGCGGCCATCCTGCTCTTGATCGTCGGTGTCGTCGCCATCGTGCGCACGCCTGTCGATATTTTTCCCAACATCGATATTCCGGTGATCAGCGTCCTGTTCACGTACAACGGCCTCTCGCCTCAGGAAATCTCGGACCGGATCGTCTACAACTACGAGCGCGCGCTCACCACCACGGTGAACGACATCTCGCATATCGATTCGCAGTCTCTCGATGGGCGCGCCGTGATCAAGGTCTACTTTCAACCCGGCGTGGACCTCGGTAACGCAGTCGCTCAAGTCACGGCGATTTCGCAAACCATCATCCACTCTATGCCGCCAGGGACGCAGCCCCCGCTGGTGATTCAGTACGACGCTTCCACGGTTCCGATCATCCAGCTTGGTGTGTCTGGCCAGGGCCTCTCGGAGCAACAGCTCGGAGACTTGACCCAAAACTTCATTCGCATCGGCTTGATTAACATTCCGGGGGCGTCGGTTCCATTTCCGTACGGCGGCAAGCAGCGCCAGATTCAAGTGGACCTCAATACCCAGGCTCTGCAGGCCCATGGACTTTCTCCAGCGGACGTTGTGAACGCGATCGGCAACCAGAATCTGATCCTGCCGGCCGGTACCGCCAAGATCGGCGCTTTTGAATACCAGGTGGATATGAACGGCGCGCCGCAGACCATGCAGGAACTGAACGACCTGCCGGTGAAGCAAATCGGAAACTCCACCATTTACATACATGACGTTGCCAATGTTCGCGACGGCTATCCGCCGCAGACCAACATCGTGCGCGTAGACGGCAGGCGTGCCGCGCTCTTGCCGGTTTTGAAGGGCGGAGATGTCTCCACTCTCGACATCATTGCCAATGTGAAAAAGAAAATTCCGACCATTCTGGCGGGCCTGCCTCCCCAGTTGAGAGTGAAGTTCCTGTCGGACCAGTCGATCTTCGTTCGCGCTTCGATCGACGACGTCATCCGGGAAGGTCTTATCGCCGCCTGCCTCACCGGCCTGATGATTCTGATTTTCCTTGGCAGCTGGCGCAGCACGCTGATCATTGCGGTCTCCATACCCCTCTCTGTTTTAACTTCGATCATCGTGCTCAGCGTCTTGGGTCAGACGATCAACATCATGACCCTCGGAGGTTTAGCCCTGGCGGTGGGCATCTTGGTGGACGACGCTACCGTGGAGGTCGAAAACATCAACCGTAATATCGACCAGGGCAAGGAAATCATTCAGGCCATTCTCGACGGCGCATCGCAAATTGCCGTCCCCGCGCTGGTTTCCACCCTATCGATCTGCATCGTGTTTGTCCCGATGTTCTTTCTCTCCGGTGTGGCGCGGTACCTGTTCGTTCCCTTGGCTGAGGCGGTGGTCTTCGCCATGATTGCTTCGTACCTGCTCTCGCGCACGCTGGTTCCCACCATGGCCCGCTATATCCTGCAGGAACGCACTGAGGAGCAGCGCCAGGAGCAGATGGAATCCTCGCGAAATCCCTTCGTCCATTTGCAAGCCGGATTTGAAAAAGGGTTTGACCGTTTTCGCGAAGGTCACCATCGCATGCTGGCGGCGTGCATCGAGCATCGCAAGCTCTTCGTGGTCGGTTTCTTCGGCGTATGCCTTCTTTCCTTCGCGCTTCTCCCCTTGATTGGAGAGGATTTTTTCCCCTCTGTCGATAGCGGCGAATTCAACATTCACATGCGCGCCCCCACCGGCACCCGCATCGAGGACACCGCGGCGCTCTGCGACCGCGTGGAGAACGACATTCGCGCGCACATTCCGGCCTCCGAGTTGGCGACCATCATCGACAACATTGGTCTGCCCTACAGCAGCATCAACCTTTCCTACAGCAACTCCGCGCCCATTGGCACTGGCGACGCGGATATCCTGGTGTCGCTCGAACCTCATCATCGGCCCAGCATTGAGTACGTGCGCGAGCTACGCCGGGTGCTCAACCACGACTTCCCCGGCGTGGAGTTCTACGATTTGCCAACGGACATGGTCAGCAAAATCCTCGATTTCGGATTGCCCGCGCCGATCGATATCCAGGTGGTGGGCCGGGATTTGCTGGCCAACCGCCGCTTCGCGGACAATCTTCTAAATGAGCTCAAGTTCGTTCCCGGCACCGTGGACCTGCGCATTCAGCAGGCTTTCAACGAGCCACGAATACACATCCAGGTGAACCGCACCAAAGCCGAAGAGATTGGTTACACGGCGGACGACGTGGCCCAAAATCTGCTGGTCTCGCTGAGCGGCAGCTTCCAGACTTCGCCCACTTTCTGGCTCGATCCGCAAAACGGCGTGAGCTACAGCATCGCCGTCCAAACGCCTGAATATCGCAACGATTCGCTGCAAAAACTGCAGAACATTCCCATCACCGGCCCCGGCACCAACCAGTTGGATATTCTCAGCGACGTCGCTTCATTTAGCCGCAGCGCGGAAATGGCCGTGGTCTCGCATTACGATGTGGAACCGGTCATCGATATTTACGGTTCCGTCGACGGCCGGGATCTGGGCGGCGTGGCCAGTGACATCCAAAAAATCGTGGACCGCAGCCAGAAAAACCTGCCCCGCGGGTCGCAAATCCACATTCTTGGCGAGATTCAAACCATGCGGTCGTCGTTCGCCGGACTGCTCGGCGGCCTGGCATTTTCGATCGTGCTCGTGTACTTGCTCATTGTCGTCAATTTTCAGTCCTGGCTCGATCCCTTCGTGATTCTGATGGCTTTGCCGGCGGCGCTTGCGGGAATCGTCTGGTGCCTTTTCATTACGCACACAACCATCAGCGTCCCGGCGCTCACCGGCGCGATCATGTGCATGGGCGTGGGCACCGCCAACAGCATTCTGGTGGTCAGCTTTTCGCGTGAACGCCTGTCCGCGGGCAAGACGGCCGCCGAAGCCGCGCTGGAGGCCGGATTCACCCGCTTCCGCCCGGTGTTAATGACCGCTTTGGCGATGATCATCGGCATGTTGCCCATGGCCCTGGGACTGGGCGAAGGCGGCGAGCAGAACGCTCCGCTCGGCCGCGCGGTGGTCGGCGGGCTCATTTTCGCCACGATCGCCACGCTATTCTTCGTTCCCGTGTTCTTTAGCATCGTCCACGGCAGCCACCGCGCCGATTCTACGGCCGAGGCGCCATGAGCCATGAAACTGCCGCGGCGGGTTTGACATCTAAATCTATATAGCGCGATTGGGAAAGGTAATTCGTGACCAGCAGCCGTAGGGCTGTACCACATCGGCCGCAAAGCGAACCGGTTCGACTGAGGCAAGGTGAGTCCGGGCGCGGAGTTTTGATCGCGGCCATCGTCCTGCTCATTGTTGCGGTCGTCGTGATCGCCGGAGTGTTGCCACGCTTTAAGGCGCGCGCCGCGCTCAAGACGGAGACTCGCGAACTCGCGATCCCCACAGTCGCCGTGATTCACCCCAAGCTCGGCGACCCGCGCACCGAAATCGTGCTGCCGGGTAACATGCAAGCGTTTACCGACTCCCCGATCTATGCCCGCACCAATGGATATCTAAAAGCGTGGTATCACGACATCGGCTCGCGTGTGACGCAGGGCGAGTTGCTGGCCGTGATTGAGAGCCCGGAAGTGGATCAGCAACTCGATCAGGCTCGCGCCGATTTGAATACCGCCGAAGCCAACCTCGCCTTGGCCCGCATTACCGCTGATCGCTACCAAAATCTTTTGAAGAGCGGCTCGGTGGCCAAGCAGGACGTGGACAACGCGGTCGGCGATTACCAGGCCAAAAAGGCCACCGTGGCTTCCGCCCAGGCCAACGTCAAGCGCCTGCAAGAGCTGCAATCGTTCGAGAAAGTGTACGCGCCATTCGACGGCGTGATTACCGCGCGCAATACCGACGTCGGGCACCTGATCAATTCCGGCGCGGGAAGTCCGGCCACGGAGTTGTTCCATATGTCGGCGATCAGCAAGTTGCGCGTGTACGTCAACGTGCCGCAACAATACTCAAGTTCGGCGCGTCCGGGCCTGCCGGCCACCATCACATTGCAGGAGTTCCCTGGCCGCAGTTTCAAGGGCACGCTTGTCCGCACCTCGGAGTCGATCGACGCCGCGTCGCGCACCCTGCTCGTGGAAGTGGATGTCGATAATCCCACGCGAGAGCTGCTCCCCGGTGCCTACGCCGAAGTCCATTTCCAGATTCCCAACGCGACTCGCGCTTTGATCCTTCCGGTGAGTGCCTTGATCTTCCGCTCGCAAGGTATGCAGGCTGGCGTAGTGGAAAATGGCCACGCTGTGCTGAAGGACATCACTATCGGCCGCGACTTCGGCAATGAAGTGGAGGTAGTCGCCGGGCTCAATGCGGCTGATTCGGTCATCGTCAACCCGCCCGACTCGCTCGTTTCCGGAGAGTTGGTGCGCATCGTTAGTTCCCGCGAGGAAGATGGGGGTAATCCGTCCGGTGGGCTATGAGACGTCCGGCCGCGCCCGCGGACTCACCCAGATTCCGGTTGCGCCTCAGCCCGGTTCTCGCACACTCATGAACCCGGGCAAAAGGCTCCCTAAGCGTCTGGGCCTTCTATTCGTGGTGCTCCTGCTCGGTGGCTGCACGGTAGGACCAAAATACGTGCGGCCCAGCGCCGAAACTCCCACGGCTTACAAAGAAGCGAAAGGTTGGCTGCTCGCGCAGCCCAGCGCCGCGGTACCCAAAGGAAACTGGTGGGAAGTTTACGCCGATCCGCAGCTCGATTCTCTCGAACAGCAAGTAACCGTCTCCGATCAAACTCTCAAGGCAGCACAACAGCAGTTCTTGCAAGCCCGCGCCGCGGTCGGTGTTGTTCGCTCCAACTATTTTCCTTACGTCACCGCCGGAATCTCTGGCTCTCAAAATAGGCAGTCTCAAAATGCTCCTTTGTACGGTGCGGCGGCGCCGGTTAACTACGGTGAAGTTCAACTGCCCGTCGATGTTTCCTATGAACCGGACGTGTGGGGGCGCGTGCGCCGCAGCGTGGAAGCAGCGCGTTCCGAGGCGCAGGCCAGCGCCGCCGATCTGGCCAGCGTGGACTTAAGCCTGCATGCCGAATTGGCTCTCGATTATTTCGAATTGCGCGGCCTTGATTCCCAAGCGCAGCTTTTGAATTCCACGGTAGTTTCCTACCAGAAGGCCTTGCAGCTTACCGAGAGCCGCTATCGAGGCGGACTGTCCTCGGAGCTGGACGTGGCCCAGGCGCAAACGCAGTTGGAAACCACGCGCGCCGAGGCCGTCGATGTCGGCGTGCAGCGTTCCGCCTACGAACACGCCATCGCCGTGCTGGTGGGAAAGCCTTCTGCCGAGTTTAGCTTGCAGCCGCTTCCGCTCACCATGGGACCGCCCACGGTTCCTACCGGTTTGCCTTCGCAGTTGTTGGAGCGCCGCCCGGATATCGCCGCTGCTGAAAGGCGCGTGGAAGAGGCCAACGCCGAAATCGGCGTTGCGCGCGCCGCTTATTTCCCGGACTTTTTGCTCGGCGGCTCCGGTGGGTTCGAAAGCAGCACCATCACGAATCTTCTTTCCGGCCCCAGCGGCTTCTGGTCGCTGGCCGGATCCGCCGCGCAAGTGGTTTTCGACGGCGGTCTGCGGCACGGAATCAGTCAGGAAGCACAAGCGGCCTACAACCAGTCCGTCGACCTCTACAGACAAACCACGTTGGTCGCTTTTCAGGAAGTGGAAGACAATCTGGCCGCTCTGCGCATTTTGCAGAACGAAGCGCACATCGAAAACGCGGCCGTCGCCGCCGCGCAGCACTCCTTGCAAATTTCCACCACCCGTTACCAGGGCGGCGTGACCAATTATTTGGAAGTCACCACCGCCGAAAGCGCCGCGCTCTCCGACGAACGCACCGCCGTCGATATCGCCACGCGACGCATGGCCGCCAGCGTGCTCTTGATCAAAGCGCTGGGCGGCGGCTGGAACGTTTCTATGATTCCGCCGGTCTAATCTCCCCTTGCGCTCCACGCTCTAAAGCTTCTCAGCCACTCGGACGATTCTTCGTCACAAGGACATGTCGAACCCGCGTAAGCGCGAACGTGCCTGCATTTTTGGTTAACTATTTCTAATAATTCGCTGCGGAATCGAGTTGACGGCCCCCGCGGCGCCGGCTATTTCGGCGCTCATCTTGCAGCGTCAATGTGTGGCCAGAGTAAAGGAGATTCGTCCTCCCGTGACCCCTCGCCCGACTGCGGTTCTGCTGGTCGATTCGAACCCGCATGAGGCAGCCGAGCTGCGCGAAAAGCTCAGCGCCTCTTGCCGCGCAACGTTCACCTCGCGGATCGTGAGCACGCTCGCGGAGGCTCTGGTGTTGCTGGCTGACGCTCGTTTCGATGCCGTGTTGGTGGACCTCGACACGGCCGGAAGCGAATGGGCGGCCTCCCTCAAGAAGCTGCAGCGCAGCGCGCCGGAAACTTCCATCATCGCCATGGACGGCATTGAAGATGAAACCAAGGCTCTCGAAGTTGTGCGTGCCGGCGCGCAAGACTATTTTCCCAAGGAACGCGTAACTTCGGCGGCCTTGCAGCGAATCTTGCTGTATTGCATCGAGCGACAGCGCGCCAGAACTCGAAACGCTCTGCACAGTTCTGTCTCCCAGGTGCTGGCTGCTTCCCAATCCGTGCCGGATACCGAGACGGCGATTCTGCGCGTGCTCTGCCAGTTTCTGGAATTCGACTATGGCGAATTTTGGCGCCTGGATTCCGTTGCCAACAAACTCGTCCATCACCAGTCCTGGCATCTTCCCTCCCGCGACCTCCGAGCCCTCACTGCGGTGGCCCACTCCATGCAATTTTCCAAGGGCCAGGGCGTTGCAGGCCGCGTGTGGGCCACCGGTGCCCCGGTCTGGGTGGAATGCATCGATCAGGAACCGTCGATGCGGCAGGTCAGAGTTCTGGTCGATGGCGGTTTTAATTCGGCTCTGGCGGTTCCCATCATGCTGGGTGCCGATATCCTGGGCGTGATGGAGTTTTTCGGTCGCGAGGCTCAGCAAGCCGACGAAGAACTTCTCCGCGTCATTGCCGCCATCGGCAGCCAAGTGGGCCAGTTCCTGGCCGGAAATTGGTCGAGGAGGAAAAGCAGCGCTTGACCAACGAGCGTTTGCTGCTTCTCGACTCGGCTTCCGAGGGAATCTACGGCGTCGATTTGCGCGGCGGCGTCACCTTTATGAATGCGTCCGCAGCTCGCATGTTTCAGCGAACGCAGTCCGAGGTGCAGGGACAAGAGTCACACGCCCTCTTCCACCACACTCGACAGGACGGTTCCCCCTATCCGGCTGCGGCCTGCCCGATCAACGGCGTTTTGGATAAGGGGCAACGCTATCACGGTGACCAGGAATATTTCTGGCGCAAGGACGGCTCGCAGTTCGCCGTCGAGTGCTCCTGCTTTCCCATGTCTGACGGAGCGAAAATTACGGGCGCGGTCGTCTGCTTCAACGACATTACCGAGCGCCGCCGAATGGAAGTGGAACTGCGCCACGCTCAGAAGCTTGAGGCGGTAGGCTCCCTCGCCGCTGGAATCGCCCACGAGATTAATACACCCATCCAGTTTGTCGGCGATAACACGCGTTTCCTGCGCAATGCTTTTCGGGACATCCGGCAGCTGGTATTCAGTTACGAGCGGCTGTACGCGCAAGCGGTCCAGGGTACGGTCTCCGCGGGGCTGCTCTACGAAGTTAAGGCCGAGCGCGAAAAGGCCGATTGGGAGTATTTACAGGCCGAGGTGCCCAAAGCTCTCGATCAGGCGCTGGACGGCGTCAATCGGGTGGCCAATATCGTGCGCGCTATGAAGGACTTTTCGCACATCGATCGCCGCGCCGAGAAAGCGGCCGCCGATCTCAACAAGGCCATCGAAAGCACTTTGATCGTGGCGCGTAACGAACTGAAGTACGTGGCCGACGTGACCGTTGATTTCGCAGATCTTCCGCCGGTTCTTTGTCACTTGGGCGATCTCAATCAGGTGATTCTCAACTTGCTGGTCAACGCCGCTCATGCCATCGCAGACGTGGTGAAAGACTCAACGCAGAAGGGACGCATCACGGTGAGCACTCGTCAAGTAGGCGATCGCGTGGAGATCGCCGTTGCCGATACGGGCACCGGAATTCCCGAAGCGATTCGCAGCAAGGTCTTCGATCCTTTTTTCACCACCAAAGCGGTAGGAAAAGGTACTGGCCAGGGCTTGGCGCTCGCCCGCGCCATCGTCGTGGAAAAACATGGCGGCACGCTCACCTTTGACTCCCAGATGGGCAAAGGCACCACGTTCTACGTGCGGCTTCCGCTGGCCGGAACGCCGGAGCCAAGGGAGGCGGTTGCAACATGAAGCGGATCCTGTTTGTGGATGACGAACCGAAAATTCTCGAGGGCTTGCAGCGTTCCTTGCGCGCAGAACGCCACCAGTGGGAAGTCGCCTTCGCCTCCGGCGGCGAAGCGGCGTTGACCATGCTCGCTGCCGCGCCATTCGACGTGGTGGTTTCCGATATGCGTATGCCGGGCATGGACGGCGCTGCTTTGCTCGAGACCGTTCGTCAGCAGTATCCCAGCATTTTGCGCATCATCCTTTCCGGCTTCACCGAGATGGAGGCTTCGCTGCGTGCCGTTCCAGTTGCCCATCAATTTTTGCTGAAGCCCTGCGAACCGGATACGCTCCGCACTGCCATCGACCGCGCCACCAGTCTGGTGGAAGTCCTCAACAGCAAAATGATGACCAGCTTGGTGGGCGCGATGCAGGATCTGCCGTCGATCCCGCGCACGTACATGGAACTGCGCAAGGCCCTCGCCGATCCGGAGACTTCCATCGAGCGCGTGGTCCGCATCGTGGAAAAAGATGTGGCCATCTCCGCCAAAATCCTGCAACTGGTGAATTCCGCCTTCTTCGGCCTCACTCGCGAGATTTCCGATATCAAGATGGCCGTCAGCTATCTGGGGATCAATATTCTCCAGAATTTGGTGGTTTCCATCGAAGCGTTTCGCATGTTCCAGCCGAAAAAAGCGATTCCCGGCTTTTCCATTGAAGAGCTTCACTCCCACTCGCAGTTGGCGGCCAGGATCGCCGCGCATTTCCCAGCCGAGAAGAAGCTGCCTGGAGCCGTGGTGGTTGCCGCGCTGCTCCACGATGTGGGCAAGCTGGTGATCGCCGAAAGGGCGCCGGACCATTTTGCTCGAGCGGTGGCGGGCGCGCGCGAGGAGCGGCGCCCGCTGTTCGTGGTTGAGGAAGAACTGATCGGTGTTTCCCATGCCGAAGTGGGCGCGTACCTGCTGAGTCTTTGGGGATTGCCGTATCCCGTTGTTGAAGCGGTCGCCCATCATCATCATCCGCAGCGTGTACCGCAGCACAAGGTGGACATGATCACCGTCGTTTACTTGTCCAACTTGCTGGCCCACGAAGTAGGCGGAGACATCGGCGACTCCCAATTGGTCTTTCAGGAAATCGACCACAAAGTTTTGACCGACGTCAGCGCGGCCGACCAGCTTCCCGAGTGGCGGCAGATGGCCGAAGCTGCCGCGCATGAGCCGCAAGGAGTCTGAAATGGCCGAGGGACATCGCCCGCCCATACTTTGCGTGGATGACGAGCAGAATATCCTCGATGGCCTCTCGCGAACGTTGCGGGCGCTGTACACCGTCGAAACCGCGTTGGGGGGCGAGCAGGGAATCGAAGCGTTAAGAACCAAGGGTCCTTTCGTCGCCGTGATTTCCGACTTGCGGATGCCCGGAATGTCGGGAGTGGAATTCCTCAGCCGCGCGCGCTTGATTTCGCCGGACACGGTCAGAGTTTTGCTCACCGGCCACGGCGATATGGAAGCAGCCATCACTGCCGTGAACGACGGCAATATTTTCCGGTTTCTTACCAAACCCTGTTCTACGGAAATCCTGGCCAAATCTCTGGCCGCCTGCGCCGAACAGAACCGCCTGGTGACTTCCGAGCGCGTGCTGTTGCAGCAAACACTGCGCGGCAGCATTCAAGCTCTCACCGATATTTTGGCCCTCGCCGAACCGGCGGCTTTCGGCCGCGCCACGCGGGTACGCCAGAGCGTCGTGCGCTTGATGGAGTATTTCGGTGCAACTGAAACTTGGCCCGTGGAAGTGGCGGCCATGCTCTCGCAAATTGGCTACGTGACGCTGCCGCCCGGCGCGCAAGAGAAAGTCTATCGCGGTGATCCGCTTTCGGACGCTGAGCGCCAGATGCTTGACCGCATCCCCAAGGTGATCGAACAGATTCTCGCTAACATTCCGCGTCTCGAAACCGTGCGCGACATTTTGCGAGGACACTTCTTGAAATTCGACCGCACCTCAGCATCCACCGATATCGCATCGTGGGGGGCGCGGGCGCTCAAGATCGCCGTGGAATACGATATGATCGAGGCTCAGGGCGGCGCCCAAATGCACCCGTTCGACGTGCTTCGCAGCCGCGATGGATGGTACGATCCCGTGATTCTGCAGGCTTTCGCTGAACTTCACGGAAGCCGCCGCCAGGAAGTCGTGGTGCACGAATTGCGGCTGCGCGATCTCGCAGTGGGAATGTCTTTCGACGAGGACGTCACCTCCGTCAGAGGCCTGCTCTTGATCGCCCGCGGCCAGGAAGTAACTCCCGGGTTGCTGGAGCGCGTGCGGAACTTTTCCTCCGAGCTCGGCATACGCGAGCCCATTCGCATGGTCGTCCGCCCAGTCGCCCAGCCGGAGCTTCAGCCTGTGCAGCAGTCCGCGTAGCCTGGTGCGCCGGCCCGGGCCGAGATCTCCCTAGACAATTCTCAAATCCTTCCGTTGCCGCTCACATCTAATGTTTACTAGCGTTGCCGTCATCACCCAGCGGTTGATGCAGATTTATAGACAAGCTCTATGGATAGACAGCATCGCGTGGTCATTATCGGCGGGGGCTTTGGCGGCCTGAGCGCGGCCCTCAAATTGGCCCGTGCTGGCGTGGACGTCGTGCTCCTCGACCGCCACAATTACCATCTGTTTCAGCCGCTTCTGTATCAGGTCGCCACCGGCGCCCTTTCTCCCGCCAACATCGCTTCGCCGCTTCGAAACATCCTCAACCGCTACCCCAACGTGCGGGTTCTTCTCGCCGAGGCCGTGAAAATTGACGTGGAAAACCGTCTCGTCATCCTCAGCGATGGAGTGGTGGAATACGACACGCTGATCCTGGCCACGGGCTCAAGCCACCAATATTTTGGCCATGACGACTGGGAGCAATTTGCCCCCGGACTCAAAACCATTGACGACGCCACCAGCATGCGCCGCCGCATCCTTCTGGCCTTCGAAGCAGCCGAACGCGAGACCAATCCCCAGGATCAAGCCGCCTGGCTCACGTTCGTGATTGTCGGAGGTGGACCCACCGGCGTCGAGCTTTCCGGCGCGCTCGGCGAAATTGCCGGCGACACGCTTCGTCACGACTTTCGATCGATTGACACCACCCGCGCACAAATCATTTTGGTCGAAGCCACGGAAGCCATCCTTCCGTCCTACCCGCGAAAGCTCCAGGATGCCGCGCACCGGATGCTGGAGCGCCTGCGGGTGTCGGTTCGTACCGGAGCCATGGTCACCAAGGTAGAGGAAGCGGCCGTTACGATTCGCACCGGCGCTCACGATGAGGTGATCCGCACTCGCACGATTCTGTGGGCGGCGGGAGTGCTCGCTTCTCCGCTCACCCGCTCCGTGGCCGATGCTTCTGGAGCGCAGCTCGATAAAGACGGCCGGATTACCGTCGAGCGCGATCTTACTATTCCGGGCCACCCGGAAATTTTTGCCATTGGCGATCTCGCCAAATTCACCTACCAGGGCGGAAAGCCTCTGCCGGGAGTGGCGCAAACAGCCATTCAGCAGGGCAGGCACGCGGCGCGGACCATCATCGATCGCATCAATGGCAGAAGCACGCCTCCGTTCCACTACCACGACCGTGGAAATCTGGCGGCCGTGGGCCACTCCAGCGCGGTGGCAGACCTAAATTGGCTGCAGCTTTCGGGCTGGCCGGCCTGGCTGATCTGGCTCTTCGTGCACCTGATGAACATCGTGGAATTTCAGAACCGGGTGCTCGTGATGATGCAGTGGGGCTGGATGTACTTCACGCACGATCGTTCCGCGCGCCTGATCACAGGCAAAGATCCTCTGCCGCTCGATCTCTAAGCCCGCCGCGCGCTGCCTACATCACCGAAAAAATGTGAAAGCTGGCAAAACCCAGCGCGATGCCGAGAACCATTCCGGCCAGCACGTCGCTCAGGAAGTGCATGCCCAGTGCAATTCGCGACGCCGCGATCAGCAGCGCGGCAAGCAACAAGCATGGCTGCAAGTATGGGTAGAAGAGTCCCACGGATATAGCTACTGCGAACGCCGTGATAGCGTGGCCCGAGGGGAAAGAGTATTGGTCTGGCGGCAGGATCGACGCCCAGCAGTGCGGCTCAATTTCGCACGGTCTTTGCCGGCGGCTGGTGTGCTTGAGCGCGCGGAAAATAAGAATCGCCGCTACGGCGCTGGAACCGGCCGCCCCGATTGCGGCGAAGCGATGCTCTCCACCGGCGAGCAACAGAATCAGCCCGAACGCGTACCAAAGCCATCCGTCACCTCCGCGCGTTGCCACGATCATTACGATGCGAAACCACCGCGGCGCTCGCCAGCGATGCACTCGCCGCATCAGCCGGTGATCGTTCGATTGGATCTGGTGCCAGACTGCCTTGGTTACAGTCATGCCCATTCCTCCACCGCAGGTTTCGCCACGGAGGCCCACCCAGCCCCGCTGCGGCCGCCCTGGCCCATAACCTCCGCCGACCAGCGGCGAAGGAACGCGCCCTCATCGCGGTAATTCAAATAGGTCGCAATCGGCAATGCCACGGCCAAGGGCGCCAGCAGCATGGTCCACCACTTCTCGCGCATCATTGCCCCAGCGATCTGGAAAACGTCCCGCGTCAGCTTCGCGTAACATCCGGACTCGCCTTGCACCCTCCCGCGGCCCTCTCGCAGCCCCTCGAAGAATTGCTGCTTGGTCTTGGCCCCGGCCACGTGCGTGTATGTGGTGCCCACGGACGCGATGGCGTGTGCGTCGCTCCCGCCGATCCCGACTTTGCACCAGCGCCGCGCCAGCCGCGCCGCTTGCGCGTTAGCTTTCGGGAGCATCTGTCCGTTGCGGGCTTCCACCGCCGGGAAATACTCCTCGAACCAGCTGAAATCCTCCAGCTCGCGCCGCCCGGTTACGCTCGAAAATACGTGGTTGATGCTGAAAAAAAGCTGCCGCTCGGTCAGGTACATCAGCAAAGCAGGCAAATCGTTCCGCCTCTGCTGGAGTTGAACGTGCTGCCGCTCATGGAAGTCGTAAACCCCAATATGGACTTCCGTACCACTGGGCATGCGGCACGTCAGCTCCTCGCTGAGGAAGAAATGTGGATGGCGGCGCAGCTTTTCCGAGCCCTCGATCGAATCGTGATCGGTCAACGTGAACAGGTTCATCTCTCGCCGCTGCAGTGTTTCGAAAACTTCTTCCGGATCGCTGTAACTTTCGCGGCAAATTGCGCCCACAACGGGAGTCGTGCATGGCCCGGAAAAGTACGAGTGGACGTGCATGTCACATTTCATGTTTTCCACAATAAATCCACAGCATTACTCACACGTGACAGCCCTGCAAACATTTGATAAGTGCTTGTATATAAGATATTTAACTGATTCGGCACATCTCCCGGCATTTTAACCCTACTGTAGCAATTGATCTTACCCGCCATGCCAGAATGGCTCGGATGGGGGGACATACCTCGCGCAAAATTGAATTCATATTCTTCGACGCCGGCGGTGGCCACCGCGCGGCCGCTACCGCTCTCCAGATGGCCATTCAGTGCCAAGGCCGCCCCTGGGACGTTCAGCTAACCAACCTGCAGGAGCTTCTCGATCAGCTCGATATCCTCAAAAAATACGCCGGCATTCGCATCCAGGACATGTACAACACCATGCTGCGCAACGGCTGGACCCTCGGCAGCCCCCAGCTGATGCGCGTGCTGCAGTTTGTCATTCGCATGTACCACCGGCCCACCGTTCGCATGCTCGAAGATCGTTGGAATCAAACGCAGCCCGACATGGTTGTGTCCTTCGTGCCGCACTTTAATCGCGCGCTGTGCGAAAGTTATGCCCGTGCGTGTCCAGGACGGCCTTTCGTCACCGTGCTCACCGATTTGGCCGATTACCCGAAACACTTTTGGATTGAGCGCCAGCGCCAGTATTTGGTTTGCGGCAGCGATCGCGCCGTCGAGCAGGCCAGGTCGCTGGGCCACGCGGATGACACGATCTTTCGCACTTCCGGAATGATCCTCAATCCGAAGTTTTACGACGCGCCGGTCGAGAATCCCGTCGCCGAGCGCGAAAAGCTGGGTTTAGACGCCCACGTCCCCACCGGCTCGGTGCTTTTCGGCGGCCACGGATCGAGCGCCATGCTGCAAATCGCCGAAAAAATCGAAGAATCCAAGCTTGATGTGCAGATGATCTACGTTTGCGGCAAAAACGAGAAACTCGCTGCCGCTCTGCGGACCCGCAAGTCGCGCATGCCTCGCTACATCGAAGGCTTTACCACCCGCGTCAATTACTACATGCAGCTGGCCGATTTCTTCATCGGCAAACCAGGCCCCGGCAGCGTCAGCGAGGCCGTGGCCATGGGCTTGCCCGTAATCGTCGAGTGCAATGCCTGGACGCTTCCCCAGGAGCGCTACAACGCCAAGTGGATCGTCGAAAAGCAAGTGGGCGTGGTGCTGGGAAATTTCCGCCACGTCGAGCGGGCGGTGGCCAAGCTCATTGAGCCCGCCGCTCTCGCACGCTACAAGTCCAATGCCAAGGCTCTCCAAAACCGAGCCGTATTCGAAATCGCGGACATCCTGGAGCATATCTTCGCGCTGTCCGCCGCCTAGGCGTGGTCCGTTGGACAGAGCCCGCCCGTTGCACAGCCGGTTGGGCCAGTGGGTAGTTGCAATTCGGTGGCCCCGTTTGAAAGCGGTTAGCCGCCGCCCTAAATCGCTGCAACCAAATCACGTCTTGTGTATCCAATCATTACAGGAGCGTTACGCTCAGGCGGGTACCCGCAGCCATATCGGCCGCGCGGTCAGGGGGAAGGGAGTTTCGGGCGATGGCGAAGGCAACATTTGCGGCCGGATGTTTCTGGGGCGTCGAGGACGCCTTCCGGCAAATCAAAGGCGTAACCTCGACCATGGTCGGCTATACCGGCGGCACCAAGGCGAATCCGTCTTACAAAGACGTTTGCAACGGCGATACCGGACATGCGGAGGCCGTTGAACTGGAATTTGATCCCAGCCAGGTCTCCTTTCGAGAGCTCCTGGCAGCGTTCTTTCAAGCCCACGATCCCACACAGTTGAACCGCCAGGGACCCGATTTCGGCACGCAGTATCGCTCGGCGATCTTCTACCACGATGCCGAGCAGGAGTCGGAAGCTCGCGCGGCCAAAGCCGCCCTCGAAAAGGCCGGCATTTTCAAGCGGCCAATCGTCACTCAGATTGCCCCAGCGCCGCAGTTTTATCGCGCTGAAGAGTATCACCAGAAGTACTTCGAAAAGCAGGGCATTCGGGCGTGCCATCTGCCCTAGGTAATCACCTCACTCGGTGCATGCCCCGAAGCCCTTTCGGCTGCGGCCGATAAGGCTGTTATCAGTTAGGTGCTTCGTTGACGCTCCTACATACCTTGGTGTAATATCTTAGGGTTTCGGAGGAAACGGGCGCTCGTACTACTGCATCTTATAGGTGTGAGCTTGTCGATGTGGGCCAGTTCGGGGCAGGCGGCGCATTTCAGAATTGGGCTCAGGGATTCGTCTCTATCATCCGTCCATATAGAAAATAGGGAAGCAACGAGCCGGGGTGTCCACGCCCGGCCTACTGGCGCTTGGCAATTCCCGCAATCGTACCCGGACTAACAGGGAGAACACGCGTGACTTTGGCATTGGAAGAAAAATACGATCAGGTACGTCACCTCATTGCCATGGGCAAGGAGCGCGGCTACCTGCTCTACGATGAAGTGAACGATATGCTGCCGCCCGAGATACATTCGTCGGAAGAAATTGACGATTTGCTCTCCACCTTCGAGCGTTACGGGATTGATGTTTACGAAGATCTTTCCACCGCGAAAGCGGCGCTCGCAGCCGCGGACTCGGGTGACGCCGCGGAACCCGCAAAAAGCGAAGAAGCTGCTTCGGAAGACGGCGAGCTGGATCTGACTCCGGGAACTCTGGAGAAAACCAACGACCCGGTGCGCATGTATTTGCGCGAAATGGGCACCGTGCCGCTGCTGACCCGCGAGGGCGAAGTGGCCATCGCCAAGCGTATCGAGCGCGGCCAGTTACTGGTGCTGAAAACCATTTCGCGCGCTCCGCTCATACTCAAGGAGCTGATGCAGGTCGGCGAAGATCTCCGTAAGGGCTCGCGCTCGATCAAGGAGATCGTTCAGTTCGACGACGAAGAGCTCACCGAAGAAAAAATCAAGGCCAAGACCGACGAGACGCTGAAGCGCATCGACAAAATCGCCAAACTCTATCTGCAAGCCCTAAAACTTGCGGCTAAGCTCGAGCGCACGCCGAAGGCCAAGAAGCGCCCGTATCTCCACGCGCGTTACGCCGTGGCCCGGACGCGTATCGAAATGTCCGGCTTGGTTCGCGATCTCGATTTCAATCCGCTCGAAAAAAAGCGCCTGATCGACAAAATCCACCAGACCGTCGAGCGCATGCACGCGCTCGAACGCGAAGTGGGCAAGCTTGAACGCCGCGTGGAAGCTTCCAAGGCGGACGTGCAGGCCGAAGCTCGCAAAGATCTGAAGGCCCGCCGCCAGGAACTCGCCGAAATCGAAATCGCCAGCGAAGTCAGCCCCACCGAGCTCAAGCGCGCGCTCCAGGTGATTCTTCGGGGCGAAGCCGAAGCCGAGCAGGCCAAAAAAGAGCTGATCGAGGCCAACCTTCGCTTGGTCGTCTCCATCGCCAAGAAATACACCAACCGCGGTTTGCAATTTCTGGACCTGATCCAGGAAGGCAACATCGGCTTGATGAAAGCCGTCGACAAATTCGAGTGGCGCCGCGGCTACAAGTTCTCCACATACGCCACCTGGTGGATTCGCCAGGCCATCACCCGCGCCATCGCCGATCAGGCGCGCACCATCCGCATTCCGGTGCACATGATCGAAACCATCAACAAGCTGGTGCGCACGCAGCGCCAGTTGGTGCAGGAACTCGGCCGCGAGCCTACCTCCGAGGAAATCGCCAAGCGCATGGACATCGCCGTGGCGAAGGTCCGCAAGATTTTGAAAATCGCGCAGGAGCCCATTTCGCTCGAAACCCCCATCGGCGAAGAAGAAGATTCGCATCTGGGCGATTTCATCGAAGATAAAGCTGTGGTTTCTCCGTCCGATGCGGTGATCAATTTGAGCCTCAAGGAGCAGACCTCTTCTGTGCTCAAGACGCTCACCCCGCGCGAAGAAAAAGTTATCAAGATGCGTTTCGGCTTGGACGACGGCAGCGAGCACACCCTCGAAGAAGTCGGCCAGTCGTTCGCGGTAACCCGCGAGCGCATCCGCCAGATCGAGGCCAAAGCGCTGCGCAAGCTGCGCCACCCGTCTCGCTCGCGCAAGCTCCGCGCCTTCCTCGAGAGCTCGGCCAACGACTACTGATCGCGCCGGCTGCGCACCAGGAGCGCCGAACTGCGGTTCGGCGCTTTTTTCTTCAGTCACCGCCCCGCTCGACGAGATTTGTCCGGCAGTCCCAGATTCCTTATTGTCCTTATTCCTTCTGAAGAATAAATGTGGTATGTCACCGCATCCCAGGCGTTATGGATGCCGACGAACAGCAGCAGCATCGCGGCCGCTGCCACGGCAAAACAAGCTCCGCGCGCATCCCCGCGCACGGTCAATCCCGACCCAGCAAGCGCTGCGTACGCGGCGAAGGGCAGCACAACATGGCACACCCAATCCTCAAACTCTGGCGCGTACGCCGTCTGTTTTCTCATCCGGCGCGCCACGATTATCTCGTATGCCAGTCCGCTCAAGCCCAGCGCGCACCAAAGCACTGCGAGCGCTCCTATTCCTTTCCAAGGAGCCGTTTGGATGCCGGCCAGCAGCAGCACCGCGCAGAAATGAACGATCATTGGCGTCGCGAACGTGGCGCCAGCCTCTGCTCGCCCTGGTCCACCCAGTCTGTTTGCAACCAGGGTCATGACGACAAATTGCAACCCGATCAAAGCGCCCGCGGACGTGCCGACGAACACGTAGAAATTCTCCCAACCCGCGAGCGTTGTCATTGTCTATGCCCTTGTAATCCAAACCGGCTGGCTCAAGCGGTATTGTATGATGCCGGTCAGTGAATCCCGAACCAACCGCAACCAATCGAAGCTGGAAACGCCTCGACGGTGTCGATCTTCTCCGCGGGCTGGCGATCTTCCTGGTGTTGATGAACCACGTCAACATGCGCCTGGTGCTCGCCAAAGTCCCATACATGAGGGGCGTCCCCGTGCAGTTGGCGCATATCCTGGTTTGGAATGGTCAACTCGGCGTGCAAATTTTCTTCGTGATTTCAGGTTTCCTGATTGCGTCAATCACCATTCGCCGATGGGGCTCGCTTTCGGCCGTCAGCATTTTGGATTTTTATCGCCTGCGGTTCGCGCGCATCGCACCGTTGCTGCTCATCCTTCTCGCGGTTCTAACTGCGCTGCATTTCGCCAACCTAAAAGACTTCGTGGTCCACGCGAAAACGGGCGGCCTGGGCCGTGCACTTTTCGCCGCGCTCACGTTTCACGTCAACGTGCTCGAAGCCACTCGCGGCTACTTGCCCGCAAATTGGGATGTGCTCTGGTCGCTTTCCGTCGAGGAGATGTTCTATCTATTTTTCCCGCTGGTGGCGCGATTCCTCGGACGCGGCAAGCTGCTGCTCGGCGTGCTTCTGGCCTTCGTCGTGTTGGGCCCGTTCGCCCGCACCGTACTCGCCCATGGAAATCCGGTATGGCAAGAATATTCCTACCTGGGCGGCATGGACGCGATCGCTCTCGGCGTCTTGACGGCTCTGCTTGTGGCGCGCCTTCGCTTCTCGCGCACAACTTTGCGGATGTTCGCTGCCTGCGGCCTCGCCCTGCTGGCGCTAGTTCTTGGCTTTGCTTCAGTTCGATTTATGTGGCCCGTAGGTCGAGCGGGCCTGGACGAAACCATTCTGGCGATCGGAACCTGCCTGATCATCATTGCCGCGGCGCAGACCCAGTGGCGCAGCCCGCGCGCATTCGTCCCCGCGTTGCTGCTCGGTCAGCGCAGCTATGAGGTCTACCTCACCCACATGTTCGTGGTGTTTGCCTTCTTTGACTGGTTCGTTCGGCTGGGCAAACCGATGTGGCTGGTTCCTGTCCTGTTCGTCGTCTCGATCGCGCTCGCATCTGTGCTGGGCGAGTTAGTGGCCAGGCTGTATTCGGAACCGATGAACCGCCTGTTGCGCGTGAAACTAGACGACGTATACGACCGGCTAGGCTCAGTGGTGGAACCCGCCGCGCCGCTTCCAAACGAAGCCGAAGTTGCAGCCAACTAATTCGCGCGCATCGCAGCGCGGTCCTTCTTGTACCGCCGGCCGCTCGCCGGCGCACTTTCTTCCCGCCCCACGACCGATGGCACATCGCTCACGATTTCCCGGAAGCCTTATCGATAGCAAACCACCCCAGGAAAGTTATGCCCTCCAAACCTGCAGGTCATATCATGGAAATATGGCGATGAGGTTGGAAGTGCGCGGGCTCAGCGTGGAGCTGCCCACCCCCAATGGCTGGGTGCGTCCGGTGAACTCCGTTTCATTCGCGCTAGGTGAAGGCGAAACGCTTGGAATCGTAGGCGAATCCGGCTCCGGCAAGACCATGTTGTCGCTCGCGCTCATGGGCTTGCTTCCTCCGGGAGCGCGCGCCAGAGGAGAGGCATGGCTGCGCGCCGCGGCAAACAATGGAAACAACAGTGGCGAAAATTTATTGGCGGAAAACGAATTGGGAATGCGCGCGGCACGCGGCCGGCGAATCGCCATGATATTCCAGGAGCCGATGACAGCGCTCAATCCGGTGATGCGCGTCGGCGCCCAGATCGCCGAATCGATTCGCGCGCACGAGCTCGGCCTCAGCGCGAAAGAAATCAACCGCCGCGTGCTCGAAGCCCTCGAACGCGCCTCCGTCCCCGAACCTCAGCGCCGCGCCCGCCAATACGCCCACGAACTTTCCGGCGGATTGCGCCAGCGTGTGACCATCGCGATGGCGCTGGTCGCGGGGCCCGGCGTGCTGATTGCCGACGAGCCAACCACCGCGCTCGATGTCACAGTCCAAAAGCAAATTTTAGATCTGCTTGAAAATCTTCGCCGCGATCTCCGCCTCTCGATGCTTTTCATCACCCACGATCTGGGCGTGGTCGCGCAGGTGGCCGACCGCGTCGCGGTCATGTACGCGGGCCGCATCGTCGAGGACGGCCCCACGGAAGAAGTGCTGCGCCACCCCGCGCATCCCTACACCATCGGACTGCTGCGCGCCGCCCCGCGCCTGGTGCGCGAGAAAATCGAGGCCATTCCGGGCTCGGTCCCGCCGCTGGGAGTGCTTCCGCCAGGATGCGCTTTCGGCCCGCGCTGCTCCCGGCATGTCGCTGAATGCGACGCGTCCGTGCCCGAATTGAAAAGCGTGATCGCAGGGAACGACACGCATCGCGCGCGCTGCATTCGCATCGGCGCCGAAAGCTAATCATGCCCGCCGAAATCATTCTCGACGTGCGCGACCTGCGCAAATCATACTCTGCCTCGACCGGCGCGTTCGAGCGCGGAGGTTCAGATTCGAAACACCGCACCATGGCCGTTGATGGCATAACATTTTCCGTCGAACGCGGCGAAACGCTCGGCATCGTCGGCGAGTCGGGTTGCGGCAAGACAACTCTGGCGCGAATTCTGCTGCGCCTGATCGAGCCCGATTCCGGCGAGATGCGCTTTCGCGATCAGGACTGGCGCCGCGCCCACGGCGCGGAACTGCGAGCGTTGCGGCGCCGCATACAAATGGTTTTTCAGGATCCCGTGGCGTCGCTGAATCCCCGCATGCGCGTCGGCGCAATCGTAGGCGAGCCGCTGGCCATCCACGAGCCGCAGCTTTCGCGCTCTCAGCGCCGCGAACGCGCCGCCGAAATGTTAGACGATGTCGGCCTCGGCGCGGACGTGCTCGACCGCTACCCGCACGAATTTTCCGGCGGCCAGCGCCAGCGCATCGGCATCGCCCGCGCCCTGATTCTGCGCCCGGAGCTGGTGATGGCCGACGAGCCAGTGTCCGCCCTCGACGTTTCCGTGGGCGCCCAAATTCTCGAGCTGCTCGACCGCCTGCGCAGGGAATTCTCGCTCACGCTGATCATGATTTCGCACAGCTTGCCGGTCGTCGCGCAGTTGGCCACGCGCGTTGCGGTCATGCAAGCAGGACGTTTCGTGGAATGCGGCCCGGCGGAGCAAGTGCTTCACGCCCCGCAGAATCCCTATACCCAAGCGCTAATCGCCGCCGTCCCGGAAATTCCAGCGTAGCCCGCAGAACTGCGAGTGTCGCAGGATTCGTACGCGCGAAGAAAAACCCTCGCTCCGGCGGTCGCTCGGCGGCGTCCGATGCCGGTTCGTCAGATGCGCCGCTCGATGTTAGGGAAATCCAGCCAGACTTTCACGCCGCAGAAGTGCGATCCCTCGGTGCAAATCGGCGTCGAAATTCCCGCGCGCAAATAGCACGGCGGCCCGATGAAGCGGCCCAGCTCGGGCAGCGCCTTGCGAACCTGCTGCACCTCTTCAATCGACGCCTGATAAATCTCTTCCTGCGCGTTGAAGCACGTGCGCATCGTCCACTTGTGCAGCAGGTGCAGCAGCGATCCCGATTCCACCAGCCGGATCGATTTCGCGTTGGGCAGCAGATACAGCGCGAATTCGGGCGCTACTCCGTGATCGATAAGCTCATTCTTGGCGTTCCACGCGTCATCCATTGCGCGCCGATAGATTTCCAGCGCGCGCGGATTCTCGCGCACCAGCATGGGCGTCACGTAGTCGGCCGAACGCGTGTCCGCCAGCGTCAACAGCGGTCGCGCCGCTGGCACCATCCGGTGCCGCTGATCCTGGCTATCCGCCGTATGGCTGATTTTTTTCGCGAACGTGAAATGCGCCTGTTCCAGCGCCCGCATCATCGGCGCGTGCACGCCCACATTCAGCGTCTCGCGGCGGTACGGATTGCGCGCCGGATTTAGCACCCGGTCGATCGCTTCCGCGTCCAGACACTCGGCCATCGTCAGCCCAGCGACCGCGCGGTACGCATCGGCGATCGCCGCAACCGCTCCAGGCAAATAATCGATCAGACGAGAAGTGAGCCCGCCAAGCCGCGCATCGAATTCGCGAGCATAGGGCTCGCCATCGCGAACCGGCTCCGACCATTCCGGCGGATCTTCTAGCGGCTCGTTATCAAAACGGTCGAAAAATTGCGCGTCGATTTCCCGCACGCGCGCCACCATCTCGCCAATCACCGCCCGCGCCTCGCGCGGCGTGGCGTTCACCTCGCACATGCGCCACAATCGATGCAGCACGATCCCCGATATCGTGTGCACCATCGTCGTGAACGCAGCAACGGGCAGCACGTACCGCGCCACTTCAATCGCGCGCTTATCCGACTGCCGCTCCACTTTCTCAATCCGCTTGGCATGCGACGCCGGCCCCACGTGCCAGATGTCGCCCAGAATCGCGCGCGCCGTCGGTTCCAGCACCGCAGCCAGCTCGCGGTAGTAATCCCACGCGCGCGCCACCGCTTTCTCAAAAATAGCGCGCTCGGTAGCCCCGAAATTCGCGGCGCTCTCCGGCGGAATGAACGCCTGCGCGCGGTCCAGCCGCACGTATCGCTGGCTCTGCTGCTCCGAATTGTAGAAAGGATGCGCGTGCAGAAACGACCATACGAACTGCCGGCTGATGTTTTCCAGCCCAAACTCGAAATGCGCGTGCTGGTAAACGGTGTGATGCCCGCCGAAATACGTCCCCGAGCCGATATTCACGCGCTGCTTTTCGGTCACCTCGTCGGGTTCGATCAGCCGCGGCGAATAGCAGGTGCGCGCCGCCGCAATCGCCGAATCAAACGGATGCGCAAAAGAATTGCGCAGCGTCACGCGCGGCGCTGCAGTCTCCACCAACTCGGTGGAGGAGCTTGAATGGGGATCGGGTACGGAAGAAAATTGGGTCGCCATCTTCAACGCATTCTACACCGCCGCGGACGCGTGCAGATACACTCGTACTCGAAAATGAAGTCTCGGATAGTGCCGGAATGCCCGGACAAAAGCAGTATTACTTCTTCTTCGCCGAAGCCGCTTTATCCGCGTATTTCTTGTTGAAGCGCTCCACGCGCCCGGCGGTGTCCACCAGCTTCTGCTTGCCGGTGAAAAACGGATGGCACTGCGAGCAAATTTCCACGCGGATCAGGTTGCCCTTGTGCGTCGATCGCGTCTCGAACGTGCTCCCGCACGCGCAGTGCACCGTCACGGGATGATAATCGGGGTGAATTCCTTCTTTCATGGGAGGCTCCTGTCCGCCGGCCGTTCTGCGCGACTACCAAACTGCCCGAACCGCCTCAACCGAACGTCCGGCAGGGCGCACCGTCGCGTCGCTAGGCCAGCTGGAATCTTCAATTATACCTCATATTCGACTTTCGGGGGCAGGGGCAACGCTGTCCTAAGTCTATATTGAGCGAGACTTCAGCCGCGCGGGAAACGACTTGCCAGCCATCGCAATCCGCTGCCTGCGAAGCAAACCGTCGCCAAAATCGACGAGCCGGCGAAAGTCAGCACCGCAATTGTTTGTCGCGCATTCGCGCACGGGCCAATTGGCCCGATCAGCCGCGTCTGTCCTAGCGCAAACGTGGTAAGGGCAACCACACCAAAGATCACGCCAGTTTTCAGCATTTCGATTCGACGTTCGCCACTCGTATATTACATCGCCGCCAAGGCGAAGAGCTCGCCGGGAGCTCAAGCGAATACCCGCTCGCAAACCCTCGCTCCCCGAATGTTATAATCTGCAACCAGCCATGAGCCGAACCGCCCAAGACGTGTCGCCGGTGACTCCCGAAGTGATGGCCCGCTATGAAGCTGTGATCGGGCTGGAAGTTCACGCCCAGCTGGACACCGTCACCAAGGCATTTTGCGGCTGCTCCACAAATTTCGGTGACGCGCCCAATTCCAACACCTGCCCCGTCTGCCTGGGTCTCCCTGGAGCGCTCCCGGTCCTTAATAAGCGCGCGCTCGATCTGGCTATGCGCGCCTCGCTCGCCATCAATTGCAAAATTCAGCAGCGCTCGCGTTTCGCGCGAAAAAATTACTTCTATCCCGACCTGCCCAAGGGCTACCAAATCTCCATGTACGAGCTGCCGCTCGCCACCGAGGGCTGGCTCGACATCGAAGTCGGGGGCGAGAAGAAGCGCGTCGGCATCACCCGCCTGCACATGGAAGATGATGCCGGCAAAAGCCTGCACGAAGGTTTCGCAGACTCCGACCGCTGGAGCTACATCGATTTCAATCGTTGCGGCGTGCCGCTCATCGAGATCGTCTCCGAGCCGGATTTGCGCACGCCCGCCGAAGCCTACGCCTATCTCAACACGCTCAAGCAGATCCTCGAATACACCGAAGTGAGCGATTGCAATATGGAGGAAGGCTCGCTGCGCTGCGATGCCAACGTGAGCGTCCGTCTGCGCGGCGCGCCAAAATTCCGCACCAAGGCCGAAGTAAAAAACCTCAATTCATTTCGCTACCTTTCCCACGCGCTGGAATACGAAATCGAACGGCAAATCGGCGTGATCGAATCCGGCGGCGCCATCGTGCAGGAAACGCGCCTCTGGAACGTGGCAGCGGGACGCACCGAGCCGATGCGCTCGAAAGAATTCGCTCACGATTACCGCTATTTCCCCGATCCCGATTTATTGCCGGTACTCGTTTCGTCGGCGGAAATCGACCAGGTCCGCCACTCCATGCCGGAGCTGCCCGCCGCAAAGACCGAGCGATTCCTTCGCGACTACGGCATCACCTCTTACGACGCCGGCGTGCTCACAGCCTCGCGCGAGTTGGCGGAATATTTCGAGGCCGTGGTCCGCGCCGGCGCTCCCGCAAAACCCGCCTCCAATTGGATTTCCGGCGAATTGCTGCGCCGCCTGAACGAAGCTGGAAAAACAATCACGGAAAGCCCCCTGAAACCCAAGGCGCTCTCGGAATTGATCGCCAAAGTGGAAAAGGGCGAAATCACCGCCGCCAGCGGCAAAAAGGTTTTCGCCGAAATGTGCGATACCGGAAAATCAGCGGCGGAAGTAATCGCCGCCGAGGGACTGTCGCAGATTTCAGACACCGGGGCCATCGAAAGGGTCGCGCGCGAAGTGCTCAAGAAGAATCCGGATAACGTGGCGAAATACAAATCCGGCAACGAAGGCGTCTTCAAGTTTTTCGTCGGCCAGGTGATGCGTGAAACGCGCGGCCAGGCCAATCCGCAGCTGGTAAACGAAGTGGTGAAACGCATCCTGGGCGAATAGCTCCGGCCAGAAAGTGGCCTCAGGCGAAGAAATGTCCCCAGCCAAGAAGGAGAGACCAACGTGCTGAAAGAAGGCGATGCAGCTCCCGGCTTCCGAGTGATGGCCGACGACGGCCGCACCATTTCTCTCGCGGACTTCCGCGGCAAGAACCTGATCCTCTATTTCTACCCGAAAGCGAATACCTCCGGCTGCACGCACGAATCCATTCAATTTCGCGACGCGCTGGAAAAATTCAGGGCCGTGAACGCGGAAATCGTCGGCTGTAGCGGTGATACCGTCGAGGCGCAGACCAAGTTCAAACAGAAGCATGATCTGAATTTCCCGCTGCTGGCCGACACGGAATTCGAGGTTGTCGAAGCCTATGGCGCTCGCCGCATGAAAAGCTTCTATGGCAAATCGTTTCTGGGAATCGTGCGCAGCACTTTCTGGATCGGCCCCGACGGAAAAGTCCGCAAAGTTTGGCCCAAGGTGAAGGTCGAAGGCCACGCCGCCGAAGTGCTCGCCGCCGTCAAAGCTGCTACCGAGCCTGCGCGCCAAGCAGCACACTCGTAAAATCGAAGTAAGCCGAACCCGCCTGAGACTAGCTCCGCCCTCGGCCAAAGCGGAGCCCCCTGACGACTGCCGCCAGCCATTCACGTTCAGTCCGGAGTCTGTGCGATAGCGCCGGTTTTCATCAGCGCACGGCTTCAGCCGCTGAGTCTCGTCTCGCGGTCACGGACGCTCCCACGCAGCCCTTCTACACCGTGACCCTCAGCAAGTCACCTTCCACCTCGATCAGCGCATTATCAATCAATCGAGTGCCGCCGATGCGTGCCGCGATCAGCGCATAACAGCGCTTCCGCATAGCCATCACGGGCTCGAACGTGTCCGCATCCACGATCTCCGCGTAGTCCAGTTGTGCGCCGGGCTGAGCCTGCATCACGCCTCGAATCACGCCGAGCAATCGCGCCGTGTCGCGCTCGCCCGCTTCGATTTCGAGCCGCATCGCATCCAGGGCGCGATAAAGTGCCGTAGCCGCGTGCCGGTCGTCGTCCTTCAAGTACGCATTGCGCGACGAAAGCGCCAGCCCATCCGGCTCGCGCACGATCGGGCAAACTGCCAGCTGCGTATCCAGATTTAGATCGCTCGCCATCTGACGCAGGATGCGCGCTTGCTGCGCGTCTTTGCGTCCGAAAAACGCCAGATTCGGCTGCACGACCTCGAAAAGCTTCAGCACCACGGTGGTGACGCCGCGAAAATGTCCGGGCCGCGATTTTCCTTCCAGCCGCTCGCTGAGGCCCTCTACGTTCACCGAAGTGCAAAAACCCGGCGGATAGATTTCCTCCGCCGCGGGCGCGAAGAGATAATCGACTCCCAAATTCTCGAGCGCCCTGCGGTCCGCCTCGTCCGTCCGCGGATATTTTGAAAAATCCTCGCCAGCGCCGAACTGCGTCGGATTCACGAAAATCGAAACCACCACCGGCGCGCACTGCTTCTTCGCTTCGCGGATCAGCGAGAAATGTCCTTCATGCAGCGCGCCCATGGTCGGCGCCAGACCGAGCACGCGCTCCTGCCGGCGCGCATTTCGCGCAGCCTGCTTCATCCACGAAATTGTGCGGATAATTTCCATTCGACGGAAGTTCAGCAGCGGGAACGGCGGGGATTTTTGGAGTGCGCGCGAGCCATCCGGCTCATGCGCTGACTTTCGCGGCGCGTTCGCGATAAAACCCGATCAAGTCCGTGCCGGTGGGTTTGAATCCCAGTTGGCGCAGCATCGTGGCGACCTGCCCTCGGTGATAGCTCCCGTGATTTGCAAGATGCTGCAGCATCTGCCAGAGCGGCGAAGCGAAAACTGCTCCCGAGCTCGTTTTGACCGAAACGACTCTCTGCAGATCGTCCGCATTGAGCGAAGCGGCGTAGTCCACCAGATTCCGATCGATCTCCGCGAAGCGCTGCCGCACCGTCTCGAAATCCGGAAAGTCAGCGGCGGAAGGAAGTCCGGACGGCGTGCGCCCATGCCAGCGCTCCAGCCAAACCCATTCCGCGCCGTAGATGTGCGCGAGCGTGTCGCGCACCGACTTATAACTTGATCCCAAGTCGCGCGTGAACTGCTCCGCCGAAAGTGCTGCGCAAGAATTCAGAGCGCGATCGTTCGCCCAAGCGTTGAAGTCGTACAGCTGCCGCACATCCTCAAGGTTCATCTCTGCACTCCTCGCGGAGGAAAGTTTACGCGCGACGCGTCCAGCGCCGCAACGCGCCCGCACCGCCGCAAATCCGCCGCCGGATTTGTGGGTCGCAGCTCTAGGTGCGGCAATGAGCCCTCGTCCTTGCCGCGGCTTTAGCCGCTGAAGTTCCCACCTGCTCACGTCCGCCGGGCCAACCGAATCCGCGCGATCAGCTGCGCGTGGCGGCCGGAATCTTCTCGCGCACCTCGGTGGCCGAATGATACGACTCCGCGTCCGACGGGAACCGCCCGTTGCGAACGTCGTCGCAAAAATCCGAAGCCGCCTTAGTAATCTCCGCCGAAAGCTGCGCGTATCGCCGCACGAACTTCGGCACGTGCCCATCCGTCAGCCCCACCAAATCATGGAACACCAGCACCTGCCCATCGCAATCCGGGCCCGCGCCAATGCCAATCGTCGGAATCCGCAATTGTTGCGTCACATAAGCGGCCACTTCGCGCGGCACCGACTCCAGCACCACGGAGAACGCGCCTGCCGCTTCCACCGCACGCGCATCGCGCTCCACCTGCCGCGCGGCATCGCGCGTCTTCCCGCGCACGTGAAATCCGCCGATCGTATTGATCGATTGCGGCGTCAGCCCCACGTGCCCCATCACCGGAATTTCCGCTTCCACCAGACGCGCGATCAGTTCGATGCGCCGCTCGCCGCCTTCCACTTTCACCGCTTCCGCACCGCCTTCTTTCACCAGCCGCACCGCGTTGCGCACCGACTCGTCGAGCGACACGTGAAAGCTGCCGTACGGCATGTCCGCTACCAGCAGCGCTCGGCGCGTGCCGCGTCGAACCGCCCTCACGTGGTGCACCATCTCGTCCAGCGTGACCGGCAGCGTGCTGTCGTACCCCAGCACCACCATGCCCAGAGAATCGCCCACCAGCAGGATGTCGACGCCGGCGTCGTCCAGCAATCGCGCCGTCGGAAAATCGTACGCAGTGATACACGTAATCTTTTGTTTCGACTGATTCAATTCAAGGGAGCTACTAGCAGAATTTTGCTTGCGGGAAAGAATGTCGGGCACGGTAATCTTCCCGCTGCCCGCATGGGGTGCAACGCTCATTTTGGCCTCCGGTGCCGCTCCTCCCGGCGCCCAAATAGCGGCGGTCGGGTTCCCCAAAACATCCTGCGTTTTGGGGCGTAGAATGCAGCCCAGCAACAAGCCCATCCTAGCAAATTGTCCCGTTTCCCTGCAAAAGGATTACAATCCCCGGCGCGTCCAGGTCAACCGACAAGGAACCTTCGATGAACATCCAGGCAGCCGTATCGCGCGAAGGCGCGCGTTTCCCGCAACTCGAATCTCTCGATATCGAAGACCCGCGCGCCGGCGAAATCCTCGTGCGCATCGTGGCCAGCGGCATTTGCCACACGGACATTGGCGTCCACGGACGGCCGGGTCCGCGTCCCTTCGTGCTGGGCCACGAAGGCGCGGGAATCGTCGAACGCGTTGGCGCGGGCGTGACGCAACTCGCGCCCGGCGACCACGTGGTGCTCAGCGTCAATTTCTGCGGCAAATGCCCCAGCTGCCAGCGCAACGCCCACAGCTATTGCTACGAAGTGCTGCCGCGCAATTTTGGCGGCCTGCGTCCGGACGGCACCAGCCCTCTCTCGCAGAATGGCGCCCGCGTCTTCGCGCGCTTCTTCGGGCAATCCTCCTTCGCCACCTATTCCCTCGCCGACGCGCGCTGCGCCATCAAAGTGCCCAACGACATCCCGCTCGAAATCCTCGCGCCGCTCGGCTGCGGCGTACAGACCGGCGCGGGCGCGATCGTCCATTCGCTGAAAATCAGCGCGGGCGATTCGGTGGCGATTTTCGGCACAGGTTCCGTGGGACTCAGCGCCGTGATGGCCGCGCGCATCGTGGGCGCGGAGCGCATCATCGCCGTCGATCCAATTCCGTCGCGCCTGGCCATGGCCAAAGAGCTCGGCGCCACCGATACCATCGACGCGTCCAGCGGCGACGCCGCCAAAGCCATTCGCGAGCTCACCCGCTACGGCGTCAGCCATTCCTTCAACACCGCCAACGCGCCGGCTTCCTACACGCAGTCGCTGCAGTGCCTCGCGCCTCGCGGAGTGGCCGGCTTCGTCGCGCCGCCGCGCGGCGAGTGGGCGCCCGACATGTTCCATCTTCTGAGCGGAGGCCGCGCCCTGCGCGGAATCCTCGGCGGCGATACCACTCCCAGCCTCTTCATTCCCATGCTCATCGACTACTACCGCCAGGGCCGCTTCCCCTTCGACCGCCTGATCAAATTCTATCCCTTCGATCAGATCGCGCAGGCCTTCGAGGATTCCGAGACCGGCAAGACCATCAAGCCCGTACTGCGCATGACCAATTGACGCGCCGCTCGCCGCGACGCGTTGTCATTCTGAGGCGATCTGCTGAGGATCGCCGAAGAATCTCTCTCCTCCTCGCGGCGCCGCCAAAACGCAAAAGCAAAAAAAGGCAAAAGCAGATCCCTCACATTAGTCCCCGACTGAAATCGTCGGGGACGGGTTCGGGATGACACGCGCGGTGCGAAGGCTCGCGTTCTACTGCGCCGCGTGCACGGATTTCTCTGCGCCACCGCGCTTCGCCTCGAATTTTCCTCGCCCTCATTCCATTTCCACACCTTCATTCCAATTTGTCATCCCGACAGAGGCCGCATTGTGGCCGACGAGGGATCTGCTTTTCGGCCTTGTCCTTTCGCGCTCCTCGTAGGCGCCGGTGCTATCGCGCGGGCATTCCCGGCACGGCGCGGGCCATGCGCGGGCCCATGGACTTGGCGCGCTCCTCGCCTTTCCACAGCACCGCGCTGCGGTCCGTCCACGCGTTGATTTTCTCGTCCTGAAAAACCCACTTGCCGTTGCGCTTCACGCAGTAGTTGTCCCACGTGCCGATGCCGAACACAAAATTCGTCCGGTAATCGATGTTGTACTGCAGGATCGAGAAAAACGCCTTCACCCGCGCGCCTTCACCCTCGCGCGCGATCAGGAAATGATTGGCCAGGTGCTGCCGCCCGATCCACCAGCTCGGACGGTCGTACCAAAGCTCCTCGAACGCGCGGCGAATCGCCGCGTGCCCGGTCAGCTTGCCCTGCCACAAATGGTCCATCGAGCCGTCTTCGGCGAAGCATTCCACCACCGCGTCGGCGTCGCCCGAATCGATGGCCCAGGCGTAGCGCGCGAAGAGCTCGATAATGTCCAGCCGGTCTTCCGCGGACATTTTCACGTTCGCATTCGTGTGGTTGCCGTTTGCCTTGTCAGCGGACGTCCCCCCATTGGTCATCTTCTTATTCTTATTCTTATTGGAAATTTTCGTGGGCATCGCGCAATCTCCTTCGTCGGCGGACTTGGGATCGTCGTCGCACGCGGCGCATCCCGCGCGCTTCGCGGCCGCGCGCCTGAAATACTATGCGCGGCAGCACGTGATTGCAATGTTCCACAGGCTTCGGTGCGACAGGATAGATGGAACTGCGACAACCGGCCTAGTTCCTCAGAATATGGCGGTTAAAACGTCCTTCAGAATCCGTTCGCGTTGCTGCCGATTACCGAGGTCCGATGCGGCCCGTTCGACATATCTGACATACTCTTCAACCCTAGGCGGAATCGCGACGCCCTCCTCGCGCTCCGCCCTGATCGCCGTGTCGACGGCACCACCAAAATCGACGAGCTGTCTGCTCGCGAGATCGCGCTTTTCAGCCGACAGCGGAAACTGACCTTGACACTGAGCCAACGTCACGAACAGAGTGTAGAAATCCGATTTCTTTTTCCACCGCGTTTTCGCGATGTTCGGCAGGAGCTGCGCGATTTCCCCAAGAACCTGCAGAAAGAGGCTTCGCACCCGCTCCGCATCATCAAAACTCGTTTCATACTGCTGATAAAACTCCTCCAACTGCTTTTTTTTGTTTTGTAATCCATTCAGCACCGCGACGGCTAACTCGCTGATGAATTCAGTATCCAGCATGCGACGACGGTCATTGGCCGAGAAGATTCCAACATCGCTCCAAAAAATCCCAGTCCGAGATATCCTCCATCAGCTTGATAAAAGGCCCCCAATAGGTCGCGTGTCGCAGTTCTTGGGCATTTAGGACCGTCGTGTTCCTGTTGAGGCGCTGAAAGATCGCCCGCACCTCCTCGTCCGGCATTTCAGGCAAGAGACGAACCACAAAGCTGTACTCGTACAGCTTTTTCCGATCCTGTCCGCTAAGGTCCTCGAACGACATTCCAGCCCATCCGGGGCTCTCTTCCTCGAGCTCGAACTCGCCGGCCACGAAAGAGAGAATTGTACTAATCCTCTGCTGTCCGTCCACGAGGACGTGTTTCTGGCTACCGTCGGCACCCGTCAAATCCTGCATGTAAATTTCGGGAATAGGATATTCGAGCAAAATGGTGTCAATAAGGGAGCTCTGTTGTCGAAGCGACCAAACGGGATTTCGCTGGAACGGGGGCCTGATAATAAGGTCTCCGGCGTCAAAGATCTTCTTAAACCAAATGACGGAACGGTGGGTCGTGTTGAGAAATTTTTGCATTCCTTTTCCCTAACCAAAAAGCGAATCCCTGACACTTTTGACCGACATCAGTTGATAGCTACGTAGCGCCTCGAAGTCACTATAGATTCTGAAATTGACGGCACGTCCCTTCGTGGGATCGATCGCACCCATGGACGTCCGCGCTCCGAGCCACTGCAACCCAAAAGGCAACACGCCGAGCAGCCTATCCGTCGCGATCGTCCCCCAATAGATGTACCGCGTGACGTGTTCATCCCACGCGGTTCGCGTACGAGCGTCCACACGCACGCGCCTCTGTGAATTGGTCCTGAGATACCTCCACGCGACGGTAAAGTGGAAGTGCGAAACCACTGCTACGTCGACGTCTGAGCCGACATCAAACTCCTTGAAGTTCCTGGCGGGATTAAGGCTGTTCCCGACAGCCGCCCCGCCAACGACCGTGAGGCACGCTGGGTCCACTTCGATGGCCTCTCCAAGCGCACGTTTCCACAGCACGAATAACGCTCGATCACCCGCGAAGATATGGGGCACACGATCGAAAACGTGCTCCTCAAGGAAGCGGCTCGCGCCGCCTTGCTTCAATATTTCAATTAGGGCTTCGCGTTCCATAAAACCTGCGGCCGCGACTCTCCTGGCGATCCGCCCCGTGGGCTAGACATAATCCGGCAGTTTACATCACGAATACCAGAACCAATTAACAATCATCCACCCTGCACAGGCGGGCGCACCGACAAGCCCTGTCGAAAGCGAAGCCTGTGCTCCCGCGAGCTGGGTCCTCGGTTCCAAAAGTTCCCAAAATGGGAATCGAAGTACCACCAAAATTGAACCTCGCCTTCCAACCGCCCCCATGCTTCCATACTAACAAGCCGAGTCAGACCCTCGGCCCGGGAAGGACACTGAGAACATAGACGACCATCCGAGGAAACCATAAGCGAGCGATCAGACACCCTGCATTCCTGGGGTCCCCAGCGCGCTCCCGCGCGATGGGGTAACAGATCGCATCCTGCCCGAAGTTTCCTCCAAGCTATTTCGCCTCCCAAATCAACGGAGATCAAAAATGATCAGACGCTACTCGCCGCGCGCACCGCGCCGCCCGCATCAGGACTTCCATTTCTTCGCTGCACCCGATCCCATCGCCAATCTTGAATCCCAATTCGCTCGCCCGCAGCAAACCGCTCAAGCGCAACCGGCGGCACCACCGGAGACCGCGCCGGCGGAGTCGAACCCCGCATCACAACCGGCGAAACTAACCGAAGCGAATCCCTCCATCCAACCCGGGCCGCCCTACACAATGGCCATCACCGTTTTACCGGAACACGTCGCTGATCTCGACCGCCGCCTGAGCGCGCTCCATCCCGATCAAGCCGATCAGGACGAAGGCGAAGCAGATGAAGACGCCGACGAACGCGAAGAGACCGATCTCATCGCCGCCGCCGAAGGCCTCGGCCGCACCATCAACTCCCTGGAAAAAATTCGCGCAGCCGTCGCTCTCGGCAGGCCAGAACCGCCGGCCATCGACGAGCTCGACACCCTGCAACGCAAGCACAAGCGCACGCTTGCCAAAGCGAAACCGCCATCGAAAGCCGGTGGCCGCCGATCGGCCGCCCGCCTCGCCACTCCGCGCCAACCACGCTCCCGCAAACCACGGCGCGCGCTCGTATTTCAACCCCGTGCCAGCCACGAAGACCAATGCACCATCTGCGCCCACCCCTACCGCGCCGAAATCGAAGACGAATTCATGCACTGGCACACGCTTGGCCACATTGCCTACGACTACAAAGTCAGCCGCAGCGCCATCTATCGCCACGCCTATGCCCTCGGACTTTTCTCGAAACGCGACCGCCTGCTCCGCTTCTCGCTCGGGCACCTCATCGAACGTGTGCAGGACGTCGAACCTACCGCCGACTCCATCGTCCGCGCCGTCCACCTTTTCTCGCGCATCAACGACCAAGGCGAATGCGTCGAGCCTCCCGCCCACGTGATCGTCTCTTCCGGCGGAGTTCGTCGCGAAGCGCTCGCGCAAAGCGGTCGCCGCCCCATCGCCATTCAGCTCGACTCACCCGCGTTGACGGGCGAAGTCATCGAATCGCACGCCGATGTCGTCAGTCAGGCGAATAAATCGGCTCTCAGCAACTCCGTTGATACCGAGGAGGGGGGCGGAACGGTCAATCGACCGTAACACCATGCAAACTATTGAAAACATTCACCCGAGCACGTGCAAGGGCGGAACTTCCCGGTGCATTTTCTTTTTCGCATTTCAAAGGTCTTCCGCGCCGCAGCACCGGCCATTTGCAATGGCCTTGCCCCGCCACACGTGCTTATCCGAACTGCGTAGTGCATTCTTTACGGAACTGTTGGGGGTTGCCGATGGAATCGAACTCGCCGAAAGCGTTGGCGAGGTGGTGGCAGAGTGCGTCGAGAAGGAGCGAGAAGTCGAGCTTAGCCCGGCTGGGCTCGGATGCCCGCCGGGGCCCGGATGGACGATACGCAGCGGACACAAACCGGCGCGTAGCGATGGCCGGCGTCACCGATCCGCTTCGTGGCCCGTGCAGGGCAGAGTCAGGCTGACAATTCTCGCCGGGGCGTTACGTCCACTTGTCGATCGAAACGCTGGTCACGTGGCTGAAGTCGCCACCAGCCCAGTAGGTGTTGGTCTCGCCTCCGAGCACGATAATCTCAATCGAAGATTTCGGGTTCGGGACGGGCGGCCCGCCAAAACGGCCGCGGCGGTAGAAGCGCTGGAACGGAATATCGGCGTCGCCCATCTTCAAATACGAGGCGTACGGCTCGACGCCCGCCTGCGCCTGCTTCAACTGCGGCCTGTGCGTGTCCCAGTAGAGCCACGCAGGCGTCTTCGAGTTCTTCGACCAGTAGTCGCTCAGCTCTTCCTTGGAGTTGAATCCCTTTTCCTTGGCCTCGCGGGCGACGGTGGGATCGAGGAGGAGCGTGGCGGCGCTGGTGCCGAACGAGAAGAAATGCGTCAGCCAGTTGTTGATCAGTTCGTGATAGGGCATCGCGGGGAACCATGCGACGTTGTTCAGGCTCCAGCCGCTGAAGATGCTAACCACGCTGTCGGTGGGCTTGAAGCCCTTTTGCACGTGGAACGGCTTCCAGCCGTCGGGAAGTTTGTTTTCGGTTTCCGCGATGCAGATGTTGTTGTAGTTGAGGTTGGACCCCAGGGTGCCGAGGTAGGTGAGTCCGGCCACTCCGCAGCCGCCGAGGTTTTTCGAAAGGATCGTCCATGCCCTGCCAATCACAGCGTTGGGCTCGGCGAACGGACCCATGGCCCCGATGCCGTAGTTCATCTTGAGCTGGTCGGAGACCGGCCCATTCAGCAGCAGCATCCGGGAGAATGAGGATGTGGAACTGAATAGGGCGGGCTGCCCGGTTGAGGCGATGGCCAAAATGGTGGGCAGGTACTCCGGGCGCGCGCCCGCCATGACGGCATTGATCGCCACGTGCTTGACCGTAAAGGACCACGACGGTTGAGCACCGCGGGCAGCGCTCAACGTGCCCACAACCTCGTCGGGCTTATGGCTCGTGCCCTTGAGCATCGCTTCCACCTTTTCTTCGGTGGGAAGGATGATGGGCATGAAGTCGGTCATGTTGTTATCGAGGTAGAGTCGCTGGAGATTGTCCTCGGTGTCAGAGTAGATAGCTGGGCCGGTGTCCGGAGCTACCGAGCCGGATTTGCTTTCCGCGGCCGTGAGCGGCTTGGTGAGCGCGTCTATGATTTCCGGCATCAGCGGCTGGTTGGTAACCGGATCGTTGCCCAAGAGGACCTGGTACATCTCCGCGTCCGTCTTGTTGGTCATCGGGTGCGGCAGGAAGCAGGTGCGCAAACCGGGCATGCCGCGGTTGGCGGCGTTGGACTTGGCGAGATCCTTGAAGGCAATGGTGACCAGGGGAGCGGTGGGGAGCCCCATTTTCTCAACTTGTATGCAGTGACCGACGGTCGCTGGAGTGCAGGTGCTTCAATGCCCATACGCCATGATCATGGCGTTGGCGTTGACTTTCATTTCCGCCGTGAGCTTGGGGTCGTCATCGAAATACGAGCCGGCTTTCAGACGGTACACGGTCTTGACGCTGGGCATGTTCTTCGAGAACCAGATCGCGATTTGATTGAGGAAGCGATCGGCACCGGCGAAGCCGTCCGAGACGAGATAGATGGTTTTTCCGTCGAGCGTGCTGAGGCGCGGCGCCATCGGAATCAGCTGAATCGCCGGCGGCATGCCCTTGGGGTTCAGGGCTTCGACCTTCGCCGGGCCCGCCGCAGACTTTGCTTTCTTCGCAGGCTCAGCAAGAGTTGGAGAAGAACCGGCCAAAATCGCCGGAGAAACGCCGATCAGCGACAGCAGCTTTCTTCGATTGATCTTCATGGTGTTTCCCCCCGCAGTCCAGCATCAGATGATTGCCGCGTTGTGCATACAATATCACACTGGCACGAAGCCTTAGACTGCCGCGCATCGATTTCGGTTACATAGTTCGAAACCCCGTGTCCGGCAGCCCTGCCCGGAATCTGGAGCAACGCGAAAACGCAAATCGCGTCGCCTGCCGACGGCTCGTGCATGCCGGATATCTCGTTGTTAATCTCCGGAGCTTCTAGCGTTTTACATTGGGAAACCGCAGAACGTTTCGTCATGGAGACGTACGCGAGTCGCTGGGCAAATTCCTGAGAAACGGGGTTCGAGGCCGTTGTTGCTTACATTTTGCTCTCCTGTAACATCGCATCCGTGAAAGCTTTCCAGTTACTCGGGCAGGCGGTTTCGCGGGACGGCACCGTGCTGAAGCTGATCCGCCGCGGCGATGAGTACATCATCCTCGCCAACGGCAAGAGCCTGATGTCGAGCCGGATGCACGGTTCGGAGGAGGCGCTGGCGACGCTGGGCTGCCGGCGGGCGCGGACGCTGGAGCGGCCGAGCGTCCTGATTGGCGGCCTGGGCATGGGATTTACGCTGCGAGCGGCGCTCGACCTGTTGCCGCCGGAAGCGGTGGTTGTGGTGGCCGAGGTGGCGTCTGGAGTCGTCGAATGGAACCGCGGACCGCTGGGCTTGCTGGCCGGAGAGCCGCTGAACGATACGCGCGTGCGCGTGGAGATCGATGATGTTGCCGTGACACTCAGTTCACGCCCCGGCCAGTTTGATGCGGTGCTGCTGGACGTGGACAACGGCCCGGCCGCCTTTGCCGGCTCGAACAATGCGGGGCTCTATGATGACCGCGGAATCGGTGTTGCCTGGGCGGCGCTCAAGATGGGCGGCGAGCTGGCCGTCTGGTCGGCCCGCGAGGATCGAAAATTCGAGCAGCGCTTGAGCCATGGGAGATTCGCGGTGGAGGTGGAGCGCGTCCGCGGACGCCTAAAAAAAGGCGGTCCACGCCACGCGATTTTTCTGGCGCGCAAATCTCCTGGGAGGTAAAGGCACTCGACAATGTCAACCGCCGATGAAAGCCGCGCGGTTCTCTCGGACCGCGCTCATGCCGCGCACAGGCGTATGCTTGACCGACACAGAGGCATGGAGTATTTGTAGAGCGCGTTTTGCGCGTGCTTGGGGAGTGCTATGGCCATAGCGGAACCTAGAATCTTGGCGGTACGGAATCCGAGGACGGGCGCGATTGATGCGCACATTGCAGCGGCGCCGGCGGAGGAGATTGCCGCGACGTGCGCGCGATTGCGCAGCGCGCAGGCGGCCTGGGGACGCGCTCCGCTGGGGCATCGCATTGGGGTGATGAAGCAGTGGGCCGAGCGGCTGAAAGCGCACCGGGCTGCACTGGTGGAAGCGGATTCGCTGGATACCGGCGGCGGGCAGATTTCGAAAGTCGCGCCGGACATGGTGATTGGGACGATTCTGCGGATGTGCGCGATCGCTCCGGCAATTTTCGAGCAGGCGCGGCGCAAGGGAACTTCTCCGGTGCCGTCGATTCACTTCGACACGAATCTGCGTCCGTATCCGGTGGCGGGAGTTATCGGGCCGTGGAACGCGCCGCTGATGCTTTCGACGCTGCACGCCATTCCGCCACTGTTTGCGGGATGCGCGGTGATCGTCAAGCCGAGCGAAGTGGCGCCGCGATTCGTGAAGCCGATGATGGAAACGATTCGCGAAGTGCCGGAATTGGCGGCGGTGCTGACGTACGTGGTGGGCGACGGCGAAACCGGACAAGCGATTGTGGAAAACGCGGACATTATTAACTTTACCGGGAGCGTTCCGAACGGGCGGAAGGTGGCGGAGGCCTGCGCGCGGCGGTTCATCCCGTCGATTCTGGAATTGGGCGGCAAGGATCCGGTGATCGTCACCGAGACGGCGGGCCTGAAACGCGCGGCGCGGGCGGTGGTGCGCGGAGCGGTGACCAGCACGGGGCAAGTGTGCTTTTCGATCGAGCGGATTTACGTGCAGGAAAAAGTGCACGACGCGTTTGTGGAATTGCTGGCCGAGGAAGCCGAGCGCGTGGAGCTGAATTATCCCGATCCGAATGCCGGGCAGATTGGGCCGTTCATCGCCGAGCGGCAGGCGCAGATTGTCGATGAGCACTTGGACGATGCGGTGGGCAAGGGCGCGCGGATTCGGCTGGGCGGCAAGAGTTTTGAGCTTGGCGGCGGCCTCTACATGCGGCCGACGATTTTGACCGGCGTGAACCACCAGATGAAAATCATGCGCGACGAGACGTTTGGTCCGGTGATGCCGGTGATGAAATACCGCACCGAGGAAGAAGCGATCCGGCTGGCGAACGATTCGTATTATGGATTGTCCGCGGCGGTGATTGCGGGAACCGAGGAAGAAGCGCGGCGGATTGCGGATCAACTGGACGCGGGCATGGTGAGCGTGCAGGATACGTTTTTGACTTTTGCTGGATTTGGCGCGGGCTTGTCGGGAGATTCATTCAATTATTCGGGCATGGGACCGCGCACCGGGATTTTGGCGTTCCTGCGCAGGCAGGGAGTGCTGGTGAATGCCGGCGAGGCAGAAAGCATGGTCGAGGAAAGTCTGAAGGCGGTCGGATAGTGGAATCACCGCGGAACCCGAATCGAAGGGCACGGAAAATTCAAATGGACGGAGGCAGTTACATGGCACAACGTTCGCGCTACCCATCGGCCGCTATTGAAGACGCGCATCGCCGGCTGGACGAACTTGGCGACGCGTTCACTCCGGAAGTGATTGCCGCAAATTTCAACATATTCGCGCCGCTGCAGGAGCGCGCGCCTTTCAGCGACGTGGAGATCACGCGCGACCTGCGTTATGGGAACGACGAGCGGCACCGGCTGGACGTGTTTCGTCCGAAGAGCGGCGATGGCGGCGGGCGTCCGGTGCTGGTGTTCGTTCACGGCGGCGGATTTATTGGCGGCGATAAGATCACGGCGATCGCGCCGTTTTACGACAACGTGGGCGCGTGGGCGGTGCGGCACGGAATGATCGGCGTGAATGTTACGTATCGGCTGGCGCCCAAGCATCCGTGGCCAGCGGGTTCGGAGGATTTGGCGCTGGCGCTGAGCTGGGTGCGCAGCAAAATCGCTTCGCAGGGCGGCGATCCCTCGCGCATCTACCTGATGGGGCAATCGGCGGGAGGCGCGCACGTGGCACAGTTCCTGGCGCACGAGAGATTCGCCGGTGCGGATCGGCAGGCGCTGGCGGGCGCGGTTCTGGTGTCCGGGCTCTACGACACGATGACCATGGACAAGAATCCGATGTTCAAGGCGTATTTTGGTGAAGACGCGAGCCGCTATGCCGAGCAATCGGCGCTGCCGGGGCTGGCGGCGTGTTCGACGCCGCTGCTGGTGCTGATCGCGGAGCACGATCCGGCAGATTTCAAGCGGCAATATGTCGAATTGATGCGCGCTTATCTGATGGCACGCGGCACGCTGCCCCGCGTGGCGTATTTGCCGTCGCATGGGCATCTTTCGACGATTCTGAGCGTGAATACCGAAGATGAGTTCGTCGGCGGGCGGATTTTGGATTTTGTCGACGCGACTACGACCGCGCCGGTAGCTGTATCCGCGTAAGCGTGCTGCCCTGACCCGCGCTGGTTTGGCGCGCGCAGGCTTGGGCCTCCGAATCCTCGCGAGATCAATGCGAGACCGGGAGGCTGGCGTCGCCTTCGACCGCTAGCGCGCCGGGAGCGGGGCCGCGTCTCCACGCCGGCAGGAACGCGAGGCTCAGAATCCAGCAGGCCAGCACCAGCGCGACGAAATCGAGCCAGTTTCCTTTCGGCAAGAGCGCCAGATAAATTGGCGGCGTGACGAAATTGCCGATGGCCATCACCTGGCCGACCAGTCCCATGGCCGCGCCGCCGCGCGCTGGATCGCGCGTGACTTTCGGAAGCAGCGCCATCAGCACGGCTACCGCGGCTCCGGTGCACGGCAGCCAGACCAGCAGCGCCACAACCGCTGCTGAAAACGGAAGCCGCGGCGCGTAGAGTAGCACTCCCGCCGCAATTCCCACCAGCGCGATGCCGAGGTAAACGGCAAGCGGACGGACGCCGCGCGTCAGCAAATATCCCGCGCCAATTCCCGCGAAGATCATGGGCAGGTATCCGGCGGCCAGAATGCTCGATGATGTGGCGACAGAGACGTGGTGGAAGCGCGCGAAGTATGAGGGCAGCACGGTGCTGGTGCCGAGCGCGACGCTGACGAGCAGCGCGTTGGAGATGGAAAGCTTCCACGGGCCCCACTCGCGGTAGATTTCAAGGAAATCGGTCCAGCGCGGCCGCTTGAGTTTCACCGCGTGCTGCGCGGCTTCGCGCGGGATTTCCGGGAGCAGCCAGCCGAACGCGGCGGCAAGAGCGAACAATGCTCCGTGGACGATGAACGTCCAGCGCCAGGCGGAAGTGTCGGCGAAGGGGACGGCGAGGAGCAGGCCGAGGCCGACGCCTGCCGGAGTGTAGGTGGACCACAGCGCCATGGCCTGTACCTGGCGCTTGCCGGAGGTGGTGGCGATGATGAGCGCTGGAGCGGCGACCACGATTCCGATGAATTCGATGCCTTCGAGGAGACGGGCCGCGTCCAGCATGAACATCGACGTGGCAAAGAAGCCGAGAAGGTTGCAGAAGACCAGGAAAATGCTGGTGCCGATGATCGCGGGGCGCGCCCCGATGCGGTCGATGATGCCGCCGCCGATGGTAGCGGCGAAAATCGAGCTGACCGAGATGATGGAGATGACGATGCCGACTCCGGCGGGAGTGGTCTTGAAGGCGCGCTCGATCTCGGCTTCGATTGGCACGAGCTTGCTGATCGAAGCAGCGCAGAGAATCGAATAGATGTAGACCAGCCAGATGGAGCCCCAACTTCCCGGTTTCATGCGTTCCCCACTTCCGCTCCGCGAATGAACCGCAGCGATTTCAATCTCCGTGCGCGATGCACGTCGCTTATCCCGCGCTTGCCGGTTTCGGCAGTGACTTTGTGCCTCCCAATGAGTCTGCCGGACGTGAGTGTCATTGTGATTGCTTCAGCAGCGCTGGCCAGTTGAGCACGACGTTGAATGCAGACCGGGCCTGCCCGGTTTGCTCGGCGGGCACCAGGAACACAAATCGCTTCCCGTCGATGGTGTAGCCGGAAGAAAGAGCCGCCGCGTGCAACGGCGGTTGAAACAGGAACTTCGGCGCTCCGGCCTGGAAAGCCGGCTCGGTGGTTACGTCAACTTCCATGAGCTTCCCGTCGAGCGTCACGTAATAGAGCTCCTTGCCGTCCTTGCTCCACGTGGGCACCTGGCCGCCGCCGTAGGAGACTTGCCACTGGGCGCCTTCGATCGAGGCGGCCGCGCCGTTCGCATCCGGAGAAAACGGCCGCACGTAAACTTCGTCGCGGCCCGACTGGTCGGATACGTAAGCAACCCAGCGGTCGTTGGGCGACAGCCGAGCCTCGATCTCGTTCGCTTGCGTCTTGTGGAGCGGGTACGGCTGTTTCGCGCCCCCGAGCGGCAAGACCCATAAGTCGCCCTTTGTTGTCGCCGGATCCTGGGCCTCGTAGATCAGGAAGCGACCGTCGTGAGTCATCGCGCAGGGTGTCTTATTCGAGGCGGACCGGAACAGCAGCGTTTCGCCTCCCGCGCCGTCGGAGGGCTTTTCGTAGAGGTCATACGCACCGTTCTGGTTGGAATTAAAGATGATCTTCGATCCATCCGGCGACCAGACGGGATTTGTAGAGTCGAATGAATCGAACGTAAACCGCGTGGTGGTGCGCTGCGGAAAATCGATCGTCCAAAGAGATATCTGCCCGCGAGCATCGATTACATCGGCGACCGCTCTGCTGCCATCCGGGGAAATCCTGAGGCCACCGTACGATGCGGCCTGGCCCACCGTGCCCAATATCTTGCCTGCAGGGTCGAACAAAGTGATCTGCTCGCTGCGGATGCTTCCCGCGCTCGTGTAAACCAGCTCGCCGCCGGCCGAAGGAGAAAAGTAGCCGAACTCGCGGAAGCCTTGTACGTGTTCGGCGATGGCCGTCGGCTGGCCAGTCAATGTCAAGCTCCTGGCATCGAATGGCTGCGCCATCAGCAACCCGCCGCTGGCCAAGTAGAGCAAATAGCCGTTATTCGAATCGACGGATGGAACGTATGTCGCGTTGTATTGTGTCGCCAGAAGCCGCTGCGGGTCCTGTTTTCCGGGCGCGACGTCGATGGAGCCGATGTAATCTCCGTCGTACGCGGGATTGGTGGAAGTGCGATGGTAAACGAAATGTTTCCCGTCGGGCAGGAACCAGGGAAGCACGTGCTGAGTTTCGTCGTGCGATGGATTGAGAGCAGTGAGCGGAGTCGCAGTCCCGCCGCTCGCCGGCACGCGCATGATAACGCCGGGCGACTGCCCGAAGATGATCACGCCGTCTTTGTTCTGCGACCCTCCCACGACAATGCCTGGGACATCGCACAGCACCTGCGCCGGACCGCCGGAGACATCGATTTTTTCCAGTTTCCCTCCGCCATCAAATACGAGGTAGCGGCTATCGCGCGACCAGAAAAACGGGGGATCCGTGCCCGAAACCACGGAGGCCGTCAGTTCGTGCGCGTCCAGAGAATTCAGAGGCCGCACCCATAGCCTGAAGACGCCGCCGACATCGGGTGCGGTAAAGGCTAACTGGCGACCATCGGGCGACAGCGCAAAGACAACATCGCCAGTCTCCTGCGGCGTCGGAATTTCAAGGCGCATTAGCTCGCTCGATACGGGCTTAGGGGGCGCGAATCTCCAAATCGCTACGAAAGCGGCCAGGCCGACCGCCGTCGCGGTGAAGAGTGCCCACGGCAGAGCACGGCGCCACGCTGGCGTGGGGATGTTTGCGGTTGTCGTGGTGCTTGGCTCTGGCGCGCCGGAGAGAACTTCGTCGAGCGAGATGCGGGCGTCGCCGATATCGCGCAGGCGCTGCTTGGGATCTTTTTGCAGGCAGCGCTGTAAAAGGACGCGCGCGCGCGCCGGCGTTCCTGCGGGGAGCTGCGACCAATCCGGCTCGGCGCGAATTACGGCCGCGAGCGTGTCAGTCACCGTCTCGCCGTCAAAGGCTTGCTCGCCGGTGAGCAACTCATAGAGCACGCAGCCGAAGGACCAAATGTCCGCGCGGCGATCGACGGGCTTGGCTTTCGCTTGTTCCGGCGACATGTACGCCGCCGTCCCAAGCAACACTCCTTGCATGGTGGCCATGTGCGTCAGCGTCGGCGAATTTGCGATGTCCGTTTCGCTGGCTTCGCCTTGAACTGCCTTCGCCAAGCCGAAATCGAGAATCTTCACCGCGTCGTCAGTCGAAATTTTGATGTTGGCAGGTTTTAGATCGCGATGAACGACGCCGCGCCCGTGCGCGTATTCGAGCGCGTCGGCGATTTGACGGGCGATGCGCAGCGCTTCGTCAACGGGAACCGGGCCGGCCGCAATGCGGTCTGCCAGGGTGGGTCCTTCGACGAGTTCCATCACCAGCGCATGTACGCTACCGGAATCCTCGAAGCCGTAGATGGCGGCGATGTTGGGGTGATTGAGCGAAGCGAGGACTTTCGCCTCGCGCTGGAACCGCGCCATGCGCTCGGCGTCGCGCGCGAACGCTTCGGGCAAGGCTTTGACGGCCACGTCGCGCCCGAGCTTGGTGTCGCGCGCGCGATACACCTCCCCCATCCCGCCGGCTCCAATGGCCGTGAGGATCTCGTACGAACCGACGCGGGCGCCAGAGGCGATGGCCATGCGGAGCGAGATTATAGCGCCGCGAAAGCTTAGCGCGGCGATTTAGTATTTCCGCGGCGGCGGAAGCGTGGAGAGCACTTCGCGGGGATGAAACAGCGTCCCGGCGGGCCAGGTCCGGTGACGGGATTCGGTGGAGTCCACCGGACTCCCGGAACCGGAGATGCAAACCGCACACGAAAGGAAGCGCGCCGTCGCGCGCCGTTGCACGAATCGCGCGCGGTCGTGAAAATTTGGCGTGGTGCGGGCGAAATGCTTGACACGCAAAACGCTTCCTGTATCATTATGCAGAGGGATGCATATTCAAGCATCCGCTGAATATGGCCGTTCAAAAGAGATTCCGGCAAGGACAAATTTTGAAGCTGCTTGCGAACCAACCGGTGGGCAGCCAGGACGCGCTGCGCCGCCAGCTGGGGCAGCTGGGCATGCGCGTGACGCAAGCGACGCTTTCGCGCGACCTGCGCGAGCTGCGGCTGGTGAAAACCGCGGAAGGTTACCGTCCGTTGGCGGACGCGGCGGCGCAGGAAGCTTCGCCGCTTCCGGCCTTGGCGCGCGCGCTGAAGGATTTCTTGCTGGATATTCGACCGGCGCAGAACATGCTGGTGCTTAAGACTCCGCCGAGCGGAGCACAGCCGCTGGCCGCGGCGGTAGACGCGGAGCGCTGGAAGGAAGTGGCCGGCACGCTAGCGGGCGACGACACCGTGCTGGTGATTTGCTCTTCGCGCGGCGCGTGCAACTCCATTCGCAAAAGGATCGAGGAAATGCTTCGATGACCGACCCAACACGGGTCGCCGTCGTCGGGGCAACGGGCTATGCGGGATACGAGCTGGCCCGGCTCCTGCTGCGGCACCCACACATCGACAAGCCGACATTTTTTTTGCGAGGCAGCAACGCGGAAGTACGCTGCCTGACGGAACTTTTCCCGCAACTGCGCGGATGGGGCGATGCGCCTTGCCGTCCGCTTTCCGCGGAAGCGGTGGCCAGTAGCGGGGCGGATGTGGTGTTTCTTTCGACGCCGCATGAAGCGTCCGTAGAGCTTGTGCCCGAGTTGCTGCGGATGAATCCGCAGCTGCGCATTGTGGATCTGAGTGGGGCGTTCCGATTTCAAAAGCCGGAGACGTTCACGCAGTGGTACAAGCTGGCGGCGCCGGATGCGGCGCTGCTTTCGGAAGCGGTCTACGGACTGCCGGAGCTTTACTCCGATCAACTGCCGAAAGCGCGGGTTGTGGGCAATCCCGGCTGCTATCCCACTTCGGTGATTCTGGGATTGCGGCCGCTGATCGATGCGGACTGGATCGACCGGCAGCGGGGAATCGTTTGCGACTGCAAGTCAGGAGTAACGGGAGCGGGCAAAGAGGCCAAGCGCGAGACGCATTTCGTGGAAGTAAACGAAAACTTCCGAGCTTACGGGCTTTTTTCGCACCGGCACACGCCGGAAGTTTCCGAGCGTCTCGGGCTGGCGGCGCGCGATTTCGTGTTCACAACGCACCTGCTGCCAGTGGATCGCGGAATTCTTTCGACGCTGTACGTTTGGCTGCGCGGCTCGCGAAAGTTGGACGAAGTGGAATCGCTTTACCGCAAGTTTTACAGCGGCCGGCCGATGATGCGGATTTATCCGGCGGGAACGCAGCCGGAGCTGCAGCACGTGGCGCGCACGAATTTCTGCGATATCGGGTTTGCGCTCGATTCCTCGGGTGAACGGCTGGTGATCGTGTCGTGCCTCGACAATCTGGGAAAAGGCGCGGCAGGACAAGCGGTGCAAAATCTCAACGGGATGCGCGGGTATCCGGAAACGGCGGGGTTGCTATGAGGCTGGTGATCAAGATTGCGGGCGCATTGCTTGAGCGCGATGAAGACGTGCAGACACTGGCGCGGCAGATCGCCGAACTGGCGCGCGGCGGAAACGAAATCCTGGTGATCCACGGCGGCGGCAAGATTTTTACGTCGGTGCTGGCGCGCATGGGAATCGAAAGCCGCTTCGTTGGCGGCTTGCGGGTGACCGACCGGGAAACCCGAGATGTGGCGGTGATGGTTTTCGCCGGGCTGCTCAACAAAAAACTTGCCGGCGTCATTTCGCTGGCGGGGCAGCCGGCGGTGGGAATCAGCGCGGCTGACGCGGCGTGCTTCTTGGCCGAGCCGATGCAGGTGGAAGAGCGCGAGGGGAGGCTGGGTTTTGTCGGCTATCTCACGGAAGTGAATGTGGATTTTCTGCGTTCGTTGTGGCGCGAAGGCATCGTGCCGGTGGCTTGCTGCATGGGGCTGGGCGCGGACGGCGAACTCTACAACATCAACGCGGATCACATGGCCGCTGCCGCCGCGGAGTTTATTCACGCCGACCGGCTGATATTCATGACCGATGTTGCCGGGGTGCTCGACGGGGAAAAAGTTCTGAGCGCGCTGCGTGGAACGGATATCGAGGATCTGATCCGCCACAATAAGGTTTCCGGCGGGATGATTTTGAAGCTTGAAGCGGCTAAGCGCGCGTTGGCGGGAGGCGTTTCCGAAGTGCGCATCGTGGGAGGCACGAAGCCGCGAGCGTTGCTCGCTGCCGCGGGTACGGGCCGTTGCCCCGGAACGCGGGTGCTGCCGGTGATTCGCGTAAGCGCGAAGGCAGCCAACGGGGCCGCGCACGGCGCGGCGCAATAGCCATGGCTCGGTCGATCAGCAGGACCCAGAAGAAATCTCCGCGGAATTCCGCGGCAACAGCTCGGCTGTCTCCCGCGAAAATCTGCGCCGACGAAGCTCGCTACATGCTGCAGACGTATCGGCGTCCGCCGATTGTGTTCACGCGCGGGCGCGGTGCGCGCCTGTACGATTCGCAGGGGCGCGAGTATCTCGATTTTTTGGCGGGCATCGCGGTGAATGCGCTGGGCTACGCGAATCCGCGGATCGTACGGGTGATCCGGCGGGAAGCGGGCCGCACGATGCACGTTTCGAATCTTTTTCACAATCCGTATCAGGCGCCGCTGGCGCGCAAGCTGGCGGAGTGGTCGGGCCTGGATCGCGCGTTTTTCGCGAATAGCGGATCGGAAGCGGTGGAAGGGGCGCTGAAGCTGGCGCGCGCGTATGCGCATGCGCACGCGACAGGCGGGCGCGCAGCGAAAACGCGTTTTCTGGCGCTGGAAAATTCGTTCCACGGACGGACTTTCGGAGCGCTATCGGTCACCTATCCGGAGAAATATCGAGCGCCTTTTGAGCCGCTGGTTCCGGGCGTGAAATTCGTGCGCTTCAACGATGTCGGCGACCTGGAATCGAAGTTCGATGACACCGTTTGCGCCATCATCGTTGAGCCGATTCAGGGCGAAGGCGGCATCAACCTGGTGAGCGAAGATTTTTGGCGGCGTGCTCGAGAGCTGGCCACCCAGCATGGCGCGGCGCTGATCGCGGATGAAATACAGGCAGGAATGGGACGAACCGGGCGGCGTTTTGCGTATCAGCGCTTCGATTCGCTGCCGGATATCGTGACTGTGGCGAAGCCGCTGGGCAGCGGATTGCCGCTGGGCGCATTTCTGGCCAGTGACGAATTTGCGTCGGCGATCAGTCCCGGGATGCACGGATCGACGTTCGGCGGAGGGCCGCTGGTGTGCGCCGCGGCGCTGGAGTTTCTGTCCATCGTTGAGGAAAAGGATCTGCTCACGAATGTTCGCGAACGCGGCGAGGAGTTGCGCGCCGGCTTGGAAAAGCTGGCCGCGAAATTCGAGTTCATTCGAGAAATCCGCGGCGAAGGGCTAATCATCGGCATCGACCTTGCGATCGAAGGGGGGGCGCTGGTGAAGGATGCGCTGCGCCGCGGGCTGGTGATCAACTGCACGCACGAACATATTCTGCGGCTGCTTCCGCCGTTCATCATCAGCCGGCGCGACGTGGCCGAATTCCTCGGCAAATTCGAGCGCGTGCTTGCCGGCGCGGCGAAATCCGCGCGGCCATCGGCGACCGCCTCACCGCGTGCGGAAGCTCCTGCGCGGGCTATGGCCCTGGCCGCCGCGAGGTGAACATGAAATCGGTGGAAACATCCGTTGAATTGAAACGCGACCTGCTTACCGGCATGGAGTGGAATCCGGCGCAGGTGCGCGCCCTATTCGATCTTGCCGGAAAAATGAAGGCGCATCCGGACCGGTTCCGCAGCTCGCTGGCGGGCCGGGTGCTGATTCTGCTTTTCGAGAAGCCTTCGCTGCGCACGCGCGTGACGTTCGAAGTGGGCATCGCCAATTTGGGCGGCTCGTCGATATTCCTGGATCACACCGCTGCGCGGGTGAACGAGCGCGAGCCCACGCGCGACATCGCCAAAAATCTGGAGCGCTGGGTTCAGGGGATCATCGCGCGCGTTTTCGAGCAGCAAACACTGGACGAGCTGGCGGAAAACGCGAATGTTCCGGTGATCAACGCGCTTTCGGACCGTTTTCATCCGTGCCAAGCGCTGGCGGATTTCTTCACGCTGGAGGAACGGTTCGGCGGATTGCGGGGAGTGAAGCTCGCGTACATCGGCGACGGGAACAACATGTGCCATTCGCTGATGACGTTCGGGGCGCGCACCGGCGCAAATGTTCGCGTGGCGACCCCGGCGGGCTACGAGCCGGCGGATGACGTGGTGGCGGAAGCGAAGAGCGTGGGCCGCGAAACGCACGCGAAAATTGAATTGTTCCGCTCGCCGGAAGACGCGGTGGCGGGCGCGCAGGCTGTGTACACCGACGTGTGGGCCAGCATGGGGCAGGAAAGCGAAGCTGCCGAGCGCGAACGAATTTTCGCTGGCTATCAGGTGAATGACGAACTATTCGCGCTGGCCACGCGCGATGCGGTGTTCCTGCATTGCCTGCCGGCGCATCGCGGACTTGAAGTAACGCCCGACGTGATCGACTCGCCGCGCTCGATCATTTACGATCAGGCGGAAAATCGCCTTCACGTGCAGAAGGCGATCCTGCATACTTTGCTGAACAATTAAAGGAGAATCCGTTGGCGAAGAAAGTGGTGCTTGCGTATTCGGGAGGGCTGGATACCTCCATCATCATTCCGTGGCTGAAGGAAAATTACGGCGGGTGCGAAGTGATCGCCATGATCGGCGATCTGGGGCAGCGCGAGGATTTGGAAGCGGCGCGGAAGAAGGCGCTGGCCACCGGCGCGAGCGCGGCGTATGTGGAAGACCTGCGCGAGGAATTTATCACCGGCTACATTTGGCCCACGCTGCGGGCTGGGGCCGTCTACGAGCACAAATATTTGCTGGGGACTTCGTTTGCGCGTCCGCTGCTGGCGAAGCGGCAGGTGGAGCTGGCGAAGAAAGTGGGCGCCGACGCGCTGGCGCACGGCTGCACGGGAAAAGGCAACGATCAGGTGCGGTTCGAGCTGGCGGCCAAAGCTCTGGGGCCGGAGCTGAAAATTATCGCACCGTGGCGGGAATGGACCATCAACTCGCGCGAAGAGGCGATCGAGTACGCGAAGTCGCACAACATTCCCGTGGAGCAGAGCAAGAAAAATATCTACAGCCGCGACCGAAACGTGTGGCACCTGAGCCATGAAGGCGGCGTGCTCGAGGACCCGGCGAACGCGCCGGAAGAGTCAATGTGGCAATGGATCGTTTCTCCCGCTAAAGCGCCGGACAAGCCGACGCTGGTGGAGATTGGATTTGAATCCGGCACGCCTGTGTCGGTTGACGGCAAGAAGCTCGCGCCGCTGGCGCTGCTGGATCGCTTGAACGAGATTGCGGCCGCGAATGGCGTGGGGCGCATGGACATCGTCGAAAACCGATTGGTGGGCATGAAGTCGCGCGGGGCGTATGAGACTCCCGGCGGCACGCTGCTGATCAACGCGCACCGCGAGCTCGAATCGCTGTGCCTGGATCGCGAGACGGCGCACTACCAGCAGATATTGTCGCTGCGTTACGCGGAGATGGTTTACTACGGCATGTGGTTCACACCGCTGCGCGAGTCGCTGGATGCGTTCTTCACGAATGCGCAGAGGCGCGTGACCGGGACCGTGTCGCTTTCGCTTTTCAAAGGCAATGTGAATGCGGCGTCGCGCTGCTCGCCGTATTCGCTCTATCGCACGAGTTTGGCGAGCTTCAGCATGACCGGCTACAACCCCAAGGACGCGGAAGGGTTCATCAACCTTTTCGCGCTGCCAATTACCGTCCCACTGGAAAAGGCCGCCGCTCGATGACGGCCTCCGAAGGCCAGAAGATGTGGGGCGGGCGATTCGAGCGCGCCCCAGACGATTCCTTTTACGAATTCGAGCGCTCGTGGCAATTCGACCGGCGGCTTCTGCCGCACGAGCTGGCGCTCGATCGCGCCTGGGCGCGAGCCATCGCGACGGCTGGAATCCTGACGCACGAGGAGGGACAGCGAATCGTCGCGGCGCTCGATGAGATTGAGTTGCGCGCTGAGTCGGATGCGGCGTGGCTCGATGCGTCGCAGGCGGAGGACGTCCACCATTTCGCTGAAACCGCGCTGATCGAAAAGCTTGGCTCGCTGGGAGCGAAGCTGCACACGGGGCGCAGCCGCAACGAAATGGTGGCCACGGAATTTCGCATGTACGTGCGCGAGGCGGTGCGCGAAATGCGCGCGGCGCTGGCGTCTTTGATTGGTGCGGTTGCGGAACAAGCTAAGAATAATTTGGGCGTACCGATGCCCGGCACTACGCACATGCAGCACGCACAGCCGCTGCTGCTGTCGCACTGGCTGCTGGCGCACGGCGAGGCTTTTCAGCGCGATGCGGAGCGATTTCATTCCGTTTCCGCGCGCGCGGATTATTGCCCGCTGGGTTCGGGAGCGCTGGCCGGATGCGCATTTCCGCTGGATCGCAAGGCGCTGGCGCGCGATTTGGGATTCACGCACATCACGCCAAACAGCCTGGACGCTGTGAGTGACCGCGACTTCGCGCTGGAGATGCTGTTTGCGATGGCGACGCTGGCGATGCACTTGTCGCGCCTGGCCGAGGATTTGATTCTTTTTGCTTCCACGGAATTTGCGTTCATCGAATTGCCGGATGAATATTCGACCGGCAGCAGCCTGATGCCGCAGAAGAAAAATCCCGACGCGTGGGAACTGATTCGGGGGAAGACGGGGCGGATATACGGCTCGCTTTTCGCGCTTTTTACGATGAGCAAGGGATTGCCTTCGAGTTATCAGCGCGATCTGCAGGAGGACAAAGAGCCGCTATTTGCCGCTTTCGATCAGATCAAGCCGATGACGCAGATCGCGGCCGCGGCGCTTGGGGCCACGAAGTTCCGTCAAGAGCGGCTGCGCGAAGCGGCGCAGGATCCGGCGCTGGTGGCCACCGAAGTGGCGGATTATCTGGTGGCGCAGGGCATGCCGTTTCGTGAGGCGCATGAAATTGTGGGCAAAGTGCTGCGCGCGGCGGGGCAATCGGGCAAATCGATTCGCGAGATGCCGATCGCGGAGTTGAGGAAGTTTTCCCCGCTTTTCGGCCCGGAGCTGAGCACCGTGCTGACGCTCGAATCGGCGCTGGCTCGCCGAGCGGTTGCCGGAGGGACGGCGCCGGGAGCGGTTCGCGCGGCGCTGGAGGAATTTAACGCGCGGCTAACGAAACTCGAGGAAAATCCGTGATGCTGCTGGCGGGCGCTCGGGGGGATCAGCCCGGGCCGCGAGCAGCGACCTTCGACATATGAGCGCTCACCTCTCTGCCCCCGATATTCCGCGCGGATTCACTTTTGCAGCCACGCATTGCGGGCTGAAAACGTCGCGGCTGGATTTGGGAATCATGATCAGCGACGTGCCGGCGGCGGCTGCGGCGGTGTTCACGTCCAACTTAGTGGTGGCGGCGCCGGTGATCGCTTCGCGCGAAAACCTGAAGAAATCGCGGCAGCGCATGCGCGGCGCGATCGTCAATTCAGGGAACGCCAACTGCTGCACGCATGAGGACGGCTATCCGGCGTCGGTCGAGACCACGCGGCGATTGGCGGAGGAATTGGGCGATTCGGTGGGGTCGCAATTCGTGGTGTGCTCGACGGGAGTGATTGGCGCGCCGCTGCGCGTGGAGAAGATTCTGAGCGCGGTGCCGCAACTGGTGCAGTCGCTGAGCGCGGAAGCGAGCGCGTTTGAGGAATTTGCGCGGGCGATCATGACCACGGACACGCGTCCGAAATGGTCCGCGGCGAAATGCCGCATCGGCGGAAAAGAAGTTCGCATTCTGGGCTGCGCCAAGGGTTCGGGAATGATCCAGCCGAATATGGCGACGATGCTCGCGTTCATCGCCACGGATGCGGCCATTTCCGCGCCGGTCTTGCAGCGCGCGTTGCGCTCGGCGGCCGGGACGACCTTCAATTGCATCACCGTGGATGGCGACACGTCGACGAATGATACGGCGGCGGTTTTCGCCAACGGAAAATCCGGCGCGAAGAAGATCGCGAGCGCGTCTGGCACAGAGTACAAGAATTTTTACGCTGCGCTCGAAGACGTGTGCCGCGAACTGGCGCTGGCGATTGTAGCCGACGGAGAAGGCGCGCAACGGGTGATCGAGATCGAGCTGCGCGGAGCGCCTTCGGATGCGGCAGCGGACCGCGTGGTGCGCACCGTCGCGACTTCTCCACTGGTGAAAACCGCGTTTGCGGGCGCCGATCCCAACTGGGGGCGCATTCTGGCGGCAGCCGGACGCGCCGGCGTGAAATTCGATCCGAACCGGGTGAATATTTGGATCGGCGGTGTCGCGGTCTGCGAGGGCGGGCGCGAAATGGCGTTTGACGAAGCTGCGGCGCACGAAAAGATGCTGGCGAAATCGGTAAAAGTGCGGATCGACCTGGGCTCGGGCAGCGGCGCGGCGCGCATCTGGACGTGCGACTTCACGCAAGAGTACGTCCACATCAACGCCAGCTACCGCACGTAGCGCCAGGTGGCGAAAAACTAGAACCGCCGGCGAGACGCCAGCGCTACTGATGACGCGGCGAGACATTTCACGTGCGGTTGGAAACGCGCCGCACTGGGATGCGGGGGCTTGGGAGAGGTAGCTTCGAATTGGTGTTGCGCGACGGGCGCGAGCCCGCTTTGTAGTCTACGCCGTGATCGCCTGCCGCCCGTGAAGGGCGGCGCTACAAAACCATCTCGACTGAAGATCAGCATGTGAAGGTGAAGGCGGCCACGTGCAGATTCAAAATGCCGCGCGCTGCGTTTTCTACCCGCCCGGCCGGCGAACTTCCGCCGCTCTGCTGCCCCAGGTGCCGGTCTGGTTGACTGGGGAATAAAGTTAGCTCAAGATTGAGGTTGAGTTGCTGAAGCGCTCGCTTCAGCCGCGAGTAGCCGGCCTTCCGCTGACTGCCCCGGCCCCGATCCTGCCATTCAGCCCTCGGTGTGGTGCCCGCTCTTGCGCCACGGGCACAAGGAGATTCATCGTGAAGAAATTGTATGTGGGAAATCTGCCGTTCAAGGCTACGGAAGATGATCTAGCAGGATTGTTTGCGGAGGCCGGGGTGCAGCCGGATTCTTTGACGCTGCTCCGCGACCGATTTACGGGCCAGCCGCGCGGCTTCGGATTCGCCGAAATCCGCGACGATGCGGAAGCCGAGAAGGCGATCGCGGCGCTGAACGGCAGGGATTTCCTGGGCCGGGCGCTAGTGGTGAACGAAGCGCGTCCGCAGCGTGAAGGCGGAGGGGGCGGCGGCGGGCGAGGCGGCTACGGCGGAGGCGGCGGTGGCGGACGAGGTGGTCGCGGCGGCGGAGGCGGCGGCCGCGGCGGTTACGGACGCGACCGGTAGCATTCTGACTGCTGCCGGTCAGTAGGTGCTTTCGAATATGGCGGCGTAGAGTGTGTTCCCGCCATGAAGCGCGGAGCGGAAGGATCGGCGGCAGCTCTTCCGGTTCTACAATTATCAATTTTCAATCGTTCCGGCAGGGGCCGGGTGAGGCTCGTCCGCGGGTACCACGGCGCGAGGCTCGCTCGCTTCGACGCGTCCGTCCGCGTAGGTGAGCTTTTGGATGGTGGCGCCGCGAATGCCTTGCGCAACCAGCGCCGGCAGATCGAGTTTCGCTTCCGCTTCGGCGAGTTCTTGCGGTTGGGCGGAAAGCTCTGGCGCGCGCGGCAGGAAAACCGGGCAGCAATCGTGAAACGGCTCGGACGAAATGTCGTAGGTTCCGATGCGGCGCGCGGTCTCCATAATTTCCATTTTGTCGGTCCCAATCAGCGGGCGAAAAACGGGCATCGTTGCGGCGGCGTCCACAGCCACCAGATTGCGAAGGGTCTGCGATGCGACCTGCCCCAGGCTGTCGCCAGTGACGAGCGCCAGCGCACGGTCGCGCCGAGCAAACGGTTCCGTGATACGCAGCATCATCCGGCGATACAGCAGTACGCGAAAGCCCTCGGGCGCGTAGCGAACGATTTCGCGTTGAATCTCCTCAAACGGCACGCGGTAGAGCTTGGCGGTGAATTGATAGCGCGCGAGCACGCGCGCCAGGCCGCTGGCTACATGCACGGAAGACTCGCCGGGCCTCGCGCCAGTCCCATAAAAATGGACGAAGCTGACATGGGCGCCGCGCTTCATCATATGATAGGCGGCGACGGCGGAATCGTATCCGCCGGAAAGAAGACAGGTGAGGCGGCCGGCGGTGTTCGGCGGCAATCCTCCCAGACCGGGAATTTTCCGCGCGTAGACGAGGAGCGGGCCGGGTGTTACTTCGATATGGCAGGTCAGCTCGGGATCGCGTAACTGGACACGAACATCGCGATTGTGAGCGCGCAGTTTTTCCAGCAGGAATCGACCCACAGCGGCGTCAATCTGCATCGTGGAATGCGGGAAGGTTTTGTCACTGCGCTTGGCGCGGACGGCGAAGGCGGCGAAGCGCAGCGGCTCGACTTCTTCCCACGCGGCGCGGCACAGCGCGTCTAGATCGCGGTCGACCGGGCGGGCCACGGCGCAATAGGCGATTCCGAAAACGTGCTGAACTCGATCGAGCGCTTCCGGGACGGAAGCTCCCGGTGCGAGCCGAACCAGGAAGCGGTCGCCGGGCTGCTCGATGCGTTCGACAGGGATTCCCGCCAGCGCGCGGCGCAGCGCGGTGAATAGTTTTCCCAGAAAAAAGCGGCGGTTGCCACCTTTCAGCCACAGCTCGTGATAGTGGACGACGATGACGGGGGCACCCGTGGAATCTTCTCCGGGATGGATCATTACGTTCATTCGGTCTGCTGTTTTGTGGCGACTGGCGGCCGAGAGCCGCAGTTTCCCGCTTTGCGAATTATAGCAGCAGAGTGCTGCGTGGAGACGCGAGACGCTTGCGCGGAGAGCGGCGGAGCCTTTCAGCAGCGGAGGCGCCTGTTCGCGATATGGAATAACTCAATAGCAACAATTCGTTTTTCAATGCGACTTTCCATAGGACCGCGGGTTATATTCTGCGTCGCTGCAGACACCGGAGCGGTGGTTGTCGTACAAACCAGGCCCGCACAAATATTTACGCTACCGAAATCAAACGTGAAGCATCCAACTGCTATAACCGGGCAGCACCGGAGGAGAGCATGTGGAACCGGCGAGACTGGGATGAGTTCTTCGTCATCGTGGGAAAGCGGTGGCACATGCGGCGTCCACCGCGCCCGGTGGACCGGTCCGCGCTGAATCGAGTGACACCCACCGAGGGATATAGCCTGGCGGAGCTTGATGATGCGGGACTGAGCATCGAGCAGGCGGAGCACCTCGGGCTGCCGGTTGATGCTGGACGCGTCGGGTCTTATGGGCCGAACGTCAGCTCGCTGCGTGAATACATTCGCGCTACTCGCTCGCGGCTGTAAAGCGGCTGCGCCTTTTATTTCCCAACGACAATTTAAGCTCGCATTGAAGCCCCTTCAACGCGCTGATTTGCGCGCGACGCCTACCACAGCGGCTGACGCCGTATTGAAGTCGTGCCGCTTACGCCACGGTTGAAACCTGAAAGCTCCGGTTACGCGGAGGCTGCTTTGCGCCAGAAGCGGGCGATAGCGGAGAAATCGGGATCGTCGCGTGAAGAATCTTTTACGGCGGTGTAGGTGGCGAAGGCGGCGGAGCCGGCCGGAAGCGCTACACCGCAAGAACGCGCCAGTTCCAGCGCGAGGCGCACGTCCTTATGCATCAGGCGCAGCGGGAAGCTGGCGGGATATTCGTTTTTCAGCATTAAGGGAGCTTTTACGTCGAGAAGCGGCGAGCGGCCCATGCTGGATTGCATCACTTCGATGAGGCGCTCGGGCTGAACGCCCGCAGCGGTGACGAGCGCGAGAGATTCGGCCAGCGCGTCGACCTCGAGCGCCAGAAGCAAGTTCATGCCGAGCTTAACGGTTTGTCCCGCGCCGTTGGGGCCGAGCAGGAAAAAGCGCTTGCCGACCGCTTCGAGCACGGGCTTCACGCGGTCGAGCACTTCAGCCTTGCCGCCGATCATGAAGACGAGTTCGCCCTTTTCGGCGCCCCAGGTGCCGCCGGTCACGGGCGCGTCGAGAAAATCCACGCCGCGATCTACACATGCCGAGGCGAGGCAGCGCGCGAGGTCGGGCGTCACGGTGCTGGAGTCGATCAGCGTGCTGCCGGGGCGGAGGCCGGCGAGCGCGCCAGATTCGCTCTGACCAGCATCGGGCTTGCCAGAGGCGCCGAAGATTACCTCTTCGACGGCGGCTGGATCGCTGACGATGGTGATGAGAATGTCCGACTGGGCGGCGACTTCGCGAGGATTGGCGGCGAATTTGGCGCCGGCGCGAACCAGATCGTCGGCGCGAGATTTCGTGCGGTTCCAGACGGTGAGCGGGAATCCGGCACGCAGCAGATTTTGAGCCATGGGTTTGCCCATCAGCCCGAGCCCAATCAATCCGATATTCGGTTTCATGGCGGCCTCCACGAAAAGCAAATTCCAATATACGCGCCGCGGCGCGGGGGGCTAGAGCTGTTTTTCGGATGGGCGAGAGGGCGGCGGAAGCGGAGTGCGGAGCGGGTTGAGCGGACTTCACGCGAAGTTTATTTCGATAACGGCGATTATTTCGGCATCGAGGAGCCGTGGTCCGGCGCGTCGCCGTTGGTTTCAACTACGCGGACGATATAGTCGTAGGGAATTTCGACGCGAAGGGTTTTGCCTTTGCCCGACTGTGAGAAGCGTTCTTCCACGAATATAGACTTCCCGTTATCCGCCACAAGGTCGCCGACGGCGGACATCTGCAGATCGCCCGCGCGATAGTAGGCCTCCACGCGCTTGCCTAGCAGGGCCGAGTAACGTGTCCCTTGGGCCACGAGAATGCCTCGAAAAGCCCGGCCATATTATCACTCGATTAACGATTGGAAAATAAAATTGATGATTACCATTCGGGAATAGTGTGCCACTTTGAATCCGCGAAGGTTCAGAGGACTGCGAATTCGACGCGTCGACGGAGCGGCTCGATGCGTTCTGCGCGGACGCGCACGATGTCTCCGAGGCGAAAGACGCGGCGGGCCGCGCCGCGCGCCGCGCGATGCGGCTCGGCGACGATGGTGTGGTCGTGTTCGCGGTAGAGGCAGCGCAGGCCGGTCGATTCCTCGAGGCGGTCGATGGGGACGAGGCCTTCGACGAAGATTTCGGTGAGCTCGACGAAGAAGCCGAATTTCTGGACGGAGATGATCAGCGCGTCGTATTCCTCGCCGAGATGTCCTTCCATGAATTGAGCGGTTTTCCATTCCATCAATTCGCGTTCGGCGGCTTCGGCGCGACGTTCGGATTCGGAGGTTTCGGCAGCTGTTTCTTCCAACTCGATGCGGCGATAGGGACCGAGTGTTGGAAGCGGGGCTTCGCCATCGCGGCGAGCGGGGCGGTTTACATGCGCTCGCGGCTGCTTGGAGGCGTGAGAGGGCGCTTCCCGAACTGAGAGAGAATCCGCGTGTTCGAGGGCCCATTTCAGCGCGCGATGGACGATCAAGTCGGGGTAGCGGCGAATGGGAGAGGTGAAATGGGTGTAGTCGCGCACGCCGAGCGCGAAATGTCCGAGGGGTTCGGCGGCGTAGCGCGCCTGCTTGAGGGAGCGGAGCATCAGGTAGGAAAGGATGCGCTCCTCAGGCTTGCCAGCGATTTTTTCGGTGAGGCGCTGGTAGTGCTGCGGGCGAATGTCCACTTCCTCAGCGGCCGGCATGGTGACAGTCATCTGGCGGTCGCGACCGCGTCCTGAGCCATGAGCGCGCGCGGCAGGGCGCACCTGGGCGTGGCGCACGGCGATGCGACGTTCGGTGAGATCTTCGACGCCAAGCGAATAGCCGAAGGCCTGCGCGAGTTCCTCGAATTCGAGAACTTTCTTGGGATCAGGTTTTTCGTGGACGCGGTAAAGGGAAGCGAGGCCGACGCGGTCGAGAAATTCGGCGACGGCTTCGTTGGCGGCGAGCATGAACTCTTCGATCAGGCGATGGGCAATGTTGCGCTCGCTGCGGAGAATGGCGGTCATCGTGCCGAATTCGTCGAACTGAATCACGGGCTCGGGCAGATCGAAATCGATGGAGCCGCGAGCGTGGCGGCGGCGATTCAGGACGAGAGCGAGTTCCTTCATGCGGCGAAAATCTTCGGCGAGCGGCGCATAGCGCGCGGTCATTTGCGGGTCGCCTTCGAGCACTTTGTTGACGTTGGTGTAGGTCATGCGCTCGGCGGAGCGAATTACGCCGGGTGTGAAATCGGCGTGGACGGTTTTTCCGTGCGGGTCGATTTCCATGATGGCGCTCATCACCAGACGATCGACGTGAGGATTGAGCGAGCAGATTCCGTTGGATAGTTCTTCGGGCAGCATGGGCACGGCGCGGTTTGGGAAGTAAACGGATGTGCCGCGCAGGCGCGCTTCTTTATCGAGCGGCGAGTCGCGGCGGACGTAATACGCCACATCGGCAATGTGCACTTGCAGCTCGAAGTGGCCGCCGGGAAGCGGGCGGACGCAGACGGCGTCGTCGAAATCGCGGGCGGTTTCTCCGTCGATGGTGACAATCGGGAGATCGCGGAAATCGCGGCGGCCGATGTGGGCGGAATCGTCCACTTGCTGCGGAATGGCGCGCGCATCGGCGAGGACTTCGGGCGGAAAGACGTGCGGCAGATGATGCTTACGGATCATGATTTCGACGTCCACGCCGATATCGCCAGGGCGGCCGAGAATTTCAATCACGCGTCCAGTGGGCGAAAGACCGCCTTTTGGAAAGCGCGTGATTTCAACATTGACGACGGCGCCATCGAGCTCCGGCAGGCGCATGCGGCGCATGGAGGCGGGCTCGCGATCCTCGCGACCGGGCGCGACACCGAGTTTGGCCTGCAATTCGGGCGTGAGCTCGCGGCCCGGCGGGATGGAGATTTCGTGGGTGATGCGCGTGTCGTAGGGGAGCACGACGTTGCCGTGCGGGCCGTAGCGGAACAGGCCAACGACGGAGGGATTTTCGCGCTCGAGAATGCGCACGACGCGGCCCTCGGCGCGTCCATCGGAACGGCGACGGGTGACGCGCGCGAGCACGCGGTCGCCGTGCATGGCGTCGTCCAAGGAGTCGCGGCCGATGAAGAGATCGCCTTCGACGCCACGCATGGGCTCGTCGGCGACCAGAAAGCCATAGCCATCGCGATGCGCGACGATGCGCCCGGAGACGAGATTGGGATCGCGATTGCGGCGAGCGGCGAATTCGTTTGCGGATGCGGCGGGAACGGGGGCGCCAAGTGCATCGGGCGCGGTTGCGTCAGGCGCCGAGCCCTGGGCCGGCACACGCTGCTGCGGTTTCGCGCCGCGCGTCGCCGGCTGACGCTTGCGATCGGCAATTCGGTACTGTCCGCCGTGAGATTCCTCGATTTCGCCGGCGCGCAGGAGCTTATCGATCACGCGCGGGAGAAAGCGGCGGCCAAAATGGCGCAGTCCCATACCGTGGGCGATTTGCCGAATGCTGGCGGGCTGTGAAAGCTTTTCGAGATGGGCGAGCACTTGCTCGCGCGTCACTTCCTCGGGATGTTGGGGCTGCTGGCGGCTAGCGTGCTTGCGTTTCATGAGCAAGTTGGAGGTGCATGGTCGAGGTCGGTTGCGTGCTGCGAGCGCCGAAGCTACAGGTACAGGCTAACGAAAATTGCGGCGCGAGGCAAAAGCTGCTTTTGCGCGCACCGGTTGAGGGCCGGGTAGGGGATCACGGCAGCGAAGTCATTGCGAGCTGGGAGTCACGGTCGGGACGTTGAGGATGACGATTTTGCCGTCGGGCTGGCGTTCGAGCGGAGGGGCGTAGTCGCCCAGCAGAGCTCGCCGCCACCACATGCCGGTGTGGCGCTTGGTTTTCATGCTGGTGAACCAATATTGGTAAATGACGGCGCGAACTTCAGCCGGTGGATCACCAGCGAACGGATTTGCCGCGAACAGTTGCAGAACGTCAGGATCGTTCGAAAGCAGGCGCTCTTCGGTCCAGACCACGAAACGGTATTGCGGCCACGCGCCGAGAGACGCGAACCAGAGATTCCATTCGAAGCGCGGCTGGTAGGGCGCGTAAATGCCGGGCGCATCGGCGGGATTTTGCGGTTTGTAGCGAAATGGATAGGCGATCCAGGTTTTGCCGTCCTGCGATCCCTGGAATTCGATTTCGAAGCGCGCGTGAGTCATCACCGCGAAAAGGCCGTATTGATTGGCGATGCGAAAGGGTTCGAGCAACTGCACGGGCGACTGAGGGAGGGGCGCGTTGGGCGCGAACATCCAGAGCAACTTGGCACTGGTGGCGTAGAAGATCCACAGAAAGCAGATTCCCGCCACGGCCATGCCGGCCACCGCACGAAGCTTTTGCCACTCTGCGCGTTGACCGTGACTTTCCTGGGAGGCGAGAGCGGTGGGAGCCTCTGCTGGGGTTTCTTGCGGGCGGTCAAGTAGTTCGCGGATTTTTCGCGGGAGCACCCATTGAATGAATTTGTCGTCCAGCAGCAGGAAGCCGAGCGAGAGGACGATGTAGTTCAAGAACGCGTAATTGCCGGTAAGGATGATGACAATTTGAAACGGCGTGACGATGCAGAAACAGGCGATGCGAAAACGCCGCGGCAGAAACAGCGCCCAGCAGAGCACCAGCTCCATGGCGAAGGTAAGGCCCACAGTAGCCGCGTGGAACCAATGCGGAAGATGCTGGACGTACCAGCCAATCCAGGTGGGCAGCGGAGAATTTTGGTAATAGTCGTCCATGGCGGTGAAATGGCGCCAGGATTGATCGCCGCTGAGGATTTTCACCACGCCGGATTCAAAGTAGATGCGGAACCAGACCCACAGCAGCAGAAATTGGCTGGTGCGCGAGGGCGGATGACGGCGGGCAAGACCTGGCCAAATTCCCGGCGGCGCGAGAAAGAGCGAGAGAAAACCAGCGGCGAGCAACATGCCGTCCGATTGATAACTGGCGAAATCCTGCGAGGCGGCGATCAACGAGAGGAAGCAGACGAAACATATCGCCAGCGAAACGCGCGGCCAGAGGTTCAAAAACGCCAGCAGCGAAGCGATGATTCCCAGCCAGCAGATCGTCATCAGCGCGCGGTCGCTCGATGCGATCCACAGCAGCGTGGGAGCGAACCAGTAGCGCACGGAGTGCAATTGCGCGGCGACGACTTGCAGGTAATCGCCAGCCGGAAGAATGCCGGTGGGACCGATCAGGCCTTTGATTTGGAAAAAGAAGGAATAGAAGGCGGAAAGATATATCAGCGCCAGCGCGCGAAGAAAGATCCAGCGCGCCCAGAGATGTCCGCGGCCGGACCGGTCGTCCGGCGCAACTTCGGGCCCGAGCAACCACAGCACTGCCGCCTTCAAACGATCTTCCACCGAGCGCGATTATACTGGAGCGAGTGATACACAGCGCGAAGGAACTTCGGCGAGCAGAATCGCCGGCTACAGCGCAGCGTCCTTATCGAAGCCGATCGGCCTCCCCGTCTTTCGATTCCCTGTTTTCATGTGTTTGCTTGCCACTCTTCCTATTAGAGCGCAATTTCGTGAATCCGATGCGCCGTGCGGTACATCTGTAACGAGTGTTCCGTATTATCGCGGACGACCGTGGATGAAGGGAGAAGAACATGGGCGCACTAGATGGGAAGGTAGCTGTAATCACTGGAGGCAATAGCGGCATCGGCCTGGCTACGGCCAAGCGCTTCGTAAAGGAAGGCGCATACGTGTTCATCACAGGGCGCCGTCAAGCGGAGCTGGATGCGGCCGTCTCTCAGATCGGGAAGAACGTAACGGCCGTTCAGGGAGATGCCGCGAAGCCCGACGATCTCGATCATCTCTACGAGGTGGTACGAAAGGTGAAGGGACGCGTCGATATCGTTTTCGCGAATGCCGGCGTTGTAGATCCTGTTTCACTCGCAGAATCGACGCCAGAAAAGTTTGACAAGCACTTCAACCTGAACGCGCGCGGGGTCTACTTTACGGTGCAGAAAGCGCTCCCGCTGCTCGCCGACAAAGCATCAATCATCCTTTCAGGTTCAGCGGCATGGCAGATGGGGATTCCGGGCTACGGCGCGTATTCGGCGACGAAGGCAGCTTTGGTCTCCTTCGTCCGGAGTTGGACCGCAGAGTTGGCCAGCCGCGGCATTCGAGCGAACGTGATCAGCCCTGGACCGACGGAGACGCCCATGATCCATGTGGGCTCTAAAGGCTCTCCGGAGGGCACAAGTGAATACTTCCGAAAGATGATCCCGATGGGACGACTCGGAACACCGGATGATCTCGCATCGGCAGCCGTGTTTCTCGCTTCCGACGAGAGCAGCTTCATCACTGGGATCGACCTGCCAGTGGATGGTGGCACAGCTTCGAGATAATCCGCGAGGTGCGCAATCCCGATTGATCGACGCGATTGCCGGCGTCCGTTTGAATCGGATGCGCGCTGAACCGAAGGCCACGGAGCGCGCGCGGCTTACAATTGGCGGCGATTAATTGCGAGGATAGGTATCCGGCAGCGAGCGGAGATAGGCGACGATGGCCTGCGCGTCCGCGGCGCTCATATGGTAGATGTGCATCGGCGGCTGAATGGGCAAGCCGTTGGGGCCGACGCCCTCTTGGAGGACCGTTTCGGCCTCGGCGTCCGTGAAGCCGGGCAAGCCGGCGAGCGCGGGAGCGCGCATAGCCCAATTGGTCATGGTATGGACGGGCATGATCCAGATGGGAGCGCCCTGCAGGCGGCGAGATTCGTCGAGATCTCCGTTGGAGTAGCGCGGGGTGTGGCATTCCTCGCACATGCCCACATTTTCGACCAGATATTTTCCTCGATCGAGCTGACTCTGATTAGCGGTGGCGGCCGGAGCGGCTTTCTGGGCCTTTTGGGGCGCAGGAGCGGGCCGTTCCTTGGACGAAAGGCGCGAAGCGCCGAAACCTGCGGCGAGGATAGCGAGCAGACAAAATGCAAATCGATGCGTAGCCTTCATCGAGTTCCAATCCGGAAATGAGTTGGGATGCAGCGCTGATGCGAAGAACGGTAGTCGCTGTTCATCCGCGAAAGTATCGCAAAAACGGCGATTGGCTGTCCATGACGTTTTTAAAATTCAGGAGCGCGAGTGCTGTCACAAATGGCAAACCGAGGTCTCATTGCGGAAGGCTGTGACGCGATAGACGCGGGCCTAACCCGACTACTTTTCGGATCGGGCGGGGGCTGTTGCGGCTGACAGCCGATCAAGCGCCCAGCGCGCGTGCTCGGATAGGAGCGAGTCGCCAGAGGCGGCCAAGCGTTCGAGCAAGCCGATGATGCGCGGGGATGACGGCGAGCCGGAAGAGGCGCCGGAATTCCCGAGCGCGATGCAGGCATTCCGCACCAGACCACGCCATTTCGCGCGTTTGACGGCGCTGCGGCGAAACACGCGACTGAAATCCTGCTGCGAAAGGGAAGCCAGCCACGCGAGTTCTGGAGCGAACAGCGAACGGGAGGGTGCCGAATCGTCTTCCACGGCGCGGGGCTGGAAGGGAGCCAGGGGAGTGATGGGCGCTTTGCGGTTCCAGGGGCAAACGTCCTGGCAAATGTCGCAGCCGATGGCGGCGCCTCCCATGGCTCCGCGGAATTCTTCGGGGATTGCGCCGTGCAGCTCGATGGTGAGATAGGAGATGCAGCGGCGCGCATCGAGCACGTAAGGCTGCGGGAACGCATGTGTCGGACAGGCGTCGAGGCAGCGCGTGCAACTGCCGCACAAGTCGGCGGGCGGCGCTTCGCCCGGCGCGAGGCTCGGCTCCAGATCGAGCGTGGTAACGATCACGCCCAAGAAAAGCCATGATCCGAGCTTGCGATTGATGAGGCAGGTATTTTTCGCCAGCCAACCGAGTCCGGCGTATTTCGCGGCTACACGCTCGACGATTGGGCCCGTATCGACGTAGGCGCGAGCCTCGAACGGCTCGTCGAATTCGACGCGCATTTCCGAGATCAAGGCGTTCAATTTTGGGAGAATGGTTTCATGGTAATCGTCGCCCCATGCGTAGCGGGAAATCCAGCCCCGCGGCGGATCGTCCGGCGTGGCGCCGGGCATTTGGGTGGAAAGAGGCTGTGCCGACTGATAATTGATAGCTGCGACGATCACGCTGCGCGCGCCGGGCAGAATGCTGCGAGGATCGGCGCGGCGCGGGTCGTGGAGGTATTTCATTTCGCCGGCATATCCGCGCGCGAGCCACCCAGGCAGATGACGAAGTTCGTTGAAAGGAGCGGCGCCGGAAGATTGGCCCGGGTCGGGGGCGGAAGAGATTTCCGCGTCGAGCGAAGCAACGCCGCAAAGATCGAATCCCGCGCCGCGAGCGCGCTCGACGATCCACGGAGTCCGCCCAGCCCGAAGCATGATTCCTATCATGCCCCAGACGCGCGCGCGAAACAAAAAGCCGCGCGTCGCGGCGCTGAATGATGGGCAACACCGCCGCGAAATGCGGCTGATATGCTTGTAACTTTTGAGGGCGATTGCATACAATCGCTCGACTATCCACACACCATCATGGAGAACTGAATGAGCCAGCGGATCGCCGCAAAGATTACCGGAGTGGCCGGATACCTGCCGCCGCGCGTGGTCACCAACGCGGATATCGAAAAAATGGTGGACACCACGGACGAATGGATTCGGACGCGCACGGGCATTCGCGAACGGCATTTCGCCGGGCCGGGCGTTGCGTCGTCGCACATGGGCGCGGAAGCGGCGAAAAAGCTGCTGGCGGCGAAAGGAATGAGCCCGGAAGAGATCGAAATGATCGTGGTGGCCACGGTCACGCCGGACATGTTTTTCCCGGCGACGGCTTGCCTGATCCAGCATAGCCTTGGAGCCACGAATGCGTGGGGGTTCGATCTTTCGGCGGCGTGCTCGGGATTTCTGTACGCGCTGACTACCGGCGCGCAGTTCGTCGGCTCCGGCGCGCACAAGAAAGTGTTGGTGGTTGGAAGCGACGTGATGACGTCGATTCTCGATTTCAAAGATCGCGCGACCTGCGTGCTATTCGGAGACGGCGCGGGCGCGGTGCTGGTGGAACCGGCGACATCTGAATCCGAAGGGATCCTCGATTTCGTGCATGACGTGGACGGGGCAGGCGGCTGCAATCTGTACATGCCGGGGGGCGGCTCGCTGCATCCCGCTTCGCAGGAAACGGTGGAGAAGCGGATGCACTACGTTCACCAGGAGGGGCAACAGGTTTTCAAGTACGCTGTGCGGCGCATGAGCGAACTGGCGTGCCAAATTTTGCAGCGCAATGGCTTAACGGGCCGCGACGTGGCGCTGGTGGTGCCGCACCAGGCCAACCTGCGCATTATTCGCGCCATGCAGGAACGGCTGGGAGTGGACGATTCGAAGATCATCGTGAATATCGACCGCTATGGCAACACCACGGCCGCAACCATTCCGCTGGGTTTGATGGATGCGGTGGCGCAAGGGCGTCTGCGGAAAGGCGATTTGGTTTTGCTGATCGCCGTGGGCGCGGGCTATACAACCGGCGCCATCCTGATGCGCTGGGCTTACTAAGTATTCAAGATTTTGGGCCGGCGGCAAGTATCGAGCCGGCACTTTTGCTGATTTTAATTCACGCCGAAATCGTCGATCTGATCTCCGATAATTATCAGGACCGGATTGGCGTCTCCGCTGGTAGTAGTGACCAGTACGGCCTTGCTCGGGGAAACGATAAAAAACGAGCCAGTGAACGGCGGCGGAGTGGTCTGTGTGAAGTTCATAGTGCCGCTGCCGTCGGTGGTGCCGGTAGCCGTGAGCGCGTAGGTTCCCTGGGTGAGGGCACCGGGCGAATTTCCGCTCGTGGTGCTCAAATCCTCGATGCCCGCCACATCTCCCGCAGTCGTGCTGGTGCTCCCGAGCGCTATTACACCGGATAGATTTGGCGTTGTGGATGCGCTTGCTGGCGCTGTTCCCTGAATCCATGCGCCGGCGAGAGTGCTGGCGGAGAAGGTGGCACCGCTACCTGTCGCCTGGGGCTCAAAGATTCCGAGCACGGGCGTGTCTACGCCCTCGAGCAGGCACAGCGCTTCGTTGGAATTGATTACGTAGAAAACGGGCTCGAGTGGAAGGAGCGAGTCGGTGTCGACCAATGTCGTGTCGACGCGCCCGTACGTATCGCCGGTGTTGAAATTGGTGGAGAGCGCGTTGCCGCCGAGATCGGTTCGCACCGTTCCTGCCACGTTGGCGACGAGCGACAGTGTGACCGCCGTTCCTCCCGTGGGATTCATTTGCACCGCGCCGGCAAACGGGACGTAGTTGCTCTGTCCGCTGGGAATCACGGCTCCGGAAATTCCTCCGACGCTCGGCTTGGCAAACGACAGGTATGGGTTGGTGAACGGGTAGTCAGGTTGCTGGATCAGCTTGCCAACGCTTACATAAGGAATCAGGGCGCTAATCGTATCCGTTTCCACCACGTACGCTTCGGTGAGCAGTCCATTCGATGATGCAATCGGATACACGGCGAAATTCATGTTGCTGAAGGTCATGGTCACGCTCATGGCGCAGCGCGAGGCCTGCGAAGACGTCTGGAAGGTGCCGGAGAAAGTGGTGTCCTGAGAGATGATCCGGTCGCCCGGAGCGTTGACGTCCACTTCGCCGTTGTCGATTGTGCCTGGCGTCGAAGAGTTGGCGGGGGTCTCCGCGGTGAAGCGGCCAGCCAGCACAAACGGACCCGGCGTCGATCCGTTGACGTTTCCTTCCGAGCCGCTCAAGGCGATCACCCAGCCGTTTCCGGCGCTGCCTGTGCCGGAAAGAGTGTTGTAGGCGCACTTGGTGGTGGTTTGCTGCGAGAATTCGCCCGACCCGCGCACGCCACTGGAATCAAATTCGATCATGCGGCCATGGAGGCCGACGGCGTCGATCGAAAAAGTGTACGTGGGTGATCCGGACAGGCTGCTGAAAACAAGCTGTCCGCGATTGTCGGAACCGATCGTGTACGTACCGGTGAAGGTCTGGGTTTTCGGCGTACCAGAAACGGAGTTCAGATCCTCGACACCGGCGGTGATTTTGCTGACGCCGTCGGTGGTGAAGGTGCCGGCCATTACCACCTGGCCGCCCGTGTTGAAGCCGCTGAATTCGAAGGCGTAGCTGCCGTTCAGAAGGTTGGTGACCGTGACGCTGACTTGGCCGTTCGCGGTCATCGGGGTCGGTTCGCTATCTTGCACCTGAACGGAGAGCATGAAAGTTCCGGTTTGCGTTGGGATGCCGGAAACTACGCCGGTCGAAGATAGGGAAAATCCATTACCGAGGGACGCCGGCGACCAGGTGTACGGCGCGACGCCTCCGGTAGCCTGCAACTGGGTGTTGGCGTAGGTTGTGTTTTGCACTCCGTTCGGAATGGATGTGGTTTTAACCGCGAGCGGCTGCGGGGGATTGACGGTGATGATAATCGAGTTCGTCTCGTTGGGAAGGGCGATCGACGTGGCCTGAATCATCACGGTAAACTTGGCCGCAACGGGATTCGGCGAGGTGTAGGTGGCCGTCGTGTTGGTTGAGGAAAATGTGCCTGGCGAAGGGGGCGCGGTCGCTCCGGGAGTGAAGGTCCACGTTACACCGGCGTTGGTTTTGTCGGCGGGAACCGTGGCGGTGATGGTGACCACCTGGTTCGGACCGACGCTGGTGGCAGTGGCGCCCAGGACCACCTGGCTATAGTTCGATGGCGTTCCATTGCAGCCCGCAACCACCATACACGCAACGGCGAAAATCGATACCAGCCAGAATTCGGCGCGCCTAGTCATTGCGCCTCCTCGCGGACCTACCCCGGCCCGGAATAATTGCAAAATGATCGATACCATTTAGACACAGAATCGAGGCGCCGCGAGGCCGATTGAAGCTGTCGAATGGCGTATCAGATAACCGGAGGTCACCCGATCTTGCTGCGCTTAGCGGAGAACGATGGGCCAGGGTTTGCGGGTGTTTTAGACGGAGCGAAGGGTGAAGAGCAAGCCGGAGCCGGCGCGCTCGATCGCTAGCAAATCTGCTTTGGTGGCCCAGCCTCCGGGTGCGGAGAAGCCCCCGGCCTTGCCGCCGGCGGCAACCACGCGGTGGCAGGGAATGATCAGCGGGATGGGATTGCTGGCCATGATCTGGCCCACGGCACGTGCCGCGTCCGGCCGTCCAACAGAACGCGCGAGTTCTCCGTAGGTGATGGTGCGGCCGGGCGGGATTTGGCGGGTGGCTTCGAGCACCTGGCGCGCGAAGGGCGCGGCGGCGCTCAAATCAACTGGGACGCCGCGAAAGTCTTGCAGCTCGCCAGCGAGATGCTTGCGAACGTTTTCGATTAGTGCGGCGACTTGCGGCGGGAGAGTCGCAGCTCTGAGGGCTCCGGACTTTTGGGCGATGCGCGCTTCGGTGAGAGCATCCGTAGCTTCTGGCAGTTGGAACCGCAATACCGCAGGGAAGTCCGATCCGCCGGGCTCGCGCCAAGCGATGGCGCATGTGCCAATGGCGGTGTCAAAGATCCAATGGCAGGAAGAGCTCATTTGCAAAGTGTAGCGCGGTTTGGCGCGCATGGCAGTACCGTCAACGCGCAAAGGAATCCGCGCCGCGTTTGTCCCCTCCGCCCCAGGACACCTCTAGCCGAATTCGAAGACGGGAGCATTTTGGTCCGTGCCGGTCCTGCCAATCGTGATGATTGCCACCGCGTAGTTTTCGCCGCGAACGGGGGCGCCCGCCAGCCGGCGAAGCATCGAGATCTGCCCGATATGGGTGAAAGAATCGGCGATGGCGCCCTGAAAAATCTTTTCGGCGGGAGCGCCGAGAGCGGAGCCCGACGCAAGATAGCTGTCCACAGCGGTGAGCGAGGCAAAGAATCGCGCGACATCCTGGTTCCAAGGCTGCGGCTTCGAGTTGTGCCACTTTTCTTTTGCTTGCGAGAGCGAAAGCGTCCAATCCATTAAATCGCCGAGATGGGCCAGGATTTCGCCGGCCGAGCGCGATCCGGGCGCAGCGCGAAAGGTGCTGAATTCGGGCGGCGCGCCGCGAAGAGGTTTGGCCGCGCGGTAGGCAAGCGTCGCGAGCGCGTGGCGTAGAGGAAGCGCGTGGTCAGTCATTGGCGCCTGTGTGGCTCTCGGGAGCGCCGGGTTGGACGCATGCGTAGCGACGACCGCTTGGAAACTTTGCGCGGCATTGAATCTCCTCCGGGCATTCAGCGGTTCTCGAATGCAACGACCTTCCTGCTGCAAGTGGTAGCATAAATCTCTTGGGCGAGGTAGACCCCAGCTTTACGCAAGGACACACGATTACGGTTGAAACGCGATTTCGGCCATAATGACTCGGTGGAATATGCGAGCGATTTTAGCAGGACGGGAGAAGACAAATTGCGCGCAGTGATTACCGGCGGAGCGGGATTTTTGGGTTCGCATCTGTGCGAGTACATGCTCGGGAAGAACTGGGAGGTGCTGTGCATCGATAATCTGTGCACAGGATCCGAGGCGAACATCGCGCACCTACAATCGAATGCGAAATTTGCGTTCGAGCCGAAAGACGTCTCGCAGCACATCGACGTGAGCGGGCCTGTGGACGCGGTGCTGCACTTCGCGTCGCCCGCGAGTCCTCCGGATTACCTGAAGCTGGCCATCCAAACGCTGAAAGTCGGTTCGCTCGGGACGCACAATGCACTCGGACTGGCCAAAGCGAAAGGCGCAAAGTTCCTGATGGCGTCCACTTCGGAATGCTACGGCGATCCCGACGTGAGTCCGCAGCCGGAAACCTATTGGGGGCACGTGAACCCGATCGGCCCGCGCAGCGTTTACGATGAAGCCAAGCGGTTCTCCGAAGCGATGACCATGGCCTATCACCGCTATCACGGGGTGGAGACGCGCATCGTGCGCATCTTTAATACCTACGGCCCGCGCATGCGGTTGAACGACGGCCGCGCATTGCCGAATTTCTTATATCAGGCGCTGGTGGGCGAGCCGATCACGGTCTATGGAGACGGCAAACAGACGCGCAGCTTTTGCTACGTCTCGGATTTGATCGAAGGAATTTACCGGCTGCTGGAGTCGAACGAGCACGAGCCGGTGAACATCGGCAACCCGAACGAGATTACGATTCTGGAGTTCGCGGAGCGGGTGCGCAAGCTGGTGGGAGCCACCGCGCCGATCGTGTTCCATCCACTGCCGCAGGATGATCCCAAGCAGCGCTGCCCGGACATCTCCAAGGCCAGACGCATGCTGCACTGGGAACCCAAGGTGAATCTCGCCGACGGCTTGCAGCGCACCTATGACTATTTCCGCCAGCAAATCGCCACCACGAGCACTGGCGCGTGATTCGTTGACGTTAAGCCGTTTGTGTTTCCGCAACCGCGTCCGGGCGACCGAAGGAGCGGTACTCGAATCCGAGAGCGCTCATTTCAGCGGGCGAGAGCAGGTTGCGCGCGTCGAGGATTAATGGACGCGCCAGCAGGGCACGCATGCGCTCCCAATCAAGTGCGCGAAATTCGGGCCACTCGGTAGCAATCACCACCGCCTCGGAACCCTTCGCCGCGGCATAAGCCGACTCTACATAATCGACTTCCGGCAGGATCGCGCGCGCCTTCTCCATCGCTTGCGGATCGTAGGCGTGAACTCGTGCGCCTTCCGAAATCAGGCGTTGGATCAAATCGATGGCGGGAGCAAAGCGCACATCGTCCGTATTCGGCTTGAACGCGAGCCCGAGAACCGCGATTGATTTGTCGCGAACCACCCAGAGCGCCTCGCGAATCTTGTCGTAAAAGCGGTCGATGCGCTGCTTGTTGATCTTCTCGGCGGCCTTGAGCATGGAGAAGTCCACGCCGCAACGTTCCGCGAGCCGGACGAAGGCCTGCAAATCCTTGGGCAAACAGAAGCCTCCAAATCCCAAGCCGGCGTTGAGGAAGCTTGGTCCAATGCGCGGGTCCATGCCCATGGCGCGAGTCACTTCGCCGATGTCAGCGCCCAGTTTTTCGGCCAGATCGGCCACCATGTTGGCGTAGGAAACCTTCAGGGCCAGGAAGGAATTCGAGGCGTGCTTGATCAGCTCCGCGCTGCTGATGGTGGTCACCAGCCACTGCGGCGCGGGCCCGTTAGGGCAGCCCCCTTCGTGGACGGGGCACTTAAAGGTTCGTTCGAGAACGGGACGGTAGATATCGTGCAGCTGGCGCTCAGCAGTTTCATCTTCCACGCCCACGACCACGCGGTCGGGATGCAGGAAATCTTGGACGGCCGTGCCTTCGCGGAGGAACTCGGGATTGGATGCGACGCGCAGCGGCACGTTGCCATTGCGGGTGTAGACCGAAAGAGCGCGTTTGAGTTCGTGGCCGGTGCGCGCCGGGACGGTGCTTTTCTCGATCACCAGTTTCGCGGAAGTCGCCTTGGTGGCCACCATGCGCGCCACGTGATCGATGGCGCTCAGGTCAGCGTCGCCATTGGGCAGAGGAGGAGTGCCCACGCAAATGAAGATGGCATCGCCCGCGGGGACGGCGTCGGCGGGATTGGCGCAAAATCGGAGTAAGCCCTTGTTGCGGGCTTTGTCGATCACTTTGTCGAGGCCCGGCTCGTAGATCGGCACGCCGCCAGCTTCGAGGGTCTTGATCTTGGACGCATCGCTATCCGTGCACATCACTTCGTGGCCGATTTCCGCGAAGCACGCGCCGGTCACCAGACCGACGTACCCTGTACCGATCACCGAGATTTTCAACTGGTTCTCCTTACGAAATGAATCCTACAGCGCACCTGGAATCATACCAATCATATAGACACATGAGCGGGGCGAAAAGATACTTAGCGGCCCACAGGAGTGCGGCCATTTGCGCGCGTAGTCCTTTGGTACCGGATACTCTTAGCTCACAGAGGTGAGGCGTCCTATGGAAGGGGGTGTTTGGCTAGCCTACTCTACATGAGTTGAAGTATGCCCCAGCCAAGCCAACCCGATATCCCGCTGGCGACTGCCGGCGAAGCGGACGCGACCGGTAAACGTCCCGCCAATGGCACTGACGGACGTGATCGGCAAGATACGCTGCTGCTGAGCGATGTTCCCGACGCCGCGGCGCTGATGCCGGAGGCGGCCGAGGCTGCTCGGCAGACGCCATCACGCGTACCGCAATCGACAGCCCCGCAGAACGCTGAGCCGCATTTTCCCACCGTCGATTTGAGCCCGCTTTCGCAACGGTACGAATTGCTGGCGGAAGCCGGCCACGGCAGCATGGGAAATGTTTACAAAGCGCGCGACCGGGAGACCGGCGAAACCGTTGCGCTGAAACTGCTGAAGCCGGAAATCGCGTCCGACCAGAGCATGATGGAGCGCTTCAAGAAAGAGCTGCTCTTTGCGCGGAAGATCACGCACAAGAATGTCTGCCGCGTGCATGATTTCAACCGCATCGGCGGAATTGCGTACACATCGATGGAGTTCGTGGAAGGCGACAGTCTGCGATCGGTGCTGAACCGCTTTGGCGGGCTGCCGCAGCGGAAGGCGCTCGACTTGGCATTGCAGATGTGCTCCGCGCTGCAAGAGGCGCACGCGCAGGGCATCGTTCATCGCGACCTGAAGCCCGAAAACGTGATGGTCGATGCGCAAGGCAACGTAAAGATCATGGATTTCGGCATCGCGCGCTCCATGGACGCGATGACGCGCCTCACGGGATCGATGGTGGGAACGCCGGCGTACATGGCGCCCGAGCAAGTCGCCGGAAAACAGGTGGACTTCCGCTCGGACATCTATTCGCTGGGATTAATTCTCTACGAAATCTTTACCGGCCAGCCCGCGTTCCAGGCCGAAAACGCCGTGGCTGTGGCTTTGAAGCAGATGCGCGAAGCGCCCAAGCCGCCTCATAACATCGACGCGTCCATTCCTTTTGGCATCGAGCGGTCGATCATGAAGTGCCTGGAAAAGGACCCGGCGCGGCGTTTCCAATCCGTGGCGCAGCTCGGCGACGCTTTGCGAGCACCGGCTGCAATGACTCCGGCGGCCTCACCGATGATCGCGCCTCCGCCAGCCATTGGGGGCGCGAGCGCCAGCAGCGCAACCAATCATCCAACGCATGGGTCGTCTCTAGCGCCGCATCCGTTGTATGGCGCCTCGGCGCTATCTATGCAGGAGCCGCGGCGAAGGTCGGCGTCCGGCTGGATTTTGCTGATCCTCTTGCTCGCGGGAGGCGCTTACGGCGCGATGCGCTGGGATCAGGTAGTGCAGTTCGAGCGCGAATACGCGCCAGTAACCGCGAGCGCGGCAAAATATTACTACGCGCAAGCGAAAAATTTTATCCACCCAGGCGTGGCGCAAACGAACGCACAACCCGGAGATTTGAGCGACGCGCAGCAGGACGCACAGACTGCAACCGGAACTGCCGCACCAACCGGCAATTCACAGGCTTCCACTCCTCAGTCTGAATCGCCCAACACCGCTGCGTCAGCGTCCGATGCCAAGCCAGCCGCAAAATCCCCCGCAGCGCATCGTCCGGGCGCGAAGCGTTCAGAAATTGCTTCTGGCGCGCCTGCGCCGAACATGAACAAGCTGAACCCAGCTCCTGGGGCTCCGGCGGGGCCATCGGCAACATCACCGTTAATGGCTGGCGCTAGGGCACCCACAGCGTCTACCGCCTCGACGGGTGACGCAAACGGATCTCCCACGGCGCGGGCCGCCAAAGCGCCGCCTGCGGTGGAGCGTAGAGCGGACGCGGCCCTCGGTGACGCCGGAACGCTTTCCGTGCCGCCCGTAAATGAACGCGCGCCAAGCTACCTGTGGATCGGGCGATTTGAATCCGAAGATCGCGCGCAAGAGAAGGCAAAAAAAATATCGGATCTGGGCTTGCCGGTTATCGTCATTCCATTGCGGCGCGACGGGAATTCGCTGTTCCTGGTGCTCAGCGGGCCTTTCGGGCCGGAGCGTGTTGGCAGCGTGATGGAATGGCTCAAGGAACAGGGGTTTTACGGCATCCGCGTGCTGAAAAATCCGATGCGTAATGGACATCTTGTCGAAGGCGTGGAGCAGGACCCGGAATAAGCGAGGCATCTCCTGCAGCGGCTCGCTATATGTGGCTGCGTGCGGAACGAAAATGGCCAGGGAAATCGAATTCGGCGCACAGACGGACACCGGTTGCGTGCGAGAGAGCAACGAAGACAGCTACGGCGCCGCGCCGGAGCTGAACATCTTTGTTCTTTCGGACGGCATGGGCGGGCTGGCGTGCGGCGAAGTTGCAAGCCGGATGGCAGTGCAAACGATCCTCGCCAAATGCCGCGCCGGAATTTCCGGCCCATCGCCGGCCTCCAACGGCGACTCCGCGGCTGGTGTTTCAGGCGAGTCGAATCGCCTGGCGTCAGCGGTTCGCGCCGCGAATGAAGCTATTTATCGCGCGGCGCAGAGCAATGAAAAGCGACAGCCAATGGGCGCAACAGTGGTGGCTGTACGGTTCGCAGGCGAGCGTATGAGTCTTGCCCACGTAGGAGACAGCCGCGCGTACCGGTTGCGCGCAGGACGGCTCGATCAGTTAACGCGTGATCATTCGTTTGTTGCCGAGCAGGTGCGCCAGGGACGCATGACCGAACAAGAAGCCGGCAGCAGCGGGTTGCAGAACGTGCTGATTCGCGCTCTTGGAACGGGCGCGGAAGTCGAAGTAGACGTCACGGAAGAGTTGGTGCTGGCGGGCGACACGGTGCTGCTGTGTTCCGACGGGCTGACGCGCGAATTAACGGACGCGCAAATCGCTGCGACGCTCGACGAGTGCGACGAGGCGCAGGAAGCCGCGGAACGGCTCGTTGAACTCGCGAAACAAGCGGGCGGCGGCGACAACATCACGGCCATCGTGCTGCGTCGCGCGGCGAAGCCGGCGGGCGCGGTCGCGTTCATCGGGCGCATGGGAAAATGGTTGATCGGCTCTAGAAATTGAAGCGGTCGGGAGGGCGCTGACATGCCCAAGCTCGTGCTGAAATTCGAAAACTCGGTTTTGCAGGAAGTGCCGGTGAATTCAAAAGAGGTGAGCATCGGGCGCTCGCCGGATAACGCGCTGGTGATCGACAATCCGGCGGTATCGCACTACCACGCGCGCGTATTCAGGGAAGAAGACCGCATCATGCTGGAGGATTTTGGAAGCCTCAACGGCACGTTCGTCAACGGCCAGCGGGTAAAGATGGTCACGCTGAATCCCGGAGATTCCGTGGCGATCGGCAAGCACACCATCGTGGTTTCCGATTCGCGCGATCTAGACGGTTTTGCCGTGGGAAATGGCGCCGCGAAGGCGGCCGCGCCGAAAATCACCGAGACGGTGATCCTCGACACCAAAGAGCGGCGCGCGTTCATGCAGCAAGTGGTGGCCGGCGGCGAGAGTTCGCAGGTGGCTCCGGCGCGCCTCAAAGTGCCATCGCTGGTGGTGCGGAAGGGCAAAACCAACCAGAAAGAGTACGCGCTCTCGGACAAATTGACGGTGGTGGGAAAATCGGCGCTGGCCACCGTGAAGCTGACCAGCTGGTTCGCTCCGCGAGCGGCGGCGCAGATCAACCGGCGCGAAGATCAGTCCTACTACGTTGGCGCGGCGGACAAAACGCCCAGCGTCAACGGACAGCCGATCGACCGGCCGACGAAACTTTCGCCCGGCGACGTGATCGCCGTGGCGGGCGTGGAGCTGGAATTCGTCTACCGCGATTGATACAAGCGGTGCGCTATCCCGCGCTGGCCTTCGCCGCTGATCCCTTTACATAGGTATCCAGAAATTGCCGCGTGAGCGCCCACGCCAGACCGGCAGCCGCGGCGTTGTAGCTAGCGCGCGCGTCGCAAAAAAATCCGTGATCGGCGTAGGAAACCAGCACGTTGACGAACTGTTTCTCGGCTTTCGTCAGCGCTTCCACCACCGCATGGCGATGTTCCGCGAGGATGTGCTTGTCGAGCCCGCCCCAGAAAAGCAAAATCGGCGCGTGCATGTTGGGCGCGTGGTGCAGATATTGTTGCGCGATGCCTCCGCCATAAAAAGAGACGGAAGCTTGCAGCGGGAGGGTGGCGTCCGCGAGGAATGAAGCGCGTCCGCCCATGCAGAAGCCGATGCTGGCGATGCGGTCGGCGGCGACTTGATCGTGGGTGCGCAGCCAATCGTAGGCTGCGCGCATGTCCGCAATCTGGCCTTGTTCGGTCAGCGCCTGCATGTGCGGCATGACGGCCGGGAAATCGTCGTAGCGGCCTTCAAATCCCGCGCCGGTGCGGTGAAAAAGCTCCGGCGCGATGGCGACGAAACCTTCGCGCGCGATCCGTTCCGTGACGGCGCGGATGTGCGCGTTCACGCCAAAGGCTTCCTGCAAAACGAGCATGCCGGGGAATTTGCCCTCCTCCGCGGGACGGGCGACGTAGGCGCTCATCGTGGTGCCGTCGGAAACATCCAGAGAGACTCTCTGAGTGGCGATCTTTTCGGTCATGTATGCTCCTCCGTTGCGCATCTTATGAAGCTCCCGTAGCATAATCGCTTCGGCGTAAAAACCGAAGCGGCATGTATTTCGATGCCGCGCCGCGGGCGTGTCTGCTTTGCAATCGAGAGCCGATCCCAGGCTGCATTCTCAAAATTGAGAAAAAGAAGCCAGAGATTAGCGGCGCGCAAGCCGATAATATGATCCGAGAAGGAAATTCGCAGGGGGAGATCAATGGCCGAACCAACGAAGGAAGAATTGATGGCTCGCATCGCCGAGCTCGAAAAACAGACCGGAGGGCGAGCCCGCGGCAGCTTGGAGTTTCGCGTGGGTGAAAAAGGCGGAGTGAGCGTCTATGGGCTGGGGCGTTTCCCGGTGACACTTTACTACGAGCAATGGATTCGGCTGCTCGATGCCGCCGAGAACCTCCGCAATTTCCTCGAAGAAAACAAAAGCCGATTGAAGCTAAAGGATCAGGCGAAGTAGCCGCTGAATCAGAGCTCGACCGAACCGACTGGAAGTTGCGGGCCAAGCGCCTTCGCGCCAGCGGAAGCGGCAACGCATCCCGTGAGGCTCGGGTCCAGCGGTACGCAGGCCCGCCTGCGGCCAGACGAATTGGTTGGGTCGCAAGGCGGCGTTGGCGTAGGATGCGGAGTAACGAAACAGCCGCCGGGAAATTAGCCGACTCAGACCGGGCGCTTTGGGCGGCACGCGCACTCCGAGGAGAGAAAACCATGCCGAAATTCGTGATTGAACGGGAATTGCCGGGAGCGGGTAAATTGACGGCGGCGGATTTGCAGGGCGTGTCTGAAAAATCGTGCTCGGTGCTACGCAATCTGGGACCGCAGATTCAATGGGTGCAGAGCTACGTGACCGACGACAAGATCTACTGCGTTTACATTGCACCGAACGAAGAGATGATTCGGGAACATGCGAGGCAAGGCGGATTTCCGGCGAATAAGATTTCACAGGTGCGGTCGGTGATCGATCCTAACTTCGGCGGAAGATAGCGGGCGGGCGGCGGCCCGGTAGGCGCGGAAGCCCGAGCGGCTAAAGCAGCGTCGAATTTCGCGATTTTCACGCAGAATCTGGACTCGCGCCCTCGCGAAAAGACCACGCAGTTACACGGAATCTTCTGGCTCGCGTTTCGGGTGGTTAGCCCATCGACGTTTTTGGCGCCATCTTGCGATATCGCTATTGGGGTTTTGGAGGATGCGATGGCGGCCAAGATTGAGGTCGAGCGGCCCGGCGAGAATGAGTTTCGAGTGCGAGTGACCGAAAGTGGGACGCAGACGACGCACTTGGTGACCGTGAAGCCCGAGGATTATTTGCGGCTGACCGGCGGGAAGGCAGACGCGTCGGAGCTGGTGAAGAAATCGTTTGAATTTCTGCTAGAGCGCGAGCCGAAAGAATCGATTCTTCCGCAATTCGATCTCGCAGTGATTAGCCGCTACTTCCCAAAATACGAGCAGGAAATTAAGGACCGGCTGTAGCGCGGATCGCAGACGCGGGTGTCACCGGCCCGATGCCCGTGCCGCGCCGTGTTCTTTTCGAAGTAACGCCCTGCTGGGCCCAGTCCTATGAACGACCATATTGCCCCAGGTGTACCGCGTGATATAGTACGGGCGTGATTCCGTTTACTGTACGTTTACGACCCGGTATTTCCTTGTATGAGCAGATTGTGTACGCAGCGACAAAAGCCATCATCGCCGGGCAGATTCGGGCCGGTGACGGATTTCCCTCCGTGAGAGTGCTTAGTAAGGAGCTGAAAGTAAATCCGAATACTGCGCACAAGGCAATCGCCAGTTTGGTTTCGGCGGGCTTGCTAGAAAGCCGGCCGGGGCTGGGCACAGTGGTTGCCGAACTCCCAGAATCGAGCTCCGCCGACCGAACGCGGCTGCTCGACAACGACATCGAGGAACTGGTGGTGGACGCGAAGAAATTAGGGATTGGCGCTGAGGACGTACTGGCTTCGATTACCGCCCACTGGAAGCGATTGGGGGGCGAAGGCGGAGGGCGGACAAAACGATGAGCGCAGCGATTCGAGCCGAACACCTGGTGAAGAGGTTCCGCGGAGTGGAGGCGGTAAGCGACCTAAACCTCGAAGTGGCGGAGGGCTCCATTTACGCTCTGGTGGGGCCGAATGGCGCGGGCAAGACGACCGCGATCAAAGTGATGATGAATATTTTCCCGGCAACCAGCGGCCGCGCCGAGATTCTGGGAATGAATTCGAGCGGGCTGGCCGGGCGGGGATTCGAGGCGATCGGGTACGTCTCGGAAAATCAGGAGCTGCCGGAGTGGATGCGGGGGGGGATTTCTTGGAGTATCTGCGGCCGTTCTATAGGAACTGGGATCGCGCTCTTGAGGAGGACCTCGTGAGGCAATTTCAACTTCCGCGAGAGCGGAAGCTGGGAAAACTTTCGCGGGGAATGCGGATGAAGGCGGCACTGGTCGGCTCGCTGGCGTATCACCCGAAATTGATCGTTCTCGACGAGCCATTTGGAGGCTTGGACCCGCTGGTGCGGGACGAATTGATCGACGGGCTGCTGGATCGCGCGTCCGAGACGACGATGTTCATCTCGTCGCACGATCTTGCGGAGATCGAGAATTTGGCGAGCCACGTAGGGTACATCGAGCAAGGGAAGCTGCGATTTTCGGAGGAGATGACGTCGCTGCTAGAGCGGTTTCGCGAGGTCGAGGTGACGCTGGAAGAACCAGCGGAATCGCCGGCAAGCGTGCCGCAGAGCTGGATGCGACTGAATGTTGCGGCGAACGTGGTGCGGTTCATCGAGAGCCGCTTCGATGAGGAACGGACGAGCGCAGAGACCCGGTCGGCGTTTCGAAATATGCGCAATATCGCGATTGCCCCGATGACGCTGAGATCCATTTTTCTGGCGATGGCAAAATCCGGCAGGCCAAACGAGTAGGAGCGGAACATGGCGAGACAGATTCTGCACATATTCCGAAAAGACCTGCGGCATCACTGGCCGGAAGCGACGATTGGGACGGCCCTGCTGGTGACGTTCGTGTGGCTGGAACCGACGGAATGGGGTGGCGCGCTGGCTCCCTCCGAACTGCAGACGCTGGAGGGCTTCGTCACGACGCTTCTGCCGATCAGCTGGGCGTTGCTGATCGTGCGATTGGTGCAGGACGAGAACCTTGTGGGAGATCGGCAATACTGGATAACGCGGCCGTACGCGTGGAAAGCGCTGCTGGCGGAAAAGATTCTGTTTGTGGCGGCGGCGATCAGTTTGCCGATGTTTGTGGGGCAATTGGTTTTGTTGAAGATGGCAGGATTTCGGCCGGAAGCGTACATCGGCGCCGTGGTGGTGCTGCAGCTGATGTGGTTGGCATTCTTGGTGCTGCCGGCGATGGCACTTGCGGCGATCACGTCTGGAGTGGGGCAAGCGGTTGTGGTGGTGCTCGGGACGATGGTGTGCGTGATCGCGGTGGCCATAGCGGAGATCCGCCCTACGCGCGTCCACTTGCCCCGGCAAGAAACGTTTGCGGGATGGATTCCGGTGATTGCCGGGCTGGGAGCCGCGGCGGGCATCGTGGTGTGGCAATACGCGCGACGAAGAACCTGGCGCGCGAGACTTGCGCTGATTGGCGCGATCGTGGTGGCCGCGCTCGTGCTGCCGCCGCTCATGCCGCGCAGAAGCGTGGCGAATGCTTATCCGTATTTGGGCGCCGCCGGGGCGTCGCCGGTGCAGCTCGCGTTCGACACGCAAAAGCGGGAATTGGGAATGGCGGTGGCGGAGAAGAAAACGGTGGACGTCCGTTTGCCGGTAGTAATTGCAGGGATCAGCGACGGGTCAGTGGTGCACATCGATGGAGCGAAGCTGGCCGTGAGCGCGCCGGGAGGGCGTGAGTGGCATTCCGGTTGGCGGCCAGGCGGGCGGTATTTCGCGAACGCGAGGGGGGCGTTCTTGGATTTTAGTATCGAGCGGACGTTTTACGAACAGGTGAAGAATATGCCGATCAACGCGACGGTGACGGCGGCGCTGGCCATATACCGCGAACCGCAGCCGGCGCAGGTGATCGCGAAAGAAGGAGGATTTGGCGTTCCTGGAAACGGGCGGTGCGTGCTGGAGGGGAGTGGGGAAATGTTTTGTCTGTTTCCGATGAAAGTTCGTTCCATGTTGGTGACCATTCAGTCGGATGGAATGAGATGCCCCTTACCGGAGCGAGCGAATCCGCTGCCTCCCGGCCTGACCGGATATGCGCTGACCCGCATGGACGACGGCTCGATTGCCGACTTTGGAATATCGCCGGTGCAGACGCAGCAGCTTTTTTCGTGGGACTGGGAGTTCGGCCAGAGGGGCAGGTACGCGCCGGGCGGAATTTGCCCGGGGACACCACTTCGCTTCGGATTTGTGAGCCAAACCGGCGGGGCACGAATGGACGTTCACGCAAATGGAATTCGCCTTGCGGATTACACACCGAAGCTAGCTCCCCGAGGCGGGGGGACAGCGGGTTTCTCTTTCGGTGTGTGGTGAGCGAAGTGGCCGGGGACGGTCGTTCAAGAAGCATTGCGGCGCAATCGTTTCGACGCGAACCTACCGGCGCTCGAAGATGGCTTTGCCGCGTTGGCGTGCGGCGTCGAGGAGCGGCTTTGAGTTCAGGGGCATGAAATCGAGAGAGCGGTTGGCGGGCAGCTGGCCGCGCAGCAAATCGCCGACGCCGCGCATGACGCGGTCCATCGATTGCGAATCGGGCGCGGCATCGAATTGCAGGCCGATAACGCTGCTTTTCTGGCCGCCGCTCGCCAGTTCGAAAAGATATGCGCCGCGAAGTTCTGGAATTTGGCGGAAGTGATCGGCCAATTTTTCGAGAAGCCCGGCGGGAGGCTCGTCAGTGCATTTGTCGACGGTGACCTGCTGGCCTGCAGCAACTTGAAGTTCGGCTACGTTGGCTGCGACCATTGAGCGCGGCATGAGGCCCTGCGCGAGGGCAGCAAACTCCGTTCGGGTGATCACGCCGCCCGGCTTCACAAGCGCTTGGCCGGGACGAAACGGATTTACGCGCACCTCAGCGACATTGCCCGGAGCGATCGATTGAAATAGCGCTTGCGCCGCGATGGCAACCCACGGGATTTCCGCGCCCGCGAAAGAAATGAGAGCTTCGCGGTCCGTGAAAGCAGGAAGGACCACGTGCCCGGGCGGATGCTCAAGCGTGTTGAATGAGATTAGGGTGCTTTCGGGGCCCGACACGTTTCCCGCGACAATCAACGTGCACGCCAGGATCGCGCGATAGAGCGACTCGCGCGTCTGTGCGTTATCGTTCGCCGCCACTTCGTGCATGGCGCGCTCCAGCGGTTCGTTATGGATGGCGTTTGGTTCCATCGGTCTTTCTTCGGAATACTCACTTTGCGATCGCATGTATTTTCCCATCGTTATTCCGCGGGGAATTGTTTCAGCGGCAGGGGCATGTCTAATCCGCAAATCGGCTCGATGTGTTCCTGGCTGCGCAGCAACGCGCCGCAATATATCCAAGGCGCTGCCGGAGATATACTGGAAGGCAATCGCTAGAACGGTTTTGGAGCCGGATCGAGGAGAGGGAAGGCGGGAGTAACTTGCGGCTGCGCAGAGTGAAGGACCTGCGGGAGTACACGATCGACGCGGAGGAAACCGACATCGGCCGGGTGCGCGGCGTGTACTTCGGCGATGTGAGTTGGACGATTCGCTACATAGTGGTGGCGACCGGAACAATTCTGGGCGGGCGCGAAGTGCTGTTGTCCACGGCGGCGCTGAAAAAACGTGCGTGGAGCCCGCTGCACATCCGCGTGAATTTGAATTGGAAGCAGGTGGAGAATGCGCCCGGCGTTGATTTGCGTCAGCCGATTTCGCGGCAGGGCGAAATCGAGCAGCACAATCATTATGGCTGGCCGCACTATTGGGAGGCGAAATCCACGCGGGACTCGGAAACGCACCTGCACAGCAGCGAGGAAGTGTTTGGATTCAAAGTGTCGGCGCGGGACGGCGAGATCGGGCGTGTGGACGATTTTTTCTTCGACGACGCAAGCTGGAAAATCCGCTGGGTAATCATCAATACGGATGGATGGTGGTCGGACAAGAGGGTGCTGATCAGCCCGCGATGGATTCGCAAGCTGGATTGGCAGGAGCACGCGATCGACGTGGACCTCTCGCGCGAGCAGATCAAGATCAGCCCGGAGTGGGATCCCGAGAAGCCGGTGAGCCGGAAGTACGAGCTGGAATTGCACAAACACTACCAGTTGCCGCCATACTGGGTCTCGCTTGAGAAGTGAGGACGGCGTCGAGCCGGGGCAAATTCGGACCACTCAATCGTTTGAATCCGTACCGTCTCCTCCGAATCTGCGGTCGTCTGGCGTTTTTTCCTGATCCTCACCGCGATTTTTCAGCGGACTGATTTGGCCGGGGGCGATGGGCGTGACGTGTCCCGTCAAGCGCTCGCGGGCCTGGGGCGAGCCGATAATCAGCAATTGATCCCCCTTTTGCAAGACGGTGTCCCGCGAAGGCAGGATCGCTTCGCCTCCGCGGATTGCGCCAATGATCTCGAGGGGCCGCTCCTTCACTTCGTCATAACACTGCTGGATGGTTTTGCCAACGAGAGAGCTTTCCGGCTTGAGTTCACCGACGCTGAGTTCTCTGCGCCCCGGCATTTTTACGGGAATGCCGGAATCGAGCAGAGCGACCAGATCGAGATGGCCGACGTTGGCGACGTGCGGGACGTCGCGCTTGCTGAGAATGCGGAGCGCGAGTTGCACGTTGTCAACGTAGCGTGCCGGCGACTGTTCGGGAGTGGGTACTTGCGCTTCGTAAAGGCTGCGGTATTTGAAATTGCGCGAGAGCCGCGTCTGGACGATGTAGCTGATGATGACGGCAAACGACGCGGCAGGCAGAAGATGGTAACCGCCGGTCATTTCCGTCACCATCACTAACGCGGCGACGGGAACGCGAGCGGCGGCGCCGAATACCGTCAGCATTCCCACGATGGCGAACACTTCCGCAGGGACGTGACCGAGGGAGGCGATTCCGCCACCGAGCATGGCTCCGATAAAAAGCGTGGGCGCGAAAACGCCGCCCGATCCTCCAGAAGAGACCGTGAAGCAGAAGGCGACGATCTTTAGGAACAGCAAAATAAACAGGAGCCGAAGCAAGAGGTGTCCGTCGATGGCTTCCTGTATCCATCCGTACCCGCCGCCAAGAACTTGCGGGTAAGCCATGGCAGTGAGCCCGACGACGAGGCCGCCGATGGCGGGATTTAAAGCAGGAGGCGTGGGCAGAGAGCGGAAGAAATCGCGAAGGCCGTAGAAAGCGAGAGGCAGAATCGTGGCAACGATCCCACCCAAGATGCCGAGAACCAGAAACCAGCTGTAGCCGTACGCCGTATCGATGGATGTGTGCGCGGTGGAAAAATAAAACAGCGGCTGCCAGCCGACGAAGAGTCCGTTGACGCCGTAGGCGACTACGGCGGCCAGCATGGTGTAGAGCAGCGCGCCGGATTCGAACGCCATGGTTCCGTAAAGCACCTCGACGGCGAAGAAGGCGGAGCCGACCGGAGAGCGGAAGATGGCAGAGAGTCCGGCGGCCATGCCCATCAGAACGAGAAGGCGGCGGTCTTCGTCCTTGCGGTGGCCAAGCGTGGCGTACATCGAGCCGCAGCCCGCACCGATCAGCGCGATGGGACCTTCGCGCCCCGCAGAGCCGCCCGAGCCGATGGTAATGGCGGAGGCGATCAGTTTCAGCGGAGCGACGCGCGCACGGATGTAACCGCCCGTGCGGTGGAAGGCTTTCACGGCGGTGTCGGTGCCGTGTCCCTCGGCTTCCGGCGCGAAGGTATAAACGATAAATCCGGAGACTAGGCCGCCGACGGTGGTGGCTACCGGGATCAGCCAGAGGCCATGTGTGCCAATGTGTTGCGTTAGGACGCCGCCTTCGGACGGAAGACCGGGAGGACGGTAACCCGCCAAATCGACGAGGAAAATGCGCGTGCAGAAACGGAGAGCCAGCATAAAAAGCTGGGCGCCGAGGCCACCGACGACTCCCAAGCCGATGGCTTCCGCAAGCAGCCTCGGATCACTCTCTCTGGCCAATTAACCTCCCAAAAGGTGAGCTTCAGGTGGAATGTGGCGAGCGCAACGAACCAGGAAACGGCGCTCGAGGGGAAAGCGCATGGTCGCAGACAGTTGATGCCAAGACGGGTGCGAGGGGCGCAGCGAAACTCTGACGCTCAACCTATGGCGCGCCTCTCCTATACTGAACCTGGAAAGACGGTTTGTTCCAGATGAAATTGGAAAAAACGCCGGCGAGGGAAAACGGGGCTTTGTTACGTGGGGCTTTACGAGGAAAACGCTTCAGCAAGGGAGTCGAGGGCGGGAGTTCGCAAAGTTGCGTAGGTTCCCGCCCAATTCGAGGAGCGCGCGAAAAACTTAAGTGCTACTTTCCGCGCATCGCTTGTATCCATTCGACCGTTTTCTTCAAACCGCCGAAGGTATAGAAATGCAGCGCGCCGATGGCGAATGGCTTAGCAAATGGATCGCCCCCTGGAGCTTCGGCCAGAAGCTCGCGAATCACCGGCTCGGGATCGCGCTCGGTGAGCAGCTTGCCGAACGAAGCCGACTTGGTGAGCGCCTTGATGGAATTGCCGACTCCACAATGCATCGCGTAGCGCGTGAGTGTGGCGATGCCAGCGGGGCCAGCCAATCCGATGCGCACCGGCAGATCGACTCCGAGATGGCGGATGTGGCGCAACCAGTCGGCGATAGGCTTACCTTCGAAAACAAATTGCGTGACCACCTGGAGTTCGAGGCCGATGCTGCGGCCGTAGTTCATTTTGGCGACCATCGATTCGCCGAGCACGGATTCGGCTATGGCCGGATGGCCTTCGGGAAAGCCGCTGATGCCGGCGCGTTTGATTCCATGTTTCTGCAGCAGGCCGGACTGCATGACCTGCAAAGTGGAGTCGTAAGGGCCGAGCGGCTTTTCGCGTTCGCCACCGATGAGAAGAAAGCGGTCAACGCCCTCGGCGACGAAGCGTCCGAACAGATCATCGAGTTGCGCGGCGCTTTCCAAATGGCGGGCACCGATATGGGGCGAAGGATACAATCCCGCGCGGCGAAGCTTTCCGGCCGGAGCGACCGCCTTCAACGGATCTTCTCCGGGAATCCAGGTGAGATAGACTTCGGTCCCGGGGTCGAGGCGCTCGACGGCGCTATCGACCACTTTTTCGCTGGTGGGGCTGATTTCCACGGAATAGCCGCGCATCAGCGCGGCGATGGTGGGCGTGCTGGTTGCTTGCTCGGACATAATGCACCTCGGTCGATGGACTCGTTTGGTTAAGCGCGGGCATGCCGCGCTTCCAGCGTGAACTTCTGTTGCCGGCTCTCAAGCCGCTGATGCTGAAGTGGCCGCCACCCTGAAATCAAAAGAGACAGTTTGCGGAATCGTCCGGCTGGCGTCAAGCGTTTGGATGACCTTGGCGTTCGGATGCTCCCCAGATTACTTACAACGGCAGGCGAGCAGAACGGCCGACAACATTCCCGACAGGTTAAGTATAGCGCCGCAACCCGGCCCCGGATCGGCCGGGCATAAAATTCCCGGAGAACCGGCGGATAGTGAGAATCCAAATCTCGCGGGTCGTGCACCAACCGCTGGTACGGCAGGAATCAGCGGCGGTCAAGGGCCGGATGGCGGATGTCGCGTCCGGCCACGAAATAGATCACGTCTTCCGCGACGTTTGTCGCGTGATCGCCGATGCGCTCCAGATTCTTGGCCACGAGGACCAGCTCGAAAGCAGAGAACACCACCGAAGAATTTTCCATCATGTAGGTGAGAAGTTCGCGGAAAATCTGATCCCGGATGCGATCGACTTGATCGTCGCGCTGCATGACGCTGCGAGCCAAATCCTGATCCTTTCGCACCACGGCATTCAGGCTATCGCGAACCATCCCTTCCACCAGTTCGCTCATGCGCGGAAGGTCCACGTAAGGCTTGACCTGCGGGTGGCGGAGGATGCGCAAGGCGGATTGCGCGATGTTCACGGCCTGATCGCCAATCCGTTCGAGATCGCTATTGATGCGCGTCACCGCGAGGAGAAATCGCAGATCGGCGGCCATGGGCGCCTGCAGGGCCAGAAGTCGCTGAACACGATCATCGATCTCGATCTGCATTTCGTTGATGGCGTTTTCCTCGGAGAGCACCGTTTCGGCCAGATCCTCTTCGGCGTCCAGCACCGCGTGAACGGACTGGTGCACGGCTCGCTCGGCCAGACTGCCCATCCAGAGCAGTCGCTGCTTGAGTTCTTCGAGATCGCGTTCGAAATGGCGTTCCATGAATCCTCGATTCTAGGCCGTGATTCGCGCACATGTCACCGGCGCGACGCTAATCTTCATCCGAAGCGCCCGGTCATGTATGCCTCAGTTCGAGGATCCGAAGGCGTGGTGAAGAGCTTCGCAGTGTGGTTGCATTCGCTTAGCTTGCCGTCCAGCATGAACGCGGTGAAATCGCTGGCTCGGGCGGCCTGCTGCATATTATGCGTCACGTCGATCAATCTGCAACTGCCTTTGGAACTGAAGGACACCGGGCTCGGGGCCGCACGAAACGCGACGTACAACCTGCGCTCGCGCCGGAAGCATTTTCAGTCTGTAATGTTACGCGCAAGTTACATTACGAAGAATTCCAACGACAAGCGGGGGAGGGGGTGGGAAGCGCGATTTCGGGGGTTAGGCAAACCGCGCCTCCCTGTGGGCGATTCGAGGGCGTATCGATGGAACTGTCACGACCTGCGCACTATAAATCCGTGACCTTGCGGCATTGGCAACCCTGAACCGATCCCAACACGTCAGTGACAGTAACTTCCGCGCTTAAACTTCAGGTTAGACTTGCGTGAACATTCGAAGACGACCGTTGGCAAAGACTACTGTTCGGCCACCTCGGTATTCTCCTGGCGAGTGTCCATGTCGCGTCCGCGCCCGTGTCGCACTTCCAGACCGCGCACCCAGAAGAGGATGTCCTCCGCGATATTCGTGGCGTGATCGGCGATGCGCTCAAGATTTCGCGACGCCAACATGAACTGCAGGTTTGGTGCGGCGTGGGCCGAATTGCCGGAAATACCCTCAAGCAAGCTTTCGAAAATGCGGTCGCGAAAAGCATCCACGGCATCATCGCTTTCCAGAACTTGCGCGGCCATGTCGGCGTTCTGGAAGATCAGCGCGCCGAGGCACTTCGCCACCATGGAGCGAACCGCAGCGGTCATCGGTTCCAATTCGCAGGGGTTCTCGAAAGCGCCCATGCCAGCCAACGCGATGGCGCGCTCGCTGACATTCACGGCAAGGTCGCCCATGCGCTCCAAGTCGTTGTTGACTTTCAAGGTGGCGACAATCAATCGAAGATCCGGATCGGAAAGGTCGCCTTGGCGAAGCATGCGGATGGCGTGCTCGTCGATGACCATTTCCATTTCGTTGACGCGAGGCTCGGTGAGAAAGACTTCGCTGGCGAGGCGTTCGTTGCGTTCCAGCAGTGCGATGATGGATCGGTTGACAGACGATTCCACGGTGCGCGCCTGCGCTACCAGGTAGTTCATCAAGACGGTCTGAAAAACTCCGTTGCTGCCTGCCTTCGCCGTGACGGCCATAGAATCCTCCGCGGGCTTCCCCCGGCCCGATCCCTATAAACCCGCTTGCAGGATTTCATGCGAGTATTTCAAGAGCATCAACGGATTATGAAGGTTTCAAGACAGGAACCAAGGTCAGAAGGGGAGCCTATACATCCATGAGAGGACAGGGCGCGAATCAGGCCGCCAGAGGAATCGAGAAGGAAAACTTCGAACCGGCTCCGACTTCGCTATCCACGGAAATGTGTCCGCCGTGGGCTTCCACGATGTGCCGCGCGATGGAAAGCCCGAGGCCGGTCCCGCCGGCCTCGCGGGAGCGCGCCGCGTCGACGCGGTAAAAGCGTTCGAAGATACGCTCCTGGTCGGCCAAGGGAATGCCGATGCCGGTGTCCGATACGCTGATCACCGCTTCGCGGCCGCGTATCGCGGCGGTGACGCAGATGCGGCCCCCCGCAGGGGTGTATTGGATGGCATTGTCGAGCAGGTTCTGCAAAACTTCGGCGAGCAGGCCGGCATCGCCGCGCACCGCGGACAGTCCTGGTGGAATTTCGATTTGCAGGGCGATCTGCTGGCGGGTGGCTTTCAGCAGAGCCGTTTCCGCGCAGCGTTCGACCAATTCAGTGATGCCCACGGGATAAAACTCGAGTTCGAGCTTTCCCGCTTCGATGCGGGCAAGCTTCAGCAGATCGTCCGTGAGGCGCGCGAGGCGGGCCGCTTGTTCGCGGATGATGCCCAGAAACCTGCGGTTGTTTCCTGGGTCATCGAGCGCGCCGGCCAGGAGCGTTTCCGCGAAGCCCTGTATCGCCGTCAGCGGCGTCTTGAACTCGTGCGAAACATTGGCGACGAAATCTTGCCGCACGCGTTCGAGACGACGGAGCTCGGTCATGTCGTGCAGCACCAGGACGGCGCCGGAAGGCTTATCGATCGACGGCACGGGAGAGGGCATCGCGGTTGAGCTCGCGGCAATGCTTGCATCGAGGGCTCTGACGGGGGTAGCGGTCACGGAGAAGCTGCGCTGCTGCACGATGCCCATGGCGATGTCGGTGGTGAGCCCTTCTTCTCCGCGAAGAACTCTGCGAATCAAGCCAAGCAGTTTGGTATTGCGCAGAACCTCGATGACCGGGCGGCCCTCGATTGAGGAATTGTCCAGATTGAGGATGTTGGAGAAGGCCTGGTTGGCGAAGATGATCTTCTCAGTGGCATCGATCACAGCTACGCCCTCCACCATGCTGCGAAGAATGGCGCTGGCGCGACGGCGCTCTCCGCTGAGCGATTCAATGGTGCGGTCCAGTTGCGCCGAGGTTTCGTTTAGGGAATCGACCAAAGAGGCGAGCTCGTCACTGAATTGCTCGGGTGGAAGCGGGCGGAAGTCGCCAGCGGCGAGACGGCGCGAAAAATCGCGGAGCCGCTCCACGCGTGCCGAAAAATTGAGAGAAAATACGAATGTGGCAGTGAAGGCCAGTAACATCGCGACGGACGAAACTATCAGGATCCGCGAGCGAAACTGCGCGGCGGCGTGATCGGACGACGAGGATAGGAGGGCGACCAGCAGAACCCCGAGCAGTAGTCCGAGGTAGATCCCCCCTAATTTCCAGAAAAAACTAGCTCGCACGAGTCTCGAAGAGATATCCGGCGCCGCGGATCGTTTTCATGTACGCGGGACGCTGCGGATCGGATTCTATCTTTTCCCGCAGGCGACGGACATAGACATCTACGCTGCGCGGCGTGACGAACCGGTCGGTGCCCCACACGCCGTCGAGCAACTGATCGCGGGTAAAGACGCGGTTGGGGCGGGTGGCCAGAAAATAAAGAAGCCGGAATTCGAGCGTGCTCATAGTTACGGCGCGACCTTCGCGCGTGACGCGATAGGCGGCCGGATCGATGCGAAGGCCGCCGATTTCGATCGGTTTTTCGGCGGCGGATACAGGTTCCGTGCGCCGCAGAAGCGCTTTCACGCGCGCTACGAGTTCGCGCGGGCTGAACGGCTTGGTGACGTAATCGTCGGCGCCGAGCTCAAGGCCAACGATACGATCGGCCTCTTCGCCCTTGGCCGTAAGAATGAGGATAGGCAAGCGGTTGAGGCTCACGTCCTTGCGAATTTCCTTACAGATTTCGAGGCCCGATAGCTTAGGGAGCATTAAATCGAGCACAAGGAGGTCCGGAGGAGACTTGCGCAATTGGGACAGACCAGTGGCGCCATCAGCGGAAGTGGCGACCTGAAATCCGTCTTTTTCGAGGTTGTATCTGACCAGCTCGACAATATCCTTGTCGTCTTCGATAACCAGGATTCGTCTCATGTCTATTTTAAGGAGTCCACCACAACATACGAGAAATGCCCATATGGGCGCAAGCGGCGGATGGACGGCAGCCGCAGTTTTAACCGGCCCGTAACATCGTTCCACAGCGAATCGTCCCGCCGTATTTGAAACACGGTCCCCGCCTTCAGCACCCCTAAGTTCCAGCCTCGGAATTGTAAGCGCCGCATTTTCAGAAGATTGGCTATTTCAGCTCGAACGCCCTTTTGGCCATCTGTCTGCTATTTCGCAACACGCTGCGATAGGGTCAGTCAACAGGGCCGCGGCGAATGCCGATACGTTCGACTGGGGGGCGTGATGGGGGTTCGACAAGCATTGCAACTGGATCCGACGCTGCGAAGCGTGGAGTCGCGGGATTTCGAGGGGGGATTGCGGCGGAAGATCGTGGGGCAGGACGAGGCGGTGCAAGCCGTCGTCGACCTGTACCAGGTTTTTCGCGCAGGACTGAACTCGCCGGGACGGCCGGTTGGGAACTTGCTGTTTCTCGGTCCGACCGGAGCGGGGAAGACGCGCGTGGTGGAGGCCACGGCGGAGGTGTTGTTCGGCGGCCCGCGCGCGGTGATCAAGGTGGACTGCGCGGAATTCCAGCATTCGCACGAGATCGCCAAGTTGATCGGGTCGCCTCCGGGATACCTGGGGCACCGCGAGACGCATCCGCTGATCACCCAGGAAGCGCTGGCGCAATTTCACACCGACAAGCTGAAGATCAGCTTCTTGTTGTTCGACGAGATCGAGAAGGCGAGTGACGCGCTGTGGCAGTTGCTGCTGGGGATTTTGGACAAAGCCACGCTGACACTGGGCGACAACCGGCGAGTGGATTTGTCGCAGACCATGATTTTCATGACCTCGAACCTGGGCGGTGGAGAGATCACGGAGCTGATGACCGGCGGGATGGGCTTTGCGCCGGAAGTTCCGGCGGACCTGCGACCGCGGCTGGACGAGAAGGTGGGGCGCACGGCCACGGAAGCGGCGAAGAGGAAGTTTGCGCCGGAGTTCATGAACCGCATCGACAAGATCGTGGTGTTCCATCCGCTGCGGTCGGAACAGCTCGAGCAGATTTTGGAAATCGAGCTGGGCATGGTGCAGCAGCGGGTGCTGGAAACGGCGAAGGGGAGGTTTTTGTTCCGAGTGACCTCGGCGGCGCGGGAGTTTTTGCTGAAGGAAGGGACGGACCTGAAGTACGGGGCGCGTCATTTGAAGCGAGCCATCGAGCGGCACGTGGTGTATCCGCTGGCGAATCTGCTGGCCACCGACCAAGTGGCGTTGGGGGATGTGATCTCGATCGACTGGAACGGAGCGGGCAGCGGGTTGCTGTTCTCGAAGGAAGCGGAAGGCGCGCTGATCCCCATGCCCGCCCCCGACTCCGCTCCGACGGCCGTCGCCGCTGCGGCTCAATCAGGCGGACGCGAGATTTCGTTCCCGGCCGCCTTGACGGCCGGAGCCGAAATTCCGCTCGAACGGACAATCGCTTCGGCTCCAGAGCCAAACGCTTCGACGGAAAAGGCGAAGACCGACAAGCGCTAGCCCGCTTGTCGCGTCTCTTTGCTTGCATTGAATCGGTAGGGGCCTGGGATGTTGTGCCCCGCCGAATTATAAGTTCGTGGGCGCGGCGAGCAATCGCCGCGCTTTTCGTTTTCCGGGGAATTCGCGACCGGCCGCGCTCAGGTGGCAATCTCTGCCGTGTACTGTTGGTAAGCGCTCGCGTCCATCAGCGCTGATATATCCTGCGGGTCGCGGAAGTGAATCTTCACCAGCCAACCGGCCTCGTGCGGGTCCTTATTGACGATTTCGGGCGAGTCTGCAAGCGCGGTATTGACCTCTGCCACCTCGCCGGAAACAGGGGCGTAGAGGTCGCTCACCGCTTTGACCGACTCAATTTCTCCGTAAGCTTCGCCGATTTTCAACGCCGCGCCGATCTTCGGCAGATTCACGAAGATCACGTCCCCCAGCTGTTCCTGCGCGTACGCGGTGACGCCGATCGTTGCGGTAGAGCCTTGCACGTTGACCCACTGGTGGTCTTTCGTATAGCGATAGTCAGTCGGATACATTGAGCTGACCTTACCTGCCTTTACGATCTGCGTCTCAACGGTATCCAATTCCCGGCGAGTGCGCCAGCACTTCCCTTCGGCGGGGCGCCCGAAGCTCACCGCCATCGAGATAGGAGCATTTTGGCACGCTCTGCGCGCGAGCGGCTTGTGACGGGCGCGGGCCTGGCCTACTATTGTGCGTAGCACGCGCTCCCAGCGGAGGGGCGACCTCATGACAACTGTTTGTTCGCAATGCGACCAGCCCCAGTCGAAGTGCGTATGCGAGAAGTACTGCTGCTTTTGCCACTCGATGGAGAGCATTCAGCTCTGTGTCGATGGCTTGTACTATTGTCCAGAGTGCCGGGAAGCGTGCGACGTCAGAGTCGCTGACGATGACCACACCTTCTGAATGGATTGTTCGAATCGAGTGCTCGCTCGACTCCGATCGCCGCCTGATCGAGGGAGCTTCCGTCGTTGCGGCGCATCTGGCGCACCGAGCCGGCCTTTCGGATGCTGCGGCAAACGCGATCGCGGCCGCGGCCTCGCAGGCTTGCCGTTCTGCTTCCGACCTGCTCGCCGAATTCGGAATTCCGTTCGCGACGATGAGGTTCGCCGCCGCCGAGTTTCCAGATCGGATTGAAGTCACGATCGAGCCCTCGCCGGAACAGGTGAAGGAAATCCGTTCCAAAATCAGCTTCGAATCATCGAAAGGTTTTGCCGACAAGCTTCGAGAAAAGCTCAAGAGCGTAGCGCTGGACAGTGTCGAGGTCGAACTAAGTGATGGAATCCCCCGCGTGATACTGGTGAAGAAATCCAGCATCGCCAAACGCCGATTCGTTTCCTGACGGACTGTTTCCCGCGCAGCCCCCCGTGTGCGCCACGCCAAATCCAGTTAGAGTCGTCACGAATCACATCGGAACTGCGAACGCGCGCGTCCGAATCAGCGAAAGCAACTGATCTTGGCTGACCGCCGCATCCACTTTCAGGCGATCGCCGCTTGGCGTCACGTGTACCTGATCGAGAGCGCTGGCCAAATCGGGATTGGACTGCGCTTCCTGGTACCGCCGCAGCATCAACGCGCCTTGCAGTCCTGCCGCCAGCAGGTTGGCGTCATCCGGTGAACTGCACACCGCCTGAAATTGCGCGTCGATGCCGCTATCAGCTTGGATATCGATCGTCATCGCGCGCATGCGATTTATAATCGGCGCCGCTTGCGGAAACTGCGCGGCCTGCGGAATCAGCTGTTGAATGGCTAGATGCGTGTAGCTCTTGTCGAGCACCGCCCAGATTACTCCATTGCCGTTCGCTTCGCTGATCAATGGAGAAAGCTGGCTGTTGTCTAGCAGGCTCTGGGCCGCGCCGTTGCGAACGTCGATCAGTTGCTGCAGTGCAGCGCGCTGGCCGAAAGCCGCCGTGTTTGCGTCAATGAACGTGAAAAGGATATCGCTCGGACCCGTGCCGCTACCGTAGGCGTACAACTGATAGCCGCCGATGGTCACCACCGGCAATTTCTGCTGTTTGAAGCGCGCTTCGCTCGACGTAGGGCTGAAATCGCCGAGCGCCACTCCGACGATCTGTTCGCCGTACTTGGGGCTCTTAATAGCGGCCCAAGCGAGCTCGTCCACTCGGGTGTTGGGGTCCACGCCGGCCGAAATTAAAAACTGTTCGAACTGGCGGAAGCGGCTGGGCAGCAACTGTTCGCGCAGCTGAGGGAACCAGGAATATTGCCGCGCCGTTTTCATGTCGGCATAAGCGAACTCGCCGACGTTTTGGGGAAACATGCCGATCACTTCAGTGCTCAAGGTTCCGGCAAAGGATGGCTGCCGGATAGCCGCGGACGCCAATAGCAAAAATCCCAGCGCCGCTAAGGCGGTCGCCAATCGATACACGCGCAGTTTCATATAATTCCTCGGGACTCCCATGGTTACATTCAGTCGCCAGCGCTCACCTGGGATTCGTTGGCCCGCGCTGCGATCGTGCGTGCGTCGGCGCGAACCCTTTCCGCGAATCCGAGGTCTTCCATTCGTTCGAGATTGATTTCTACATTTTCGAGCGCGCCGCGAACGGCGGCCGCCGCCATCAGCCGGGCCACACGAACGTCTGATAACATCGATGGGCTGGACATCTCTTCCAGTTGCCCGAGCATTTCAAATATATCGGCCGATCGCCGTGCCACTTCAAGCGGAACTTCCACGGCGCGCTGCATCGCCTTCTGGATCGCCTCTTTGCGTGCGTGCTGCTCGGCCTCCGTCTCGCGCGGCAATTTCCGCGCCGTGACCACGGCATCGAAAGCGGCGGCGTCCGTGTCGATGGTTTGAGGAAAATCGCGCGCCGCGATCTGAAATTCTTCGAATATCCTGTCCAGTCGAGCGCTGTACGCTGCTTGCGATTTGCGTTGGCTCGAGAGTCCGGCCACCATTTGCCCCAAGGACGCCGCGAGCGCGCCCGCCAGCGCGGCGACCGATCCTCCGCCGGGCGTTGCCGTCGGATGTGCTACGGCCGCCAGAAATGGTTCCAGCATGGCGGCGAAACTGCGCGGACGCTCGGCAGCGGCTTCCAAGGCCTCTTCCAACCTCTTCTCTAACACGTGCGACGTAGTGAAGTTTTCAAACTGCAAAAAATGTTCCGCTGTCATGTCGATCGCCCGCCGCGGAATCAGTCCGATCAATTCGCTGCTGACCACCGAAACGCCGTACGCTCCCGCTTCGCGCTTTACCATTTCAAACACGCGATGAACCGGCGTCTGTTCGAAATCCGTAAGATTCATCGACACTTGCGCCAGATTGCGCGCGTCCAGGTAAACGCCCATGGCTTTCACGTACCGCAGCCCCCCGCTTGAAAACCGCACCGCTTTCGCTACTTTCTTCGCCACTTCCACGTCGCGCGTATTCAGCAGGATGTTATAAGCGATCAGGAACTTTCGCGCGCCCACTACCGTTGCTCCAGCGGTCGGATGAATCACGCGATCTCCGATGTCCGGTGCGCGGTCCGGGTTCACCTCAATTTCCTGGCGCAGGCCTTCAAACTGCCCACGGCGGATATTCTCCAGATTCACGCGGTCGTGTCGCTGCGCTGCGGCTTCGTACAGATAAACGGGAATGTGGTAGCGATTCCAAATTTCGCGCCCGGCGAGTTTTGCGAGCGCCACGCAATCCTGTAGCGTCACGCCTTCCAGCGGCACGAACGGAACCACGTCGGTTGCGCCGATGCGAGGGTGAACGCCCTCCTGTTGCGTCAGGTCGATCAGTTCGGCGGCTTTCCCCACGGCGCGAATGGCCGCCTCGACGACCACGTCCGGTTCGCCCGCGATAGTCACCACGCTGCGGTTGTGATCCGCATCGGATTCGTCCGCGAGCACCAGCACTCCGGGCACCTCGCACATCGCGGCCACGATTGCCTCGACTTTGGCGCGGTCGCGGCCTTCAGAAAAATTTGGAACGCATTCGACCAGACGTCTCATGGGTCAGGAGTTTTGGGAGTGGATTACAATTCCGCGCTTCATCGTCATGCCGCAGAGGTTCACTCCAAAATAATACGGAATTTCGCGATAGTCGGCCACGTCGAAAGCGGCTAGGTCCGCATACTTGCCAACCTCCAGCGAACCAACGCGATCGTGCAGCCGCAGCGAATAGGCGGGATTGATCGTCGCTGCCGAAATCGCTTCCGCAGGGCTCATGCGCAGTTGGCTGCATGCAAGTGAAAGGACCATCGGCATGCTGTTCGTAGGGCTCGTGCCAGGGTTGAAATCGGTCGCCAGAGCCACGATGGCTCCTGCGTCGAGCAACTGGCGAGCAGGCGCATGATGGGCGAGTCCCAGATGAAAGCAGCAGCCGGGCAGCAAGGTGCAAACGACGGTCGAAAGGGCTAACGCCCGGATGTCGGCGGCATTGATTCGTTCGAGATGATCGGCGCTGGCGGCTTGCAGTTCGATAGCCAGACGAGCTGCGCCCGTTCTCTCGAACTGCGCCGCGTGAATCCGCGGAACCAGCCCGCAAGCACGGCCCGCCCTCAGAATCCGCCGCGCTTGTGGCACCGTGAACGCGCCGCGGTCGCAGTACACGTCGCAAAAATCCGCCAGCCCGGATGTGGCCACCGACGGAATCCATTTGCGCACCAACAGTTCAACATACGCTCCGGTATTCCGTCGAAATTCCGGCGGCGCCACGTGCGCTCCTAAGAAAGTCCGCACGATGTCGAGCGGCTGATCCTGGTGCAGCTCATGCAGCACATTGAGGATTTTTACTTCGCTCCGCCAATCGAGCCCGTATCCGCTTTTCGCTTCGAGCGTGGTTGTGCCGTTCGCCGCGAACTGTCGAAGGCACGCGGAGGCTCGCGTTTTCAGCGCCTCCGGCGAAGCTCTACGCAATCTGTTCACCGTCGATTGAATTCCGCCGCCGTTCCGGGCGATCTGTTCATACGATTTGCCGGCGATGCGCTGCTCGTATTCATCCGCGCGGCTCGCCGGAAAAATCAGGTGTGTATGCGAATCGACAAATCCCGGCAGGACCACGCGCCCGCGCAAATCAAGTTTTTCGGCCTTGCGCGCTGCGGGAAGTTTTTCGATCTTACGGCGAGGTCCGATCGCTGCAATCCGGTCGCCTTGTACCAGAATGGCTCCGTCGCGGACGGTGCCAAGCTCGCTCATTGCGGGTCCGCGACGCGGCACGGGTCCGCGGAGCGTGAGCAGCTCAGAGCACCCGGTTATGAGGAGACCGGACACGCGATTATCGGAATCGTAACGCCTATTTGGTTAAAACTCCAACAATTTGCGGAAGAGCTTCCGCTCGAATCGGCCGCCAATCAAGAGTTCTCGCGATCCTGCATGGGGATACGGAGGCCCGATCTTTTCGCGAAAGCGACCGCGTCCGGATAGCCCGCGTCCACGTGGCGCGCCACGCCAATGCCCGGATCGTTGGTGAGCACCCGCTGGATGCGAACCGACATTTCTTTCGTGCCGTCCGCCACCAGAACTTGCCCGGCGTGTTGCGCATATCCGATTCCCACGCCGCCGCCGTTGTGAATCGAAACCCAACTTGCGCCGCTGGCAGTGTTCAACAGAGCGTTGAGAAAGGGCCAGTCGGCCACCGCATCCGACCCGTCTCGCATCGATTCGGTCTCGCGATAAGGAGACGCCACCGATCCGCAATCGAGGTGGTCTCGGCCGATCACGATCGGCGCCTTCAGCTCTCCGCGCGCCACAAGGTCATTGAGCGCCACGCCAAATCTGTCGCGTTCGCCATATCCCAGCCAGCAGATGCGCGCCGGCAGCCCCTGAAATCGCACTCGTTTCTGTGCCAGCCGAATCCAGCGGCACAGAATTTCGTTCTCTGGAAACATTTCCAGCACCAGTTGGTCCGTACGATGAATGTCCGAGGGCTCTCCCGAAAGCGCTGCCCAGCGGAACGGACCGCGTCCTTCGCAGAATAGCGGACGAATGTATGCCGGTACGAATCCCGGAAAATCGTATGCGTTTTTCACGCCCTGTTCGAATGCAAACGTGCGGATGTTATTGCCGTAGTCGAATGTGACCGAACCTAGTTTCTTCAGCGCCAACATGCCTTCCACGTGGTTGCCCATCGATTCCAGCGCGCGTTTGCGATACGCCCTCGGATCGGATTTGCGCAGATCCGCTGCCTGCTCGACGCTCAGATTCTGGGGAATGTAGCCCCCGACTGGATCATGCGCACTGGTCTGGTCCGTCAGAAGATCTGGGACCACTCCGCGCCGCGCCAACTCCGGAATCACATCCGCGCAATTCCCCACCAGCCCCACGGATGTGGCTTCGCGTTTGCGCACGGCATTTTTGAGTATGCGCAGTGCCTCGTCCAGATCGTTGACCATCACGTCGCAGTAGCCGCTCTTCACGCGCCGCTTGATTCGCTCGGGATCGACGTCGATACCTAGAAAAGCCGCTCCGTTCAGCGTGGCAGCCAAAGGTTGCGCGCCGCCCATACCGCCCATCCCGCCGCTCGCGATCAGCTTGCCCGCTAAATCGCCGCCGAAATGCTGGCGTCCGGCGGCCGCGAATGTCTCGTAGGTGCCCTGCAAAATTCCTTGCGAGCCGATATAGATCCAGCTCCCGGCAGTCATCTGCCCGTACATCATCAAGCCGGCGCGGTCCAGTTCGTCGAAGTTCTGCCAATCGTTCCAATGCCCCACCAGATTCGAATTGGCGATCAGCACCCGCGGCGCGTACGAATGCGTGCGAAAGATGCCCACCGGTTTGCCGGATTGAATCAATAGCGTCTCGTCGTTCTCCAGACTTCGCAACGAATTCACAATCGCGTGAAAACATTCCCAATCGCGCGCCGCTTTTCCGCGTCCGCCGTAGACGATCAGTTCCTGCGGCTTTTCAGCCACTTCAGGATCGAGATTGTTCATCAGCATCCGCATTGCGGCTTCCTGCTGCCAGCCTTTGCAGGTGATCGCCGCCCCGCGCGGAGCGCGAACCGGTTGATACTCCGTGATGTTGTCGCTCGCTAACTTCGCCATGCCTGTGCCTTCCTGCCCCCTAAGCTACCACACCGCGCGGCGGCCGTGTTCGCCGGGGAAGTTGCGCGTCGCCAATGCGTATGCTACTTTCGCTCGCGGGCGTTTCTTGAGCGTTTTCCAGTGAAAAATGGCGAATTGAAACCTGCAGGCCGCGAGGAAGCCGGGCTGCTCGAAAAACTCGACTCCAGCCGTCTGCCCGGCCACGTCGCTATCATCATGGATGGCAACGGCCGCTGGGCCGGCCGCCGCCACCTGCCTCGTATCGCCGGGCATCGTGCCGGAGTGAAAGCGGCGCGCACCGTGATCGAAACCTGCGCGCGGTTGCACCTCCCATGCCTCACGCTCTACGCCTTTTCGCTCGAAAACTGGCGCCGGCCGGAAGCCGAAGTGGATTTCTTAATGCGTCTGCTGCGCGAATACCTCAAACGCGAACTTCCTTCGCTCAAGAGGAACAACATTCAGATGCGCTTCATTGGACGGCTGGGCGAACTCCCGGAAGCCGTCCGCAACGATATCGACGATGCCATGCAGGTCACCTCGCAAAACACCGGCCTCAAGCTGGTCGTCGCCTTGAATTACGGTGGCCGCGCGGAGCTCACCGACGCCTGCAACGCGCTTCTCGAAAAAGCCCGCGCCGATCGGCGCACGGATTTTCGCGTCGACGCAGAATCCATTTCCGCGCACCTGTACACAGCGGGATTGCCCGATCCCGATCTGCTGATTCGCACCAGCGGTGAAATGCGCGTCAGCAATTTTCTGCTGTGGCAGATCGCCTATGCGGAGCTCTACGTCACCGAGACGCTGTGGCCCGATTTTTCACGCGCGCGCTTGTTGGAAGCACTTCTGGACTACCAGAAACGCGAGCGTCGCTACGGCGGCCTCGGTTCCGGCCAAGCTGCTCCTCGCAAGCAAAAGAATTCGCCTGCAAGCTCGCCAACCACATCGCGCGAGGAACATTCCGAGCGCGAGCAGCCGCCGGCGGATGTAGCGCGGCAGGGGCGGCTCTGAGCGAATGCTCGCGCGCATCCTGACAGCCTGCGTTTTAATTCCCGCGGTCGTGGCGCTCGTGTGGTGGGGACCTCCCGCTTTGTTAGCCGCGTTCGCGGCGCTCGTGGCGCTTCTCGCGCTCTTGGAGTTTTTCAACTTGGGCGATCGGGCTGGCCTTCGCGCCTTCCGCGTTTGGACCACGATTTGCGCCGCCGGGCTCTTCTACGCGCAATATTCGCAAGGTCTGGTGGAAACGCATCCATTTGGCCACGGTCTGTCGATCGTGCAGGTACGCGCGGTCGGCGCGATTTCCGTGCCAGTGGTTTTCTTGATTTTCATTTTCGGCGCGGCGGGAATCGTCTTGGCGATGCGCCGTCCTCTGCAGGAATCGCTGCCGGCGCTTTCGATCAGCTCGGCTGGTTTGCTTTTCATCGCGCTCCCGTTCAGCTATCTGGTCCGCCTCGACGAAATGAGCCAGACCGGACGCGCGATGATCCTTTTCACTCTGGTGCTCATTTGGGCCGGCGACACGCTCGCCTATTTCACCGGGAAAGCCATTGGACGAATTCCCATGGCGCCAGCGCTCAGCCCCAAAAAGACCTGGGAGGGCGCGGTTGCGAATTTGATCGGTTCGCTGATCGTCGCATTCGGATTTTCGTATTGGATGCAGCTCGATCTTTGGACCTTGCTGGCGATCGCGGCGCTCGCGAACATCGCAGGGCAAATGGGTGATTTGCTGGAATCAGCCTACAAACGCGGCGCGAACATCAAAGATTCCGGCGCGCTTTTGCCCGGCCACGGCGGCGTGCTCGATCGTATTGATAGTCTGATCCTCGCTGGCCCGGTCGTGTGGGCCGCGTATCGGTGGCTCACCACGCGATAGCCGGCGTGTTAGCTCGGCATCTTATCGAACATTCAATTCGAAGAGCCGCCCGCAAACAGCCGGCCGATCGCGACCAGCACCACGGCTCCCACCGTCGCCGCCGCCAAACTGGCCCAGAACCCCCACGAGGGAATTCCGAGTCGCGTAAAAATCCATCCGCCGATCACCGCGCCAATCAACCCCAGAATGATATTTACCAGGCAGCCAAAGCCGTGCCCGCGCGTGATGATCCCGGCGATCCATCCGGCCAGCAGCCCGATGATTATCCACGCAAGTAATCCACGCGACTCAACGCCGAAAAAATACGTGTGCCCGTGCACTTGCATCGAGTACATCCATGCGCTCGCAATCAGGTTCATAGCCACGCTTCTCCTCGGAGCTGCTGCCGCCGCAACTCTGCATCCCCAACATTTACGCACAACATCGCCCGCATGCAAAGGTCGGCCGTCATTCTGACCGGCGCAACGGCGAAGAATCTCGTTTCACGGCGCGCCTGACAGAAACGTGATTCTTCGCGACGTTTGTCACATTCGAGAATTATCCGAATTTTTCCAAATTGTTCTTTCGTTTGCAGCCTCATCTGTAATATCAATGAGACGCACAAACGCGAACGAGAACCGCCGTTTTCGCCTGAAAACGAATTTCACCGCCTGCGAGGAATCTGAATGCCGAATAAAAAAGGCGCCACGGGCCGAATCCTGCACGATCCCGTCAAGGATCGCTTGACCCCCATCTACCCGCTGGATTTGTCCAAAATCCAAACCATCGACGATTTGGTGCGCGCCATGGGCCGAACGGCTTTCACCGGACGCCAAATCGGCGATGCAGCCGACGTGCTCGAATCGATGGCGCGCGACAAAGATTGCTTCGTTGTTTTGACGCTCTCCGGCGCCTTGACGGTCGGCAAAATGGGTTTGCTTTTCTGCGACCTGGTGGACTCCGGTATCGTCAAGGCGATCGTGTCGACGGGCGCTCTTATGGCACACGGCCTGGTAGAAGCGACCGGCCGTTCGCATTTTCGCTACGATCCGAAAATGGACGATCGCGAGCTTTTCTTCGCCGGCTACAACCGCGTGTACGATTCGCTCGAGCCCGAAATCAATCTGGATCACGTCGAGGAGGTTGTTGATCGTATCCTCGAAGATTGGGATCCCGATGACGTGGTTTCCAGCTGGCGCCTTCACCAGCGCATCGGCGAATATCTTCAAAAACACGCCAAGGGCCGCGGCATTTTGAAAAGCTGCGCGGAAAAGAAAGTTCCGGTCTTCGTCCCGGCGTTCTCCGATTCGGAGTTGGGTATCGACTTTGCCCTGAATCAGCGCCAGCGCAAGATATCTGGCAAGCGGCCGCTCGTTTTCGATGGCTTCGATGATTTCGAGCACTACGCCTCCAGCATGCTCGCCACCAAGCGCATGGGGATTTTCACCGTAGGCGGCGGAGTCCCGCGCAACTGGGCGCAGCAATTTGGTGTCTACGCGGAACTGCTCGCGCGCCGCGGCTACGAAAAACTGCCGCTCAAGCGCTACAACTACGGCGTTCGCATCTGCCCCGAGCCGGTTAGCTGGGGCGGACTGTCAGGCAGCACCTACACCGAAGCCGTCTCGTGGGGAAAATTCGTCCCGCCCGAGGAAGGCGGGAAGTTCGCCGAGGTTTTCGACGACGCAACCGTCGCCCTGCCGCTAATCGTCGGCGCGGTGCTGCAGCGAACGGGTTACCTAACGCGCAAGCACGCCAAAAGGAAGTAGCGCCCGATGCCGCGCGCAAAACGAACAAACCGATCCGGGAAGTTAAAACAGGTTCAGGTCAAATCCGGCGGGTAGGGAAGCCTCGAACTAGTCGTCGTCGCTCAGCAGAATCGCAGCCGCAAGCACCGTCGTCCACAGGCCGCGCTTGTCTCCCACCGCGGACTGCGTGATGTTCATGGTGCGGACAATCTTGTTCGAGATCCGGTAAACCTCTTTCTTCTCGTCCCACGAAAGATCCGGATCGAACTCCACGTTCAGCGTCGTCGCCAGCATTTCGGCCGCGAGCTCTTCCGTATATTCGCCCGCCACTTCTTCCGTCTCGCCAAACGAATGATGCTCGGAAAGGTATCCATACATCGACTTGTCGCCGGGAAGGGCTAGCCCCACGCCCGCCGCGATCAGCCGGTGCGGTTCGCGCGTCTGATTCTCGCTGATCACGGTAAACGCCACCTGGCCGGGCTTCAGATGCTTCAGCCCCTCCGTTCGCGAAATCAGTTTGCAGTGTGGAGGAAAAATCGACGAGACGCGGACGATGTTGCAAGCCGCAATACCCGCATTACGCAGCGCCAGCTCGAAGCTCGACAGGCGCTCGCGGTGCTTTCCGACTCCCTTAGTGAGGAAGATTTTCTTCGCGACGAACGCCATGTCTTGAGCCGGGTTGCGGTGCCTCCGTCGGTTGGTCTGGGAAAATTGAGCGTTCGAAAATTAACAAGCAGCCGAAGTGATGTCAATGATTATTCGTGCTGCCATCATTACAGCGCCGTTACTTTTCCGCGAACGCATCCCTGCGCGCGCTCCCAAAAACTTTTCACGCGCGTCTCACACCGCCTTGCACAGAATCACGCACGGCGCCAGCGCCTCGCAAATCACTCCGAGCTCCCGCAGTTGCGCGTGCGTGAAGTCCGGCCCTGCATCCGCCGCGTCGCTCGCCTTGCGTGACACTTGCACCACGCCCACGGCCCGGTCCCCCAACAAGATCGGTGCGCTCATGATTTTCTGAATCGGCTCCGGCGGTTGCTCCTCCCCGGTCGGTACTCCTTCGAACACAGACGCGTGCGGCACCATCGAAAAATGATTAACCAGTTCCGGTCGGCGCTCGCGCGCCGTCCGGACGGCCAGCGACGTGATGCTGCTCATCGGAATCTCTCCGATGGGACGCAGATTATCGGGAGCCAGAAAGCGCAACGAGCGCTCGTCGGGAGAAAATCCCAATATCGCTACCTCGTGCGGCCGCACTCCGAAATTCTTGGCGATCAATTCAGCGGCGCGGTTCAACCGCACGGCTTCGCCCTCGCCGCCTACGCGCGCGAGTTCTGCTACCCATTTTTTCAGTTCGCCGATATGTTCGCTGGCCATTCGCTGCGCTTGCGCGGAGTGTAACACAACCCTGCGGATGCCCTTCTTGCCATTCGCGTTCCCGTCGCCTATACTGCAAAGAGCATTCGACAAAGGATTTTTCACCAGCGCAGCCGGCGAAATGTTTCACATGCTCTCTGGATCTCTCGCTGCGCAAGGAGTCTGTTCTCGGAGCGTGCATGGCATCGGCAGTCGGTGTAACTCGGACCAGCTACTTTTTAGATAAACTTCAGTCACTCAGCGGCGTCGTTCCCATCGGCGCTTATTTGACCGAACATCTTTTCGAAAACAGCTACGCTCTCGTAAGCCCCGAAAAATACAACTACATCGCCGCAAAGCTCGAAACTGTTCCGTGGCGCATTCCGATCGAGCTGCTTCTGATCTGGGCGCCCATCGCCTTTCATGGCCTCTACGGGCTTTACATCTGGTGGAATGGCAAAGCCAACGCCATCGGCCATCCCTGGATGGCCAACTGGCTTTATGTTCTGCAGCGTTGGACCGGCATCCTGGTTTTTGGCTTCATTATTTATCACGTCTGGACGGTCCGCTTCCTCAGCCACGGCAAAACCACCTACGCCGATATCGCGCATTTCATGGCCAATCCTTGGATCGTAGCCGTCTATGCGATTGGTGTTCTTGCCGCGTCGTTTCATGTCGGCAACGGCCTGTGGAATTTCGCCTGTAAGTGGGGATTCGCCGTCACTCCTAAATCGCAGCGCGCCGCTGGATGGTTCGGAGCGTCTGTGGCTGTCATTTTCGCTGTGGTCGGTCTGGCGGTCATCGCCGGCTTTCGCTTCCACTGGACTCCTTTTAATACATATCTCTGATGAGACAGCCAAAAATCATCATCGTCGGCGGTGGACTTGCAGGCCTGATGGCCACCATTCGAGTCGCTGAGATGGGCGTTCCGGTCGACCTATTCTCGATCGTGCCTGTGAAGCGGTCGCATTCCGTGTGCGCCCAGGGCGGCATCAACGCCGCCAAAAACCTCAAAGGTGAAGGCGATTCCCCTTGGAAGCATTTTGACGACACCATCTACGGCGGCGATTTCCTCGCCAATCAAAGTTTAGTAAAAAACATGTGCGAGGCCGCGCCCGCGATCATCGACCTGCTCGATCGCATGGGCGTCATGTTCAATCGCACTCCGGAAGGTCTGCTCGATTTTCGCCGGTTCGGCGGCACTCTGTATCATCGCACCGCGTTCGCGGGCGCAACCACCGGCCAGCAACTCCTTTATGCGCTCGACGAACAGGTCCGCCGGCACGAATCCCAAGATCGCGTGAAGAAATTCGAGGGTTGGACGTTCCTTTCCGCCGTTCTCGATGATGCTGGTATCGCTCGCGGCATCTGCGCCATGAATTTGCGCACCATGGACGTTCGTACTTTCCCCGCCGACGCCGTGATTTTCTGTACCGGCGGTATCGGCGCGATCTTCGGCCACTCCACGAATTCAGTGGTTTGCACCGGCTCCGCGCAATCGGCGCTCTTTCAGCAGGGCGCCGCCTACGCCAACGGCGAATTTATTCAAGTTCATCCCACCGCGATTCCCGGCGAGGACAAGTGCCGGCTGATGAGCGAATCCGCGCGCGGTGAAGGCGGACGTGTTTGGGTCCCCAAGAAGCCTGGCGATGCGCGCGCTGTGAAAGACATTCCGGAGAACGAGCGCTTCTATTTCCTTGAGGAGTGGTACCCGAAATACGGCAATCTCGTTCCGCGTGACGTCGCCACCCGCGCCATTCACAATGTCGTCTTCGAAATGAAAATGGGCCTTCCTGGAGGTCCGGCCGTCTATCTCGACGTTTCTCACATCCCTCGCGAAGTGCTCAACCGCAAACTCGAAGGCATTCTAGAAATTTACGAGAAATTCGTCGGTCCGGATCCGCGCGAAGAACCCATGAAGGTTTTCCCGGCGATGCATTACACCATGGGCGGCCTGTGGGTCGATAACCAGAATCAATGCACCAACCTGCCCGGCATCTACGCAGCGGGAGAGTGCGAGTACCAGTATCACGGCGCTAACCGTCTCGGTGCGAACTCGCTCGTCTCCTGCATCTACGGCGGCATGATCGCCGGGCCGGCAGCGGTTCGCTATGCGCGCAACCTGGAAACTGGCTGCGACAGCGTTTCGTCCGAAGTCTTCGAGCGCGAACGCGTCCGCCAGCAGGACGTCACCGACGGACTGCTCCATCAGCAGGGAACTGAGAACCCGCTGACCATCTGGCGCGAGCTCGGCGAAGCGATGACCGAAAACGTCACCGTCATCCGCTACAACGCCAACATCAAGAAAACCCTCGATAAGCTCGGCCAGCTCAGCGAGCGCTACAAGAAAATCAATTTGCAGGATCGCACCCAGTGGTCCAACCAGACTTTGAATTTCACCCGCGAGCTGGGCAATATGTTGGTTCTCGCCCAGGTCATCGCGCTCGGCGCGCTCGAACGCGACGAAACGCGCGGCGCGCATTACAAACCCGAATTCCCCGAACGCGACGACGCTAATTGGCTGAAAACCACCATTGCCCGCTACAACCTCGGCAAAATCTGCCTGGAATATCAGCCTGTGGACACCTCCTTGATCCCGCCGCGCGAAAGGAAATACACCGCCGCGGGGTAACTAAAATCTATGGCCGACAAAAAAGTTATCGTTCGCATCAAGCGTCAGCAGCGGCCGGACGAGCCCGTTCGCTGGGAAGAATTCGAGCTCCGCTATCGTCCGCACATGAATGTCATCACCTGCCTGCGCGATATCGCTGAAAAGCCGGTTACCCGCGACGGCCGGGAATCGTCGCCGGTCAGTTACGACGCAAATTGCCTCGAGGAGGTCTGCGGCGCGTGCGCCATGATCATCAACGGCCAGCCGCGCCAGGCCTGCTCCGCGCTGGTCGATAACCTCGAACAGCCCATTCGTCTCGAGCCGCTCACCAAGTTTCCTCTGGTGCGCGATCTGGTCGTCGATCGCTCGAAAATGTTCGAGGATTTGAAGCGCACCCATTGCTGGATTCCCATCGACGGTACCTACGATCTCGGCGAAGGCCCGCGCATGTCTCCTGCCGTGCAGGAAGCGGGGTATCCGCTTGCCCGCTGCATTACCTGCGGAAACTGCCTGGAAATCTGCCCCAAGGTCAACGAGCATACGCAATTCGTGGGCGCTGCAATCATCAGCCAGGTTCGGCTTTTCAACATGCATCCCACCGGCAAGCTCCACTCTGCGGAGCGGCTGGATGCCCTGATGGGACCCGGTGGAATCGAAGACTGCGACAACGCCCAGAATTGCGTGAAGGTTTGCCCCAAAGGCATTCCGCTCACGGAGTCGCTGGCCGCCATCAATGGCCAGGTGATTCGTCACGCGCTCAAGACTTGGTTCACCGGCCACGACTAGATAGCGGCAGCTCTCGCGCCCGTTCCAGTTCGAAAGTCTGCTCGAGAGCCGCGGAGTCTTTGCGGGTCACGGCTTCAGCCATGACATCAAGCTTGGAAAAACAAAGCGGCTTTAGCCGCTGAAGCTCCCGTTTTTCGATTATCATCCGGACTGTTTTGCTGCGACAATGCCGTGCCCGGATTGTCCGATTGCCTTCGCCAGGAGATAGCTTCTGTCCGTCCAAGCCTCCGATCCGGAAATTTCCCGCCGCGCCCGCGATCTCCATTTCAGTTCCATTGTTGTCGACACGCACGTCGACACCACTCAGCGGTTTTCCGAACCTGATTTCCACTTAGGCTCGCGTCATTCCGATGGCTCGCTCGACCTGCCTCGCCTCCGCGAAGGCGGAGTCACCGCCGTGTTCTTCGCTGTCTGGGTTCCCGGAACGGTCACCGGCCCCGAGGCCGTTCGCAGCGCCGTCAACCAGATCAAATCCATCCATCAGGCGATTGCACATCACGCCGCCGAAGCCGTGCTGGCCCGCAGCGCCGACGACATCAGGCGCGCGCACTCGCAAGGGAAAATTGCGATCTTGATCGGCATCGAAGGCGGACACATGATCGATTCCAGCCTCGATGTGCTCCGCCGTTTCGCGTCGCTCGGCGCGCGCTATATGACGCTCACGCACATGCGCAACACCGAGTGGGCCGATGCCTCAACCGATCCGCCGCTCCACAATGGCCTTTCGGATTTCGGCAAACAAGTTATCGTGGAAATGAATCGCCTCGGCATGATTGTGGACGTCTCACACGCCTCCGACAAAACTCTGCTCGAAGTTCTCGATGTCAGCCAGGCTCCCGTTTTCGCCTCGCATTCCTCCTGCAAAGCCATCTGTGACACGCCGCGCAATCTTTCCGACGATCTCGTCCGCGCTCTGGCTGCAAAGAATGGGCTGATGCAGATCAATTTTCACGTCGGTTTTCTCAGCCAGCAATTCGCTCAATTCCAAGCCCAGCGTCCGGAAATCGAAAAGGAAATTGAAGTCGAGGCAAAAAAGCGCGCTGCCGAATCCGGTGCCCGCGAACTCATCCAATGGGATAGAATCATCCGCGAATTTATGGGGCAAGGCAAACTTCCGCGAGTCGAATGGACCAGCATCATCGACCACATCGATCGCGCCGTACAAATCGCCGGGATCGACCACGTCGGCTTGGGCTCCGATTTTGACGGCGCCTGCATGCCCTTTGGCATGGAGGACGCCTCCAAGCTGCCTCAAATCACCGAAGCTCTTTTGCGCAAGGGCTATTGCGACGCCGATATTCGCAAAATTCTCGGCGAAAATATGCTCCGCCTGATGCACCACGTGGACGTGGCATCTCAAAGAATGAAAGGCTCTGCATTATGAAGCGCGTTGTTATATCGTTTAGCTTGTGTGTGCTTGCCGCCGTGGCCTGCGCGACTCTGGGCTGCTCCAGTACGCGGCAAAACAATTCCAACGAAGGGCAGGCGCCAATGGCCATCGATCCGGCACTCCTCCATCCCGAAACTCTCAACGACAAAGCTCCTGATGTTTTCGACGTGAAGTTCGACACCACTCGAGGCGATTTTACCGTCCAAGTCCACCGCAAATGGGCGCCGCTAGGCGCCGACCGTTTCTACAATCTCGTCCAGCACGGCTTTTTCACCGGCGAAGCGTTTTTCCGCGTGGTCCCAGGGTTCGTGGTGCAATTCGGCCTCAGTCCCGACCCGGCGGTAAATCGCGTGTGGCGCTCCGCCGATATCAAGGACGATCCCGTTACCCAAAGCAACAAGCGCGGCACCATCACCTTCGCCACCGCCGGGGCCAACACCCGCACCACGCAGCTTTTCATTAACTTCGGCGACAACTCCGGCCTCGATCGCCAGGGATTTGCTCCCTTCGGCTCGGTAACCTCTGGCATGGATGTGGTCGACAAAATCTATAGCGGCTATGGCCAGCAACCCGATCAAGGCGCCATCACCACCCAGGGCATGGCCTATCTCCAAAAGAATTTCCCGAATCTCGACTCCATTAAATCGGCTACGGTTGTCACCGCTCCGGCGGCGCAGTAGCGCCGAAGCGGCTCAGGTTCTCAGCAATTCGTTCTAGGCTGGCGAGATCTGATTGCGGCGGGCAGCATTTGCAGCGCAAGAAATGCGGACCGCCGCACGGGGCCTGAAGTTCGACGCGACTGGTGTAGTCGCTCGCGCAACGCGAGAGAAAGGAACGACAAGCCCTTCGCGGCGGCCTGATTCAGCCGCTGCGCCTGCCCTCATGAACAAAACACAAGCTGTCTTGGAGGAAAAAACTCTCGCGTTTCCTCCGGTGGAGCAGGCCATCGTCAGCGCCACGATGTTGCTGCTCGGCCTGGCGCTGGTAAAAGTCCTGCTGCAATTCGCCGGCATTCGCCACTACGGCTTCTTTCGCGACGAACTGTATTACATGGCCTGCGGCCGCCATCTGGCCTGGGGCTACGTCGACCAGCCTCCGCTGATCGCCCTGATTTCCTGGTTCGAGGCCCACGTTTTCGGCGCCTCGATGATTGCTCTTCGCTTGCTGCCCGTTCTATCCGGAGCGGCCGTCGTCTTTCTCACCGGCGTTCTCGCTCGCGAACTAGGCGGCGACCGTTACGCGCAATGCCTGGCCGCTGTTTCCGTCCTCTTCGCTCCGGCGTTTCTGGCCTTCGATAGTTTTTTCTCCATGAACGCGTTCGAGCCGCTCTTTTGGGTGTTGTGCGCGCTGCTCACCGTGCGCATCGTCAGCGGAGCCTCTCCGCGCTGGTGGCTGGCCTTCGGCGCGCTCTCCGGCATCGGCCTGGAAAACAAGCACACCATGCTGGTCTTCGGATTCGCGCTGGTGGCCGGCCTGATTCTCTCCGGCGAAGCGCGCGTCTTTCGTTCCAAATGGATCTGGATCGCAGCCGCGGTCGCGCTGGCGATTTTTCTGCCCAATCTGATCTGGGAAGCGCGCCATGGCTTCCCGCAGATCGAAGTGGTGCGCAACGCCCAGCTTTACAAAAACATTCCCATCTCGCCGCTCGATTTTCTTGGCGACCAGGTGGCGTTTCTGAATCCGCTGGCGCTTCCGGTCTGGCTTGGGGGCTTGCTGTGGCTTTTCTTCTCGCGTGACGGACGCCCGTTCCGCTTTCTCGGCTGGTGCTATCTGCTCGTGCTCGGCATTTTCCTCGCGCTCAACGGCAAATCGTATTACGTGTTGCCCGCGTATCCGCTGATCCTGGCCGCCGGCGGCGTGGCCATCGAACGCTTCTGCGAATCCGCGGGACGCAGATGGATGCGAACGGCTCTCCCGGCGATCATCGTCACGGGAGGCTTGCTCATGGCGCCGTTCGGCGTGCCGTTTCTGCCCATCAACACCTTTCTGCGCTACGAGAATCTGATTCCCGCCAACAAAGTGGCCAAAACCGAGCGCGACGCCGAAGACGTGAAGCTGCCGCAGCTCTATGCCGACATGTTCGGCTGGCAGAACATCGCCGCAACCGTTGCGCAGGTCTATGACTCGCTGCCTCCCTCCGAAAGAGCTAGCTGCGCAATCCTGGCGGGAAATTACGGCGAAGCGGGCGCCATCGACTACTACGGCCCCGCTCTCGGCTTGCCCGCCGCGATCAGCGGACACAATAGCTATTACGATTGGGGCCCGCGCAATTATTCCGGCTCCTGCGTGATCCTGTTCGGCGAACGCTCCGATCGCTACATCAAGCTTTTCGGCGACGTGCGCCTCGCCGCCGTGGTCCATTCCGCGCACGCCATGCCCAACGAGCGCGACATTCCCATCTACATCTGCCGCAAGCCCCTCGCGCCCCTCAAGGATTTGTGGCCCCGCTTCAAAATGATCGTGTAGCGGGTAAGTGGTCGCCGGCGCTGAGTGCGCCAGGTTACGACCGGCTCGCTACGCAGGGCCAGCCATGAACCGGACGTCGCGTTCCGCTCCGCCGTGCAGCACTTTCAGCGCGGCTTGGTAGGCAGCGCTCTCATACGTGGCGATCGCTTTTTCCACGCTGTCAAATTCGATGACCACCGTTCGCTGGTCCAAGCCTGCTTCAAAAGTTTTCGCGGGAGTGCCACGCACCAGGAAGCGTCCGCCGCCGGCTTGAATTGCCGGGCCGGCAAGTTTGGCGTACTCCGCCAGCGCGGCAGGGTTTGAGACGGAGCGGTACAGAGCGATCCAGTATCCTTTGGCCATCGTGCGTCCCCTTGATGTTCATGTCACATTCGCTGCTGGAAGGCGAAGCTACCGTGCTCGCGCTTCGATGTCAAAGGCTTAAAAGCGAGTGGCTAGTGGCGAGTGACCGGAAACCGAAAAGTGCGCGCGGCTGAATCGGCGCGAAAGCTCGCCCAGGTGACGCGCGCCCTGGCGTCGGCACTGAAGTCCGGCTTTTTATTGGGTTGCTGACCACCGCCCGCAACTACGACGGCGTTAATTCAGCGACGGCCGCCTTGGCCGCCGCAGTTTGCTTATCTAAATCGGTCAAGCCTCGCCCCAAAACCACGAGACGATGGAACAAGAATCCCATGGCAATCTTGTTCAGCTCCGGTTTTCGAGCGTTGTGAAAAACAATCGTCGCCAGCTCACGAGGGTGAACCAGGCCAAAGTACGCGCAATCCCCACCGAAATACTCTCCGTGTTCTCCCATAAAAAGGTAAGAAACTCCCACAGCTCGGCCAGAATTCGAGTGCGAGAGCGTGAACGATCTGGCGCCGCATGCTTCGGCGTCTCTCAATACTCTCCTCTCGCCGACCCAGGCCGAAAGCAGTATGAACACGAGCAGAGGAGGATATTGGCACAGCACAAACAGTAGCAGCTCGAATCGCGGTGTGAAGAGCGAGTTCAAGACACTAAACTTCGGGGCGCCTCCGGCCGCAAAAAATATCAGGAAAGACACCGCCAGCGCCGTAGGCAAAAACAAAAGCCACAGCCTGGCGAGTTCCACTCGCACCGCCAAGAAATCGTGTTCTAAAGCTCGATTTCCATCCGCATCAATCAATGGGACGCTGGTCCGTACGTGGAACACATCCCTGCGTGGATGCATCGCGAAACCGGCGACTGCAGCCGCAACCATTACGAGTGCGATACCACCTTCGAGATATGCCTCATACGGGGTGAGGAGGAATACCCCGGCAAGAACCGCCACTCCGATCACAAAAGGCGAAGCGCGTTCGATCATCGACTCGGCCGGTTACTCTGCGCCTCTGCGAGCGTGGCGCTTGTGATTGCCGTTGCTAGGACGGCTTCGCAGCTTACGCCAGCGGGGCGCGGCGGGGGAAGAGAGCGTCTTTTTCCAGGCGCGCGGTGTCCAGGTTGCTCGCCGCCAGGCTGCGGCTGATGACTGTGCCATAGCTGCGCGCGATGCATAGCAGCACCATTTCGCTGGTCAGGATGGGCAGCCGCCGCTCTCCATCGCGGTCGTGAAACGGAGCGATCTGCTCGGCCTGCTTCAGCACGTCTTCCAGCGCCACCGCTTTTCGCAGCGGGACGTCGTCCTTCAGCACCATCGGCCCGTTGCCTTGCCACGGCTCCGCGCCTTTGCCTTCCTGATGTTTGTGGTCGTACAGCTCGATCCACGAATTCCAGCGCTGCGGGCTGATCATCAGGATTTTGCGCAGCAGCTCTTCCACCTGTTCGCGGTCTTCGTCTTCCCAGTATTGCGAAAGCCGTTCCCAATCCGAAATGTACATCCCCGCCAGTACGTCGGAAACCTCGATAATCACGGACCCGCGGCTGCGCGCCAGCATGGCCGCGAATTTGCCCGCGCGGTTCAGACTCAGCGTCACGCGCCGCGTGCCGCCCGCCAAATCGCCGTCCATATCGGCGGAGTTATGATGCACGGCGGCGCCCGCGCCGGCCCCGTCCTGGCGACCCGCGGCCTCGCGCGCCGCCTTCTCGCGCGCCGCCCCGTTCGCGCCCAATTTGCGCCGGAAAAGCCTCATCTGCGTGGCATAACCCCTGCCCAAATTTTAGCAGATTCGCAGCGGAGGGTATCATCTAGCATCGCACCCGTTGTCGAGAAACGAGCTGCAACGCAGAAAGGCAGGATCATGCGTCCGACGATTCCTGCCGTTTTGCGCCGCGTGCGCCATGATTCAGGCCAGCTGGTCGTGCGAGGTCCCAGACAAACAGAAGACTTTGCCGCAAACCAAAATCGAAATGCGCTTCTAGCTCGGAAGCGAGAGCGAGGACAAACGCAACCGCTTGGCCAATCTGGTAGTACCTATACTTCCGAACCTGCCCTGGGGTCGTGGGCATGTCTCTGATCTCGTCCAATAAGAAGCTCGTTCTTTTGGCCATTCCCCACGCCGCAAGGTGCGCCTGTTGTGAAAGGTCGATATAAAAGAAATCATCGAGGTATTTCATAAAGGCCCGGAGAGGTGCAAGCGGCTGATCCGGGGAAACACCGTATCGGGCCATAGCTCCGGGCGTGGGCCACGACCGAAGGGCTCTCGGGTCGGCTGCCTGCTGCGGCGTCAGATTTGCGAGGCCGGAGCCCGCCTTCACGAAATCCGTCAACTCTGAAAGCCAGGGCTGCCATTCGGGAAACGCTCTGTATTCGACGATGTAGCGGTCGAGCTCAAGGCGGGCTTCCCGCCATCCGGCCTCGTGGAACCATTCGCAACGGCTGGGCACGTCCTCAAGAATAAAAGCGACGGTAAACAGAATATCGAGCAACGCACGGTTGATGGGAGCGAGAGAAACGCAAAATTCGGCCTTCCGCCGTGGGTCGGGTGGCACATCGCCGCAGAGGTACAGACTCGACACGAGAGCCATCTGCGCGGCGCGTTGATACATCACAAAGAGCTCTCTCGCCCCGACGGCATTCTTGTACTTCGCGGGCCACTCCCGCGAGAGCTTATTGCCAACGGCCGTCAAAAGATTGTTCAATGGATCGCCGATCACTTTAAAGTCGATCAGCTTCGGTTCAGTTGAGTTCGTCATTCCTTGTGTTCAAGCGCAATAGCCACCTTTGCCTCGTCCAGACGATACCTTTGGGGCGCAGGAAGAAGATCCTAGCCTATCCAGTTTTTCGCAAATTGCCAACGGAAAGCGGCGCGGCGGAAGTAGCGCGAGGTTACTTGCCCAAAGCCTTGCAATCGGGCTGCGGGTCGCGCGGGTCGGTGTTAACCAGCTCGATGGTGAGCTTGTTGGAGTTTTCGCCGACTTTTTGGGCTTCGGTGGAAAAAGAAGCGCCGGCGGAGTCCTTGCCGGCTTTGGCGTCCGTCTGGCCGGACGATTTGCTGGACGTGGTCGCGTTCACGGAAATTTCCAGCGTGGCGCTTTCCACCGGGACGCACGGATTTTTGCTGTTGGCGTCCATGATCTCCGCTTGCAGCGAGCGAATCGCGTCGCCGACGCTCGCGGTTTTGGGCGGGTAGAGAGCTTTCCAGGTCACTCCGCACAGGAAAATGAAACCCACGAAGAGCGCCAGTCCCACCAGCACCAGCACAATCTGCCCGTATGGTCCCTCACGCTTCCAAATGGACTTCTCGTTTCCTTGCATTGCGGCCTCCTTGTGATTCTGTCGTTGCGTTTTCGGACGAAGATGGCGCGCTATGGGAAAGAAGATTGCAGAGTAAATACCACCAGAAGCGTCAGTCGGTCAACGGATGGAATGTGCCCAGCGGAACGCGAGCCGGTTCCTCTATCTACGCATAGCCATCACCACATCTTCATCCCGACGAGGCCGCCCTCTCTTGTAGCGCCGGCGGCTCGCCGGCGTTTTTGCGTTCGCGATCGCCGCGCTTTCCCGCGCGCGCCGCGCTAAGCGTTCGCCATCGTCAGCGCCGAAGGTGCCGTTCGTGAGGGCAGGGCCAGTTCTAGTCCCCTGTACTTCCGGCCAGTAGAAACCTGTCCCACTACCTCTGCTACCGTCAGTTTGGAAACATGTTTGTCGAAGAACATTTCGCGCGCGCGCGACGGCCGAAGCCAAGCGGCCAACGTCCACCTTTGTGCGCCGGTTTAACATGAGCCCTGCCCGAACGTTTATCCTGCCTTCGCCAAGCGCGTGCGACGCAAGCGAAGCTGCGCGGAGCAGCCTCTCGGGCACTCTAGGGGGCCGGAGGTTTACCTCCGGCATTACCACGCGCGCAAAGGCGCGCATCCTTTCGCGCTGCTTCATCCGCGCGAAATCTTCGCCTTTTGCCTCCACCACTCACCATTCACCAGCCATAAATTCCCGGTTCGGACCACCAACCGTGCTTCCGGTCCGGGGTCGGGACTCCGGTGGAGTCCGCCGGACTCCGCAGACCGGAGCGCGCGGTTCTTGCGTGATACCGGAACACGTCCTTAGGGGCGGAACGGTCAATCGACCTCGCACACACGTAACTCACAGAAAACAAACCACCGAGCACATGCAAGGGCGGAACTTCCCGGTGCATTTTCTTTTTCTGTTTTCGGCGCTGATTTCGAGAGTCAGCCGCGCATTCCTGCCCGAGGTCCCCGAAACGCTCCGCGTTTCGGGCGGGTTACCCGGCACAGTCAATCGAGTAGAAACGCACCTAAGTCACAGAAAACAAACCAGGGGGTATGGTCCTACCCGGCACGTCCCGGCGCATGGTAATTTTCGCCGCGCTTTCGCTCCGGCTGAGGCCGCGATCGCAAACCAAAAACCGTCGGCGAGCCGCCAGCGCTACAGGAGACTGCCCCGCGCGCGAGCGCTAAATATCGTAATACAGCTCAAACTCGTGCGGGTGCGGGCGCATGCGGACCGGATCCACTTCCTTCTTCGTCTTGTATTCGATCCACAGGTCGATGAAGTCCTTGGTGAAGACGCCGCCCTTGGTCAGGAAGCCGTGATCGTGCTCCAGCGCCTTCAGCGCCGCGTCAAGCGAGCCGGGCACCGACGGAACTTTCGCGGCTTCTTCTGGCGAAAGCTCGAAGATGTCTTTATCGAGCGGGCCTCCCGGATCGATCTTGTTCTCGATGCCGTCGAGGCCGGCCATCAGCATCGCCGAATACGCCAGATACGGATTGCACGACGCGTCGGGCGGACGAAACTCCAGCCGCTTGCTCTTGGGGTTCGCCGAGTACATCGGAATGCGCACCGCCGCCGAGCGATTGCGCCGCGAGTACGCCAAATTCACCGGCGCTTCGTAACCGGGAACCAGGCGCTTGTACGAGTTAGTTGTTGGCGCGGCGAACGCCACGATGGCCGCTGCGTGCTTCAGCAATCCGCCCGTGTACCAGAGCGCCATCTGGCTCAGCCCCGCGTACTGATCGCCGGCGAAGAGCGGCTTGCCGCCCTTCCACAGCGATTGGTGCGTGTGCATCCCGGAGCCGTTGTCGGTGAAGATCGGCTTGGGCATGAAGGTGGCGGTTTTTCCCGCTCGATAAGCCACGTTGCGGACGATGTATTTGTACTTGCACATGTTGTCCGCGGCTTTGATCAGCGTGTCGAATTTGAAGTCGATTTCGCACTGGCCGGCGGTGGCCACTTCGTGGTGATGGCACTCGACGGGAATGCCCGATTCCTGCAGGCGCATCACCATTTCGGTGCGCATGTCCTGATAATGGTCGGTCGGTGGCACCGGGAAGTAGCCTTCCTTATAGCGCGGCCGGTAGCCCTGGTTATCGGCGGCGCGTCCGCTGTCCCAGCGGCCTTCGTCGGAATCGACGTAATAGAAGCCGTAATTTTGCGCCGTTTGAAAGCGCACGTTGTCGAAGATGAAAAATTCCGCCTCGGCGCCGAAGAAAGCCTGGTCGGCGATGCCGGACTTCTGCAAATGTTCTTCCGCGCGGTGCGCCAGGTTGCGGACGTCGCGCTCGTAGGGCTTGCGCGAAAGCGGATCCTGCGCGTCGCAGATCATCACCAGCGTCGGCACGTCGCGAAACGGGTCCATGAACGCGGTGTTGGGATCGGGGATCAAAAGCATGTCCGATTCGTGAATCTGCGCCCAGCCGCGAATGGAGCTGGCATCCATTCCGAAACCGTCGGAGAAGGAATCAGCGGTGAGCTCTTCGATGGGGTAGCTGACGTGCTGCCACACGCCCGGCACGTCGATGAAGCGCAGGTCGAGAATTTTGGCGCCGTTTTTCGAAGCGTATTCCAGAACACTCTTGGGGTCCATCGATCCTCCGTTGCGTTATGAAATGCCGGAAAGTAAGGGCGGAGGTTACTCCACCGTTCGCGCTGGCGTCAAGATTTCCGGCGCCCGAGGCTTGTGAATCTTCGATGAAAATTATGGATGGGGTCGATCAGTTTTTCGGCGGTGTGGGCGATCGGCCGTTGTCTCTCGCGCGGCGCCGCAACCGCACCGGCGCAGTGCGTTGCAGCCGTCATTCTGAAGCGATCCAGCGAGCATCGCTGCGCAATCTCTCTTTTGGTGTTCGCCCCGGGGGGCTGCTGTTCGTTCGCGGTTTTTCTACAAGTACCGTCCCGGCATGGCGACCACGTCGTCGATCTGCAGCACTTCGCGCATCACGAAACCTTCGGCGTAGCGCACGCCGATCATGCGGCCGTAGTAGCCGGCCTGGATGCTCATGCGCTCTTCGAGCTCGTCCAGCGGCAGCGCCACGCGCGATTTGCGCTCCCGCTTCGGCGGGCGAAACTGCGATTCGTACGACAAGATCGCGCGCCGGCGGCGATCGTATTGCGCGGTGATGTCGACGGCAAAGGTCGGGCGCACCTCCGCGTAGGCGGCCGCGTATAAAATTCGCGATGGGCGCCACGGCTGCCCGCTCAGCGAATAGTTTTTCAGTCCCGCCACGAAACACGCTTCGTAGCAAAGTCGCCCGGCGGTGTAGTGGTCCGGATGCCGCCCCTCCCAGTAAGGCATGATCACGGTGCGCGGCTCGTATTCGCGGATCACTTCGGCCACGGCGGCCTTGTACTCGTCGTTGACGGCCAAGTGCGCGTCGGGCAGTCCGAGATTGCGCCGCACCTGCACGCCCATGATTTTTCCGGCGCGCGCCGCTTCCTTCAGACGAGTTTCGGGAGTGCCCCGCGTGCCCGTCTCACCGCGAGTAAGGTCGAGAATCCCGGTTTTGTATCCGGCCCGGGCCATGCGGATCATCGTGCCGCCGGAGGTCAGTTCCACGTCATCAGGATGAGGTGCAATCGCCAGCAAATCGAGTTTCATTCTTCCTCCCCGGGAATGTTCGTGCGCCTGCCGATTCTACACCGGCGGCGGCTAGCCGATTTGGCGGGCAACCGCACGCGCGATTTTGCTATCGAATTGATTCAAATCTTGCATTGGAATTTTGGGCAGCGGTTTCGTAACGTACTGGGTCGTGAATCTTCGTCCCAACTGCATGCGGCGAAGTATCTATGTGAACTTGGCCGAGCTATCGAAAAGGAGCGTGTAACGCACCATGAAGAAATACAAATTGGAATATCTATGGCTCGACGGCAAAAGGCCCGTCCCTGAGCTACGCGGCAAGACGACCATCAAGCAGTTTGCTGCGCCGCCGACGCTTGGTGATTTGCCGTTGTGGGGATTCGACGGAAGCTCCACGATGCAGGCCGAAGGACATAGTTCCGATTGCATCCTGAAGCCCGTGGCTCTGTATCCGGACGCGAGCCGCAAGGACGCGTACATCGTGATGAGCGAAGTGATGCATCCGGACGGCACCCCGCATCCCAGCAACGAGCGAGCCAAGATCGAGAACGATCCCGACCTGTGGATTGGGTTCGAGCAGGAATATTTTCTGTATAAGGACGGGCGCCCGCTCGGCTTTCCAGAAAGCGGCTATCCTGGTCCGCAGGGTCCGTACTATTGCGGCGTGGGTTACAAGCACATGGGCAACCTGGCGCGGCAGATCGTCGATGAGCATCTCGACCTGTGCCTAGAGGCCGGGATCAATCATGAAGGCATCAACGCGGAAGTCGCGAAGGGGCAGTGGGAGTTTCAGATTTTCGCCAAGGGTTCGGCGAAGGCCGCGGACGACACCTGGACCGCGCGCTATTTGATGATGCGGTTGTGCGAGAAATATGAAGTGGATGTCGAGCTGTATTGTAAGCCGATCAAGGGTGACTGGAACGGTTCGGGCATGCACACCAACTTCTCGACCAAGTACATGCGCGAAGTGGGCGGCAAGGAATATTTCGAGGCGCTCATGGCGGCGTTCGAGAAGAACATTCCCGAGCACATCGCCGTATATGGTCCGGACAATCACCTGCGCTTGACGGGCCTGCACGAAACACAGGCGATTGACAAGTTCAGCTTTGGCCTGTCCGATCGCGGTGCCTCTATCCGCATGCCGGTAAACTTCATCAAGAACGGCTACAAGGGCTACCTGGAAGATCGCCGTCCGAATTCGCAGGGCGATCCGTACCAGATCGCATCGCGCATTCTGAAAACGATCAACAGCGTTCCAAAGCCAGTCGCCGCAATGGCCTAGACAGTCTTCGGGGGGCGCAGCGTCCATTTGTTTGCCAGGATGCTGCGCCTCCACGACTTTCCTCGTTTGCGCAATGCCCGCCCCTGCTGTGCAAAACCAGCATAAAAATTCCGTTATACGCTTGACACCGCGGACGTGCGAGAGAGAGATTGGCGTTTGCTGGCGTCCAGCCCCTGGCTCCCTCATCCTCTGGATGTGGGAATTTTCGGAACAGGAGTCAGGTTATGGCGAATCTTGCGAATCGCGACAATTTTTATCGGGATCTCTTCGATTTTAGGAGGGATTTCGAAAACATCTTCAACCGATTTTTCAGCGACGCACCCACGCGGTCGGGAGGGGGCAGGGAAACGTCGTCCCAATCGCTGATACCCGCAGTAAACGCTTACCTAGATAAAGACAAAAAGACATTCCATTGCCAGGTGGCATTGCCTGGCGTAGATCCAAAACAGATCAACTTGCAAGTCCACGGAGACATCCTCTCGATCAGCGGCCAGCGCGAGAACCGCGAAGAGAAGACGAATGCTGACGTGGTGTATCGCGAATGGGCGTTTGAATCGTTCGAGCGGGACATTCCGCTGCCCGAAGGCGTAGACCGCGACAAAGTCAGCGCTGAATACCGGAACGGGATTCTCGAAATAACCGCGCCGATTGCGGCGGCTGCCATGCCGCGCCGCGTGGAGGTGAAGGGCGCCGCGGAACCGAAACAGATGTCTGCCGGAAGTGGCCGGTAGAAAACGAATGTCGATAGCGAGCCCGGGGTTTTCGAAATGCGAAGCGTTTCGGGCCCCGGTTTTTTTTGTTTCGGGGCAGGCCATGCGTGAGAACAGCATATTCCTCACGTCGTTCCGGACTTAAGCCGTCGGCGCCGGGTTCGGGATGACAGCGCTTTGCGCCCCCCTTCGCCTCGGCGAGCTGTGGCGCGCTTGCGCGGCTCGTGAAATTCCAAAAGCCGGTAGGCGGTTTTCGGTCGGGAGTTTGGAATAGAATGAGCCGGGCCGGAAAGCGGCGGCGAAAAATACGGCGGAGGCGAGCCATGACTGAAACGATGCTGGATACCGAGCAGTTCAATCGGACCGATCGATACGCGGCGCTGATGGACGTGGTGCGCAATCGCATGACGAACAGAGCGTTTGCGCACTATCACGTGCCGCGCGAACATTTTGAAATGATTCTGGAATCGGCGCGCCACGGTCCGTCGGGAGCGAACGCGCAACCGTGGCACTACATCGTGGTCACCGATCCGGCGGTCAAGCAGGTCATCGGAAATTGCTTCATGGACGAGCAACAACATCGCGCGCGGTTGCACATGGGATTTCCGACTCCGAATTATAGCGGCGTGAAGACGGCTCCTGGGCTGATCGTGGTGCTGGCGGACTTCCGTTTCGTGCGCGCCTTCCCGGTGCTGAATGATGGCTCGGAACTCGACCGGCTGTACCGCCAGAATGCCGAGCGGATTCTGCTGCAATCGGTGGCGGCTTCGACGATGTCCGCGCACCTGGCCGCGGCGGCGCTTGGGTACGCTGTGTGGTGGATCACCGCGATCGGGCAAGAGGACATCCAGCGCCAGATCAAGCCGCTACTCGGAGTGCCGGAGGAGCTTTCGGTTATCGACGTGATGTGCTTTGGCCCGCCGGCGAAGCCTTCGTACAAACGGTGGAAGAAGCCGCTCGACCAGATCATGAGCTGGGACCGTTTTAATCCTGCCTGCGCGATGACGACGGAGCAGATCGACGAGTGGATCAAGACCATGCGTCATAAGGTGATGTACCGCGATGAATCGAAGATTGATTGAAAACACCCGCGGCGGCAGACAGCGGATGGACGTTAACGATCGGGAACGCCGGCTTGCGATCGAGTGCCACTACGATTGTTGTGATGGTAGCTTGGGGTTGAATTAGAAGGTTTAGTGCGTCCGAGACGATGATCAACAAGAAAAAAGCGGCGCAGAGCGCGCAGCGGCGAAAAGCCAAGCGATGTTCGATGGTCGCTTCGGCCGAGGTAACCGACATTGGCTCGAACACCCGGCTTTCCGCGCGGATTTCGGAAATCGGTATTGGCGGATGTTACGTGGACGCGATGAGTCCTTTCCCGGAAGGAACTATGGTCGAGGTCCGTATTCTGAGGGACCAGGGGACATTCGAGGCGAAGGGGAAGGTAGTCTATTGCGATTCGACGATGGGTATGGGGCTGGAGTTTACGGAAATAGCGCCGGCGCAACGAACGCTGCTGGAAGATTGGCTGGCGGACATCGTGACGCAGCTTAAGCCTGCCTGAAGACGGGGGCACTAGCGGAACAGGGCGACGGTCGCGCTAATTTTGCGCCCGAGCTAAGGCGCAACGTTGGCGGCGGATTCGGTCGCGTTCGCAGGGGCTTGCGCCGGGCCGGCTTTCGGCATGCCAGATTCCTTGCCGCGGCTGATCTGGTAGAGCGCGCTCGACGCAGCGTGTTTCATTGCCAGCGAGCTTTCCACTCCGCAGGTGCACCCCGGACATTCGCGGCGAATCATCGCCTGGGCCTGGCGCATGTAAGCATCCGAAGCGAGGATATGGCCGAGGTCGTCGTTCAGAATATTGCCAACCGGCTTCAGCGGATAACACCCGGTGAGCACGTCTCCATTCGAGAGCACGAAAACCTGCAAATAGCCGAGCACGCACGGGGGCTCGTCGAGATTTTCGCGATTGTAGTAACGGGTGATGTAATCGATTTCGTATGCAGGGCGATGCAGTGTTTCGCGCAGGAATTCAGCGATTTTGCCGACGTCTTCTTTTGCCGGCCACATGGAATCGAGATCGGCCCCGGCGAGGAAATAGAGACTGCGGCTCAAGATATTAAATTCCAGCTTCGCGCCGACTTCGGTCGCGGCGGCCGCCAGCCCCTTCAGTTCGGCTACGGAAAGCTTATTCAGAGTCACTGAGAGCACAACTTCTTTGTTGCGCAGCAGCTTGATGCCTTCTATCCCCAGATCGAAGTAACCGCGAATCCCGCGAATCTGATCATTGGTTTCCTTCAGGCCGTCGATGGAGACGGCGATTTTGGTGATGGGCGAGTCGTTAATTTCCTTGTGCAGCTTTTTCAGGAGCAGACCGTTGGTTTGCACGGTGATGCTTTTGAAGCGCGCCGCGTGCGAGCGCTTCATGACCTCAAAGAAATCGCGGCGTAGCAGCGGCTCGCCTCCAGTGAAACGTAAGCCGGTGATGCCGAGCGCGTTGATTTCATTGAGCAGGGTAACGGCGCGGTCGGTCGAGATGGCGTCCTGCCAGCGCGATTTCCAGTAATCGCAGCTGATGCAACGGGCCTGGCAATTCTCAGTGAGCTTGATATGCGCGGCCAAGGGGCGCGCGACCCGGGGCAAAAGTTTCGTCGAGGCCTGGCTTCCGAGCCAGACGCGCGACAGGTACGACGCAGGGTAGAACATGAACGAGGCGACCCTCAGGAACGTCTCTTCGGGAAATCCGCGGAGCACCCCGAATCGGATTTAGTGTAGGGCTTGCAGCCGAAATATTCAACGGGTGCCGCGCGCGGTGGGATGTGCTTCCTTCTTCTAACTTTAAGGCGAGTTGCCGTTGCGGGCGCGATTGCGCGGGCGGCGGGCATAGGCTAGAGTTGCGGCGTGACCTCCCAGTATCCTTCCGTGCCAAAGCTTTTCCTTGATGCGGTTGAACGCTACGCGAATCCGCGCGCGCAAATGCATCGCGGGGCAAACGGCTGGCATTCGATCTCATCGAAGGAAATGCTGCGGCGGGTTGCCGCGCTGTCCAAGTCGCTCGCGGAGCTGGGGATTCGATCCGGCGACCGGGTGGGGATTTTTGCGCCGAACTGCCCGGAATGGCATGTGGCTGATTTGGCGATCCAGGGCATCGGAGCGGTCACGGTGCCGGTTTATTTCCACGAGTCGGCGGACAGGCTTACGTACATTCTGAACGACTCTGGCGCGCGCGTGGCTATCACGGCGGGCGCGACGCAGGCGGAAGAGCTGGCGAAATGCCGCAAGGATTTGCAGCAAGTCGAGCAGGTGATCAGCGCGAGGGCGCCAGCGGACTTGTCGTCGGAGATATTGCAATTCGAAGCGCTGATCGGCTCCCTCAGCGACTCCGATATCGAGAGTTACCGCCGAAAAGCGGCCGAGGTAACCGGCGAGCAGCTGGCAACGATCATCTACACGTCCGGCACGACGGGCGAGCCAAAGGGCGTGATGCTGTCGCACGCCAACCTCACTTCCAACGCGACGGATTTCAGCGAAGACTTCAATTTATCTCCGCAAGACATCGCGCTTTCGCTGCTGCCGCTGGCGCACGTCTACGAGCGGACCATCGACTACGGGCATATTTTTCACGGGGTAACACTGGCGTACGTGGAGCAGATGGAGACCGTCGCGGCGGCGCTGCTGGAAGTGCATCCCACGATGGTGGCGGCGGTGCCGCGCTTCTACGAGAAGATCTATGCCAACATCATCGACACGGGACGCCGCGCGGGCGGCGTGCGCGAGAAGATTTTTAATTGGGCGCTTCGGGTGGCGGCGCAAGCGGTGCCGTGGCGGGCGTATGGCAAACGAGTGCCGCCCGCCGTCCGGCTGAAATGGCACTTCGCGGATTGGCTGGTGTATTCGAAAATTCGTAAGGGCGTGGGCGGACGCATTCGCGTGTTCAGCGCCGGCGGCGCGCCGCTTTCCCCGGCGCTGGCAGAGTTTTTCTGGAGCGTCAATCTGCCGGTGTATCAGGGTTATGGGCTGACGGAAACTTCGCCGGTGGTTACCGCGAACTCGCCGAACACGAATAAGGTTGGCACTGTGGGCCGGCCGATTCCGCACGTGCAAGTGAAGATCGCCGACGATGGTGAGGTTCTGGTGAAGGGGCCGTGCGTGATGCAGGGCTATTACCGCAAGCCAGACGAGACGCGAGCCTCGTTCACCAAGGATGGTTGGTTTTGCACCGGCGATATCGGCCGGCTGGACGACAACGGTTTCCTGATCATCACCGACCGCAAAAAAGAGCTGCTGAAGACGGCGGGAGGGAAGTTCGTGGCGCCCGCGCCAATTGAAAATTTGCTGAGGACATCGGAATATATTTCCAATGCGCTGGTTGTTGGCGACCGAAGGAAATTTGTGTCGGTGCTGATCGTACCGAACTTTGCGGCTATCGAAGCCCAGGCGCGTAAAGGGGGGCGAGAGTTCGCGACCCCGGGGCAAATGAACGCTGATCCGTGGGTGCGCGATCTGCTTAGGGACGAACTGGAGCGGCTGACCGCTTCGCTGGCGCAGTACGAAAAGCCGAAGCGGTTCGCCATTGTAGAACCAGATTTCACGTACGCGAGCGGGCAGTTGACGTACACGCTCAAGCCGAAACGACGAGTGATCGAGGAGCAGTACCGCGACGTGATCGAGCGCATGTACGCGGACGTGGAGGAACCCAGGCCGAAGCCGATTAGTTGACCCTGGGTGGGTTGGCAGTGACGCGCGGCGGCGGACGCGGGGGTACAATAGCGGGACGGAGAACCGCATATGAATGACCAACTGGTGATTGCTGGGCGCGCGTTCAAATCGCGGCTGATTGTGGGCACGGGCAAATACCGCAGCTTTCAGGAGATGGCGCGGGCGCACGCAGCTTCGGGCGCGGACATGGTGACGGTGGCGGTGCGGCGCGTGAATTTGACCGACCGCAGCAAGGAATCGCTGCTCGACTACATTGATCGCGAAAAGGTCTTTATATTGCCGAATACGGCAGGTTGCTACTCGGCGGACGAAGCGGTGCGCACGGCACGGCTGGCGCGCGAAGCGGGGCTTTCGGAATGGGTGAAGCTGGAAGTGATTGGCGACGAGAAGACGTTGTTTCCGGACACCGAGCAGTTGATCGCCGCCACGCGCACGCTGGTCAAAGAAGGCTTCGTAGTGCTGCCGTATACGAATGACGATCTGATCGCGGCGCGCAAGCTGGTGGACGCTGGCGCGGCGGCGGTGATGCCGCTTGGAGCGCCGATTGGGTCGGGGATGGGCATTCAGAATCTGGCGAACTTGCGCATCTTGCGGGAAAGGATCACCGAGGTGCCGCTGATCGTCGATGCGGGTGTGGGGACGGCTTCCGACGCCGCCATTGCGATGGAGCTCGGTGCGGATGGCGTGCTGATGAACACGGCGATTGCTGCGGCGCAGGACGCGGTGCTGATGGCCGAGGCGATGCGCGCGGCGGTGGACGCAGGGCGCAAGGCGTTTCTCGCGGGGCGCATTGAGAAGAAGCTATACGCCACGGCATCAAGCCCGTTGGCCGGCGTGGTGCGGTGAAGACATTCGAGACGATTCTGCTGGTGGTGGTCAACGCGGGCATGTGCCTGTACTTCTGGCGGGCGTACGAGCAGGGCATGCCGGTCTCGCGGGTGGCGATCTACGCAGTGATCACATTTGTCGGAGTCAACGTGGCCGCCGTGGTTGGGCGTACGCTGGGGGATCGCGGCGCTCGCCGCAAGGGATCGGGTACCACGCGCTGAATCAAGACTCGCCGTAATCTAGCGAAACAGAAGATGCCACGAGATATCGACGAGCGCGTGCATCAGCACGCCAGGCACGAGCGAGCGGGTGCGCATCCAGGCCAGCCCGTAAAAGATTCCGGCGATCGAGGCTAGCGCGACGTATTTCCAGTTGGGAAACGGCCCGTGCAGGATGTGCGCGAATCCGAAAATCACCGCCGCGACGAAAAGGCCAGCCCAAGAGCTATTCAACGTTTTCGACAGCAAGTTCTGCAGCAAGCCGCGAAATAAAAACTCCTCGGGCCAAGCGATAAAGAAAAGAATGCCGATCAGCGAAAGTGGAAGCACGCGCAGGCGCTTGATCGACGGCGCCCACACTAGGAAGTGCATCTTCATGCCCAGCGGAATAGCGGTGGCGGCGAACACAACGAACAGCAGCACAAAATTTATGAAGTAGCCGCGTCGCCAGTCGAGGGCGTAGCCGACTCCTTCCAGGCGGCGTAGCAGGATAAACGCCGCGATCCCGCTTCCTAGGGCCAGAAGAATTGTGAGGGTGTGAGCGAGCGGCGCGGGATACGGGAACAGGCGGTACATCCAGCGGAACTCGACCGGGAGCCAGATGATGGCGACGGCGAGATAATCCTCCCACGTGCCGGGAGCTTTGCCGCGGCTGCCCGACAAGATGAGAGCGGGAGCGATGACGTAGGCGGCGCCAGCAACCGTCAGCCACGGGCGGTGCATAAGCGCGATCGAATAGACGAGGAACAAGCCAAGCGGAACAAGAGGCGCGAGCGCGCCGAACCGCGCGGCGAAGGAGCCCTGCAGCGAACTCTGCACTCGCGGAACGGCCAGAAAAAACTCAAATCCGAACAGCGCCGCGGCTACGCCTAGCGCCAAGGCGAAACTTGGCCCACCAAAGCCGAGCAGCATGCCGTACACGGCGGCAAGTGCGACGATCATCGTCCAGATGGTGATCGCGGCCGAAAAGGGCATCTGCCGAGGGCTGGAAGTGGACGTCACGCAAAGGATTCTAGCCGAGCGCTGCGGCAGCGCTTTGGAAAAGTTGAGGAGCCGTCCAGATGAACGGGAAGTCACCGGTTGCGGAAAGCCGTGCTATGGTTTGTGTACGCCTCCCAGCCGCAAGCTTCGTGCGCGTTCATAATCGCTGAGCTAGAACTGCCGATTCATCTTTTCGCGTCCCTGCTGGAACCGCGCCCGAAAAATCAGCGTCGCGTGGAGTCCAGGGCTTGCTTTCGTAGCGGCGCTCAGCGATTCTGGATCAACGGCAGTTGCGAGGAGAGAATGGGAACAGATACGACCCCGACGCGCAAAATTGCTCGGGTAGGCCCTGGGGCGCCACGACTTGCTTATGTAGACTGGCTGCGCGGCTTCGCTTGCCTGGGAATGTTCGAGGTGCACGCCTACGACGCGTGGCTGGGTGGCAGTGCGCGGCAGGGCAGTTTCTTCCACTGGTCGCAATTCAGCGGGACACTTCCGGCGCCGCTATTCGTGTTTTTGTCCGGCGTGGCCTGCGCGCTGGTTACCGACCGGATGCGCCGCAAGGGAATCGCGGACAGAAAGATCGCCATGCGGATGATCCGGCGCGGTGCGGAAATCTTTGCGCTCGGCATGATTTTTCGCGTTCAGGAGTTTTTATTGGCATGGCCGGCCGCGCCGTGGACAGATTTGGCGCGCGTGGACGTGCTGAACATGATCGGGCTGTCGATCGTCGGCATGGGCGCGGTGTGCTGGATCGCGCGGAGTCGCGCGGCGAACGCAACTTTGGCTGCTGTAGTGGCGCTCGGGATCGCGATGGCTACGCCGCCACTGTGGACCACCTGGAGTCCCAATTGGATGCCGTGGTGGATCGAGTCATACATCAACGGGGTGCACACCTTCGGAACGCCGCAGCCGTGGCTCTTTCCGATGTTTCCGTGGTCGGCGTTCGCGTTCGCCGGATTGGCGATTGGGCTGGTGCTGTTTGCGGACTGGCCGGCGCTGAATCCGGGGAAAGCGGTAGGAATCGTGGGCGCGGGCGGAGTGGGACTCTTCTATCTTTCAGAGGCGCTGGATCGGAACTCGATCCATCTCTATGCCTCGTACGATTACTGGCACACGAGTCCTAACTTTTTCCTGGCGCGGCTCTCGATCTTGATGATGTTAATGCTAGCGGGATTCGCGTACTGCCAATGGGGCCCTGGGAAACTCAAGTTCAGCCCGCTGATGCAGATGGGACAGACATCGCTGCTTGTTTATTGGGTGCACATCGAATTCGTCTATGGAAAATTTTCGATTCTGCCGAAGATGGCCGAGTCCGTGCCGATGGCCACGCTGGGGCTGGCAATCATATTCGTGGGGATGCTGCTGCTATCCCTTGGGCGTACGCGCCTGAAAGGGCGGGGCGGCGAAGCATGGGCGTGGATGAAGCGGCGTGCGGGGCAGTTGCTGGGTTCGGAAGACGCGATTACGGAAGGCTAAGGAGTTTTCGCGGGGCTGCTCGATTGACCCTTAGATGGATCCGACGCGGAACCGGCGCCGCCCTGCTTTTTGGGAGCAATTTTGAAAATGTATTCGCCGGGGCGCGCCAAGCCCATCTGCTCGCGGGCGATGCGCTCGACGGCTTCGGGGTCCCTCTTAAGCGAATTTACGCGGCTCTGCAACTGTACATTCTGTTCGCTGATGCGGTCGATTTCCTCTTGCTCCTGGATCGCTTGCTGCTGCGCGCGGCGCATGGCTAGCACGCCGTGCAGTCCGAAAACATCCTGAAGGACCAGCAGCCCGAGACCTGCTAACAAGAGCCACATCACATTCCGCTGCCAAAAATGGCGCAGCTGTTCCGCGAAACTTTCCATGCGTCCTTTCGGGGGCTCTGGGTCCACGTGCGGCACGTCGATCGGGCCAAGATTCATCCGGTCACCCAGGCTTTTGCGTCCGCCGCCAATTTCTGCGATTCGGACAGGCTCGACGATTCGGCATAGATTCGAACGACAGGCTCAGTGCCGGAAAGGCGCATCAAAAGCCAGTCGCCATTCTCAAAGATCAACTTCAAGCCGTCAATGCGATTCGTGTGCACCACGCGCCTGCCAGTAAACTCCGTGAAATCGGCGCGCAGGCGTTCCGGCAACTTTGCCTCCACGTTCTCCGGCAGGTGCAGGTTCAGCCGGACGGGCCAGTATTCGCGGCCAACTCGCTTAAAGAGATCGCGGAGCTGATCGGCGATCGAGGTATGCCGCGCGGCGATCATTTCGGCGACCAGCAGACAGGCGAGAATTCCGTCTTTTTCGGGCAAGTGCCCGCGGATGGTCATGCCCGCGCTTTCTTCGCCGCCGAGCGCGATCTTGTCCTCGCGCAGCAGCGGGCCCACATATTTGAAGCCCACCGGCGTTTCGTAAACTTGCGTTCCGTGCAGTTTCGCGACCGCGTCAAGCAAGTGAGTGGTAGCCACGCTGCGCGAGGCGCCGAGTTTGTAGCCGCGCGTTTGCAGCAAGTAGTCGAAAACAAGGCCGAGGATGTGGTTTGGCGAAACGAACGATCCATCGCGATCGACGATGCCGAAGCGATCGGCGTCGCCATCGGTGGCCAAGCCGGCAAGCGCGTGCTTTTCGACTACGTCTTTACGCAGCTCGGCGACGTTATCCTCGGAAGGATCGGGGCCAGTGCCATCAAAGAGAACGTCGCGCTGGGTGCGGATCGCAGCAACGGAGACTCCAGCCTCGGCAAGAATGCGATCGAGCCATCCTGCCCCGGCTCCATGCAGAGCGTCGTACACGAACGAGCCCTTGGCTTTGCTAAGCACGTCGAAGCGAATCATTTTGCGCAGCTGCTCGAAATATGGCGCTCTGGGATCGATGGGCTCGAAATCACTGGCGGGCTCGTCATGCTCGCGCGATGAGAAGTCTTCCTTCAAGGCAGCGGCGCGCTGTTCGATGTCTTTGGTGAGTTCGGGCAGGGCCGGGCCGCCATCCGGACCTGAAAACTTCAAGCCGTTGTATGCGGCGGGATTGTGGCTGGCGGTGATATTGACGGCGCCGTCAAGCTTTCCGTGCAGCACGGCATGAGCAATTACGGGAGTAGGCGTCGCTTCGCCGCACATCAGCACGCGGCAGCCGCGGGCTCGCAACACGGATGCGGAGGCGCGCGCGAAATCTTCGGAGAAAAAGCGCGTGTCGTAGCCGACAATGACCACTGGCGATTTGTTTGCGGCGCAGACGTGTCCGGCAATCGCCGCGGAGGCGCGCCGAACTCCCGCGAAGGTGAAGTCTTCCGCAATAATGCCGCGCCAGCCGGAAGTTCCGAAATGGATCGCGTTGCTCATGAAGGGGAGACATTGTAACGTGTCGCACGAGCGGCGTGAATCAGAGAATCACCCTCTGGACGAATTTTTCGTGAGTGATCGACCGGCGGCATAGCTGAGGTGAATTTGATGCAACGGAACGTTCCATGAGGCACAAAATCATTGTGCTGGTCACATGCGGTTCCCAGAAAGAGGCGCGCAAAATCGCTCGAACCGTGGTTGAGGCCGGGCTAGCTGCCTGCGTCAGTGTGTTGACCGCGCCGGTCGAGTCGATCTATCGCTGGAAGGGGAAAATTGAGAGCGCCCGGGAATTTCTGCTGATCGTCAAGACCACTCGCAAGCGGTTCGTGGCGCTGGAAGCGGAAGTGCGCAGGCTGCACAGCTACGAGGCTCCCGAGATTATTGCGCTGCCGATCGAGCGCGGTTCGAAAGCGTATCTCGCGTGGATTGATGAGTCTACGAAACCTGAGAAACAGCCGTAGCCGCGCGATCCGCCTCGCCTATTTTGAGTGCCAGAGCTTATGCGAGCGCCAGCCCCTGATCGAGATCGGCAATCAGGTCTTCCACGTCTTCGATTCCCACCGAGAGGCGAATCAGCCCATCCGTGATGCCGAATTCGCGCCGGACTTCGGGCGCCATCGACGCGTGTGTCATCGACGCCGGATGGCAAATCAGCGTCTCAACGCCGCCGAGGCTTTCGCCGAGCGAGCAGATGCGCAACGCATTCAGCGTGTTGCGAACTGCTGATTCTGAGCCCACATCGAACGACATCATCGCGCCGAAGCCGCGCTGCTGGCGCTGGGCGAGCTTGTGTTGCGGATGCGAAGGCAAGCCGGGATAGTTCACGTGCTTGACCTTAGGATGTTTTTCCAGATGCTTGGCGATGGTGATGCCATTGGAGTTATGGCGGTCCATGCGCACCGCGAGCGTCTTCACGCCGCGCGAAACGAGAAAGCAATCCATGGGTGCGAGGCCCGCTCCGGCAGCGCGCTGGACGAATTGAATTTTCGCCGCGTCTTGCGGGCGGGAGAGGATCACCGCACCCGCGGTGCAATCGCTGTGGCCGTTGAGGTATTTAGTCGCCGAATGAATCACCACGTCCGCGCCCAGCGCGAGCGGGTTTTGGAAATAAGGGCTCATGAAGGTGTTGTCCACTACAAACGTCAGATTCCGCGCGCGCGCCAGCGAAGATACGCCCGCAATATCGGTGACTAAAAGCGTCGGATTCGTGGGCGTGTCAACGTAGATCATTCGCGTGTTGGGTTTGACGGCCTGCTCGATTTGATCGACGCGCGTGGTATCAACGAAAGTGAATTCGAGGCCGAAGTCCATCAGAAACCTGGTCATCAGCCGGTGCGCGCCGCCGTAAACGCCCTTAGTGACGATGGCGTGGTCGCCGGGGCGCAGCATCCGAAGCACGGCATCGATGGCGGCCATGCCTGATCCAAAGACAAACGCGCCGATGCCGCCTTCGAGCTTGGCCAGAGTGCGCTCCAGCGCTTTGCGGTTGGGATGATTCGTGCGCGCGTAATCGTAGCCCTTGCTCTTGCCCACTTCCTCCAACACGTAGGTGGACGTCTGATAAATCGGCGCGACCACCGCGCCGGTGAGAGGATCGGGTTCCTGGCCTACGTGAATCGCGTCCGTAGAAAATCCCATTCATTGCCTCCTGGTTGCGCTTCAGCGCGCCGCGCGTTCGCCAGCGAAAGGCCGTTTCAAAAGGCCGGCCACCGCGTGTCACAAATTCGAAAGCCGATATGATACTCCGGGAGCGGACTCTTATGATCGCCGGGGTTGAGGCGCGGCTCGAATTAGAGTAAAAGGTAGCGATATGAACCGGCGCAGATCTTGGTTGCGATCCGTGTTTGGACTTGCGGCTTTCTCGACCGCCGCGGCGTTAGCCGCTGCGTGGATGTTATTCCCAGCCACTTCTATGGCTTCGCCGGCGATTCCTCGGCCGACCGCCACGGCGCCCGCTGACATTGGACCTCCCACCGGGCCTGCCACCAAGTTGAAGCTGCTCGTATTGGACGCGGACGGCAAGCCAGTAGGGAACGCCAGCGTGTATGTCCGTTTTTATACGCAGGGCGGCGGCCTTCTGCATCACGACAAGCTGGTTGAGCTCGACCTGAAGACGAATAATGATGGCACGGTGAAAGTGCCGCCGGTTCCTCGAGGCAAGATTTTGATTCAGGTGATTGCAAAAGGCTGGCACACATTCGGCAAGTGGTACGACATTGAGAAAGAGCAGCAGTCGATCACCATCAACCTCGAAGCACCGCCTCACTGGTATTAGATTTTTCGTGGCGCTACGGAGTTTTTGGTTCGGGATAAACTTTCCGTCTCGCCTCCCATGCCTGTCTCATCGAGTAAGACTTCAACGCGCCGAAAATTCCGCGCGCGCCCCGGTTCGCTGCACGAAATTGGTGCAAACAGCAGTAAGCCTCACGTTGGCCAGTGATTTCGAATTGCGCGGACGCCTTTTCCACACGGTTTTCAACAGAACTGTTGAAAACTTTTACCGAAAATTCATGGGGGCAGATGCGTACGGAAAGAGTTGTGGTTCGTGAATTGCTCGGCGCGCGGTCCTCGCGGGCGCCTGGCGTGCGCTGATCGTCCGCGCTCGTCTCGCGTGGCCGTGCCGGCCGCCGTTCTGAAAATATGCTACACTCAGCGCCCCGCAGCTCCTTCTATCCGACATTCCGACGGAGGAATTCATGGGAGAAGTCACGCACGAGCAGGCCAATCTTTTGCTTCGCCTTTACGAATTGCGCCGCGAACCGCGCATGCGCGAGGCGCGCGAATGGTACGTCGCTAATTTTCGCCCCACCTCGTTGGACGAGCTGATGAAGCTAGCGCCGCCGGGCAGCGTGGAAAACGCCTCGATGCGCATGGTGATCAGCTATTGGAATATGGCGGCGAGCATGGTGAATCGCGGCCTGATCGACGAGGAATTCTTTTTCGAGAATACCGGCGAGCAATGGGCGGTGTGGGGACGCATTCGAGCGCTGGTTCCGGCGATGCGCGAACGGAGCATGAACCCTCATCAATACGAGCACTTGGAGAAGCATGTGAACCGTTTTGAAGCTTGGCGCGAAGAGCGCGCTCCAGGTTCTGGCGAGGCGATCCGTCGCATGATGGCAATGCAGCCGCCTACGGGAGCACAACCAAAGGCGAGTAGCTGAGATGCAGCAAGCGTCCGCGACGAAATGAAACAGCTGATTCTGAATGCCGATGACTTCGGCCTCACGCGCGGCGTCAACGAAGGGATCGTCCGCGCGCACCTGGAAGGAATTCTCACCAGCGCGACTCTGATGGCCAGCTGTCCGGAGTTCGATGACGCCGTTGCCCGCGCCAGGACAGCGCCAACGCTCGGCGTCGGTTGTCATCTGGTGCTCGTCGGCGGCACGGCGGTTTCCGCGCCCGGCGAAATTCCTTCGCTGGTCGATTCTGACGGCCAATTCCCACGGACCCTGCCGCAGCTCGTCGCAAGATTGAGCTCTGGCTCAGTACGCTCGCACGACATCGAAACAGAACTGAGGGCCCAAATCGAGAAAATCCGTGATGCCGGAATCGAGCCCACGCACGTAGACGCTCACAAGCACACGCACGTGCATCCCTTGGTGATGAACGCGCTTGGTAAAGTCGTGAACGAATTGGGGATCACGCGCGTGCGCAAGCCGGCCGAGGACCTTGCCGATTCGTGGGATACGCAGGCCGGCGGCGACCGCTCTTGGGGTAGGCTGGCCTCTGCCGCCGCTGTGCGGGCCGTGGCGCCTTGGTTCGAATCTCTCGCGAGAAAATACGGGCTGCGCTCGCCCGATCATTTCCTGGGACTGGCAATGACGGGCCGCCTGTGCGCGTCCGCCTTGTGCCGGCTGATCGACAAATTGCCTGAAGGCAGCACGGAAATCATGCTGCATCCCGGCGTCTGCGATGCTGACCTCGCAAGTACCGGGTCGCGCTTACAGCAGCAACGCCAGCTCGAACTCGAGGCGTTGCTCGCGCCGGACGCGCGTCGCGCCGTCGAACGCAATGCCGTCCGTTTAATCAGCTATCGCGAACTCATCTGATTAGCTTGGCTGTACCGCAAAATCTGCCACCGGCTCTACGCACCCGTGCTCGTCTCCCGCTTGCTGAATTTGGGATACAATGGCCGCAAAATCCGGCGCCCAAGGCCGGAGGAATCGTTCGTCTGAGGAGAGACCACCATGAGAGCACTCAAGCCCACCGCGAACGTCGGCCTATTTTTGCTCGCAGCGTTGCCCGCCAGTGCGCAGATGTTCGGAAAGCCGCAAATTCCACGGGGCATTTTCAATCCTGTAGTTGGTGCGGGCGCCGTATACGAGATGCAGCGGGATGACGGAGGCAAAACCACCATGGACTTCGCCATCGTGGGCAAGGAAAGCGTCAACGGCCAAGACGGCTATTGGATGGAATTCACGTTTTCCGGTACGCCGATGGGAGAGATGGTGGTCAAAACGCTGGCCGTGATGACCAACGGAAATATGACGACGTCCAAGTCGATCATGCAGATGCCGGGACGGCCGCCGATGGAAATGCCGGCCCAGATGCAATCTGCGAATGGAGGGACGAACTTTGCCGATATCCGCAACAAAGCTGACGACCTTGGCACCGACTCGGTCACCACGCCTGCAGGCACTTTCTCGTGCCGTCACTACCGCATGAAGGATGGTTCCGGAGATGCTTGGGTCAGTGAGTCGGTACACCCGTTCGGCCTGGTAAAAGGGAAGCAAGAAGGTTCCACGACGGTGCTGGTAAAGAAGCTGACGGACGTGAAAGACAAGATCACCGGAACGCCCCAACCGTTCAATCCCATGCTGATGATGCTGCAGCAACCGACGAATTAGGGGTTGTCTCGAAGGCTGCGCCTCGCGACTTCCGTCGCCTAGGCGCGCGGTCATTAGAGGTCAGGCGGCGTGACCTTCTTGATCCACGCATCGTAGTCGCCGCTATAGCCGGCGCGCTGCTGGAGCGCGCGAATCCGCTCTTCGAGCTTTGCCACTTGCTCGGGTGAGAGCGGCGGCCAGGCTTCGACGCGCTCAGCCATAGCCTCGGCTCGCTCCGCGGCGCGCTCTTCGGCGGAACCGGTCATGGACTGAAGATCTTCCGTGTCGGTGCCGACGCGCGCGTATTCGTCCACCAGACGCTTCGTCACCGCCTGGCTGTGCACCAGCGACACGCGAATGTTGCCTTGGCCGGTGACCACGTTGCCGACTCCGAAGACGTAGCGATGTTCGGTGTGCCGCGGCGTCGGCCCGTTGGCGAACGCGTAGTATTCGCCCTTCATCGAAATTCCCGGCAATATTTCCGGCACGGAGCCGATCGACGAAATCACCAAGGGTGCACGAAGCTCCCGCTCGGTACCGCGGATGGGCTCGGCGCGACGGTCTTCGATCTTCGATTCCGCCACTTTCAAGCCTACGAGCCGGCCGTTCTCGACGATCAGGCCCGTGGTCAGCGTTCGATCCTGAAACCGAAACAAATACTTGTCGCGCGCCAGCCGCAGCACCTTGCGGCGCACGTCTTCAGTCTTGGCAATTTGCTCCGGAGTGGCGTTGTCGGGAGGCTGCGCCAGTGGCATATCCTGTTCGCGCCGCCGATAGATCAGCAAGCAGCCTTTCACGCCCAGATCCTCTGGCCGTACACCGTGCTCTTTGCAAAATGCGGGGATACCTTTTTCCAATTCCAGAACGCTGGCATCGATGCCGCGACCTTTCAGCGCGCGCTGGTAATTTTCGAGCTGCAAGACTTTCACTACGTCGAGCGACGCCAAGCCCCCGCCCACGACGATCGCGCCGTCCGGAGTTTCGTAACGCGGCCCCGAATAGTTCCGCTCGTTCTTGTGGTTGTACCAGTAGATGAACGGATTCTGATAAAGCAGCCCTTTGCCGATATATTGATCCGCGCCCGGGACGCCCAGATTGCGGTCGCGCCATGCGCCGTTGGCCAAAATCACGGCCGAGAAACCCCAGTTCTTGCTCAGGTCGTCAAAGTCGACGTCGCGGCCGAGCTTGGTGCACGGAATGAAATGGACGCCGGGTTTACGCAGACGCGCGTCGATGCGCGCGTATTCCTGCTTGCGCTGCTCCACATGCCAGAGCGGCAGGCCGTCTTCAATTTTTCCGTAGGGCCGCGCGTTCTGCTCGAACACGGCCACGCGAATGCCGTGATCGGCCAAAATTTCGGCGGCCACCGAGCCGGAAATCGCTCCGCCAATGATTGCGACGAAATGTTCCTGGGAATGTGACACTATGGGTTAGGTAGATCCAATTTTATCCGCCAAGCACCGGGATTGTACACCGCGTGTCGAGTTTTAACCGCTGTTGCGATGCGGCCGTGTCGCGCCAAGTACGCCCTCGCAGAAAGTTGCATCCCGAAGGCTGCCGAATGTATCTTACTTTCCGTCTGAGAAGGCTCAGTTGAAAGACGGCGTTGGAGGGGTAGATGGCAAGTGACCCGACCCCATCGACGGAAAAGCAGCAACCGCAGCAATCCCCCCTGTCCGCAAGCAGCAAGCTCACGCGACTGGGAGTTATTGGCGTTGTCCTTCTATGTGTTGTGGGAACCTTTCTGTATTTCGGCGGGTGGTTCAGTCCGCACAAACTCACGCCGTCGAGATTCGTTGACGGGTTTCAGAAGGTCTACGGTTTCCACTCCGGTTTCCGCCGGAATCATGCCAAAGGTGTCTGCGTAACAGGGTTTTTCGTTGGCAACGGCCAGGGCATGCGTCTTTCCAAGGCGGTTGTCTTCCGAGCCGGCCGCGTGCCGGTGATCGGCCGCTTTTCTCTCGGCGGCGGCGATCCCTACGTCAGTGACTCTCCTGACCAGGTTCGTGGGCTGGGACTTCAGTTTTCACTACCCGACGGAGAGAAATGGCGGACCGCGATGATCGACTTCCCCGTGTTCCCGTTCCACACGCCTCAAGACTTTTACGAAAACCTTCTTGCATCGCAGCCTGACCCCAACACGCATAAACTTGACCCGCAAAAATTGGCCGCGTTCGCGACCAGCCATCCGGAATTTGTGCAGGCGATAAAAATCATCCAAAGCCGCCCGCCAGCATCCGGTTTCGACAACAGTGCTTTCTACGGACTCAACGCGTTTCGCTTCACCAACGGCGCCGGCCAGTCAAAGTTCGTGCGCTGGGCCCTGATGCCGGTGCAGCCTTATGCTCCCGCAAGCGGCTCGCCGCAAGGCGACAAAAACTATCTTTTCGACGGATTAATCGCCAGCATTCACCAACACCCGTTGCAATGGCATTTGATCGTCACCGTCGGTCAGCCGGGTGACCCCACCGACGACGCTAGCCTCATGTGGCCGGAAGGGCGGGAACAGGTGGATGTCGGAACCCTAACTCTCGATTCCGTTCAAAGCGAGGAAACCAGTCCGGCCCGCGATATTAATTTTGATCCGCTGGTTTTGCCGGACGGCATCGCGCCGTCCGACGATCCTTTGTTGAGCGCCCGGTCGGCGGTTTATTCACAGTCGTTTACCAGGCGGGCGGGCGAGAAAAAACTGCCCAGCGCGATCACGCCTGCGGATGTTCAAAAGTGAGCGCCAAGATGGCTTTCGTCAGGCAGCAATTCACAGCTTCCATGCGGTTTTTTCACTGGCTGATGGCCGTGTTGGTGCTGGCCATGCTCTGCATTGGCGTCGCCATGGTCGCATCGCTCGGCGATTACCATATCTTGGTTTCAATCCATCGCCCAATTGGGATTCTGATCCTGATTTTGGTGGTGATCCGGTTTGTGAACCGCTGCTTCAGCACCCTGCCTCCATTCCCACCCACAATGTCCCCTCAGGAGCGCCACATCGCGCACCTGTCGGAGTTGTTGATGTATACGTTGCTGTTCGTGCAGCCGCTGGTCGGTTGGGGGATGTTGTCGGCGGCGCGTTATCCGATCGTCATGTGGGGATCCCTCCATCTTTTTCCCATACTTCCGCGTAGCGTGATGTTGTACGCGGTCTTGCGGGAGACGCATACCATCCTCGCGTATCTGTTATTCCTCGCGATCGTTGCCCACTTCGGCGCGGTCTTGTTTCACACGCTAGTCGTGCGAGACCGGCTGTTGAACCGCATGGTGCCGTGGAAGGCGCGCGCGAATTAAGGCGAATTCCGGCAATCTTTTGGGTACCACGAAGCAACAATAGCCGCTTGGGCGCACTCTGATACGCAAGGTCCGCACGCTCTCCGCCCCGCCACCTGCCCATTGACGAAACTGGTCCCCCCGAGGTTCAATTTTGATATAGTGCGCCGATGGATGGCGCGATCTCGGCGAAGCTGATGCCGGCCTGGGGTGGATGGCGGACCGACACAGTTGATAGAGACGGACCGACATAGGAGGTGGGCTCTATGCACGTTGGATACGGAACCGGTTTTCAGCACTTAAGCGATTATCCCGATGCGCTTTTCATGAAGCGCGAAGTGGGACTCTGCGTCATGGCAGAAGAGTTAGGCATGGATTCGGTTTGGGCCACCGAGCATCACTTTGACAATTATTCGATCAGCCCGGACGTATTGCAGTTGATGTCCTACATCGCGGGTCGAACCAAGCGCGTGAAGCTTGGCTCCATGGTGATCGTGGTGCCGTGGCACGACCCGATGCGCCTGGCCGAGCAGATCGTTCTGCTCGACCACTTGTCGGGCGGGCGCTACATTCTCGGCGTGGGCCGCGGCTTGGCGCGTCGCGAATTCGAAGGCCTGCGCATCGACCAAAATGAAGGCCGGCGGCGCTTCGACGAATTCACCGAGCTGGTTTTGAACGCTCTCGAAACGGGATTCATGGAAGGTGGCGCCACGGTGAACCAGCCGCGCCGCGAAATTCGTCCTCGGCCGTTCAAATCATTCAAGGGCCGCTCCTTTGCGGCAGCGGCATCTGCGGATTCCGTGCCGGTGGTCGCGAAGCTGGGGCTTGGCATGCTGGTGATATTGCAGAAGGCGTGGAAACAGGTGACCGCGGATTTCGAGCTCTACAACAAATGTTGGCAGGAGCACCATCCCGGAACCGAGCCGCCCAAGCCGTTCTGCTCCGGATTCTGTTTCGTGGACGAGAGCGCCGACCGCGCCGAAGAACTCGCCCGGAAGTATCTATCGGCCAACTACCGCGCAGCTCTCGATCACTACGAAATCATGGGCAAGCATTTCGACACCACCAAGGGCTACGAGCGCTACGCCGACTTGAGCAAGTACATGAACTCAATCGGCGCGGACAAAGCCGTCGAGGATTACATCCAGCTGATGCCTTGGGGCACGCCCAAGCAGGTGCTCGACAAATTCTCGGCGATGAAGGATCTAATCGATATGCAGGGCATCATGCCGAACTTCCATTTCGGCGGTATGCCGTACGAGGAAGCGGAGCGCAACGTGAAATGCTTCGTGAAGCAGTGCATGCCGGAACTGAAGAGCTGGCCGGCAGCGTCGCTGGAAGAGCCGAAGGAACTGGAGCTTACCGCGGCGTAATTCGTTAGTTGGCGTAGAAGTTTCGAGAGGGGCGACCGCCAGGTCGCCCTCATTTTGTTCGCGAATTCTTCCCGGACTTGCCTGCGATCGATCAGCGCTGCGGTTTGAAATACAGGACGGCCAGCGGCGGTAGCTTCAGCTTGATCGAGTAGGGACGGTCGTTCCACGGAACGGGTTCGGCCGCAACGCCTCCGGAATTGCCAATGTCCGTTCCGCCGTAGAAATTCGAATCGGTGTTCAGAATTTCGCGATAGTAGCCCGCGCGCGGCACGCCGACTCTGTATTCGCGCACCACGGGCGTGAAGTTGGCAATCGCCACGATGAAATCGTCACTGTCCTTGGCGCGGCGCAAGTACGAGAGTACGCTGGCCGCTGCATCATTCACTTCGATCCACTCGAATCCGGACCACTCGAAATCAATCTGGTGCAGCGCCGGTTCCTGCGCGTGCAGCTGGTTTAGATATGACACGAGCCGCTGGATTCCGTGATGCGGCGGAGAATTCTCCAGCGCCCATTCCACCTGCGCTTCGTGCCAGAATTCGCTCCGCTGCGCGAGTTCGCTGCCCATGAACAGGAGTTTCTTGCCCGGATGCCCGTACATGTAGCCGAAAAGCAGCCGCAGGTTGGCGAACTTCTGCCAGTCGTCTCCCGGCATCTTTTCGAGTAGCGCGCGCTTGCCGTGCACCACTTCGTCGTGCGAGAAGGGCAGCACGAAATTCTCGTGGAAGGCGTAGAGCATCGAAAACGTCAGATCGCTGTGATGGAATTGCCGGTGAATGGGATCGAGCGCGAAGTAGCGCAGCGTGTCGTTCATCCAGCCCATGTTCCACTTCAGATCGAAGCCGAGCCCGCCCACATACGTGGGGCGCGACACGGCCGGCCACGAAGTCGACTCTTCGGCGATCATCAGAGCTCCCGGATTTCGCTCGTGCAGCACTTCGTTGAGCTTCTTCAGGAACGCGATCGCTTCCAGGTTCTCGCGCCCACCATACACATTGGGAATCCACTCGCCGGGCCGACGCGAATAATCCAGATAGAGCATCGATGCGACGGCATCCACGCGCAGCCCGTCCACGTGATACTGCTCGATCCAGAAAAGCGCGTTGGACATCAGGAAATTTCGCACTTCGTTGCGGCCATAGTTGAAGACCAGCGTGCCCCAGTCGGGGTGCGCCCCCAGGCGCGGATCTTCGTGCTCGTACAAATGCGTACCGTCGAAAAACGCCAGGCCGTGGCCGTCGCGCGGGAAATGCGCGGGAGTCCAATCGAGCAGTACCCCCAGGCCCTCTTGATGTGCGCGGTCGACAAAATATTTGAAGTCGTCCGGAGTGCCGAAGCGGCTGGTCACCGCGAAATAGCCCAGCGTTTGATAGCCCCAGGAGGCGTCCAGCGGATGCTCCATGATGGGCATGAACTCGATGTGCGTGAAGCCCATTTTTTTCGCGTAGGGAATCAGCTCGTCGGCCAGTTCGCGGTACGTGAGCCAGCGGTAGCCTTCCGCATCTTTGCGCTTCCAGGACCCTGCGTGAACTTCGTAGATGCTGAACGGCGAATGCAGCCAGTCTCGCGAGGCGCGCTCTGCAAGCCACGCGGAATCTTTCCATTCGTAGCGATGAATATCCCAGACCACCGACGCGCTTTTGGGACGCAGCTCGGCGGCGAATCCGTACGGATCCGCCTTCTCCGCCACATGGTGACCGAAGCGCGAAAGAATCTGGAACTTGTAAAGCGCGCCTTCCTTTAGTTCAGGGACGAAAATCTCCCAAATTCCGCTGTCACCGCGGCTGCGCATCTGATGGGCGCTGCCGTCCCAGGAATTGAAATCGCCGATCAAGCTGGTGCTCGACGCGTTCGGCGCCCACACTCCGAAATGAACTCCGGGTACGCCGCCCACTTCGCGGAGATGCGCGCCGAGCTTCTCGTATTTCAGCAGGTCGGTGCCCTCGCCGGAAAGATGAAGGTCGTAATCGGTCAAGACCGGAGGGAACGCATACGGGTCGTAGCTCTCCACTTCTCTGCCATCCGGAAACTGGAAACGCCAGCGGTAGGAATCCGGCGGAATTGGGTCGCCCTGCCGCAGACCGATCGAGGCCGCCGGTACTACCGCCTCGAATGCGCCGCCGGGATCAATTTTATTGGCCTGCTGCTTGGCGCCTCCCGCTTTCCAAATGACTGTCGCCCCGGAAGCGCCTCTGCGAAATGCGCGGATCGCAACTGAAGCTTTCCCGGCGCGTTCGACCCAGTGCGGGCCCAATACGTGGAAGGGATCGCCCGATTGCGTGCGTACTACCGCCTCGATTTCGCTTGCGAAGCTATCTTGAACTTTGGGAACAGCGCCCGGAGCTTGATCAACCTTGGACATATATTTCAATATCTACCGCGGAGGGCTGGCTCGCGCTCTCCCTTCCTATCTTACCGGACGAAGGCCCCGACGCAAGCCTTTCGCGTAGGAATAAGGTCGACAATCGTTGGTACGGACGTACCATTGTGCGCGGGCGTACTAGTCGTTGAAGATATCTTCCGCGGGCCGAACGGTGTGCACGGGGCCTAATCTCTTATCCCAGTTAAGTTTGGACTGATGCCGCGTAGAAAAGCTCCGGGCAGCCGGAAGGGGAAGCTCGCCGCGCGCGTTCCTAAACGCGCCCAAGCAGCCGCGTCTGACTCCCGTCTCAAAAGCAAAGCTGTGCCTCGCGTGACGAATCCGCTCGCCAGCGACGCCAGTTTCGAACTGCTTTTTTTCAGCAATCCGTACCCGATGTTTGTATTCGATACCAAGACCTTGTCATTTCTGGAAGCGAACGCCTCGGCAATCGCCGCCTACGGCTATTCGCGCAATGAGTTCCTCGGCATGCGCATCACCGATATCCGCCCGACTGAGGAAGTGCCTCGCCTGTTGCAGCGCCTGGCGAAGCATGACGAGCCAGTGGAATCGCAGGGACAATGGCGGCACCGCAGGAAGAATGGCGAAATCTTCGACGCGGAAATCACCTCCCAGGGCATTACTTTCGGCGGTAAGGAAGCCGCTTTAGTCGTGGTGCAGGATGTCACCGCGCGAGTTTCTGCGGAACGGATGGTTGCCGAGCACACCGCTTACCTTCACGCGCTCACGAACAATAACCCATCGGCAATCGTGGCCATCGACATGCAACGCAGAGTGCAAATGTGCAACCCTGGATTCGAGCGTCTTTTCGGTTACCGCCTCGCCGAAATCCGCGGAAGCTTGCTCGAATCTTTGGTGGCCATCCCGGGACACGAAAGCGAAAGCATTGGACTCGTCCAGGAAATCACTCGTGACGGTAGCGTTCATGCCGTCGCGCGGCGACGCCGCAGCGATGGCTCCGTAATCGATGTTCGGATCACCGGTGTTCCGTTGATCGTTAACGGCGAGCAGCAGGGTTGCTTCGGCATCTACGAGGACATCACCGAGCGAAGCCGCGCCGAATCGGCGCAGCATCGCGCTGAAGAGCGCTACCAGCGCATCTTCGAAAACGCCATCGAAGGCTTTTTTGAGTCGACGCCTGCCGGAAAGTTTCTAACCGTCAATCCTGCGATGGCGCGCATCGCCGGATATTCCTCGCCCGCCGAAATGATCGCCGAAATTCACGACATTGGCAAACAGCTCTACGTAGACCCATCGATTCGCGATGAGGTCAAGCGGCGCCTCGAAGAACAAGGGGAGCTGAACGGCTTCGAGTGCCAGATGCCGCGCAAAGACGGAAGCATCATCTGGATTTCCATGAACGTCCGCGCTCTGCGCGACGCGAGCGGCAAGATCGTCAGCCACGACGGCACCGCCGAGGATATCACCCAGCGCAAAATCGGGGAGCTTCGCAGGCAGGTCAGCACTGAAATCATTCACGCCGTGGGCGCCACAGAAAATCTGGACGATCTGCTGGTCGAGATTCATAGCGCGATCAGCAAAGCTCTTGATGCGGAGAACTGCTTTATGGCGCTGCATGATCCGGCGACCGGTACGTTCAGTTTTCCCCTATTTCGCGACAAGTTCGATTCCCCACCGGCGCCGCAGCGGCTTGGCCGCGGCTGTGCGGCGTACGTGTTTCGCACCGGCGAGTCTCAATTGATTCCCCCGCAGAGGCTCAAAGAGCTTCAAACCATCGGCGAAGTGGAGCTCGAAGGCACTCCTTCGCGTTCCTGGCTTGGCGTGCCGCTGCGGAGCCCTTCCGAGACGATTGGCGTGCTCGTAGTCCAGAGCTACGAGCGCGACAACGCCTACACCGAGCACGATCTCGAGTTTCTCTCCTCGGTGGGAGGGCAGATCGCTTTCGCCATCGACCGTAAGCGCGCGGAAGCCCGCGTCCGGGAAAGCGAAGCTCGCTTGCGCGTTCTCATCGAACAGTTGCCCGCCGTAGTTTGGACCGCCGATACCGATCTTCGATTCACGTCGGCTTTGGGCGCGGGTTTGGCCCGGCTTGGGCTAAAACCGGATGAGGTTGTCGGCAAGCTGCTATCGGATTATTTCGAAACTACCGATCGAACATTTTTGCCGATCGCCGCGCATCGCCGCGCTGTATCAGGCGAGCCTGTCACTTTCCAGCTCGATTGGAAAGACGGCTCGTACGCCTGCCACGTTGAGCCGCTTCGCGACGCTCTGGGCGATATTCGCGGAGCGATCTGCATGGCGCTGGACGTCACCGACCGCAAGCGCCTTGAGGAGCAATTCCGCCAGTCGCAAAAAATGGAAGCGGTAGGCAGACTGGCCGGTGGCATCGCCCATGACTTCAATAACCTCCTGATGGTGATTCAGGGCTACGCCGATCTGATGGCTGACCGCCTTCCGCAGGGAGACTCACTGCGGCGCAGCGCCGAGCAAATCCAGACGGCCGCGCGGCGCGCTACCTCGCTGACGCAGCAACTGCTGGCATTCAGCCGCAAGCAAATGTTGGCGCCCAAAGTCCTGAATATTTACAGCGTGGCGGGCGACATGGAGAAAATCCTGCGCCGCTTAATTGGCGAGGATATCGAGCTACGTACCTCGACGGTCCCCGACCTCTGGCTCGTGAAGGCCGATCGCAGCCAGATCGAACAGGTCATCATGAATTTGGCAGTCAACGCTCGCGACGCCATGCCCCGCGGCGGCCGCCTGATGATCGAAACGGCCAACGTGGAACTCGGCGCGACTTCCGCGCAGCCCCCGACTGTTTTGACTGCGGGTAAATACGTGATGCTCGCCGTCACCGACAATGGCTCCGGTATGGACGCAACCATCCAGTCCCACATCTTCGAACCTTTCTTCACCACCAAGGAAAAGGGGAAGGGAACCGGCCTCGGACTCGCCACCGTCTATGGAATCGTCAAGCAGAGCGGCGGCTACATCTGGGTCTACAGCGAGCCGGGCCGCGGCACGACCTTCAAGATTTACTTGCCGAGAATCGAAGAAGAGGTCGGCGGCGAACTTTTCGATCGTCGCCCCGGTTCCGCGGAGCTGCCGCGCGGGTCCGAGGTGGTGATGCTCGTGGAAGACGAAAAGGGCGTCCGCGAGCTCGCGCGCCAATACCTGGAGATGAGCGGCTACACCGTGCTCGAAGCCGAAGACGGCCACACCGCGCTCGAGCTTTCCGCCATGCACCTAGGCCCAATCGATCTGCTGCTGACCGATGTGGTGATGCCCGGTATCAGTGGGCGCGAACTCGCCGAGCGTATAACCCGCTCTCGCCCCGGAATTAAAATCCTGTATATGTCCGGCTACACCGATCAAGCCGTGGTGCACCATGGCATTTTGGAAAGCGATGCCGTCCTGCTGCAAAAGCCGTTCAATATGGCGTCGCTCGCTACGAAGCTACGCGAAATTCTCACCGCGGAAACAGTCCACTAGCCCAACACTGAGGCACCGCCCGAACTAAGGCGAGCGCCCGCTCTCGGGGCGGTTCTAACTGAAACACCTGCACCCCTGCGAACCATTGCAAAATAGAGCTGTGCCCTTGCTTGCCCCACGTTATGAGCACGATTCTTCGCCTAACTCCTTTCCGCACCGTCGCCACGTCGAGTCGCGGCGCGGCAATCAGTCGCGACGCCTTGGCGTTCCGCGTGCATTCTCCCTCTGCGTATTCGCCAATAACAACGCGTGATGGAATGCGCGGCAAGCAAGGGGGAAAAGAAATGCTAGAGAACATGGCCACGAGAACCGAAGGAAGCCCGACGGAAGACTGCATCGGCGAGCGCCGTCTGTGGGTCGCGGTGCTGGTTGCGGCTGTAGAAGAATGGCGAGACGGAACATTGCGGGAACGCCGCGAAGCGCAAAAGTTTCTGTTCGAGGATCACCAAGATTTCGACCGCGTTTGCGCCTCCGCGGGCGTGGATTCGAGCGCTTTCCGCTCCAGTCTCCTGCGCATCGGCAAGAAAATAGATATGCAAGGAACGTGGAACCACCACATGGCCGCTTAAGCGGCCGATATGAGCAGTGCTGGTGCAACGCTGTACGCTCGCTCCCGCCCGACTCATGTAGTGACGTGGCCGTCAACTTGCGCGGCCACACGTAGTCTAAAGTCCCGCTAAATAGCGTAAGATTCTCTCCGCCGGTGAGTCTCCGGCGCCTGATGACTTCCTCGAACGACGCGGCGTGCCCCGAAAAGCAGCTTCTAGTTTGCTGCGCTCGCGCGCACGTCGATGTGGACGTGGCGGCAGAAATTCGCCGGCTGCTCACGCTACCTCTCGACTGGGACTTTCTCCTAGCGCAAGCCGCGGAAAATTCTGTCGCTCCCCTTCTTAGCCACCATTTGGTTGCGGTTGCGCCGGAGATAGTGCCGCCCGCGCAGCTTACCCGCCTGAAACGCCTGGTTCGCGCCGGCTCCGTTCGCAGCTTGGTACTCGCGGCTGAGTTGATCCGTGTCCTCGAGGCGTTTAGCTCCGCTGGCATCGAAGCTTATCCGTATAAAGGGCCGGTGCTTGCGGTGCAGGCTTATGGAGACGTTGCGCTCCGCGAGTTTGCCGACATCGACTTGGTCCTTCGCCAGAGCGATCTTGCCGCCGCGAATCGCATCCTGGCGACTCTCGGATTTTCGCCAACATTTCCACGGATATTCGCGCCGGATGCGGCGTCGCCGCTGATCCCTGGCGAATACGATTATCGCGACGCCGAGCGGCATCTCACCATCGAGCTTCACACGGAGCGCACGCTGCGGCATTTTCCCGTTCCACCCAATCTTGACGATCTCGCCGGGCGGCTCGCGACGGTTTCGATCAGCGGCCACGAGATCCGCACCTTCAGCGCGGAAGACACACTGGTCTTTCTGTGCGTTCATGGCTCGAAAGATTTTTGGGAGCGCCTGCTGTGGGTCGCGGATCTGGCTGCCTTGCCGGCTGCTAGCACGTCGCTTGATTGGGACCGCGTCTACAGTTTTGCTGACTCAGTACGTGCGCGGCGCATGTTGCATCTCGGGTTCGCCCTCGCGATTCGGGTGTTTGGCATCGCGCTGCCGGATCAAGTTCGCGCGCGCGTGAGCTCGGATCGCGTGGCGGATTCAGTGGCGTCGCAAATCGAGCACCGGCTGCGTGGCCGTTCGGCGCCGGCGCTCGGCTCGCGCGCCACGTTTGATTATCGTCGCTCGATGGTGCCGGGCGCGCTTGCCGGATTGCGCTACGCGCTGCGCCTCGCGACCGTACCCGCTGCGGAAGACTGGCACGCGATTAAACTTCCGCGTCCGCTCGCGCCGCTTTACGCGGCGCTGCGTCCGTTTCGCTTGCTGCGGAAATACGGAGCGCCGCACGGCGCTCCCGCGCGGCCGCCATCCTGAGGGAAATCTCGCGATTCGCGCAGATCGCTATTTCGGATGGATCGCCGGCGCACGGTCAGTCGCCAGCTGCGAATCACGGCCTGACGATCATCACCTCCGTAGATTTCACCAGCGCCGCTGCTGTCTCGCCCACTTTGAGCCGCATTTCGCGCACCGCGTCCGCGGTGATGATCGACGTGATCCGCTGCCCGCCAATCGAAAGTGTCACCTGCGCCATCAGCCCGCTGATCTGAATGTCCGTGACGCGCCCCACCAGTTGATTGCGTCCGCTGATGCGGCGGAAATTCTGCCTCCGTTCGCTGACTTCGCCCTGCTCCGACGCGCGGTAGAGAAAGCGGTCCACTTCCTTTTCCGGAATGCGATGATGGCCGCCGGCCGTCTTGACAGTGTGAATTTTTCCCTTATAGATCCACTGCTTCAGCGTGGGGTAGCTGATCCCCATCACTTGCGCCGCTTCGCGCGGCGTGAAGAGCTTCATGTCGTTTCCCGCGGCCATGGAGGTTGTGCGCAAGCTTGTCATTCCGCGCGCAAATTGTAAAGCGTTGCAGCGGAGCGAATCACAGGGCCGCATCGCTGAATAGCTTGCGCTTGGCCATTTCCACCAGCAAAAGATAGAGCCCCGTCGCGGCGACCAGGAACGCGAAAAACGCCGCAGGCAGCGCCGTGAATCCAAGAACGCCGGCGAGCGGTGAAAAGGGCAGCAGTACGCCGATCGCAACGACCGCGACGGTGGTAAGAGCGAGCGGGCCACTGGGCCGGCTGCGCAGCGGATTGCCCATCGTGCGGATCACGAAGATGACCAACGTCTGTGTGGCGAGAGATTCCACAAACCAAGCCGTATGGAAAAGCGCTTCTCCGGCATGGAAGTAGCCCAGCATCACATAGAACGTCAGGAAATCGAAAATCGAGCTGATCGGCCCGATATAGATCATGAAGTTGCGGATCAGGTGCATGTCCCAGCGCTGTGGGCTGCGCAGGTAGGAGTCGTCCACGTTGTCCGACGGAATGGTGATCTGCGCCGCGGAATACAGGAAATTATTCAGCAGAATTTGTGTGGAGAGCATGGGCAGGAACGGGAGAAAGACCGAAGCCGCGGCCATGCTGAATACGTTTCCGAAGTTCGAGCTGGTTCCCATCAAGAGGTACTTCAACACGTTGGCCGATGCCCGGCGTCCTTGGATGATTCCGCGATGAAGGATGCTCAGCCCCGGCTTCAGAAGGATGATATCGGCCGCGTCGCGCGCCACGTCCGTAGCGGATGAGACGGAGATTCCCACGTCGGCAGCGTGCAGCGAAGGCGCGTCGTTGATGCCGTCGCCCATGTAGCCGACCACGTGGCCGCGGCGCTTGAGCGCGGAAATAATCCGCAATTTCTGCATTGGTGATACACGCGCGAAAACGGTCGCTTGCTCGGCCATGTGTCCGAGAGCCGGATCGCTCATGGCTTCGAGTTCGTCGCCCAGCACGATTTGCGGATAGTTCAGGCCAACCTGTTCGCAGACGTGCCGCGCCACCAGCTCGTGATCGCCGGTGAGGATTTTCACTTGTACGCCGTCGCGTTGCATAGCGGCGAGGGATTCCGCCGCGTCCGGCGTGGGCGGATCGGAAAAGGCCAAGAATCCGGCAAGGGTGAGAGAAGATTCGTGGGCGAGCGAAAATTCGTGATGATTCTGCAGCGTGCGATAGGCCACAGCCAGCACCCGAAAACCCTGCGCGAAGAAGTTTTCGTAGGCGGCGCGAATGCGCTGCATTTGCTCGGGGATCAGAGGTGCGATTGCACCGCCCATTTCGTACGATTTGCAAACGGCAAGAATTCCCTCCGGCGCGCCTTTGGTGATCAGCAGTTGCTGGCCATCCGGCTGGTCTTTATGAGCCACGACGATGGAAAGGCGGCGGCGATTGAAGTCGAAGGGAATTTCGTCGCACTTGCAGTAATCGTTTTCAGGCTGCGGAGCGCGCAGCAGCGCCTCATCGAGCGGACTGCGAATGCCGGATTCGAATTTGCTGTTCAGGTAGCCGAGCGAGAGGGCGCGGCCGGATGCTTGCCCCAAGGGATCAAACGAGCCGTGCAGAGCCATGACGCCGGTGGTGAGCGTGCCGGTCTTATCGGAACAGAAAACGTCGATGCTGCCGAAATTCTGGATGGCGGGAAGGTGTTTGACGACGACCTGTTCGCGGGCCATGCGCTCGGCGCCGCGAGCCAGCGTCACCGAGGTGATCATGGGCAGAAATTCGGGCGTGAGGCCGACGGCCAGGGCCACGGCGAAGACGAACGACTCGAAGGCGTCCCGGTGCATGGCCACGCGCACCACCAGGATGAAAAGCACCAGAAAAAATACCGTCCGGGTGATCAGCATTCCGAAACGGCGCAGCCCGTGCTCGAACTCCGTTTCCTGCGGACGCTCGGCCAGCCGTTGCGCAATCGCTCCGAACTGAGTGTGTGGCCCCGTGGTCAGGATTTTCGCGATGGCCGTGCCGCTGACCACGGATGTGCCCAGGAAAACGCGGTCGGGCGCGTCCGGCGTGTTCTCGGCGGCTTTGTCTCCCGGGCGTGCGTTCTTTTCGGCGGGCATCGATTCGCCGGTAAGCGCCGCTTGTTGCACGTAGAGGTCGCGCGCTTCGAGAAGCTGGGCATCAGCTGGGACGAGATCTCCGGCGCACAGGCGGACGATGTCGTCGGGAACAACTTCGTGACGTTTGATTTCCTGCCACGCGCCGTCGCGCAGTACCGTGGCCGTTAAGCTCACGTGTTCGCGCAGGCGTTCGATGGCGCGGCGCGAGCGGAATGTTTGGGTGAAATCGATGCTGATGCTGAGCGCGACGATCAAGACGATGATCGCGGCGTCCACGCGATCTCCGAGAATCGCGGAGATCAGCGCCGCCACCAAAAGGATGACAACGAGAGGATTCAGGAACAGCAGCAAAATTTCGAGGGCCAGAGCGCCACGGCGCACCGGCGCAGGGTCGTTGGGCCCGAATCTCGCGAGGCGTTCGGCAGCCTGCTGCGAAGTAAGCCCCGGCCAGGGAGGCAGAGCGGAAGCGACGCCGCTGGCTGGAGGGAGAGTTGTGGAGGACATTTTCTAGTTCTAGGCGTGAATTTCACGGCCGCAAGCGATTTCGGAGGAGAAGGCGAGGCAAAAATACAACGGGAATTGAAAATGAACCGGGATGTTCCGCCCTTGGGTGTGGCCGCCCCTGTGTTTTCTATAACTTGCATGTGTGCAAGGTCGATTGACCGTTCCGCCCCTAACAAGGCGAAAATGGCGATTTTGGGATCGCGTTTGCGGGGCGGAAATCGCCCGCTCAAAGCTGGCCACGAGCGACAGTCTATCCGCCTTGGCGGGCGAGTGGTTCGTGGCCCGTTCCGCGCCGAGTTTTTCGTCCAGCAGATTCATCGCGGGCTAGGCTATCACCAACATAGCGTGGAAACTACTGGTCGGAAGGCCAGTTATGGGACCCCGTACATGGCGATTCGTGGGGCGAGATGCGAGGTCGAAAGCAGTTCAACTGGGATACAATTCCGGCCAAGAGGCGACGGACCATGCGCGGTCCGGTTGGCGAGCCTATCGAGGAGCGTGGAGAAGCGCAGGAGAGAGAATCATGAGCAAGATTGCGAGGCAGGCGATTCTGGCACTTGCGGTTGTGTTGATGGCAAGCGGTTCGGCGATTTATACGCGGGCGGATGCTGCGGCGAAAACTCTGACTGGAGTGGTGACGGACATGGCTTGCGGCAGATCGCACGCCATGATGAAGGGCAGCGGGAGTGATGCGGAATGCGTCCGCCGTGCGTGAAGGGCGGGAGCCCGTTTGGGTTGGTGGTGGGCGACAAGGTGATTGAGCTGCGAGGTCATTCGACGGAACTAAACAGATACGCGGCGCAGAAGGTCACCGTTCGCGGCACCATGCAGGGCAAGGATCTGCTGGTAGAGTCGGTGAAACCGGCGAAGTAACTTTGCGTGCTCGCGAGTGAGGATTTCAGCAGTGAGTGAAGCCGATACAAAAGAGCACTGGGAAAAGGTGTACCGACGACTTCCGCCGGAAGCGGTGAGTTGGTACCGGCCGCATCTGGAGACGTCGGTGGAGCTAATTGAGAGGGTGGCGGGAGGGCGCGGCGCGTCGATTATCGATGTGGGCGGCGGGGAATCGACGCTGGTCGATGATCTGCAGGCGCGCGGATACGAGCGCGTTACGGTGCTCGATATTTCCGAAACAGCCATTGAGACGAGCAAGCAGAGGCTCGGGCCGGCGGCCACGCGCGTGAGATGGATTGCGGGGGATGTGACGGCGGCGGAATTCGAGCGCGGCGCATACGACGTGTGGCACGACCGGGCGGTTTTTCATTTTCTGACTGTGCCGGAACAGCGCATCGCGTACGTGGGGAATGTAGCGCACGCCGTGAAGCCCGGCGGATACGTGCTGGTCAGCACATTCGGTCCTCAGGGGCCAGCGAAGTGCAGCGGGCTGGAGGTGATGCGCTACGACGCGGAGCAACTGCACGGCGAATTCGGCGCGCATTTTCGTCCGGTGGAGAGCCGCGAGGAAATTCACCGCACGCCAAGCGGCGCCGTGCAGCAATTTCTGTATTGCCTGTGCCGGGTGGAGTGAAATTGCACGTCAGAAATTATGTGGGTTCCATGACATGCGATTTTAGTTCCAAGTTCGTTTGACCGCTCTATTGCACGCCTTCCTGCGATAAGCGCGTTAGTTGCTCCCGCGTATGGCGGAGAAGCTCTTGAAGATTAACTGTTTCGCCTTTCTCGACTCGCTTGGAAATCATCGTTAGCGCATTGACTTGGACGCTGGTGTTTTTGAAGCGGAGTGTTGGGTCGGTGCCGTACTCGTCTGTTACCATGAACCATCGCAAGGGAAACTCGGTGGCCAAGACGTCTCCAAACGCGACACCGAGACTCTGCAATTGATGGGTCTGGGTCTTGGTGAACGCCTTGTCGTCTATCAAGCGTTGGAGAACAGGCAAATCCTCGACAGTCCTAGAGAGGGTAGTCGTGCCATATCGTTGCTTGGCAGCTGCCGCCACAATTGCTCTTTGGTCATCTAGCCGCGTTTTATCCAGGATCGAAAGCTCGGCGAACTTAGGCATGGTTGATTCCGCCGCCTGTTGCTTGGAACAGCCGGTCCCAAGGACCAGAAACAGTATGGCCAGAAGCGCAGAAGCGCGATGAATCTTTGAATGAACCATGCCGTTCGTTGGGTACGGGACGCTGGATTATAGCTCTCGATAACGGTCTTTGCCGCTCAGGAATGCCTAGAGAGCTTCCCATAGTCGGCCCTGGATGGTGCGAGGTATGTATGAGTTGCGGTCTAGAAAACGGAGACGGCGACGAAAGCTAAAAGCGGGCGGAGCCTTCCATGCCGGCTAGGCGGCGCGGGTCGTTGCCGGGAATCGTCATTGTGAAAATCGATTCAACGCTGGTGTAGTCATAGTAGCCGAGGCGGGCGATGGGGCGCGCTTTGAGGATGTCGATGTGGCCATCGGGCGTGAGGTGATCGTCGGCGATGTGTATGGCGAGGACGCGGCCGAATACGATGTCGACTGTGCCCATGGTACCGTTGCCGGGCAGGCGAATGGTTTGGTGGTAGGCGCACTCGAAGTGCACCGGCGATTCGGACACGCGGCAGGGCTTGACGATGCGCGATGGAGCTTTGCTCACGCCGGCGAGATCGAATTCGTCCACTTCGGGCGGGACTTCTTCGGCGGATTTGTTGACGGCTTCGCGCAGCGCGTAGGTGGCCATGTTCCAGACGAACTGGCCGGTCTGCTCGGCGTTTACGACCGTGTCTTTGCGACGGCCGCGCGTGTTTTGGTTCGAGGCGAACATCACATACGGCGGGTCGAAGGTGAGATTCTGAAACTGGCTGAAGGGCGCGAGGTTGTGGATGCCCCCGCGGCTGACGGTGGAGATCCATCCGATCGGGCGCGGCACCACACAGGATTTGAACGGGTCGTGCGGCAGGCCGTGGGGCTTCTTGCCGGGCTCGTAGAACATGGATGGGACCTCCGATGATAAACGCCGATTTTTTGTTGGGCGCGGATTAGCCGTCGCGCGGATTTGTCTGCGGGATTATAAACGGCGGAAAACAAAATGCCAGAACCATGGCTGCGCGGGACGCTCACGGATGTTCCAGTAGTCACCCGTGCAGTGCTGCACGCGCTGGAGCTTGCCACTGAGGATATCGAGCGATGGTGCGCTGGCCTGACAGATGAGGAGCTGAATGCGCGGCCCGGCGGCGTTGCGCCGGTCGCGTTTCATGTGCGGCACATCGTGCGCAGCGCGGATCGACTTCTGACTTACGCCGAGGCTCGGCAGCTCTCGGCCGAGCAGATTGGCGCACTCAAATCGGAACTCGATGCAGGTGCTCGCAAGGAAGAATTATTTGCGGAATTTCGCGCGGGCGTCGAAAGCGCGGCACAGCGCGTGCGAGCTTTCAGCCCCGCGCAGTTTGACGAGCCGCGCACGGTGGGCAAGCTGCAATTGCCGACGACCGTCGGCAGCCTACTGATCCACGTGGCGGAGCACACGCAACGCCATGTGGGCCAGGCAATCACCACCGCCAAGGTTGTTACCGCCGCGCGCCGCTAGCTGAGCCAATCCGATTCGCCAGCCGTTCGCTCAGCAGTGCTCTCTAGCGGTGGACACAGGCTGCACGACCCGTGGGCGCGGCTTGTGCCCGTGGAACTGCGCGGCTTCGGTTGAGCCTTTCAGCGCCACGGTGGAAGCGGTGCCGTCGGTGATCACGTGCTGCACGGTATCGAAATAGCCGGTGCCGACAAACTGCTGGTGTTTCACCGCGGCGTAGCCGAAATCGTGCTCGCTTTCAAACTCGTGATCCTGCAACTGGCAGTACGCCGCCATGCCGCGCTCTTTGTATCCGCGGGCCAGCTCGAACATCGAGTGATTGAGCGCGTGGAATCCCGCCAAGGTGATGAACTGGAACTTGTAGCCCATCGCCGCCAGCTCGCGCTGGAAATTGGCGATGGTCTCGTTGTCCAGATTTTTCCGCCAGTTGAACGACGGCGAGCAGTTGTACGCCAGCAGCTTGCCCGGAAACTTGGCGTGGATGCGCTCCGCAAAGATACGCGCTTCGCGCAGATCGGGAGTCGAGGTTTCGCACCAGAGCATCTCGGCGTACGGTGCGTAGCTCAAGCCGCGCGCGATAGCTGCTTCCAGTCCGTGCCGGACGTAGAAAAATCCTTCCGAGCTGCGTTCGCCGGTGATGAACTCGCGGTCGCGCTCGTCCACGTCGCTCGTTAGCAACGTGGCGCTGTCCGCGTCGGTGCGCGCCACAACCAAAGTCGGCACGCCCATCACATCGGCCGCCAGCCTCGCCGCCACCAACTTATGGATCGCTTCCGACGTCGGCACGAGCACTTTGCCGCCCAGGTGCCCGCACTTTTTCGCGGACGATAGCTGATCCTCGAAATGCACTCCAGCTGCGCCAGCTTCGATCATGCTCTTCATCAGCTCAAAGGCATTGAGGTTGCCGCCGAAGCCAGCCTCGGCGTCGGCCACCATGGGCGCGAGCCAGTAGGTCGAGTGGTCTCCTTCCGCGTGATGGATCTGGTCCGCGCGCACCAACGCGCGGTTGATCCGCCGCACCAAGCTCGGGACGCTATTCGCGGGATACAAGCTTTGATCGGGATAGGTTTCCGCCGAATCGTTGGCGTCTGCCGCCACTTGCCAGCCGCTCACGTAGATGGCTTTCAAACCGGCGGCTACCTGTTGCACCGCCTGATTGCCGGTCATGGCGCCTAGCGCCGCCGTATACGAATCCGAATGCAGCAAGTTCCACAGCCGCTCCGCGCCCAACCGCGCCAGCGTGTGGTCGATATGAATCGAACCCCGCAGCCGCTCCACGTCCTCGGGCTTGTAAGTGCGCGTAATCCCGGCCCAGCGCGGATTTGTCTTCCAATCCGTGCCTAAATCCGCGGGTTTCCCGTTGCCGCTATTCGACATCTACCTGGTCCTCCTGTGAGCTTCTTACGTGCGAGCGGATACACCAAAGAGCGCGCTTCGCCGGCGCGAGCCCGAAAAAAACTATCTGCCCATCACCACATTTTAACCTGAACGGGTGCGCGGCGAAAGGGCGTTCCCGGAACTTCGTCTCGGCGCCGCGCGTGACAATCTTCGCCTCTTATTCGGCCCACTTGCTCGATTTGGTTGTCGGCTGCAGGATTATAATGCCGCCAGCATGCGTACCCCTGACTCGTGCAGCGAATGCGCCAAGATTCTCGACGAGTTTCGCAGCGCTACGGATGAAATCGCGTCCTCTCCGGAAGCTCGCGCCGCGCGCAAGGCGATGTTCACCGTATTTAACTCCACGGACGAAAATGAGATCGACGAGGCGTTACGTAAGCACGGATTTAGCGCATTTGGCGCCGGCGCGGCGCCTTTGATTCCGTCGCCAGCTCAATTGAAGCTGCAACAGGCGCTTGGGCGGCTCCGTAAGCATGCGAAATCCAGCGGCCACTGGCCCCTGCCCGGTCGTTATTACTTTTGGATGCGCCCCTAACGGCACCCGCAGATTGCGCCACCTCGTTCGTAACGCAAAAAATATCTGCGATGCCGCTCCTGTCGGCGTGCGGCATTCCGGCATCCGGCGCGCATCCGCGTCCAGTCGGGTGCATCCCATGAAATAGGCAATTCCATCTCTAAGTTAAGGAGGCTCATATGGCATCTGCTGCATACAGTCCGGACGAAATTCGGGCCAACCGCGATTATTTCGCGGCCAAGCTGAAAGCCGAAAAACAACGCGAAGACGTGGTGCGCGCCGTAAAAGGCGAGGCGCCCTTCAATTTCGTGCTGCTCGATACGCGTGGCAAGGAAGCGTTCGCCAATGGCCACATACCCGGCGCGTGGTGCTTCACTCTCGACGACATCGCCCAATCCGCCACCAAGCTGCCGAAGGGCAAGGAGATTGTCACCTACTGCTGGAGCCATGATTGACAGCTCTCCGCGAATGCGGCTCTGCAGTTGGCGGAGCTGGGTTTTCTAGCCAAGGAAATGAACGTGGGATGGAAAGAATGGACTGGGAACCGTCATCCGACTCATCAGGGGAAAACAGAGGATGACGTGCATTGCGAATGCAGCAAATAGCCGCGCTGAGCAGAAAAAGCGAAAATCGCGACGAGGGATGGCGAACGCGTCGCCATCCCTTATTTGTTACGACATGTGTCAAGCCGCCGCAGATTCGCGAAATCGCTCTTTCGCGCAAATGCACATAGCTGCTTGACAATGGCGCGAGCCTCCCATACGGTATTCGATTGCATGCCGAGCCTGAGGAAGGCTGTCGGAGCGCGCCTTTAAGCCGTGCCCACGCGCGATTTCCAAGAGAAGCTTCCCGGTCGTTGCATACATCGCGGTCGCACATTTCAAGGAGAACAGGATGCCTCACAAGCTGCAGAACATACTTGCGCGCGTGCCCAGCGATATCGAAATCGCGCAGGCGGCCACGCCGATTCCCATCGATAAAATCGCAGCTGAGGCGGGCATCCTTCCTGATGAACTCGATCTCTACGGCAAGAGCAAAGCGAAAGTGCACCTGTCGGTTCGCGATCGGCTGAAGAATGCACCCAACGGCAAATATGTGGTGGTTACGGCGATCACGCCCACGCCGCTTGGCGAAGGCAAAACCACAACCACGGTGGGACTCAGCCAGGCCATCGGTGCGCATCTCGGCAAGAAAGTGTTCACCTGCATTCGCCAGCCCAGCCAGGGCCCGACCTTTGGAATCAAGGGCGGCGCGGCGGGCGGCGGATACAGTCAAATTATTCCGATGGAGGAGTTCAACCTCCATCTGACTGGCGACATTCACGCCATCACCGCGGCAAACAACCTGCTGGCGGCAGCCATTGACACGCGCATGTTCCACGAGGCCAGCGCGACCGACGAGCAGTTGTTCGATCGTCTGACGCCGCGCGCGAAAGATGGCAGCCGCAAGTTTTCTCCCGTTATGCTGCGGCGATTGCGCAAGCTGGGAATCAACAAGACGAACCCCGACGACCTGACGGCGGAGGAGCGAAGCCGCTTCGCGCGCCTGGATATCGACCCGAGCTCGATCACCTGGCGCCGCGGCATCGATACCAACGATCGCATGTTGCGCCAGATCACCATCGGACAGGGTCCCGAGGAAAAGGGCTTCACGCGCGTCACCGGATTCGACATCACCGTGGCCAGCGAAATCATGGCCGTGCTGGCGCTGACCACCAGCCTTGCGGATATGCGCGAGCGCCTGGGACGCATGGTGATCGGCACCAACAAAGCTGGCGAAGCGATTACAGCGGATGATATCGGCGTGGGCGGTGCGCTGACCGTGTTGATGAAAGACACCATCATGCCCAACCTGATGCAGACGCTCGAAGGAACTCCGGCGTTCGTTCATGCCGGACCGTTTGCCAATATCGCGCACGGCAACTCGTCGATTGTGGCCGATCAGGTTGCGCTGAAACTGGTGGGCAAAGATGGCTACGTGCTCACCGAATCCGGATTCGGCGCGGATATGGGCATGGAAAAGTTTTTCAACATCAAGTGCCGCTACAGCGGATTAGTGCCTGACTGCGTGGTGATGGTCGCCACCATCCGCGCGCTGAAAATGCACGGCGGCGGGCCAAAGGTGGTGGCGGGCAAGCCGCTCGATGCTGCGTATACGGAAGAAAATCTCGGGCTGCTGGAGAAGGGCTGCTCGAATTTGATCAAGATGATCGAAAACGCGCGCAAGTTCGGCATTCCGGTGGTCGTCGGCGTGAATCGCTTCCAATACGACACTCCGGCGGAAATCGATCTGGTGCGCAACATCGCGAAGAAGGCCGGCGCAATCGATGCGGTTATGTCGAATCACTGGGCGCAGGGCGGCGAAGGCGCCGTGGAACTTGGCAAGGCTGTGATTTCAGCGTGCGAGCAGCCCAGCAATTTCAAGTTCCTCTATCCGCTCGAAACCACCACCATCAAGCAGAAGATCGAAACCATCGTGAAGGAAATTTACGGCGGGGCCGGCGTGGAATATAGCCCCGAAGCCGAAAAGAAAATCGAACTCTACACTAGGCTCGGCTTCGACAAGTTGCCCATCTGCATGGCCAAGACGCAGTACAGCTTGAGCCATGATGCCAATCTGAAGGGCGCGCCAACCGGGTTCACCGTGCCGGTAAAGGACGTTCGCGCCAGCGTAGGCGCGGGGTTCCTTTTCCCGCTGCTCGGCACGATTCCCACGATGCCGGGTCTTTCCACGCGCCCCGGCTACTACGACATCGACCTGGATGTGGCCACCGGCAAGATCGTCGGCTTGTCGTAGGCCGCCTCTGCTTTGGCCGGAGTTGAGCTTCTGGGATAATGCGTGCGAGTCGCAGCGGGCGAAACTGATCCGCTGTGGCTTGCCCGCAATATCTCTGTTCGGGACTAGGCTGCGGCTTGGACGAGGTGAAGGCCTTATTTCTCCAGGATTTCTTTCAACTTGCCCATCTCTAGGTCCGCAGATTCGCCACAATTTCGCAGATCTAGCGGGCCGGTTCGTTCCCGGCATTCGCATTTATCTGTGGTGAGCGGGCGTGCCACCAGCGGCGCAGAGCAACCACGGACCAAACGCTCTCCACGATGCCAAACGGCCACGCACCCTGCAGAAATCCATAGGTCGAGGCCAGCATGCAAGAAAACGCAAAACCGAGAATGAACCACGCGTTGCGTTTTTCCAGAGCGTAGAAAACCAGCATCAACGTGACGGCAATAAGACCGAAAAGCGAAAGTGCGCTCATCTGGGGCCCTCAATCGGTATTTGGCTGCACTTATGATTCTCTCCCGAATTTGCCCGGGAGGGAATTGATTACCGATGCTACGTGTTTGAGCGCGGATTCGGCGTAGCGGTTGGCGCGGTTCTCCCACTCGGTGCGCGCCGCGAATATTTCGCGAAAGGGCTGCGGATCCAGCGCCAATTGGCGAAGATTCGAGTCCGCGCACAACAGAAAAATCCGCATCGCGCTCGATAGCAGCGAAGTGGCCGCGCCCAGATCGGCGATCACCGCGGCGTGCGTGAGCCCGGACGCCTCCGAGCACAGCTCCAGCCCAGCCGCCGCGGAGCGCGCCGCGGCCAGCGGAATCTCGATGGCCTTGCGCACCGCGGCGTTGACGGCGCGCTGGCGCTCTTCGCGTTCGCGATCGGTGGCTTGCGGTAATCGGCCGCTGGCCACGTATGCGCTGAACGCCGCAATATCCTCCTCCGCGAATTGCAGCATGCGCTTAGCCTCGGCGCGAGCCGCATCGGAAAGCGAACCGATCTTCGCTGCGCTAGCCGCGAACTTCTTGTGCCGCCCGCTCACTTTCAAAACTTTCGCCAGCAATCCAAGCGCGAAGCTGGCAGAAACAGCGGAGACCGCCACGCCTGCGGGCGTAGGATCGCCGCTAGCCGCAGCGGCCCGAAATTGCTCGAGCGACGATTCCCAGATAGGCGCAGCCATCGCGAATCACTCCCGCCGGTTTTCCGTGGCTCCGGCGACAGAAGAGACTATCATTTTCGCCGATGCAACCGCGCGGGTAGTTCGATTGTGGGTGCGCCGCGGTTGCGTTACAGTAGCTGCCTTTCAGGAGACTCATGCTATTGGCGAAGACCACTGAAAAACCGCGGCTCAAGCCGCTGATTCGTCGCGCAGCCATCGAAAAGCGCGTGCGCGACGTGGCGCGGCAGATCACGCGCGACTTCAAGGGCGAGCGAGTTCATCTGATCGGAGTGCTGAAGGGCTCATACATTTTCCTGGCGGATTTGGTGCGCGAAATCGACCTCGAGACATCGATTGATTTCATCGCCGTGTCGAGCTATGGGCGCGGCAAAGAATCGTCGGGACAAGTTCGGCTGCTCAAAGATTTAGACAGCAACGTCGCGGGCCTCAACGTGATCGTGGTCGAAGACATTCTCGACACCGGCCTGACGTTGAATTACCTGCTGCGCGTGTTGCGACAAAGGAAGCCGAAAAGCCTGCGCGTGGCGGCGCTGCTCGATAAGCCTTCGCGGCGCATCAAGCAGGTGCAGACCGATTACGTAGGATTCAAAATTCCCAACGAGTTCGTCGTTGGATACGGGCTCGATTACGGCGAGCGCTATCGAAATCTGAAGGACGTTTGCATTCTCCAGCTTCCGCCAGACACCGCGTAAGGCTCTGCGATGACCTCCCGAGAAATCGCGCAATTGATCGATCACACGCTGCTGAAGCCCGAAGCCACCCGCGGCGATATCGCCAAGCTCTGCGAAGAAGCGCTGCGATTCGAATTTGCCTCGGTGTGCGTGAATCCGTGCAATGTAGCTCAAGCGGCGGAAGCGCTGCGCGGCAGCCGCGTGCGCGTTTGTACCGTGGTGGGCTTCCCGCTGGGCGCGACGCTCACTGCGGTGAAAGTGTTCGAGACTGAGAAAACAATTCAGCTCGGCGCACGCGAAATCGACATGGTCATCAATATCGGTGCGCTGAAATCAGGAGACGACGCGATCGTCGAAGCCGATATTCGCGCTGTGACCGAAGCGAGCCACGGTGGCGGCGCGATCTGCAAAGCGATCATCGAAGCGGCGCTGCTCAGCCATGATGAAAAGAACCGCGCCTCGCGCGCCGCGATGAATGCCGGCGCCGACTTCGTGAAAACTTCCACCGGATTTGGTCCGGGCGGCGCGACCGTCGAAGACGTGCGGCTGATTCGCAGCGTGGTGGGCCCACGGATGGGCATCAAAGCCGCCGGCGGCATCCGAACCTGGGAAGATTTTGAGCGAATGATCGCTGCCAGCGCCACGCGTATCGGCAGCAGTTCCAGCATCAAGATTCTAGAAGAGGCGCGCACCACCGCGGCCACGAAGTTGTAGCTGCACCGCGCTTTGCGGGACGCCGGTGCGCGCCAACCTTCCTGCTCTCATTTGCGAGCTCTTTCCAATCTGCCTCCGATAGCCTGATCGACCGCCTGTTATAATGGGGCGTCTCGCGTCCGCAGATTAAAGGTTCGATTTTCGCTCGCGCGCCGATTGCGCGTATCAACGCGCCGCGAGCGGCTGCACCTTGCGCGCAAAAATGGACTCGACGGAACTCAATCCGGTGATGGAGATGCCTGCGGAGACGCTGGCAGTGCTCGCTGAAATCAGCCACGAGATCAATTCGTCGCTGAATCTCGACGAGGTGCTGGCGCGCGCGGCGGCGCAGGTGAAGCGGCTGATCGATTTCGAAATTTTTGCCGTGCTGCTGCCCACCGAAAACACCAACGAACTCTACATCCGCTTTGCCATCGGCCATCGCGTGGAAGTGGTCGAGAACTGGCGTATTCCCATCGGTGACGGCATCATCGGCGCCGCTGCCGCCATCGGCCAGGCCATTCGCGTCGGCGATGTTTCGAAAGATCCGCGCTATCTGGCCGCCGTCGACGAAGTGCGCTCTGAATTGGCCGTGCCGCTGATCGTCCGGGGTCGCGTGATCGGCGTGATGGACATCGAGAGCCGCGAGCTGGATTATTTCACTCCTTCACAGCAGGCGATTTTGAGCCTGGTCGCCGGCCGCATCGGCACCGCCGTAGAGAACGCGCGGCTGTTTGAGAACGCGCGCAAACAGGCAGAAACGCTGCTGCTGCTCAATGAAATTGGCCGCGAGGCCGGCGCCACCTTGCGCCTGGAAGAAGTTTTGCGCCGAGCCGCCGAGCTGGCCAAGCGCCTGATTGACTACCAAATCTTCAGCATCTTCCTACATGACGATGCCGCGGGCGTATTCCGCCGCAGCGTGTCCGTGAAATTCGGGCAGACGGTGCAAGAAAAATCCGTGGTGCCGGAGCACGAAGGCATCATCGGCGCAGCGGGAAAACTGCGCCGGGCCATCGCTGTCCCGGACGTTTCGCTCGACCCGCGCTACCGCATGTCCAATCCCGAAACGCGCTCGGAACTCGCCGTGCCAATGATTTACAAAGGGCGCGTGGTCGGCGTAATGGATCTGGAAAGCCCGCAGCTGAATTATTTCACGCCAGATCACGTCCAGGTGCTGACGATCCTGGCGGCGCATCTCGCCGTGTCCATTGAGAATGCGAATCTTTACGAGCAGCTGGCGCGCGACGAGCAACGCATGGAACGCGATCTGAACGCCGCGCGGCGCATTCAAGGCGCGCTGCTTCCACGTCTCCCAGGTCGCGAATTCGGGCTCGACATCGCCGCGCGCGTGGTCTCGTCGCGCGAACTAAGCGGCGACTTGTACGACTTTCTTCGCTACGGCCCGCACGATTTGGGCATCGCGCTGGGCGACGTGAGCGGCAAGGGCAGCGCGGCGGCGCTTTACGGGGCCGTTGCCGTCGGAACCATGCGCAGCCTGGGAACTTCCAAGCCTCGTCCCGCCAATATGCTGCGCGCGTTGAACGGTTTTCTGGCCGAGCGCCTGATCGAAGGACGCTTCATGACACTCTGCTTTGCCACCTGGAATCGCCGCGCGGCGCGGCTGCGAATCGCCAACGCGGGTCAAGAACAGCCGCTGCTGTATCACGCCGGCCGCTGCGACAAAATTCCCATCGTTGGTTTTCCCCTGGGAATTTTCGACGAAGTGACGTACGACGAGCGCAGCTACATCCTGAAATCGGGCGATATAGTCGTTTTTTACTCCGACGGTATCGGCGACGCGCAGGCCGCAGGGGGCGAATTTTTCGGTTCTACTCGCGTGGCTGAAATCATCTCCGCGAATCCGGAATTATCAGCCGACGGTCTGGCCGACAAAATTCTCGAATCGGCGGACGCTTTCTCTGGCGGTAAGCATCCGGTGGATGACCGAACGCTCGTGGTTCTGAAGTGCGGTTGAGCCGTCCTAGCGTTCTCCCCAACGCAATTTGCTGCGCAAAATCTCGAAATAGGTCTTATTCGGCGGGCGCACCAGCGTCACTCGATGCTCGGATTTCGTAATGGTCACGCGGTCTTTCGGCTTTAGCTGAAATCCTGTTTGTCCATCCAGCGTTACGTACACCGGCTCCTCGGCGGCGGCGAAATCCAGATCGATGCGGGCGTCGCTGGGAATCACGATGGGGCGATTTGTCAGCATGTGCGGGCAGATCGGCGTGATTACGAACGCGTCCAGTTCCGGATCGACGATTGGCCCGCCAGCGGCCAGCGAATACGCGGTCGAGCCGGTCGGCGTGGCGACGATGATTCCGTCCGCGCGGTACCGCCCCACGTGATTTTGGCCTACGAAAACGTCGAAATCGAGCATGCGCGCCAGCGCGCCTTTGTTGGCCACCGCGTCGTTCAACGCGCACTTTCGCTCGGTGGAGCGCCCGCCGCTGAAAACTTCCGCGTCCAGCATCATGCGCGCGCTGGTGTGGCATCCGCCGTCCACCATTTTCTCGAGAAGAGGATAGAGTTCGTCGAGCGTGACGCTGGTGAGAAATCCTAGCGCACCCAGATTTACCGGCAGGATCGGCATGTTGTGCTTTGCCAGCGAACGCGCGGCGGAAAGCAGCGTGCCGTCCCCGCCCAACACGATGGCCAGATCGATTTTCCCGCCGAGCTCGTCGCGTGAATACGCGGGCAGACTGGAATTCATGCAGCTCTGCGTTTCGTCGTCGAGCAAGACATCAATTTTGTGGGCGCGCAGCCACTCCGTCAGCGGGGGAACGACCTCGCAGATCCTTTCCCGGATGGGTTTGGAAATAATTCCTGCGGTGCGAATCATTCGAGTCGAGAAATTCTACTCTACAACCGTCGGCTGCCAGTAGTGGTTTGTGCGCTGAGTGCTTATGCGATTGAACCGGCGGCCGCGCGCGCGCGGGCGTGAAGAAAGAACTCTTGATTGCCGGCAGCGCCCGGCAGTCGGCTTGGCTTCACGCCAAGTATCTCCAGACCCGCGGATTCCGCTGCGGATGTTACCCGATCGATTGCTTTCTGATGCAGCGCCGCGTCGCGCACGATTCCGCCCTTACCCACCTCGCTCTTTTCCAGCTCAAATTGCGGCTTTACCAGCACCAAGAAGTCCGCGCCGGGAACGACAACCGGAATAATCGCGGGCAGGATTTTCGCCACGGAAATAAACGAAACGTCGATGACGACCAGCGCCGCCTTTTCGCCGATATCTTCGGGTTTCAGATAACGCGCGTTGCATTCGACCGTCACTACCCGCGCATCCTGCCGCAGTTTCCAATCGAGCTGATCGATGGTCACGTCGACCGCGAAAACCTTGCTCGCGCTGTGCTGCAGCAGGCAATCGGTGAAGCCGCCGGTCGAACTGCCCACATCGAGGCAAATTGTGCCGTTGGGCATGACGCCGAAATCCTCCAGCGCGCCTGCCAGTTTTAATCCGCCTCGGCTCGCATACGGATTCGATACGCCGGCAATCTCGATGCGCGCATCATCCGCCACGCGCGTGCCCGCTTTCGTGATTGGCGCGCCGTTGACGCGCACCAGCCCGCCCAGCAGCATCGCTTGCGCCCGCTCGCGCGAGGGAGCCAGCCCGCGCGCAACTAACAGCACATCGATGCGCTCTTTGCCGGGCTTTTTCATCGGAGAGTTTGCGTTCTGACCAAGCGCTTCGGTTCGTAGTGCATCAAGGATTCGCGCTGCCGGTCGGAAGAGAAGCGCAGAAAATGGGATTCAGGAACGCCGCGCCACCAGAAATTCCGCGAGCTGCCGCAAACGCTCCGCGCGCGCTCCGTATGGCTCGATTTCCTTCAGCGCTCGCGCTTCCAGGTCGACGGCGATCGAACGCGATTTTTCCAGTCCATGGAGCGCCGGGTAGGTAGCCTTCTGCTGCTCTTGGTCTTTTCCCGCCGTTTTCCCCAGCGCCGCGGACGATTCCTCCACGTCCAGAATATCGTCCACTACCTGAAACGCCCAGCCGATCAGATCGCCGAATCCGTGCAATCGCTCGACGTCCTTATCTGGAGCGCCGCCGGCAATCGCACCCGCAACGATCGAGCCGCGAATCAGCGCCGCGGTCTTCGAGCGGTGGATGTATTCGAGCATCGCCGCGTCAACGCGCTTGCCGCCGGCTTCCACATCGGCCACTTGACCGCCGACCATTCCATTCACGGTGCCAGCAGCCGCGCCAATTTCGGAGATCACGCGCACGCGACGTTCCGCCCCCAAAGGCGCGCTCGCCAGCGTGCCAAACGCCAGCGTCAGCAGTCCGTCGCCGGCCAGAATCGCCATGGCCTCGCCAAACACTTTGTGGTTGGTCGGCTTGCCGCGCCGCAGATCGTCGTTATCGAGCGCTGGAAGATCGTCGTGAATCAGCGAATAGCTGTGGATGAATTCGAGCGCGCACCCCACGTGGATAGCGCCGTCGACTTCCTCGGAAAAGATCCGCGCTGCTTCCAGGCACAAAATCGGGCGGATGCGCTTGCCTCCCGCGAACACGCTGTAACGCATGGCCCGGTGAATCGTTTGCGGCGGAGTATTTTCCGGAGGCAGCAGGCGTTCGAGAGCCGCCTCAATCGCCGCGTGATCGGCTTGAAAAAAATCGGGGAGCGTCATGCGATCGGTGAAGGGAAACGGTATGGGCGATAAATCGAGCGCGGAAGCAGAAGCCGTCTAAGAAGATTCATCTTCGGGCTCAAACGGTTCGGCGGCGATTTTCCCGTCCGCCTTTTTCAGCAAGATTTCTACTCGGCCTTCCGCTTCTTCCAGTTGCTTCTGGCACTCGCGCGAAAGCTTCACGCCCTCTTCGAATAGCTTCATCGCCTCGTCAAGCGATAGTTCGGTGCTCTCCAGGCGCTTTACTACTTCTTCGAGCCGCACCAGCGACTTTTCGAAGTCGCCCTTCTTTGGCGTGTCCGCCGTTTTATTTGCCGGTGAGTTCATGTTGCCTCAAAATCCGCGCACACATCTGAAACCCGCGCATACTGCTACAAACCAAGGAAAGCAGCGCTCGCCATTCGCTCGCCGCGCGTTACTGGAGTTGCATTCTAACTCAGCACCGCTCCACGTCAATGCCGCGCGACTGCAAATGTCGCGCGACCCCAAGCGCGCCGCGAGGGCGCAGGCTAGCTCTTCAGCTGCTCGATCACTGCGTCAGCAAACTCCACGGTGCCGGCCGCACCGCCCACGTCTTTCGTCAGATGTTTGCCTTCTCTGTAAACCTTCTCCAGTGCCTGTTCGATGTTCAGCGCCGCTTTGGCCTCATCGATATGCCGCAGCATCATAATCGAGCTCATCAACAGCGCGGTAGGATTGGCGATTCCCTTGCCGGCGATATCCGGCGCCGTGCCGTGTACCGCCTCGAAGATCGCCTCTTTCTCGCCGATGTTTCCGCTGGGCACCACGCCGAGTCCCCCGACCAGTCCCGCAGCCAAATCGCTCATGATGTCGCCATACAGGTTGGTCAGCAGGAGCATGTCGAACTGGCAGGGATTCAGCACCATCTGCATACAGGCGTTGTCGATGATCATCTCTTTGTACTCGATATCCGAATACTGGGCGGCCACCTTGCGAATCGAGGTCAAAAACAGCCCGTCCGACATCTTCATGATGTTTGCTTTGTGGATCGAGTGGATCTTCTTGCGTCCCCATTTGCGGGCGTACTCAAACGCGAACCGCGCGATGCGCGTGGACGCCCTTTCCGTGATGATCTTCAGGCTCTCCACCACGCCCGGAACCACCTCGTGCTCCAGGCCGGCGTAAAGGTCCTCGGTGTTCTCGCGGATCAGAACCATGTCAACGTTCTTATAGGGCGTCACCACCCCTGCTAGGTTCTTTACCGGTCGCACATTAGCGTACAGATCGAGCGCCTTGCGCAGCTGCACGTTGAGGCTCGGTGGCCCGGTAGCGACCGCTGTCGCCAACGGACCCTTCAAGGCCACGCGCGTCTTGAGAATCGACTTAAATGCCGCCGATTCGGTAATATCTGGTGTCAGGCTCTCCACGTCGCCGCGCGCGCTGGTCTCCTCCCACTGGATCGCAACTCCCGCAGCCTGAATGATTTGTTGGACGGCTCTGGATACTTCGATTCCGATCCCGTCGCCGGGAATGAGTGTGATGGTGTGTGTCATGTAAGCGTATGATTTTATCAGGATGCAGCGTTAGTTGCCGCTGCAAGATGGCCTTTGGTCCGTTTTTTTGCCCGTAAATCGGCCTCCAAAGGCCCTTGCAAAACCGGAAACAGCCGTACGGCACTTGCGTGCATCTGATATAATGGTTTTGAAGTTTAGATGTGAACTGCGCGTGGCACCGCGCCCGATTTGGGAGGAATCCAGAATGGTTCAATTGACACCCGTGGCCATAACCAAAGTAAAAGAGATTCTTTCGCAGCAGACTCCTGAACCCACCGCTCTGCGCGTGGCAGTGGTCGGCGGCGGCTGCTCGGGCTTCAGCTATCGTATGGCGTTCGAGAATCAGGTCAACGAGAACGCGGATAACGTCTACGAGTTCGACGGCTTGAAGGTGCTCGTCGACCAGATGAGTGAGATGTACCTCGACGGTGTATCCATCGACTACATCGAGACGCTCGAAGGGGCCGGCTTCAAGTTCAATAATCCCAACGTAAAGAGCACCTGCGGCTGCGGCAGCTCTTTCACAGTTTAGTTTTCAAGGGCTTCCAGGCTCGTCCAGCGGTGTTTCCAGCGGGCGGCTTGGGAGCCTTTTCCTTTTTCAGCCGCCCTTTTAGTTACATTGTCCGTTTCAGCTCGAGCGCGCGTCTCCGCTGGCCTCCCAAGCCTGTTGTACTGTCGGTTTATCTTCGCCTATTCGCCTGCGCCGCCTGCTGGCCATCCTGATAAAATCCCCCCCGATGGAGTTCCGGCCGTTTTTCGAACCTTCCCAGGCGCAGCCGCATAACGGGGAAGTGTCTTCGTTGCCATTATCCGTAGAGAACCTTAGAGCTGACGCCGGGTTGTCGCCATGATCGCCGTACAAATCTTCGGCATCGTTCTGCTGATCGCCGCGAACGCCTTCTTTTCCGCCTCGGAGTTCGCGCTGGTCGCGGTGCGCCTGTCGCGCATCCGGCAGCTGGTCCAGGAGGGCGATCCGCGCGCCAAGGTTGTCGAAAACCTGCTGGGAGACTTAGGCCGCGTCGTTTCTGGAGTGCAAGTCGGACTGACCATCGCCAGCCTGTCGCTGGGCTATCTTGGCGAGGTCACACTGGTCTCCATCCTTCAGCCCTTCGTGAACGAGGTCACGCCTCGCTGGGCGACCATCGTTGAACACAGCGCCGCCATCATCATCGTTTTCGGGCTGCTCACCATTTTGCAGGTGGTTTTCGGCGAACTGGTGCCCAAGGCGCTCAGCCTGGCTCGCGCCGAGCGCGTGGCGCTGCTGATCGCGCGCCCCTTCTACTGGTTCGTCCACACCTTCCGCTGGGCCATCGATTTTCTCGACGGCTTTTCCGAAAAAGTGGTCGGCGCGCTGGGCATTCTTTCGCCGCAAAGCCACACTTTGGTGCGTTCGCTCGAAGAGCTGCAAGTGATGATCCAGCAGGTGCGCGATCTGGGCCTGTTGCCGGCTTCCGAAGCGAAGTTCATTCAGAACGCCATCGAGCTCAGCCAGGTGCAGGTGCGCGAAATCATGGTGCCGCGCCCGGATATACACGCGCTCCCCGCCGACGCGTCGATCGACGAAACCATGCAGATATTCGCCACCACGCAGCGCTCGCGCATCCCCGTTTACGAAGGCTCGCTCGACCACATTCTCGGATTCGTGCATCTCAAGGACGTGATGTGGGCTTTGCTCGATCGCTCGCGCTCCACCGAAAGCGAGCCTGCCGCGGATTTTCACCTCACCAATTTCCTGCGCGAAGTTGTGATCGTTCCGGAGACCAAGCCGGCCAGCGAGCTGCTTCGGGAACTGCTGGCGCGCCGCATGGGCCTGGCCATGATCGTGGACGAATTTGGCAGCATTCTCGGCCTGGCTACGCTGGAAGACATCCTCGAGCAAATGATCGGCGAAATTCACGACGAGTTCGACGTGGTCGAGCGTCCGCTGACGCTTCCGGATGGCTCGATGATCTTCGACGCCGCCATCAACGTCCGCGACCTGGAAACGCAGTACAACATCGCCATTCCCGAAGACGCTTCCTATTCCACCGTCGCCGGATTTATCCTCGCGCGCCTTGGATTCATTCCCCGCGGCGGCGAAAGTCTCGAAGAAGGCGGCTTCCGTTTCACGATAATGGAAATGGACCATCGGCGCGTCTCGCGTGTGAAAATCAAGCGCCTGCAGCCGCCGCCGGAAATATCCGCGGGCGGCGCGCCTCCTGCGGGACAATCCTCGTCCGCATCCCCACCTCCTCCTGCCCCCACGACGGCCGCGGAACGCGCCAAAGTCCACGCCGCAGCGCTGCGGGAGCGCCGCGCTCCATGATTCGATATCTGTCGCTCCGCGTCCTGCTGGCCATCCCCGCGCTCTGGCTGATCGTGACCATGGTCTTTATGATGGTGCATATCGTTCCCGGCGATCCCGTGCAGCAGATGCTTGGGGAAGGCGCTCGCGCGCAGGACCTGCAGCAACTCCGCCATTCGCTCGGCCTCGATCTGCCCATCCCTGTGCAATACGAGCATTACGTGATCGGCGTGTTGCACGGAAATTTCGGTGAATCGTTTCGCTTTCAGCAGCCGGTCGCCAAGGTCGTGCTCGAGCATTTTCCCGCCACGCTGGAACTCGCCTTCGTGGCCCTGCTGGTCTGCCTGGCGATCAGCATTCCCGCGGGAATTTTGGCGGCGCATCGCCGCGGCACTGCCGCTGACCACGCTGTGGGTGTGTTCACGCTGCTCGGACTATCCGTGCCAAATTTCGCACTCGGTCCGGTGCTGATTTTGCTCTTCTCGGTGCTTCTCGGCTGGCTGCCGGTTTCAGGACGCGGCGGCGTCGGCCATTTAGTGCTTCCCGCCATTACGCTGGGCGCGGCGCTCGCGGCCATCCTCACGCGCATGGTGCGCACGTCCGTAATCGAGGAGCTTTCGAGCGACTACGTCCGCACCGCGCGCGCCAAAGGCCTGTCCGAAGCGGCGGTGCTTTTCCGCCACGCCTTTCGTAACGCGCTGATCCCGATTCTCACCGTCGTAGGCCTGCAATTCGGCACGTTGCTCGCCGGCACCATTGTCACCGAGACGATTTTCTCCTGGCCCGGCATCGGCCGGCTGACCGTGCAAGCCATCGAAGCGCGCGATTATCCGCTGCTGCAGGGCTGCATTTTGCTGATCGCCTTTTCCTATGTGGCCGTTAATTTTCTTACCGACGTGGTCTACGTGTTCGTCGATCCGCGGGTGAAAATGCAATGAAGGCCCTGCGCGATTTTCTTCGCCATAGCGGCCCGGGACGCTGGGGCTTCGCGCTGTCCGCCTTGCTGGTTTTTCTGGCGATCGCCGCGCCGTGGCTCGCTCCTTACAACCCCGCCGCGCAGCATCTGGCCGTGCGCCTGGCCGGTCCCAGCATGGCGCACTGGATGGGCACCGACGATCTCGGCCGCGACATTCTTTCCCGAATTTTATATGGTGCGCGCGTCTCGATGTTCGTCAGCGTCTCGGTGGTTCTCGGCGGAGGCTCGATCGGACTGGCCATCGGCGCGGTTTCCGGCTACTTCGGGGGCTGGTTCGACCGCTTCACCAACATCATCCTCATCAACGCGTTTCTTTCGTTTCCCGGCATCTTGCTGGCCATCGCCTTCGCCGCCTTCCTCGGCCCCAGCCTCGAAAACGTGATCTTCGCGCTGATCATCACCGGATGGGCGGGCTACGCGCGGCTGGCTCGCGCGCAGGTGCTGCAAGCCAAGGAAATGGAATACGTGCTGGCGGCGCGCTCGCTGGGAGCGTCTCCTGCGCGCGTCATCGTCCGGCATCTCGTGCCCAACATCTTGCAGCCGGTGCTGGTGCAAGCCACCATCGCCATCGCTGGCGCAATCCTCGCAGAGTCTACGCTCAGCTTTCTCGGCGTGGGCGTCAGCTATCCCACCGCCAGTTGGGGCTCCATGCTCAACGACGCGCGCAACCATCTCTTCGACGCCCCGCACATGGTCATCTTTCCCGCGTTAGCGATCATGGCCGCGGTACTCGCCTTCAATCTGCTCGGCGACGCGCTGCGCGACTGGCTCGACCCGCGCATGCGCGCGTTCCTCATCGTCACGTCGCTGCTGAAGCGCCCAATCCCCATCGGCCGCGACGCCGCGCAACCCACAACCCGCGACGAAGCCGGCAACCCGCGCGTCGCCGTCTAGCCGCACTCCGCCTGTTTTTGAATGAACGAACGGAGGTGCGGGATCTTTTTTTGACTTTTATCCGTGCGAACGTGATTGCCTACAGGAGGGAACTGCGCTACCCCAACTCCACCGTGACTTCCGCGCCGCGGGCCGCGCCCAGCGCCTTCGAGGCGCTGCCTTTATTCATCGCGATCTCCAGGTGCCCAGTCGATCCGATCACGCCCACCGCTTCTCCCGGCGCTGCTTGTGAAAACGTCAGCGCCATCTTCGTAACCTGGCCGTTTCCAGCCTTGATCGTGAACTTCCCGTCCGCCGCCGCAAGCGCTGGCACATCCGCGGGCGTCAAATTCGTAATCAAATTTCCGAAATGATCGACGCGCAGCACCACGCCCTTCACGGTGTTGCCGTTCACCTTCGGTTTGGGCATGGCGAACCTCACGTAGTCCGTGATCGCCTCGCCGAAAGCCGACGTCTGCCACGATTTCGTCAGCCACGCCGCCACCGGAGCGAAAATGTCGCGGCCGTGAAACGTATTGCTCACCGGCTGCCTGAAATAATGCTCGGAAATCACGTTCCAGACGTGCAGCGCCTCCGACTGGTCGTACACCGACGAAAACACGCCATTATCCGGCCCGATAAAATAATGCTGATCGCCCGCCACCAGCAGCGGTCGCCGCGTGGTCCCCACTCCCGGATCGACCACCACTACGTGTATCGTCTTCGGCGGGAAGTATTTGTACGCCTGCCCGATCGTCAGCGCGCTGTCCAGCACGTCATGCGGCAGCACGCTGTGCGTGATGTCCACAATCGTCACATCGGGATTGATGCTCAGCATCACGCCCTTCATCGCCCCGACGAAATAATCGCCTGTGCCAAAGTCCGTGGTCAGCGTAATAATCGGTCGCGCCACAATTAGCTCCTCTGTAATCGCGCTCGCCAGCTCGAAAATCCTGAGGCGACGCTGCCCTTTTCGGACTGACTCGTCAGGGCACGGTTTCAACCGTACCGTCCGGCTGCCGCAACGGTCGCGGCTTTAGCCGCTAAGGCCTCATCCGTGCCGGTGCGCTGCAACGACTCTTCATGCAGCGCCGCGCTTCCGCCTTCTTTGCGTCCGGTGTTTTGGACCGGGAAGCGCGGCACCCTTTATTTGGAAGTCGCGAACGCATCTTCGACTCTATCGAACGCCCGCTAGCCGGTCAAAGCCATCCGCCGACGCTGGCGCCTGTGAGTAACGCGCTCAGGTCTTGCTGGCCACGGTCGGGTATGGCCCCACGAGGCTTGTCCTGACCAGATTGTTCACTGGCTCTGGAAAATCTACCTTCCTGGCGCGGTTAGGCGCCGAGACACTTTTCTCGCATGCCAAGCCAACCGAATAACTTCTGGGGCCCACGAGCAAAGGCACGGCTATTGCCACTGAACACAGTGGAGGCTTTCCAACATGCAAACAAGACCACGTTCCTGGCGCTCAAGGCTCACGCTGGCGGCTGCGGGATTAACCGGATTCGTTATGCTGCTGGGCGCGCCGCAGCTCCGCGCCGATGATTGCCAGAAGCGCACCGAAAAGGCTGCTCATCACCTGCACGAAGCGATCGACCATCATGGCCCAAACAGTCCGCAGGCCGATCACGCGCGGCACGAGCTTCATGACGCTCGCGCGTACTGCTGGAGTCACGATCACCGCTGGTGGGACTCGGATGCCCATCGCTGGCATAGCCAGCAGGATTGGGACGACAACTACGGTCACGATAACCACTAACCGTTAATCCAACACGCCAGCGCGGGTGCCGCTCGGCGCCCGCCGCCGCGGCCGTCCGCTGGACTGTACCTCTTCGCCCTCAAGCGGATGTGTGCTCGCCGCCGTTGCGGCGCGGGAAAGAACGCGAGCGCCCTACGCCCGCCTCAATCGCCCTGAATCAAATCAATCTCGCCCACTCCGCCATGCACGGCCATCTCGATATTCTTCGGCGATTTGCCGTACAACGCATTCATGTACGCGCCATCCTGCTCCGTAAGTCCGTCGGCGTTCACCGCTCCGATGCCGCCCGATGCATACACTCGCACGCCTTCGTCCTTGGGCAGATGAATCCGCGCCTGTCCCGCGCCTCCTTCGATATCGGCTTGTAAGTTGGTGGGAGCAAGCTTGGTCAAGTCCAGATCGAGTTGTCCCGCGCCCATATGAATCACCAGTTGGGTCAGATCGAGCCCGTTCGGACGCACCCACGCCTGTCCAGCGCCCATGTTCAAATTCAAATCCAGCGGCGCCGAGCCGCCGAACTGAAGCTTCCAGTCGTTGTAGTTGTTGCCGAAATGCGACGAGTTGCCGTTCTGTGTGATCTGCAAATTGCCCTGGCCATCCGTTACGGAATAATTCACTTGCGGCGATCCCTGCCATCCCTCGTAGCGGAAGTCAGCATCGAGCAGTTTGCTCGCGCCTCCGTCGAGCCGCAGTTGTCCCGCAGGCATCTGCATTTGGACTGTCACCGATTTCGCGCCTTGTAATTCCACTGCTTGCGAACTGTGTTGCGCGTTACTATGGTCACCCCAATCGCGCGAATCGCTCCAATCGCTCCAGGTAGCAGGATTCGAATTCCAGAAGCGGTTCCAGCCATTGCTGCCGCGGCCGCTGGCGTAAGCGCCGCCATGCCACAGTGCAACCACGAACAGCAGCAGCAGCACGATCCATGCAACGGACACTCCCGAAATCGGCGTGTCCCCACCGGGATGGCTACGCGACCAAAAGCTGTCCCAGATCATCCCCGCGCCCAGGAAAATCAAGATCAGCGGCCAATAGTGCCAAATGATCCACCAGGGATCGGCGCCAGGCCTGAAATTCCACGCCAGAAAGATCAGTCCCAGCGCGATCAGGACTACCGGACCGCCGATCGAACGCCGATGCCGCGGAACGCTGCCATCTGTCATCGCGCACCCCTTTCGCCCTTTGTCTTCCCGTTGCTAGAAGATACGCTTTTCTCTGCCAAAATGTTTCGCCGCGGGCGGGCCGCGTCCTTGCGGGAATCAACTCCGGGTAGTGCGGCCGTCTTTGCGGCGTTTTGGACTTTGACAGCCCGCGCGAGCGCAATTCCGTCTCGCGCTCTCGTATTCTGGTCCCATCTCCTTGACCGCCCCTCCGCTTGCCGATATTCTGGAGCCGCTCAGCGATTCGAGGTCGCTACATGCGCGTCTATCTTGACTACAACGCAACTACGCCCGTCGATCCGGCGGTGCTTGACGCCATGCTGCCGTTTCTCCGCGACAACTTCGCCAACGCCGGTTCGGTGCACACTCCGGGCCAGCGCGCCCGCGCTGCAGTCGACGCCGCCCGCGATTCGGTCGCGGCGCTGATCGGCGCGAAGCCTAGCGAGATCGTCTTCACCAGCGGGGGCACGGAAGCCGACAACCTGGCGATTTACGGCGCAATCGCCGCGTCGTCCAAGCCGCGCAAGCACGTGATCGCCAGCTCGATCGATCATCACGCGGTGCTGAACACATGCGAGGATCTCGAGCGGCAGGGGATTGAGGTTACCTTCATTCCCGCCGAACACGGTCCCAGGAACCAGGGCATCATCGATCCCGAAAATATTCGCCGCGCGCTGCGTCCTGAAACCATGCTCATCACGGTGATGCACGCGAACAACGAGCTCGGCACCATTCAGCCCATCGAGGAACTTTCCCGCATCGCTCGCGAAGCCGGCATCTGCTTCCATTGTGATGCGGTGCAGTCGGCGGGGAAAATTCCCGTCGATGTAAACAACCTCGGCGTCGACCTTCTTTCCGTTTCCGGGCACAAGTTTTGCGGCCCTAAGGGCGTGGGTGCGCTGTACGTTCGCACCGGTATTTCCATCGTGCCGCGCTTTCGCGGCGGACACGCCGAGCGCGACCGCCGTCCCGGCACGGAGAATGTCCCGGGAATCGTTGGCCTGGGCAAGGCTGCGGAACTCGCGCGCCTGAAGCTGCCCGAAGATTCCGCGCGAATCGCGGCGTTGCGTGACCGCCTCGAATCCGGGCTTCTCGCGCGCATTCCTGAAGCGATCGTCAATGGCGACCGCGCGCATCGCGTGCCGAACACCTCGAACATCACTTTTCGCGGCGCAGGCGGCGAAGCGCTGCTGATCGCGCTCGACCTGCAGGGCATCGCGTGCTCTACGGGCGCAGCATGTTCCTCGGGTTCCACCGAGCCCTCGCACGTGCTGCTTGCGGCCGGGTTGTCACATGACGACGCGCGTTCCAGTCTTCGCTTCAGCCTGGGCCGCCCGTCAACCGCGGAAGATGTTGACTACGCCATCGCCACGGTTCCGTCCGTGGTTGAACGCCTGCGCGCTATTTCGCCGCGGTCCACGGTTGCAGCCGTGCCCGCCCGGTGAGCCGCTGAAAATTCATCATGCCCACTGACACACAAATCGAAGTTGCTCGCAAGGCTGCGCTCGATACGGCGTGCGGCCAATTAACAGCCGTCGCATCGGACGCGAGCGCAATCACTTCAACGGACGGGGCGGTTGCGGTAGCCATGTCCGGCGGCGTCGATAGCTCCACAGTTGCGGCCATGCTGCGCGAGCGCGGACGCGCGATTGTCGGCCTCACCATGCAGCTATGGAATCAGCGCCGCCTGCCGCAACTGCAAGGCGATGGCCCGGCGCCGCACCGCTGCTGCTCGCTCGATGATGTGTACGACGCGCGCCGCGTGGCCGAGCATCTTGGCATTCCGTTTTACGTGGTCAATTTCGAGCGCGCTTTTGAAGAGACCGTGGTGCGTCCGTTCGTCGAGGATTATCTCGCAGGCCGCACGCCGATTCCGTGCACCCGCTGCAACAATGACGTGAAGTTCGCGGAATTGCTCACCACCGCGCGCCAAATCGGCGCCGAGCGCATTGCCACTGGCCATTACGCGCGCATTCGCCGCAATGCGGAAACCGGCCGCTACGAATTACTGCGCGCCGTGGACGAATCGAAGGACCAGACCTATTTTCTTTTCGGACTGACGCAGGAACAATTGGCGCACGCTGAATTTCCGCTGGGCGAACTGACCAAGCAGGAAGTCCGCACCATAGCGCGGCGCCTGGCCGTGCCGGTGGCCGATAAGCCGGAGAGCCAGGAAATTTGTTTCGTGCCTTCCGGCAGCTACGTGCGCTTCATCGAGAACTACCTGCAGGAGCAGGGAAGCGCTCTATCGAGCGAGGCTGGCGACATCGCGCTTACTTCCGGAGAAATTGTCGGACACCACGAGGGATTGCATCACTACACGGTTGGCCAGAGGCGCGGGCTGGGCGTGGCGATTGGCCGTCCGGTATTCGTGGTCGCGCTAGACCGCGCGCGAAATCGCTTGATCGTCGGCGACGACGCCGACCTGCGCAGTGACACCTGCGAACTCCGCAACGTCAATTGGATTTCCTTAGAGCAGCCGGATGGCCCGGTACACGCGGCGGTGCGCATCCGCAACCGTCACCAGCCCGCCGATGCGGAAATCACACCACTATCGCCGACAACCGTGCGCGTAGCGTTCCACGAGCCGCAGCGCGCCATCACACCGGGCCAAGCCGCTGCCTTCTACGCAGGAGAAAAAGTCTTAGGCGGCGGCTGGATCGCCAGTGAGGATATCAAGAACGGCGGCTAGACTCGTATCGGAGCCCGGCCAGCGTTCGTGGCTTTTGATCAGCGTTCAGATGAATAGTTCTTCGTCGAGGGTGGTGGCTTCGCCGTTCTTATCCCTGCCGCCCGACCGGCGCAGGAAATCGAGTCCCGCTTTGATGCCTTTGATAACGGCGGACGCCTGATTCACGGGTTCCCACAGCGTTCGGCGGAAGGTGCTGCCGGCCTCCTCGATCACTTCCAGGGTGCCGGTGAGGATCTGGTCCGCGCGGATAATTTGATTTCTCAGCCGCTCGGATGCTTCGGTGACCACGCGGTCAGCCTTCTGTGCCTGCCCCCGCGCCAACCGCGTCACTTCCGCGGCGTCGCTCATGATGCTGGCGATGCGGTCCTCCGAATTTTCAAGAATCCGGTTGGTGCGCACCAGGATCGGATTGACCCTATCCTGCATCTCTTTCCCGATGCGCATGAAGGTGGTGACCGCCAGCCGCACCTGCGCGAACATCGCCACCAGAATGCACATCTGTATGAAGATGGCGAGCGCGGCGATTACGATGAATGCTTCGAGCCAGCCGGACATAGACTGCCCTCCAAGAATCTACGAAATCTTCGTCTCTCGTTTGTAGGCTTCCTTGCCGGCGTCGACCGCGGAGGACACAGCATCTTTCTGGCGGTTCATGATTTCCTTGCTGCGTTCGACCAGATCTTCGGCGCGTTCGCGCAGTTCGCGGGCTTTCTTTTGCGCGTAGTCGCGGCCTTCGTCCGCCTTCTTCGAGAGGTAATCGCGTGTCTCATCGCCGGACTTCGGTGCGTAGAGCAGACCCACCAGCGCTCCGATACCGATTCCGACCAGGAAGTAACTGAGTTTCGATCCAGCGTTATCGCTCATTGAACGCCTCCCAACTGGACACTAGCACAGCGCTCTGTGCCAGGCAAGCAAGTGGAACCCTCACATATGCTTATGCAAAGCACATTCCATACGGCGGCGTATTGTGCGATCGGGAGGCCCCTAGGAATCGAGTGCACGGCGCACGAATTTCGAGTAGTAGAGAATTCCGGTAATGCTTTTCGCGTCGCAAATTTTGGCTTGGCGAATCCAGCGTTCCGCTTCGGCGAGCGTGACGATCCTCTGCGATATTTTTTCGTCCTCTTCCGGGTGCGCCATGCCTTTGGTGAGGCCTTCGGCGAGGTAGATGTCCATGCGCTCGCTGAGCAGCCCGGGAGAAGGGAATATCTCGAAGAGTTTGCGAATACGCTTGGCCGTGTATCCGGTTTCTTCCATCAATTCGCGGCGCGCTCCTCGATCGGGATTTTCGCCGGGTTCTTTGTGGCCGGCGACCAGTTCCCAGAGATATTGCCCTGCGGCGTAGCGAAATTGACGGATCAGCACGATACGGCCATCGTCCAGCACCGGAATGATCACCACCGAGCCGGGATGGACGACGATATCGCGCGCAGCTTTCAGCCCGCTTGGCTCGATGATCTCATCGTGGCGCACGGTGAACACGCGGCCTTGGCACAGTTCGGTGCTGCTAAGCACCCTGACGCGGCCAGTGGCTTTCGTTTTCGCTTGCTTGTTCGGCTTCTTCACGCGGACTCCTTGAGCATCCATGAGCATCCGAGTTTACCGCAGCGTGAGTAACGGCCGCGCCGCAATTTCCAAGCATCCGGCCGCGGGGAAGCCGATTTTGCTATACTTTTTGCCAGGTCAGATTGCCGGAGACGGAACTCCGGAGCAGCGGCGCCAGAAAAACGCCATGCCCATCAATACCGTTATCGTCGACGACGAGCGCCCGGCGCGCGACGAGCTCGCGTTTTTGCTGAAGTCTTTTCCGGAAGTCAGCATCGTGGCGCAGGGAAAGAATGGCCTCGAAGCGCTCACGCTGATTCGCGAGCATGACCCGGATTTGGTGTTTCTCGACGTGGAGATGCCGGGACTCGATGGTCTGGGCGTGGTGAAGCGGCTGATGGATCGCGGCGTGGACATGCCGCAGATCGTTTTCGCCACGGCCTACGACCACTACGCTGTGAAAGCGTTCGAGGTGAATGCGGTCGATTACATTCTGAAGCCGTTTGATAAGAACCGCATCGCCAAAGCAGTGCAGCGCGTGAAGCGCATGGTGGAAGAGCGCGTCTCGCAGGTGGAACGCCTCGAAACGCTGGTGGACAAGCTGGGAGCCACCGCTCAAAGGCCGCCATCCAATCAGCCAGCCAAGCTGCTGGTGAAATCGCAATCACGAATGCTGCTGATCGACGCGGACGACATGATTTACGCGTCGATTCAAGACGGAGCGATCACTGTGTTCGCGCGGACGGCCGAGGGCTTGTCCAATTATCGCACTGTTGAAGAACTGATGGAAGCGCTCGACCCGGGGGTTTTCTGGCGGCCGCACCGCTCGTATCTGGTGAATATCAACCACATTAAGGAAGTCGTGCCGTGGTTCAAGTCCAGCTACATGCTGAAAATGGACGATAAGCGCGCGAGCGAAATTCCCGTTTCGCGGGCGCAGACCAAGCGCCTGCGCGAGCTTTTCGGACTGTAGAGCGATCGGTTGCTGGTATTATCGCCAGGATTCCTTCCAACATTCACAGCGAGGAGAAAATTTCGAGAGTGGCCAAGCGCAAGCGAGTACTTAGCGGAATGAGGCCCACGGGCCGTCTTCATTTGGGGCATTATTTCGGCGCACTCTCGAATTGGCTGAAGCTGCAGGAGCAGTACGATTGTTTTTTTTTCGTCGCCGATTGGCACGCACTGACCACGCATTACGAAGATACTTCCTCAATCGCTGAAAACGCGCTGCAGGTGGCTACCGATTGGCTTTCGGTGGGCCTGGATCCCGCGAAAGCTACGCTTTTCATACAATCCAGCGTGCTGGAGCACGCCGAATTGGACGTGCTGCTGTCGATGATTACTCCGCTCTCGTGGCTGGAACGCGTGCCCACCTACAAAGAGCAGATTGAAAATCTGAAAGACCGCGACCTGGGCACCTACGGCTTTTTAGGCTATCCGCTGCTGCAATCCGCCGACATCGTGATTTATGACGCGGATTTTGTGCCGGTGGGCGAAGATCAGGTCCCGCACGTGGAGTTGACCCGGGAGATCGTGCGGCGGTTCGACGCGCATTTTGGCTTCGACGTTCGCCCGGAGCTTTTTTCCGATTCGAACCGTTCGGCGCTGGCAGCAATTCTAGAAAAACTCGCTCTTGCGCATCTGGTTCCTGACGCGGCCGCACCTCTTTCGGACGAATCGCGCCGGAAAATCCGCGAAGTGCTTTGTCGCGACGCACGTGAAGGCGGCGTTGAGAATTTTCTGGAAAAGGTTGGAACGAAAAACCGCAAGCTTTTCTCGATCGAGACCGTGCTGCGCGAGCCGGGCGCGCTGCTGACGGAGACGCCGAGGCTGCCGGGGACGGATGGGCGGCGGATGGCCAAGAGCTACGGCAACGCCATCTGGCTGAGCGATCCGCCGGACGAAATTCGGACGAAAGTCCGCAACATGATGACCGATCCGCAGCGCGCGCGCAGGACCGATCCGGGCCGGCCCGAAGTATGTCCTGTGTTTGCGTACCACAAGCTTTTTTCGCCGCCGGACGTGATTGCGTGGTCGGACCAAGGTTGCCGCACGGCGGGCATTGGCTGTGTGGATTGCAAAAAAGCCATGGCCGAAAATCTGGTGAAGTGGATCGAGCCGGTTCAGGCACGCCGCAAGGAATTTGAGGCGCGCCCGCAGGAAGTGTGGGATATTCTCGACGCGGGATCGAAGAAGGCGCACGCCGCGGCGCGCCGCACCATGAAGAGGGTGCGCAACGCAATTTTTGGTTGGGACCAGGCGCGCCAGCGGTCCGGAGTTGGCGTGCAATGATTTTGGAAGTCGCCATTTTGAATGTGAAAGCGGGACAGGAAACTGCGTTTGAGGGCGCGCTGCGCGAGGCCCGGCCGTTTATTGAGGCAAGTCCCGGCTTCGGCGGAATGGAAGTGAGGCGCTGCGTGGAAGCGCCGAGCCGCTACGTTCTGATGGCAAAATGGCGCGCGGTGGAGGATCACACGGTCGGTTTCCGTGGCTCGCCGCAATACCAGGAATGGCGCAAGCGATTGCACCATTTCTACGATCCATTTCCGACGGTGGAACATTATCAGGAGCCGATTACCTGACATGGCCTCACCCTATCGCGTCAACCTGCCGGTTTACGAAGGTCCGCTCGACCTGCTGCTGGATTTGATCCGCAAGCAGGAGATGGACATTCACAACATTCCCATCGCTAAGATCACCGAGCAATATCTCGATTACCTGCACCAGCTGGAAACGTTCGACATCGACGTGTCCGCGGATTTCATTTACATGGCCGCTACACTGATCCACATCAAATCGAAAATGCTGCTGCCGGCCGATCCGCTGGCGGGTCCGGACGAGCAGCAGGACCCGCGCGACGAGCTGGTCCACCGGCTGTTGGAGCACGAGAAGTTCAAGAACGCGGCGCAGCTTTTGTACCAGAAGCAGCAGATCGAGGATCACGTCTGGTCCAAGCCGGATCGCGAGCTTTATACCGGCGACGCCGTGGAAGGCGAACTGATCGTATCGCTGGTCGATCTGGTGAAAACGTTCCAGCAGGTGCTGGAGCGGCGCAAGGAAGTTCCGAAATTTCAGCTGCACCATGAGACAGTGACTATCGCGCAAATGATGGACCGTCTGCGCCAGCGGCTAATCGCCGGCGATCAGCCGGTCTCGCTGACCGAGTTTTTTGACACCTGCGCCTCGCGCAATGCCATGATTGTGGCGCTGCTGGCCGTGCTGGAAATGGTGCGCATGCAGGCAGTGATTCTGGTTCAGATGGACCTTTTTTCGGATATTGGGCTGCGCAAGCACAAGATGTTCGACGCCGTATTTGCCGGCCCGGACGCCATGGCGAAAATCGAGGAGCAATATTTGTGAGCATCGAACCACAAGAGATTCAGGCGGCGCTGGAAGCGATTGTCTACGCAGCGGATGAGCCCGCGACGCTCGATCAGATCGCAAATGCGCTGGGAGTTGAGAAGACGATCGCGCGCGCCGCGCTCGACCTGCTGACCGCTGCGTATCAGATCGAAGATCGAGGAATCGAAGTGCGCAAGGTGGCGGGCGGATGGAAGTTTTACACGAAGCCGCAACACCACGAAGCGGTTCGAAAATTCATCAAGAGTTTGCAGCCGCCGCTGCGGCTGACGATGCCTGCGCTCGAGACGCTGGCGGTAATCGCCTACAAGCAACCGGTGACGGCGCCGGAGATCAACGAGATTCGCGGCGTGAACGTGGGCGGGGTGATCAAAACGCTGCTGGAAAAGCGCCTGATCACCACCGCGGGGCGCAAGGAAGTGATCGGGCGGCCGATCCTGTACCGCACTTCGAAGCAATTCATGATGCGCTTCGGGCTTTCCGATCTCGACGAGCTGCCCAGCCTGAAAGAGTTCGAGCAGCTGGCGCAGGCGGCGCTAGGATCGGACGCCGGAATTGCGCCCGTCGAGCCGGAAATGCAGGCGCAGGAAATAGGCGCAGCGCAAAGCGGGCCATCGGAACCGAGCGTATCGGCGGAAGCCGATGCCATCCGCGAATCCGGCGACACCAACGATTTGGCGGAATTGGACGACGACGATTCTACTTCCGCGGAACAATCGCGCGCCGCAACAGCAGGGCCATCGGAAAACTCCTAAAACACCGCCATAGTCGCCTTTAGACAGCGCAGATTAGCCACAGCTACCATTACTTTTTAGTATGTTTATGCCTCACCGTGGATATAATGCGCGCACCCCAGTAGAGGACTGCTCGGCCGGTCAGAGAGGTGTGCATGCGCTCGTCAACTTGTTTGCCGCTGTTCGCATTGTTTGCATTGCTCGCGCCGCCGGTACTATTGGCGCAGGCTCCCTCGCCAACTTACGCGCTGAAGGCCAAGACGCGCCTCATTACCGTCGATATAGTGGCCACGGATTCGCACGGCGAAGTAGTGCGCGGACTCAGCGAGAAGGATTTCAAAGTCTACGAGGATCATGGCGTGGCGCAGGAAATTTCGCGGTTCGAGTTTGTGGATTTGTCGGCCCTCTCGGCGGCAAGCAACACGCGAGCGCCGCAGATTCCAGGCGTGTTCTCGAATCGAAATATGAGGACGCCGATGATCGCGCCGACCGTGATTTTGTTGGACGCGCTGAACACCGGGACCGTGCACCGCATGCAGATTCGGCATTACATGATTCTTTTCCTCCAAAAAATTCCGCCGGCTACGCCCGTGGCGGTGTTTTTACTGGGAGATGGCCTGCAAGTAGTACAGAATTTTACGACCGATCCAACGATCCTGCGGACAGCCGTCGAGCGCATGAGCGCGAGCGGTGCGGATACGGAGAAATATCCCGATGACGATGCCAATAGCGCGTCAAACCAATTGCAGGAAGCGGATCCGCAAGCGCCTGCATCGGTGGTTCAGTCCCTCCAAAATTTTGAAAAAACCCAGTATCTGGAGATGACGCAGCAACGCGTCTCGGAAACAGCCGACGCGATGCGAGAAATCGCCAAGTATTTGAGCGGATATCCGGGGCGAAAAAATGTAATTTGGTTTTCGGAAGCATTTCCGATCTGGATCGAGCCGGATTCGGATTTTGGAAGCGACCCATTCATGGGCAGCAGTTCGTTCGACTCCAAGGTACAAGCCGCGGCCGCTTGGCTGATGGATGCGGGAGTTGCGGTCTATCCGGTGGACGCTCGCGGTCTGGAGACTAGCCAGGTTTATTCCGCGGAAAACGGGATGACCGCCGAGACAAGCAGCCCCGCAGGATTTGCCGGGGCGTTGAATCGCGAAGACCAAATGCGCCTCAACTCCCAGGCCACGATGGACGAAATGGCCGATGAGACCGGCGGGCGAACGTGCAAGAACACCAACGATCTATCGGGATGCGTTGCCCAGGCGCTCAAAGAGGATTCTTCCTACTACGAGCTTTCGTATTATCCGACCGGAATCAAGTGGGACAATCAGTTTCACAAGATATCCGTCAAAACGGCCGTTCACGGAGTGAGCCTGAATTACCGGCGAGGATTCATCGCCACGGATTCGTCCGTCTTGATGAAACATGAAGATCCGGTCAAGTTGCTGAAGGATGCGTGCCGTGATCCGCTGCCGTCCAGCACTATCGGCATGAGCGTGGCAGCGCTGCCTCCGAACGCGCAGGGGCCGTCCGGAACCATCCGATACCTGCTGACTGTTTCACCGAACGCCTTGACGCTCGAGCCCGACGGGCAGTCGATGCGAATCGATGCGCACGTGGCCATTTGCGAATTTGATCCTGCCGGCGACAAATTCGCGTTTTACCCAAAGAACTTGTCAGGGCCGGTGACCGACGCCAGCTTGCAATCGTGGGAAAAGTATGGAGTGCGCGATATTTTCGACTATCAAGCGAAGCCGCAGGATCGGCGACTGCGTTTTGCGGTTGTGGATTTGCCCAGTGGTGAAACAGGTTCGGTTGACGTGCCGGCGCATCCGCGAGAATTTCTTGGCGCTCTGCCGCCGCGGCCACCGGTATCCGCAGTCGGCGCGCCGGCGATTCGACCCATTCCGCCGAGCACAACGGCTACTGGAACTCCTACCGCGCCAACTCACGTCAATTTCCGACTGCCATCCGGAAAGATGGGTAGCTTAGATTGGAGTGGAGCCAGCCTGGATTATCAAGGAGATTTGGGAATTGGGCTTTCGGCACCGGCGTTCTTCCAGAGCGTGTATGGCTCGAAATTTCACTGCGAGGCGGGAAAGTTGTCTCCCAATGATTCAAACAGCGGAACGCCGAACTTCGTGTTTCATTTTCGCAACCCTTCGGGGCTAATTGCCTTCGTAGATTTGGGCGGAGCCAGTCCATCGTATTCCGGGAATCTGACGATCGATCCGACCGCAAAGGCATTTTTCGATCGCCTTTGGAAACTGTGTCACTGCGAAGCGCCGTAGCTCTTCGCGATTCGCGAGGATTCCGCTAAGCTACGTACGCCGCCCTGCATTCGCGCGGCACACACCCATGGAAGAGCGACTACAGAAAATTATTGCGCGGGCTGGAGTAGCTTCGCGCCGGCACGCCGAAGAGATGATCGCGTCGGGAATGGTGACGGTCAATGGACGCGTGGTGACGGAGCTGGGCACCAAGGCCGATGTCTCGCGCGACCACATCAAAGTGTCGGGGAAATTGCTGCGGGCCGAGCAGGACCGCGTCTACTGGGTGTTTCACAAGCCGGCGGAAGTTGTGTCGACGCTCAGCGATCCTGAAGGGCGGCCGTCGCTGCGGGAATTGTTGTACGGCGTTCCGGAGCGCGTTTTTCCCGTGGGGCGGCTGGAGTTTCATACCTCCGGATTGCTGCTGCTGACCAACGACGGCGACCTGGCCAACAAATACCTGCGGGCGCACAATATTCCGCAGGCCTATCAGATCAAGCTGAAGTCGCTGCTCACGTTTGCGGAAATCGAAAATTTGTCGCGTGCGACGGGCGCGAGGATCGAGCGGCTGCGCGCCAAAGAGCCGCCCTGGTACAACGTGGAGATTTCCGAAGCGCGGCGGGATGCGTTGCGCAACCGGCTGTTTCAGACGGGACATCCTGTGGAGAAAATGAAACGTGTGCGGATCGGCGGCTTGGAGCTGGGCTCGCTTGCGCCCGGTCAGCGCCGCGAGATATCCGCGCATGAAGCGGCAGCGATTTTGCGCGCGGATACCGGCACGAAACGCGCCCCGAAGCATGTCAAGCGAACGAAAAAAAGCGGCGCAGCAAGAGAGCGGCGCCCAGGCCGGCCGCCGCGCAAGCGGCGATAGTGCGCGCGGCACTCCTAAATTAGCCGATCTCAGCCTCGCATTTGGTCCTTCTATTTGCCGTGGATTCCATTACAATGCGTGTTTAAGGGGCGTCCACTGGCAGGTATTGGCGAAGGTTTTCAGCCTGCTTTGAGCCACAGCCGATAAATGGACTTTCTGCGAGTGTGCTTGCGTGCGATTGCGTGTGCATATTTCGCGAGCGCCCGGGAACGCGCGCGGGCGCCGATGTCGCTGGTGCGAACGGGACCCGAGCGGTAAGAAAGTTAAGGAGCAGGAACGAATGAATCGTTCGAACGAGACCGACGTGAACGCGATCCGCGAGCTGCCGATCGGTGATCCTTTAAGCGAAATTTTGAAGACCAGCCGCACGATTGCGGTGGTGGGCATCTCGAACAGGAAGTTTCGTCCCAGCTACGGAGTCGCGGAATACCTGCAGACCGCCGGCTACCGCATGATCCCGGTGAATCCGGCCGAGACGGAAGTTTTGGGCGAGAAATGTTACGCGCGGCTCGAGGACATTCCGGAACGCGTCGATATCGTGGACATATTCCGGCGCTCGGAATTCGTGCCCGAAATCGTGGACGCGGCGATTCGCATCGGAGCGCGAGCGGTGTGGATGCAGGAAGGTGTGATGCATGCGGAGGCCGCGGAAAAAGCGCGCAGGGCTGGCCTGCTGGTGGTGATGGACACCTGCATTTTGAAAGAGCACATCAAGAGGTTTCGATTGCACTAAAGCGCGCCAGCCGTTCCTTGGCGCGCCGATCCGATTCAGCGCGCCATTACTCCAGAGAGAAAATCTTCAGGATGCGCTTACCCGGCTCGGTGACGGCGACCGAATTGCCGTCGGGCGCGATCTGGAAGGCGTGATACTCCAGATCGTGCAGAGCGGGCGAGAAGCTGTCGTCATGCAGTCCCACCCAGACCAGGTCGTTCGATTGTCCCTCCGGCCCTCGTTTCAACAACACACGGCGTTCGTTAGGACCGAACTGAAAAAATCCCAAACCGGCGTTGGCAAAAATTGGTTTGGAGGGACTGTTGACGTCGATCACTTCGATGGTGTCTCCATTTTGGAAAAAACCCACCTTGGCGCCGGACGGGGACACGACCAGCGAGCTGCGGTAGCTCGTTAGCTGCGCGAGCGGCGCGATGGTCTGGTGAAGCAGGTCGAGTTCGACGAGCGCGAGCCCTCCATACACGGTGATGTCTTCGCCGATGGCGAAAGCGCGATTGCGCGGCGCGTCCCATGCGACGGCCTGAAATTCGTGGCCCTCGAAAAGTTTCGTGGTGGCGCCGTCTGCGGGACGCATACGCATGATCTGCGCTCCGGATGTGTAGACGACACTCTGATCGTCGGCGAGCCATGCGGCGTTCGAGGCATTATCGATGAAGCCGGATTTCGAGCCGGTGACCTGAATTTGATGGCCCTCATCGTCGAATAGAGCAACAACGCTTCCTCCCAGAGAGGGTTTGGACGACGGCGGCTGGTAATCGTCATCGTCGTCATCATCGGACTGGTCGTCGCGCTTCTTTTTGTCCTTATGCTTTTTTGCTTCGAGCCGCTCTTCGAGCCTCGCGGGGATCGGCTCGATGGTCATATTCGCGGCAATGCGCTTGCCGTCGGGCGACCACGACAGGGAATTGACCGCGTATCCCACGATGGGCGGGGCGGGAAGGAATTTATCGGAGTCAACGATGCGGTTGATTTTGCCGTTGGCGGTGGAAGCGATGAAAATGTCGTCGCGATCGAGGATATATTTCTGGATGAACTTGCGGTGCGGGACGGCATACACAATGTTGTTTTGCGACGAGATATCGAAGGCGCTGATGTCCTGATTGATGATGGCCTTGGGAGCGTCCTGTGCCCGCAGGGTCGGGGAAAAGACTAGCGAAAATACCAGCGCGGCAATCGGAGCCAGCAGCGCGACGGATCGCAGCAGGCGCGCCGATACCTTGCCGGGATAGACGCTGCGTGCTGAAGTCACAGCCGCGCGCCCACGATCGTGCGGAGTGTCACCGCCCATCGGATTCTAGCGGCTTCCTCTGGATTCGGCGGATTTCTTCCAGGCGCTGCCGTATGCGCGCTTCGAAGCCCTGGTCGGTGGGTTTGTAATAGGTGCGTCCGGCGAGGCTCTCGGGAAGGCAAGTCATGTCGGTCACTTTTTCCGCTGCGTCATGCGCGTATTGATAGCCCTTGCCGTATCCGATGTGGCCCATGAGTCCGGTCACCGCATTCCTAAGATGCAGGGGAACCGGTTCCGCGATGGTTCGCTGCAAATCTTCCTGAACGGCGCCGTATCCGGTGTACAGCGCATTCGATTTCGGTGCGAGCGAAAGATAGACGGCGGCCTGCGCCAGCGCCAGATTACCCTCCGGCGGGCCGATGAACTCGAAGGCTTCTTTCGCGGCGATGGTGACGGCCAGCGCGCCCGGTTCGGCGAGTCCTATATCCTCGCTCGCCATGCGCACCATGCGGCGGGCCAGATGCAACGGATCTTCTCCGGATTCGAGCATGCGAGCCAGCCAATAGAGAGCGGCGTCCGGATCGGAATTGCGCACTGACTTGTGCAGCGCGGAGATGAGATTGAAATGCTCCTCGCCGGCTTTGTCGTAGGGTAGGAGCTTTTTCTGCAGCACGTCTTCCAGGCGCGCTTCGGAGAGAACGCGGCGGCCGTTAGAGTCCGGCTCGGTGCCGAGCACTAGAGCTTCGAGGGTGTTGTAGGCGGAGCGCGCGTCGCCATTGGCCAGCACGGCAACGCGTTCCAGAATCGCTGGGCTCGCCTCTACATGCTCGCTCCCGAGGCCACGGACGGGATCAACTAGCGCTTTCTGCAGCAGCGCGACGATCTGCTCCGTAGAAAGTGGGCGCAGCACGTAGACTTTCATGCGCGAGAGCAGCGGCGCGTTCATTTCGAACGACGGATTTTCGGTGGTGGCGCCGATTAGGAGAATGTTTCCGGCTTCGACGTGGGGAAGAAACGCGTCCTGCTGCGCGCGATTGAAGCGATGAACCTCGTCGACGAATACGATGGTGCGGCGGCCATAGCGGTGCGCAGCTTCGGCTTTGGCCATCGTATCCTTGATCTCTTTAATGCCGGAAAGCACGGCGCTGAACGGAACAAAATTCGATTTGGTCCGTTTGGCGATGATGCGCGCGAGGGTGGTCTTGCCGCAGCCGGGAGGGCCCCAGAACAGCATCGAGCCGAGCTCGTCGCGCTCGATCTGCACCCGCAGCGGCTTGCCGGGGCCAAGCAGCTCTTCCTGGCCGGCGAATTCGTCGAGCGTTTGCGGACGCATGCGATCGGCGAGCGGTCGCCCGGCGAGCGGATCTTCTTCCGGTTCGATGGCTTGAAATAGTCCCATTGGTTTGTGGCGCGCGGCTACTTGGCCCCAACGCGCACTTCCGATTGCCTCTGCTTGGCGGCCTCGTACAGCGCGATCGAGGCGGCCACTCCTGCATTCAGCGATTCTACATTCGCGCGGATGGGAATGGTGAGCACTGCGTCTGCGGCACGGATCACTTCCTGGGACAGCCCGGCGCCTTCGTTGCCGATGAAGATGGCTGCAGGCTCGCGCAGGTCGGCTTGCGCGCGGAAATCGGCCTGCCTGCTCGCGTCCGCGGAGGATGCCGAGCTGGTCGCGTAGATTTTCACCCGCGCCATGCGCAATTGCGCCAGCAGCACCGGTATCGCCATGCCGCGCAGCACCGGAAGGCGCAGCCCGGCGCCTGCTGACGCACGCAGGGCTTTCGGCGACCACGGATCGGCAGTACCGCGCGTGGTCGCCACTCCCGTAGCGCCGAATGCCTCGGCCGACCTCAGGATCGTGCCCACGTTGCCAGGGTCTTGAATTTCCGCCAGGACGACAGCCAGCGCCGGAGCTTCGCGCATTTCGCCCCCGCCCCGCAGCACGTCGTCAAGGCCCCAGTCGCGTTGGCGAAACAGCGCGGCCACACCCTGCGGCGCATCCGTTCCAGAGACGCTTTGGAAGAGTTTGTCCGTAGTGCGCAGGATGCGGGAACGCGAAATTCCGGCGTCCGTTTCACCGGCGGCGTGCAAGATCGACTCGGCATGCGCTTCCGCGGATTCGCTTACCAGCAGCGCTTCGGTTTCCAGACCCGAGCGTAGTGCGTCCTCAACCAGCTTGGGGCCCTCCACACCGATGGATTTGCCGCTTTCCGGGCCCGATCCACGCAGAGCGGCGCGGAAAAGCTTTAGCCATTTGTTGTCGCGACTCGTGATGATGCTCATCGGATGGGCGGGAAGCTTCTTGCAGTTGCACCGCAAGCCCTTTCGGAAGGCTATCAAATGGCCGCTGTTAGGTAAACCGCGCCGGGCTGACGAGAACCATTAGGCGACAGTTCACATAGATCCCGGTCTGGTAGTGGGTCAGTCTGAATCCAACGTTTCTGAGTTGCCAACTGCATAGTCAAGTGACCGTACCTTTCTCGGAACCGCAGGTCGCAGGCAAAGTTTCCGAGTTGACGACGCTATGTGCGCTCTCTTTAGTTCTCAGTTGGTTTCTCGATGTGTTCAATTACGATGACATCGGTGGGAGCTTTTGCCGATACGATGTCCAGCCCAAGCTGCTCGCGTAGCGCGATGAGAAACGGCGCGTCCGAAGGCTCGGCGGGCTTTGGCACTCCGGGAGATCTCGGCGTCCAATGCATCTTGAAGCTGTAACGGCCATGAAGACGGGTTTTGTCCACGAGCGGCCGGCTGTCGGTTCCTGGGAGAAGCGCAATGAGCCCAAGGAAGTCGCTCAAAGGGCAGGATTTCACGTCCAACCAGCGTCCCTTTTCTGGACCAAGGTCGCCTATTCGGCAAGGCTGGTCGTTGGTTTTATCTTCGGTGATCTTCGGGCCATCTTTGGCCACAACCGCCTCAAAAACCGGAAGCACCTTCGTCGCGTGCTTCACGCGCAGCTTGAACCGGTCGATCAGCAGTGCGCGAAGCATCAGCATCGCCTCGTTCAACCGTTGCGGAGTTGAGAGCTTCTTCCATTCGCCATTGACAATGGAATCGTTCACCTTGGCGTTGATCTGGTAGAAGTCGGTCCTGATCCACGCCGGGCCTCCCAAGACTTGTTCGGTGCTTAGGAACTCCGGCCGACTCCCGTTCTCGTCCATAGGGCCGTAGGCGTCCATAATCATCGCCATCACAATCGTGGTCGCGTTGAAATTTCCGTTATCCACATTTACATTTACGCCGTTCAGCGGCATGCCGGGCAAAAGACGGCCCGGCACCAGCTGTGTTTGCGATGTATCCGGTTTGATTGACGCGGTCTCAAACGACGGCAATCGCGCGTTGCTCGCTTCTACGCCCTGGGTTCGACCTTGTGACGCAAAACCCGTCATGCCCACGGCAAGCGGAATCGCAATCGCCACAGCCGCCGCTCCGCCCAGCAGCAATTTTCTCCCCGGTGTCAGCCGCTTGCCGACAGGCCGAGCCATGATGTGAACGACCCGCCTCTTCAGGTCTGCGCCGATGATTCCCGATACGCAAACGACCGGCGATTTGACGCAGTGCTCGCAGACATTAAGAATCGCATCCGCGTACTCGCGCGGTTCGCTGCCCAAGACCAGCACGGATTCATCGCAGGCACGCTCACGTTCCGCGATCAGCCTTGCTCCAATCCACCAAACCAGCGGATAGAACCAGAAGAGTGCTTCGACGATCATGTGGATCGCGGCCGTGAGGTTGTCGCGCCTTCGAACATGGCTTAGCTCATGCGCAAGAACCGCCTCCATCTGGGGGTGTGTAAGGGCTTTGAGAATGCCCTCAGGCAAAAGCACAGTTGGCCGAAGGAATCCGACCACGCCGGGTTCGAGCAGTCCTGGACAGGAACGAACCGCAATTGGGGCCGGAATGTCGATCGGCGTGCTGGAGCGGAGAGCGGCGCGGACGCGGCGCCAGGCGCGAAGTTGCGCGAGCGCCACGGCCACAAATCCGCACGCCCAAATGCCGAAAATCGCAATCGAAATCAAGTGGGTTGATTGCGGCGCCGCAGGCACGAGCGCGATGGCATTTGGAAAGGGTTGCGTGACCTGTGCAATAGTTGCCGAGACAGCCGGCGCGGCGATCTCCGTGGCAACCCTGTGGGATGCCAGCGTAGCCAGCAGGTCGTGACCGAGATCCATCAACAGCGCAAATGGAATCAGGAACTTGATCGAGGCGCTGAGCCAAACCCAGTAGCGCACCTGGGCTCGATTCTTGCGGAAGGCGAGCGTCAGGAGACCTGCCACAACCACGAAGACAGTTGACTGCCACAAATGGTTCGCGACCTCAGCGATCATTTCGAGTTACGCATCCTTTCTGCTTGTGTTCGAGATCAAGCTGCTTGATGGTCCTCTCCAACTCGCGAACGTCCTCGAGGGTAAGTTTCCCCGCTTCGGCTAATTGCGCCATCATGGGTTGAGCCCGCCCTCCAAAAAAGCTCAGAATCTCGTCGAGCAGTCGGTGGCGTGCCACGTCCCGGGGCACTATCGGTTCAAAAATATGAGCGTTGCTGATCTTCCGGACTCGGCGCACCGCCTTCTTACCCTCTAACCGGTACACGGTGGTCTGGATGGTGGTGTATGCAGGCCGAGGCTCCGGGAATGACTCCTGGATCTCTCGAATGGATGCCTTTCCATGCGTCCAGAGGACCTCCAGGATTTGAAGTTCGAGCTTGGTTAACTTTGGTCGGGGCATGCGCCTCCTACTATTCTGTTTCTAAGACTACTATTACATAGTAGCACGTCAAGCGAAATATTCCTTGGACTTCACGGTCACTCGGTCGTCCCCGTCCGGAATATCGGCTTTGCTTTCACGGATTACTAGCTCCTGGACGCTCTCGTTCACCGATTCCGCAGAGGACGATCCATACTCCAGCCGCGCGACGGTCTACCCGGAGACTGGCCCATTATCGAGAGGTTCTTGCTCTGCCGCGCAAGCTATGGTATTTTTTTCCCGAACACGGCTGAGTCCGCCGCGACCGAACATTTGCCTGTCGAAGTCCTCAAGATCTCGCCCGACGCCCCGGAGCGTCATGTAGTCGACTACGCCGCTAGCTTTATCAAGCGCGGCCGGGTGGTCGCAATCCCCACTGATACTTTCTATGGCCTCTCCGCCGATCCATTCAATTTGGCGGCGGTAGAGCGCGTATATCGGGTGAAGGGGCGCCCAGAAAGCCAGGCGCTGCCGATTTTGGTTAACTCGATGGAGCAGGCCGCCACATTGATCCGTGAAGTGCCGGATCCATTTTTGACGCTCGCGCACAAGTTCTGGCCGGGTGCTCTGACTTTAATCGTGGACGCCACCCACAAGCTGCCCTTGAAGGTCACGGGAAATACCGGGCGCGTCGCCGTGCGCTGGCCGAAGTCGGCGGTTGCCACGGCGCTCATCGAGTCCGCGGAAGGCCCGATTACGGGCACCAGCGCCAATCTCTCCGGCCACCCCTCGTGCAGCAACGCTCAGCAGATTGTTGACCAGCTCGATGGGCGGCTGCCCTTGATTCTCGATTGCGGCGATACCGGCGGGACCATGGCTTCAACGATCGTGCGCATCGACGGAAACGAATGGACCATCGCCCGCGAAGGCGCCATTTCAAACGACGAGATCGAAAAAGCTTTCAAATAGCGGCTTGCCGGCCGGAATTTACTTCAGTTCCACTTGATCCAGAAAATTGTAGTCGCCGCCGGGCGATAGATGCACATTGGTAACGCGCGCGCGGTGCACGCAGGTGTTGTCGATGTACCACAGGTCGATGTAGGGCTCGTCCTCCGCCACCATTTCCTGAATCTTCCAGATGAGGTCCTTGCGCTTGTCGCGGTCCATTTCCACGCGCTGCTGGTTGAGCAGGGAATCGAGATCCGGATTGACGTAATGCCCGCGATTCGCCCCCAGCGGTGGCATCCGCTGCGAATTGTAAACGTAATCGAAGATGTCCGGATCGTCGTTGGTGTATCCCGTCCAGCGCAGAGTGTAGAGCTGAAAGCTGCCGCGCGAAATGTCGGCGTAGAAAGTGCCGGGTTCAAGCGAGCGCAGGTCAAGCACCACGCCCACGCGGCTCCATTGATTGGCCAGCGCTTCGCCGAGCACGCGCGCGGATTCCTCCGTGGAGGTTTTCAGCGTAATGTGGAATCGCACCCCGTCCGAGCCGCGGCGAAAGCCTGCGGCATCCAGCAGGCGATTCGCTTCGGCCGTATCGTAGGAATATTTTTTCACATTCGGATCGTAGGCCCAGTTGCTCGGCGGCAGCAGGCTGCTCGCCGGACGCGCCATCCCCCGCAAAAGATAACGAATCAGCGATTGCCGGTCGGTGGCGTAGGCGAGCGCTTGCCTGACCTCGCGATGCGACAAGATCGGGTCGTTGAAATTGAACCCTATATAAGCGAGCTGCGTTCCCGGCTGCTCGTCCACCACGATTTCCGGCTCTTTCGCCAAACTCACGATCATATCCGGGCTGAGCGAGTCCACGCCTCCGATATCCGCCGTGCCCTTGCGAAGTTCCAGCGCGCGCACCACCGCTTCCGGTACCACGCGCATGCGCACGCGGCTGACGTTCGGAATCTCGCCGAAATAACCCGGATTGCGTTCGAGGACCACTTGCTCGTCCGTGGTCATGCTGACGAACTTGAACGGGCCGGTGCCGATCGGATCTTGCGCGACTCCCGCGCCGGAACCGTCCGGCACGATGCCGATGGCCAGGCGCGACAAGTTGAAAATGAACGACGCGTACGGCTCGCGAAGATGTATCACCACTGTGTCGGCATCGGGGGCGTCGACGGATTGCACCAGCTCAAACGCCCCGCGCTTGGGCGTCTGCACTTTGCCGGACATGATGGAATCGAGCGTGTATTTCACGTCGGCGGAAGTGAACGGTCGTCCATCGTGGAATTTCACGCCCTGGCGCAAATGGAAAATATAAGTCAGCGGATTGGGGGTCTCCCAGCTCTTCGCCAGGTCGGGAACAACGTCCATTTGCGCATCGCGCTGCACCAGGCCATCGAAGATCAGCCCGTCGATTTCTTCGGATTGTGCGTCGGTTCCGATTCGTGGGTCGAGGTTGGTGGGCATCGCTTCGATCAGGAAATTCAGCGTGCCCGGCTCGGCGGCGCTACCTGACTTTGCGCATCCCGAAAACAGGCTAGTGGTTGAAAATAGAAGCGCGAGCAATATCCCGCATGCGAACTGCTTTGCGGCCCGTTTCGGAGCGCGCGTCGATCGGGACCTTTGCATACCGCTCACTCGCGCGGCTCCGATCCATTCGCGTAAGCAATTTTTCCCAGCACTACCGGGCGCCGCGCGCCCGTGGCAGACGGAAGATTGTTGGCGCGGCGGTGATACGTCTCGTAAGCGAGGACGGCGAAGACAAACGCCTCTTTCGCCTCAATCGGCACGCTGAAACGGTCGGCGGAGACGATTTCAATTCCGGGAATCGCGGCGGCCAGCTGCGCGATCATCAAGGGATTGCGCGCGCCTCCTCCGGTGACGATCAGCTCGTCGATTTTCGCGCGCGGCGCGATGAATCGGCGAAACGCGTCGGCAATTGAAATGGACGTGAAGATCGTCGCGGTGCGCACCAGATCGGCGGGCGCGGCGCGGTGCTGATTGCCCCACGCCAGTACGCGTTGAACGTACTCTTGGCCAAATTGTTCGCGGCCTGCGGATTTCGGCGGTTTCTTGCGAAGGTACGAATCGCGCATCAAGCGCGTAACCAAAGCGGGAATCGTCCTGCCGCTCATGGCGAGGCGCGCATCGCGATCGAATTTTTCCCTGCCGCGCGTGATGCGATTCACCAGCGCGTCGACAATCATGTTCCCAGGCCCCGTATCGAACGCGAACACTTTTTCCGGTCGCGCATTGGCGGGAATCACCGTCACATTGGCGATGCCGCCGATGTTCAGAGCCACGCGGCCGCGTTCGGCATCGCGATAGAGCAGGTAATCGACGAACGGCACCAGCGGCGCCCCTTGCCCGCCCGCGGCCATGTCGGCGGGACGGAAATCGCCAACGGTGGTGATGCCGGTGCGCTGCGCGATAACGCTGATGTCGCCAATCTGCAGCGTCGATGGAGTCCGCAGGCGGCCTTTGAAAAGCACCGGCGCGCCCTGGTGAAAGATGGTCTGCCCGTGCGACCCGATCAGCGAAAAATTACGAGGCGCGACGCGCCATTTTTTGCAGGCCTCCAGCGCGGCGCGGGCGAATTGCTCGCCGAGCGCAAAATTCAATTCGCTTAAGTCAGCGGCGGTGGTCGCGGAGCCCTCGGCAGCCTGAAGAATCCGCTCGCGAATTGTTGCGGGAAACCTCACGTGATGATGCGCATCGAATCCCGCGCTCAAATGGGGCGGCGCACCTGAAATGTTCACAGCGGCCACATCGATGCCGTCGACGGAAGTGCCGGACATCATGCCCAGCACGCGCATTGGTTTGTCGGCTTTGCTCACGCGCAGGTGTCCACCGTTTTCTTCATTCCAGCTGTTTCTGCAAGGCGGCCAGCAGATTGAGCGCCTCGATCGGCGTGAGTGTGTTGAGGTCGGCATCGCGCAATGACCGCACCACCGACTGATCGAGCGCCGTAAAGCTAGCCTGCTCGGGTGCGGGTGGCGTCGCTCCAGGGGAAAGCTCCTTGGTGAGATTTTCTTCGCTGCGTTCGTGGCGGCGAAGAATTTCGCGCGCGCGCGCGATCACGTCGTTGGGCAATCCCGCCAGGCGCGCCACTTCGATTCCGTAACTTTTGTCCGCGCTGCCCGGCTCGACGCGGCGCAGAAAGACGATTTCATTACCCGTCTCTTGCACCGACACGTGAACATTCTTCACCCCGGGAAGCAGCTGCTCTAGCTCCGTGAGCTCGTGGTAATGCGTGGCAAAAAGCGTGCGAGGACGCGCTTGCGCGTGCAGCGCTTCGACAACGGCCCAGGCGATCGACAGGCCATCGAACGTAGCCGTGCCGCGGCCAACTTCATCGAGCAGCACCAGGCTGGCGGATGTCGCCGTGTTCAGAATCGCGGCCACTTCGCTCATCTCCACCAGGAACGTCGAGCGGCCGCGCGCCAAATTGTCGGAAGCACCGATGCGCGTGAAAATTCGATCGAGCAGCGGCAGTTTCGCCTCCGCCGCCGGCACGAACGACCCCATCTGCGCCATCACGCAGATCAGCGCCGTCTGGCGAAGATAGGTCGATTTGCCGCCCATGTTCGGTCCCGTGATCAGCAGCAGGAATTGAGACTCGTCGCTGAAGTAGAGGTCGTTGGGAACGAAGCGTTCTCCGAGCTCCTCGACCAGCTTTTCAATTACTGGATGGCGTCCGCCTGCCACCAGCAGATCTCCTCGCGCGCCGGTTTTTGCCGGGGCTTTCTCGGTGAAGGCTGGGCGCGTGTAATTCCGCGCAGCGGCCAGATGGGCGAAATTAATCAGAACGTCGATTTGCGCGATCGCCGCGGCGGTGCGGCGCAGCCGCGCCGCATCGCGGGCGATCGACTCGCGCATCTCGATATACAGGCGGCGCTCGATTTCGAGCACGCGTTCTTCGGCGGAGAGCACCTTGCGCTCGTGTTCCTTTAATTCCGCGGTGGTGTAGCGTTCGGCGTTCACCAAAGTCTGCTTGCGCTCGTAGTCCGCGGGTACCAGAGGCAAGTTCGGCTTGGACACTTCCATGTAATAACCGAACACTTGGTTATAGCGGATTTTCAGCGAACCGATTCCGGTGCGTTTGCGTTCGCGGTCTTCCATCGCAGCGATGATTTGCCTGCCGCTCTTCATCAAATCGCGTAGTTCGTCCAGTTCGGGGTCGAATCCGCGGCGAATCACGCCGGGTTCATTCAGCACGGCGGGAGGATCATCGGCGATGCCGCGACTGATTAGGTCGCGGACGTCGGCCAGCTCGTCCATCTGCTCGCGAATCAGCGCCAGGCGCGGTGTCGAAGCCCGCGCGGCATTTGCGGCCGCGGCACCTTGGGATGCGCCCGCAGTGGCCGCCGCAGCCATACACGCGGGCAGTAGCGAGCGGATCACCGGGATCTGCTCCAGCGTTTGCCGGAGCGCCAGCAAGTCGCGAGGCGTGGCGGTGCCGAGAGTGATCCGGCTCGTGAGGCGTTCCAAGTCGAGAATTGCCTCGAGCTGCTTGCGAATCTCCTCGCGGGCGATGGTTTGCGATTTCAGCGCGGCCACGGCATCGAGCCGCTCCTCGATTTCCTGCAGCGCGATTTCCGGGCGCAAGATCCAAGCGCGTAGCAGCCTTGCGCCCATCCCCGTGCAGGTTTCGTCGAGAGCCTTCAAAAGTGTTGCGGATTCGTCGTCGCCTGAGGACGGTTCGACCAGCTCCAAATTTCGCACGGTCACTTGATCGAGCAGCATCGCGTTTTGCTGGTCGTAGTAGGCGATGCGGTCGAGATGTTCAAGCCCCGCTCCTGCTGGACGCAAGCTCGGCTGCATCGCCGTGTCCTCAGGCCGCTGCGCTCCGATTGCGGAGGTTTCGCCAAGGTAGTGGACAATCGCGCCGGCTGCCGCGGTGGCCAGCGGATGGCCCGCGAGGCCGAAACCGTCGAGCGCGGCCACGCGAAATTGCTCTTCGAGCTTGCGAGTGGCATAGGTCGATTCGAAGACCCAGTCGTCCAAGCGGGTTTCAACGGCGTCCATTCCGTTCAGTTCCGCCGGCGCGGCTTCGGCAAAGAGTGTGGCAGGCCGGGGAAGCAAGATTTCGCGCGGCCGCAGGATATCGAGCTCGTCGCGCAGGCGCGCCTCGGCCTTTTCACCGCGAAACTCAGTGGCGCGGAATTCGCCGGTGGATAAATCGACGTAGGCGAGGCCTGCAGCCGGTTCGTGCGCGTCGCTGGCGCGGTCGGCGCGCCGGTTACCGTTCGAGCGGGCCACAGCAGCCAGGAAATTGTTTTCCTTCGGCTCTAGTAGGGATGCGCCGGTCGCCGTACCCGGCGTCAGCACGCGGATCACTTCACGGCGAACGATCTTTTTGCCCGGGCTGGGCACTTCCATCTGCTCGCAAATAGCAACTTTGTGGCCCGCGCGGATCAGCCGTGCGATGTAATTCTCCGCGGCATGATACGGCACGCCGCACATGGGCACCGCCTGGCCCTTCTCTTTATTGCGCGCCGTCAGCGTAATTTGCAGGACGCGCGAAGCGAGCACGGCATCGTCATAGAACAGCTCGTAGAAGTCGCCCAGGCGGAAGAGCAGCAGCGCCGTGGGATGCTGCTTCTTGACGGCGTGGTACTGCTGCATCAACGGTGTAGCTGGTTCGTTCATGGAACGCGCACAAACGGGGCGGCAGGGAATCGATTATGCTGGCTGCCGCGACACTTTGGCAACAGCGTTCGTATGTCGTGCGGCGAGAGAGAATACGCGGTGGTCTATACTCAGCGGATGCCATTGCGCGCGGGTCCCAAACGCGAGATCGAGATCAAGCTGCATGTGAACGATATTCGGGCCGTCACTAGCCGGCTTCAGCGGCTGGGAGCAGCGTCCGAGGGCGGGGTACACGAGCGGAATACGCTGTATGACACGCCCAAGGAGTATTTCCGCAGCACGGGGCGGCTGCTGAGGGTCCGAATCGACATGCCTGCAGCTTCCAATACGATGAAAGCCGGCCGAAACCGGGCTCTCGTCACCTTTAAAGCTCCCGCTCCGGCGCAATCGAAATCCCGATACAGCCAGTCCCGGTACAAAGAAAAGCTCGAAACCGAGACGGCAATCCAGCGGCCCGAGAGGTGGGACCACGCGCTCCGCTCGCTAGGTTTTCGCCCCGGCTTCGAATATGAGAAATACCGCTGCCCATTTCGCCTGCGTGGTCTTCACATCGACCTGGACGAGACGCCGGTCGGAGTCTTTCTGGAGCTGGAAGGCGCGCCGCAAGAAATCGACCGAGTGGCCAGGCAGCTTGGATACGGCCCGAGCGAGTACATTCGTGGCACCTATTGGGATTTGAATGCGGCCGATTGCAGACGGCGCGGGAAAATTCCGGGGAATATGCTGTTTCGAACGTGAAAATCCGCTTGCAAAGCAGTCTTTGCTTGACAAAAGCAGCATCTGCATTTACTAGTCAAAATGAGGGGACAAGCGCACTCAGCGTAATGAAGCGTTCGTCCAATTCGGATTCCGGAAGCGACCACCCTGGCGGTAGTGTTTTTCAGTTACTGCTCGGGGCTGGCGGCATCCCATGCGTTCTCGACCGCCGTTTTCGGCTGTCTGGTGGGGATCGAAGAGCGAGGCCCGGCCTGAAATAGGTTTGGGGCAGCGAATTTTCTGCCCGTGGCCGGATGCGTCGCCGGTCACGGGCTTTTTTTGTGTCCGGATTCACGGAAGTAGGGCCGTCGGGCGGGCCGCAGGTGGGTGGGCGGCGGATCCCGTTGCAAGCGGGATACGCCGTAAAGGAGCTAGCGATGCTTCATGCGACAGAAATTCTCGGGGCCGAAACGTACGATTCCTATGGCAATTTCGTCGGCCGGGTCAAGGAGATGTTCATCGTCCCGGCGGAACAGCCGAACCGGGTGTCGCGGATGATGCTCAGCCGCGGTAAATACCGGCCGCTGGTGGCGCGCTTCGACCAAATTGAATCGGTGGCGCCGGGGCGCGTGAAGCTCACCACCGACGAATCCGCGCTCGAGCTTTATCAGCCCAACGAGGCCTGGCTGGCGGTGGGAAAAGACCTGCTGGACCAGCAAATCATCGACACGAACGGCCGAAAAGTGGTCCGCGTGAATGACGTCGACTTGGCCGATCAGCGCACCAATGGAAACACCGAGCTGCGAATTCTGCAGGTAGACGTGGGCCTTCCCGCCGCCGTGCGGAGAATGTTGCAGGGCGTAGTGCCCCCGATGGCTATTCGCCGCATCCAATCCAAGCTGCCGCCGCGCAATATCCGCTGGGAATTCGTGAATTTGATCGAACCAGATCCGCTCCGGCGCGTCAAATTGCGGCTCTCCAGCGACAAACTGGCGAAACTCCATCCAGCCGACCTGGCCGATATCATGGAAGAGCTTTCGCCGGACGAGCGGCAGTCGATCATCGCTTCGCTGGATGAAGAAACGGCGGCGGAGACGCTGGCGGAGCTGGATAAGAGGCTGCAAACGCAGGTGGTCGAGAAGCTCGATCCCGAAAAGGCCGCGGACATCCTCGAGGAAATGAGCCCGGACGCAGCCGCCGACCTGATCCAGAACCTCGAGCCCGATACGTCCCGCGAAGTTCTAGGTGAGATGGAACACCGCGAAGCGCACGAAGTGGAAGAGCTTCTGCGCTTCGACGAAAACACTGCGGGCGGAATGATGACCACCGAAATTGTGGTGGTTGGCGAGGACGCCACACGCGGCGAGGTAGTCGACCACATTCGCTTCCACGAGATTCCGGCCGATCAGCTGGACAACATCGTCCTGATCAATCGCGATGCGCAGCTTGCCGGCACCGTTCCCATCGCCCATCTGCTGCTGGCCGATGGCGAGCAGAGGATGGTCGAGATCGCTACCGCGCCGCTGCTGTCCGTGAAGCCCGACGCCAACGAGCGCGAAGTTTTCGAGTTGTTCGACAAATATAATTTGCGGAGTTTGGTGGTCGTGAACGGCGAGAGTTGCCCGATCGGCGCGATCACCGTGGACGACGTGGTAAGCCGCATGCGTGCGAAGCTGTAAGCGCCGCCACAGCGGAGATTTTCCTGAAATGGGGTTAGGGGAAGGTTTTGAACACGTGGGGAACATGGACGGCGAATTTCTCTCGCCTGACGCAGCGCGGGAAAGAGTTTAGCCGCAAAACGCGGCCCTGGCGCAGGCGCATAGCCATTTTTCTCGCCGTCGTTGGCCCCGGGCTGATCACCTCCAACGTCGATAACGACGCCGGCGGCATCAGCACCTACACTTCTGCGGGCGCGCAGTTCGGCTACGCGCTGCTATGGTCCCTCATTCCCATGACTATCGCGCTGTACGTCAGCGAAGAGATGTGCGCGCGCATGGGCGTGGTTACTGGCAAGGGCCTCTCGGACCTGATTCGCGAAGAATTTGGCTTTCGGTCGACTTTTTTCGTCATGGTCGCCGCGCTTTTCGTGGATCTGGCCAACACCGTGGCGGAGTTTTCCGGCGTCGCCGAGGCTTCGCAGGTCCTGCACGTGAGCAAATACATTTCCGTGCCATTGGCCGCCATCGCCGTCTGGCTGCTGGTGGTTTACGGCACGTACCGCGGGGTGGAGAAGATCTTCCTGGTGGCCTGCGGCTTCTATGTTTCCTACATTCTGTCGTCGTTTTTCGCCAAGCCCGACTGGATGCTGGCGGCGCGCGAAACCGTCGTACCCAACATCCACCTGAGCGCGCCCTACATGCTGATGCTGATCGGTCTCATCGGCACCACCATTGCGCCCTGGCAGTTCTTTTATCTCCAGGCGGGATTCGTGGAAAAGCGCGTGGGGCCGCGTCAATACAAGCACGCGCGTACGGACGTCCTGGTGGGCAGCATTTCGTGCATGGTGATCGTGTTCTTCATCATTGTGGCTTGCGCCGCGACGTTGAACGCTCATGGGCTCACGAATATATCGAGCGCGGGCGAAGCAGCGCAGGCGCTGATCCCCTTGGCAGGGAAATGGGCGGGATGGCTTTTTGCGTTTGGGCTGCTGAACGCTTCTCTGTTCGCCGCTTCGATTCTCCCGCTCTCGACCGCTCACGTCATCTGCGAAGGGCTGGGGTTCGAGGCTGGCCTCGATCGCAAATTCAAGGAAGCTCCCACATTCTATTCGCTTTACACCATGCTGATCGTCGTCGGTGCGGGCATCATCCTCATTCCCAAGGCGCCGCTGTGGAAGATACTCATCTATTCGCAGGTCGCCAACGGCATCTGGCTGCCCGTGGTGCTCATTTTTATTTTGCTGCTGATCAACCGGCGCGATTTGATGGGCGAGCATACCAACTCATTGACCTTCAACATCATCGCTTGGGGCATGAGCATCATCATGATTGCCCTGACGTTCATTCTGGTCTACGCCGCAATCTTTAATCCCGCTGCCGCCGGGCTCTCCGGATAGAAACGCGCTCTCCGGATGTGCATTAAGTCGGCCCGATATCTCGTCAGGAAAAAGTCCCCTCGCCAGAAGACGGACACACCAAACTGGAGTTCGGCGCTCCCTGGAACCCTCGACGCTTGGCTTTCGGTGTCAGGGGCATGAGTACAGCTCGTCGATCGTCTGGTAGAGGTGCTGCACGTTCAGAGGTTTGGGGACGTAGCTGTCCATGCCGGCTGCGAGGCACCGCTCTTTGTCTCCGCTCAGCGCGTAGGCGGTCATGGCGATGATCGGCACGTGTCGCCCGCTGATCCGTTCATGGTCGCGAATGGCGATGGTAGCTTGCAGGCCATCCATCTCAGGCATCTGGATGTCCATCAAGATCACATCAAACGGCCGGCGAGAAACAGCATCCAGTACCGCTTTTCCGGTCTCAATGGTGTCCACCGTGTAGCCGCGCTTTTCCAGAAGCCGCACGGCGAGAGTTCGGTCGATGGCATTGTCTTCCGCCAGCAGAATTTTTAGTTGGCGGCGCGCTTCGCGCAAAGAATGGCGGGTGAGGAGTGTTGTACCGTCCGGCCCGGTGGAAAGCTGCCCCACGATTCGGCGAAGCGCGTCCAGCAAATCCGCGGGCGCAATCGGCTTGGGCAGGTAAGCTTTGATGCCGAGATCGCGGCATCGCGCGGCATCGCCTCGGAGCCCCGCGGAGGTCAGCAGCATCACCGCGGTAGTGGCGAGTTCCTCCTTGCTTTTGATTTTTTCGGCGAGGGCGAAGCCGTCCATGTCCGGCATACGCTCGCCGAGGATGGCGATCTCAAACGGCGCGCCCTCCATGCGCGCCTGTTCCAGCTCGGCCATGGCTTCTGCGCCACTCGAGGCCAGGGTCGGTCGCAGCTGCCAGCCCCGCAGCATATCGCCGAGGATGCGGCGGTTGGCGGCATTGTCGTCCGCCACCAACGCACGCACGCCCAGGAGTTGAGCCACGGACGCGGGGCGACCCGCATACGCATACGGGTTGGGCAGATCGAAGCGCGCATTGAAATGGAGGGAGCTTCCGCTGCCGGGTTGGATATCACTCCAGATTCGGCCGCCCATCAGTTCCACCAGCCGGGAAGATATAACAACGCCGAGTCGTGCGCCGTCGATCTTCGAATGACGATCGTCAGCAGGCGTGGCGGCGGATTCGGTAGCTTCCCGAAACAGGGGAATGTTTTCGGACGGGACGTGAATGCTGAATCGCAGCACCGCTTCGTCCCCAGTCTCCATTTCTGTTTCCACGGAGATCGCGATTTCTCCCGACGCGGTGCATTCCATCGCCATCTGAACCAGATTGACGATCACTTGGCGCAGCCGCGTAGGGTCGCCACGCACGGCCTCTGGAACTCCGCGGAAAAACTTCGAAGAGAAGTGAATCTGCTTGTCGCGCGCGGCAGGCGAAAAAGACCGAAGGATCGATTCGATGGCGGCCGGCAAGTTGAAATCGATGTGCTCGAACTCCAGAATGCCGCCCTCCATTTTGGCGAAATCGAGGATATCGTTGAATAGAGATAGCAACAGGCGCGCGGAGGACTTGACCATGGCCAGGTTTTCACGCTGTTCGGGCGTAAGGCCGGTTTCCAGGGTCAACTCGGTCATGCCGATCACTCCGTTTATGGGCGTGCGAATCTCGTGGCTCATCCCGGCTAGAAACTCCGCCTTGGTGCGGCAGGCTTGTTCCGCTTTTTCCCGCGCCACACTGAGCTCGGCTTCGGCGCGCTTGCGATCGGTGATGTCGACCGCCACCATGCCGATTAGAATTTGACCCTCAGGCCCCGTCAGTGGAAACCGAAGTGAGAGCCAATAATGCTCGGCGCCGTCCGGCGTGGGAATCATCTCCTCGAATTCCATGGGCCGAAGGAGACGCAGCACCTCGATTTCATGGCTGCGGATGAGAGCCTGTATCTCGGAGGGCAGCCAAGTCGGCTCCACCGGCTCTTCCAGATCATCCAGTCTGAGTTGGAATGCCTTGGCCATCGGCTCGTTGAAGTAGAGATAGCGTCCGGAGTCGTCCTTGATCGCCGCGATGGCCGGAAGGTTGTTCATGAAGATCCGGTGGCGTGCCTCAATTTCTTTGCGCTGCTTTTGCGACCGCTGGACCTCATCGATCATCACGTGCACCGCGTTTCCGAGCATGGCCAATTCGTCCCGCCCGGAACGAACACTCAGATTATTTCGATTCAGACCGACGGCCATTCCCTCAACACTCGCGTTTAGCGCCGCCAGGCGCGACGCCATCGATCGTTCCAGTAGCAGTTGAACGATCCCTCCGATTCCGACCCCGGCGAAAAGCAGCCCGACGGCAAAGTCCAGGCGGATGGCTCCCGTTTCCGCGGCGGCGAATCGGCTCACCAGCAGAAAACGCGAGGAGATGTAAAACACGCCAACGAATGCTGCGAACGTGACCGCCCGGACGAATATATTTTTGCGTCCCACCGGAAAGCTCACCAAAGCTCACCTCTTCCATAGACCTGCAACACCCGCCGCTGCCATGCCTTCACGCGAGAAGTTCCGTTGCGGCACATCAAGCGCGGTGAATCACCAACTGGCTTGAACCACCCACGCAAAACGAGGTTCTAAAGAGTCGCTCTGAAGGCCCGAGAACTTTGTGGTTCATGGCTTACGAGTCTGTCTGAGAACGTTGGTTTTCGTTACGGCACGGCTTTAGCCGTGCCCGTAAGCGACCTCACATCAACACGCCTTTAGCCACTGAGGTTGCCGAGTTCCTGTTATCACTCAGACTCAAAACCCCTCACATCGAATCGGCCTTCGCCGCAAAAAGTTGCGTGCTCAACACTCATCGGGATTCCGTCTGCCGCTACCCGGTTCCCAACTCAAGGCGTGCCGTACCGAAACAGAGAAGCTGTCTGAACCCCGCGCCAGATGTTACTGTGTCCTGCGACCAGATTGCTGAATCCGAGGAGGCGCGTGCGATGCCGGGGAAGCCGTTCGAAGGGCAGGTTGCGGTAGTCACAGGCGCGGCCAAACGGATCGGACGCAGTATCGCCCTGCGTTTGTCCGCCGAAGGCGCCTCCGTGGTCGTGAACTATGCAACTTCCAAAAAAGAGGCAGAAGCCGTGGTTTCGGAAATCACTTCCGCCGGCGGCCGCGCCTTTGCAATTCAGGCGGACGTAACGCAGCGCGCCGAGGTTCGCAAGCTGGTCTCCGCGACGCAGCGCGAGTTCGGGCGCATCGACATTCTGGTGAACAACGTGGGCGTCTTTTTCCCCGCGAATTTCTTGGAACTTACAGATGAACAGTGGGACCGCGTGATGAACACCAATTTGAGGTCGCAGTTTCTTTGCTGTCAGGAAGTCGCGCCGTTGATGAAACGGCAAGGCCGCGGGCGCATCATCAATCTAGCCTCGCTGGGCGGTCTGCTGGCGTGGCCCAGCTACACGCACTACTGCGTTTCCAAGGCCGGCAGCATCCAGCTGACGCGATGCCTCGCCCGCGCCCTCGCACCGGAGATTTTGGTGAATGCCATTGCGCCCGGAACCATCCAGTTTCCCGGAGAACTCCCGGACGAAGAGTACATCCGGCGCGTGCCGCTCCACCGCACTGGGACCGGCGACGACATCGCCGACGCCGTCGTTTATTTGGCGGCTGCCGATTTTGTCACCGGACAGATCATGGTCGTCGACGGCGGCCGGACGTTGGTTTAATCAACGAGCCCGTCCAGCAGCTACGCTTCCGAAATCGGCTTGCGGGAAAATTCCACTTGCAAATTGCCGTTTCTCGAATAGGCTAAGCCGCGAACGGCGCAGAGGACAAGCTTAAGAGAGAGAAGGAGGACGTGTGGCGGATTCGGCGGCAACTGGCGGCTTAGTTTCACTACCGGGAACTGAGCGGCCACGCACAGAGCGGCGCGACGCTTGGTGGACTGAAAACCTCCCTTTCGTGGTCGTCATGACCATTTTTGCCGCGTACACCACATGGCGCGCTTTCGAGGGGCGCTTTTATTGGACGGATCCGTACCTTTCTCCCTTTTATTCTCCGCTGATCGATCCCGAGCATCACATCTGGCCGTGGTCGCCGGCCATTTTGATTTTGTGGGGGCCTCTCGGCTTCCGCATGACGTGCTACTACTATCGCAAGGCTTATTACCGCGGATTTTTCGCCGACCCGCCTGCTTGCGCGGTGGGCGAGAAGGGGCACGCGAACTACTGCGGCGAAACCGCGTTTCCCTTCATCCTGCAGAACGTTCATCGCTATTTCTTCGTCGTCGCCGTGGTGTTTGTCGGGTTTCTTTGGTACGACGCGATTCGCGCCTTCTTCTTTCCAAACGGCATCGGCGTGGGCGTCGGTACGCTCATCATGCTCGCCAACATCATCCTGCTCACTACCTACACGTTTTCGTGCCATTCGCTTCGTCATCTCATCGGCGGCAAACTCGACTGTTTTTCCTGCAGCGCGTCGGGCCTAACGCGTTACAAAGGCTGGCTGGGCGTTACGCGCCTCAACGAACACCACATGTTTTGGGCCTGGGTGAGCATGATTTCCGTGGGACTCACGGACCTCTATATTCGCCTGGTTGCTTCGGGAATGATCAAGGATCATCGACTTCTGTGACCGCCCCAACGGAAGCAAAATACGAAAATCACGAATACGACGTGCTGATCATCGGCGCCGGTGGCGCGGGCCTTCGCGCGGCCATCGAGGCTTTGGCGCATGGCGCTCGCGTGGCAGTCGTCTGCAAGTCGCTGCTTGGCAAGGCCCACACGGTGATGGCGGAGGGCGGCCTCGCCGCTGCCATGGCCAACGTGGACCACGCGGACGATTGGCGTACTCATTTTCGCGACACCATGCGCGGCGGAAAGCTGCTCAACAACTGGCGCATGGCCCAATTGCACGCGCAGGAAGCGCCCGACCGCGTCCGCGAACTCGAGCAATGGGGCGCCCTTTTCGACCGCACCGACAGCGGTGACATCTTGCAGCGCGCCTTCGGCGGCCACACCTACAAGCGCCTTTGCCACGTGGGCGACCGCACCGGTCTGGAGATGATCCGCACTCTGCAGGATCGCGGCGTGCAGTTGGGATTCGATGTTTTCATGGAGTGCACGATCACCCGGCTGCTGAAAGATGGCGACCGCGTGGCCGGCGCGTTCGGCTACTGGCGCGAATCAGGGCGCTTCGTCACCTTCCAGGCCAAGTCGATCGTGATTTCGACGGGCGGCATCGGCAAGTGCTGGAAGATCACCTCGAACTCCTGGGAATGCACCGGCGATGGAATGGCCCTGGCCTATCGCGCTGGCGCGGAACTTCTGGACATGGAATTCGTGCAGTTCCATCCCACTGGAATGGTTTGGCCGCCGGGTGTGCAGGGAATTTTGGTTACCGAAGCGGTCCGCGGCGAGGGCGGCATCCTGCGCAATAAGAACGGCGAGCGCTTCATGGAGAAGTACGACCCTAAGCGCATGGAGCTGTCCACGCGCGATATCGTGGCGCGTTCCATCTATACCGAAGTCCGCGAAGGTCGTGGGAGCCCGCACGGTGGGGCTTTCCTCGACATCTCGCAAAAGCCTGCAGAATACGTGAAACGCAAGTTGCCCAGCATGTATCACCAGTTCAAGGAACTGGCCGATGTAGACATCACCAAAGGTCCCATGGAAGTCGGTCCGACGTGCCACTACGTGATGGGCGGAATTCGCGTCGAGGCTGAAACCGGGCAATCGTCGATCACCGGCCTCTTCGCCGCGGGCGAAGCGGCAGCCGGGTTGCATGGAGCTAACCGGCTCGGCGGCAATTCGCTTTCCGACCTCTTGGTCTTCGGCCGTCGAGCTGGGCTCGCCGCCGCCGAGCACGCCAGCAAAGTTTCAGCGCCAGCGCTCGATCAAGCGCAAATCGACGATGCTCAGCGTGAAATTCTGGAGCCATTCGAGCGTACCGAAGGCGACACACCCTATCAAATTCATCACGATTTGCAGGAAACCATGCAACACCTGGTTGGCATCTTTCGAAACGAAGAAGATTTGAGGAAAGCTCTCTTGGAACTCGAAAAGTTGAAAGAACGTGCCCAGCACATGCGCGTCGAGGGTTCGCGCCTCTACAATTCCGGCTGGCACCTCTCGCAGGACGTGCGCAATATGCTGATCGTCTCGGAGGCCTGCACCCACGCGGCCTTGGCGCGCAAGGAAAGCCGCGGCGCGCACAGCCGCCTGGATTATCCGAAGACCGAAGACGCGTGGGGACAGAAAAATCATGTTATCGTGAGCCGGCGCGGAGCCATGACTTTGTTCGAAGTGCCCAGGCCCGAAATTCCGGATGATCTGAAACAGCTGCTTTCCGAAAGCTAAGCGGCCAATCCGGGTCCTCTTGCATCGAACTGGCAAGCCGGGAAGTTTACCGAGGGAGGCGTCACGCGTGGCCGAAGCGACGATGCGAATATTCCGTGGCGACCGCCAAGGCGGCAAACACGTCGATTATCAAGTGCCGCTCGTCCCGGGCATGGTCGTCCTGGACGCCGTCCACTCGGCGCAGGCGCATCAGGCGCCGGATTTGGCCGTGCGCTGGAACTGCAAGGCAGGTAAGTGCGGATCGTGCTCGGCTGAGGTGAACGGCAGGCCGCGCCTGATGTGCAAGACGCGCTTGGACGCTTTGCCGCTCGATCAGCCGGTAACTGTCAGCCCGCTGAAGACTTTTCCTCTGATTAAAGATCTGGTCACCGACGTTTCCTGGAACTACCGGGTCAACAAAACCATTCCCCCCTTCCAGCCCCGGCCCGGCGTGGAATGGAAGATGTTCCAGCGGGATGTGGACCGCGTCCAAGAGTTCCGCAAGTGCATCGAATGTTTTCTCTGCCAGAATGTCTGCCATGTGCTTCGCGATCATGGCAAGAAGGACGATTTTGGCGGGCCGCGCTTTTTCGTGCGCGTCGCGGGTCTCGAAATGCACCCGCTGGATGGAGTGGACCGTACGCAGCTGCTCAAGAAGTCGCTGGGCATCGGTTTTTGCAATATCACGAAATGTTGTACCGAGGTTTGTCCCGAGGAGATTCACATCACCGACAACGCCATCATTCCCCTCAAAGAGCGCGTAGTCGACGAGTTCTACGATCCGCTGGCCAAGCTGTGGAAAAAGATGTTCGGCGCCAAGAAGGTCGCGGTTGAATGAAGAGATAGCAATGGATTACAAACTGAAATCCATTTCCAAGGCCGGGATTCCGGAAGCGGCGTCGAAAGCCGAACTGTACCGGTATCTGAATGATCCCGAGGAATCGGAATCGATCTGCCGCGACATTCTGGCGCTCGACCCCGAGAACCAGCAGGCGCTGCGCTTGCTCGGGCTGGCGATTTCAGACCAGTTCCTCGGAGTCGGCACCGACCGTTTCCGGGAGGCGAAAGATTCTTTCGAGAAGCTGTCAGATCAATACGAGCGCTTGTACCATGTCGGCTTGCTGTTCGAGCGCCGCGCCAAGGCCCAAATTCAGGCTGGCCAGCCTCCGCACACGCTGCTTCCGCTGCTCGAACAGGCTATGGCTCGCTATGCCGAGGCGGAAGCCATACGGCCCCAGGCCAACGACGATGCCATATTGCGCTGGAATCGCTGCGTGCGTTTGCTGGAGATTCTGAAGAGCCGCCTCGAGGAAGGCTTGGTCTCCTTCGACGTGCACGACGCGCCGCCGATTTAGCTGCGCAACCGGGTCTCGGCTCGATTCGCCTTTCGCTTCCTCGAATGCCTACAGTTTCAGCTCTCCATGCGTAAGCCGCTCGATCAATCCTTGATCGGCTGCCAGGAATTCCAGTCCGCCCAAACGTTCGGCCGCGCGCCATTCGATCCGCTCAAAGACGCGATTTTCCACCTCGTGGGCCGCCACTTTCGCTGCGAAAAACACTACTTCGACCGGTTCCTGCATTTCCGAATATTGATGCCGCGCGCGATACAGTTCGGCGCCGACTATAGAGGAAACGTTTAATTCCTCGCGCAATTCGCGCTCCAGCGCCACCTCCAGAGATTCTCCCGGCTTTACTTTGCCGCCCGGAAACTCCCACAGCAGCTCAAACGCGCCGCCGCGCCGCCGCTGGCACACCAGCAGCTTGCCCTCGCACTCGATCAGCGCCGCTACAACGAGCATTTTGGGAAATCCACTCTCCATTCGGCTTGAAGCTTGGCCGCAAAGAAAAACGCGCCGGAGAGCATCTGCACTCTCCGGCGCGCCCTTGCGGTAACGAATGAACTACTGAGAGACCGACTCGACCCTGTGCAACGCCGGCCGGGGTTCCTGCCAGATGATGCGAACATCCGGTGCGCTGTTGGGGTAGAACTGCGTCGATTTCTTCCCTGACGGCAAAAGGACGATATCGACGCGGCGGTTGTAGGCCAGCCAATCCGCGTTCGCCCGGTGAGCCATGAACTTCGGCTGTGGCGCCGGATTGCTGGATTCCAGTGTTTTGACCTCGCTCCTGGGCAGCGGACGCTGCTTGCCGTACGCCGCTGTTTCGATCGCGTCGCCTGAAATTCCCTGGTCGACCAGGAACTGCTTCACCCGCTCGACGCGTCGTTCGCTAAGGTCCTGGTTGTACCGCACCGGCCCGCGAATATCGGCGTACGCTTCGATCGAGAGTTTGGCGTCCGGATCGTATTCCAGATACTTCTTGAATCCGGTCGCGAGTGTCGCCAACTCATCCTGCTGGCTCTTCACCAATCCAACTTGCTCGTGACCCCGGGTTGGATAGGCCGTCGGATAAAAGATACTTTGCAGCGTGACCTGCGGGATCGGTTCGATTTCGCCAACGATGTGGACTGGCGCCGTTTCGGTAGCCGAGCCACCGCAGACGTTGGACGCGTCCAGAGTGTAGTTCTTGGTTTCGTCGATTGTGCGCGCGGGCTGCCCTTCAGGAACTTCCGAAGTGTCAGCCGGAGCCGGTTGCACGCTCTCGCTACCGCTGGGGTCCACAGTCTTGCCGTCAACGGTAATTGTAGAGGCATTCGAAGTCTGCCAGGTCAGCGTGGTCGAATCCTGCTGCACCACTTTATCCCCGATCTTGTGGTAGTGAACCTCGGTCGGGTTCGCGCTGATGCTCGCGTCGACTTTGGTATTCACATCCACGTCGCTGCTACCACTGTACGTTCCGCCCGGCCCCTTGGCCGTGAAATCATACGTGGTGGTGGCATGCGGGCTCACCGACTGGGAACCGCTGGGTTGCACGGTTCCTACTCCGCCGCTGATGTCCGTATCCACTGCATCCGCGCTCTGCCATGTCAGCGTCGAGGACTGCCCGCAATTGATGTTCGTCGGCGAGGCGCTAAAGCTCCCCGTTACCGGCGCAACGGCTACCTGCGCGCTGGCAACACCGGCCTTGAATCGCGGCACGTCCTTAATCTTCTCGCCACGCTTCCATGCCTCCGTCTTCTGCTTTCCGCCGTTTATGTCAACCACGGTCTTCTTGTTGGCTTCGACCTTGACGTCGCCGGACCACAGCGTTTTGCCCAGCAGCGTCACCGTAATGTGATGAGTCCCCGGCGGGAGCAGCAAATTCTGATGCCAGATAAAGTCGTTGTTAAACTCGTCGACGTGCCCGACAAAATACGCCGGGTTGTCCCCGTTCGAGAGAACGGCAGCGCGGGGATTGCCGTTAAAAATCACCAGCCCGAATGGCCCCGAGACTTTGCCCCCCTCCGGCTCCAATTTCACATCGAGTGGCGTGGCCTTGCCGGCTGTGATATCCACGTCCTGGGTCGACGGTTTAAACCCATAATTCACTACTTCGACCGTATGCTTTCCCGGGCTAAGCGTGAACGAATGAGTGCCTTGCTTCATCGCGTTGCCGTCAATAAAGACGTCTGCCTGTTTCGGAGAAACCTTGATTTTCAGCTTCCCATCCCCACCCTTCGCGAAGCCGGCGCCCACTGCAAGCGCAACGGCAAACACGATAGTGACGATGTATCCCAATCGTCGCATCTGCGTTCTCCTGAATTTATCTCTGTAGGCCAGATTTGGTGTTAGCCCTCTCGCGCCCTTACGAGAGAGCATGGGCTCGGGAAATTCAAAAGTAACCCGTAACCCTACTCCTGTCAATCAGATTCAGAACAAAGGCGAAAGGTTGTGATTATTTTTCTCAGCTTTCGCTCTGCGATTTGCTCGGGCGCCAGCGTGCCTTATACTCCTCCGGTGTTCACCGACGCCCTGCTCGACCACTTTCGTAATCCCCGCAACGTGGGCGACCTTCCCGCCGCCACCGCCACGGTCGAAGTCACCAACCCCATCTGCGGCGACGTGCTGCGCCTGAGCGCGCGCATGGAAGGTGGGCGGATCGCCGAGGCGAAATTCAAGGCCCAAGGCTGTACAGCCGCGATTGCATCGAGTTCAGTACTCACAGACCTGCTGATTGGCAAATCGCCCGCGGAGGCCCTTGCGATGCCGCCCGAGGCGATTTCGCAGGCTCTCGGCGGCTTGCCGCCGGCCACCTTTCACGCCGCGCAGCTCTGCGCCGATGCGGTAGCAGCTCTGGTTCGCAAATTGTGCTGAGCCTTCTCAAAGCGATCTGCCGCCGTTTCCTTTGTCCTCGCCATAAGAATTGTCATCCCGAAAAAGGCCGCTCTTCGGCCGATGAGGGATCTGCTTGCGCCTTTGAATTTCCAGCGTGGCCGCTTCCACCCACAACTCACTTCGCTTCCATGGCGCGCCGCAGCGTCTCTGGATCGTTCAAATTTAAGACCACGCCTTCCTCGTCCGTCGCGATTTCCAATACCTCCGTGGCGTGCGCCCAAACCACTTGCCTCGCGCCCACTTCCGGCGAAGCATCGAGAATCTCGGCATAAAGTGACGCCGCAAAAATCAACGGATGCCCGCGCTTGCCGCGATAGTTCGGCAGCACGATCGGCATGCCGCCCGAGTCGAACGCCTCGATCAGCCGCGCTACGAGCTCAGCCGACACCAGCGGATGATCCACGGGGCAGAGCAGCAATCCTGCAGTCTGGTTCGCGGGCAAGCTGCGCACCGCCGCTTGAATCGACGACAACTGCCCGCGCTGCCACTCCTGATTGATCGCCACCGCCGCATCGCCCAAATGCAGCTGCGATCGAATCTCGTCGGCGCGCGCGCCCAACACCACGCGCCTGATCCCAACGCGCGGATGCCCGGTCACTTCCAGCAGATATTCGGAGAAGTTTTTTCCGCGGTAGGGAAGCAGCGCCTTCGGAGAGCCCATCCGCCGCGATTCGCCGGCGGCCAGAATCGCGGCCGCCAAGGGCAGCCGAGCCTCAGCGAACGGCTCGTTGGGTAGGTCGGCACCCTCACGCATTGTCATCCTGAACGAAGCGAAGGATTTCTCTTCCAGGCGCTGCGGGGGGTAAACGCCGAGAGGTTTTTAGCATCGCGCGGACGTTCAGGATTGCGGAACCGCCGCGGCGTGCGCAAGCTGCACCGCCTTGTGCGGCACATTTTTTGCGTTGCGCCGCGCGGCGATCAGCTCCGCGGTTATGCTAACCGCGATCTCTTCGGGAGAGAGCGCACCGATATCGAGCCCCACCGGCGCATTGACGCGCTCAAATTCCAGCTCCGAGTAGCCCTCTTTTTCGAGCGCTTTATATACGGAGATCACTTTGCGCTTGCTGCCGATCATGCCGATGTAGCGCGCCGGCGTGCGCACCGCCCAGGCCAGCACGCGCATATCGTCCTTGTGCCCGCGCGTGACGATCAGCAGATAGCTCGACGCGTTCGGCTTCACCTGCTCGAACGCATCCTCATATGAAGTGTGGATCGCGCTCGCCATGGGAAATCGTTCCGCATTGGCGAACGCAGCGCGGTCGTCAATCACGCCAATCCCGAATCCCGCCGTTCCCGCCGACCGCGCCACCGCCAGCGAAATGTGCCCGCCGCCGAAAATATAGAGCATCGGCTGCGGCAGCAGCGGCTCGACGAAAATCTCCAGCGTCCCGCCGCAAATCAGCCCCACGTCGTAGCCCGCGTCATGATTCAGATTGAAGGTCATCTTGCGCGGCTGCTCCACCTGCATCACTTCCTTGGCCGCCGCCCACACTTCCGCTTCCACGCATCCGCCGCCAATCGTCCCGGCCACCGAGCCGTCCTCGCGCACCAGCATTCGCGAGCTTTCGTAGCTCGGAATCGATCCGTTGGTATGCACAATGGTCGCCAGCGCCCCGCGCTCGCCCGCCTTGCGCATCCGCACAATCTCTTCGAATAAATCCAGGGTCATCGGAATCTCAGCAAAAGCCTACTTCCGCCGCCCCGCAGTGTCAATCGCATCACGTCGGGTTGTGCCACCACTCCCGCTCTCTCGCACTCAATTCCGTCTCCTCTAATTGTGTCACGTTTCGCGTAGCAGCGCCGCCGTCCCGCCTGCGTTCTCGATTTTTCAGCCTCCGCGAATTGTTGTCAGCGTCGCGCCCGCCTCCGCCCCGCCATCACCTACGCGCGAGCTCCACGACAGTAGCGCTGGCGTCCCCCCGGCGTATTTGCCTTTGCGTCTCTACCCCTCCGCCGCCGATCTCGCAACGATTCGTCTGCAAGTCGTCGTTTTCCTATTCCGCCCGAACTGACCGCCCCACCCACGGCCAATCCCGCAAGCAACGTTTTGTAGCGCTGGCGTCCCGCCGGCGTTCTTGCCTTTGCGTCTCCGCCGCTTCGCTGCCGATCTCGCTACGATTCGTCCGCACCCGGCGCCCGAACCGAACATCCCACCCACGGCCAGTCTCTTAAGCCCGCTTTTTCCGGATTCGCCAAGACATATCGCACGATTCGCTCGAACTCCTCGAGTTGGTTGCGTGAAAAGATCGTCGTAAAGGCAATCGTGTTAAACTCCGCCCGTATCAAGAGAAAGGAAACTGATGCCGGACGAGAAACCGAACCTGGCATTCGGCTCCCTCGCCGATCTACTCGGCGATTTGCCCACTCCCCCCACTGCGCAGCGCAACGCGTTCGAGCAATACGTCATCCGTGACCGCGTCTACAGAGACTCTGAAATCAGCTTGGACGGCTACAGATTCGTGAATTGTGCGTTCATAAATTGTACCCTTCGAACGTCCAAGGGCAGCTTCCACATGGATCGGTGTTTTATCCACCTGTGCACCGTATTACCAAGAGGAAACGCCGCGCGAATCATCGCCCTAACCGCCGTATTTGTCGGAACGTGGGCTGAATTGCCACCCGGATTGAGTCCGAAGATAGAACCAGACGGGAGTATCACGATTCCGTGAAGATCGCATGGTTCAAGTCGATTCAGGCACGCCTCTCGGCGAAGATTGAAGGACGCAACGTCATCATAGCAATTGCGATTGTATTTTGCGGGTTCGGACTTTGGATATTCATTGAGAGTTACAACCAGCACCCGGCATTCTCTATCGTTTTCTGCTCAATCCTAATGCTTTTGTCCGGATCAACGATATTCGTGGGTCTACTGGCCCAGCCGAGAGCCTCCGACATTACGAATAAGTATTTTATGCATCTGTTTGAGAATGATCTCCTACTCGGAGGAGGTTTCCAGGCACCGTCCGAAATCATCGACTTTCTGAAGGCAGCGCACGAAATTCGCGAATTGCCACCGCCCTCAGGAATCGTGAAGGGCTCCGCGAGTAATGAGGCTGATCATCAACGGATTGATAAACTTGAGGCGGCGCGTATGGCACTGGAAGATAAGCTCGGGGTAGAAGAAATGCTCGGCCGCGAAACGCAACAAATTCTTACGGGCATTAAAATCAAACAGCGGTTATCGGGTCTTACCCCTTCCGACAGCAGTTCCCGTCGGGAATCCGAAGGTGAGAGCAAAGAGAATGCCACCTGATCCCGTCGTTCCAGCTGGGGCACTTCCGCCGCGCTCTGCCGAAAACACAGAATCCGCCGAGGCCGAGAGCTTTGCATTTGTCTTGAATGTCGCTCGATTAGCCGACGCGTCCAGCTATTCTCTGCCTGTGGGCCACCAACTCCGACGTGCGACGCATGACGAAATAGTGCAAATCAAGGAAACGATGAGGAGTTTGGGACCCAGGCCCAATTTTGTCTACGAGAGGATGTGGGAGGTCCATTGGCCTCCGAGGGGCAACTGGGATCCGCTGCCCGAGGAAGATTGGCACTACTTCGTAATCGCTTTCAGAGACACCAACCATACTATGGTGGAGCTCGAACGCGTTTTTGACATGTGCAGGAGCGAAATTGAGTTGGGATTTACGGTTGTCAACGTACCGGGAGGGGGGCAAGGCACAATGTTGAATACCGGGCGCCTATTTCATGTCCTGGAAGACGCCACGCACAACCCATCCTTACTTTATCGAATTGTCCGAAAGCGACATCGCGGAGCTGTTGGCCCTTTACGCCCAACTCAAGGCATCCGACGGTCAGTTGTTGAACGTGAGACTGCTGGCCGCACAGTTGGGCCAGCTTAAGGGACTCCCGCACGGCTCCGTCCTGCGTTTCCTCGGATACTTTGCGATCCTAGAGTCTTTATTGACGCATGTTCCGAAGCCCTCAGACCCTTATGACTCCATAACCAGACAGGTGAAAAAGAAATTGACGCTCCTCAGTCGCCGGTTTTCGCACCCTCTGGATTATTCCCCATTTGGCGACACGCCCCCTGAGACTGTCTGGACGAAAATGTACAACTATCGAAGTCTGATAGCTCATGGTGTGTCGCCCGGGTTCGAGGGAGATTTACAGCTTCTCCGAAACGCCGATACCGCACTGGCACTTATTAAAGATTCCGTGAAAGCCATTCTTCGCCAGGCCTTGTCAGAACCACAACTGCTGATTGATCTCAAAGATTGTTAGAGTCTGATTCGGACATCGCTTGGGTGCGGCCGTCTTCACGCTCAATCGCAAAAGCGGACCAGAGGGAATATATCGCAACTGTTCATGTGACATTGCATGGAAAAAAATAGCCCACAGGGATTCCTAACTCATCCACCGGGCATGATCGATTTCGTTTAACTCATCGGCACGCTTCTATGGCTGAGAAATTGCCGCACGTCGTAGAAAGCCGCCTGTCCCAATCCTGTACTTCCGGCCAGTAGCTTTTTCCACCCCCAACTCTGCTACCGTCGATCTGTAGCAATGTTTGTCGACGAACAACGCGACGATGCACTGGCCAAAGTTCACCGGCCAACGCATTTCTGCGGCCGCGGGCTCGCCATGGTGGGAGCGCGGGACGTCAGTTCCGCGACAAACCCGCGCGCCGAAGCGCGCTTCCTTTTCGTGCGCCTCTTGCATCCCGGCTTGCCGGGACGCTGCCTCACCCGCGCGAAGTCGTCGCTTTTTGCCGTCACGAATCACGATTCACGAGTCACATATCACTTCGAGAGGGGCGGAACGGTCAATCGACCTCGCACACATGTAACTCACAGAAAACAAACGACCGGGCACACGCAAGGGCGGAACTTCCCGGTGCATTTTCTTTTTCGGTTTTCGGCGCGATTTTCCCGAGTTTTCCGCGCATCTCTATCCGGGGTCCCCGAAACGGTCCGCGTTTTGGGGTGGTTATCCGGGGTCCCCGAAACGGTCCGCGTTCTGGGGCGGTTACCCGGCACGTCCCCGCGCATCTAAATTCATCGCATTTCGACCTCCGCGCAGCTCGCCGATTGTATCGGCGTTCATTGCGTGGCATCGATCACGTTGGACAGCGCAACGCCTCGGTGCTACTTTGCTGGCGGTTTTTGCCGCCCTATTGGGCGAACTCGCGCGGCTGGGGATCTGCTTGGTTGCTGGCGAGGGCGCGGAGGCTGTCGATGAAAGCTGCGGTGCTGGATGAATACGGCAGTCCGGAAGTGCTGCATTACGCGGAGATGCCCGAGCCGCAAATCGGCGCCGACGAAGTGCTGGTGCGCGTGCGCGCCTGCGCGCTGAACCACCTCGACTTATGGCTGCGGCGCGGGCTGCCCACGCAGCCGCTCACGTTCCCTCACATTCTTGGCAGCGACATCGCTGGAGAAGTGGCGAAGATTGGAAGCGAAGTCACGAATATACGCCCAGGCGAAAAAGTTTTACTCGCGCCAGGAGTTTCGTGCGGCCAGTGCGAGCAGTGCGTCGCGGGGCACGATAATTTCTGCAAGGTGTACACGCTGTTCGGCTCCGGAGTGCAGGGCGGATACGCGGAGTTCGTGAAAGAGCCGGCCGTAAACGTGATTCCGATTCCCGGAAAGCTCAGCTTCGAGCAGGCCGCCGCGATTCCGCTGGTGTTCCTGACCGCGTGGCACATGCTGCTGACCAGAGCGCGTCTGCAGCCGGCGGAGGAAGTGCTGGTGATTGGCGCGAGTAGCGGCGTAGGCTCCGCTGCGATTCAGATCGCGAAAGCGACGGGCGCGCGGGTGATCGCGGCGTCGAGCTCAGACGCGAAGCTCGCCAAGGCGAAAGAACTGGGCGCGGACGAAGTCGTGTCCGGCAAAGGCGAATTCGCGCGCGAAGTGAAGCGGCTCACCGGCGGACGCGGTGTCGATGTGGTTTTCGAGCACGTCGGGCAAGCAACCTGGGAGCAGAGCATCTATAGCCTGGCGCGCGGCGGTCGGTTGGTGACCTGCGGGGCGACCACCGGCTTCGACGGGAAGATCAACATCGGGTATTTATTTGCGCGGCACCTCTCGATCCTGGGCTCATTCATGGGAGCGAAAGCGGAGCTTTGCGCGGTCCTGGAGCTTTTCAAGCGCAGCTTGCTGAAGCCGGTGGTGGATTGCGTCCTGGCGCTTGAGCGCGCCGCCGAAGCGCACGAGCGCCTGGAAAAACATGAGCAGTTTGGAAAGATCGTGCTGGCGGTTGCGTGACGTTGTGGCGAGTTGCAGAAAGGATTCGCCGGTGCCTGCGAGGTGGATTTCGCACACGAGTTTGCCGGTAGCGTCGCTGAGATTCTTCGCCGATCTTAATCGGATCGGCTCAGAATGACAGCGTTATGCAATAGAGATCGCGCCAAGCGCAGCCGACGGCGCAGTTGTTGTGGCGTTACGGTGCGCGGCAAGGCAAAATAGCCGTCAATGCCGCGGGTCACTACTAGCGCTTCGCAGGAAGATTATCTGAAGGCCATCTGGGAAATTGTCCAGGAGGGCCAGGAGCCGATTAGCGCGCGGCTGGCCGAGGATTTGGGCGTGACGCCGCCGGCCGTGACCGCGGCCCTGAAGCGCATGGCGCGTGGTGGCTATCTCCGCGTGCTGCGCGGAGGCCGCATCGCGCTTTCGCCGAAAGGCAAAGGCGCGGCGCATCACCTGGTGCTGCGTCACCGGCTTGCGGAAAAGCTGCTTACCGATGTGATCGGCCTCGAATGGTCGAGGGCGCATGAAGAAGCGGAGCATCTCGAGCATGGGATGTCTCCGGAAATTGTGCGCCTGCTGCTGAATCGCTTTGGACGCGACAGCCGCTGCCCTCACGGAGTGCCGCTGTTTGGAGGCATGTCGCGCCTGCGCAAGCAATTCGGCGCGATGAGGCTTTCGGAAGCGAAGCCCGGGCGCTCCTACGAAATTTTGCGCGTGTACGAGAAAGATCCGCTGTTTCTGGAATTTTTGGAGCAGCGGCATTTGCGTCCTGCGGCGCGGCTGCGCATCGCCAGCCAGGAATACGATCAGACGATGGCGGTCAGCGTCAGCGGGCATGGCGCGGCGCAAATTCACCTCGGCAAGCCCGCCACGGAACGCATCTGGGTCCGCCCGCTCCCGTGAAAATCAAAATGAAGCGCCTGTTTCCGCGGAAGGCGCGGCGCGCGTAGCCGATGTTCAACGCGCTGCACTATTACTGGATCGTTGCCAAGGGCTACCGCCTGCGGCCGTGGAAATCGCCCTACATTGAATGGCGGCTGGAAACTTTTTTCGGAGCGGACGCCGCGCATCTGGGAGCTGCCGATTTTTTTCGGCTGCTTTGGCGCGAACGCGCGCGCATGGCGCGGTTTCTTGCATGGGTGAAAGAACATCGCCCGCACGATTAGGCGCGTGGAGATTATCCCGGAAACGCCCGGAGGGCGGCAGGCTGATTGAGGGAAACACTCTGGTTTCCGCGACTTGTGCGTATTGGATTTATCTCTTACAGTTTAGCTGGGGGTTGCGTGAGCCGGCCGGTGCGTAAGGAATCGCGGGCGAAATCCGGCCAAACGTGCCAGGCAGGTGTGTGGGGCCCCGACGCAAGCCGCAAATGAACACTCCACCAAATTTTTTTAATCTGTATCGCCACAATTTCGTGCGCGTGGCTCTGGGAATCCCGGAGGTGCGCGTGGCGGACGCGGCTTTCAACGCCGGGCAGGCGATTGCGTTGATGCGCGAGGCAGCCAAGCGCGACGCGCTGCTGGTGGCATTTCCCGAGCTGGGGCTTTCGGCTTATTCGTGCGAGGACTTGTTCCACCAGCAGGCGTTGCTGGACGCCAGCCGCGACGCGCTGATCAAAGTGCTGGAAGCTTCGAGCCAGCTTCCCGTGATTGCAATCGTCGGGCTGCCGGTGCGCATAGATCATCTGCTTTTCAATTGCGCAGCAGTGGTGCATCGCGGACGGTTGCTGGGTCTAGTGCCAAAGACTTATTTGCCGAATTACCGGGAATTTTACGAGTTGCGCCAGTTTACGCCTGCCTCGCACGCGCACCGCGAGGCTGCCGATTTCGCCGGGCAACGCGGCGTACCGTTCGGGAATCGCTTGTTGTTTCAAGCTGAAGATCAACCGCTGTTTACTTTTTTTGTCGAGGTTTGCGAAGACCTTTGGGTGCCGATCCCGCCATCGTGCTATGCGGCGCTTGCCGGCGCGACGGTGCTCGTGAATATCTCGGCGTCCAACGTGACCGTCGGCAAGGAAGATTTTCGACGCCTTCTGGTTGCCGATCAATCCGGGCGCTGCCTTTCCGCGTACATCTATTGCGCGGCGGGGCCGGGCGAATCGACCACCGATCTTGCGTGGGATGGCCACGGATTGATTTATGAAAACGCCACGCGGCTGGCCGAAAGCCGGAGATTCTCGCACTCGGCGCAGTTGGTCGCCGCTGATGTCGACCTCGACCGTTTGGTGCAAGACCGGATGCGGCAAAACACATTTGGGCAATCGGTCCGCGACTATCGCCAGCAGATCGGCGAATTTCGCACGATTCATTTCGAAGCCAAGCTGCCTTTGGACCGGCGCATTGCGCTCGATCGCGGGCCGGAGCGCTTTCCATACGTGCCGAGCGAAACTCTGCGGCGCGATGAGCGCTGCCGCGAAGTGTATGAAATTCAGGTGCAGGGACTTGCGAAGCGGCTGCAATCTTCGGGAGTAAATCGGCCCATCATTGGAATTTCCGGCGGACTCGATTCGACGCAAGCGCTGATCGTCTGCGCTCGCGCGATGGACGCGATGAAGCTTCCGCGCAAAGGCATTCTCGGCGTCACCATGCCGGGGTTTGCGACGAGCGAACGAACTTTGCAGCAGGCGCGACAACTGATGGACGCGATTGGCTGCGAAAGCCGCGAAATCGATATCCGCCCGAGCTGCATGCAGATGTTCAAGGACATTGGGCATCCCTTCGCAGCCGGCGAGCCGGTATTCGACACCACTTTCGAAAACGTGCAAGCCGGCGAGCGCACCAGCCATCTTTTCCGTCTTGCGAATCGAGTCGGCGGTTTAGTAGTGGGCACCAGCGATCTGAGCGAACTGGCGCTGGGCTACTGCACGTATGGGGTGGGCGATCACATGGCCCACTATCATGTGAACGCCAGCGTGCCGAAAACGCTGATCCAGTATTTAATCCGCTGGGAGGCGGAATCCGCCAAGCTGGGCGCCGACGCTGGCGAAATATTGAAGGAAGTTCTCGAAACGGAATTCAGCCCTGAGCTTGTGCCGAGCGACGGAAACGGGAACGCCGCGCAGCTCTCGGAAGACGTGGTCGGCCCGTATGCGCTGCAGGATTTTCACCTCTACTACACGCTGCGGTTCGGCTATGCGCCAACGAAAGTGGCGTTCATGGCTTGGTCGGCGTGGCATGACCGTGACCGTGGCAACTGGCCGGACATTCCCGAAAGCAAACGGCATCAATATTCGATCGGCGATATCAAACGCTGGCTAGCCGTTTTTCTTGATCGGTTCTTCAAGTTCAGCCAGTTCAAGCGCAGCGCCTTGCCCAACGCGCCCAAGGTGGGGTCCGGCGGATCGCTTTCGCCGCGCAGCGATTACCGCGCGCCCAGCGACGCGGAGGCAGCTGCCTGGTTGATCCAGCTGGACGAGATACCTGACGTCGATTCGTAAACCAAGCCGGCGCAACGGTTTCGCCGCTCAGCGCCATCGCTCGAGTATCGTGGTTGAGTGGCGCCAGTAAAATAAATCTGCGTGTGTGCCGCTATAGAAATTAGCCAAAGCCCCTCAAGTTGACGTTCCTCGCGTGCGCGATTAAACTTTAAGAAGCGCTCCGTTGCGTCTCGCACGGCGAAGCGCGCGGGTGCGAGGGAAAGCCATGATTCCGGCGGTCCTTCAACAAAAGCGACATCAGCAAATCTTGACGGATGTGGTGCGTACGTATATTGAGACCGGCGAGCCGGTTTCATCGCGTAGTATTTCGCGCCGACATGCGGAACCACTGAGCCCAGCGACTGTCCGCAACGTGATGGCGGACCTGGAGGACGGCGGCTACTTGTATCAGCCCCATACGTCCGCGGGGCGCGTGCCTACGGCTGCTGCGTATCGGTTTTTCGTTGAGCAAGTTGCCGCACAGGCCACCGCCAGCCCGGAAGACCGGCAGTGGATTCGGCGCGAACTCGATGCGGCGCAAACTCCCGAGGCAGTGATGGAGCGGGCCAGCCACGTGCTTTCGGCGGTGTCCCGCGGTTTGGGAATTTTTATTTCGCCGCCGCTGGCGCGCACGGTCGTCGAACACGTGCGGTTTCTCAGCGTGCCGGATCGGCGCGTGCTGGTTGTACTCGTCGGTTCCGGCGGTGTAACGCGCGACAAACTAATTCGCCCCGGGCGCGACATTGCGCAGCAGGAGCTTGACCGCGTTTCGTCGTATTTGAACCAGCACTACTCGGGGTGGACTCTCGAGGATATGCGGGTTGACCTGCAGCGGCAGCTGGAACACGATCGCGAGCAATACGGACGACTGGCTGGAGCGGCGCTGATGCTCTGCGATCCGGCGCTGCTGGGAGACGATTCGGAGCGCAAGATTTACGTCGAAGGCGCAGCGCAGATCGCTTCGGCGATGGAATTCACAAGCCAGGAGCAGTTGCGGGAGCTGCTGGAAGCCATCGAGGAAAAGGACCGCCTGATCGGTCTTCTTAGCGGTTGCATCGAAGCGCCGGAACCGGTGCACGTGGAATTCGGCGTGGACCAGATGTCGAACGCGGGCAAGCATCTCGCGCTAGTTTCGGCGTCGTATTCGGCGAACGATCAAGTTCAGGGGACGCTGGGCATTCTAGCCCCGATGCGCATGCACTATGAACGCGTGATAACGGCCGTGGCATTCATGGCCCAACTATTTTCGGACAACGCACAAGGGAGCTGAGGTTGTAATGTCGCAGAGCGATCCAGAAAAAGAAAAAACCGCGAAAGCACGAGGAGACGGCGGAAGTGACGGTCCGTCCGATGCTGCAAATTCGGGTGCTTCAGCCGCGGCCAGCGCGCAGTCCGGGGACGCTAAGAGTGACGGAACGCCCGATCAAGTCCAAAAGCTTTTAGCCGAAAAGCAGGAGTTGCTGAACACGCTGGTCCGCCGCCAGGCGGATTTCGAAAATTACCGCAAGCGCGTTGAGAAAGAACGCACCCAGGAACGCCAGCGAGCCGTTGAAACGCTGATCGAACAGATTTTGCCGGTTCTCGATGCGTTCGATCGCGCCCTGGCGGAATCCAGCGATTCGGCTTATCTGGAATATCGGAAAGGATTCGAGTTAATTCGCCGGCAGATTTGGGAAACGCTGGCCAAGCAGGGTTTGGTGCGCATCGATGCCGTGGAACAGGAGTTCAATCCTCATTTCCACCACGCCATCGAACGCGTGGAAACAACCGATCATGCCGAAGGAATCGTGATTGGCGAATTGCAGCCGGGATATTTGTTCCACGGACGAGTGTTGAGGCCGGCGATGGTTCGCGTGGCCACCGAGCCGGAGTCGAAGTCCGCGCGTGTGTCCAAGACTGACGAGTAAGTGAGAATCGCTCGCGATTAGAATCCAACGAATCGACGCGGCGGAGCGTGCGCGAGGGCTTGTGCGCGGGTGGGAAGCAGGGGAGGGGAATTAGCACTCATGGCGAATGCCAATCAGATTGATTATTACGAAGTTTTGGGCGTGGAGCGCGGCGCGACAGGAGATCAGATCAAGTCGGCGTACCGCAAGGCTGCGCTGAAATGGCACCCTGACCGCAACCCCGACAGCAAGCATGAAGCCGAGGAGAAATTCCGACAAGCGAGTGAGGCATACAGCGTACTTTCCGACGAGCAGAAGCGTGCAGTCTATGACCGTTATGGACATGCGGGACTAAGCGGCCGCGGGTTCGAAGCGAACGGCTTCAACGCTTCGATCTTCGATGAATTTCAGGACATATTTGGCGATCTTTTCGGATTCGATCAGACCGTTGGGGGGAACGGACGCCGGGGACGCGGCGCGCGGGGGCAACGCGGCGCGGATTTGCGCTACGACATCTCGCTGACTTTCGAAGAAGCCGCGATTGGCGTCAGCAAACAGATTCACCTATCACGGAACGAAGTGTGTGAAACGTGTCAGGGCACCGGAGCAAAACCAGGTACCGGAATGGCGACCTGCCGCACGTGCGGCGGGCGCGGGCAAATGTCGTACCAACAGGGATTTTTCTCCATCACGAGAACGTGCCCGGCGTGCCAAGGAGCGGGGCAGGTGGTGCGCGAAGCGTGCGCGACGTGCCGGGGGCAGGGACGAGTGGAGCGCGAGCGCACGCTGGAGGTGGGCATTCCGGCGGGAGTCGAGTCCGGCACTCGCCTGCGCATGACGGGACAAGGCGAGCCCGGAAGTCACGGCGGCCCGCAAGGCGATTTGTACGTGTTCCTAGAAGTGAAGGAGCATCCATTCTTCGAGCGGCGCGGCGCGGATCTTTACAGCACGATGCCGATCAGCTTTCCGCAGGCCGCGATTGGCGCGACGATCGTTATTCCCACGCTGAACGGCGAGGAAGAATTCGAAGTGCCAGAAGGCACGCAACCGGGGCAAATTTTCCGTATCAAAGGCAAAGGACTGCCCAATCCGCACGGCGGGCGCGGAGACATGTACATTGCGATTCGCGTGGAAGTGCCGTCGAAGCTCAGCCGCGAACAGCGGCGGCTGGTTGAGGAACTTGGGCGCACGGTGAAGGTGCATAACAAGCCAGTCGAGCATTCGGCGAGCTTCTTCGACAAAGTGAAAGACATCTTCGGCTGAGTCGAGTTGGCGCTCCTCCTGCTGTTTCGCATGGTTTCCAAGTGATGGTGCGTGGTCTTTGGGTCCCTCCGGGGTAGAATCGGCCGATGCGCCGCCGGTTTTTCGTCGAACAATTCGACACGAGCACCGCGACACTGCAGGGGGAAACTGCGGAACATCTCGGGCGCGTCTTGCGCGCCGAACCTGGACAGCTCTACGAACTTAGCGATGGACGCAGCGTATGGCTTGGGCGCGTGGAGCGCGTGGCGCTTGCAAAGCGCGGGGATTGGCGCGTTGAATTTGCGCTCGTCGAGCCGATTGCGGCGCGCGAGCCGAGACTGAAAATCATTTTGCTTGTGTCGCTGGTGAAATTCGATCGCTTTGAATGGTGCCTGGAAAAAGCGACGGAGCTGGGCGCGGCCGAAATCATTCCGCTGGCCGCGGCGCGCTCGGACAAGCCTCTGATTGCCGCTGCGGAGAAGCGCAGTGCGCGCTGGGAGAAAATCCTGATCGAGTCTTCGCAGCAGAGCCGCCGTCTGCGACCGCCTATTTTGCGATTTGACGAGTCGATCCAACGCGGGCACGTGGCGGAGCATGCCGCGCTGACTCCGCAAGCAGCATTTTTTGATTGCGCGGCCGATTGTAAAATAATTCTTTCGGAAAGGTCCGAGGCGCCGACGATGCGCGATGCGCTGGAGCGAGAGGAAATCTCCCGCGCTTCTGGCGGGTTACAATCCGCGGCGATCGCGATCGGGCCCGAAGGCGGCTGGACGGATGAGGAGCTTGCGTCGGCGCGCGCAAGCGAATTTGCGGAAGTTTCGCTGGGGGAAAACATTTTGCGCACGGAAACAGCCGTGCTTGCGGCGATAGCGAATTTGAGATTCGCGCTTGGCTAGCCTTTCTCGCAAATGGAAGTCTGGATCGAAGAAGGGTCTGATTTTCAGACAGTCGCTTCCCCCGCCGAATTTGCCTCTCTTCCGCGCCATTGCGAGGTCGTGGTATAAAAGAGAATACGCGCATGCAGGATACGCAACAGACCGGCTCATCGGACGCTTCCGGCAAGCCCGCCAACTCGCAATTGCGGCATGAATTGCGGAATTGGACTCGCGATTTAGCCGTGGCGCTGGGGCTGGCCATCGTGGTGATGATTTTTTTGTACCAGCCTGTGAAGGTCGAAGGAAACAGCATGAATCCGCTGCTGAGTGATCAGGAGCGGATCTTCATCAACAAGTTTGTTTATCACTTCGAGCCGATCGATCGCGGTGACGTGGTGGTTTTCTGGTATCCTCTGGACCGCTCGAAGTCATTCATCAAGCGCGTGGTGGGTTTGCCGGGCGAGAAGATCCAAATTCGCGCGGGCGACGTGTACATCGACGGCAAAAAGTTGCCGGACCAATACGTGCCGCCGAATTACCTGGACGGATCGAATTACGGCCCGCTGAAAATCCCGCCGGACGATTATTTTGTGATGGGCGATCATCGCGACAGCTCGAACGATTCGCGCGTGTTTGGGCCTGTTCCGCGTTCGCTTATTTACGGCAAGGCGGTTTTCGCGTACTGGCCGGTGGACCACATCGGCTCGCTCGCGCCGTCGTCCAGCACGGTTAATGCGGCATCGAAATGAACATTCTTGGAGGACAACACACTGACCGAGGCCCTCGCAAGTTGCGCGACGCTCGCGCTAGAGGACGGACGAGTTTTTAAGGGCCGCGCGGCGGGAGCTCGCACGCGCCGCGGCGGCGAAGTCGTTTTCAACACCAGCCTCACCGGCTATCAGGAAGTATTCACCGATCCCAGCTACGCCGGCCAGATCGTTTGCCTGACGTATTCGCACATCGGCAACGTGGGCACGAATCTGGAAGACGAGGAGTCCTCGAAACCATTCATCGAAGCGCTGATCGTGCGCGAATTTTCGCCGCTGGCTTCGAACTGGCGCTCCACCGCATCCGCGCAGAAATATTTGGAAGAGCACGGCGTCCCGGTAATTTGGGACATCGACACGCGCGCGTTGGTGCGTCATTTGCGCAGCGTGGGCGCGTTGCGCGGAATCGTTTCGACTGATGAAACAGCTGTCGAGCAACTGATTGCGGAGGCGCGGGCGCTGCCGTCGATGGCGGGACAAGAGCTGGCGGGGCGCGTTAGCGTGGCGAAAAGCTACGACTGGAATCGCGGCTCGATTGAGCTGTCGCGGACGTTTGTGGCTGGCGCCGCGGCTGCTTCAGGCGGCGCGAAAGGGAAGCCGGCCATTGAGAACACGGCCTCGACGGCGCGCGCGCGAACGAATGGTGATGCCGCGGCGCAGGCGCGGCATCGCGTGGTGGCGTACGATTTTGGCATCAAGCAGAACATTTTGCGCCTGCTGGTCGATCACAATTGCGATGTGACGGTGGTGCCGGCGAAAACGTCGGCCGAGGATGTGCTGGCACTCAATCCCCACGGCGTGTTTCTCTCCAATGGCCCCGGCGATCCTGAGCCGTGCACCTACGCCATTGAAAATATCCGCAAGCTCGCGGGACGCGTGCCGATTTTCGGCATCTGCCTTGGGCATCAGCTGTGTGGGCTGGCGCTGGGCGGGCGAACGTTCAAATTGAAGTTTGGGCATCACGGGTCGAATCATCCGGTGAAGAATTTGCTGACCGAAAAAGTGGAAATTACGGCGCAGAACCACGGATTTTGCGTCGATCCGGATTCGCTGCCTTCGAGCGACGTGGAAATCACGCATCTGAACTTGAACGATCACACGAATGAGGGATTGCGGCATCGCTCTCTGCCGCTTTTCAGCGTGCAGTATCATCCGGAGGCATCGCCCGGGCCGCACGATGCGCGGTATCTTTTCGACGATTTCATCACCATGATGGAGAGCCAAAAATCCGGCAAATGACGCCGGACGGAGACCGCTGAACGAGTCGCGCGAGTGTGCGCCATCGACGATGCCAAAACGGACTGACATCAAGAAAATTCTGATTATCGGGTCGGGGCCGATTGTGATCGGGCAGGCCTGCGAGTTCGACTATTCCGGGACGCAGGCGTGCAAGGCGCTGCGCGCGGAGGGCTATGAGGTAGTCCTCGTCAATTCCAATCCGGCGACGATCATGACCGACCCGGAGCTGGCCGACCGCACGTATATCGAGCCGCTGTCGCGCGAGTACCTGGAAGCGATCATTGCCGCCGAGCGTCCGGACGCCGTGCTTCCTACTGTGGGGGGGCAGACGGGACTGAACCTCTCCGTTGAGCTCGCCGAAGCGGGCATCCTGGAAAAATACGGCGTGAAGCTGATCGGCGCGCAGCTCCGCGCGATTCAAGTTGCCGAGGACCGGCTGCTATTCAAGGATGCTTGCCGCAGGATTGGCCTCGACGTTCCCGACTCCGCCGTGGTCACCAGCATTCCTGAAGCGATCGACTGGGCCGACCGTATGGGCTATCCGGTGGTGATTCGCCCGTCGTTCACGCTGGGCGGAACGGGCGGCTCGATCGCATACAATCACGAGGAATTTTCGGACGCGATTTCGCGCGCGCTGGACGCGAGTCCAGTCCATCAAGCGCTGATCGAAGAATCGGTGCTGGGCTGGAAGGAATACGAGCTGGAAGTGATGCGCGATTGCCGCGACAACTTCGTGGTCATCTGCTCGATTGAAAATTTCGATCCGATGGGAGTGCACACCGGCGATTCGATCACCGTGGCTCCGGCACAGACGCTCACCGACAAGGAATACCAGCGCATGCGGGACGCCGCGGCGGCGATCATCCGCGAAGTAGGCGTGGAAACGGGCGGTTCGAATATCCAGTTCGCCGTCGATCCCGAGACCGGCCGGATGATCGTGATCGAGATGAATCCGCGGGTGTCGCGAAGCTCGGCGCTGGCCAGCAAGGCTACCGGCTTCCCGATCGCCAAGATTGCTGCCAAGCTTGCGGTGGGCATGACGCTGGATGAAATTCCCAACGACATCACGCGCAAGACGCCGTCGTGCTTTGAGCCTACCATCGACTACGTGGTGGCGAAAATCCCAAAATTCCAATTTGAAAAATTTCCAGGCAGCGACACGACGCTCACGACGCAGATGAAATCGGTGGGCGAAGTGATGGCGCTGGGCCGCACGTTTCAGGAAGCGCTGTGCAAGGCGATTCGGGCGCTGGAGCCAAGCTCGGCGTGGCGGCCGCCGGCTGAAGTGACGACGGCGCTGCTGCGGGAAAAATTGCACGTCCCGAATCCGGACCGCATTCACTGGCTTTTCGAAGCGCTCGAACGTGGCATGAGCGCCGAAGAAGTCTGCGACCTCACCAAGATCGATCCGTGGTTCATTCGCCAGCTGGAAGAAATGCTAGCGGTGGACAAGCGCGTGGCTGCGACGACACTTTCCAAGTGTTCGCGCGAGCTGCTTTTGGAATCGAAGCGTTCCGGCGCGAGTGACGAGGAAATCGCCAAATTGTGGAACGTAAAGTCGGCGTCCGTCCGCGCGCGGCGGCGGGAATTGGGCGTGATGCCGGTGTTCAAACGCGTCGACACCTGCGCGGCTGAATTCGAGTCGTTCACTCCGTACCTTTATTCTTCGTATGAAGAGGAAGACGAGGCGGACACGGATGACCGCCAGAAAATCGTGATCCTTGGCAGCGGCCCGAGCCGCATCGGGCAGGGAATTGAATTCGATTACTGCTGCTGCCACGCAGCGCTGGCGCTGAAGGAAGATGGCTACGAGACGGTGATGATCAACTGCAATCCGGAAACGGTGTCGACCGACTATGACACGTCTGACCGGCTCTACTTCGAACCACTCACGCTCGAAGATGTTCTGGCTGTGCTCGAACGCGAAAAGCCGCAAGGCGTGATCGTGCAGTTCGGTGGGCAAACGCCGCTGAACTTGGCCGTGGAGCTGAAGCGCAACGGCGCCAAAATTATCGGCACCGACCCGGAATCGATCGACTTGGCCGAGAATCGGCGCCTGTTTGGCGCGCTCTTGACTGAACTGAAAATTCCGCAGCCGCGCGCGGGAACCGCACTCGCGCCGCAAGAAGCGGTGCAAGTGGCAACGGAGATTGGTTTGCCGGTGTTGGTGCGGCCGAGCTACGTGCTCGGGGGACGCGCCATGGTGATCGCATACGATTTGAAAACGGTCGAAGAATATGTGGCGCAGGCGGTGCTGATCGGCACCGCCTCCGATCCGAAGCGGCCGATATTGATCGATCAATTTCTTGAAAACGCGACGGAAGTGGACGTGGACGCGTTATCGGATGGCACCGACGTGGTGATCGCCGGAATCATGGAACACATCGAGGAAGCGGGCATCCATTCGGGCGATTCGTCGTGCGTGCTTCCTTCCGTCACACTAAAGCCGGCAGTTCTGGAAACGATTCGCGACTATACGGCGCGTCTCGCGAAAGCGTTGCACGTGGTTGGGCTGATGAACGTGCAATACGCGATCCAGCACGACACGGTATACGTGCTGGAAGTGAATCCGCGCGCGTCACGCACGATTCCGTATGTGAGCAAAGCCACGGGCGTGCCGCTCGCGAAAGTGGGAGCGCGGCTGATGACCGGGCGGAAGCTTGCCGACATGCATTTGCCCGTGGTGAATCACAACGGCATTCAGGAAATCGCGCTGCGTGATTTCTACGCGGTGAAATCGCCGGTATTTCCGTTCAACAAATTCCGCGGCGTGGATATCGTGCTGGGCCCGGAAATGCGATCCACGGGCGAAGTGATGGGCATCTCGTCGACGTTTGGGCTCGCGTTCGCCAAGGCGCAGCTGGCCGCGGGCCAGCGCCTGCCGCTTGCCGGGACCGTGTTTATGAGCGTGAACGACCACGACAAGCCGTCGGTCGCCGCCGTCGGCAAGGATCTGGCCGCTGCAGGACTGAAAATCATCGCCACGCGCGGCACGGCTACGGCGCTGGCGCGAGCCGGAATCGAAATCGAGGAAGTTTACAAGGTAAACGAGGGCCGGCCGAATATCGTCGACCTGATTAAAACCGGCAAAGTGAATCTGGTCATCAACACGCCGCTCGGGCGCGAGTCGTTCTACGACGAAAAATCGATTCGCCGCGCCGCAGTGCGATACAACGTGCCGTGCATCACAACACTTTCGGCCGCTCGCGCCGCCGCTCGCGGGATTCGCGCCATGGCTGGACATGCAGCAGATGTCGCAGCATTGCAGGACCTGCACCGCCGAAAATCAGCTGCAAGCGCCCGGGCCGAACATTCCTGATACGCGCGTGAGAACTTGCGATGTACCGCCGCGCCGTGTTGGTGAATCCTTCCCTCGGCCGACTCATCCAATGACCACCATGTGGACCACTCGATATTGCAGTCCTGCCCGGGCTGATTGTTGCCGTACTTTCGGCTGCCGTGTATCATGAGCGCTCCCATGGAATTGCAGTCCGTCCCGTTCCGCGAGATTCCTCACACCACCGAACTTTTTTCCGCATTTCTTGACGATTTCGAGCGCGTGGCGAAGTTCTATTCACACCTGCCAACGACTGCGGGAATAGATGCTGCTGCGCGCGAGGTGCGGCTCGATCCCGATGTCCGCAAGGCCGTTGTAGAAGTTTTGCGCGAGCAGAATCGGAGTTTCGGCGCCGAAAACCAGATCGATGCCGCGACGAGGCATAATCTGGAGCGCCTCGCAGGGGGCGCTGTTGCTATTGTCACGGGGCAGCAAGCCGGACTCTTCTCGGGGCCGGCGTACAGCTTTTACAAAGCGCTCTCGGCGGTGCGTTGCGCGGAAGAAACCACGCGGCGCGGAATTGATGCGGTCCCGGTTTTCTGGATCGCCACCGAGGACCACGATCTCGCTGAGGTAAACCATACCTTTTGGAACACGCGTCAGGGCCTGGCGCGCTACGAGTTGCCAGCGCGCGATGAAGACGCCGGCCGGCGAGTGGGAGAAATTCCCCTCGGCGAAGCGGTGCAAGCGCTGGTGACAGACGCCGCAAAAACTCTTGAGGGAGTCTGCGCGGAAAAAGGTGCCGCCGCTCTACGCGAATGTTACGCGCCGACGGAGACGTATGGTTCGGCGTTTGGCAAGCTTATGTCGCGCTCGCTTGCAGGCCGAGGAATTATCTTCCTCGATCCGCTCGATGATCGTTTTCACCGCTTGGCCGCGCCGATTCTACGGAAGGCCGTTCGGGATGCCGGGCTGCTGCGCGACTTGCTTCTGAAAAGGTCGAAGGAACTCGATGCCGCGGGCTTTCACTCGCAAGTGAAGGTCACGCAGGAAACGACGCTGCTTTTCGGCACAGTTGCGGGGCGTCGCGAGCCGGTGCGCAGCCGCGGCGAGAGTTTTACGCTGGGCGACGCGGTGCTCACGCCCGGTCAGCTGGCAGAATCGATCGAGAGCACGCCGGACGCATATTCACCGAGCGCGCTGCTTCGGCCGATCGTGCAGGATTCGTTGCTTCCCACCGCCGGTTACTTTGGGGGACCCGCCGAAATTGCTTACTTGGCGCAATCACAGGTGCTTTACCAGCGGCTGCTGGGACGTATGCCCTCCGTGTTGCCGCGCGCGAGCTTTACGTTCGTAGAGCCGGCTATCTCGCGTTTTCTAGGCATGTACGATTTGACGATTCGCGACATCCTTGCCGGGCCGCAGCAGGTGCGCGCGAAGATGGAGCAGAAATCGCTCCCAGGCGGGCTCTCTTCGCGGTTTGACGAAGCTGAAACCGGGCTGCGCAAGCTGCTCGACGAATTCAGAACGCCGCTGGAGAATCTCGACGCCACGCTCGCCGGAGCGCTGCAATCCACGCAGGAAAAAATTCTGCACCAGTTTAATCAACTGAGAGGGAAAGTGGGGCGCGCGGAAAACTTCCGCACCGGCGTTCTCGATCGGCATCAGCAGATACTTTTCGACGCGCTATACCCACAGGGCGGCTTGCAGGAACGGACGCTGTGTTTCCTGCCTCTTTTGGCCGCCTACGGCCCCGAGCTGCTCGACGAAATCTCACGTCGCTGCGCCATCGACGCCGCGAGCGGCGATTCAGATCCCCGCGACCACCAGATCATTTTTCTCTAACGCTGCAATTTTGCCCGGGGCGTGCGCTTCACGGGAGTTTCATCGCGTTTGACAGCGGCTGAATTTCTACCGCTCCAAATTGGCCCGCGGCGCATGCTAAAATCGCCGAAGCCTGCTGAGAGTTTTCCACACCGTGGGAGGTGCGCACATCATGAAGCTGACGCCCGGTAAGCAAAAGGGACTGCAAGCCGTTTCCGATTCGCGCGGAGTGATCGCCGCCGCTGCCATGGACCAGCGCGGTTCGCTGAAAAGCGCTATCGCCAAGGAGAAGGGAATCGACAAAAACGCCGTCAGCCCGCAGATGCTGGAGGAATTCAAAAGCGCCGTCTCGCGCGTGCTGACGCCGCACGCCAGCGCCATTCTGCTCGATCCCGAATACGGCTTGCCCGCCGCACGCCAGCGCGCGAAGACTTCCGGGCTGCTGCTGGCTTACGAAAATAGCGGCTACGACAATACACGCCCCGGCCGCCTGCCCGATCTGCTCGATATATGGTCGGCTCGCAGACTGGTCGCCGCCGGCGCCGACTGCATCAAGATATTGATGTATTACACCCCGTTCGATCCTCCCGCCGTCAACGAAATCAAGCACGCGTGGGTGGAGCGCATCGGCGAGGAGTGCGTAGGGGTGGATGTGCCGTTCTTTCTGGAACTGGTGGGCTATGAAGAGGGCGGAGACGAGAAGGGAATTGGTTTCGCGCGCAAGAAGCCGGATGTGGTGACGCACAGCATCGAGGAATTTTCAAAGCCCCAATATGGCGTCGACGTTCTGAAATTGGAGGTTCCAGTTAACATGGCCTTTGTTGCCGGCACGAAGTCGTGCAAAGGCGAGTCTGCCTACACGCGCGAGGAGGCCAAGGAACAATTTCGCCGAGCCGCTGCCGCTGCGAAAAAACCGTTCATTTATCTTTCGGCGGGAGTGAGCAACGACGTATTCGCGGAAACTTTGGACCTCGCCGCCGAATCCGGCGTGAATTTTTCTGGCGTTCTATGCGGCCGCGCCACTTGGAAGGACGCCATTCCCGTGTACGCCAAGCAAGGCGCCAAAGCGCTAGAGGATTGGCTGCAGGATGAGGGCGTGAAAAATATCGAGAACGTCAACGATCGCCTGAAGGCCGCGAAGCCGTGGTTCAGTTTTTACGGTGCTACGTCGGCTGCGGCTTTGTCCTAGGCCGAACCGCCGCGCGGGAATTCAATTCGGCCGGTCAGGGAAGTGGGAAGCCGCGCTGATTTCTATAGCCCGCCGCATTGCGTGGTCACCTGCATAGCAAGCTCGGGATCCAGCAAGGCGCCGCGTCGGGATTTGCTGGAACAAACTTGCGCGGCTGTCAATTGCGAAGCTCCCCGCAAGTCCGCGCGATCCAGAATCGCGCCGCTGAGGTTCGCGTCGCTCAGCACCGTTCCCGCAAACTGCGCCTCTCGAAGATCGGCTCCGCGCAAATCCGCATCGATGGCCACAGCTCCCTGCAATTTGGCGCCGTACAGATTTGCTCCCGGCAAATTGGCGGACCACAGCAGCGCCTGCTGCAAATTCGCGTGATCGAGGTCCGCGTCATTCAAGAACGAGCCGCGCAAGTCCGCGCTTTCAAGGTCGGCGCGCGCGAGGGAAGCGGAAGTTAGTTGCGCGTCATAGAGCGTGGCGCCCTCGACCTGCGTGTCTACCAGTGTGGCGCGAATGAGCGACGCGTAGGAGAGATTCGCCCAGCGGAGGTCGGCGCGCGCCAGCACCGCGCCATCCAAACGGGCTCGGTTCAGATTCGCTCCGCTCAGGACGGCGCCATCGAGAATGGCGTTATGGAGATTGCTGTGTCCCAGATCCGCGCCGCGCAGGTCTGCTTCGGAAAGGTATGCGCCCTCGAAGTCCGACTGCCAAAGGTGCGCGTTCACCAAAAATATTCCGTACGCTTGAGCGTATCGGAACTTGGCTTCGTTCAGCAACGGGCCTTTCACCGACGCAACTTGTGCGTTTGCTCCCGCCCAGTTCGCAGGCTTTCGCGATATCACGGCTTCGGTGATGTCTGCGTACGGATCGAACCCGACGGTCCAAAGGACGTCTGCGGCCCATCGACGAATACTGGCGGGGCTGTATTGTGGAGCGCGGCTCCGTGCGTGTGGCACTCCCGCGATAGTGCCGATGGAAAGAAACAACAGCGCTGCTCCTAACGCGCTCGCGAGAACAGCTGGGGACATGTCGCCGAGGCGTTCGGCGATGCGTGACGCCCATTTCGGCTTGGCGGTCCACTGCTCGCGCCTTCGGCCTGTTTTGAGTGTGGCGTGCAGAGCGACTCCGGCGGCTATTGCTACGAGGAGCATCTGCAGCAGAGTTCCTTTCGGATCTTGCATGGTCAGGTAGCGCGCCCAGTAGAGCGTCAGCGTGAAGGGAGCCGCCCAGTAAGCCAGAAGCACGGAGATCGTCTTTTCCACCCATTGTGTCGATGATCGTTCCCGATTCATCCACCAGAAATGGGCGCGCAAAAGCCCGACGATGATTTCCGGACCGCGATCATCCAGAGGATGCCCATCCGGGAAGATCGCCGGAAGTTCGAGCGCGGCTTCCCAGACTTTTTGCAGGTGGAATTGAAACAGCAGGTACAAGCTCAGGATCACCAGGGGAGCCAGCAAGAATATTTGTGCGGTCGGCATGGCTGCAGCCGCGGCGCGCGAATGTAAGTAGGGAATCAGGGCCGAATCGGTGAGCAGTTGCGCGTCCTTGGTCTTCCAAATGATCAGCCAGGAAAGCAGCGCAAGCGGAACGATGGGCGCAAAGCATCGCCACGCGATTCGCGAGGCGCGGGCGAATTTGGCGGCAGCCTCGAATTCCATGATGTGCGGCGGCAGTAGCGCATCGCGCAAATTCGCGCCGGCGATCTGCCGCGACACCAGTCCCATGGCAGTTTCCAGCGACGCGCCTTCCAGGTTAGCGCCCTCGAGATTCGCGCCCACCAGGCAGGAGTCCTCCATGTCGGCGCGCATCAGAGTGGAGTCACGCAGATCCGCCAGCAACAAATCGGCGGCGCGCAAATTCGCGTCGTGCAGATCGGCGAGCTTCAACTTCACTCCGATCAGTTCTTGGCCTTCCAAATCGGCATCGGAAAGGTCGGCGCGCAGGCCGTTCTGGCCATGCGAATCGAGCCATTCCAAGTGGCTGGCGAGTTTTTCTTCGAGTTTCCAATCGCGCCCGCTCGATGCCGGAGATTCGAGCGCTGCCATGGCGGCCGCATTCACAATCTCCGCGTCTTGCGCTTCTCGCGGTTGCTGTGAGGCGCTGTCTTGCGCATTGTCTTGAGGATCGGCGTCCGCCTGGGCACCCTCAACGTGACCGCCCTCTAGTCGCGAATCGTCAGTGGATCCCTCGATTGACGATGGCATCTCGACAAATTTGGCGCGAACGGATGCGTCTGCTGCAGCGCTGTTGGCGGGATTCGGCTCTTCAGCCAAGAACAGCTCTGAGTCTTGAGTCGCGTCTTCCGACGCCGAGTGCGGCTCGATTGTTTGCGCTTCCGCGACGTTGCTCGGGAGTTCGATATGCCCGCGCGATTCATCAATCTCGCTCGATTCTTCGGCCATGCTTTCAGTCTCGATCGCGGATCGCGCGTTCTCCAGTTCGCTCAGGGTCTTAATTACAAATGGATCGCCGGGTTCCTCTGGAGGAAAGAGTTCTGCCAGAGCGTCAGTTGCGGGTGGCAGCTGATCGGCCGAGATCAGCCCGTGGTCATCGCGGCGGAAAGAATCGGTTTCGACGCTCGGCAATGGTTTTGCGGGCGTCTTCGCGGAAGTCGCCCCTGGAATGGGAAGCTCGGCAACCGCTATGGATTTCGCGGCTTCCTCGAGCGCGTTTCCGACGCGTTCTTCAACGCTATGGCCGGTGAATAACCGGCGAAACAGAGATGGCATTGCTGACGTGTCCCCTAACCAGGCAAATCAAAAACCAACGTCTCCGCGGCGGCCACTGCTCCGCTCGCATCATCTTATTCCGCTTTGTTGCCACCCGCTCCTGCATCCTGTTCGAGTGTTTCCGCAACTGCTCCTGTACAAAAGGACAGCTGTCCGCGGGTTATCTTGCTTTTGCACCTTGCGTTTCTGCATTCACCTTAGCCGGGATGCATAACTGCCCGGACGGGCCGCTCGACCATTTGCCCGATAGCGCGTTTTGGCGGGAACCATCCAATCTAGTGAGGTAGAGGAAGCGAGTCCGCTGGATTACTTTTGCAGGAGAAATCAAATGGATGGTGTTTTGTATTCGTGCCCGATTCGCCGCGGCAACGTGTTGTTCGAGGACATGTCGAATCCGCGCGCCGAGCGTACGCTCGATGCTTTGATGACCCAGAAACTCTACTGCCCGCATTGTGAAATGCTCGTCGAGCCTGTCGTAATGACTGAGGAGCAGCGTGAAAAAGAGGGAATTGCCGGACGAGACGCCGGGACCGAAAATCGCGGCCGGTCGCGAACAGCCGGTTCGAATGCGGGCGGCAGCCAGCGCGGAGACTTGTCCGACGAGGGCGCTACGCAATAGCGCTCGGACCCTGAGGAAGTGGAACGAAATACGTGGGAAGAAAAGCCGTAGCGCATAGATCGAGGATCTTACCTCTGCCGCCACGGCTGCCGGAGCAGCCGGGACAACTTGCGGCGAGCGGCCGACCGCCGCGCGCAGAGGCAGGCCCGGATGTTTGTTTTATGTCAGCCAGATGTCTTCGTCTTTTGGTCCCAGGAAGCGCGCAAAACCGGTATAGAATTGTTGCTCCTAGCCAATCATATGCGGACCATATGCCGGGTGCGGGTGAGCGACAACTCATCGTTCCGCGCGCATTGGTCGCGAAGATTTAAGGACGCATACGTGCAATTATCAGTCATCAAAAATTGGTGGCCTCGTGGCTTGTGGTTGGGGCTGCTGTTTGAATGTCTCTGCGTTTCGCCTGTTGTTGCCGCACCGGCTTCGAACGTCACGGTTCCTGCTGAGAGCCTGATTCAGTACCTCAATCAGTCGATCGATCTGTATCACCAGACGACCATACAGCAGCAAATCGCGACGGAGCCGCAGGAGCAGCTGCTGCTCTATGATAATCGCCAGCTCGCCACCCAGTCCGTTCAGCTCGCGTTTCAATTTGCTCGCGAGCAGTTGGACGCGATGTCGGCGGAACCCACGCTAGGCTCCGCGGCAAATCAGGCGGGGACTTCGCAGCAGTACACGTCGCTTCACAACATGTTGCTGAGCATCGAAAAGAATCTTCAGGATACGCAGGCAGAATCGGATGCCGACGCTGCCAAACTGGCCACCGCCAGAGGATCTGCTCGCGTCAAGTTGCAATCGACTATCTCCGAGTTACAGGGTGAAATCGCCTTGGCTGAGGCACGCCGCAATGCAATTCAAAGCCTGCTCGTGTTCGTGGGTAGCTCCGCCAATAATGCCGTTAGCGCGAGCGGCCTTCGAGCGCAGATCGAAGCTCTGGCCTCTTCCGTTCCCGCTGCCGCCGGCGGCACGACCGCGTCCGGCCAGTCGCATCCGTCAGAGCCTTTCAGTCTCAGCGATGGCAAGTCGGATCCCTCTAACATCTGGGATCTGTTCGCTGATTTTTTTGGGCTTTCCTCGAAACTGCACAGCGTGAACTCGATGCTTGCCAATACTGATGCGCTGATGCGTACCGCCAGTGGCCTGCGCGCGCCCTTCATCGCCCACTTGCGCGATCTTTCAAAACAGGGCGACATTCTTGCCGCCCAGGCTGATGCAGCGGGCCCCAGCCAATTGGCCCAGGAGCGCCAGCAACTCGATGCCATTGCCGCGCAATTCAGACAACTCGCCACGACGGTCATTCCCTTGAGCAAACAAAGCGTTTTGCTGAACCTGTACCAGAGGAACCTGGTGAGCTGGCGCGATGTGGTGTATGCACGCTACAAGTCCGATGCGCGGAGCTTGGGGATTCGCCTGGGGGCGTTGGCGGTGCTGTTCGCGGCGGTATGGGGAATTTCCGAACTCTGGCGCCGGGGAGTGTATCGCTACGTGCACGAACCGCGGCGGCGCCACCAATTCCTGCTGGTGCGCAAGCTGGTATTTTGGTTTGTCATCTGTTTGATCGTGATTCTGACATTTGCCAGCAAGCTTGGCTCGTTCGTTACGTTTGCTGGCTTGCTCACCGCTGGCCTTGCGGTCGCGCTCCAGAACGTGCTTGTGTCCGTGGTCGGCTACTTTTTCTTGATTGGAAAATTCGGAATCCGCGTGGGTGATCGCATCGAAGTAAGCGGGATTACCGGCGAAGTGATCGAAATTGGCCTGGTGCGCTTTCACCTGATGGAACTGGGCAGTGGGGCTACTCCCACCGGGCGCGTAGTGGCATTTTCGAATTCCATCGTGTTTCAACCAACGGCTGGGCTCTTCAAGCAGATTCCCGGGGCAACTTTCGCTTGGCACGAAGTCACGCTGGCTCTTCCTCGCGAGGCAGATTTCGGCGGCATCAAGAAGTCCCTGCTCGGCGCGGTTGAAGGCGTTCTGCGTGATTACCACGAGCAAATCGAAAGCGTGTATCACCAGATGGAAAAGACCGGAATCCTGATCCCGGAGCGCGGCCTGCGCCCTAAGCTCGAACTGCACCTCACTTCGGCTGGGATCGAGGCGACCATTCGCTATCCCGTCGATCTCCAGCACGCCAACGACATTGACGCGCGCGTTTCGCGCGAGCTCCTCACCGCGCTCGAACGCGATACGAAGCTGCAAACTCCCGAGGGGCCGTCGATTCACCTGAAAACTGATGTCCCCGCTGGCGCACCCACTGGCTAGCAGCTATCGCTCGTGCGGATGTGAAGTTTGGCTGGTGTGCCGGGGGTTTCAACGCGGCAGCCCTTGTGGTCGCGTTGTTGGTCCGCCGCGCTCCCTTGAATGTCACGCGAAATAGGTTCATCCTAAACGCGATACGAGGAAAATATGATGCGTTTGCGATTGCAGATTTCTGGGGTCACGTCCAATCGCGAACGCTCTTGAAGGAGAGGCGAGTGGCCACGCAAGCACCGCCGGAATCGAAGTTCCAGCCCGGCAAAACGCGGATTGAATCGGATAGCATGGGCAAAATCGAGGTCCCGGCGGACCGCTACTATGGCGCGCAAACAGCCCGGTCGCTAATTCATTTCCACATAGGCAACGATACCATGCCGCCCGAGTTGATCCGGGCGCTCGGCATCCTGAAGAAAGCGGCTGCGCTGGTGAATCAGGATCTTGGAAAGCTCTCGCCCGAAAAAGCGAGGCTGATCACGCAGGCGGCCGACGAGGTGATCGCCGGGAAGCTCGACTCGCATTTTCCGCTGCGGATTTGGCAGACCGGCAGCGGCACGCAGACCAATATGAACGCCAACGAAGTGATCTCGAACCGCGCGATTGAGATTGCCGGCGGCGTGATGGGCAGCAAAAAGCCGATTCATCCGAACGACGATGTGAACATGTCGCAATCGTCGAACGACACGTTTCCGACGGCCATGCACATTGCTGCGGCGTCGCGTGTGGCTGAGGCGCTGATTCCCGCGGTCGAGCGGCTGCGCGACGTGCTGGATGCGAAAGCGAAACAATTCGCGAATATCGTTAAAATTGGCCGCACTCACCTGATGGACGCTACGCCATTGACGATGGGGCAGGAAATGTCCGGATGGGTCAGCCTGCTGGACCGCGATATCGCTCGCTTGCGCGAGTCGCTTTGGGGCCTTTACGATCTGGCTATCGGTGGGACAGCGGTGGGAACGGGACTAAATGCTCATCCGGAATTTGCCGAACGCGCCGCGCGCAAGATTGGCGAGCTGACTGGACTGCCCTTTCGATCACATCCGAATAAATTCGCCGCTCTTTCCGCGCACGATGAAATTGTGTTTGCCAGCGGAGCGCTAAAGACGCTGGCTGCGTCTCTAATGAAAATTGCTAATGACGTCCGCTGGCTCGCTTCCGGGCCGCGTGCCGGCCTGGGCGAGCTGGTGCTCCCGGAAAACGAGCCGGGCTCTTCGATCATGCCCGGCAAAGTGAATCCCACGCAGTCGGAGGCGATGACCATGGTTGCCGTGCAGGTCTTCGGCAACGATGCTGCAATTGGGTTCGCCGGCTCGCAGGGAAATTTTGAGCTCAACGTCTTCAAGCCGGTGATCATTCATAATTTTCTGCACTCCGTCCGGTTGTTGACGGACGCATGCCGATCGTTTACCGATCATTGCGTTCAGGGCATGGAAGTGGACACGCAGCGCATCGAGCAATATGTCAAGAACACTCTAATGCTCGTCACTGCGCTGAATCCAAAAATTGGTTACGACAAATCCGCCGAGATCGCCAAAAAGGCGCATCACGAGGACATCAGCCTTCGCGAAGCCGCTTTGAAACTCGGATATCTCACGGAGAAAGAATTCGACGAGATTGTGAAGGCGGAGAAGATGACCAGGCCGGGAAACGTCTCGTAAGCGGGCGCACCGTTTCATCTCGGCACATCACGCTTCATCGTTTCGCGCGTTGGGTGCCGAATTCTGTCACTCGCAATTGAATTTTCTTATTTCTCGAAACTTTCTTCGCGCGCATGAAAATTTCCTTTGACTGCCGCGCCGCTCTTAATTAGATTCAGGACCCCTTGGGAACCTCTCGCACGCTGCCCCTTCCGCGGGAGTTCTTATGCTCATTCTCATCGCCGAAGACGATCCGGCGCTTGGCACGTTCCTCGAGCGCGGGTTCAACGCCGACCATCACGCCGTCGATCTTGCTACCGACGCGCAACGAGCCGTGCAACTGGCTCGCGCACGCAGCTACGATGCCGCTGTCCTCGATCTGAACATCGATCCGAACACCGCGCGACCGGATGGACTGGAGGTGCTCCGTCAGGTGCGCGACACCTGTCACGATTTGCCCGTTCTGGTGCTCGCAAATCAGGCTCGGCCGGAAGAGCGCGCGCAGGTGCTCGATATGGGCGCTGACGATTTAGTGCTCTAGCCCTTCGCGTTTTCGGAGCTATCGGCGCGGGTGCGCGCTTTGCTGCGCCGGGGCGGACGCGCCGCCGATACGGTATTGCGCATCGAGGATTTGGAACTGAATCGCGTGGAGCGCAGCGTGAAACGGGCGGAGAAGAAAATCGAGCTGACGCCGAAGGAGTTTGCGTTGCTGGAATACTTGATGCGCAACAATGGCCGCCGCGTCACCCGTGCGGAAATCATCGAGCACGTCTGGAATTTGAATTTCGATACCATGACCAACGTGGTCGACGTGTACATCAATTGTTCCTCGGCGCAAGTTGACAAACGCAAGGTCGGTCAACTCTCTATGGCCATCCAGGTGGCTTTTCAAAAAATGGGCATCTTCGAGGCCTCTAACACCAGGCCTGCTGTCGTTCGATCCGAGCCCATGCCGTTTTCCAAAGTGCAGATGATCGACAACGTCGTCCCGCGTGTTGAAATGCTCGATCGGCTGGTCGATTCGCCGCACGGCCCGCTGACAACCCCGCAGCCGCCCATGAACGAAATTCAGAAACAGTTGCAAACCGCGCTGCACCCGGAGCTCAAAAATCACACTGTTTCCATCACGCCCACGAAAGAGGGGATTGTGGTCAGCCTTCGCGAAGCCGGATTTTTTGCCAGCGGTTCGGCGGGCTTGCGTCCCGGCGCCAGTAGCACCCTCGCTGACTTCGTCAAGGTCATCGCGCCCTACCGCGTCCGCATTCGCATCGAAGGACACACGGACAACATCCCCATCCACAACTCCCGCTTTGATTCCAATTGGGATTTGTCCACCGCGCGCTCCACCGAAATCATCAAAGTTTTCATTTCGCAATACGGCATAGCGCCAGATCGCTTGTCCGCTGCTGGATACGGCGAATATTACCCCGTCGCCTCCAACGGCACTCCCGAGGGCCGCGCCATGAACCGCCGCGTCGATCTTGTGATTCTCACGCCCACATCGGACTCAGGCCCCGCGTTGCCTTCGGATTCCAACAGCATGTCCGAACTCGGATCGAAGCTCTCGCAGCAAGCCTCGTCAGATGCAGCCCCGCAGCCGCCAAAGTAACTTCGCGTTCGCGCGATCGATTGCTCCTGCAAATCTCATCCGAACAGTTCCAATGGCCTGCCAGCATCGGCTTGTTCTACCCATGGTACTGATCCGTGATTGTTTGGAGACAGCACCCCAAACCTCCGGCGTTCCTCCCAGTGCGCAGCGCTATCATCTCTCCGTCTGGCGCGCTTTCAGCCTTTCGCGCGCCGGCAATTTCGCGAAACTCCCGCACGGGATTCGCGCGCAAACTCATTTACCAGACAGATTCGACTTTTAAGGAGACGCACGTGAGAAATTGGCTTTCCAGCTTGTTGGCGCTCGCCGTTCTGGTTTTTGCTCTCAGCTATCCCGTGGCCGTGCCGGCAGCGCCGCGCACGCCTCAACCGAAAGCTGCTCCCGCGGCTGCCGCTGCCGCTGAACCGCATCCAGAGATTCGCGCCGCTTTGGCCAACCTTCGCGAAGCCCGCGAACATCTGGCCCAGGGCGCACACGACTTCGGTGGACACCGCGTGGCGGCCCTCAAGGCCGTCGACGACGCAATCCACGAATCTGAGATTTGCCTCAAGTACGATAAGCGCTAACCCAACATCTCGGCCCAACTTGCGGCGTCCGACCTCGCAGCGGGCGCCGCAAGCGGGACGTGACTTTCCCCCCGCGCCAAGCCTCTAGACAGCAATGAACAACCCGGTCATGCCGATAGAGGCCGCATCTTGGCCGGCGAAGGATCTGCTTTTGCTTTTTGGTTTTCTGCTACGAACCTTGCAGTTCGATGCGGGGGCCAATCGACGCAAATGATTGCGGCGTATGTGACGCCTTAATCGCCGGTCGTCTCCGCAATCGGCTGGCTTGGCGCGGGCGCGCTGGGAATTTTTCCCGCGCGAATTTCGTCGACAATCTTCTGTGCGAGCGCCAAGCTGGTTGGGCAGTCCGGATCGGTGAGCCGGCACTCGGCGATGGTCATGTTGCATCCGCAGGTGCAGTGCTGTGAATTCATCAGCTTGAGCGCCAATTTCTTCTGCGGCGCGGTCAGTCCTTTGAAGCTAACGCCCGGAATCGACGTTGCCAGCGCTGCATTTTTCAGGAAAATTTGCCCCGTGTCTTCAAACGTCTCGATCTTCGCCTGTACCGGTTCGCCGAGCAGCGCGCGAATTTCGTTATCGTACACTTCCTTCGGATAAAGCCCCACATGCTTCTGCACCACGCGGCCCTCCGGGTCCACCACGAACGACGTCGGCAGCGCCGGAATTCCGCCGTATTCCTCCGATAGCTCGTCGCTGCCCATCACGATCGGATAATTCATTCCGATCTTATCGGCGAACTGTTTCACCGGTTCCGCCGGGCCATCGTCCATCGATACGCCGATGATCTGCAACTTGCCCTGGTACTCCTTCTGAAGCTCCATCATTTCCGGGATTTCCTCCTGGCACGGAGGGCACCACGTAGCCCAGAAATTCACGATCACCACTTTGCCGCGAAACGCGGCGCTTGAAACCGGATTGCCGTTGAGGTCATCGACGAGAAACGGAGGCATCGGCTGCGCATTGCTTGCGAAGTGGATAACCTGTTCGCCGCCGCTATCTTGCGAATCGTTGCGGGCTTTTGCTGGCTGCGCGCTCATGGCAATAAGTTGCGCGCCCTTCCCCGGCCTCGCCGCAGCAACACGAAGCTCGCGCGCTCCTTCAATTGCGACGGCCATCGCCGCCAGCGCGCAGGTCACTAACAATACGATCAGTGCCGATCTTTTCATCAATCCCTGCCAGTCTCATCAATTATGCGGCAGACGCCCATCGGACACAACCGGTCCGAAAAGCCGCCCGCCCGCAGGAGCCCTGCCTCCCCTCGCCATGAAAACCCTCGGTTCGTCCATGGAGGCCCCCGACGTCGGGGGAGGCGCGCCGCTTTAAGCCCTGCCGCACAAACGCATGCGACCGCGCGCTTCCTTCCGTTCGGAGTTTGCATGTCCGGTTTCGGGAGTCCTGCCGCCCCCGTCCGGCCTGCCAAGACGGTGCTTCACTCCCGCGAAGTACTCAATTCCCGAATTCTTTTTCCGTACGCTCTTTAGCCGCCGGGGTGCGCGTCCTCGCACACTCTTCAGCCCTTGAATCCGAAAGCTTTCAGGCGCAAGCAAACAAAAACGCGAATTGGAGCCACTCCCGAATCAGCCTTAGGTCGCGGAGGTTTCAATACGGGACGCGCATTCCCGATTCGATTCGCGCCCCGCCCCCCATTCAATCGAACCACGCCGCTAAGTCGCTGCAATTTCAGCGCCGCATCCACTGCGCACCCTCATTTCCTCTGGGCATTAGACGTGCATCACGTCGTCACGTGGGTCGCGTTCCTAAACGATCCGCTTCGCTGGTGAATGGGGAGGAAGGGGCCTATTCATTGGTGGCTCGGGTCGTTCCCACCTACCTCTGAGAGGGAAGCTAGGATGGATGACCCCATGGTTCAACTTCGCCTAGGTTGAACCAATTGGAACGCGGCCTTTGGAGGCTCCCGATCCCAAGCGGGAGCCTCCTCCTCCATCTCTCAGCACTCGATCCCTCCCGAAAAAGCTCCCCGAACACTTAAACCCGGCCTCCCTCGTTTTCCGCCTCGCCATGCGATAATTTCTTCATCGCATGCGCAACCTGAAACTCACCATCGCTTATGACGGCGCGAACTTCCACGGCTGGCAAATCCAGCCCGGCGTGCCCACCATTCAGGGCGCGCTGAATGATGTTGCCTCGCAGATCACTCAGGAAAAAATATTCGTCCACGGCGCGAGCCGCACCGACGCAGGAGTCCACGCGCTCGGCCAGGTGGCGCATTTTAAGACTGGCTCCCAAATCCACGCCGCCGAATTCCAGCGTGCCTTCAACGCGCTCTTGCCACCCGCGATCCGCATCATGGCCGCCGAGGAAGTCGGCCCCGATTTCCATTCGCGCTGGCAGTCGCAAGCGAAGACCTATCGCTACCGCATCTATCGCGGCGCAGTCTTGCCGCCATTTGAATACCGGCGCGTGCTGCACTATTCCGGGCCGCTCGACGAATCTGCCATGTCCGCCGCCGCTCGCGAATTCGAAGGCGAGCACGATTTTGAAACCTTCGCCGCCTCATCCGGCTCCGAAGACGACGACCGCGATCGCACTACCGTCCGCGTCATCTACTCCTCGGAAATTATTCGCGATCCCCAGCGCGACGAAATCTCTTACGTGGTTCGCGGGCAATCTTTTCTCCGCTACATGGTCCGCAAAATCGTCGGCACGATTCTCGAAGTCGGGAAGGGCAGGCTCGCTCCCGCGGACATCCTCGATCTCTTCGCCGCGCGCGACCGCTCCCGCTGCGGCCCCACCGTCCCGCCCGAAGGCCTCTACCTCGTCTCGCTCGAATATCCCGATCCCACCGACTCGCTCGCCTCAACCGCCCGCCGCCACTCCCGCCCCTCTGCGTAGCGCCACCGAACAATCATCGGCTGATCCGTTTCGATTCAGGCAACTGCTGCGGCCCTTGCGCCCTGGGTTATAATAAGCCCATGCGACAACTGGTCGATATCGGCAGCCTTGCCGAGAAGGAGGTGATCCAGTGAGGTACGGTTTACGTTGATGCAGTAGAGGAGGCGCTTGTGAAGTTTTTCCGAGCGCCTCTCTCCTTTTCCTCGCCAGTCCGGAGCATCTGTGATTTGTCGGTTCCGCCCTCAGTCTATCCGCTAGCGTTGGCGAGCCGTGTCTCAGGTGAGTGTTCCGGAAAATAAGTGAGGCGAACGCGATTTGATTTCACGAGGTAGGAATACCATATCGCCGCATAAATCACCGAGCCCACAACTGGGAGGACGCTGCGCCAGGCCAGATACAATCTGAGGCCGCGCGGTCCGGCAGCGAAGATGACCAGCATCCCAGCCAAGCAGAAATCGATCACGCGAAACGCGATCATGGCTAACATGTAGTCCTTGGCGTGGCGCACACCAGCCGGCCGAAGTTTCCACAGCAGAACCCCAGAAAAGATGCCGTAGATGCAGAGTACGCCCAGAAATAGCTCTTCCAGAAGGTAAAGCACATAATGCGGCGCGGGTCGTCCGAGACGCGAAATCCTCCCCATCACAGCGCTGTAGTGTTCCAGTAACGAAAAAATATACGTCGCTGGTGTTACGAATACGAGCGTGCAAATGAAGAACAAGAGCCAGCCGTGCACCCCGCGCGGCACATAATGCCCGCAAGCACCACAAGAGACATCTGAGGGAGAAATCGGCGAGCCGCATCCGCTACAGTTCATCTGTCTGCCACACCCACTACCGCGGGAGCGCGAACGCTATCAAAGGTAGTGCCGTCGTGACAAGGGCCTTGCGTGCAAGACGGCCCGCGCGGGATTGTCCGCGATCTCGCTGACACGCACATCCCATACCTGCAATTTCCTACGAAGGCGAGCCGCTGCAAAAGTTTAGTGGACTTACGCCGCGCGGGTGGGGCGGTGGTACTGTATTAGCTTTCGAGGATACCGATGCCCGACCAATTGCCAAACGATCTCGCCGAAAAAGCCGCGATCATGCGCGAATTCGGACGCCTCCGCGCCGCCGGCCAGCCCATTCCGCCGGAGCTGCAGGCCAAGCACGTCAATGCCACCAACGATGGCTACGCCACCGGCCCCGAGCCCGGCCAGCGCATCCCCGAATTTACGCTGCCCGATCAGGACGGAGCCTCCCGCACATTCGCGAATTTAGCCGGCCCCAACGGCCTGCTGCTCGTCTTCTATCGCAGCGCCGATTGGTGACGCTACTGCCGCTCCCAACTCGTCGAGTTGGAACAATCCCGCGCAGCAATCGAGAACGAAGGCTTTCGCATCGCGGCGGTTAGCTACGATTCCCCAAAAACTCTTCACAATTTCGCGCAGCAATATCAGACCGGCTTCCCACTGCTTTCCGATCGCGATAGCGCCGTGATTCGCAGCTTCGGAATCTTGAACACCAACATCGCTCCGGAATTGCGGGCGCACGGCGTTCCGCATCCCGTGCAATATCTCGTCGCGCCGGATGGCGCCATCCTCCGCAAATATTTCGTCCCGAATTATCAGCACCGCGTGGCTGCCTCGGAGATCGTTCTTCGCGAATTTGGAATCGCGAGCAACGGTGCGCCAGCCGTCACTCTTCGTAGCGGTGCGCTGACCGTGCAGGTTGGCCTCTCCGCGGAAAAAGCTTTCGCGGGGCAGGAAATTGGCTTTTTCGCGAAATTCGCGCTCGAACCGGGCTGGCACGTCTACGGCTCGCCGCTGCCAGGAAATTACACGGCCACGTCGATCGAGTTCGACGATCCGAAAATCGCTCGCCAATCCTTCGACCTGCCGCCCGCTACGCCGCTCCACTTCGCCGATCTGGGAGAGACGCTGCCGGTCTACAGCGGCACATTTCGGGGAACCGGATCGCTGCTGCTGAAGTATCCGCTCGAAGATGGCTCGATCACGTTGCGGGGCCGCCTTCGCTTTCAGCAGTGCAGCGACGCCGTCTGCGAGCCGCCGGAAATCATCGCCTTCGATCTGCCGCTCACGCTGCAGCCTTTCATGATCGTCCCGCCGCGCAAGTGATGTTTTTTCTTACGTGCGGCGAACAATTCCACCGGCGAGTTCTAATTCCAAACTTCATCTACTTGGACGACGTTCGAGTAGCCGCTCGAATTGGACGCGTGGTCGACAGCACGCACGCGATAGCGGTAGATGGCCGGCCGCGGAAGACTTTTGTCCACAAAGGCAGTCTCCCCCGATGTGCCAATTAGTGTGAAATTCCGGCACCGTCGTCCCTCGCAACGCTCGATCTGATATGCAGCGACTCCCACGTTGTCTTCCGCAGCGCGCCAGGCGAGCCGAATCGGAGCATCGCGCAACGCGTCCGCCGCGGGCCGAATTGCAACCAAGGATGCTTGCCAGGTTGCAGCTGTAGTGATCGCAAACTGCGATTGATAAATTCCGGGTTTGGCAGCCAGCCCGGATTCTGCAGCCAGATAATCCGAAGAGGCGGATGGCTGAAACAAGAATCCTTGGCCTGCTTGCCACACTTCGCTCGCGGAACTCTTGCCGAAGCCAAGTAACAGGTCATTCGCCGCCGTAGTTCGGACGCTTGGGCTGGTTGGGTTCGCGCTGTTCGCAGCCCCATCATCGCCGATCGACGAAACTGCGTCGATCGGTTGCGAACTCGCGCCTTTCACCACGAAAATCGAAATCACCAGAGCTTGGCCGGTTGAAAGATTCATCGTGAAGGTATGATTTGGGCCCACCTTCGGATTCTTCGCATACCAAATTTCCGAACGGAGGTTGGCTCCGGCGCTGGTATTTGTCGGACCCGCCAGCGATATCCATTCGTTGTTGTAGCTGTCTGACGGCGTCAGGATCGTGCCATTGTGCGACGAAGCGCACACGACGATGAGGTTGCCGCCGGTGCTGTCGAACACCGGCGCTGTGTGTTTCCTGAGGGGCGCCCGATTCAAGTAGTGCTCGGCATAAATGACCACCGGCGCTGTACCCGCGCTAAGCCCACGCGGGGAAGTGGGCGGCGTATGGTCCAGCCCGTCCTCGACTTCCAGGTAGGTTTGCGAGGCGGCTCGAGCCACCAAGCTATTCTCGGCGCGTTTCCGGAGCCCCAGATGAAGCGATTTGAGTATAAACAGCGCCACGATCAGGGCGACGCAAACGGCTACATATTTTCGCAATGCTCCCTCGAATGATTGGTGTGAATTTCCAGACGTCAGAACGCGCCGAGATTCGCCGCTTCATGCACGCAGCGCGTTCCAGCGACTGCCGAGCACAACGATGAATCCGTGCCGACGATTCAGATGATGCGATGCGAAAAAAAATAACACGGGGTAGCGCAATAGGATCCCAGGCTGATCGTCAACGTCCCGATCAGCCATATTTTCCGCGAGCAGAAGCTCCGGCGCACGATTTTTTGCTTCTGGCTGTTGCGAAAAAGCAAACGTCAAATCGGGCGTTCGCCAATCACGGTGGTGCGCACCAGGTGGCGGCGTTCGTTCTCGTAATCGTGGATGCCGCAATGCTGCAGAAAGCGGTTGTCCCACACGATCACCGTGTTCGGCTTCCAGCGAATGCGGCACTGATACTGAAGCTTGTGGGGCATGTGCGCAAAATATTCGAGCAGCGGACGGCTGTCTTCCGCGCTCCAGCCCTCGAAATGCCGGAAATATGCGGGGGTGACGAACAGCGCCTTGCGTCCCGTGCGCGGGTGCTGCCGCACCGCCGGGTGCGAATTTTCCAACTGCTCTTCCTTAAAATCGTGCGACTCGCGCAGACGCAGCCGCTTGCCCTCGTCGAGCTTGGCGTTCTTCGACCAAATATCTTTGCCGGAATAGACCACCCGCAGCCCATCCAGCACTTTCTTCATGCCATCGGAAAGCTCTTCGTACGCCAGATACATGTTGGCGAAGGCGGTATCGCCGCCGTATCGCGGCGCGTCGATGGCGCGCATCACCATGCACTTCGGAGGCTGCGCGAGAAACGGGCTATCGGTGTGGAATTTCGTGAAGGGCACTACGCTGACCGGATCGTGTACTTCGCGGCGCACTTCCTGCATCTCGCGGTCGCCGGCGTAGAGCGGCGCCTGCGGCAATTCCATCAGCTCGCCAAAATAATGGGAGAACGCCTTGTGCTGCTCGATGCTCAAATCCTGATCGCGCAGCATAATCACCAGAAAGTGCTCGAACGCAGCCATCACCTCGGCCAGGACTTCTTCGGGCAGCGGCTTGCGCAAATCGACGCCCGTGATCTCGCACCCGCACGCGCCGGTCAGCGGCTCGACGCCAATGTGACGAAACTCGGGCATCGGCCGCCCGGCCACCACCACATGCTCGTTTTCAGTCTGTAACGCGTTCGCTTCAACACTCACGGAAAGCCTCCTTGGCCGCGAAAGGGAACTGCTCCACCCGTTTGTCCCGCTTGCCCTGTCGCCGCCTCGCCCGCTTGCGACTCCCTGCCCCGGGGCAGATACGCGGATTGTAGGCCCGGCGGTAGCCGAATCGTAAGCGAATTTTCCGCCTCGGCTGCATTTCATCGGAGCGAAATGTAAGCGAAAAAATGCATGCGCCGGGGCGTGCCGGGTAGAGGCATACCGGGCCGTTTGTTTTGTGCGACTTACGTGCGTTTCTACTCGGTTGACAGTGCCGGGTAGCCACCCCAGAACGCGGAGCGTTTCGGGGCCCCCTGGGCAGGAATGCGTGAGTGGTAATTGGTGAGTGGTGATTGGTGGAAGCAAAAGGCGACGACTTCGCGCGGGTGAACCTTCGCGAAAGGTAACGCGCGCGAAGGCGCGTCTGTTTCGCGGGGTTGAGAGCCCGCGCTTCCACCCGAGAGTGGCGGACGCCAGACGCGGCACATGAAACGTCGTTGGCAAACAATAGGAGCAGCGCCGGCGTGCCGGAAGCTATCGGATTTTGGCGGAAAATCGGGAAAAGAAAATGCACCGGGAAGTTCCGCCCTTGCATGTACGCGATCGTTTGTTTTCTGTAAGTTACGTGTGTGCGAGGTCGATTGACCGTTCCGCCCCAAATGACGTGAGTTGTGAGTAGTGTTCCGGCATCGCGCGGAAACCGCGCGCCGGAATCCCGGTTCGTCGTCCGAACCGGGAATTGGTGAGTGGTGAAGGCAAAAGGCGACGACTTCGCGCAGGTGAACCAGCGCGAAAGGTGTGCGACTTTGTCGCGAATGCTGATGGCGGAGCTGAAGCTCCGCCCTCCTAAAGTACCAGGTGAGGCGGCTGTGAATCCCGGCGTCGCGGCGGGGGCGGCGGGTTCGCGATTAGAAAGATGTATGTTGATGAAACGCGGGCGGTTGAGAGGTGCGATGCTCGGAGCGGTTTCGCGATGGATTTTGCGGTGACCGACGCGGCGGATTGGCAAAAGAGTATATTCAGTACCTGCAGCTCGCGCAATCGCGCTGATCTTTTCAGTGGACCGCATTCTGCCTGTACAGGCACGTCGCCTGGACACTTGTGTGGCGTTGGCATACATCGTTTGCGGTTTGACGACGCAAAGGGTTTGGTGCGCCGCGGCGTTTAGAGCTATCGCCGGGCCAATGAAACTTGGAAAGGGAGCGGCGGCTGACGAGTTAGGCGCGGAGCAGATCGGGTTGCCAGTCGCGCACCAGTTTCTTGATCGCGGCGCGGTCGGTTAATTTGTCGTCGAGGACTTTTTGCGCGAGTGACGGCAATTCCGCGTCACTCGCAAACCGTAAAGAAACCAACTGATCCAGCGTAAATTCAGGGATTCGCGCGCGCAGGTCCACCGGCAACAGCTGTTGCATCCGCAGGCGCGTTTCGAGCCGAATCACGCGGTCCTGAACGGTGAGCGCCATGAGCCGAGCCGTGAGAGCCAACAGGAATAATGCAATCGCGACCAGCAGCGAAACAGTATTGTCGAACGAAGCGTGGCGAATCAAGCGCACGATTGACCAAACAACGTTGAGCAGGAGGATCGGCGCAACGACAAAGTGAAATAGGGGAAAAAACTTCGCGTGATTTTCGAAATTTTGATTTTCGCTCATTTGTAGCTCCTAGGCTTGTTGCAGCCACATGCCAACGGCAAATACGCGGATTGTAGGTTCATCTGCGGCGAATGGTAAGTAAATTCTCAGAGCCCCGCGCGCTTGGCGAAAGAGGTCGTGCCGTTATGTTTATTGTCCCCCTACGAAGCGGTAGTAGCGGCAGCGGCGGCGGGTTCAATTCGCCGGCGAGACGCCGGCGCTATAAGAGCAGGCGTCCGATCTGCGGCGGGGCGGGCGGGGGCGAAGAAGCGATGTAGCGACGGCGAGATGGTAAGGCGGCTGTATGGTCCGGAAGCGACGAACGCCGGCGGGCCGCCGGCGCTACAAGAGAAAAACGCGCGCGGGCGATTTTCGTTGCGGACACGTTAGCGTGCTCTTGTGTTTTGGAGTCGAGCACCGCGCCTTGACACTTCTGAGGGCTTGGCATACTTTTGTTTGCAGATCGTTGACATAAGAGGGTGTGGTGTGTCGCCGCTTGCGCGGCATTCTGAGGAGGCATTTCATGGCAATTCGGTTTACGGTGAACGGAAAGGCCCAGTCAGTGGACGTGAATCCCAACATGCCACTGCTGTGGGTGATCCGCGACACGCTCAACATGACCGGGACGAAATTCGGCTGCGGCATGGCGCTGTGCGGCGCCTGCACGGTGCACATCAACGGCGCGGCTATCCGTTCATGCATCACGCCGATTTCCAGCGTGGAGGGCAAGCACGTAACTACTATTGAAGGCATTTCGCCCGATCACAGCCACCCGATTCAGCGCGCCTGGCTGGAAGTGGACGTGCCGCAATGCGGCTACTGCCAGTCCGGACAGATCATGTCCGCCGTGGCGCTGCTGAACAAGACTCCGAATCCCACCGACGCGCAGATCGAAGAAGCCATGGCCGGCAACATCTGCCGCTGCGGCACCTACCAACAGATTAAGGAAGCCATCCACAAAGCCGCGCGGATGCACGGCGCAGCGAAGACCGAAACTTCCGAGCTCGACCAGATTCCGCAGGGAGCTCTGGCAGGAGGTGCGGAATGAGCGCGATTAAAAACGGACTCGATCGTCGCAAATTTCTGAAGACCGGCGTTGTGGGCGCCACGGGACTGATCGTTGGATTCTATCTGCCAGGCAAGCGCGAACTCCTAGCCGCTGAAGCTGCGCCCGCGGTGATGAACGCTTTCATCCACGTCAGCCCGGAGGACGTGGTCACGGTATTAGTGAGCAAGTCGGAAATGGGGCAGGGCGTGGCCACTTCGCTGCCGATGCTGGTAGCCGAGGAGCTGGAATGCGATTGGCGCAGGATTCGATTTGAATTTGCGCCGGCCGCGCGCGTCTATTTCGATCCCGCATTCGGGATGCAGGGAACCGGCGGCAGCACGAGCATTCACTCGAGTTGGGAACCGCTGCGCAAAGCAGGGGCCACCGCTCGCGAAATGCTGATTTCCGCCGCGGCACAGAAGTGGGGCGTCGATGCCTCCGAATGCCGCGCCGAGAACGGCAAAGTGGTCCACATGGGCTCGAAGCGCAGCGCGACGTACGGCAGCCTGGCCGAAGCCGCGTCCGCGATTCAGCCGCCGACGGACGTGAAGCTGAAGGAATACGCCGAGTACAAAGTGATCGGCAAGCCGATGAAGCGCCTCGACGTGCCGGAAAAGGTAAATGGCCGCGCCAAGTTCGGCATCGACCAGCGCAGACCCGGGATGTTGCACGCGGTGGTGCTGCGCTGCCCGGTTTTCGGCGGCAAAGTGGCGAGCTTCGACGCGACCAAGGCCAAGCAGGTGCGCGGCGTGAAAGACGTGGTGCAGATCTCCGACGGCATCGCCGTGGTGGCGGACAATACCTGGGACGCTATGGAAGGGCGTCGCGCCCTGGAAGTGAATTGGGATTTCGGCCCCAGCGCGGACGCCTCCACTGACTCGATCTTCGCCAACTTCGGGAAATCGCTGGATAGCGAGCAGGGCTATGCAGCCAAGAAAACTGGCGACGCAGCCTCGGCTCTGAACAGCGCCGCCACGAAGATCGAGGCCGAATACCGCGCGCCGTACGAATCGCACGCTTGCATGGAACCTATGAATTGCACGGCGGACATCCGAGAAGGCGAAGGCGCCGATTTGTGGGTGGCCACGCAATTCCAAACGCCGTCGCAAGCGGCAGCGGCAAAGATCGCCGGCGTTAGCCCGGACAAAGTGAACGTGCACACGACGTTCCTGGGCGGCGGCTTTGGGCGTCGCGGCTGGTCGGACTTCGTCAACGAAGCGTGCGAGGTTTCGAAAGCGATGAAGGCGCCGGTGCAAGTGACGTGGTCGCGCGAGGACGATATGCAGCACGACTACTATCGTCCGGCGTCGCTGGTGCGCTTCTCGGCCGGCCTGGATGCGGACGGCAAGCCGGTGGCGTTCAGCGCGCATATCGCCTGCGACTCGATCATGAACTGGTTTTATCCTGGTTCGATTCGCAACGGTTTCGACGACAGCAGCGTGGAGGGAATCGCCGACATTCCGTACGACATTCCCAACATCGCCGTCAACTACAACCTGGTATCCGGGCCAATTCCGCAGGGCTTTTGGCGTTCGGTGGGCGCTTCGCAAAATGGCTTCTTCCGCGAGTGCTTCATCGACGAAGTGGCTGCCGCGGCGAAGAAAGATCCGTACGAATTCCGCCGCGACTTGCTACAGAACAACGCGCGCAATCTGGGCGTGCTGAATCTGGTCGCGGAAAAAGCCGGATGGGGCAAGCCTGTTCCGGCCGGCCGCTACCGCGGAATTGCCGTGGTCGAGGCGTTCAACACGTATGTTGCGGAAGTGGCGGAAATTTCGCTGGACAAGGACAAGAACGTAAAAGTTCACCGCGTGTGGGCCGCCGTGGATCTGGGCCAGCCGGTGAACCCGGCGATCATCGAGCAGCAGGTGCGCGGAGGCGTGGTCTACGGCCTCTCGCAGGGGCTGAAAGGTGAAATCACCATCGACAAAGGGCGCGTGGTGCAGGGGAACTTCGACACCATGGAAGTTTTGCGCATGAACGAAATGCCGCACGTCGAGGTGTTCATCACCGATAGCCACTTGACGCCGCCGACCGGGATGGGCGAGCCGGCCGTTCCGCCGATCACGCCGGCCGTCTACAACGCGATTTTCGCGGCTACTGGCAAGCGCGTCCGCAAAATGCCGTACCGCCCGGAGGAGCTAGCGTAAGACGGGTGGGTACGAGAAGCATATTCAATCCCCGCCGTTTCATTTGCGAAGCGGCGGGGATTTTTTTGGCGAATGCGTCACAATGCATTGTCATCCCGCAGGGCAGTCACGCCGCAGTTGATGATGCTTCTGCGGGCGCGGGACGAAGCTGAGGGACCTGCTTTTGCTTTTTCCCGCGGTTACCGCGAGAGCGGATACATCAACCACGCGACCCCGATGCCAATAATCAAAAACATTGCCAGCGACCACAGCGCGTAGCGAAGGCGCGCGCCCGGGGTTCGCCGTCCAAGAGAAGCCAGCGCCACCGAAACGAGCGCCGCAAACAGCACCATGGCCCAGAAATGATTGAACTGCATCGTCGCGAACATTATTTTCGAGGTAATTTTCGAAGTTATTCCCGGCATCATTGGCGGCGTCCGAGCGCCGTTTCGACTGCATCAATCGCGCCGATCAAGTTCACCAGGCCGGCGGCGGCCACGAAGCGCGTCCCGTAATTTCCCGTGGCGCGGGATATGTCCGGTCCGGCGGTTTCGATCGCGTGCGCCAGAAAGTAAAATCCGCCCGCCGCCGCATCGGCCAAAAACCCCAGAGTGCCAAACGATTCATGCGCGTGCGGGCCAAACACTTCGCCGCGCATTAAATAGCCGACGATCGCGAGGCCTCCAACGGCGACGAAAAATCCAGTGGCGCGCACCCATCGCCGCAGCAACGCATGGCCCAAACCGGGCACCGCCCAAGCCGCGATTAAAATAAGCGGCGCCAACCAAACTGGATGCCGGTTGACCCCGGCAGGGGAAGGCTGCGGCTCCGGCGCCGACGCTGTTTCGCGCCCTGCGTTCTCAGCCAATGCGTCTCCGATTGCGTCTGTCATGCCAGCAGCGCCAGAATTTCCGTTTGCAGGTCGCCGGTCACTTGCGCTTCGCGCTCGCCCACATAGACGTTCACTTCGCTGCGGATGCCGAATTCCGGCAGGTAGATTCCCGGCTCCACGGAAAAGCACGTGCGCGGCACGATCTTGCGGTCATCGCGCGTTTCGAGGCCGTCCATATTCGCGCCGTTGCCGTGGACGTCCTGCCCGATGCTATGCCCGGTGCGATGGACGAAATATTTTGCGTAACCCGCTTTGCGAATCGACTCACGCGCCGCGCGGTCCACTTCCCACCCGTGCAAAGTGCGCCCTTTCGCGACTGCCATCTTCACGGATTCGATTGCGGCGTCGCGTGCCGCGCGCACGATGCGAAAAATCTTGACGTATGCTTCCGGCACGCGCTCACCCAGGTATCCGGTCCACGTCACGTCATAATAGACGCTGCCCGGCCGGTCGCATTTCGCCCAGACGTCCAGCAGCAGCAAATCGCCCGCGCGAATCGGCCGCGACGCTTTTGCCGTCGGCTCGTAATGCGGATTGGCGTTGTTTGGCTGGACGGCCACCACTGGCGGCTCCGCCGTGGTCAGTCGGCACGAGCGAAACTGCTCCAGCATCCATTGTTGCAGCTCGTATTCCGAGAGCGGCTTGCCATCGCGCACGGCGTTCGCCGCGGTTGTGAACGCCTCGCGCACGATGCGATCGATCTCGTGACCGGCTTCGAGATGTGTCTTTAATTGCTCGGGCGTCCACGCCGCCTCGAATGTTTGCACCAGATCCGCTGAACTCACCACGCGCTTTTTCAGCTTGCGCACCAGCTCGACTGTTCCGGCATCCACCAGCCCGATGTAGGGAATATTGTTTTCGGGCGAATATTGCATGGCGATCGTACGGTTGCCGACTAGCAGCTTGCGCAATCCGGCGTGCAGCTCCTGCCAGCTGGAATACTCCAAGCGCTTGCCAGCCAGCGAATCGAGCGCGCCACGCTCGATGCGATGCACCAGCTTGCGCGGCTCGCCCTTGGCGGGAACAAAGTAGAACCATCGTCGCGTAGCCATGCCGTCGTGAGCGAGCCCCAGCACGTGCGCCGCGATGGGATCACGATGATGATGGTCGTAGAAAAGCCAGCCATCTATCTTGCTGGCCCGCAACTCCGTCTGTATCCCTTTTATGTCGGCCATCAATTCACTTTCTGCTGCGCGGCAATGCGCTGGCTGTTCCGTCAGCGGCCCTCCGAGGGATTCTTCAGCGATCTTCGCCAGATCGCTTCAGAATGACACGCGAAAGACGCCGATCAGCCGGCTGCGAAGAGGCAAATCATCACCTGCTCGCGGTTCATGCCTAGAATCTGCACGCGCTTGTTCCTGCTTTTCTCTCCGCTCAGGATTCTAACAGCCGATATAGGCACCTTCAAACGCTCTGCCAACAGCCTGCGCAGCGCCTCATTCGCGCGCCCGTCGACAGGCGGCGCCAGCATGCTCGCCTTCAATCGCATCGCGGCTTGCCCGCGGCGCCACGCGCACCGCAATCACGACCCCGCCGCCCGCGTCGGATATTTCGATCATTGACGCTTTTGTCGTTCGCCAAAAATGGCGGTGCCGATGCGCACTTCCGTTGCGCCCTCTTCGATGGCCACTTCGAAATCGTGGCTCATGCCCATGGACAGTACCGGCAACTCGCGCCCAATCTTCCGCTGCAATTCGTCGCGCAGCTCCCGCAGCTTGCGAAAAAATGGACGCGCTCGCTCGGCATCTTCCGCATACGGAGGAATGGCCATCAGCCCGCGCAATTCCAAATCCGAACACTTCTGCATGACATCCTCCGCGAGCTGCGCCAATCTCGCTTCTTCGACGCCGCTTTTCGTCTCCTCGCCGCCCAGCTTCACTTCGATCAAAACTGGCAGGCGCTCGCCGCGCGCACCTTCCGCAATCGCGGCATCCAGCTTTTCAGCCAGCGAAAAGCGGTCGATCGAATCGACGCGCCCGAATAATTCCGCAACTTTGCGCGCCTTGTTGCTTTGAATGTGCCCGATCATGTGCCAAGTGAGGTCCCGCAAATCGGCCAGCGCTGCGCGCTTGGCCTCGAACTCCTGCACGCGGTTTTCTCCGAAATGACGCGCGCCTGCATCGTACGCCGCGCGAATCGTCTCCGCCGGGAACGTTTTCGACACCGCGACGAGCGTAATGTCTTCCATGGGCCGACGCGAGCGTTCCGCTGCGCGCGCAATGCGCTCGCGCACGCGCGCGATATTCTCCGCAATGCCGAAAAACTTCGCCGTCGTGCCTGCCATGGCCGCGATTCTAACACGCAGCTACACACGCGCCTCTCGCGCCGCAATTCGCCCATGTATCCAACCGCAGGTATATGCCCCATACTCAAATCGCGTGCCGGCACATCTAATATGGGAGTAGAAAGGAGGCGCTATGCCCACGAAATCGACGGTTCGCAAAGCCAAAGAGGATCTTCGCGAAGGCAAGAAGCCCAGCACTGCCGCCGGCGAATTCGTAAAGGAAGAGATCGATCACGTCCGGCAGGGCAAGCACGGTGCGCGCTCGCCGCAGCAGGCCATCGCCATCGGACTCAACGAAGCCCGCCGCGCCGGCATCCCTTTGCCGCCGCCGCGCCGCGGACGCACCAGCGCGAAGACTCGCAAGAGCGCCGCGCGTGCGTATGAGAAAGGCCAATCAGGCGCCAAAAAGACCAGCCGCAAGCGCTCGCGGGCCCGCGAACGCGCTCTGGAACGCGAGCCTCGCAACACGGTCTCGCGCAAAGCGCTCTCCCGTCATGCCCGCAGCGCCGCGCGACGGCGCCGCTCGCGACGATAATTGCTCTCGATGCATTTGCCTTGTTGAGGAGGGGATTATGAGAGACACAGCGGGAAACAGATCGAAAGCAGCGAACGAAATTGAATCGGAAATGGAAGATCGAGATGAATCTCGTGTCGATGAAGAACGCGATCAAGCCGAGGATCTGAATCAAGGCATTCAAACCGGCACGCACGATTCCCAACGCCTCGGCGTCAACTGGCCGCCATCGTACAGGAACCTTAAAAAGAAAAAGTCCGCGGCCAAGCGCCGCAAGTAATATCCCGGGGCGCCAATCGCCCAATCGTCCGGGCACGAGAGAGATTGGCGCTCCCGCGTCTTGCTTTCCGCCTGTTCGTGCCTTCCGCGAAGCGTGCGGGTTTCGTGTTGTAGCGCCGGCGGGCGGCCGGCTTTTTTTGCAGAGTGGCTTTCACGCGCGCTTCTATCCTCGATACTGATTGAAATTGAGCTTTGCCGCTCGCGGTGCGCTCGCGGCCGCACGTTTCTATCCGCGCTGTCGCGCTGTCGCAGACAATTGCAAAATCATGCTAGTATCGGCCCACTTAAAAGGTGGACCACGCCCGAGGCCAATGCGGGCATCGCTCGCCGCCTCGACTTTCTTGCGAGAGTTTCAGGCCCAAGGAGGAACGCCCATGCCGACGCTTCGTCCCGACCCGACTTTTTACCCTTCGCCCGGAATGGCCATGCAAGCTCCGCCCGAGCGCCTCGCTTACGTCGCGCTGCTCAACGTCGGCAAGAACCAACGGCGCGATGCGATCGGCGTGATCAATTTGGATCCCAGCTCATCCGCGTACGGCCGCCTGATCGGCCAGGTGGACTTTCCTCGCGGCGACAACGAGCTGCACCATTTCGGATGGAACGCCTGCAGCGCGTGTCTCTGCCCACAGGCGCCCCACGCGCATATGGAACGCCGCTATCTGGTGGTGCCGGGCATCGGCTCGTCGCGCATTCACATCCTCGATACCAAGGAAAATCCCAAGCAGCCCAAAATCGTGAAGGTGATCGAGCCGGAAGAGTTCACGAAGAAGACCGGCTACACTTCGCCCCACACCATTCATTGCGGACCTGATGGCGTCTACGGCAGCGCTCTTGGATCAGCCACGGGCGACGGGCCGGGCGGAATTTTCTTGATGGACGCGGAAACGTTCGAGCTCAAGGGACCATGGGAGCGCGATCGTGGTCCGCAGCAGCTTGCCTACGATTTTTGGTGGCACCTGGGCCACGACACGATGGTGACCTCCGAATGGGGCACCACCAACATGGTGAAAGACGGCCTCAACCCCGAGCTGCTTCTCGGCGGCAAGTACGGCCGCAAAATGCACATTTGGGATCTCGATAAACGACGCCACACGCAAGAGCTCGATTTCGGCGCCGAGCAGCAAATGGTTCTCGAACTGCGCCCCTCCCACGATCCGAAGAAAACCTACGGTTTCGTCGGCGTGGTCATATCTTTGAAAGACCTCTCGTCATCCGTGTGGATGTGGCATCGCGAAAGCGAAGGCAAAAATTCCAAGTGGGCTATCCGCAAGGTGATCGAAATACCCGCCGAGCCCGCCGATCCGGAAAAGCTGCCGCCTCTGCTAAAAGGCTTCAAGGCGGTTCCGCCTCTGGTTTCGGACATTAACCTGTCGCTCGACGACCGCTTCCTGTATGTCTCCTGCTGGGGCACCGGCGAGTTCATCCAATACGATGTGTCCGATCCCGCCAATCCGAAAAGGACGAGCTCCATTCACGTCGGCGGGATCGTGCGCCAGGCGGCGCATCCGAGCAAGCCGAAGCAGGCGCTTAACGGCGGCCCGCAGATGGTCGAGCTGAGCCGCGACGGAAAGCGCGTCTATTTCACCAACTCTCTCTATTCTCCCTGGGACGAGCAGTTCTATCCTGACGGCGTGAAGAGCTGGATGGTGAAGCTCAACGCCAGCCCCCAGGGCGGCATGTCGTTGGACGAGAAATTTTTCGTCGAATTCGACGGGCTTCGCGCGCACCAAGTTCGTCTCGAAGGCGGCGACTCTTCTTCGGATTCGTACTGCTTCTCATAGACGCGCAGACGCGATGACCCACGAAGGACTCACTTCGACGGCGTTATGGCTGATGGTGCTCTTGGGCGCGTATCACGGCATCAATCCGGCCATGGGCTGGCTTTTTGCCGTTGCTCTGGGACTGCAAGAAGAGAAGGGCAGCGCGGTTGCCAAGTCGCTCGTTCCGATTGCGCTGGGCCATGCGCTGTCGATCGGTATTGTTGTTTTGGCGGCGGTGTTTCTCGGCATGGAATTTCCGTTAGCGGCGGTTCGCTACACCGTCGCGGCACTGCTGCTGGGCTTGGGGATTCTTTGTTTGCTGCGGCACCGGCATCCGCGCTGGGTGCGCATGCAGGTCGGCTTTCGCGACCTCACCGCATGGTCGTTCCTGATGGCGACCGCGCACGGGGCGGGACTGATGGTCGTGCCGGTGCTGCTCCGCAGCGACGCCGTCGAAGCGAAGAGTAAAATGCCCGACATGCCAAATATGCCGGGACACCACATGCCTGCGGCGATCACTCCGCTGGCGGGAATGCTCGCTACGGCGGTTCATACCGCCGCTTATCTCGTCGTCACCGGACTCATCGCCTGGATCGTCTATCGCAAGGTAGGGCTCGCCATTCTGCGCAAAGCCTGGTTCAACTTCGATCTCGCCTGGGGCGTCGCTCTCGTCGCCACTGGCGTCTTCACGCTCCTCATCTGAAAAGACTGTTCCCAGGACTCCCAAAAATGCTCGTGCGTTTTAGGGCGCATAAGAACCGCGCTGATCTTCTCTTGCAGCGCCGGCGGCTCTGGCCTTGCGTGCAGGCGGCAGGACCTGCACTTAGGGCAGAAGCCGATGGTGATCTCCGCGGTCGCTGGAACCTTTGCCACTTCTGCGCCGCGTCTGCGATAATGAAACGCATAAATTCACAGACTTGCTGAAACATTGTGCGAAGGGTGCGAAAGGCCGATGCATTTCCGAGCCTTCGCAAACTCGACGAGCGTGCGGAAGGCAGAGCATCCACGAGCGAGCAAATAAATGACCGGTAACGACGTCCGCAGCACATTCCTGAAATTTTTCGAAGCGCGCGATCATCGCGTGGTGCGCAGCTCCTCGCTCGTCCCGGCCAACGATCCAACGCTGCTGTTCACCAATGCCGGAATGAACCAGTTCAAGGACGTTTTTCTCGGGCTGGAACAGCGCGATTATCGCCGTGCGACTTCTTGCCAGAAATGCGTGCGCGCCGGGGGCAAGCACAACGATCTGGAGAACGTCGGCTTCACCAATCGCCATCACACTTTTTTCGAGATGCTCGGCAATTTTTCTTTCGGCGATTATTTCAAGAAGGAAGCGGTGGCCTACGCCTGGGAATTGATCACTGGCGCGAATTGGTATGCGATTCCCGGGGAAAAGCTGTACGTCACGATCTTCAAAGGCGAATCGGGCGTGCCGCGCGACGTGGAAGCAGGGAAGGCGTGGCTATCGCAAGGCGTACCCGCCGAGCGCATCTTCGAATTGGGCACGAAGGACAACTTTTGGGCCATGGGCGATACCGGTCCCTGCGGGCCGTGCACGGAGATTTTTTATGATATGGGCGCGGCTGCGTCCGATCAGGGACACAAAGATTGTGAGTTCGGGTGCGACTGCGGGCGCTACGTCGAAATTTGGAATTTAGTGTTCATGCAGTTCAATCGCGACGCTGCGGGCAAGCTGAATCCGCTGCCAAAACCGTCCGTTGATACGGGGGCTGGCCTGGAACGGCTTGCCGCAGTGATGCAGGGCAAAATTTCAAATTTCGAGACCGATCTTTTTATGCCGCTGATCCGCGAAGCGGAAAAGCATGTGCCGGCGGTGTATGGACGCGACACCAAGCTCGATCCATCATTCCGTATCGTCGCGGATCACTCCCGCGCGACAACTTTTTTGATTGCCGATGGCGTGATTCCTTCCAACGAAGGCCGCGGTTACGTTCTGAGAAAAATTATGCGCCGCGGCATGCGCCATGCGCGACTGCTCGGGCCCGAGAAGCCTTTCTTTACCGACATGATTGTCGCCGTCCGCGATCTGATGGGCGGCGCGTATCCCGAGCTTCTCGGCGAAGCGGGCGCACACGTGCTCAAAGTCGTGACTGAAGAAGAGAAGCGCTTCGAGCGAACTGTCGAGGTCGGCTTACGGAAACTCGATGACTTAATCGCGCAGGCGAACGTCAGTGTCGAAGAGCACAAAGCGCGGGTGGCGCACGAAGGAAATACTCACCTTTGGACGGACGTCACTTTGGCCGGCGAGCAGGCATTCAAGCTGTACGACACGTTCGGACTGCCGCGGGATTTCATCGAAGACGTCACGCGTGATGCCGGGATCAAAGTCGATTGGGCCGGATTCGATCGCGCCATGGAAGAGCAGCGGACGCGTGCGAAAGCTTCGTGGAAGGGAACTTCGAAGGCGGTCGCGAATCCTGCGTATGCAAAGCTCGCGGAAACTTTCCGGACCGAGCCGGATTTTTATTTTGGCACGGCCACTAGCGATTGCCGCGTCGAGGCCATTATCACCAAAGAAGGCCCGGTAAACGAGATTCGCAAAGGGCAGGAAGCGGAAGTGGTGCTCGACCGCACTTCGATCTACGCGGAATCCGGCGGACAAGTAGCCGATATCGGCGGCTTCTACGACGATTCCGAATCGCTGCATCTCGCCGAAGTTCGCGGCGCGTATTATCCGGTCGCGGGACTGGTGGCGCACCGCATCGTGGCCAAGGAAGATTTGCAGGTGGGCGACCGCCTGGCCACCGTCGCGGACGCCGACCGCCGCGCACACAACATGCGCAACCACACCGCTACGCACCTGATGCACGCCGCGCTCCGCAATATTCTGGGCACGCACGTGAAGCAGGCCGGGTCACTGGTGGCGCCCGATCATCTGCGCTTCGATTTTTCGCATTTTGCTTCGGTGGATCCGAGCGAGCTGGCCGATATCGAGCAGCAGGTGAACGAAGAGATACTGAAAAATCTGGAGCTGCGCACGGATATCACGAATATCGACGACGCGCTCGCTTCCGGCGCGCTGGCCTTTTTCGGCGACAAATATCCGGAATCAAACGTCCGGGTGGTGACCATCGCCGATCCCGCTTTGCCGCGCGGCTTCTACAGCAAGGAACTGTGCGGCGGCACGCACGTGGGCCGTACCGGCGAAATCGGCATGTTCAAGATCGTTGGCGAACAGTCGGTCGCGGCCGGCGTGCGCCGAGTGGAAGCCATCTCTGGCGACCGGGCTTTGGCCGACTACCAGCGCGTTTTGGGAGTGTTGCGGTCCGCCGCTGGGTTGCTGAACTCGACCGAAGACGGCGTCCTCGAGGCCATCGAGCGGCAACTCGAAACCGCCAAGCAGCTCGAAAAGCAGTTGGGAGCGCTAAAGCGCAAGTCCGCCGGATCGCTAGCCGACGGTCTGGTCGAGAGCGCCAAGGAAGTGAAGGGCGTCAAGGTGCTGGCCGCGCAAGTGCAGGGATACGACCGCAACTCGCTGCGCCAGTTGGCCGATGTGCTGCGCCAAAAGCTGGGCTCAGGAGTGGTGGTTTTGGCCTCTACGGAGGATGGTAAAGTCGCTCTAATCACAGGAGTTACGAAAGATCTCACCTCCAAGCTTCATGCCGGGAAAATCGTCCAGGAACTTGCCAAATTGGTAGGGGGTTCCGGGGGCGGAAAGCCCGATTTGGCCGAGGCTGGCGGAAAGGACACATCCGCCATAGAAATGGCCCTTGGTCACGTTTACCCGCTTCTCGACCGGTTGTTATAATTCCCGCCGCGCCAGAAACTTACGCCGGATGTTCGCCGTCCGGTCCGGCATCAGGACCATTTGGGCCCGCCGGACTCCGCAAAACGGGGCGTCCCGTCGTCCTCTGACGGTACTTGTCTAGCTTTCGTTCGCGAGTGAAAACGTTCTGCCTTCCCCAAGGGCATGAGTGAGCACCAGTGAAACCGACTGCTACCATCGCGTTTGCCGCAATGTTGGCGGGAATCTGGTTATCGCTGCCCGTCTCAATTCACGCCCAGGACATAGTGGCATCTGTTGGCGCTGACGGGAAAATCGTCTACGTCAATGGGGATTCCCCGAGAGACCGCCATAGGAGTACTATTAGTTCTCCCTCGGCGGCGCTTTCAGGCCGCTCCTCAGGCAGCGGAACTGACGAGGCAACCAGCGGGTCGACAGCCGTATCCGAAGCATCGTCTGACCCAGCGCTGGACCAAATCGTTCGGGACGCTGCGGAACGGCACGATCTCGACCCGGCGCTGGTAAAAGCCGTTATCAGCACCGAGTCCGACTGGAATCCGTATGCGGTTTCGCCCAAGGGGGCTATGGGACTGATGCAACTGGTTCCAGCAACGGCAGAACGCTTTGGCGTTGGCAATCCTTACGATCCTGCTCAGAATGTGGAGGGCGGGACCGCGTACCTGAAAGAGCTGCTCGACCGGTATCACGGCGATTTGAGCAAGTCGCTTGCGGCCTATAACGCAGGCCCGGGCGCCGTGGACGCGAGCGGCGGCGTTCCGTGGTATCCGGAAACGCGCCGGTACGTGCGCAAGGTGACCAACGCTTACTACCGGTCCGATTCGGGCCACCAACCGACGCTTTCCGGAATTCGCAACGCTCCGGTGCGGCGGGTCGTGGAGCCGGATGGACAGGTTGTTTTCACGAACGAATGAAACGCCGCGCATCGACTTCGCCACAATCCGCCGCTGAACGAATCCTGACCGTCGCCGGGATCGCTCTGGCTATTTCCTTGTGCTTCGCGGTTCGCGTGCGCGCCGACGACATGGCGGAGGCGCGCAATCAATTCGCGCGGGCCGTGACCATGCGGACCATGCTCGAAGGACTTCTCGAAAAAGACCGCTCGCTACCTGATTACAAGAAAACGATTGCCGCCTACCATCAGGTCTACCTGATCACGCCGGATTCAGAAGACTGCACTGCTTCCTTTATCGCCGAAGGTGAACTGTACGAGGAAATGGGGCGGCTCTACGACGCGAAATATTTCAACGCGGCGGTCGACTCGTATCGATTCCTGCTGCAGCAATACCCTGGCAGCCGCTATCGCGGCGAAGCGCTGCTGGCGATCGCCAGCATTCAGAAAGACGACCTGCACGACTCGAAAGACGCGCAGGCTACCTACAAACAGTATTTGAAGCTTTTCCCGCATTCAGGGAAAGCGCACGAAGTGCTGGCCGATCTGCGCGATGTGGCGAATCCGATCGCAACGCAGCCGCTCGCCGCTCCGGATGAGTTACCCGCGATTCAGGGCCAGCGCGTCGAGCCGCGCGCGTCGGACGAAAACCCGGCAGCCGTATCGAGTATCCGCACCTGGAATGCCGACAACGCGACGCGGGTAGTGGTGGGACTCAGCAACACCATCCGCTACACGGCCGCGCATATTTCCTCGCCCGATCGCATCTATTTCGATCTCTACGAAGCGCAGCTGAGCCCGCGATTTACGGGCAAAGTTCCGGACAGTCCGGATGGGTTGCTGCGGTCGGTGCGCGTGGCGCAAAATCGCGACGGCGTCGTACGCATTGTGCTCGATGTGAACGGAGCCAAAAATTACTCCGCATATCTCCTGGGCAATCCGTACCGCCTGGTAATCGAGGTTCACGGACCAGCGACAAACGCTCCGAGCAACCCATCCGCGACAACCGCGCCCGAAACGGCAGTGGATGAATCGGTCAACGTGCGATCGGCCACGGCGAGAAGTGCGTGGGATAACACAGCCGCTGCGGCAAGAAACGCCAACAGGAGCGTGGCAGTCGATACCGCGACCGCGAGCGAAACGGGCGAAGCCATCGAAGACTCCGACAATGCCGGCTTTCAGCCACCGGCCGTTCCGCAGCCCACTCGCGACGGCCGCAGGTCACTCGCGCGCGTACTCGATTTGAAAGTACGCCGCATCGTGATCGATCCGGGCCACGGTGGCCACGACACCGGAACCATCGGGCCGACGGGTCTGGAAGAAAAAGACGTGTGCCTCGATGTTGCCTTGCGGCTTGGGCGCTTGATCCAACAGCGGCTGCCGGGTGCGCAAGTAATCTATACGCGCAAGACGGACGTTTTCATTCCGCTCGAGCAACGCACCGCCATCGCGAATAATGCGCATGCGGATCTGTTTATTTCAATCCATGCGAACTCCAGCCCCGATCCGCAAGCGCGTGGCGTGGAGACCTATTACCTGAATTTCGCCACGTCTCCCGAAGCGATGGCCGTGGCCGCCCGCGAAAACGCGACCTCCGACGAAACCGTGCACGACTTGCCCGACCTGCTGAAGAAAATCGCCCGCAACGACAAGATCGAGGAATCGAAAGAGCTGGCTCAAGATATTCAGGATTCGCTGTCGGGCCGACTCGAGCTGGTAAGCCGCAACGAACGGAATCGCGGCGTCAAGAAGGCTCCATTCGTGGTGCTGATCGGTGCGAATATGCCGTCCGTGCTGGCGGAAATCTCGTTTCTTAGCAATCCCACCGACGAACGGCTCCTCCGCAGTCCGCAGCAGCGAGAGCGCATCGCCATGGGGCTCTATCGCGGAATTACTGCCTACCTGAAAAGTATCAACAGCCTCACCCTGGATAAGCAACGGATTGCTTCCGACCGGCCGAGCGTCATTCCGCTGGAAGCTGCGGCCGCAGTGGCGTCCGCCGGGAACCCAAAGTAAAATAGCGGTATCTAATCCCATAGGTACAAACATGCGCAGGATAACGATTTCGCTCGCGAGTGTCTTTTTGCTGGCTGGATTCGCGGCCGCTGCTCAGCAGTTGCTGCCGGGTTCGTTCCGTGGCTGGACCGGCACGGTGCAACCAGGGCTTTCTCCCGCGGCCGTGATTGGTCCGGACCGTCAGGCCGGCGCCACGGCAAACCAGCTCTCGGCCGCGCTGCCGGAATACGGGTTCGTGGCCGGCGAAAGCGGCACGTACAAGAAGGACGCGGAGTCCCTGCAGGTAAATGTCTACCAGATGAAGGATCCGAGCGGCGCTTATGGGTTGCTAACGTACCTCCGCGCACCGGACATGAAGCGGGCGAGCGTGGCGAAGCATTCTTTCGTGTCGAGCGGCGAAGCGCTCATTTTGACTGGGAATCTACTGATAGACGTTCGCGGCAATCAGCTGCCAAGCAGCGAGGCGGACCTGAAAGCACTGGCGCGCGAGGTTGGCGCGCACGCAGAGGAAGGCGCTCTCCCGTCGCTTTGGGAGCAACTCCCGGCCAAGCAATTGGTCCCAGGTTCGGATCGCTATCTCCTGGGGCCGCAGACGTTGAACCAGTTTTTCCCCGTCGCGGTGGGAAACTCGGTGGGATTTAATACCGGCGCGGAAGCCGAGGTGGCCCGGTACCGTGCCGGTAAGGGCGAAGCGACGCTGTTGCTGGTCGATCTGCCTACTCCGCAGATCGCCACGCACACGCTGGGCCAACTGGCTGACGAATATGACGTTAACGGCTCGAAGCCGGGCGCCGGTTTGCCGATTTACGCCAAGCGGCTGCTGACCACCATCGTCATGGTCGCCGGGGCACCTAGCGATGCTGATGCCATTGCGCTTCTCAACCAAGTCCAATCGGCTGAGGTGCTTACGTGGAATCAGCCAGTTCTAAAGGGGAAGCAGGCCGATATCGGCACGATTGTAGTCGGAACGATCGTGGGAACCGGCGCCATCTGCGCATTTTCCATAGTCGCGGGGCTGGCATTCGGCGGGATCCGACTGGCGGTCAAGCGAGCCATGCCCGGCAAGATTTTTGACCGCGAAACGCATCTGCAGGTCTTACAGCTTGGACTTTCCAGCAAGCCGATCAGCGCGGAGGACTTCTACGATCGTAGCGGACCTAGGATCAAAATGGGAGAGGTGGAGAAGAATTTACCCGACAGGGTCGCTCTGCGTCTATTTCGCTGAAAATAAAATGGTTAAAGTCCATACAGATTTTGGGTTTCTCCGCTTGACTTCGATTGAGTCCGAATCTAGACTGCGGTCGAGGAAAGGTTTCTGTGGCCATCCGCGCATTGGCCGTAGAACTTTCTCCCTGAAGGCCCGCTGAAAGGCGGGCCTTCTTTTTACGGACCAGACCCCGGTTCTAATTCCATTCTCTGTTCTATCTCCTGGAAACTGATGGTCAGGTGGCAGTGCGCACTTGTGGTTTTCGGTGCAAAAATCGCACCAACTTGAGAAAGGGAACCAAAGCTGGGTGTGCCCGGAATAAGCAAATGGGTACCAGCAAAACAACCGGATGATTCAACCAGGCAAAGGCTTCTTTGCACTCGCGGTAGGCGTACTTACCCTGCTGTCTTTTCAATCCTCACAGCCCGTCTGGGCGCAACAGCCAGCGCAACCCGGGCAATCAGCTTCAACGGCCGCTTCGACGACGTCCCCGCAGCCTCCGCAGACTGCGCCTAACGAGCCGCCGCAGTCGCAAGTTGGAGCCGCGACGGGCGCACGCGCGCCTCAGGGTTCAGCAGCGATCCCATCCGGTACGTCTCAAACCGGTAGTTCGCCATCCGCCACCTCCGACGACCGGCTGTTTTGGACGTTGCCGGATTTTCTGACGGTCAAGAATGAAAAACGCCCGCCAATGACGACAGCGCAAAAGTTCAAGGTAGTGGCGCGCTCGTCATTCGACCCGGTCGAATTTGCTTGGATCGGCTTCCTGGCCGGAATCAGCCAGGCCGAAAATAGTGAGCCGGGATACGGGCAGGGAATGGAAGGTTACGCGAAGCGCTACGGGTCGACGTATGGCGACAGCTTGACCGAAAATTTCATGGTGGGAGCGGTGCTGCCGTCCGCCTTACACCAGGACCCGCGCTATTACGAATTGGGACAAGGCGGTTTCTGGCACCGAGCCGTCTATGCGGCGAGCCGCATTTGGATCACGCGTTCGGATTCCGGCAACCGGCAATTTAACGTTTCAGAGATCGGCGGCAGCGGGATCGCGGCCGTTATTTCCACGTACAGCTACCACCCGAGGGGCGACCGCAACCCGGCGAATGTGGGGAGCGTGTGGGGTACGCAACTTGGGCTGGACACCGTGACGCTGGAGATCAAAGAATTCTGGCCCGACATTCGGCACACGTTAAAGCGAAAGCCCAAAGCGCAGCAATAGCGCCGGGTTACGTGGCCGCCAGGGCCGGAGCGCCCGCGGAGCTGAGGATCTTTTCGTAGTAGGCTTCGTAACGGGGAATGATGTCGTTGGAGCAGTAGCGGGCGCGAGCGTTGACGCGGGCCATTTCTCCCATGGCGCGGCCGTGGTCTGGGCGAGAGAGAATGTCGAGAGCGAATTTCGCGCCGGCGTTCACGTCTCGCGGCTCAAAGAGGAAGCCATCCACGCCGTGCGTCACCACTTCCGGCAGCCCTCCCACATTGGTAGCCAGCACCGGCATTTCGCAGGCCATCGCTTCGAGCGCAGCGAGTCCGAACGACTCGGTATCGCTAGGCAGCAAAAATAGATCGCCCACTCCCAGAAGTTCGTGAACGCGGTCCTGCTTGCCCAGGAAACACACATCTTTTGTAAGCTTCTTTTTTCGCACCAGGTACTCCGCGGCGCCGCGATCGGGACCATCTCCGATCATCACCAGCTTGGCGGAAATTTTCTCGCGAAGCAGCGCGAAGATTTCGATGGCGTCGGTGATGCGCTTGACCGGGCGGAAATTCGAGAGGTGCATCAGGATCGGTTCGCCGTTGCGCGCCCAACGTGAGCGAAGCGACTGATCTTCCGCGCGCTTATAGAGATCGCAGTTCACGAAATTGGGTATCACCTCGATGGGACGGCGAATCTCGAATTCACGGATGGTGCGGTCCCGAAGGTTGTTCGAGATGGCGGTGACGCCGTCGCTCTGCTCGATGGAAAACCGCGTGATCGGCAAATAGCTGCGATCGCTGCCTACCAGGGTGATATCGGTGCCGTGCAACGTGGTGATGAAGGGAAGCTTGCGCGGCGCGGCCATGAGCCGTGCCAGCAGCGCGCTGACGGAATGGGGAATGGCGTAATGCACGTGCAGCAGATCGAGAGAAACTTCCTCGGCGACCTCCAGCATCTTCGTGGCTAGCGCCAAAGTGTACGGCGGGTGGTCGAACAGCGGGTAGGTGGCGACTTCGACTTCGTGATACGTGATTCGGTCGTTCATGCTGTTCAAGCGGATGGGAACAGCGTAGCTGATAAAATGCACTTCATGGCCGCGCGCAGCGAGCTCCATGCCGAGCTCGGTGGCGACCACTCCAGAACCGCCGTACGTCGGATAGCAGGTGATCCCGATTTTCATGGGTTTGCGGTCACGCGCCAGCGGGCTTTCGCCGGGCTCGCCAAGCGCGTGCCGGAAGCGCAGTGCTACGAAGAATGCCCGTTCGCGCCGTTCGTGCCGCCGCTCGATGCTTCGTCGCCGTCTTTATATAAATAACGGATGCAATGCTTGTATATCAAAAGATTGGGGCTGCCGTAGCGAGTAAGCTTGATGCAATCGCGGTCGTACCATTCCACCGTGCCGCGAAGAACCTCACCGTCCGTGAGTACCACTGCAACCGGAGTGCGGGACTGCATTTGCTTCACGAAATAAAAGTTTTCCGCGTAGGTTTGCTCCGGAGGAGCAGGCTTCTTGCGAGGAGCCACAGCCGCCGCTTGCGGCGATGGCTGGACAGCGCGGGGCGCAAATGTGTCCTTCGCCTCTGCGAGAACTGGGCGGAATAGCTTGCGGTTCACCATAAGTGCTCCTTGAAATTTTAGGAAACCGGATACTGTAGTTATGACTATGAAAGTTCAAAATCGGTTGCAAGATCTTTACGAAATACTGTCCGACGGCGAATAAGTTTTTTCGGCGCGTCAGGCGCCAAGCGAAACGACCAGCGAGTCCAATCCGAGCTGGCGCCCGATGTTGCGGCGCAGCCGTGCTTCGAGGGTGTCTAGACCGCGCGCAGCGTGCAGTACCCACTGCCAATCGACCTGCACCGCTAGAGCTTCGATCTCCTGGCGCAGGTCCGGGTTTCTAGGAAGACGGCTCTGATTGCCTTGTGAGGCTTCGAGCAAGTCCGTGAGAAGACTATAGAACAGCGATAAAACGTTTTCAAACGATTCCTTCTCCTGCTTGGAAAGCTGAGCGGTGGCCGCGAAGATTTCGTTGTATTTCTTCGCCGCGACGGCGTTCTGCAGGAGCCGCAGGATCGCGGTCCGCAGGCGCTTCGATTCTTCCAGGTCCATGGAAAGCGCCGCACCGGCGCTGCCTGCGGAGAGCTGCGCGGCCAGGCGGCGGTCGGCGGGCTTGAAGTCGGCGCGGGATTTCAGAAATTCCTCGATTTGCTCCGTTGGCACCGGCGCGAACTGAAATTGCAGGCATCGCGAACGGATCGTGGGCAGCATCGCGTCGGGCGATTGGGCGAGCAAAATCAAAGTGGCCGATTCGGGCGGCTCTTCCAGGATTTTGAGGAACAGGTCGGCGTCGTCCCAGCGCATGGTGTCCGCGCCATCGAGAATAAAAACGCGGCGTCGTCCCAGCGGCTGAAAATATGCGGCGCGCTGCACGGCGCGCAACTGCCCGACGCGTATCATCGGCCGCGCCACGGGCGTGCGCAGGCGCACCGGATCGGGGACGATCAACCAAACGTCGGGATGCGGTTCGATGATCAGCGGCGTGCGTTCAACTGCCGAGGCGTCGGCGCTCTCGCCGCGCTCCGTCAACCCGGCAGCGACCAGTTCCGCGGGCCTCTGAAGAGGCGCCATGCGCAGGCAGGAGGCGCATTGCCCGCAGAAATCGTCCTTGAGGCGCTCGCAGTTTGCCGCCTGCGCGAACATGCGCGCAAGCGTGTACTTTCCGACGCCGCGCGGGCCGGTGAAGAGCATCGCGCTGGGCACACGTTCGCGCTGCAGCATTCCGCGGAGCGCGCGGAGGATGCGTTCGTTGCCGAGAAATTCGCTGAAGCCCATGGTTTACTTGTTGGCCCGCAGCGCGGGCGCGATCCGCGCTTCCACGGCGGCCAGCATTTCCTGGTGAATCGCCTCGGGCGAGCGCAAGGAGCCGCTGGCTGCGTCGACGCATTCGATGCGCACCCAGTTCGATTGCTGCGCCAGCTGGTCGTAGACGCGCGAGGCCGCTTCCAGATGCGCGAGGTCCGCTTCCTGAATGTCGTGCGTTTTGTCGGTGTAATCGCGCGCGTTTTTTGAGGCAATCAGTTTGTGGGCTTGCACGACTGGAACGCGCAGATAGATCAGCAGATCTTCCGCGGGCAGCCCGTAAATATCGTATTCGAGTTGGCGGAGCCAGGCGAGAAACTCGTCGCGCTCAGCGGACGGCACGCGCGAGCCTTGGTGCGCCAGATTCGACGCGATATAGCGGTCGGAAACGAGCGTCTTACCAGCCGCAAGCGCCGATTCCAGCGCGGGCTTCGATTCCAGGCGGTCGCCGGCGTAGAGCAGGGCGGAGAAGTGCGGATCGACGGAGTGGAGCGCGCCGAATTCGCCGTTCAAAAAACGCGCGACAAGTTTCCCGAAAAATCCGCCGTAATTAGGGAAGCTGACCTGCGAAAGATCGTGGCCGCGGCGGGCAAGTGCGCGGGCGAGCAGCTCGAGCTGGGTGCGCTTGCCGGAGCCGTCGATTCCCTCGATAACGATAAATTTTCCGCGTGCAGGCATCGTGTCGCGCCAGTTTAACACGAGCGCGCGGCGCCCTTGCATTCAGCTCAGGCGGGTCCGAGCCTGATCACGCGTGAAACAGCGCGGCTATGGAAATTGCCAGGGCAGCCGTTGTAACGGCGCCGCTCGACAGCGCGATCCAGAAAATCGCGCCAAGGCGCCGCGCCAGCGTTTCGGTGAGCGCGGTTGAAAGCTCCAAACCAGCTTCCAGCGCGGTGATGCGCGCCGCTTGATTCCTGGCCAGCGATTCCAAATTGGCGATTCTGCGATCCAGAGCGTCGACGTCGGACGCCTGCGAATAATCGATGGGCGGAGCGCCGCGCAGCGAGTCTACCTGCTGTTTCAGGTCCATCGCGCGACGGGCCAGGGACGTGCCCAGAGTAATCGCTTTGAAAATGTCATCGAGTCCCATCGGAGTCATCTCCTTCTGTTTGTGCCGCCGGCTCGCCATCCGCATCCGGCAATTCAGGCAAGTCGCCGCTGGTAATTCCGCGCAGCTCGGAGCGGATCAAGTCAGCTGCGAATCCGGCGCGCAGCAGGCTGCGATAAATTCCAGCGATCTGGCGCTGGTCGAGCGTGCCGCGAATGTGAGCGAGCCTCCGTTTCAGGCGCGCGCGAACGAGTTCTGCCTCGCCCGTTTCGGCGAACACCGAATCGAGCGCGGCATCGATGTGCCGGTCCGGCACGCCGCGTGTCCGAAGTTCACGGGCAATCCGGAAGCGGCCTTGGCGGCGAGAATTGGCGTGCAGCCGCGCGAAGTCCAAAGCATAACGGTCGTCGTCTAAATATTTCCGCTCGCGCAGGCGGGCGATGACTCGATCCACCGATTCCTTCTCAACGGCGCGGCGCTCCAAATGCGCACGCATTTCATGAATCGAGTGCGCGCGGCGCATGAGTGCGCGCAGAGCGGCGGTGTATAAATCCTGCTCGCTTTCGAGCTGGCGGGGAGAAGAACGGGATCGCACGAAGGGAAGCATAGTGGCAAGCACGCCGGGAAGCAAGGAGCCGGCGACCGCTGTGATATCCTCGCGCCATGAACCCCGCCAAACTGCTCGAATTTCTGCGCATCCACCGGCTGGCCGTGCAGACGTCCATCTCGCAGCAACAGAATCCACAAGCTGCCATCGTGGGAATTGGGGTGACCGATCGATTCGAGATCGTGTTCGATACGCTGGGTTCCACGCGTAAGGCTCAGAACCTGCGGCAAAATCCACGGATCGCGCTGGTAATCGGAGGATGGACGCCTGGCGATGAGCGCACCGCGCAATACGAGGGCGAGGCTGACGAACCCTCCGGCGGAGAACTCCACAGAGTCGCGGAAGCGTATTACTCGGCGTATCCGGATGGCCGTGAGCGCGCGAAGTGGGCTGGGCTGACGTACTTTCGCGTCAAGCCCACTTGGATTCGTTACAGTGATTACAATCAGAATCCGCCTGAGATCGTTGAATTTGGAGCCAAAGACTTAATCCGCCCGTGAATCGCGTGTGCGCGGTGCTCAAAGCGCCAGTGTTCCGTTTCGACACGGCGACCCCGCGCGCGCTCCCCACGACCTCGCCCAACCCGTAAAATATATGCGGAGGAAAGATCATGACTCTTCCGCGCCGCTTCACCTCTCTGTTGATCCTGCTGGGATGCTTCGCACTCGCCGTTGCCGTTTGCACGCGGGCCGAAGCCGCGCGCGCAACGACGACGCAGGGAAGCGAGAAGGCGGCCGCCGAACCCACGCCGCAGCTGATCGATCTATCGGGCTACCAGCAGATGGTGGCTGGCTATCAGGGCAAAGCGCTAATGGTCACGTTCTGGGCCACTTGGTGCGAGCCGTGCCGCGACGAATATCCCATGATTGTCGACCTGGCGAAGAAGTACGCGCCGCAGGGGCTTGTGGTAGTCGGCATCAGCGTGGACGAAAAATCCGATATGAATTTGGTGCGACAATTTCTGGATCAAACGCATCCCGGCTTTCCCAATTATGTCGAAAAGCCGGGCATTGACGTGGACGCGTTCTATCAGGGTGTGAACCCTGATTGGCGCGGGACCATGCCGCACACTGTCTTTTACGGGCGGGACGGCCACATTGCCCGATACCTCATCGGCGCGAGTCCGAAGGCCGCGTTTGAAAACGCCATCGAGTTAATCCTGCTCAAGTCCGCGACGGAAAATGCCCGTGTCAGCACGTCCGTCGCCGGCCAGTAGGCCGCGCCGCAGCGTTCCGCCAGAGCTGCCCGTCGGAGAATGCGCAGTGAATTTACGGCTGGATGGTGACTGAACGTTCGAGCCGGAAATGCAGCCGGGTCTCGGCCGGCAGCGTGATGTCCCGCTTCCCGGTATAAGCGGCGCCAGCTGTTCCGGCGCCACCACCAGCCAACGCGCCTACAGCCGCGCCTTTGCCGCCGCCCGCCAGCGCTCCCACAATTGCTCCAAACGCGGCGCCTCCACCGCCGCCGATCAGCGAACGCTTGCCGCGTCCTTTGCTGGCGTCTTCAAATTCCGAAGTTTCGATGCGATACCGCTGTCCCTGGATCCGCAAGCCATCGAGCCGCAGTTCAAGGATCGCGCCGCCTTTCAAGTGGCCGGCCGATTGGGCCTGGACAATCGTGCCGGTGACTTTCGTTCCAACAGGCAGGACGGTTTGCCCGTCCACCCTTACCGGCTCGGCCAGCGACGCGGCAAACTGGTCGCCGCTGTTGCTGGTCTTGGTGCTGATGTCCTGATCGAGCGTAACGTCCAGAACTTTTCCAGCTCTGATTACGACCGGTGCAGGCGCGGGCGGAGGAGGCGCCGCCTGGCTGGCTGGAGCAGGAGGCGCAGAATTGTTGCTTGTGGCACCCGTTTGTGCTGCGTTGCTGCTTGAGGCCGTGTTCGTCGCGCTGGGCGTATTGGAATGGCCACAACCGCAGAGCGCCACCAGGGCGGCCGCGGCGAGCCAGCGCCCCATCAATGAATTCCGAATCATGTTCACCTCTTAGAATAGGATCGAGCTGCGAACTGGGATGACACCAAGATTGTAATTCCAGCAGGAAGGCAACTCAACGCGGGAGAGTCGCCGGAGCGGCCGATACAACACGGCGCGTCGAAACCGCCCCGGCGGATAATCAAAGATTCTATTGCTCGCGAGCAGCCAGGTAACGCTCAGCCTCTAGTGCAGCCGCGCAGCCTGAACCGGCGGCCGTGATCGCTTGGCGATAGCGGTGATCTTGTACGTCGCCTGCCGCAAAGACGCCTTCCACGCTGGTTTTCGGGCCGTCGTGCGTAAGCAGGTAGCCGGCGTCATCCATGGCCAGTTCGCCCTTGAACACTTTCGTGTTCGGATCGTGGCCAATCGCCACGAACACGCCCTCCGTGGCGATGATCTTGGTTGCGCCGGTTTCCGTGTGGCGCAGGTGCACGCAATCCACGGCTTTGTTCGCCACGTTTTCGACCTTGTCGATCACGTAGGGCGTCATGAATTCGATCTTCTCGTTTTTGTGCGCGCGATCCAGCATGATTCGCGAGGCGCGGAACTCACTGCGCCGGTGAATCAGCGTGACTTTCTTGGCAAATTTGGTGAGGAAGGTGGCCTCTTCCATGGCCGTATCGCCGCCGCCAACCACCACGATTTCGCGGTTGCGGAAGAAGGCGCCGTCGCAGGTGGCGCAAGTGGATACGCCGTGGCCGAGCAACTGCCGCTCCGACTCCAGCCCCAGCGTACGCGCCGATGCGCCCGAAGCGACGATCAGCGTCTCGCATTCGAGAGTCTGCTTTCCGGCGGTAACCTTAAATGGCGGCTTGCTCAAATCGACGTGGCTGACTTCGCCGGGGCAAAATTCCGCGCCAAATCGCTGCGCCTGCTTGCGCGCTCTCTCAATAAATTCAGGCCCCAAGATTCCATCCGGGAATCCCGGAAAATTTTCGACCTCGGTGGTCAGCGCCAGTTGACCTCCCGGCTCGTAACCATCCAACACCACCGGCTTCAGATCTGCGCGCGCCGTGTAGATCGCGGCAGTCAGTCCTGCGCACCCGCTACCAATGATGACGACCTTGTGCACTGAATTCTCCTATGTTGAATAGATGACTACGGAAGGCCCGGCGATGCGGCGCCACAAACTCTCCGATTATAGCATTTCACCGGAGCAACACTCACTCGATAAAGCTCGTGCGCTGAGGGACAGGCTCGCGTCACGCCGCGCGCATGCCCAACTGCCCGAAAACTTGCCAATCGCCGCAGTTTGCCAGTAACCTTCCGTCTTACTGTAGACGGAAACAATGGCTGTGCCGTTTCGCCATCGAAACAGGCCTGCCGCGCTGCCGTCCTGGAGGTCAACCATGCTGAAGGAATTTAAAGAATTCGCGATGAAGGGCAATGTGCTGGATATGGCAGTCGGTATCATTATCGGCGCTGCGTTCGGCCGTATCGTAACGTCGCTGGTGAGCGATATTTTGATGCCGCCAATCGGCCGGATCCTCGGCCGAGTCGACTTTTCGAGCTTGTTTGTAAATATTTCGGGCAAATCGTATCCCACGATTGCCGCGGCGAAGGCTGCGGGCGCCGCGACCATCAACTACGGTTTGTTCATCAACACGGTCATCGACTTTCTGATCGTGGCGTTCGCTATTTTTCTCCTGGTTCGGCAGGTGAACCGCTGGACGAGCAAACCGGCTCCCGCCGCGGCGCCGACGACGAAGGATTGTCCATTCTGCTGCACGGCGATTCCGATTCAGGCCAAGCGGTGCCCGAATTGCACGTCAGATTTTACGCGCGAAATGGCGATCGGCTAAGGGGTTAGTTCGAGACTTGCGGAAAATGCCGCGTTTCGAGAGCCGCGCAGAGGTTTAGAGCCTCTCGCGGCGATTTTCGATTTCGACCAGGTGATCGCGCAGCCGCTTCAGGACGTCTTCCGTCTGGCCGTCTTTGATTTCGCGTTCGACTTCGTCGAGCGCGAAGTGAACGATGTCGTGGTGGTGAATTTCCTGCCCGGGAAGGCGATCGCTGAGTTCCAGCCACACTTTGTGCAGCAGGTCGATCTCCTTTGGCGTCATGCGCGGCGCGTGCGGACCAAGGTAAAAGATTTGCTCCTGGCCGGAAGGTGTGAATAGTTCCAGCGTTACGCGCGGCCTGGGTTCCGCCATGCGTTCCCACGACAAGCCGATTTCGCGCGCCTGCTCGGTGATCGTCGCATTCGACGAGCTTCCGGCCACCACGGCGCTTGATTGCAGGTTCGCCGCAGTTCGCAAAATGCCTTCCCATAAATCGTTGGCAGCGACCACCGCAAGACGAACCGGCTTGCCTTCCTTTTCCGCCATCGCCAGCACTTTGGTGAACAGCATCTGCTCGATCGCGGTGAACAGCTGATCCGGCGCCAGATCGTATTCGCCCGAAGTAGCGCGGCGCAGCATGCGCACATGCAGCACCACGATTTCCGCTTCGCGGCGTTTGGCACGACGCAGCGCCGCCTCCAGCGGATACAGCGCGTAATACGTGCTTACCGGCACGAGCAGGTTGCCGGGCTGCACGCCCACGTTTTCGGTGGTCAAATCCGCCGCTTGCGACAGATTGAATTTGTCCAGTTCGGCGTGCATGCCGGACTGCTTCTTGGTGACGTGCTCGGAAATTTCAAAGACGCCGAAAAAGACCACCGTGAACGCCACGCCCGAAACCGTGGCCACCTGCTTGGTGAAAAGGTTGATGATGCAAAGGGCGAAGAGTGTGAGGGTAATCAACGCCACGCCGAGGGGAATCTCTTTGCCGAAAATCGTGAAGTTCAGCGGAACTTTGTATTCGCGGTGCTCCGGCTTCTTGTAGCGCAGAACCAGCACTGCCAGGCCCTTCATCGCGAAGCTCCACATCACGCCGAATGCGTACGCCTCGCCGAGCACGAAGATGTCGCCGCGGCTCAGGATGATCGTCAGAAGTTGCAGTCCGACTACCAGGTTCAGAATGCGGTAGGAAGTGCCGAAGCGGCGATGAGGGCTGCGGAACCAATCGGGCAGGATGCCGTCTTCCGACACACGATTCAGCACGCCGTTTGATCCGACGATCGCAGTGTTCACCGCGCCCGCGAGCATCAGCACGCCCACAACCACCACGAAGATGCGGAAGCCGATTCGCAACGCCAGCGGGCCCGCCAGATACATGGCCAAGCCGCTGATGGGATTGTCGGAGTAGTTGCCGCGCACCGCGTCTGGAATAATCATCACCGCGAAAAACGCCACGCCGGCGGTGAAGATCAAGCTGTACAGGAAAATGACGGTCCCGGCTTTTTTCAGGTTGGGCAGCTTCGGATGCTCGATTTCGCGGTACACCTGGGCCATGGTCTCTTCGCCGCTCATGGCCAGCACCGAGTGGCCCAAGCCGATCAGGATTCCGATCAATCCGATGGTGTACGGCAGCGAGGTGTGCTTCAGCCAACCGAGGGAATCATTTGCGTAATGGATGTTGTGCAGCGTGGGAAGGGGCGGCAGATGAACGCCGCGCACCCACAGCGTGTATCCGCACCAGGCTACGAGAATGATCACCATCAGGGTGGTCACGTACATGATGCGCAGCGCTTTTTCGCTGGATTCCGGGATGCCCTTGACGTTTTCCCACCAGAAATACAACGTGACGATGATGGCGAAGACGGCTGCTCCGGCGTTGGTCGGCAGCACTAACTGAACGTGCGCATATTTCAACAGCTCGTTGAGCAATCCCACCAGATACAGGCCCGCGGACACCCCGCTGATCGGGCCGGTGAGGATGTAGTCGAACATCAACGCGGAGACGGAGAACTTCGCCAGCGTCGAGCCCATGCCCTCCTTGACCACGCGATAGACGCCGCCGCGCACGAACATGCCGCAGCTTTCGTAGTAGAGCGTCTGCACCGCGAAGGCGAAGAGCATGATCGCCAGCACGAACCACGGCGCAGTCTTGCCGACGAAATGTTCCGCGATCGCGCCGGCGTAAAAAGCCGACGAACCCAGGTCGTTCAATACGATGGCCGCGGCGCGCCAATACGAAATGAAGGCGAGCATGGCCGTGGTCGCCACCAAAACTTTGGCGACCGGCCGTACGGAACTGCCTACACTAGAGCCGTTAGGGTTCGATGCCATAAGGAAGTTTATTTTGCACGCGGGCAGCTACTATACGTTGAAAGCGCCAGGAAATGGAAGTCCGCCACGCCACTGTATTTCCGAATCGTTCTCATCAAAGTTTTCGATTGCGGCGCGGCCGCTAGTTCCTCGTTAGAAACCGGCTAAGTCCGATCGCATCACGCCGTAGCTTCTTCCGCTTCCGCGCCCGACGCCGCTTTCCTGCAAACCTCGCACGGGCAGATGCCGCGCAAAAATCCAAAACTGTAGATTCCCGTGGAGTGCCCGTCGTTGAAATCGATCTGAATCGCGTAGGTTCCCACGGCAGAGGCCGATTTCGCAGTCACCTTGGCCTTGTACATGGGCAGCAGATCGCCGCGAATGCCCTGCGCCTTTTCTTTTTCTTTGCGGTCGCGTTCGTCGTTACAAGTGGCGCAAGGGCAGTGGTCGCGCAGGTACGGGAAATCGTAATGGCTGGCGTGGTCGTCTGCCCAGACGATATCCACGCCCTCACCAGTGGTCACGCGCACTTTGACGGATGCAGGTTTACTCCGCGGGTCCTGTTGCGTCGGCATGCTGCGGGTATTTTACCAGAGGCGTTCCGATTCCGCTCTCCGCGTGCGGCGGGGAAGTCAACGCAACAGAAGCAGCATCCCACCGTACGCGGCGATGCCGAGCGCAAACCACGTCACGTAGTCGCCCATTCGCCCGCTCTGAAACATTCGCAGCACGATTAAGGACTTGGAGAGTCCGGCGCTAACCGGCTTGGCGATCACCGATTCGCGTGATTTGGGGAATAATGCCGCCCATACCAAACCGATTGCGACGAGCGCCACGGCGAGTGGTATCCACCAGTTGGATCCGTGATATGTCCGACCGAACGCCTGAAACGGTGTCGATCCAACCGCTGGCGCGTTCAAGTTGAGCACCGCCGCGTCGTAGGCAGGCGCCGTCTCGAAGGCTTTGGCAAAATGACCGGCGGGACCGCGTAGCGGAATGGCGATAAGCGCCGCGCCCAAAATGAGCGCCGCCATCGGCGCCCACATGAAGGCCGGCACCCGCCAGTGCTCTCCACTCGTTTCCACGTCGGTGTGCAGATGTGGCGCACCGCGCGTAAGCATCGACTTGCCGTGTCCAAACCCAAAGAAAGCTCTGGCAGTAAAGCGAAACACCGCTGCCGCGATCAGAGCCTCGGCAAAAATAGTGATTGCGGGCAGCCATAATAAATGCTGTTCGCGCCCGATTTCATCGATGCGCAGCTGGCCAAAGAACGTCGCGAACGGAGGTAGTCCGGCCAAGCCGCACGCTCCCAATGCCATCAACACGCCGATCGGCGCTAGACGCCGCGCACTCTGCGCCAAATCGTACTCATCGACTGACCCGAAGCGGTGCAGCAAGATTCCCGCGCCGATAAACAGAGCCGCCTTGATCAATCCATGCCCCGCCAGGTACAGCACCATGCCTCCCAGAGCGCGAGCGTCCAATAGGGCGAAGCCGACCAGCATCAGACCTACGTGGCTGATCGTCGAGAACGCCAGCATTCGTTTCAGGTGCCGCTGGCCGAAGCAGTACAAAGCGCCTATGACCGCCGTAAGCGATCCCATCACCAGGAATACCGATCGAATCGTTTCGGGCAAGGCTGTCCGCCCGGCGCGAATGCGATCCAGTAAATTCGCGCGATGGCGTAAAGGCCGAGCTCCACCATGATTCCCGAAAACAGAATGCACACGGGAGTCGGAGCGACCGCGTGCGCGTCGGCCAGCCAGAAATGGAACGGGAACGTCGCGGATTTCACGAGAAACCCCGAAACCGTGAACAAAAACGCGACCGTCACGAACTGCTCGCTTAAATGTGCGGCCGCCAGGGTTCGTCCCACTTGGGCCAGATTCAACGAGCCGGTCGCGCCGTAGAGCAGCGCCACACCCGTCAGCGAAAGAAACGCGCCAATCGTGTTGATCACGGCAAAATTCAGCGCGCCCTGCAGCGACTGGCTTTGCTCGGATTTATAGCCGCAAAGCGCCACGCCTGCAGCGGTCATCACTTCCAGCCAGACAAACATGTCAAACAGATCGCCGGTGAGGCTCAGCGCGCACATCGCCGCCAGAAAAACCAGCATCAGCGCGTGATACAGAGCGCCGACCGACTTGAAATAGCTCCACGAAAATATGAATGCAACCAGCACCAGCAGTGCAGCTAACGATGCGAGCGCGGCGCCGATAGGGTCGATTGCCAGGCAAATGCCGATCGGGAAATGCGATGGAGAGAGCGGCCGCCAATTGCCGAACCAATAGACGATCACGCCGCTCGCGGACTTGAAGGTGAGGGCCATGGTGAGGACTACGACGGCTGCCGACGTCGCGATGGCAACGCTGTCCATAATCCTGCGGTGCAGATGCTTTCCAATGATGATCAGCACTGCGGCGGCGGTAAGTGGCACCACAATCGGAAGCGGCGCAAGTTGCATGATTTATCCGCGCATAATGTCGACTTGATTGGGATCCGCGGTGCCAGCGTCGCGGTGGACTTTAATGGTGATGGCCAGCAGCAGCGCGATCACGGTGGCTTCCACCACCACATCGGTCAGCATCAGCGCCTGAACGATCGGGTCAACCGCGGCACTGCCGGGCTTCAGGCCGTCGGTATAAATCGGCGCGGGCAGGCCGGGCCGGTAACCAATGATCGTGAGCAGCACATAGGTGGAGGCCTGCACCACCGTAAGCGAAAGGCACAGGTTCACCAGGTGCCGGCTTTTGACCACGCCGTACAGACCCACCAGGAATAGCCAAACAGCGGCGGCATACCCTGCGTAAGTGAGCACCGGCTGCACTTAGGTTTTCTCCACGGGGATCAGGTTCTCCTGCAGAAATGCGTACAGAAGCAGGATGAAACCGGCCGCCACTTCCAATCCCGTCGCCAGGCTGACCAGTGCTATGGTGCCGCCGCTGGTGAGTTCGTGCGCCTTTCCAAGCGGCAGCACATCGGTGAGATACGGCCGTCCCCAGATCCATCCGAGCATGCCGATGAACAAGAATCCCAGTGCGCCGGCGCCCTCAAGGACTTCGGTTACCGGATGGGAGATGACGTCGCGAAACACCGTGAAACCCTCACCCAAATAGAGAATCAGCGCCGCGCTGGCCAGGATCACTCCGCCCTGAAACCCGCCGCCGGGAGTGAGCTGCCCATGAGTCACGATGTAAATGCCAAACGCCACTTTTGGCGCAATCATCGCCAGAACCCACAGACGGATCGCGTCGCTCGGCCCCACGTCGCGCCAGGGATCGAGCGCGTCGCGCAGGACCTTTCCTTTCCGGTCTTCCGTCATTCGCAGGAGCACCAATGAACCCAGCACGGAAACCAGCAGGATGAACTCCTCGCCAAGCGTATCGAATCCGCGAAAATCGAAATTGACGGCCGAAACAGTGTCGGTGACGTTGCGCTCCGCGAAGGTCGCGGAGTTGATCGCCGCGGCGTACTGATTTCGAACGTCGCGCGGGTGAACCAGCGGTCCCGATGCGATGCCGAAAAGACAAGCAATCCCCACAGCGCCGGCGAAGAAGAGCAGCATGCGCCAGGTGCGGTTCATCCCTGCTCCTTGGCGGCGTTCTCGCGCGATTTTTCGCGCGGCATCGCTCGTTCATCGCGCCGCAATTTCGCGATAGCCAGCAGGATCATCAGCGGCAGCCCCACCGCGCCGACGACGATTTGCGACAAAGCCACGTCCGGCGCCTGGAAAACCATGAACATCAGAGCCAGGATGAGCCCAAACATGCTCACCGTGATGGGCTGGCCAGCTATCCGGCGGTTCAGAGCGACAATCGTGCCGCTGGCGACTACCAGCGCCAGAGTCGTCATCTGCAGGTAAATCATTCTCTTGCCTGCGTGCCGCGTTCCGAGGATTCTCCGGTCGTAACCAGCGGAATCTCCTCGGACGGGAGCGGCTTGAAATGTTTATCCTCACGAATGCGGATCGCGCGCGCCGTGGCGTGGCTCAGGATCGCGTTCATCAAAAACATGATCGCCGCAATCAGCGCGACTTTCAGTCGCGCCTGCCAATTGGGATCGTCCAGCCACACGGCGCAGGTGATCAGCGCCACGCCAAATGAACATACCGGCGCGGAAAAATGCAGCCGCTGCAGCGGAGATTTCATCACCGCGATGCCCATCGAGCACGCCAGCGACAGCGCCACCGCGATTCCCACCAGCACCGCGGCAATCATCGAATGATGTATAGCCGAATGATGCATCTCAGAGCCACCGCTGCAGAAATCGGGCGAACACCATTCCTCCGCCGAACGACAGAAAAGCCAGTGTGAGAGGCAGATCGTAGAATGACGGGCGGTGGAAGCCCTCGGCCAGCAGCACCAGATCCAGCGTCACGATGCACGACCCAAACTCCAGCGCCACCAGCCGGTCCGACTCGCCTTTGAAGCCGCACACGTACAAGCAGGGCGCTAACGCGAACAGCAGCGCGAAAGCCGCCCACAGCCAATAATTCATTTGCACAGTCATGTCGAATGTCCAGCGTGCGCGCTCAGCTTCTTTGTCAGCGACGAAGCTGGCTGTGGCAACAAGCGGTGAAAGAAGAGCACCTTTTCGTCTTTCAGAATTCCGAGAACCAGAGTATTCGGAGTGATGGTCATCAGCGTGGCGGCGAGCGCCCGCTTGCCTCGCGAACGCGGATTATCGCCAACCGCCGCGAAGGGGATTGCTGCGTATCCGCTCCGCAGCGAGTGGCCCGCCAACCGTCGCGCTACAGCAATCAGCAAAACCGCCGTATCACGCGCCAAAACGGCTGGAACCCGCCAGATCACTCCCAGGCCGGCAGGCATTCGAAAGCTGGTGCCTTTCTCTCGGTGGGCAAAAGAAAACGAGAAGTAGGTGGCGATTGCCGCCGCAGCCGCTCCAACGAGCAGCTCGCGAAATCCTGCGTTCGCCGTAAAGACGAGCCAAAGCACCAACTGGAAGAGCCAACACACCAGGAAACGAACGCGCGAAGTTGTGGTCATGAGCGAGAGGACGCGTATTGAGTCAGGAAAGCTCGTTCGATCAGCGATCGCTAAAAGTCAAATGTGGCGCGAACTTCCGCAGCTCCAGAGTTGCAGGCCCAATCATAGAGGTCCGCACCGTGTGCACCTATCCAGCCTTTAATGGATTCGGTATGGAGGGGTTTACCCATCGCGGCTAGAGCGCCGCAGCGGTGCTGCCTAGCAATTCGCTGACAAACTGCTACGGAGCATTGGAGCGCATGCCGCGCGCAAACGGAGGCCGCGCCGGGCGCGGAGTTTCAGACGCGCACGCGTTCAGCTTCGCCACTCCGCCCCAATCGCTCAACAATTGCTGACCCTGCTGGTCGATCGCGTCAATCGGTTTCGGGCGATGATCGCCGGAGCCGGGGAACACCAGGTACAGCACGCCCCACCAAGTGCCGCCATGCCGCGCATCAGAAGAAATCCCCAGATTGTTTGCCAGCGCAATCGACCCTTCTCCCAGCGTGCCCACGTCGCCGAAAATCGCGTACGAATATTCGCCGTTCCAGATGTTCACCACCACCGCCATATCGCCGGGCCGCGCTCCGGTTTCGCGCGCCAAATCTCCCGGCAGCACGATGTACGGAATCTTCGCCGCATTCACGAAGCGCGCCGGATCGTGTGGAGGCTTGCTCCAATCCGCCAGCGCCGTGCATGAAATGTAGTAGCCGGGATAGGGATCGCTGGGGCCTTGCACCAGCGGGTCGCCGTCGTGATCTTCCAAAATGCCTTCCCAGTGGCCGGGAGAGCCCGCGTTGGCCAGGTCGTCGAGCCCCGTGTTTTCCGCGTTGTAAGCGTTGGGCGCGCCGTCCGCGTCGATGGTCATCCCGGACGCGAACGAGAACGCCCCGCCATCGCCATACCGCCAGATGGGAACTTGCCACGCATGCCCGAAGCGCTCCACTTCGTAGTTGACCAGCAAACTTTTCGCCGGGCAGCTCGCAGCCGCCGCACTAGTGGAGGCGCCGCCATCGGGCTGCGCTCCCGAAGTCGCGCTCGATTGCGAGGAGACTTGCCTCGCCGCGGAACCAGGCGCCGGAGCAGCCGCCCGCGCCAGTGCGAAGACCAGCGCGGGCAGCGCTACCAGCGGTATCAGCAGCAGCCTGGAGTCGAAGCGTGCCACAATATTCGCTCCCGAAAAATCCTATCTTCTTCTCTTCAACAGTATAGCCCGCGACCTCAAACGCACGTAAATCACACAAAACAAAAGATAGCCCACGCCCAAGGGCGAAACGTCGCGTCACATTCCTTCCACGACCAGTTTTCGCCCGCTGCGCAAAGGAACGCCTTCCAAGCGAGCTGACCCGAGTGGCACGAGCGGTCGGGCGGAAAGCGTTGGCGAGCACGCCTGGGTCAGGCGGCGGCGCCGGACGGGATCGTGCACGGTTGACCACCCGCGCTTTTGCCTGACAGCAAACCTTGTACAATACGCATCTCACGAACTCTATGCCCATTCCGCGATACGCGCGAAAGCAGTACCCGCTTGTGCGCAGCGCTGCCGTGGTTCTCGCGTGGGTCATCACGTTCGCGCCTGTGAGCATTCCCGCGCACGCGCAATCCGCCACTGCGGTTGGACAGCAAGCGGGCCAGCAGTCTGGATACTCAACGCCGGAAGTGAGCCTCGCACCGGCGGCCAAGCCCAACCCGAAAAAAGCCAAGGAAGCGTATCGGCGCGCGCTGCGCGCGGAACAGGTGCAGGACTGGCAAACCGCGTACGACGATTACGCCCAAGCCGTCAGCCTGGCGCCCAAAGATCACGAATATTTCCTGATGCGCGAACTGGCCAAGAGCCGCCTGGTGCAGATCAAAGTTAACATTGCCGAGCGCGATGCCATCAACGGGCGCATCGACCTAGCCTTGAAGGAACTGCGCGAGGCGAGCTACCTCGATCCACTAAACGGCGTGGTGCGCGCGCGCATCGCGGAACTCATGGCAGCGGCGCCGGGCCCAGTGCGCGAAAAGCCCATGCCGACTCTCGCGGGCGAGCAGCGTCTCGACTATCAGACGGGCGTCCGGAATTTCGATTATCGCGGCGATGCACGGGGCGCATGGGAGCAGCTCGCCCGCGATTTTGGCGTCGACGTTGCTTTCGATGTGGAACTCTTTCCGCGCCAGATTCAATTCCAAGTCAGTGGCGTGGATTTCCCCACGGCTGCTCGACTGCTCGGAGACGTTAGCGGCACTTTCTGGCGGCCGCTGGCAGCGCACCTGTTTTTCGTCACCGACGACAGCGCGGCGAATCGGCGCGATTATGAGCCCTCGTTGGTGCGCACCGTGCTGCTTCCCGCCTCAGAAACGCCCGACGAAATGACGGACGTCTTCCGCACCGTCCGCGAGATCACCGGCATCACGCGCTCGAGTCTCGATGTGGCCAGCCGCACGATCACCCTGCGTGCTGACCCGCAGTCGATAGCCGTGGCATCCGATTTAGTGCGGCAATTGGAAGAGCCGCCCGGCGAAATGATTTTGGAATTTGAAATTCTTGAGGTTGACCGCAACTACGCGCGGCAGCTAGGCGTCGTCCCGCCGCAGACCTCGACGGCGTTTTCCCTCAATCCGCAAGAGATTCAGCAAGTCGAAGCGGGAGGCACCTCGCTGGTCGACGTCATCAACCAGATCTTCGGGCTGCCTTCTTCGGTCTCGGGACTATCCGACACGCAGATCGCTTCATTGCTCGGAGCAGGGCAGCTGGGTATCGGGTCGCTGATTCCTCCGCTGGTTGCATTTGGCGGAGGCGACTCCACCTTTCTTGCCACCATGCCTGGAGCAACCGCGAACTTTTCCGAGATGCTGTCCTTGGTGAAAAGAGGGCAACGTGTTTTGCTGCGCGCGCAGGACGGGCAGTCGGCAACTTTTTTCGTCGGGGACCGCGTTCCCATTTCGCTGTCCCAATTTTCTTCCAGTCTCGCCGGAACAGGAGCCGGCATTCCCGGCGTGAGTTCCGCTGATTTTCCGACCACCAGTTACGCGGTAGGGAAGTCGCCTTCCGCGATCGTAGCCGCCAATTTTCACACGGCCACCACGCCTCCGAGCGCCACCGACGATCTCGCCGTCGCCAATGAGGCCGATGGGACGATTTCGCTGCTGCAAGGGAACGGTGATGGCACGTTCCAGGCGGCAACCACCGCCGTGCAGTTGCCCGCCGGCTTCGAGCCAACTGCGCTCGCCGCGTACGATTTCAACGGCGACGGAAATCAAGATTTGGTGGTGACCAGCACGAACGCCAGTGGCACGGCCGGAAACGTGTCGATTCTGCTCGGAAATGGAACGGGTGGATTTACGCTGGCGGGCAGCGAGCCGACTGGGCATTTGCCGTCATCCGTGGCGGTTGCGGATTTTAACGAAGGTGCGGCTGGCGTTAACATCGCGGTTTCAAATCAAAACGACAATTCCGTCTCGATTTTTCAGGTCAACCCAGACGGCACTTTCGGCACCTCGTCTCCGCTGATTCAGCTTCCCGGCGGCTACAAACCGGCGGGCCTTGCCACCGGATCATTCACCAACAGTGGCCACGTCGATCTCGCCGTCGCTGATGAAGGCAACGATTCGCTTTCTGTGTTTCTAGGCAATGGCAACGGCACCTTTCAGACGCGCACCGATTACGCGACCGGAAACGGCCCAATTTTCGTCGCCACTGGAGATTTCAATCAAGATGGCATCACCGATCTAGCTATCGCCAACAACGGAGCGCCCAGCAACACCAACACCGGCGACACCGTCACCATTCTTCTCGGACAGCCAAACATTAACGATTCCTCCGTAGGCAACGGCACGTTTGCGCCCGGCACCGAACGCGATTTTCCCGTCGGCAACGCTCCCACGGCGATAGCCGTGGGCGATTTCAACGTCGATGGAATGGATGATCTTGCCGTCACCGACCAGACGGACAACGCTGTCTCCGTCCTGCTCGGCCAAGGCGGCGGCCTCTTCGGCCCCTATTTTGAACTGCCGGTGGACCAGGCGCCGGTTTCGATCGTGGCCGCGGACTTCGACGCCAGCAGCGGCAACACCGACGTGGCCACCGCCAACTACGATTCCAACGATGCTACCGTGATCTTAAATACGTCCAGTTTCAGCGGCATCGGCAGTGAAACGCCATCCAGCGTCTTTCCGGGCGTCGAGTATCTCGATATCGGTTTGAAGATCAAAGCCATTCCACGCATCCATCCCGATGGAGAAGTGACGCTGCAGCTGAAATTCGAAAATAGCAGCCTTTCCTCGCAAAACTACAACACGATTCCGGTGGTCAATAACGAGTCAGTGGACCAAACCGTGCGCGTGAAGGAAGATCAGACGGCCATCCTTGCGGGATTCATGCAGACGCAAACTACCAATGCATTAAATGGTTTGCCGGGTGTCGGGGAACTTCCCGGCGTTCAATGGCTTTCGAGCAATCAGAACGCGCAGAATCAGGGGCAGGAGCTGCTCATCCTGGTCACGCCGCGGATGGTGCGTCTTGCGCCACGCGAGGATCACGTGATCTACGCCGGGCAAGGGCCGCCTGAAGGACAGATTGGCGGGTTTACGCGCGGCGGCTTCGCGCCCGCCGGCGAATTTCCGCGTCAGACCGAGCTGCCCACGCAGCGCGAGCCGTTCAACGCCCCCGCATCGCAGCAGCCGCCGGAAATTCCGTCCACGGATAATTTACCGCAGCAAGGGGGCCGTCCAGATCGCTAGACCGGCGCTGCCGGCAGGTCAACGCCTGCGGGCAGTTGGAGCTAAGCCAGCGGCGCCGTTTCGAGCACCAACAACGGCTGATACGTTCGCGGCACCACCGGCTCGGCAATCGCAATCAATTGCCGGTGCTGATTAAATACGCGCAGCCGCGCCGGTTTCCATTCGCCCGAGTCGAGCTGTGCGGGAGCGCCTTGCGCCGGCGTCGTCCTGCCCGGTTGAATTTGCGAAAGCGGCAAATTAAATTTCGCGCCGTGCCGGATGCGCTTCTCGACGATCGGCAACACCACCGCGCTCGGCAATTCCGGCAGCAGGCCTTCGAGAGGAATCATGCGCGCAGCGAAATTTCCCGCCTTGGCGGATTCAGCCAGCTCTTCGAGTGTGGCAGCCTGATCGATGGTGAATTCGCCGACCGCCGTGCGTGCAATTTCCGCGAGGTGCGCACCGGCGCCGTGCAGCTTTCCCAAATCGTTGGCCAGCGCGCGAATGTAAGTGCCCGCACCGCACTCCACAACGAATCGCGCGAGGGAGCCCTCGACCGCGGTCAGTCGAAATTCATACACTTCCACTTCCACCGCGGCCAGTTCCACCGGCTTGTGCTTCCGCGCCAATTCGTGCGCCGGGCGGCCGTGAATTTTCTTGGCGGAAAATGCCGGAGGCGTCTGCTGAATTTTGCCGATGAACCGCGCGGCGAGTTCCTCGATCATGACTGCGTCCAGCGACGGCGCCGTGTCCGCCGATGCTGCTTCGCCATCGGCGTCATAGGTATCGGTGGCGAAGCCGAACCGCACCGCGCACGTGTAGCGCTTGCGCCTGCCGGAATAAAAGCGCGCGAGCCGCGTCGCCCGTCCGAGCGCCAGCACCAAAACTCCAGTGGCCAGCGGATCGAGAGTGCCCAGATGTCCGATCTGCCGGAACCCCACGATGCGGCGCACCGCTTCCACCACGTCGTGGGAGGTTTTCCCGCGCGGTTTTTCGACGACCAAAATTCCGTCGATGGGATGTGGCTGTGGAGTACGAGGCATTGGGTTCGCCGCGCGCCAATCGCGATTCGCGCCCGCTTTCGCCGGCGCGGGCGCTCTACGTCCGCGATCCGTTCGCGCGCTCAGGATTTTTCCGGGTGTTGCGCCTTTTGCAGAAGCTCGTCGATGTGGTGCCCGTATTCTTCCGACTCATCGATCATGAATAGCACTTCGGGCGCGCGGCGAAGACGCAGCCGCTCCACCAATTCGTGGCGCACGAAGCCGGCGGCCTTTTTCAGCCCGGCCAGCGCCGAATCACGCTCTCTTTGACTGCCCTCCAGGCGCACGTACACGCGCACCGCGCGCATGTCGGGGCGCAGGCGCACTTCCGTAACGCTGACGGGCACGGCGAGCCGCGGGTCTTTCAGCTCCCCCGCGAGCATCAGGCTCACTTCGTTGCGAATTTCTTCCGCCACTCGTTCCACGCGATGTCCACTGGCGCTCATACTTGGCCCTCGAAAAATTCGATCTCCTGCGACACCAGATCGCGCCCCAGCACGCGTTCCGATTCCTCGGCGATCGCCTGCAGCGATTGCTGCAAGAATCGTTCGTCGCCTGAAATGCTGACCACGCCGACGGTCGATCGCTGCCACAATTCCTGGTGCGCGAGTTCGGCCACAGCCACATTGAAGTGCGCGCGCAGCCGGTCCTTCAAGCTGCGGACGACCTGCCGCTTGTCCTTTAATGACCGCGCATCAGGGATGTGAATTTCCAGGGTGAGAAGGCCGATCGGCATTTCCGCCCCCGTTCATTTCCGGCGAAGGGAGTGAGCGCGCCGCGCTCGTCACCGCATCGACGGCGTGCGCCGCGGAGCGTTCGCTCAGCGAGCGCTCTCTCCCGCCAGCACTTCTGGGGCCGCCGTCTTTTCCATTTTAAAGCATTCCAGGATATCGCCCACTTTCACGTCGTTGAAGTTTGAGATTCCCACGCCGCATTCGAATCCGGTGCGCACTTCGTTCACATCTTCCTTGAAGCGGCGCAGCGAGATTACCCTGCCGCTGTAGATCACTACGTTGTCGCGCAGCACGCGCACCTCCGCGTCGCGCTTCATGATGCCATCTTGCACCGAACAGCCGGCGATCATGCCCACGCCCTTGACGCGGAAAGTATCGCGAACTTCCGCGCGGCCCAGGAAAGTTTCCTTGATGACCGGCGTCAGCAGTCCGGCGATTGCCTTGGTCATCTCGTCCAGCAGTTCGTAGATGATGGTGTGCAAGCGGATGTCGACGCCCTCGCGTTGCGCCAGGTCGGATGCTTTCCGCTCCGGCCGCACGTTGAAGGCAACGATTACCGCATTCGAAGCGGATGCCAGAATCACATCCGATTCCGTGACCGCGCCGACGCTTGCCTGGATCACCTTCAGCTTCACTTGGTCGGTGGAGAGCTTCGGCAGCATCTCGCTGAGCACTTCCACCGAGCCCTGCACGTCCGCCTTGATCACCACCGGCAGTTCCTTCACTTCACCGGCGCGGAGCTGCTCGTGCAGTTGGTCCAGGGTGAGCCGGCCCGAAGCGGTTTTCGCCAGCGACGCTTCGCGCTGTTTCGACTGGCGGTATTCGACAATGTGGCGGGCTTTTGCTTCGTCAGCTACCTGGAATTGATCGCCTGCTTCCGGAACGCCTTGCAATCCGAGCACTTCCACCGGAGTCGCCGGCCCGGACTGCTTGATGGGACGTCCGCGATCATCAAACATCGCGCGCACTTTGCCGTACACCGCTCCCACGATGAACACATCGCCCACGTGCATCGTGCCGTTTTGCACCAGCACGGTCGCAACAGGGCCGCGCCCCTTGTCGACGCGCGATTCGAGCACCGTGCCGCTCGCCGGCGCGTCGGGATCAGCCTTCAGTTCGCGCAGATCAGCCACCAGCAGAATCATTTCCAGCAGTCGCGGCAGATTCGCCTTCGTTTTCGCCGAGACGTCCACCATCACCGTCTCGCCGCCCCAATCTTCCGGCATCAGGCCGCGGTCGGCGAGCTGGCGCTTCACGCGTTCGGGCTGCGCATCGGGCTTGTCGATTTTGTTTACCGCGACGACGATGGGCACACCCGCCGCTTTTGCGTGCGCGATGGCCTCTTCCGTTTGCGGCATTACGCCGTCATCGGCGGCTACCACCAACACCACGATGTCGGTGACTTTCGCGCCGCGCGCGCGCATACGCGTGAACGCTTCGTGGCCCGGCGTGTCGATGAACACGATGCGCCGGTCGCCCAAGTGGACTTCGTACGCGCCGATATGCTGCGTGATTCCGCCAGCCTCGCCTGCCGCCACTTCCGTTTCGCGGACGGCATCGAGCAAGCTGGTTTTGCCGTGGTCGACGTGGCCCATCACCGTGACCACCGGAGCGCGCGGCAGCATATTGCCGGTGCGCTCTTCGCGAACTTTTTCTTCCTGGACAAGCTGCTCCTCGAACGTGACCACTTTGACGATCCCGTTGAAGGACTCGGCTAGATTTGTGGCCGTGGCAACATCCAGCGCCTGGTTGATGCTGGCGAACATGCCGCGATCAAGCAGCGTCTTCAGCAGCTCTTTGGCGCGAATGTCCAGCTTTTCCGCCAGCTCTCGGATGGTGATGCCTTCCGTTACGGTCACCTCGCGTGGTTCGCGCTGCACCGGAGCGATCGGCTCAGCCTGCAGAGTTCCGCGGCCCGCTCCGGCTCCCGGTCGCGTACGAACGGGATGCAGTCTTCGCTCTCCTTCCGCGAAGCGCTTCTCGATCATCGGGCGCCCGCGAGATGCGGGCGGTTTGCGGGCGTAGAGCGGCTTGCCCGGCTCGGCTTTCGGAATTCCAGCTACGCCGCCTGGGCCTCCCGGGCGCGGTCCACCCGGACGAGGTCCGCCAGGACCTTGCCCCGGTCTGCCTTGCCCTGGACGCTGCGGAAATCGCGATGGCGAACCGCCAGGGTACGGCTGGCCACCCGGGCGCGGTTGCCCGGGGGCTGCCGCGGGACGCATGCCTTGCGGCGCGCCAGGCCGATTTTGCAAAGGCTGGCCCGGTCGAAATGGTGGCCGTTGGCCCGAAGGCGGCGGGCTGCCCGCTGGACGCGGGGGCCCACCCGGACGTTGCGGCGGAACTCCCGGCCTTTGCGCCGGAACGCCGGGCCGCTGCGCAGGCTGTCCCTGTTGCGAAGCCGGAGCCGCGGGTGCTGCTGCAGCCGCCGGGCGCTGCTGCGCCGGCTGCTGCGATGTCGGGTGAACTGGATGTGTCGGATGCGCTGGCGCACCAGGAGCTGCCGGACGAGGCGCTGGCGGTGTCCCCGCAGGCCGCGGCGCATTCGCAGGAGGCGCGACGGCAGGTCGAGCGGCAGTTGATTGCGGAGCATGCGCCGGTGCCTGTGGCGCAGGGACATGTTGTGCGGGTGCGGATGTCGGAGCGGCCGCCGGACGCTGCGGCGCTATTGCTGGACGCGCTCCACTCGGTGGAGCAGCCGGTGCGGTCGAAGCACTCGGCGCGCTCGGAACGGGAGCTGTCGCGGGCCTCGATGGAATGGCCGGCGTTGGAGGCACACCTGGGCGAGCTGGCGCCGCGGGAGGTGCCGCCGCCGCAGCCGGCGCCGGTACAGGACGCGGAGTCTTCTTGGGAGACGATTTCGCCGCGTCCGCGGCAGCCTCTTGTTCAGCGACCTGCTGGAAATGCTTGCGCACCAGCACCGCATGCTCGATGTCCAGAGAACTGGAATGCGTCTTTTTCTCGGTCACCCCGATTTCGGGCAAATAGTCGATCAACACTTTTGCCTTGATCTCGAGCTCCCGAGCTAATTCATTGATTCGAATTTGATTGGAATCTGTCATTCGCTCCTAGCTCTATACTGACAATGTCGTCGAAGCAGCGGTGCGCGCTACTTTTCTGGGCCGTCCTCAGCCGGAGCCGCTTGCGTTTCGTCTTCGTCCTGAGCTTCGCTCGGCTCTTCGCTTCGGTCCTCTTCGTCTAATGCCGAAACCTCGGATTCGCTGGCGGCTTCGGTCTCCACGCCCTCGGTTGCCACCGCGTTCGATTCCGAAGCAGAGCCATCTGGCTCCGCAACATCCGCCGTGTCTTCACGGGCGGCCGATTGCGCTTCGCCGGTCTCTTCCGTGGGCGCTCGCTCTTCGGCGGCCGATTGGCCCTCGGTTACCGGTTGTTCCTCAGCTACCGGCTGTTCGGGCGCGGCGGTAGCCTGCGCGTCCAACGCTTCGAAATAAGCCGCCACGGACTGGTGAATCTTCTCCACCATTTTCTCACCGATGCCCGGAATTTCAACGAGCTGCTCGGGAGTCATGTCCGCGAGCTTTTCGATGGAGGTAATCCCCGCTGCTTCGAGCTTCTCGATCGTTTTCGGCCCCACTCCGGCCAGTTCGGTGAGGGAAGTGCCCGGGGCGGTGAGCGCCGCCATCTGCGCCTCGATTTCGCGCCGCTTTTCCTCTTCGCTCTTGATGTCGATGTTCCAGCCGATCAGCTTGCTCGCCAAGCGGACATTTTGGCCCTTCTTGCCAATGGCCAGCGAAAGCTGCGTGTCCTCGACAATCACTTCGAGGCGCTTTTCCTCGGGTTCCACAATCTGCACGCGCGTCACTTTAGCCGGGCTCAAAGCTTTCTGCGCGAATGCCACTGTCTCTTCGCTGTACGGAATGATGTCGATTTTTTCGCCGCGCAGCTCGCGAATGATCGATTGCACGCGCATGCCCTTCATGCCCACGCATGCACCGACCGGATCGACGTCCTTGTCGCGGCTTTCGACGGCAATTTTCGTGCGCTCGCCGGCTTCGCGAGCCACGGCGCGAATCTGCACGGTGCCATCATAAATTTCCGGAACTTCCATCTCAAACAGCCGCTGCACCAGGATGGGATCGGCGCGCGAAACCACCACCTGCGGGCCTTTCGCGGCGCGCTCGACGGCTCGGATCGTCGTGCGCAGACGGTCGCCGATGTTATAGGCTTCCAGCCGCGATTGTTCGCGCTTGGGCAGCCGCGCTTCGGTGCGCCCCAAATCGACGATCAGATCGGGACCTTCGGTGCGCTTCACCACGCAATTGACCAGCTCGCCGACGCGCGTGTGATACTCGTTGTAGACCGTGTCGCGCTCGGCTTCGCGCACTTTTTGCAGGATCACTTGCTTGGCGGTCTGCGCCGCGATACGGCCCAGCACGTCGGTCGGCTTGGTGCGCGTGATCTCGCCGCCTACTTCAATAACGGGATCGAACTTGCGTGCATCGGCCAGAGAAATCTCGCGCGTGGGATCGGCGACTTCGTCAACGACTGTTTGCACCGAAAACACGTCCACGTGCCCGGTATCGGCATTGAACTTGGATCGGAGGTCTTCCTCCGTGCGGTAATATTTGCGCGCCGCCACAACCATCGCGTCTTCGATCGCCGCGACGATGATCTCCGGTTCGATATGCTTTTCCCGGCTGATCTGCTCGATTGTCTGGTACAGCAGACTCGCCATGTCCGTGTCTCCCTGGCACCTAAAGCTCGACTACCAGATTTGCCTTGCGAATGTCGGCAAACGGCACCGAAAGTTCGCGATCTTTCACCGCCAGCTTCACGTTGCCATCGGCGAAGCCGGCCAGCCGCCCCTCTAGAAACTTCTGATTCCCGACGGCTTCATTCACCCAGATGCGCGCCAGGCGCCCGGCGAACCGCTCGTAATCAGCGGCTTTGATCAGCTTGCGATCCAGCCCTGGCGAGCTCACTTCCAGCACGTACGCCGGGCCCGGTACCAAATCCTCAACATCCAGTATGACACTCAACTGCTCGCTAACGCGCTCGCAATCCTTGATGCTGACGCCGGCGTTGCTGCCTGGATCGGACGCGTTTGGCACGCGGTCGATATAGACCCGCAACAACCGCTGCTTACCGATCTTCCACTCGACGTCGAATATTTCGAGGCCCTCGGAACGCGCCACTCGTTCCGCAGCCCCGCGTATCTTCGCTAAATCCATCGTCTTCCCGGAGCTATCGCGCCCCGCCGCACGCGCCGCCGCGAAACCAGGATATGCGCCCAACAAAAAAGTGGGCTCGCGCCCACTGTTTCGTGCGATCCAGTCTCACAGCACGTTCAGTATAAGCGCCGGGGCCTCTGGAACGCAAGGCGCTTCCAAAGCCGGCAAACCACGCGCGTAGCGGCAGGATGATTGATTTGATAAGATCGCGGCCATGCCTAGCTCCGCGCCGGGGCCTTCACTCAAGCTGAGCGAGTTGGTCGAGCGCTATCTTGCGGTTAGTGGCGGCTACGGGAAGCTGGCCGCGCTCTCGGCACTGGGGTTATCCCGCTCGCAAACGGAAGCCTCACTCGGCCAGTTGGACGAAGATTATATGATTTCGCGCTACTTCCACTTTCAGAACGGCGCCGGCGAAGCGTTCCAGATCAGCGGGTTCCCGCAAACGCACGTCGCAATCGACGCCGAGATTCAGTCGATTTTGTAGCCTTCCTTAATTATTCATTACTTCAAGGGCGGATTAAAATCGAAGGTGGGATCGACGTCCACCGGCACATCGGAGCATTTCGCCAGCACGGCGCTGAGCTCGGGCGGCATCACGGCGTATTTTTTGAACCAGGCTTCCGTGCCGGCGCGGTCGCCGGTGGCTTCGAGGGTCAAGAGTTTTTTCGAGAGCGAGTCGAATGCCGCGGGCATTTTCGCGAAGTCGGCTTCATACAGGCCGTTCGACGGATCGCGGCGGATGGCGCCCTGTTCCGTGAGGTAATTGATTTCCATCATGCTGCCCTTGCCGTGGGCTTCGGCGATGCCGAAGCGAATGGTGCGAAAAGTCTCGCCGAGATACGAGGCGTAGATGCCGTCCAGCTTGGCTCCGGCGATCACGCCGTGTTGCGCCAGCCAATAAACGCAGCGCATTCCCACGGTATCGGCCTTGGCCTCTTCCAGCGCCGAGTACTCCGCGCCGATTGCCTCGCCGATGGGCACTTTGCCGCCCGGCGCGCGCACAAATGACGGTCCGAGCCCGTGGGAAATTTCGTGCAGGATCACGAATTGCAGGGTGCCGTCGCCGCTGACCATGGCCGCCTGGCTGGGAACCATCAAATGCTGGACGAGCGGCAGGATTACATCGTTGACGCGCGCGTCCATAAAATTCTTCCAGAAGATTTTCTTCGAGCCTTTCAGCACGTGGATGCGCGGATCGTTGGGCAGATTGTCGGCGACGGCTTGGTAGCCGTGCAGCAGATCTCCGGAACGGTAAATTGCGTTGACTACCTCCATGGGCGATTGCTTGCCACGCTTGGACGGCAAGTCCGCCGCAGGCAAGGGAAGCGATTGCTGCAGCTGGGGAATGTATTTCTGATAGGCCTCGAGTTTCTTGCTCTCCGCTTCATCGCGGATCATGATCGACGCGCCGTAGGAAGTTTTCACGCCGAGCATGCCGTCGAGATAGACCTCGTAGGGCGCGAAGATGATGTCGAACTTCGGATTTTTCAAGCCGAGCCAGGCGATGTCACTGTCGAAGTAATCGTCGGTCAGGAGCGCGTGCGCGCGCAGGCGCAGGAAATTAGCGAAGGCGGGATCGGGAGTGAGTTCGGACGCTTCGCGCAGATCGCGCGCCATGGGCACCAGGAACTCGCGAAACGCCGTGTGGTAGGGCACTGCTTTGAGCTGGTCGCCATCGCGCACGATCATCGTGTATGGATTGTAGAGCGCGGCTTTCTGGTCTGGATGGGCGGCGACGTAGGAATCAAACTCTTGCTTGGTCATTCCCCAGGGGAAAAATCCGGCACCGGGCGGCAACGGCTTCGTGCCGACGAATGGCTTGTTGTCGTCAATCAGGTCGAAGCGGCTGCCGTTGATTTTCAGATACTCGCGAAGGAGCTCGCTTTGGCGGTCGTGTTGGTCGGCGAGCGAGAGATAGAGCTTCAAGCCCTGAGGGTCACTCTGGCGCCAGTAGATGCAATCGAGCAGGCCGGCGGCGTCAACCAGCTTATCGACCATTTTCTTTTCATTTTCGGTGAGGCCGCTGGAATCGTAGGTAATGTGAATGGGTTTGAATTTGGCGACTTGCTGGGCGAGATCGGGAGCGACGATCAGTTTGCGTGGCATCGGCGATTTGGAAGAGGCGTGTTTCATATGTTTGGATGATGGCGCGCTGGTGCTGGCGCGCGCCGGAAGCGCCACGAGTGCGATCAGTGCCACGAATGCAGAGAACGCGAACTGAAAAAGAAAATGCACCGGGAAGTTCCGCCCTTGGCATGACGCCGTACTTTGTTTTCTATAACTTACATGCGTTCGAGGTCGATTGACCGTTCCGCCCCTAAAAGCTGAAATTCCACGAAAAAACTGGCTGGCGGCGCGGGGGCTGGAGGTCGAAATTTGGGCGCGAAAGTTGCCTGGTAAAACTGGACCGGCCACTGAACCGCTCGGTCGTTCTTCGTGCGTTACCATCTCCGCTCTGCCTCCCCAGACGCGTATTCGCGCGCTAACACAAATTCTACCTTCCGTCTTTGAGAGGCGAATTTCAATCGAAATTAAGTACAGGTATGCGCACCTGTACTTCCGGGCCAGTACCCGGCAGGAAGGCAAACGCGAAAGAAGATGAAATTCAATTGTCGGCAGGGGCAGACGGATGCGATGCCGCTGGTAAAAAGACACGAGCGGGGCGAATGAGCCAGAACATTAACCAGCCGAGCAAAAGGATGAGAGCCAATTCGATCCAGAAAAGCGATGGGTGCTGAAAATACGGGCTGACGTCGCGGCTCTCGTGGAAAAAGGCAATCGCGCCGCAGAACGCAGTGCCCGGGATGATGGAATGAGTGCGTTCGTAGAGCCATCCGAGCATAACGCTGAAAATTATGCAGATGCATAGGACGAGCAGCGGCTGCGCGCCGGGCCACGCTCCCCGCAACCCAACGACCGGACCAACGCCGAACCCCAGAGGCAACATCCACCAAAGCAGCGCGACAAGCAGAATGGCGCGCTTAAGCCCGAAGTGGCGTTTCAGGATCGGCTGCAAACGGCCCCGCAATACGAACTCCTGAAGCAGCGCAATCGGGTATGCCACAAGCAACCACAAGAATGGCTTGGGGACTTCCACGCCTAAAATTGCTACTGGCAAGTTCGAGCCGTAGTTGAAAGCGAGAGGAATGAAAGGAGAGGCATCGGGCAGCGTAAGGATGATGCGGGGTATGCAGATGACTAGAACCGCGCCGATAGTCGCCCCAAGAGTTAGGAGGGCCAAGGATGAGTTTGCTGAAGTGCCACCCTGTTCGGGTGCCCATTTGAACAGCAGGGCGGCGCAAGCGGCGCAGACGATGGCGGTAACCAAAGACGGCCCCCAGACGAGAAGAGAGAAATTTTGTGGCCAGGTTTCAATTAAACGGATGGCTGGATTGGACAACTGCTGCGGTGCGGCTAACGATTCCAAAACGGACAAGAGCGTAGTTGCAAGTGTGCCTGCGGCAACCAGAGAGAAGACACGCTTGCCCAAGCCATCGGTCCTGGCAACAGCGACGCTCGCCTCCTCAGCTCGGAAGCGCATTGGCAGGGAAATCGTTCCTCGGCGAAATCCCAACAGGCAAAGAGTCAGAGCGGCGATTCCAACGAGCGTGATGTAGAAGCCTATGCCGAGCGATTGAAATCGGTCCGGAAATGCGCGCAAGTGATCCAGTGCTTCTTGCGATTCGGGTTCTAGAAGAGAGTGATGCGGGATTGGGCCTGTGAAAACGAGGAACAGGAACCACGTAACAGTTACGCCAGCGGGAAGGAAAACCCAGACGGCGAATTTGCGGACTGCATCACGAACGGGAAGACACCAGAGCGCGACGCTTGCGACGAACGCCCATCGAACAAGAGTAAGAGTCGCAATATAACGAAGATTGGCGCCGACGGTCGAGAGATCGAACCACGGGTTCGACATGCCGAACTTGGCAGCGGCGGCCTGGAATTGCTGCGGTAACAAGATGTGTCCCGGCGGCAGCCACGAGGTTGTGGCCCCAACGAAGAGAATAAAGCTGGCGACCAGAAACAGAAGTTGAGGGCCGCTTTCGGGCATGAAATCGCGAAAAAAGGCAGCCGAGCGACCGATAAGTGAAGAAGTGGTCATCGTGGATTCGCGTCTGTTAACCCGCAAACAATACCGCAGGAGAACTTACCCGCTTCGGTAATCCTGGGGGCTTGTTGCGAGTTTGCAACGGCTGCGCACTGCAGTAGTTCGTAAGCACATGTGATGCTTGGAGTTAGACGACAGACGGTAGGTAGCGCGCAGGGCACAAACCCGCAGTATTTGGCGCCGTTGTAACGGAGAAGCGGCGCTGAAGGCCTTATGATCCTGGGAAAGTTATCCGATAGAGATACGTAACAATCTGAATCACTGGCGGAATGCGGGCTCGTTGCGCGCAATCGGCCGGAGATAACGGCGTGGGTTACGTTGCTGGCATCCTTTGCGCGCACGCGAAGAAGGGGGCGCCCGCAAAACATTCTCGTACATTCTCGAATACCTATATGCTCAGCGGCGTGGTGCGTGCCGCGCTTAAGGCCGCGGCGCTGCGTCTAAACCTGCGGCTACACCCTGGTGCGCACTGTCTTTTGCTGTAGGCGTGGATCGGCACTCGAAAAGCGTCAGTCAACAGTAGAGAGGCATGACGGGCGGCGGGGCGACGCGGATTTTGCATTACACTTCCCCATGAATCTTGACGAGCATCTGCGGCTGGCTGGTGGCGCGCTGAAGAATTGGCTGATCGCGCAGTGCGAAGATTCGCTGGCGGTGGGCGCGCTATGGTACATCGGGCTGCACGCGCTGGGCGTGCCGCTGGCGCCGCTATGGGCGGGATTGGCGGCGGTGCTACAGTTCGTCCCGCATTTGGGGCCGGCGCTGGGGATGGTCGGGCCGACGGTGACGGCGGCGATTCATTGGAGCGATTGGCGGCATCCGCTATACGTGCTGGGAATTTACGCGGCCATCGTGGTCCTGGACACGTTTGCGCTGCAGCCGTACATCATGAAGCGCGTGGCGCGGGTGCCGATCTGGGCGTCGATACTGACGCCGATTGTGCTGCTATTTCTGCTGCCCTTTTGGGGAGTGTTTCTGGCGCCGCCGCTGCTGGCGGTGATTTACGCGTACAAGCGGCATGTGGAACAGGCGAGGCGAAGAATGGTTTGATGCTCGGTTTCGTGCCGAGGCGAGCGTTACGAGAATCCGTAGCCTTAGCCAACGAGGCGAAGGATGCGGCACCCTGGAATGCCAAGAAAAGACGATATCGCGGCGACGGCGCTTCTTTTTCTGGCTTGCGGTATTGTCCCCGCGATCTGGGCGCAGCGGGCCCCGGCGGGTTCTCACGCAAAATCGCAAGCTGATAGTAGCGAGCTGAAAATTGTTGCGGCGGACGTGCAGCTGTTGCTCGTCGCTCCGAATGCACGCGAAACGGGCTACGATCCGAAAACGAAGAAAGAGATAAAGACGATTCCCGATTCCGCCTATTACCAGGACGCGCAGCTTGCGTACGATACGGGAAGAACCGATCTGAGCACCACGCAGACAATCGATGTGCAGCATCCCGCAGCGGGGAAATATCAGCTGATCGTTTTCGGAAGTGGCTTGCCGGACGGCGAGTCATACGAAGTTCGCATGACGCTCTATCGGGCGGACGGCAGCGAGGCTGGCAACGCGAGGATTGCGGGAACAGTGAAGCGCGACAAAACGGAGACGTATGAGCTGCGCGTGGGCGCGAATCCGGCGAGAGTGGCGATTGTTCGTTGAGCGCCGATGCGCGCCGGGAATTTAAGCCTGGGAGGGACAAGGATTCTACCGCGATCCTCGACGGATCGCTTCAGAATGACGGCGCGTTCCGAAAGCGTCCTAATCGCGATCGGCTGCCGTTTCGAGTGAAGAGGAAAAAGCGCCGACTTGGAGTTCGACGCTCCAAACCGCCGGCGAGACGGCGGCGCCGCAAAATCGCGAGCGAGTGGAGATGTGCTAGCGGGTGGCTACCGATGAGCCGGAGAGGCGTTCGCCTAGGGCTTTGTGTTCTTCGCGGAGCGCGGCGGGCAGGCGGCTGCCGAATTTCTCGAAAAATTTGCCCACGGCTTGATCTTCTTCCGCCCAATCGCTGACGTCCACCCGCAGAAGCTCGTCGACGGCGCTGCGCGAAATGGAAAGGCCGTCGAGGGTGAGCGAATTCGGCGTGGGCACGAAGCCGATCGGAGTTTCATCGGCGCTCGCGCGGCCTTCGATGCGGTCGAGCATCCACTTCAGCACGCGGACGTTCTCTCCGTAACCGGGCCATAGAAATTTTCCGTCCGCCCCGCGACGGAACCAGTTCACGTGGAAAATTTTGGGAGGATTCCTCAGCTTCGAGCCCATTTCCAGCCAGTGCTGGAAATAATCGGCCATGTTGTAGCCGCAGAAGGGAAGCATGGCCATCGGATCGCGGCGCGTGACGCCGACGGCGCCGGTGGCCGCGGCGGTGGTTTCCGAAGCCATCGTGGCTCCGACGAATACTCCGTGCTGCCAATCGTAGGATTCATAGACGAGAGGTGCGACGTGGGCGCGGCGTCCGCCAAAAATAAATGCGGAAATCGGCACGCCGGCGGGATCTTCCCAGCGCGGCGAAATCGAAGGCGATTGCGCGGCGCCAACCGTGTAGCGCGAGTTCGGATGCGCGGATGTCGCTTTGCCAGGCTTGTACGGATTGCCGTGCCAATCGATCAGGCCAGCGGGAGGCTGCGCGTCCATGCCTTCCCACCAGGGCTCGCGCGATTCGGTGAGCGCGACGTTGGTGAAAATCGTGTCGTGATGGAGCGCGGACATCACATTGGGATTGGTTTTCGCATTGGTGCCGGGCGCGACGCCGAAAAATCCGGCTTCCGGATTAATGGCGCGCAGCGTGCCGTCGGCGGCGATGTGCATCCAGGCGATGTCGTCGCCAATCGTCCACACGCGATAGCCCTGCGATTCGAGCGCGGAGACCATCATGGCCAGATTTGTTTTTCCGCAGGCGCTGGGAAACGCTGCCGCCATGTAGGTAACTTTGCCGCTGGGATCTTCCAGTCCGAGGATAAGCATGTGCTCGGCCATCCACATTTGCTCGCGCGCCATCCAGCTGGCGATGCGCAGCGCGAAACATTTTTTCCCGAGCAGAGCATTGCCGCCGTAGCCCGAGCCGATGCTCCAGATCAATTTTTCTTCGGGAAAATGCAGGATGAAGCGGCGTTCGGGATTTAAGTCGGCGACGGAATGAAGTCCGGGAACGAAATCGGAGGAGCTGCCGAGGCGGTCGAGAGCGACTTGGCCCATGCGCGACATGATGCGCATGTTGGCGACCACGTAGGCGCTGTCGGTAATCTCGACGCCGATTTTGCTGTAGAGCGAGTTGGCCGGCCCCATGATGTAGGGCACCACATACATGGTGCGGCCGCTCATGCAGCCGTCAAAAAGCGGTCGAACTTTTTCTTTGGCGTCAGCGGGGGCCATCCAGTTGTTGGTGGGTCCGGCGTCTTCTTTTTTACGGGTGCAGATGAAAGTGAGGCCTTCGGTGCGGGCGACGTCGTTGGGATTGCTACGATGCAGGTAGGATTTCGGGTAGGTCTTCTGATTTAGTTCGATGAACGTTCCGTCGCGAAGCATATCGTCGGTCAGTCGATCGATTTCCGCTTGGGAGCCATCGCACCAGACGATTTTTGACGGTTTCGTTAGACGTGCCGATTCCTCTACCCAACTTTCGAGCGGCGTAGCCACCGGTCCTCCATGGAATTTCCGCGCCTGCGGCACCCTACTACAAGCAGGGTCTACTACTACTAGCGCATTCGCCGTTTGCGCCAAGTACAAGCCATGCTAAACGAAAATCTTAGGCCACAGGTTACCGAAATGCAAGGCGCGATCGAGATGTTTCTCGCGGGCGCCGCGAAACTGTTAGTCTTCGAGCTGTGAAAACAAGGCTCATTCTTTCACTGCTTTTGGCCGCGCCGCTCGAGGTGACACGCTCTGAAGCGGCCATTGTTCTAAAGCGCTCGGGAGTGCGCGGGGGAGAACAAAGGCGGCGCGATGCTATACTGCGCGCATGTTCGCGCGGAAACTGCGGGTGCAAATGAGTATTGGCGCGGAGCGAAAGCCCGTGCCGCTCGATTGGCTAGACAGTTTTTGCATGCGCAATTTCACCGGCTCCGCGGAATTCGACGACACGCTGCCGACGGGTGAAGGGCAGATGGAAGCGGGGCTGCGCGTCGAACCCGAGCGCCTTTCCGCCGCGATGAGCGAGTGGTTTACCAAGCGCGGGAAGGGAAACGGGCAAGCGGTCGCCGTCGAAATTTCGGAAACAAATCCGGAAACGCCGGTGAATGAACTACGCGGAGCCATCGGGGCACTGTCCATCGAAGAGTAACTTCGAAACTTCTGCGAGCTTATTTTCCGGCAAGGACGCGGGCGGATTGGCGGGCGCGTTCCGGCTGATTGGCGTGCAGAGCGGCTTTAATTTTTGGCAGCATCGCTTCGGCAGCGGCGCGGCCGGAGGCGACCAGCTGCGGAGTCTTCGCGAAGTCGTGCCACAACACGTTGTTTACATCTGGCTCGATCAAGATATCGGTGGCCGCTCGCCAGGGTTGGACGAGATGATTTTGAATAATCGAAAAGGAGCGGCTGATTACTTCGATGGTGTTGCGCGGGCGGTCATCCAGCAAGCCGGGATCGAGGTAGACCGAAATCACCAGCTCGGCGCCAAGCTCGCGTACGGCCTGGGCGGGTGTTGCCTCGGTCAAAAAGCCATCCGCAAGAAAATGTCCACGGTATTCGACGGGCATAAACAGCGCTGGGTACGCGCACGACGCCCGCAACGCCGGTCCGATTTCTCCGTCGGTGAAATGCACGCTTTCGCCAGTAACCAGATCGGTGGCCACGATGCTGAGCGGAATTTTGAGCTGGTGGAAAAATTCCGCCGTCGTGAACCGATGCAAGTAAGCTTCCAGGCGGCTATTCGAAGCCATGCCGTAGCGAGAGAGAGTCCAGCGGCCGAAATCGCTGAACGTGGTAGTGACGCCCTGGGCTTCCATAACATCGAGTGAAGCTCCGCTGGCGTACGCGGCGGCGACCAGTGCGCCCACGCTGGTGCCGGCGATGAAGTCGATGGGAATATCATTTTCTTCGAAGACGCGCAGGACACCGAGATGAGCGATCCCTCGGGCGAAACCACCGCCGAGGGCCAGCCCGACTTTCGGACGGGTGCCGTTTTCCGGATACGCGAAGGAGCGCAGGCCGCGGACGGCGCGCGCGAACCAATTCGTAGCGGCTGCCATGGCATTTGTCTCCAGCTGAGATACTGTAGCAAACTTCGCGCGCGGGGTGCGTTTCCCGTTGACCGCTGCTGACCATTCTGCAACTATCAGCCTCCGAGGAGCTCCTGATGAGACGCCCGATCGAACGAGCTGCGGTGCTCGGCGCCGGCACGATGGGGTCGAGAATCGCAGCACACCTCGTCAACGCCGGCATCCCGTGTTTTTTGCTGGATATTATCCCGCCCGAGCTCACGCCCGACGAAAAACGCAAAGGGTTGACGCTGGAAAATCCGGCGGTGCGCAACCGCATCGTCCTGAGCGGCCTCGAAGCTGCGAAAAAATCGCGGCCGGCAGCGTTTTTCACACCTGAAACCGCGCGGCTGATCACCCCCGGAAACTTCGACGACAATCTGGACTGGTGCGCGCAGGCGGATTGGATCATCGAGGCGGTCGCGGAAAATCTGGAGATCAAGCGCAGCCTTTTCGAGCGCGTGGAGAAGGTGCGCAAGCCCGGCACGCTGGTAACGTCGAACACGTCCGGGTTGCCGATTCGCAAAATCGCCGAGGGACGATCCGACGATTTTCAGCGGCACTGGGCCGGCACACACTTTTTCAATCCTCCGCGCTACATGAAATTGACGGAGCTGATTCCCGGCCCCAAAACTTCGCCCGAAGTGATGGACGCGCTTGCGGAAATCTGCGACGTGCGGCTGGGCAAGGGCGTGGTGGTGGCGAAAGACACGCCGAATTTCATCGCCAACCGCATCGGGACGTTTTCGATGCTGAACGCCATTCGCCAAATGCAGACGCTCGATATGACCATCGAGGAAGTGGATGCGTGTACGGGTCCGGCCATCGGTTGGCCGCGTTCGGCGACCTTTCGCACCGCGGATATCGTGGGGTTGGACGTCCTGGTGCACGTGGTACGCAATATTTACGACAGCATTCCGGACGACGAATCGCGCGAGATGTATCGCGTGCCGCCGCTGATCGACGAAATGATGCAGCGCAAACTGCTGGGCGAAAAAACCGGGGGCGGATTCTACAAGCGCGTGAAGGGCGCGGACGGCGACTCGGAAATTTTGACGCTCGATTGGCACACCATGGAGTACCGCCCGCAGAAAAAGGCGAAGTTTCCGTCCATCGAAGCGGGGAAATCCGTCGAAGACACGCGCGAACGGGTGCGCGCGCTGCTTGAACCGGCGGTCGCCGGGAGCGGCGACAAAGCGAACAAGTTTCTGTGGGCCAGCTTGGGCGACACGTTTCTCTACGCCGCGCGGCGCATTCCAGAAATCGCCAACAGCATTTTGGACGTGGATCGCGCCATGCGCTGGGGATTCGGCTGGGAGCTTGGACCGTTTGAGATGTGGGATGCCGTCGGCGTGGAGCGCGTAGCTGTGGCATTGCAAAGCGAGAGCAGGCAGATGCCTCCGCTGGTTTCCAAGGTTCTGGCGTCGCCGCAAAAAGCTTTCTACGACACGCAACAAGGCGTAACGCGGTATTTCGATTTCGGCGCTGCGGCGTTGATGACCGTGACCGAGCCCGCCGGCTTTATCGTGCTGAAGTCGCTCAAAGAGCGCGGAAAAGTGGTGCAGCAGAACACCGGCGCGAGCCTGATCGACTTGGGCGATGGCGTCCTATGCTGCGAATTCCACACCAAGATGAACGCCATCGGCGGCGACATCATAGCCATGATTCACGCCGGCGTGGCGCGGCTAGAAACTGAATTCGAGGCCATGGTGATCGCCAACCAGGGCCAGAACTTTTCAGCGGGCGCGAATCTGATGCTGCTGCTGATGACCGCGCAAGAGGGCGAGTGGGACGATATTCACCTGGCGGTGAAGCAGTTCCAGCGAGCGACCATGGCCATCAAGTACGCGCCGCGTCCCGTGGTGGCCGCGCCGCACGCCCTGGCGCTGGGAGGCGGATGCGAAATTCCGCTGCATAGCGCGCGCATTCACGCTGCAGCGGAGACCTACATGGGATTGGTGGAAGCGGGCGTGGGACTAATCCCCGCGGGCGGCGGCTCGAAAGAAATGCTGATTCGCGCCAACGAACAGTCGGCCTCGGGCGGCAATCTCGATCTGTTTCACGTGCTGCGGCACGTTTTCGAGAATGTGGCCATGGCGAAGGTATCCACCAGCGGCCACGAGGCGCGTTCGCTTGGATTCCTGCGCGAATCCGATCAGATTGCCATGAATCGCGACCGGCAGATTGCCGACGCGAAAGAGACGGCGCTGGCGATGGTGCGTGCGGGCTATCACCCGCCCGCTCCGGCGGAAATCCGCGTGCTGGGCGAGGAATTTTACGCCGCTGCAAAACTGGGCGTTCACATGCTGGTGAGCGGCGAATACGCCACCGAATACGACGGCGTGGTGGCGCGCAAGCTGGCCTACGTGCTTTCCGGCGGCGGGCTCACGGCGGCGCAAACCGTTCCCGAACAATATATTCTCGATCTGGAGCGCGAAGCGTTCGTCAGCTTGTGCGGCGAACGCAAGACGCAGGAGCGCATCGCGCACACGCTGAAAACCGGCAAACCTCTGCGCAATTAGATTTGTCGCGTACAATGCCCCAGACGCCGGAAGTTCTGGCCGCCAGAATTGCCGCATCCGACGCCTATCAGCCGGTGATTACTCATCCAAGCAACTTTTTTGGGCGAAGCGTGTTCTTAGCGACGAGAGCCGTGCGCCTATCGGGCGTTTCGATGGTGAGACCGGAGAAGGCGTCGGCAAATGGGTCGGGGTTTTCGTTGCGATACCTTTGTGGAACTCTCGTTCACAACTAACGGAACTGCTCTGGTGATGAAGATGTGGGCGTAACCGAGCTGAGAAGGCGCTTTTGTCTGCGCGAGGCGCGGGAAAAACTGGGGAGCATACCTGATGCGGATCGTGAGCAGATGTGTCGCGTTCGCAATACTTGCAGTTGCGTCGGCATTGGCGATGTCAGGTTGCGGAGGCGGAAGTAGCGGAGGCGGCAGCTCGACGCCACCTGCGAATGGGGTGGTCACGGTTTATCCGGGCGCGGTCAGCGTGCCCGCTGAAGCGCAGACTCAGGTGCAGTTCAGCGCATTTTTGGCCAGCCAGCCGACGGCGACGTTTACGTGGAGCGTGAGCGGATCCGGGAACGGCACGATTGACGCGTCCACCGGCCTGTATACGCCTCCGACGTCGGTTCCAAGCCCCGCGACGGTGACGATCACCGCGACCGACGCCGCAGCCACGAGTGAGATTGGCACGGCGACGATTACCCTCACCGCCGCGCAGGGCGTGACCGTTAGTCCCGCCGCGTTATCGATCCCAGCCGGCAGCACACAGATTTTTTCCGCCAGTGTTAGCGGAGCTGCTGTTACTCCCACCTGGGAGGTGGACGGCGTAGCCGGCGGCAATTCCACGGATGGTACGATCACCACGAACGGCCAGGGGCAAGGCGTCTACGTCGCACCGCTGACGCCTCCTTCAGGCGGCTTCGTCACGATTACCGCAGTCAGTGGCGGGAACACGGGGACGGCGACTCCGTTGGTTGTATTCTCCGACGCTTCGCTTAGCGGCTCCTACGCGTTCTCGTACTCCGGAGGAGATTCTTCCGGCAATCCCATCGCTGCGGCCGGGAGTTTCACCACGAATCCAGCGACCGGCGGGATCAGCGGCATTGAGGACTACAACAGCGACGGGAATACCACGGTGGCGCTGGCTCTGCCGGTGAGCGGCAGCTACCAAGTGAATCCCGACGGAAGCGGCAGCGCCATTCTGAACAACGTTGCTACCATCAACGGGACGGAAGGATGGCAATTCACCTTGGGCGCTGGAGTTTCCGGAGGCGCTTCGCACCACGCGCTACTGGTGCGATTTGATACTTCGGCCACGGGAAGCGGCGCGATCGATCAACAAAATACGGCGGAGCTGAACAGCTTGTCGTCGATTTCCGGAAATTACGTGTTCGGAATCTCTGGTGTGGACGATTCGGGGAGTCTCGAGCCGATCCAATTTGCGGGAATTTTCAATGCGGACGGTGCCGGGAACATTCCCGTGAATTACGCCGAGGAAGATATCAACGACGACGGGAACACAACCCTCAATGCTCCGGACTTATCGCTGCATGGCACGTATCAGCTCGATACCGGAAACCCGGGCAGCGGGCGGGGTTACCTTACGCTCGCGAATACGAGCAGCGTGTATCTCTGCGACTGCCAGTTTTCGTTTTACATGGTGGATAGCACTCATTTGAAGGTGGTGGAGATCGGCAGCAATGACGGCGAATTGCTTTCGGGCGATGTTTACGCCGCGCCGAACACGGCGCGCGGGGCGTATGCGCTGGGCAACCTCAGCGGAAGCTACGCATTCACGTTGGGGGGCGCATCTACCAGCGGCGCGTTCGCGCAGGGCGGCGTGTTTACCTCGAATGGCGCGGGTGGAATCACCGGCGGCGTGGTGGACACCAACAATGCCGGCGCTAACCGCTTGAATCAAAGCGTCACGAGTTCGACGTATGCCGTCGACACTAGCCTGGGCCGCATCGCGCTGCCGCTCACGTACGGCAACACCACGAGCAATTACGCGGCGTACGTGGGGTCTAACGGCTTGCTGGAAATGATCTCTCTCCAAGATAACTTCTTGGATTCCGGCAATGGTTACCTCCAAACGAGCACGACCGCGCCGCAGGGTGCCTTCGCGCTAAACCTCAGCGGCATCGTGAACTCGAGCGGAGGGTACGAGCAAGACGTGGCGGGACAAATCTCGGTGCCTGCGAGCTCGTCGCCCACCGGCAATCTCTTCATTAATTCTTCGGGAGAATTGGCAGCGGGAACGCCGCTGGGCGCGTCCAGCACCGTCGTCGCGCCGGGCTCGGCGGGCCGCGGAACTGCGTCGATTGCCTCACACCTCGCCACATATCCGGTCGTCTATTACACGATCGACGGCAACACCGTCCTCCTGATGGAATCCGATGGATCGCGCACGATGACGGGCGTGCTTTCGCGGCAATATTAGCCTCAGGCGCGTGCCTCTGGCGGAGGATCAGGACGCTTTCGAGCGGCACGCCAGCCGATTGCTTAGTCACCAACAACTGTTTTAACTCGCGGGTCCAGATCGGACTGCGCGGAGATCGCCGCGATTTCCACCGATTTGCACCGGATGTTCCACCGGAGTACCAACGTACTATTGCCGCCGGTACTTCCCCCCTCAAAAATCGATTAGCACAGAAAAATCGAACGGCAGAATTCGACTAACCTCGATGGGGGAGCGGCTTTCACGCCGTTTGCATCATGACGCCAACAAAGGACGCGCTCGAAACCGGAACAGCTTCCGCGGAATCCCAGCTCTCGCAAACCAAAGGCCGGCCCAAGCCGGATTCTCCACATCTGCGCGCTGACGCAGTGTCCCTGGAAGTGCCCATCAAAGTGCACGGATCCTTGGTGCCCAATCTGGCGCCGGGCGCATCGCCGCAAGCGCAGCCGTTCGAAGAGCAGACCACCACCATGATCGTCTTCCCGCAAGGCGGTGTCCTGAAAATGACCACCGGTGTGAGCGCGGGACAGGTGATGGCGCTGACGAACTTGAAGTCGCGCCAAGATGCGATTTGCCGGGTGGTAAAAGTCCGCGCGTACGGCAAAACGCAAAGTTACGTGGAAGTCGAGTTCACCAGTCCGCAGCCGGCGTTCTGGGGCGTCTATTTTCCAACGGACGCGCCGGATGTGGCGCGCATGGCGCCGCCTGAGCAAGCTGCTGCTCCTGAGCCCGCTGCCACGGAGATTCCCGCGCCTCCAGCGCCGACAACTCCTGTTATGGCAATTCCTATTGCGCCCTCCGCTCCGATTGGCGCAACCCTCGCGGCCGAACCTATAGCGCCCGCGTCGCCGATGATTCCTCCCGTCGCAATTCAGCAAAAGCCAGCAGCTCAAGCGGAAACGCCCGCGCCGGCAATTCAGCCGGCGCCTCCGAGACCAAAGCTTCCGGAATCAGCGTTCGCGTCGATCGGCACGCAGGAAGATTTTCTGCCGTCAGCATCGGTGAACAAAGTGCCGCGCGCCAGCTCATTCGTGAATTCCGCCAGCGCCAAGCCGCCCGCGAGCATGGATAGCGACATCAGCGATGCGATTGACGCGCTGATCGCGCCGTCCGCTTCCGCCCTGCGGACATCGCCCAAAGTTGAGGCGCCTAAACTCGAGAAAGACGAACCAGGAATTTTTGCGTCAATGTCCGCGGCCGAAGCAGTTGCGGGGCGACCCGGTTCCGCAATCACGCCAAAACCGGCCGCAGAGCAGGCTCTGCCCGTGCCGAAGCAGATGTTCGGAGTGGCCTTGGATTCGGCGTCGTCCGTTGCCGCAAATTCATCACCGGGAGGTGGCGGCAAAGCGATGGCATTCGTTGGTATCGCCGCGTTGCTCACTGTCGTCGCGGGCGGCGCCTACTACTTCAACGTATTCCACTTGCGGTCGTTCATAAATCGATCCGGTGCGCCGTCGGCTGCGGCGAGCGTGGTTCCGGCTCCCGTTTCGCATCCGGCCGTAGCCCAGAATCTAGCCGCGGCAATGCCATCTGCGGACGCCAACGCAACGCCTCAGCAAATTCCGGGTCAGCCGAACGCGGGCGCGCAGCCAGTCGCGACCACAGCGCCGAACGGTGCGATGAGCGCGTCGTCATCCGATTCGAACTGGGACGCCACAGAACCGACTGCTGCTGAACCGCGCATACACACGCGCCAGTCTGAATCGCTCGCCGAACGACGCGAAAAAACTCCCTCGCCCGCGGACAGAGAGGAACGCGCCGTTGCGCCGTCTCAGGCAAGCGTGGCGATTCCCAGCACGTTTGGCGCGTTGAATTCACGTCCTGTGGTACGGAACCAGAACAGCATCAATTCCGCGGGCGCGGCCCCTGCGTTGGAACCGGACGGCAGTCCCGCGCCGATGGGCAGCGCGCTCTCCAGCATTGCGCCGCCTGCGCCGAAATTGGCTGCGCCTCCCAAACCCGTCAGCGCGCCTGTGCGCGTGGGCGGAAAGCTTCAGCCGCCGCGGCTCATCTCCTCGGCTCTTCCCGTGTATCCCGCGATCGCGCAGCAAGCCGGCGTAACCGGAACGGTGGTGATTGACACTACGATTGACACGAACGGCCGCGTCGAAAAGATGCGAGTTGTATCCGGCCCAGCGCTTCTGCGTGGCGCGGCTCTCGACGCACTCCGCAAATGGAAGTACGCGCCATCGCTGCTCAACGGCGAGCCCGTCGCCGTCCAATTGGTCGTCTCCATCCAGTTCCACTAATCGTGGATAACTCGGCCTCCGAGTTCTGTCGAGAGTGCCTGGTGCTTCGCATCGAGGAACGCTGCCTTTAGACACCCCACTTCACTTATTTGTTCTGTCTTCCGTGCCTCGCGGGACGCGCCGGTTGCTTTTTTCTGTGTGGTGGCATCCAATGGGGCATTCGCTATGCGGTGTGCGCCGCGTCTCGTTTGGTACACAGCGCGGCAGCCTTTCGCGTTGAGGTAGCTGATTTAGGGGGGTACACATGCCAGAAGCGGTGATCGTCAGTTCCGTGCGCACGGCGGTGGGCAAAGCGCCCAAGGGCGCGTTGCGCGCTACGCGTCCCGATGATTTGTGCGCGCTGGTTATCGGCGAAGCGATTGCGCGCGCCAAGGGCCTCGATGCGAAAGATATCGACGACGTGGTGATCGGCTGCGCCATGCCCGAAGCGGAGCAGGGCATGAACGTGGCGCGAATCGCGTCGCTGCGGGCCGGTGTGCCGGTGACCACTTCGGCGATGACCATCAATCGCTTCTGTTCGTCCGGCCTGCAAGCCATCGCCATCGCGGCTCAGCAGATCATGGCCGGACAGGCCGAGATTGTGCTCGCGGGCGGTGTCGATTCGATGAGTATGGTGCCCATGGGCGGCCACAAAGTTTCGCCCAATCCCTGGCTGATGGACCATCACCCGGACACCTACATCAACATGGGCTTGACCGCCGAAAATCTGGCGCGCAAGTATTCGATCACGCGCGAACAGGCGGACGCCTTCTCGCTCGAAAGCCACAAAAAAGCGCTCGCGGCGATTGCCGCCGGCAGATTCAAGGACGAAATCGTTCCCGCCGAAGTGCGCTACAACGTGTTGGAAGCAAGCGCCAACGGCGGAGCAAATCCCGCTCGCCCGCAAACGGTTCAATTCAGTTTTGATACAGACGAAGGTCCGCGCGCGGACACGTCGCTGGAGGCGCTGGCGAAACTCAAGCCCGCATTTCACGCGCACGGAACCGTGACGGCAGGGAACAGCTCGCAGATGAGCGACGGCGCCGCGGCATCAGTCGTGATGAGCGCGGATCGCGCCCGAGCGTATGGGCTGAAACCGATGGCGCGCTTCGTCTCGTTCGCCACGGCCGGATGCCCGCCGGAAGAGATGGGCATTGGCCCCGTGTACGCGATTCCCAAGGCGCTGAAGATCGCAGGTCTGAAGCTCGATCAGATCGACGTGATCGAGCTGAACGAAGCGTTCGCCGCGCAGTCGCTTTCGGTAATCCGCGAGGCGGGACTCGATCCCGCGCGCGTGAATCCCAATGGCGGCGCGATCGCGCTGGGCCACCCGCTGGGCTGCACCGGCGCAAAGCTTACTGCCACGATTCTTCGGGAAATGGAACGCCGCAACGCACGCTACGGCATGGTCACCATGTGCATTGGCGGCGGCATGGGCGCCGCCGGAATCTTCGAGCGCGCCGCCTAATTCGCATTTATTGCTATTCCGCGCGAGAGTGGCGAATTAGCGCGTGCAAGCTGCGCGTCCGAATCGCAGAGTTTCTTCAGGTGTAGAATAAGCCTACCCAAGCGCGTGAATACGCGTCCCACTCGCGCGCAAGAAATCGGCGATAATCAGGAGGGAAGCCATTATGGCCACAGCCCCAGTTTCCCAGGACTTGAAGCGCGGTGGATCGTTCCTGGTCGCGTCCACCGCGCCCGACGAGATTTTTACTCCCGCCGACCTAACTGATGACCAGCGGCTGATTGGCCGCACCGCCGAAGAGTTCATCGTCAAGGAAGTTGTCCCGCATATTCCCGAGCTCGAAAAGCACCAAGAATGGCTGATGCGGGACATGATCAAGAAGGCTGGTGAGATTGGCCTGCTTGGCGCGGGAATTCCAGAAGAATACGGCGGCACGGCGCTCGATAAAGTCGCCGGCGCCGTGCTCTCTGAAAAAATGGGCATATACGCGTCCTTCGGCGTCTCGTTTGGGGCGCAAACCGGCATCGGAACGATTCCCATCGTCTATTTCGGCACCGAAGCGCAGAAGAAAAAATATCTCCCGCGCATGGCCACCGGCGAATTGCTGGCGTGCTACGCGCTATCCGAACCGCAGGCCGGCTCGGACGCGCTCGCAGCGCGCACTCGCGCGGTGCTGTCACCCGACGGCAAAAGCTGGATCCTCAACGGCCAGAAGATGTGGATCACCAGCGGCTCGTTTTCGGACGTGTACACGGTTTTTGCGAAAGTCGACGGCGAAAAGTTTTCCGCGTTCATCGTGGAGCGCGGCACATCGGGATTTTCCGTGGGCGCGGAAGAAAACAAGATGGGCATCCGCGGCAGCTCCACCGTGCCGCTGTTTTTCGAAAATGCTGTGGTGCCGAAAGAAAACCTGCTCTATGAAATCGGCCGAGGCCACATCGTCGCGTTCAACACATTGAATGCCGGGCGGTTTTCGCTGGGAGGCAGTTGCTCCGGTTCGGCCAAGCAGGTGATCGCCCTTTCGTCGAAATATGCCAAAGAGCGCACCGCGTTCGGCAAGCAGCTGGCGGAATTTGGCTTGATCAAGGCGAAGCTCGGTGAAATGACCGTTCGCGAGTACGCGCTCGAATCGATGATCTACCGCACCGCCGGGACGATCGAAGCGGCGATGAACGCTCCGGGCGAGGACAAAATCAAGCAAGCCATGCAGGTGCTCGAGGAATACGCCATCGAAAGCTCGATCACCAAGGTGATGGGCAGCGAGACACTCGACTATTGCGTCGATGAAGGCGTGCAGATTTTTGGCGGCTACGGTTTCCACGAGGATTATCCCGTCGCGCGCATGTATCGCGACAGCCGTATCAATCGCATCTTCGAGGGCACCAACGAAATCAATCGCTTGGTCATCATTCAAATGTTGATGAAGCGCGCCACCGCCGGCACGCTGCCGCTGATTCCCGCGGCCATGAAGCTGCGCGAGGAATTGCTCGCCGGTCCTTCGTTCGAAGACGCTTCGGACGGCGAGTTTGGCGAAGCGGAGCGCTCGCTCGCGCAAGCCAAGAAGATATTTTTGCTCGCCGCAGGCACCGCCGTCGAAAAATTCCGCGACAAGCTGGCCGATCACCAGGAAGTGGTCGCGTCGCTCGCGAATATCGTAATGAACGTCTACGCCATCGAGTCAGCGCTGCGCCGCGCGCAGAAAGCTGCCGCATCGCACTCTGTCGCAGCCGCCGCGATGGCTGACGCAACGCGCGTCTTCATCTATGACGCCATGGACGACATCGAGAAGGATGCGCGCACGGCAATCGCCGGCACCGAAAGCGGAGACACGCTCTCTACCTTGCTCGCCGCGCTTCGTCGCTTCGCGAAACACGCGCCGATGGACACGATTGCCCTGCGCCGCCGCCTCGCCGACGCCGTCCTCGCGCAGGATCGCTATCCATTCGAGGGCCGCTAGGCGCTAAATTCCAGCGCGTCCGCCGCGTCAGCCTATATCTTTTTATCTTTCTTTGCAGCGATGCGAAACAGCGACGCGTTCCACTTTGGATCAGGTGGTTACCTGACCCGCGTACTGGAACTACTTGCACGAAGTGGCTATCTCTGGAAATAATTTTCCTCTATTCACCTCATCCCAAATTTGCAAGCCGCAGAATCGTCGCCACTTCTCTCTTGTAGCTTTTGGTGCAACTCGTGCATCAAAAGCTCTAGGAGGTAGGGTCACTTCGATGAACACGCTTTGGGGGCGGGTTGGGGCGATTTCAACAAAGTTATTCCAGAAGAAGCAATTTCGCAAATGGCTGATCTCATTTTTGGTAGTTCTGTTTGTCCTGCAGCTTTACTTCGTCCGTGAGATGCTGGCGGCGGAGGTGCTGTTCGGCATGGGATTTGCCGTGGTGCTGGCTCTTTGCGGGATTTTTTACGTGGTCGGGGCAGTGGGTGAGCGGGGGTTGGATTTAGCGGAAGCGGGAATTCGAGTGGCGGGCCGTTCGGCGCGTTGGAGCTTCGGCATTATCGAGGATTTCAGTAAAAAACAATTCCGCCATCGACATTCAGAGTCTGCCCCGTAATCGCACTGGCCGTATCGGACGCGAGGAAAAGCGCCGCGGACGCGATTTCATCCGGCGTCTGCGGCCTTCCTTGCAGAGTCCCCTGGGCCATCTGCTCGCCGATTTTTCCACTGTCGCTCTGGCGCGCCTTCGCCAGCTCGCCGCGCAACTCCTGTGACATTTTCGTTTCCAATACCGGGCCGGGACTAATCGCGTTCACGCGCACTCCCTTGCGCGCGCCTTCAGCGGCCAGCGTGTGAGTCAGTCCAATCAGCCCAGCTTTGGATGCGGCGTAAGCGCCGCTCCACGGATACGCCGCTTTCGCTGCTACGCTGGCGACGTTCAGAATCACGCCCGATTTTTGCGCGTACATCTGCGGCAGCACCAGCGCGGCAAGCAGAAACGCGCCGCGCAGATTCACCGCCAGCACTTCGTCCCACTCCGCCGTGCTGATTTTCTCGACCGGACCCACCGGGCCGTAAATACCCGCGTTGTTCACCAAGACGTGAATCGCGCCAAATGCGTTCTGCGTCTCCTTAACGATTCGATTGCAGTCGACAGGTTGCGATACATCCGCCTTGATGGCGATTGCTTTCCCGCCGGCAGCGCGGATTTCCGCGGCCAGTTCCTCAACCTCATTTGCGCTTCTCGCCGCGAGCCCCAACGATGCTCCCTCCGTCGCGAACTTCTTCGCGATGGCGCGGCCAATCCCTCGCCCCGCGCCCGTTACAATGGCGACCCGATCAGCAAGTAGCACGCTTCCTCCGAATTTCATTCGAATAAGGACCGGCAAGAATACCATTTCGACGGGCTACGCGCCGCGCTGCGGTGTGCCGCTGCTATTTGTGCTTGCAAACATGTACGTCAACTCGACCGGCGCATTGACTCGCGTTCGCGCTCAGCTTAGGATGCCGCACAGCATTTTGCTTTTCCCGGAGACTCCAAAATGGCGAGAAACTTCGATCTGCTGGCCTCGTACTGGACGCTTGCCGGCGCCACTCAGCCGCACACCGAGCGCGAATACAGTAATTTCGAGTTTAAAGATCGAGTGGCCGCCGCCGCTCGCGCCGGCTTCACCGGCGTCGGAATCTGGCACGCCGATTTGGAGCACACGCTTCAGAAGCACAGTCTGAAAGAGATGAAGCAGATTCTGGACGACCACGGCATTCAGCACATCGAGCTGGAATTTCTGGGTGACTTCTTTCTTGACGGCGAAAAGAAGTTTCAATCGGACATCACCAAGAAAATGCTGCTGGAAGCCGCCGAGGCATTCGACGCGCACCACGTGAAAGTTGGAAGCTTTGAAAAAACCGATTGCCCCATGTCGAAACTGATCGACGCCTTCGGCGAGCTTTGCCGCGAGGGCGCCGACCATGGCACGCTCATCGGATGGGAATTGATGCCGTTCTGCGACATCGACTCTGTCGAGAAAGCCGTCGCGCTGGTGAAAGGCGCGGGCGAATCCAATGGCGGAATCTGCCTCGACCTCTGGCACATTGCTAAGTTGAAAATTCCGTACGAGAAAGTCGCGCGCATGCCGCGCAAGTACATCACCTCGATCGAAATCAACGACGGCACGCGCGAATGCTCTTGGAGCCTGCACGAGGACACCATCAACCACCGTCTCTTCTGCGGCGAGGGGGAATTCGAGCCGAAGCGCTTCGTCAGCGCCATGCTGAAGGCGGGCTACGATGGTCCGTGGGGAATCGAAGTGCTGAATCTGGTGGCGCGCGGTTGGTCGCTTGCAAAGCTGGCCAGCCATTCGTTCAACACCACCATCGCGCAATTTCCGGGGCAGGGCAAGCAGCGCCTTCGCGAAAACCAAAAGCCGCGAAAGCAAAGAAGGTCAAGCGCGCGGTGATCGCGAAGCCTCGCAAATCGCGAGCGCCGAAGCGGCCAGCGCGACGTAAGGCCGCCGCACGACGGCGTCGGCGTTAACGAGGACGCTAACGCGCTAAATCGCCGCCGCTCGCACGGGCAGTACCGACTTCACCGCCTTGATGATTTTCTCTTCGTTAGGCAGGACGTAGCTTTCCATCGGCTCGCTGTACGGCACCGAAGTATTCAGCGCGGTGACCATTTTCACCGGCGCTTTCAGATACTCGAATCCGCGCTCGGCCACTTCGCCGGCGATGATCGCTGCGGCCGAAGCGTGCTTCGGCGCCTGATCCACCAGCACCAGCCGCCCGGTTTTCTTCACCGACTGCACGATGGTGTCGACGTCCAGCGGCGCCAGCGTCCGCGGATCGACCACTTCCGCGCTGATGCCTTCCTTGGCCAGCATTTCCGCCGCGGCCAGCGATTTCTTTACCATCCACGCCGTCGCCACGATGGTAACGTCCGTGCCTTCGCGCTTGATGTCCGCCACGCCGAAGGGAACGATGTGCTCGCCTTCGGGCACGGGCCCCTTATCGATGGTCAGCATGTAGTGATGCAAATAGACGACGGGATTATCGTCGCGAATCGCCGACCGCATCAGGCCCATGGCGTCTGCGGACGTGGACGGCACAGCCACTTTCAGCCCCGGAATTCCCATCATCGTCCCGTAGATGCAGTTGGAGTGCTGTCCGGCCCATCCGGCTGCGAATCCGAATCCCGCCTTGAACACGCACGGCACTTTCACTTGTCCGCCGGACATGTAGCGCAGCCGCGGCGCTTCGTTGATCACTTCATCGAAGGCCACCAGCATAAATTCCGCCATGTATAGCTCTACGATCGGGCGCAGCCCGTTCATCGCCGCGCCAACGGCGATACCCAGCTCGGCGGTCTCGGAGATTGACGTGATGCGCACGCGGTCCTTGCCGAACTTGCGCACGAACGGATCGCGATCCGTCATAGCCATGTTTTGCCCGTAAAACACCACGCTCGGATCGCGCTGCATCTCTTCCGTGATCGCCACTGCAATCGCTTCAGCGAACATCATGTCGCGCGCCATAAATCCTCCTGGGTCGTCAGAAAAGCAGATTCCGCGTCGCCTTCGGCTCCTCGGCTCGACAATTCCTAAATTTTTTCACCGCACTCGTCAAGATTTAGGCGTAGACGTAATTCAGCGCATCTTCCGGCGCCGGCAGCGGGCTCGCCAGCGCGAACTTCACCACCTCGTCCATTTCCGTCCGGACGAAATCTTCAATCTTCTTGGCGTCCGCCTCGGACAACACACCTGTGCCGATCAGGTGCGCGCGGAATTTCTTGATCGGGTCATTCGCTTTCGCCGCCGCGAATTCCGCCTTGTTGCCGTAAACTTCGATTGACTCATGCTCCTGAAACTGCGTCGGGACGGGCGGCACGGTGATGGCGTTGCCGTGCGGGCTGAAGCGATAGAACTTCGACTCGATTAGGCTCGGTCCCTTGCCGGCGCGTGCTCTCTCCGCCGCCTCGCTCACCACGTCATAAACTTTCAGCGGATCGGTGCCGTCCACGGTGACGCCGGGAATGCTGAACGCTTTCGCCTTTTGCGACAGCGGATCGCCCGCGATGGCGTTGGCATCCTCCAGCTTGACATGCGTGTACGCCTGGTATTCGTTGTTTTCCAGTACGAACACCACCGGCAACTTCCAGACCGCAGCCAGATTCAGCGTCTCGAAAAACGCGCCCTGCTTTGACGAGCCGTCGCCGAAAAAGGAATACACGACTTGCCCGGTTTTCTTTACCTGCGCCGCGTAGGCCGCGCCTGCCGCGTGCGCGATCCCTTGTCCGATGATCCCCGAAGCAGTCGGTAAGTGATGCGCCGGATCGGCCAGATGCATCGAGCCGCCGAATCCTTTGCACACGCCGTCTTTGCGCTGATAAATTTCCGACATCAGCGCCTTTGCGGGAGTTCCCAGCACCAGCGGATACCCGTGGCAGCGGTAGCTGGGCATCACCAGATCATCTTCATGGCGCGTGGCCAGCGAACCGACGATGCTCGCCTCCGCGCCGTCGCCCAGATGCGCGTGGCCGCGAATCACTCCGGGATGCTCCACGAACGTGCGCTTCACCCGCTCTTCAAATTCGCGGATGCGGCACATCTGCGTAAACATCCAGGTCAGTTTCTCGTTGCTTAGCGAACTGCTAGCTCCCATGGCGTACCTCCGCTATCGATCCATCGCGATTCGCGCTTCGATTTCGATTTTTTCTGATGCTTCGCCGATTCCCGATGTTGCGTTGATGCGCACGCTTCGGCTAGGCTGCCGGGACTGCGTCTCCCGGCGCGCCCAAGTATGCCAAAAGCCCGCCCACTTCCACTTCGGTCGGCTCGGCAATCACGATCTTCAAGAGAACCCCATCGACAGGCGCGTCCAATTCATAGCTGATCTTTTCCGTTTCCAGCTCCACCACGCCTTCGCCTTGCTTTACCGCATCGCCTTCATTTTTCAACCAGCGCACCAGGTTCACTTTGGTGGTATTCATTCCGCCGGTTTTTGGCACAACTAGATTCGTTACGATGGCAGGTCCCTTCCTCGCCTGAGAGTTTGTTGCGCTGCGGTCCCAGCGGCGGTTCTGGACCGCTGCCGGAGCCGGCGGATTCGCTATGTATCCTGATGGGTCGGCAGAATTGCGCCGCCTATAGACGGGCCTGTCGCCGCCTCGCCCACAACCTCGAATTTCTTATCTTAATCGCGCGACGTTGTCAACCGAAGCGCGGTTGCATCCGTGAATCCAGGAGACGCAAACGCGCCGAAACCTTCAGAAACTGCCGCCGCACCACAACGAATTCAGTACAATCCTCGCTTCGCGCGTTCATTGGCGCGCACAGGGGGCGAAGCATGATTCGACCGCAACGCAAAAGAGCGAGCATCTACTCGGCAATAATCGGGGGCGTCCTGGCGGTTGTTGGTTTCCAGGCTTCTCGCGTAGTCGCGCGCCCCCAGCAAGGCACGCGCACTGGCCCGCCTATGGCGCACACACCACCGCACCAGGCGCCGCCACTCAGCGCTATCACCGTCGCGCCAGACCAGCTCACCGACCGCTGCCCAGATTCGATACAGCCCGCGCCCGCTGACGCGCCTTCTTGGGCCGGTTGGAGCCCCACACCCGATAACTGGCGCTTTCAGCCAGAAAAGAAAGCCGGCATTCCCGCGTCGAGCGTGCCGAAGCTCAAGCTGAAATGGGCCTTCGGCATTCCTAACGTGCGAACGGTGCGTTCGCAACCGGCCATTTATCGCGGTCGTGTCTACGTGGGCGCAGAAGACGGCACCGTTTACGCGCTCGACGCGCAAACCGGCTGCACCTTCTGGGCCACGCGCGCGTCGAAAGCGGTTCGCTCGGGCATTGCCATCGGCATGGCCGGCAGGACCGAAGCCGTTTTTTTCGGCGACGTCGGCGGTGACGTCTACGCGCTCAACGCCAACTCCGGCGAATTCCTCTGGGCTACGCATCCCGAAGATCATCCCGCCGCCATGATCACCGGCACTCCTACTTACCACGACGGCCGCCTCTACGTACCCATGTCCTCCGGTGAAGAGCAGATGCGCCGCCGCCCTGGCTACGAATGCTGCACGTTTCGCGGCAGTGTCACAGCGCTTGACGCCGCCAGCGGCACCTTGATCTGGAAAACGTACATGGCGCCGCAGACCCCGTCGCCACAGGGCAAAGCGCCCAATGGCAGTACCATCATGGGACCCTCCGGCATGGCCGTCTGGTCGTCGCCTACTTTAGACATTGCGAAAAAGCGAATCTACGTGGGCACCGGAGATAATTACGCGCCACCTGCAACTCCCACTTCGGATTCCGTGGTAGCGCTCGACATGGACTCCGGCAAGTTTCTCTGGGCCGCGCAATTCACGCAGCCGAAAATGGACGCCATTGTCTGCGGCACTCCGCCCCGCGCGGGATGCAATCCGCCGCACGTGCCGGAATTCGATCTCGGAGCGTCTCCCGTTCTCGTCAGTCTTCATCGCGGCAAACGCGTCCTGATCCTCGGACAAAAAACCGGCATGGTCTACGCCGTCGACCCTGATGATCGCGGTAAACTTTTGTGGTTCGATCGTGCCGGCAAAGGAGGTTTGCTCGGCGGCGTGCAATGGGGCATGGCCACCAACGGCAAACGCGTGTTCGTTGCTGTCTCCGACCTGGCATTTCTCGGCCGCGGGCCCAATCCCAATGAAGGCGGCGGTATTTCCGCGTATCGCGTGAACAACGGAGAGCTGCTCTGGCACACCCCAGCGCCCGGTTGCGGCGAACGCCGTCCGTGCAGCCCCGCACAATCGCAGGCCCTCAGCGCCATTCCCGACACCGTTTTCTCCGGCTCGATTGACGGCCATCTGCGCGCCTACGCGGCAGGCGACGGCAAAATTATTTGGGATTTTGATACCGCGCGGCCGTTCGACACCGTGAATCACATCGCGGCCAGAGGCGGCTCGCTCGACGTAGGCGGCCCGGTAATCGCGGGCGGCATGCTGTTCGTCGTCTCCGGCTATCCCGGATTCGGCGCCATGCCGGGCAACTTACTGCTGGCGTTTTCTGCCCAATAAGGCTGGACCGCATTCGGTGAAACTGTTCGTCACGAGTATCACCGCGTGCGCGCTTGAGGCTTACTCGGGCGTGCCTATATGGCCGCAGATATTTGGGCGCACCACGGCGCGTCTCTCAGCGCCCGCGTCGCCAAGCCATTGAATTGTGACGTCGCTAAACCTGCGCGGCGCCGCCATCAACGAAGAGTTCGATGCCGGTGATGAAGCTGCTCTCGTCCGACGCCAGAAAGGCGGCCGCTTTGGCGATTTCGTCCGGACTTCCCAGCCTTCCCATCGGCACGATGCTGGCCATATTGGCTCTGAACTGCGCCCGCTCTTCGGGTGTCTTTCCCAAGGAATCGATTCCCGGTGTGTCGATTGGCCCCGGGCTCACCGTATTTACTCGAATCTTCCGGTCTTTCAAATCCTGCGTCCAGCTTCGCGCAAAGGACCGCACCGCCGCCTTGGTGGCACTATAGACGCTCATCGCCGGAAAGCCTTTCGACGAAACGATCGAGGCATTCAGAATGATCGAGCCTCCGTCCGGCATCAGCGGCAGCGCCTTCTGCACCGTGAAGAGCAGCCCCTTGACGTTCGCGCCGAATGTCTTGTCGAACTGCTCTTCGGTGATTGCTCCCAGTGGCGCAGGTATCCCGCCCCCGGCATTGGCGAATATGATGTCCACGTGCCCCTTCTGCTTTTGCACGGTTGCGTAGAGCCGGTCTAGATCTTCCAGCTTGGAAACATCTCCTTGAACGCCCGCCACGTTCTTTCCGATGGTTTTGAGGGCCGCATCGAGTTCAGGTTGCCGCCGCCCGGTAATGAAGACGTATGCTCCTTCGTCAGCGAACCGCTTTGCTGTGGCGAGGCCGATTCCGCTGCTTCCGCCAGTAACAATCGCTACTTTTCCGTCCAGCTTCCCCACGATCCCCTCCCATTTCGTGCGTGCTCCATTAAGATGCCGGCGTTCGGGTGCTCGACTCAAAATCCCTCGGCTCCAGTTCTTGCCTGGACTCCCCGGAAGTGGGCGCTGAAGTTTTAAAGTCAAGGCGGCGTACAGGTGCTGGCCTCTTGTACTAAACCTGTACTTCTGGCCAGTAGAGATTCTCGCGCCATCCTTGCTAGCGTCGATCCGTGAACATCTGCGCGCAAGAGAACGTGCTCGCCAGAGCGCCTGGCAACAGCGGTACGGAGAATTCCGCCCAAACGCAGCTCCTCCCACAAAGCCTCGACGCTGCGAAATGGCAGCCGTTTCCCTCCAGCCACTCGCCACTAGACACCAGCCACTTTCTCAGAATCACATCCATACATGTTCGCCCGGAATCGCTCGTAACTTGTTGTAAAGAAACAGCTGCGGACCAGCCAGATCGATACACTCTCGTCTCGTTTTTGGCATCCACAACTCACCGGTCACCAATCACAAATCACTTCGCCAAGGGCGGGACGGTCACTCGACCTTCAACACGCGTAACTCCTAGAAAACAAACCTCCGGCGACCGCCAAGGGCGGAACATCACGGTGCAATTTCTCGCGCCATTTTCGCCTTCGCGCGCCGCGAGTTTCCCGCAGGCGCGTGTCGATGTGCCGATGGAAACTACACACGGAGTTGCGAAGTGAGTAGCGGGGAATTGAAGCTTCAGGTAAGATAAAAAGGATTGCGGAGAAGACCTTGACACTCACGAACATACAGGGATCGAACAACGGAGCGAAGACGCTGGTTCGCGTCCGCCCGCGCGGGTTCTGTGCCGGAGTGGTGCGCGCCGTCGACATCGTCGAACTGGCTCTGGAGACTTTTGGACGCCCGGTCTACGTCCACCACGAGATCGTCCACAACCGGTACGTGGTCGACCAGTTGCGGCGCCGCGGAGCGATCTTTGTCGAAACAATTGGTGAAGTTCCCGTGGGCGCGGTGCTGGTTTTCAGCGCCCATGGCGTGCCGCCGCGAGTGCGTGCCGAAGCCAAGGAACGGAATTTGAAAATCATTGACGCCACGTGTCCATTGGTCACGAAGGTTCATCTGGAAGCTCTCAAATTTGCGCGGGAGGACCGCACGCTGATTCTGATCGGCCACCGAGATCACCAGGAAATCGTCGGCACATCCGGCGAAGCGCCCGAACGCACCGTCGTGGTCGGCAGCGTGGAGGAAGTTGACCAGCTGCAGGTGCCCGATCCGAAGCGGCTGGCGTTCCTCACGCAGACCACGCTTTCGCTCTACGACACGCAGGAAATCGTGGCCCGCTTGCGGCAGCGCTTTCCGGAAATTGTCGGGCCGGCTTCAGACGACATATGCTACGCGACGCAAAACCGCCAGGAAGCCGTCGAAGCACTGACGCGCGAGGTGGAATTGATTCTGGTGGTCGGCTCGGCAAACAGCTCGAATTCGAATCGGCTGGTGGAGGTGGCGCAGCGCGCCGGAGTGGCCGCGCGGCTGATCGAAGACGCGAACGACATCGAAGCAGATTCTCTTGCGAACGTGAAATCCATCGGATTGACGGCCGGCGCTTCGGCTCCCGAAATTCTGGTGGAGCAAGTGAGCCAGCGGCTTTCCAGTATCGGGTTTTCGAACCATCGCGATCTGGATCTGATTCGCGAGGATGTGCGGTTTACATTGCCGCCGGAACTTGCCGCGGCGCGACAAGGGCGGGCGGCAAATTGATCCCGCAAGGGCGCTTCGCCGAGTTCTCGAACAACGCGTTCGTCAACAAAAGGAGCGTGTGAGTGGCGGTCAAAATCGTCCGCCAGCCGAATAAGATTATCGTGTTGGGATCGCCCACCAGTGCGGCTGCGATGGCCGCCGGCCACGAAGGCGCTCCTGCAGCGTTGCGCCAAGCTGGATTGATCGACCGGCTCCGGTCGATCGGTTACGAAGTGGAAGATTTCGGTGACGATCCGGTTCAACTCTCCAAGCCCGACGAAGAAAGCCCTCGCGCCCGAAATATTTCCGGTGTTCTCGCCTCGATTAATGCGCTGAAACCTCGCGTGGAACTCGCCGTGAAAGCGAGCGCGCTGCCGCTGATTCTCGGCGGCGATTGTTCTATCGCTCTCGCCACGGTGGCGGGAATGCGGCGTTATTTTCGCAATGTGGGTTTGATTTACGTGGACAGCGACGCAGACCTGAATACGCCGGCGACCACGCCTTCCGGGTCACTCGACGGCATGGTGATATCGCACATCACTGGGCGCGGCGCCGCCGAGCTGGTCCGGTTCTGGGGTGAACCTCCACTGGTGCGCGATCCCGACGTGGCGCTTTTTGGTTTCGCGCGTCTGGATGCGGCCGAGGAGGAAGCGCTGCGGCACACGACTCTGCGGAGCTATCCGACCGCGGACGTACGAAAAAAAGGCGCGGCCGAACTGGCGCGTGTTGTAGCCGAACGCATCCACGGGAGCAAAAACGAATTCCTACTGCACTTGGACGTGGACGCGATCGACGGCTTTGCCGCGACGAATTATCCCGGCGATGGCGCCCTGCAACTCGACGATATTCGCGCGGCGCTGGAAGTCTTTGCCAGCCATCCGCACCTCGGCGCGATCGAAGTCACGGCATACAATCCACAGAAGGATCCTGACGGCAGCGGCGCGAAGCTGGTGATCGATTTGTTGGCCGATGTGCTGGCCAAGCGCCTGGAGGCATTCAAATCCGCGGCACCTCCGACAACGGAAGCGCCGAAAAAAGAGAAAGCCGCTGAAGAGCAAACGCCCGCGGCGGCGCAAGGCGACGGAGTCGCAGTCAGCGGGCCGCCCGCGCCAGGCGAGGCTTGGTCATCTGAGCCGGACGAGAATGATTCAAATACCGCCGCGAATGAGCCATTGAGCGATGACGAGGATGGCGAATCTGCGGCAGAATCAGGCGATCCGGACGAATCGCATTCCTGATTTCCTGTCGCGACAACGAACCAACGTGGCTACCGCTAAGGAATCTTTGAAATTTCAGCCCGATGTGATCATTTTCGATGTGGACGGCGTGCTGGTCGACGTTCGCGGCTCGTTTCACCGGACCACGCTCGATACGGTTCGCTTTTTCACGAATAAACGCGTCACCGCGCACCAATTGCAAAAGTGGAAAAATCAATCGGGATTCAACGATGATTGGAAGCTTTCTACCGCGTGGGTGCAGTCGCTCGGCGGCAAATTCGAATACGACGAAGTGAAGCGAAAATTCGTGCAGCTCTACTGGGGCGCGAGCGGCAATCGCGGCAACGTGGAGCGCGAAAAGTGGCTGCTGCCGAAGCCGCAACTCCGCCGCTTGGCCGCGCGCGCGGAACTGGCGATTTTCACTGGGCGAGTTCGCAAGGAACTCGACTACACGCTGGACCACTGCGGCGTGCAGGAGTTCTTCAGGCAAATCGTGACCGCGGAAGACGTGTCCAAGCCGAAGCCGGCGCCCGAGGGCTTGCTCGCGATCTTGAATGGACGCGATCCGGCGAAGGCGATTTACGTTGGCGATAACGTTGACGACGCCCTCGCCGCGCGTGCCGCCGGTGTCCCTTTCGTGGGCGTGGTGTCACCGGACATCGAGCGGAGCCGAGAGCGCGCTGCTCTCTTGCGCAAGCTCCGCGCGAAGACGATCCTGAGCGACGTTAAAGAATTGGAATCTCGCATCGCCCAGCCCGCTCCCGTTTCTCGGGCTAGAACTTCTGTCTCATCAACTCTATAGGACCAGCCGATAGTGCTAAACAGGACACCCGTACCATTGCTGCGGTTGTAATGGCAAGCCATAGTGATGATACGAGAGGCAGTTCGCCTATCGTTCGCTATGGCAGACAACATTCAAGCGCGGACCGCAGCCGCCCGAGGGTTCGTCCGTAGCCTCAACATTCTGTTGAAGTTCGCGCGGATGTACGACTTCGGCCATCCCCGCACGGCGAAGCAGTACGAGACGGCTTGGACGGAATTGCGCACAGCCCTCGGCTCGGAAGACGCTGCCGGGTTGCTCCTGGCAGTTTCCGGCGATCAACTTCTAATCGATGGCACGCCCCTGGAATCGGGCCCGTCGGAGAAAAGCTTTGCGCAGATGCTTTCCGCCGCAGGCATTGCCAGCATTCACTTCTCCCCTAAAATGACGCAGGCCAGTTTGGCGCGGTTTGTTCGCGGGTTTCCAACCGGCAGCGGATCGAAGCCCACGCAGTTGGCAGAGCAGATGAAGGCCGCGCTCGAAGGCGATCCCAACGTTCACGTGAACGAGGTTTGTTTTGTGCCGGCCGACTCGGCGGTGGCGAAGACTACCGTTGCGGCGCAGCTTGCAGCGCGCACTTTGGGCATGAACGCGGAGCAAACCGACGCGCTCCTGAACGATCCTGAAAAACTTTTGCAGTTGATCGTCGCCGCGGAAGGAACGAAGGGGCGCTCATCCGGCGATGGCAGCGGTGGTCCGGGCAATGGCGGAGGATCAGGTGGCGGACCGGGTAGCGGAGGTCCGGGCCGAGGAAGTGGCGACTCTGGCTACTCCAGCGGATACGGAGCTGCCGGCGGCTATGGTTCGGGACACGGGCGTGGCGCGGGAGGTGCCTACGGCACAGCAGGAGGCTTCGGTCCAGGCATCGGCGGACGTGGGGACGGGATCGGCGGTCCAACCGGTGCGGGGCCGGGCGGCGCACGGTGGTGGCTTAACAATGGTTCAGGCACCGCCGGCGGTGCGGACAGCAATGGCGGGGAAGGCGGAGGTTTCGGTCACGGTAGCGCCGGCGGATCAGGCGGCGGAAATGGTCCCGGTGACGGGAAATTCCGCGGCACGCACGGAGCGGGCGGAGGAAATGTTTCTGCCGGCGAGCACCATGCGGGCGGGTTTCACGCGGGCGGTCCTGGCGCGGCGGGACCGAGCGACGCCGGTCAATCGGGCACCCGAGAATCTTATGCTCCAGATGGCGGCGTGATTGGCGCTTATTCAGGAGGAAGTTTACTGAACGCGCTGGGGAACCCGGAATTTTCCGGCGGCACCATTCCTGTGGGCGGGGCAGCTTTTGAAGGGCCAAGCTCCGCGGTTCAAGCTACGGGCGGGTGGAACATTGTGAACAGCGGCGGGGCAGGAGGTGCCGTTGAGCCAAGCTCGGGAGGATTTTGGCTCAACCAGGATTTTTCGTCTGGCGGTGTGGCACCGAGCAGCAGCGGATCGGGTGCTGTCGGAGGTGGTGCGTGGACGGGCGGGCGGCATGTTTCTGGCCCGGAAAAAGGTTCGGGAGTGAACGGCGCAAACGGAAGCGGAGCGGCCGGGCCGAGTGGCGGAGCATCGGCAGGCCAGCCTAGCAACGAGAACGGCGGCTGGGCGTCACGCGGAATGAGTGGAGACGCGCAGGGCCACATTAGCCGCTGGGTTCATTCTTCAGCTGGCATTCGAACGAGCCGGCAAGCTCGAGCCGCGGGCAAGGGCTCAATGGCTGTGGAAACCGGCTTGATGAATATGCATCAGGACGAGCTGCAAGGAATCTTGCAGGTGCTGGCGCAGGTGGCGCGGACGAATGATTCGCCCAGCGATCAGATCGATCCGAGCGCCTTTCAATCGCGACTGTCGGCATTGCCACGGCGTGCGCGGTTTACCGTAAGCCAGGCGCTGGCTGCGCTTGCGGCGCAAACGCCATCGCAGGACTCCGACCGTCCGACGCTGCTGAAGCTCGCCGAACACATCGCCGTGCGGTTCGCGCTGGAGAGCTTCGAGCGCGGCGACGTAAAGGTGAATGCCGTCCGGCAAGTGCTGGACGAAATGAGCCTGGAGCTGGACGGGCTGAGAAAAATAGTCGGCGTCTACGAGGAAAAGTTGGTGCGCGCCGGACTTCCCGTGGAGTCGCACACAGAATCGCTGGCGCGGGAATTCTGGTCGCGGGTTCCCGAAGAAAAACGCAGGGGAGTGTTGGAATCCGAGAACGCCTGGTGTGTGCCGGGCGCGAAGGTTCGGGAGTACGTTGAGAAGTTGATCAAAGAAGGAAAAACCAACGAAGCGGAGAACGTCCTGCGCAATTACGCGAGTTGCGTCCAGAATAAAAACACCGAAGCGCGAAAGCAGACCGCGTTGGGCCTGGCGGAACTGGCGCCGCTTTACGCCGAGAGCGATGAAAAGATTCTGACCGACACGATTCGGCAGTTGGGAGTTCAGCTGGCAGAGGAGCGCGATTCAGAATTGCAGAGCGTGCTCGGCGCAGCATTTGTGAGATTGAGCCAGGAAGCGACCAAGAAGCGCCTGTATCCGGCGATCCAGCGCTCGGTGGAAATGATCGAGTTTATCGAGGCGGAGCGGCCGGGCGGCGGAAAGAGCCTGGGGCCGCGCATCGCGGTGGAAGATAAGCTTCCTGAGTTCATTGACGAATCGTTGCGGACTGGAGAAGTACCGAACGGGCTGAAGGACTTGCTGCGGCGATTGCCGAAGCCTTCGGCGGAACAAATCGCGGCGCGTTTCAGCCGCGTGGGAATCCGGCAAGATTGCGACCTGCTGGTCTCGATGATGGATCTGCTGGGGCCGGAAGGCCTGGAACACTTGCGCGTACAATTGCGCGAGGGCAACGCTCATGAGGCCATCGATACGGTGGGAATTCTGGCGCGCATGGACCTGGAGCAACTCGAGCGGCATTTGCCGGAGCGGATGAGAGAGTGGAGAAGGGCCTCGCACGATCGCGTGGTACGGCAGATTGCGGCTAGCGGCGCGGAAGATCGCGGCAGGCTCTTGCTGGAGCTGTTCGATTCGCTGGACACGCTGATTCGTCCCTTGGCCATTGATGAAATCGGAATGGCCGGTGAAAAACTGGCCGAGATGCGGCTGCTGCGAATCGCGGAGGGCGACATTCCGAAAGGATCGACGGAGTACCTGCGGCTGAAAGCCATAGAGGCGTTGGGCCGGTTGCGCACATCAGGCAGCGAGACAGTGTTGCGGCGAATCGCCGAAACGAAGAAGGCTTGGCGGTGGACCTATGCGTCCGAGCTTCGGGTGGTGTCCGCGCAAGCTCTTGAAAGAATCGACCCGGAATGGGTGCGCGACTTTTTGCCTCGGAGCGGATTGAATGTCGCGGAGCTTTCGATCGATATTCTCGATAGCGATCCGGCATCGCCGGCGATTCGGCAGCGGCGCTATTCGCGCCTGCGGTTGGAAAAGCCGGTATCCGCGGTGACGACGAATCTGAAGGAAAATTGTCATTTGGAAATTCCGGAGATGGCTCTGGGCGGCGGAGTTGCCGTTTGCCAACAGAACCTGCATCCGGGAACCGTTGTCGAGCTGAGGCTGAATGGAACGCTGAACGCGGTGAAGGCGCAATCGATCGTGCGCGACGCGAACACGCAGGCGAGAGCGTTTGAGCTGGTGGAAATGGATTTGGAAGAACGTGCGAAGCTGCGCAAATTGCTCGTCCAGTTGGGCAGCTTGCAGAGGCAGTCGCGTCCGGATGAGCGCAGCCGGAAGAACACGCGGACTTTCATCATTGGCAGTTAGGCCGAAGATTGTGAATCTCCGGTCGGCGTAACGTCACGAACTTGCGCCCTATTTTCCTTCCTCGCATCTTCTGTCCGGAGTGAACCGAGCCTCATCGCCCCAAAGACCAAAACAGACATACTGATTGCTGAAGATATTTCGAAGCAGCGAATGCTCATGTTTAGGCTGAGCCATGCCACGACGCCCAGCGTCAGTGTGACTCCATAGCAGGCGAACGCTACTTTGCGCGCGATCCAGCCGCGAGCGAGCAGCAGGTCGTTCGGAATTATTTATTCGAAGTCTTTGACCGCGTGGGAGTCTCGACGCGGGTTGAATTGGTTCTTTACTATCTTCAGTGCACAAATGGCAAGGGCATGGCCGCCGACGACTGACCGATGCGGTCGGATTTCTCCGGCAGCAAAACACCCGAACGGCGCTGGCTGGATCCCCCCTAGAGATCTACGTGAATCGCCTGATTGCGCTGGCGCGGCGGTACGGATACAAATGGATGGGTATCCGCGGCGCTAAATGCTTATTGCGGATGCGCTTTCAGGCGTCACCGGCGTGGTTCGTGCTGGTTGACGAAAACTTCATTCCTAGCCCGCTAATTTTGCAAGCTGTGGTTTCCGATTTCCACCCCAGATAAACTCCCGAGGGCCCGCAGAGTGATGAGCAACATACGAGTATCTGTTTATCTCCAGAACCGGTTGTTGAGGGATTCCATCGCGCGCATATTGTCTAAACGACCTGAATTTGATGTGACCTCTGAGCAGCCCTGCCAAGCGACTACGACAGGCGCAGTACCGCAGGATGAGGCGGATGTTGTACTGCTCGATTCCTTGGAACATCTGTTGGAGTCCGCAAAGCCGGCCAGAGGTGGCAATGTTCGGCCGGCTGGGCCGCGGAGAATACTCGTGGCTATGGAGGATGATTCGTCTCATTTTCTCCGGGCGGTACGAAGCGGCGCTTGGGGATACGTATTGCAGGATGCGTCGGCGGCAGACGTGGTGAATGCCATTCGCAGCGTGGCCGAAGGGCAGGCTGTTTGCCCTCCTCGATACACGCAAGTACTTTTCGAATACATCGCCGCCCACACGGAAGAGATGCCCACCGGTCGAAAACGTGCGCGATGGGGCTTGACGCGGCGCGAACAACAGTTGATTCCGCTGATCGAACGCGGGCTCAGCAACAAGGAAATCGCGGGACACCTCCATCTTTCGGAGCAAACGGTGAAAAACCACGTTCACCGGATTTTACGGAAAACTGGCGCCTCCGATCGCCTAAGCGTGGGCGAAGTCTGTCGTGAGTCCTTCGGCGCTGCCGGTACCAGTTGCGGCGCTGGTACCGACTCAAGTACCGACCCGAAAAATGAAACCGCGCGAGTACCATCCTAGCTCCGACGAGTTCGCCTCGTACCACCAGATCTGCTTCGAATCCTTGACTCTTAATTGAACCTGTTGGGCCGCGAGCTCCTTTTCCATACTTTTGCCGCGGAGGAATTCAATGGGTGCTATCCGCGTGGTTGTCGCAAATCGCCACCGATTGATGCGCGAACTGATCGCCGCATCGATTTCCGACCAGCCTGATATCCAAGTGGTTGAAGAAATTCAGGAGGAGTCCGGGGTGGAAGACGCGATCGATCGCACGCAGCCGGATTTCCTGATTGTGACGCTCGACAGAAATAGCGGCTTGCCCGATTTCTGCCGCGCAATCCTCCAACGATGGCCGCAAATGAAAATCATCGCAATTGCGCCGGACCGGAACATGACCGTCTTTTATTGGGCATCACTTCAGGTGAAGTCGAACCAAATCGAGCCGACCGAAACAGGAGTGCTCAACGCCCTCCGCGGAATCATCCGTCCCTCTGCGAGGATTCAATGACCAGCCTGAGCGCCATCGGAAGAATCCGCCGCACTGGTCCGGCGGTTCTGCTGGCCGCGATGCTATCTGGCGCAATCGTGTTTTTTATTGGCACCGGCGCGAACGCGCAGTCCCGTCAACCCGAGCCGGGTCTCTCTTCCGAATTAGGGCAAGAAAACATGAGCCTGGTCGCCGCGCCGAGCGCGGATATCAAAGCCGTGCTGGTCAAGGAACCCGGCTTGATGGTCGCGCTGAAGCGATGGGTGGCCGAAGATGCCACGAATCACGGTCAGCTGATCAGCGAATCCGACCTTACCGATGATGCCATTTTCGATAGGCTCGACAATGACGCGCGGTTCCGCGGCGTCGCCACTCTGCTCCTGCAGCAGTACGGATACCTGGTGCCGGAAGTGAATCCGGACTCTCCTGCGGGCAAAGAGCAGGCTCTGCTCATACAAGAGCGCGTGAAATGGATCTCCCAGGAAGAAGAGGAAGCCCGCCAGCAGCAGCGCCAGGACGAGCAACAAAGAGTGAAGGATCTCGAACACGAGCGTGCCTGTGCCGCAGGCGCAGCCACGAATTGCCCCAAACAGGTTTCGCAGCCTCAGCCCTCGACACCCCTGTCGCCCGGCGCTGGGGTCCAGCCCAACATGAATTCGCCCGCGACCGAGCCTTTCCCGCCGCTGCGCGGACCTCTCGGCAATCCGAGTTCACCCAATGGAAATAACAGCTCGTTGGAGCTAACGCAACTTCTGCGCAACGGCGCGGCAAACAATCCAGAGCTAAACGGCTACGGTTACGGATCGAGCAGCCTGTATGGAGGCGGCTCTCTTGACGGCATGAGCGGCGGAATGATGTCGCCCGAACTGGTGAGTTCGCCGGGGCAGCTTGACGGAATGAGCGGAATGGGCGCGCTTGGCGGCGAATCAGATGACGGTTTCAGCTCTCTCGGCCCCTCTGGGATGGGCTTATCTAGCGGCGGAAGCATGGGCGCATTCCGCAACAACCTGGGCGGCGGCATGGCGGGCATGGGCGGAATGTCGCCCATCGGACCGGAGATGTACGCGACCGAGCAGAGGCAACCGCAAGGGCTCGAAATGATGTCGCCCGCCTATCCGTCCGGCACTCCTGTAATTCCGACACTCTCTTTTGGCCCGGAGGGGCGGACGGAAATGGCCCCCGAACTGGCGATGCAGCGGGTCCCGAGTCCTTATGGCGACATTCCCTCCCTCTATGATCTCTACTGGCAGGCGGTCCCTCATCCCGCGACCCCGCAGCGGTTCGGCAGCGGAGTTTTCCAGAACGGAACGCGCGATCCGCAGCTGATCCCCATGGATTTGCCGGCCGGACCGAGTTACGTCGTTGGTCCGGGCGATGGTCTCGCGATCGATCTCTGGGGGGGCATTTCGAGCCGGATTTTGCGCACCGTCAACCGCGAAGGGCAAGTGACGTTGCCCGAAGTCGGTCCGGTGATGATCAGCGGGAAAACATTGGCAGACGCGCAAGAAACGATACAGCACGAATTGCGAACTCAGTTTCGCGATATTTCGGCTTCCGTTTCGCTGTCGCGTTTGCGAACAATTCGCGTGTACGTGGTGGGGGATGTGGCTAATCCCGGCGCCTATGACATCAGCTCGCTTTCAACTCCTCTCAACGCGCTGTTCGCGGCCGGAGGACCAACCGCGAGCGGCTCCTATCGCATCGTGCAGCACTATCGCGGAAATCAGCTGATCCAGACCGTTGATCTCTACGACCTGCTTCTGCACGGCGTGCGCTCGGACATCCTGCCATTGACTAGCGGAGACACGGTCGTGGTGCCCCCGATCGGTCCGCAAGTGACGGTGGAGGGAATGGTACGCCGCCCCGCGATATACGAGCTGAACGGCCAGGCGAATCTGAATAGCGTGATTGAACTTGCCGGAGGCCTGCTTCCGATCGCCACATTGCGTCACATCGAGGTGCAGCGGCTGGTGGCACACAAGCAAGAAACGATGCTGAGCCTCGACATTCCGCAAACAGATGACGATGCGCAAGTGACCAAGCAGCTCGAAGCATTTAATGTTCAAGACGGAGATCAAATTCGCATTTTCCCAATCGCTCAGGGCGATGAGGACGCCGTCTATCTGGAGGGTCACGTCGTTCGCCCGGGGCGCTACGCATTCCACTCCGGAATGCGCGTGTCGGATTTGATTTCGTCGTACAAGGAATTGCTGCCCCAACCGGCCATGCAATACGCGGAGATCATCCGCCTGAACCAGCCGGATCTGCACCCAACCGTCCAGAGCTTCAATCTTTCCGACGCGCTAGCTGACCCCGCGAAGGCTCCGCTTCTTCACGCCATGGACACGGTGCGCATCTTCAGCCGCTTCGACTTTCAGAATCCGCCGACGGTCGCGGTTCTCGGTGACGTCCGCGATCCTGGCATCTTCCGCACATCTGGGGAAGTCCATCTGAGCGACGCCATTCACTTGGCTGGCGGGCTCGCGCCGGATGCGCAGCGCGAGGACGTGCAGATTTTCCGGCAGTTTCCCGGAGGCAAAGCGCAGATTTTTAGCGTCAACCTTGGCGCGGCGCTCGCGGGCGATCCCACTCAGAACATTATTCTCACTTCGCGCGATCGGATCCTCGTCCATCAGAGCCCCGAGGCCGCCCAGCCCGCCGTCGTTTACATCCAGGGCGCCGTGAGCAGACCGGGTCGTTATCCGCTTACGTCGAATATGACCGTAACGGATTTGATCCACGTGGGTGGAGGACTCTTGCCCAGCGCCGATACGCAGGTCGCTGACCTGATGCGATATCAATGGGCGGGCGACGACAAGTTGATCGGCCAGCAGGAACCTATCGATCTTTCTCAAGCCCTGCGCGGAAATCCGGACGCCGGCACTCCTCTTCGCAATGGTGACGTCGTTACCATCCGCCAGTTGCCCGGCTGGGACGACTTGGGCGCGTCCATCAAAGTGAGTGGAGAAGTGATTCATCCCGGCACGTATGGAATTAGACCCGGCGAGCGCCTGAGTTCGATCATCGAGCGAGCCGGAGGTTTTCAGCCGGATGCGTATCCGTACGGCGCGGTTCTGGAGAGAGTCGAGGTCCGCCAAGTCGAACAGAAGCAGCAGGACCAACTGATATTGCGCGTGAAAGACGCAGAGGGGAATCTGAATCAGCTGCCGGAAGCCACTCCCCAGCAAAGGCAAGCGAAAGAGAGCGCGCTCGCGCAATATCAAACTACCTTAACGGAGCTCGGCGCTTCCGCGCCCACCGGCCGCGTCACCATTCGCATTTCTTCCGATATTAAACGTTGGCGGGGGACGCCTGCGGACGTGCAGGTTCGCGCCGGAGATACGATCTTCATCCCCAAGCGCCCTGGATACGTGATGGTCAACGGTGAAGTGTTCGATCCTACCGCCGTGTCCTACAGCCCCGGACGCAGCGCGAAGTGGTATCTCGAGCAATCCGGGGGCCCCACGCTGCTTGCAAACAAAAAAGCTATTTTTGTAATCCGGGCGGACGGATCGGTGATCGGTGAAAAGAAAACTCTGTGGATTGGAGACTCGTTGGACGCCGTGCTGGAACCGGGCGACACCGTCGTTGTGCCAGAGAAAGCGATTGGCGGAGGGCCTAATTGGGAGAGCATTTTCACGTCCGCGCAGTTGGCGGCCTCGATCACCAGCAGTGTTTTCTTCGCGGTGCACTACTAAGGGCCCAAAGGAACTGGAGGAGAATGCTGGTGCTGAGTTGCTGCTTGCTTGCGGCGATTGATGGGCTGAGCGCAACGTGCCTCGCGCAAACACAGCGCGATTTGCAGCCCGCGCCGCTGATCTCCAGCTCTAGTTCCTTGCCAGTCGCGCCATCTGCTCGTCAGGCTCGCAAAACAAAGCCAGCCTTGAAACGTGGTTCCGTTTCGCAACTGCGTGACTTCTCAGCGGACTTCAACGATCCGGTATCGCCCTTGGATCGGCCGGAAAACCGCCTGGGTTTGCCGCTGTTGAAGAACATCGCCCAGGATCAAGAAGCGATCTGGACAAGTCCGGCTCACTTGGGCCTATCCGATGCCGATTGGATGGTCCCTCTGGGAGTGGCTACCGGGTTGATGTTCGCGACCGATACGGAGTTCAGCAAACATCTTTCCAATTCGCCCGGTACGCTAAGTCGAAGCGATAATATTTCAAACTACGGTCTTGGCGCGCTGGTGGGTGCGGGCGCCGGCCTTTACGTTTGGGGGCATTTCACGCATGACGATCACAAGCGAGAAACCGGCCTGCTGGCTGGCGAAGCGGCGATCGATAGTCTAGCGGTAGCGTACATAGGCAAATACGCATTCGGCCGCCAGCGCCCATTGCATGATGATTATCGCGGACAGTTTTTCGATGGCGGCCAGTCGTTCCCGTCGGAGCACTCCGCTGCCGCATGGTCGATCGCCGGCGTCCTCGCGCACGAGTATCCCGGTCCTCTCACTTCCACTTTGGCCTACGGCTTGGCTTCGCTCATCGGTTCGTCGCGCGTGACGGCGAAGCAGCATTTTCCAAGCGATGTATTGATCGGTAGCGCGATCGGCTATTTGATCTCGCAGGAAGTGTACAGGCACCATCACGACCCTGAACTCGGCGGAAGTTCCTGGCCGACTTACCAGCAACTTCGCGAAACGGTTGGTGGCCAATCGCCGGGCAGTATGGGATCCCCATATGTGGAACTCGATAGTTGGATTTATCCCGCGATCGTGCGGCTGGCCGCGATGGGATACATCCATTCCGATTACCTCGGGACTCGACCGTGGACCCGCATCGAGTGCCTGCGAATGGTCCAACAAGCCGGAGAACGGATTCGCGCTGAGCAGCCGGCCCGAAGTGAGGCCAACGAGCTCTACACCGCGCTGATGAACGAATTTCGCGGCGATCTGGAGCGGCTGGCGAGCGGAGACAGCAAAACCGCCCAGGTCGAATCGATTTATACGCGCTCAGCCGGCATTAGCGGCCCGCCGCTGCACGATAGCGATCACTTCGGTCAGACCATCATCAACGATTTCGGGCGTCCGTACGAAGAGGGATTCAACACCTACGATGGTTTCTCCGGTTACGCGACGGCCGGCCGCTTCACCGTTTACGTTCGAGGAGAGTATCAGCAGTCGCCATACGCCTCACCATACTCTCTCGCCGTTCGCCAGGCGATTGCCAACGCCGACGTAAATCCTCTTCAACCCGCGACGCCTTTCGCAGCAGTCAATCAGTTCCAGCTACTGGACACCTACGTTTCAGCCGACTACGCAAACTGGGATTTTTCTTTCGGCAAGCAGAGCCTTTGGTGGGGGCCTGAAGAAGGAACTTCGTTGATCATGAGCGACAATGCCGCGCCCTTCTACATGTTCCGCGCCAGCCGAATGGCGCCGTTCCGAATTCCATTCCTGTCCGATGTTCTCGGTCCCTTCAAGTTCGATTTTTTCGCCGGTCAGCTCGCCGGGAATGATTTTCATCCGCGGCCCGCGATTCACGGCGAAAACATCACCTTCATGCCCACGCGAAACCTGCAGATCGGTTTTGACTGGTTATCCGAGTTCGGAGGGGTTGGCAGGCCGCTAACGGCCGGGGCTATCTGGAACAGCTTCTTCAGCGTCAGATCCTCGGTGAATTACGCAGCCAACGTCAACCCTGGCAAGCGCACCAGCGGGTTTTACTTCTCGTACCATCCGCCGCTAATGCGCAACTTCTTGACGATTTACGCCGAAGCGCTCGGCGCGGATGAGGTCACCCCACTGGCCAACCCTCCCCGCGAGGCGTGGGACTCGGGCATCTACCTGCCTCGCATTCCCGGCCTTCCGAGGCTCGATTTTCGCCTCGAGGGAGGCTATACAGATGCTGCGACCAATAGGAGCGTGAACGGCGACTATGTTTATTGGGATCTGTATTACCATGACCTCTCAACGAACGAAGGCAATCTGATTGGCAGTTGGATCGGCAGGGAAGGCAAAGGATATCAAGCATGGACGACGTACCACTTCAGTGCTCGCGATAATCTCCAGTTTGAATACCGCCACGCCGAAGTAGCCAAAGACTTTATCCCCGCTGGGGAAACCGTCAACGACGGTGCCGTAAACCTCAGCTGGTGGCTTCCCGGCGACGTCAACATCTCAGGAGGCCTGCAGTACGAGAAATGGCTCGCTCCCATTTTGGCGCCTAGCCCACAGACAAATTGGACCGCGACGTTTCAAGTAGCGTTCTATCCGCATTCTTGGAGCTGGTAGTGTCGCCTCAACCGAAACTTCTATGAACGCACATTGCAATCGTCGTGTATCACGCATGTTCATTGCACTGCCGAGGTTCGATAGCCGGGGACGGGTGCGCCGCGCTCGCGAGTGGGGCGCCCTAGTGTGCGCTCCTTGTGACGACTCCTTGGTCGATACGTTCAGCTGCCCCGCTCTGCCGCCTGGCGCCCTCGAGGGAGCACTCTGATGCGGGACCGCAAAGCTCCCCCGTCGGAAATAATCATCGATGATTGGGAGCGCTCCGCCGCGATGCCCGACCCAGTTGCAGCGGCGGCGGCCCGTGAACGGCGGCTGGCCAGAATGAGGTTGCTTTGGGAACGGCGGCGCTGGCTCGGCCGATTCACCGCCGTGGGAATTCTTTGCCTGACCGCGATTGCGTTCTTGATTCCGGATAAATACACATCAACTACCCGCCTGATGCCGCCCGATCAGGAGGGATCGTCCGGCCTGGGAATGCTCGCGGAAATATTCTCGGGCAGCAAGAGCAGCGACAGCAGCTTGGGCAGTATGGCCAGCAGCGCGCTGGGACTCAAAACTTCTGGCGCTCTTTTCATCGGCATCATGCAGAGCCGCTCGGTGGAAGACGCGCTCATCTCCGACTTCGACCTGCGTCGGGTTTATGGCGAGAACGAATGGATGAAGGCCCGATCGAAATTGGAATCGAATACCAATATCCAAGACGACCGGAAAAGCGGAATCATCGCCATCGCGGTAACGGACAAAAGTCCGCAGCGCGCCGCGGCTATGGCCGCGGCATACGTCACGGAGCTAGACCGCGTGGTCACGCACCTGAACACTTCTTCCGCCCACCGCGAGCGTGTTTTTCTTCAAGGCCGACTGCAACAGGTGCAACAGAACCTGGAAGCGGACGAAAAAGCCTTCAGCCAGTTTGCCAGCAAGAACTCAGCGATCGACGTCCCCCAGCAAGGAAAAGCGATGATCGAGGCGGCTGCCTCGCTCGAAGGGCAACTGATCGCCGAAGAAACCGAGCTGCAAAGCCTGCGCCAAATTTATACGGATTCCAACGTCCGCGTTCGAAGCATGGCGGCCGAGGTCGCGTCACTGCGGCAGCAATTGCAGCAGATGGGCGGCAAGGGCGCCGCGGATTCTGATGCGGGCGGCGATCAGGACAATTCGAGTCTCTATCCATCGATTCGCCAGCTCCCGATTCTTGGCGTCACGTACGCCGACCTCTACCGCCGCACCAAAGTGCAGGAAGCCGTTTTTGAAACGCTCACCAAAGAGTACGAAATGGCCAAGGTCGAAGAGGCCAAGGAAACTCCGAGCGTACGGGTTCTCGATCCGCCGAATATCGCCCAGAAACCCTCGTCTCCGAATCGTTGGTTGATCATCTTGGGCGGCGGTGCGCTGTGTTTCCTAGCCGCGTGCGTCTGGGTGATCGGCGAGTCGAAATGGCAGCAGATCGATCCCAGCGATCCCGGAAAATTACTGGCTCAAGAGATTTTCGGCGCCACGAAGAATCAGGTCCTGACGCTTTCGCACAACATCGCAAAACTGCGGCTTCCGAAGCCTGACGCCGATCGCAACGGCAATCAGCCCGCGCAAGACTCTGCGCCCGATATTTCGGGGAAGCGGCCTGTCAACAACGTGCCGCGCCCTGGCCAGCAAGCCCATTAACCGGAGGAAACCAACAACATGAACTGGAAAGGCGTGCACGTCCTGGTCACAGGGGGAGCTTCATTTATCGGATCAACTCTGGTGGATGCACTGGTCGAGCGCGAAGCCAAAGTCCGCGCGGTCGACAACCTCAGCAGCGGTAAATTCGAAAATATCGAGGGCCACGTGCGCTCGGGTCTGGTGAACTTCATGGAAGCGGACCTGCTCGACCATGGCGTCGCCGAAAAGTCCGTCCGGAATATCGAGATCGCTTTTCATCTCGCCGCTGACCACGGCGGACGCGGATACGTGGATTTGCATCAGGCCGCGTGCGCTGGAAATCTTGCTCTCGACGGCATGTTCTTCCGCGCCTGCCGCAGCGCCGGCGTGGAAAAAGTTGTCTACGCCTCCTCGGGCTGCGTCTATCCGAATTTCCTGCAAACCGAGCCCGATCAAATCCTCTATCTGAGTGAAGACAAAGTCGGGCCGCCCTACGACGCCGACAACATGTACGGCTGGGCCAAGTTGATGGCCGAGATGACGTTGCAGTCGTACCACCGTGACTGGGGAATGAAATCTGCCTCCTGCCGCTATTTCACCGCGTATGGCGAGCGCGGCCACGAGAATCACGCGGTGATCGCCATGATCGCGCGCGCCTTCATCCAGCAGACCCCCTACGTTGTGTGGGGCAACGGCCAGCAGATTCGCAATTGGACCTACGTGCAAGACATCGTCAGCGGCACCATCCGCGCCGCCGAAGTAATCGACGACGCCAGCTCCATCAACCTCGGCACCATGGAACGCACGCGCGTTATCGATGCTGTGAACGAGGTGATGAACTACACCGGCCATCACGCGCCCATTGAACTTCATCCCGAAATGCCCACCGGCCCCATGAATCGCGTGGCGGACAACACACTCGCTCGCGAGCGTCTCGGCTGGGAACCCAAAATGAAATTCATAGATGGCTTGCACAAAACCATCGATTGGTACTTCCGCACCAAAAAGCGCGAGGAAGTGGCCGCCGTGCTGAACCGCGTCCTCACCGAGCGCGATGCCGATGGAACCGGTTCTCTCGAGAAGGTCGTCTCGGCTGACTGATGGACGAGCACGCCCAATTCGCCCAATCCCGCGGGTCGCTGCACTCTGACGTCGGCATCGGTTCGATGCCAGGTTCTGCGGCGGAGCGCGGAGCCGCGTTCCCCCCGGGCGTTCTTCCTGGATTGGGCGGCGGCGCTGCCGAGCCGCCGAGTTGGACCAAGCACCGAAAAGCCAGGCGTTACACGTCGGACAACGCCTGGATGCAGATTGCCTTTGCCCTTATCGACGCATCCTTCGTGATTCTCGACGGCGCAATTGCTTTCGCGGTGCGCTTTGCTCGCGGCGGGCTGCACGGATTCCTGAGTTCAGGCAGCCTGCACCTGAACTCCGACCTGCCGGTTTCGCGCTACATGGCGTTTCTTTTGGTCTACGCCGTACTCGTGGTGGTCTTTTGCAAATGGTATGACCTGTATCGCACCTCGCGAATCCGGCGGTTTCGCGAAGAGGGTTCGGCCGTATTCGAGGCCCTGTTTCTTGCCACGCTTCTGCTCGCGGCGTTCGTCTTCGCCTCAGGCATCAAGGTTGTTTCCCGGTTCGTGGTGGCCGCGGCATTCTGCTTGAACGTGCTGGCCCTCACCGCCTGGCGTTATGCCCGCCGTCGCATCGTGATTCGCCGCGTTGCGGAGGGAGTTGGTGCGCGCAATGCCGTGATCATCGGCGCGGGAGCTGTAGGGCGGGCGCTAGCGGGAGTCTTGGACAATAACAAATTGCTCGGGTATCAGGTGAAGGGTTTTCTTGACGGCAAGCACCTGCAGGAAGCTCGCGTTCTCGGCCGCATTGGCGACCTCGTTCGCATTGCGCGCGCTGAGTTCGTCGACGACGTGTTCGTCACCATCCCTTCGGAACGCGAGTTGGTGAAGCGCATCGCCGTAGAAGCGCGCACGAATCACCTGACTGTTAAGATCGTGCCGGATTTTTACGATGGGCTTACCTGGAACTCACCGATTCAGCATCTCGGCGATTTCCCGGTGGTCGATCTCGCGTGGAAGCCGATTCCCACGTTCTGCTTGTTTCTGAAGCGCGTGCTGGACCTCACCGTTTCTGCCGCCGTTTTGGTCGCCGCGTCTCCCGTGCTGGCCGCGCTGGCGATTTGGGTGAAGCTGGACTCGCCGGGCCCGGTGTTCTACCGCGCGCCCCGCGTGGGCAGAAAGGGACGCATCTTCACCTGCCACAAACTGCGCACTATGGTACAGGAGGCGGACAGCCTTAAAGACTCGCTCCGCGATCGCAACGAGCGCGAGGGGCCGTGTTTCAAAATCGCGCAGGATCCGCGCATCACGCGCGTCGGAAAAATCCTGCGCAAATACAGCATTGATGAAGTTCCACAGCTCTGGGATGTGCTGCGCGGCGAGATGAGCCTCGTCGGTCCGCGGCCCCATCCTGTTGACGACTACCAGAAATACGATCTCAAGCACCTGCGCCGTCTGGATGTAAAGCCAGGCGTCACCGGCCTGTGGCAAGTCACCGCACGCCGGGATCCGTCTTTTGAAACCAATCTGCGCCTCGATCTTGAGTACATCGACCACTGGAACCTGTCGCTCGATTTCAAAATCCTGCTGAAAACGGTGGCCGTGGCATGTAGCGGCACGGGGCAGTAGCGGCCGTGAGACTTCCTTTTTGGGATTACAGAGTGCGCCGTCGGTTTGGAACCGGCTTTTGGGCGCTCGCGGACCAGGGCGCGGTGAGCCTCGGAAATTTTATGACCCAAATCGTTTTGGCTCGCAGTCTATCGCACTCCGCTTACGGCGTATTCGCGCTGATATTCGGTGTGCTTTTGTTCCTCTTCTCCTGCCAAAGCGGCTTGATCGCGTACCCGCTTTCCGTCGATGGCGCTGCGGCAGGTAAGCCGGAGCTTCGAAAAATCGCGTTCGCCTCCGCGTTTCTTACGCTGCTTCTGGCGATTCCCATGGCTTCGCTCGTAATCGGAGCAACCGCCATTCTCCACGTTGCGGCCATCGCTTGGGCGGTGCTGCTCGCCATGCTGCTCTGGCAGTTGCAAGAGACGTTTCGCCGTGCGCTGATGGCGCATTTCCGCCACAGTGCCGCAATTTGGGGCGACGTGATGAGCTACGGCGGTCAGGCGGTGTTCGTGTGGCTCCTGGCTCGAAGCGGATTGCTGACGCTCGAGCGCATATTCCTTGTGATTGCCGTCACGTCCGCGTTGGCGGCACTGCTGCAGTCGCTGCAAGTCGGCTGGTCCGCGATGCCGTTGCACGCGGCGCTGGCGATTGCGCGGAGTTATTGGTCGCGAGGGAAGTGGGCGCTGCTGTCCGGCATGAACGAATCCGGAGTGCGTCAGGTTTTTCCTTGGATGCTCGCGCTGCTTTACGGCCCAGCTCAGGCGGCTTCCTTCCAAGCCGTGATGAACGTTGTAGGCGTCAGTCACCCGGTAATGTTTGGAACCAGTAATTTGGTGATTCCCGCCGCTTCCGAAGCCAAAAATAGCCGCGGGACGGCAGCCGCCTTTCGCACTTCATCCTATTACGGTGCGCTGGCCGCGCTCTTAGTGCTGCCGTTCTTTGCCGCTCTGTTCCTTTGGCCGCGCCCAGCTCTCGCTCTCTTCTATGGAAAGTTTTCTCCCTATGTGGCGCTCAGCCTCGGTGTTCGCCTGGCAGCCGTTGCGTACCTGATCTACATCTCCGGCAGCTTTTTAAGCGCGTATCTTTACGGCATCGACCGTCCCAAGCACGTCTTTGCCGCCAGCGTCGGCAGCACCGTCGTGGCCGTTATCCCCGCGGCTTTCTTGATGATCCGCTACGGCGTGATCGGTGCGATCGCTGGTTTTCTGACGTTCGCGCTCGTTCGCGTAATCATGTGGGCGCTTTTTGCCAGGCACACTCTGCAGTGCGCAAATCCCTCAGTCCTGCCGGAGGCAAAAAAATCTTTGTTTTCGCGCTTTGCCGCGCCCGGCGAAATCAATCCGGCGGTCCGCAAATGAGTGCAGGACTCTGGCCCCGCGCGTTGATCTGCGTCGTGGTTGGTTACTTATGCATGGGCCGCTCGTTCGCGTACCTCGGTTTTCCGGCTTGGCGCATCTTCATTGGCGAGACGCTACTCGCAATATTCCTGTTCTTCGGCCCGTGGACGCGCTTCGGCCGCTGGCCCTGGGTGGCGCGCAGGCTCTCGACCCTGAAAATGATCGTCGTCCCGCTCACTGTCCTGCTCCTCTACGGAGCCTTCGAAGTTCTGCACGGCATACGCAATGGCAATCCATTCTTCACAGCGCTTCGTGATGCAGCCTTCGACTACTACCCCATTTACCTCTTTCTCGGAATCTTTGTCGGCTTGAACGATCCCGGCTTGTTGCGCCGGCTCGTTCGCACGCTGGCGTGGTGCAATGGCATCTACGGCGTCCTCTATGTTTTATTTCTCAATCGGCTGGATTGGACGCTTTCCGGTGTGGCAGAGCGCATCTCTCCCGTGCCGGTCTTCGGCCTGCCGGAGTTTTCTTTTGTAGTGCTGCTGGCATTATTCGCACTGGAGCCAGATCTCCGCGCCGTCTGGCCTCTGCTGGCGCTGAATGGCTTTGTTTTGCTGGGCATGCAGATTCGCGCCGAGTGGTTCGCATTTGCCGTTGGCCTGCTCATTTGGGGTTGGATGACCAAGCGGCTAATGCGCATGGTTGCCGGCGGCGCTGTAATCATCGTGCTCTTGGTCCTCATGGCGCTCGTGAATTTAAAAATCCCGGGGCCTGCAACTCGCGGCGGTGGAGAAATTTCCGCGCGCGACTTGATCGGTCGCGCCGTCGCTCCTGTCGATCCATCGCTCGCTGAAAATTACACCTCGTATTACAAGATGGATGTCGACACCACGCTGTGGCGCACCGTCTGGTGGGCCGCCATCTGGGAAGCGGTTCAGTCGACTCACGTCACCGCGCTCTTTGGATTCGGCTACGGCTATCCGATCGGAGATCTCGTTCCATATCTGCAGGGCGACTTCATCGAAACGCCGCACGACGTGTTTTTCTACGCGCTCGCTTATACCGGGTGGATCGGTGTGCTTTTATTCGCACTGTTTCAAGCGGGCATGGGCCGGCTGCTGTGGAAATCCGACCAGCGAACGTCTCGCCCGGTAGGGCTGGTCCTGTGGACGGCGATGCTCGCTTACTCGGCGTTCACCCCGTTTTTTGAGGCGCCCTACGGCGCAATTCCTTTTTACTTGCTCTGCGGACTCTTAATCGCGCCGGTCCTGAGGAGAAGGCGGCCCGGACCTGCGCCTGTATTGAAGCCCAGCCCAGCGCTGCTCGATCCCCAGGGAGGCGCTCTGGCCCCGACCTAGGCGCCGAATTTGCGGGAATCCGTGATCGAGGAGGTAAGTAAAATAATGTCTGCTGCACTGCAAGGACCGGAAGCCACAAAATGCGCCTTGTGTTCGTCGCCAGCGACCCTCGTCTTGCCGCTTCCGCACAGCAACGTTTGGCGGTGCGCAAACCCGCTCTGCAGCTTGGAATTTGCCTCTCCGCAGCTCGACGAATCTCAGCTCCGCGCCGCGTATACGCAGCTTTACTACCCGGTCGAAAACGGCGAGCATTTCGTGCGTTACGAAAACACGCCCGAGTTCATCCTGCGCCAGGTTTTCCAAAGGATTAACGCCGGTTATGGTCCACTGGCCGGTAAGAAAGTTTTGGATTATGGCTGTGGCACGGGTGCTCTGTGCCGCTTGGCTCTCGAATATGCGGCGCGTCCCGCGGGAATCGAGGCCGACGCCGAAGCCCGCCGCGCCATCAGCAAGGAAAACCGTTTCGAGGCTTTCGACACGCTGGACAGCCTGCAAACCGCGCGCGGCAACATGCGCTTCGATTACATCTTTTTGTGGGAAGTGATCGAACATCTGCGCAAACCTTGGCGCGAACTCGCGCGTTTGCGCAAAATACTCACTCCAAACGGCCGCATTGTAATTTCCACCCCCAATTCCGCCGGTTTGAAGGCGCGCGTCCTAAAGCGCCGCTGGGACAACTACGCCAATCGCACTCACTTCTACTACTTCGCTCCACGCTCGCTTCGGCGCGTTCTCGAAGCCGCCGGATTTTCAGACATTATCCAGCTTCGCTTCACCATTCACTATCCGCACCACAGCCCGGCCAGGTCTGTGGCGCACCGGACTCTGATGGCCCTCCGGCTGGATGGCGAGTTGTTGTATTCGGCGGGCCCCGGTGTGGGTATGGACGCGACTATGACCATGGGACTCGAATGAAAGTTTTGGCGGTGCATAATTATTATCAGCAAGCCGGCGGAGAAGACGTTGTGTTTCACGCCGAGGCAGAAATGCTGCGCGACCATGGGCAGGAAATTGTCACCTACACGCGGAAGAATGACGAGATCGATCGTCTCGATCCCTTCGGCAAGGCGGCGCTTCCGCTCAAAACGATTTGGGCTCGCGATAGCTACCAACAAATCAAACAGATCATCGCTAACGATCCGCCGGACATCGCTCACTTCCACAACACTTTTCCGCTGATTTCTCCCGCAGCTTATTACGCCTGCAGGAGGGCTAATATTCCGGTCGTGCAAACCCTGCACAATTCCCGCCTGCTCTGTCCCGCCGCCACGTTGTTTCGTGATGGACACGCATGTGAAGAATGCGTTGGGAAAGCCGTGCCATGGCCCGCGCTGCTGCACGGCTGTTACCGGGGTTCTCGAATTCAAACCGGAGTAGTTGCCGCCATGCTCGCGACGCATCGAGCGCGAGGCACATGGAAGAACGACATTTCTGCATTCATTTGTTCGACGGAGCTCTACCGCAAAAAGTTCATCGCTGGCGGACTGCCAGCGGAGAAAGTTTTCTGCAAGCCTCATTTCGTTCCGAGCGACCCGGGGAGTCGTCAAGGCGACGGCAATTACGCTCTGTTCATCGGCCGGCTGGCCGCCGAGAAGGGAGTTGAAACTCTTATCACTGCATGGAAACGTCCGCTTAGACGGCGGATTAAAATCCGCGGAGACGGTCCGCTCCTGCCGGAGGTCCAACGGCTCCGGAATTACAGTTGCGGAGCGGTCGACCTCGTGCCTCGGCTCGACCGATCGGATTTGTTTGCATTGATCAAGGGCGCTCGCTTTTTAGTTTGGCCCTCACTTGGATACTATGAAAGCTTTGGCCTGGTCGCGATTGAAGCCCTTGCTTGTGGTGTGCCTGTCCTGGCTTCGCGTATCGGAGTAATGCAGGAAATCATTCAAGACCGCCACACCGGGTTGCATTTTACGGCGGGCGACTCCGGGGATCTTGCCGCGAAGGTGGAGTGGGCGTGGATTCATCCGAGTGAGATGCAGGAAATGGGGCGCAACGCCCGCGCCGAGTACGAAGCTAAATACACTGCCGAGCGCAACTACCATCAGTTGATGGAAATATACGAGCGCGTCATTTCCGCCGCGCGCGCCCAACCGCGCCGCATCCAATTAAAAGCAGGAGGTCAGGATGCCATCCAATCAGGCTCTGAAGCGCGATTCTCCTGAAAGCACCGTTGTCGAAGCGAATGTGGAGTTCTATCGGCAGATTGCATCCAAGTACGACCGCTACGAAACGTGTGCTTCGAACCCGCGCCTTCAGCAAGCCCTGGATCGCGACTTGGATCACATCGAAATGATTCTGGGCCAGCGCAGCAGACCGATTCAGTGCCTCGATTGCGGCGGGGGAACCGGCAACCTCACTCTGCGAATGTTGAAAAAGGGCTGGTCGGTCACCGTCGTGGACGTTTCGCCCGACATGCTGGCCATCCTCAAAAACAAAGCACGCCGCGCCAATTATTCTCCCCGCCTGGTGCGCGATTCTATTTCCAATTTCTTGGCCTGCTCGCAGAATACTTACGATGTTGTCGCGTTCTGCTCCGTCCTGCATCACCTGTACCAATATCTGCCCATCGTGGCCCTAGCCGCCGAACGAGTCGGACCCGAGGGCCTTTTCTATTCAACCTTCGATCCCGTCGTCGCGCGATTTCCACGTGCGTCGCTGTGGTTCGAAACCTTCGACACGGTTCTCGCAAAGGTTATCCGCGACCGCGGCGATTTTTTCCCTGGTATGGCGCGGCGCGCGAAGAAATTCGTACAGCGGCGCACCGCTCCGAACGAGCGCCCCGTGGCCAGTCCCGGCGACTTGGCCGAATTCCACGCGAAATCCGGACTCGATGACATCGCTATCGTCAAGAGCCTCGATGAGCGCGGATTCAAAGTGATCGATCATTTGCGGTGGGCCGCCGGCCGGACCGCGCCGGCGCGAGCTCTGAACCGTCGATTGCGCCTGATGGAGAATTTCAAGATCATTGCGCAGCGCGGAACATGAGGTGACAAGGCTACTGGTTTCGCGCTTTGCGACACGTGAGATCCCGATGAGGTTGCGGCAACCGCGAAACAATGGCTTGCTTCCAATATCGCTGCCGCCGTTGAGCTGTACTCCGCTTGTTGCCGTCCTGGTAGCGAACTACAACTACGCAGCCTACCTTGCCGAATCGATCGACAGCGTTCTTCACCAGAGCTACGCGAATTTCGAATTGGTCATCTGCGATGACGGCTCGACCGACGGCTCCCGCGCGATCCTGGACCGTTATCGCGCCGCAGATCCCCGCATTCAAACCATCTTCCAGGAAAACACCGGCCAGGCCGCTGCTCTGAATGCGGCATTTAAAATCAGCCGCGGCCAGATCGTTTGCTTTCTCGATTCGGACGACCTGTACGCACCGGAAAAGCTGGCCAGTATCACCGAGGCATTCGCGGCCGTGCCATCGGCTGGCTTTTTGGTGCATAAGCTTATTCGCGTGGATGCCGCGCGCCGGAGGCGGCTGGGCGAAATTCCGCTCGCGTACGCGTTGCCCTCAGGCTGGTTGGGAGCGTCTGCGCCACTGGATGCTCCGTGGCTGCCGCCCGGCATGCCGCCGTGTTCCGCGCTTTGCCTCCGGCGCGAAGTCGCGGAACGGATCTTCCCGTTACCCATTGGCCTGCGGGCATTTGCAGACACCATAATTCAGGCGCTCGCGCCGCTGATAACTCCGGTTGCTGCTCTCGATCGCCCACTCGGCCAGTATCGGATCCACGGAGCGAATGCCGCGGCTGTATCGAAGCTTTCCAAGTCCCACCTCCGGCGGCTTGTCGATTTCGATACCGAGCTATGGAGGGCATGGCGGGCCTTTCTGGCCGCTTCCTCCTGCAAACACCCGATGCCATCCGAACCTCCTAGCACGCAAAATACTTACGTATACGCGCGGTTTCGCGGTGATCCCGCTGCCAAAGATGTCTACCGCGCGTTCGTGAGCGGACCCAGATTCCGGGGCTTGCCGGCCATGTATCGGGCGTTTTGGCGACTCTCGGCGCGGCTGCCGGACGGCATGTTCCGCAAAGCGGTTAAGTTGGTTCAGGGCCAGCGATCCGCAAAACTGCTGCTGGCGCGGGTGTTGCGGAGAATTCGCGGAACGAAAGATGTGCAATATGCCTTCGATCGACCAGACCAAAGGGCTTGTCCGAAAGCTGGCAAATCAGCTGGGGATTGAAATTACCCGCTTCAATTCCAAAGGTTCGGATCGGGCGCGTCTCGCCCGTTTTCTCGCCTCCCGCAACGCCAATTTGGTTTTCGATGTGGGCGCAAACGTTGGCCAGTACGGCAGGGAACTGCGCGCGCTCGGCTACCGAGGAAAGATCGTTTCGTTTGAGCCGGTCGCCGCTGTCCACGAGCGCCTCACTAAGACTGCGGCGCGTGATGCGAATTGGATCGTGGCGCCGCGCACGGCGATCGGCAGGGAAGAGGGCGTCATCTCCATCAACGTGTCCGCGAACTCAGTGTTCAGTTCGGTGCTGCGGGGCGCCAAACTGCTAAAACGCATGGACCCAACTGCCGCCGTGGCCCACGAAGAGCAGGTTCCCCTCGTCACTTTGGATTCTCTGGCGCCCGCGTATATGAACCGCGGCGACGTCGCCTTTCTGAAGATTGACGTGCAAGGTTTCGAATATGAAGTGCTGCACGGTGGGGACAAATTCTTGCAAAAGCTGTGCGGCGCGCAGTTGGAGCTTTCCCTGGTTCCGCTTTATGAGGGCGAGAAATCGTTCCGATTCATGCTGGATTTCATGGATTCGAAAGGATTCGAACTGCATTCTCTCGGGTCAGTATTCGCTGACGACGCGACCGGCCGGGAGATTCAACTCGATGCGATTTTTGTCCGCGGCGGCGCGTCCCCGAGCCGCGCCCAATAGTCGCCCGAGAGTGGAACGAACTGGCTGGCTAATCGCAACGCCTAACGACCGGCTTTTCTCATTCCAGCCCTTTACGCACGTGCGCGGAGAGTATTGCCCGCGCCAGAGGTCGCCTATGCCAGCCTCCGCAGCCGTCGAAAACAGATCCGAAACGGGCTCCTTCAGCGTTTTGAATGTCCGCGTGGACGCGGTGCAGATTCCCGGCGCCATCGAGCGCATTGAATCCTGGATCGCCAGCCGAAGCCGCTGCCGCTACGTCGCCGTTACCGGCATGCATGGCGTCACCGAAGCGCAGCACGATCCGAATCTCCGGCGCGTGCTGAACGACGCGGATCTGGTTGTGCCGGACGGCATGCCGCTGGTGTGGCTCGGCCGCCTGCGCGGCTTCGGGCTGAAGCGCCGCGTCTACGGCCCTGAATTGATGCTTTCGTTTTGCGAGGCAACCGCGGGCAAGGGCTATCGACATTTTCTCTACGGAGGCGCGCCCGAAGTCTGCGACCTGCTGGACGAAACTTTGCGGCAGCGCTACCCTAGCATCCGCCTTGTGGGCACGTACTCGCCGCCATACCGTCCCCTCACCGCGGAAGAAAGCGCCGACATCGTAGAGATGCTCAACCGCACGGCGCCGGATATCATCTGGGTGGGCATGAGCACGCCCAAACAGGAACGCTGGATGCATGAACATCGCCAGCACCTCAACGTTCCGGTATTGATCGGCGTCGGAGCGGCGTTCGACATCAATTCCGGCGCGAAAAAGCAGGCGCCCGAATGGATGCGCGAGCACGGCTTCGAGTGGCTTTTTCGTCTGCTGCAAGAACCGCGCCGGCTGTGGAGGCGTTACTTGGTGTGCGGCTCGCAATTCGTGTTTCTGGTGCTGATGGAGATGCTCGGCGTCAGCCGTCCCAACGTCACCCGCGCCAAGCCCGCCGCGCGCGCATCATCGCAAGCTGAACCGCAGCGCAGGTCGTAGCCCCGGCCGAGAGTGGCGATACGGAGACGACGGCGCGTCAAAACGTGCAGCGCGAGCTCTTGCGCCGAAGATGAATCGCTTCCAAGGCGCTTTTAGCGACTCACTTGGTGTGGAAAAAGAACAGGACGATCATGCTGGTGGTCAGGCTGGACAGGGCCAAAAGGCCAATCACCAAAGTAGGCAGCCACAAGTCGGGCCGGGCTCCTTTTATGTTTTCTGGTTTTTTGTTTTCCGGATTTGCATTTTTTGGCTTTTTATTTTCTGGCACGGCGACACCACAAACTGCATTGTGAATTAACTTCCGTTCCAGCTTATCGCCGCAGGTAAAAACTTGCAGGGGGTTGAACGCTGCAATTTTGCGTGGGGCTGATGCAGTATCGCCGGCGCGCTTGCGTTTCGGTTCGACGGCTACTGGCCTCCTGCCGCGCGGCAGAGGTAGTATGGCGAGAAATGAAACCGGCCAAGCTGCAAGAAACGAAGTCGACGATTTGCTTCCGCGCCAAATTGTCTGGAACTCAGGCAGGCGAAGAGATTGGATTGTGGACACTTACTCTGCCCAAGAGCGCGAGTGCGAAACTTCAGTCAGCAGGCAGGACGGTGGTGGAAGGTGCAATTAATAGCGTCCCTTTTCGAGCCGCTCTCGAACCAAACGGCAAGGGAAGTCATTGGCTGGCGGTTAACGAAACCTTGCGCGAAGCCGTAGGCGCGAAGGCCGGGGATACGGTAACGGTGGAGATTACGCGGGACGGAAATGAACCGGAGGTTCGGGTGCCACTCGATCTGCGCAAAGCTCTGGCAGCCTCTCCGCTGGCGCAGGCAGGGTGGGAGGACATCACACCGCTGGCTCGCCGGGATTGGATTTTCTCGATCAGCACAGCCAAGCAACTGGAAACGCGCAGGCGCCGCATCGAGAAAGCGTGCGACATGCTTGGCTCCGGCAAGCGGCGGTTGCGCTGTTTTCCCGGTATCAAGTGGCTGATGGAGGAAAACGCAAAATCATGCGGCATGTGGCTGCCGTTGCCGAACGCAAAGAATCACTCTTTGCCGCGATCGAAAAGGCCTGTTTGATCGGGCAAGGGGAAGTTTGCAGCGCATGTCCGGTTAGCCGACTTACCAGGACTTCGACAGCTTCACACGTCGCGAGCAGGTCTATCTCCCGCCAGCGTCATCCGGCAAGTTCGAGTACTGCTGAATGTAATTCTTGACATACGAAATCGCTTGCTGGCGGAGCGGCAAGAGAGTGGGGTCCTTTACGGTCGAAAACGATTCGATGCGATTCCTCAACTCCTCTCGTTGCGCCCGCAGGTTGTCAACAGATTTGAGAGAGGTTTGTACGACCATATCCTGAAATTCGTCGGGCAAGACGTGGTACTTCCGAATTAAGCGCAGGAAAAACGTCGGCTGGCGAGTGGCAGACAATCCAAGGCTGTTGTCCAGATCTTCGCTCGGCTCGGCGGCGTTTTTGTAGAGGGGACGAATTTGAAATGCAAGGTCCATTGCAAGGTGGTTCCCTCTTTCGGCGAGGCTGAGTAGCTTAGCAAAATCAGCGAAATTGTTTTCCATTCCTGCTACGGCATCATCGCTGCATTTGCTGGCGACGCACGCCTGGATAGTCCTAGAGAGTGATCCATACGTTGTTGTCGTCGGCTTCGTGAGAAAAGCGTTCCACTCCTCCAGCGCCGATGATTGTGCCGCGCCCGTTGGCGCGCGCAACGCCCCAATGATCATCATGCTACAGAAGGTCGCCAACACTGCCCCGCGCTGTGTCGTCAGAAACATCTTGGAACTGCCTCCTTCTTTCGACGGGGCTGCCACTCCAGTACCAAAATTCTACCTGCGAATCTGGCTGGCGGTAGCCGCCGAAAATGGACGAAAGTCAAATGAAGCAACACTAACTGGCGGAGGTTTGCGGCGAATGTCCGGTTAGCCGACTACACGTCCGCTTGGGGGTACGACGACTTCGCATCGACGGGACCGAGGTACAGCCACTGCACCAACGTGTACCAGATCACAAGAATCAGAAGAAATCGAACTACTCCCGGCAGGGCGAGTTCAAACGAACTGCCGACCACTCCACCTGCGATTTCAGCCATCTTCGGATACTCCCTGCGGGTAGCCCAGTCCCCGAGAGGTGTTGCAAGTGCGTTCACGAGTTGCATGATATCCTGCGCCAGCAGCCAACCTAAGGCGATTGCTCCGATATAGCTTTCCGTCAAAGCTCGTTTCAGGCGCTTAATCATCGTCCCTCCGCAACTGCAATCTCGTGCGGTATCCACTTAAGGCTCGCAGTGGTCCCAGTCCGAAGGCCCATCTCGACAAAAGCCAAGCCGCAGCGACCGCCGCTATCGCCCCGAAAACATAGAAGAGCGTCAGATCTAAAGAGACGCTGTCACCGAAGGAATATGGCGACAACGGGAAGCTAAGTGTCGCAATGACCGTGGCGAAATAATCGATGACGGGGAGCCACAGCCCAGATAGGGCGCGAACAGCCCAATCGAGAGACCACACAAGTAGCACCGCGATCGCCACCGCCGGGATGTGCGAGCCGACCAACGCTTTTCGAAAAGAGTTCTTCACGGCGACATTTTCGCAGTTGACTTTGCATCCTCGGTGAAAATCATGGCTACTGTGAACTTAGGAGTAACTACTGTGGCGAACTCCTGGTAAACGGGCTAACCGGTTTCTCGACAATCGATCTCCAGAATGGGGAGCGCGCTTCGTGGCTGGCGTCGGCTAGAAGTGGAAGACTATGCCGGCGGAGATGCGCGGCTGGCTCTGCGTGGCGGAGCTGAATCGCGTCAAGAGGTAATCGATCTGAATCGGCCGGAAGGCAACGAAGGGCGCGACGTCGATATCGATTCCAGCGCCCACGGCTGCGGCGAAAGCCGTCTGTGAAGTGGGAATCGTGACAAAGCCCCCGCCGGCATTCGCAAATCCGATCGATTCGTGCGCGGCGCCGAACAGCACGTGGGCGAACGGCGACACCCTCGAAGGAAGCGAAATCTGCGGGCCGAAGAGAAAGGTTTCCAGGTGCGTGCTGGCATTTTGCGTGGTGCCGAAGTTTCCGCCGAGGTCGGCGGTGAAGCCGAGCCATCCCGAAGATTTATAGGTACCGCTTAGCTCGAAACCGTTGAGGTTCGAATTGTAGGTGGAGGTGGTGACGGGACAGGCCGGGCCTGGGCAGGGGATCGTCTCCGACACCGGAACCGAGCCGCGCACGAATGAATATCCGCCAAATATTTCAACCGAGTCTTGCGCGCGCAGCGCCGAAGCAGTCAAAACGAGAAAGCACAGGATCGCGAGCGTCTTGGCGAACGTGGCCACGAGTTCCTCCATTTCGGCCAATAGCGGCCGGAGTGAAGCAATAGGATGCGATACGTAACGGTATGGTTGACTGTTGCGAGTGAGGGACGGCTATCGAAGCAAACAACGCGAAAAAATCAGGACGCTCATTAATCGGCTGCGGGCCCGTGCGGGACGGTAAGCGCGCATCACATTTTTGAAAACGCCGCGCATTTGTTCCGGAAGAGGTCAGCGGACGTTCGCGGGATATTTGCTTCGGCCGGCTCAGACGTTCGATGCGCCGCGGTAGTTGGCGTTGGCGACTCCACGGAATGATTTCATGGCTTGGCGAGCCTGTTCTTCCAAGTCGTCCCACGTCTCGCACCATTCGGTGACCACTTCAAATTCCTTGGTGTTTTCGTCCCACCGCCCGATGGCCAGTTCCACAAGGCAACAACCCAGGAAGAACTTGCGTCGCGCGAGGCTTACCACTTCGAGATCGAGCATTTTGCAGAGTTGCCGAGTGTATGGACCTCCGCTCGCGGCTGTGTCGCCAAATCCATGGTGCAGTATTAGTTTCGCGGAGCGAGAGCTGCGGGCCAATGATGCGGCGCTTACTCGCTGTATGTATCGCTCGAGGAGACGGCGATCGAATGGCGCGAGGAAGACAACGAAAAGAAGCAAGATCAGCAGTACGCCGAACGTTCCGGATGATGCCCCCGGCAACAGCCCAAAGCACACCAGCAGCGTTTTGGCCGAAATCACGGATTGGGCGACGCTGGCCATCATGACTAAATACACCGAGGAGAGTATAGCGCCGCGCCCTCACGATGATAACCGGCGTTAGCGAGCGCAACTTTGCCGCGTGGAACTCCCGATGAATGGGCAATTGGAAGGTTGGGGCGAATGTGCGGTCCGCCGCCAAATCACGAGTTTGGCAACGGAAGCTTTGGAGTAATTCCCGACGTGTGCGATGATCCGCGCACCGGATAGCACTTTGAACGTCAATGCCAAAGCGTGGGTCAGCCTGTTTGTTATGACCATCGTAATTGGGGTGCTGTTGTTCGTTCCGGCGGGGACGATCCATTATTGGCAAGCTTGGGCGTACCTGGGCATCTACTTCATCGCCTCGTTTTTGATTACGTTCTACCTGACCAAACGTGACCCGGCGCTCCTCCAGCGCCGCATGAGAGGCGGTCCGACCGCCGAGAAAAGAAAATCCCAACGAACGGCTATGCTCCTGGCAACCACGGGATTCATAGCGGCGATGGTGGTGCCGGCGCTCGATCACCGGTTTCGATGGTCGCGTGTGCCAAACTTTGCCGTCATCCTGGGCGATGTCTTGACCGCGCTGTGGTTCTTCGCGGCGTTCCTGGTCTTCCGTGAGAACAGCTTCAGTGCCGCGACCGTGCAGGTTGCCGAGGGCCAGACGGTGATTTCCACGGGGCCGTATGCGATTGTGCGCCATCCTATGTATGCGGGAGGCCTGATCTCGTTCATCGGGACGCCCCTGGCTCTCGGCTCGTGGTGGGGAATGTTGGCGCTGCTTGTGGTGCTGCCCGCGCTAATTTGGCGACTCGTCGATGAGGAAAGACTTCTGCAAAGCAACCTGCCAGGCTACACCGAGTATTCCCGTCGCGTGCGCTACAGGCTGATACCGGGAGTGTTCTGATGGTTGGCTAGCCCGAGCAGCCGAACCGCCAGGCAATTCTTAGTGCTGCGCCGCTCCAGGCGCCGCCAATTCGCTCCGCTAATGCGCTGGTGGGGTCGAGAAATTCACGGCTGGAAAACCGCGTGGCGTGGTCGCAACATTTGCCGACGCTGCGGGTGCCGTAAGTGTCCCTCCATGCTATTGTTTTCCTGAACGAGGCCCGGGTGGCGGAATGGCATACGCGGGGGACTTAAAATCAAACAAACAGCGACTCAGCTTTCTGCTAAACAAAAGTTTCTAAATAACATGGTAGAAAATACGCCGCCTGTGATAGACTTACACAAGTGTTGCACAGTTTGGCCGCTTTGGCGGCCGAACCCGTATGCCAGAGAAGCACACAATCCTCGGCGGCAAGGTCCACGTTTACCAACGCGCGAATAGCACTCATTGGCAGTGCGCCACCTACCTCGCGGGCAAGAACCGGCGCGTTTCCACTAAAGAAGAGAGCCTGGCAAAGGCCAAGGACTTCGCGGAGGACTGGTATCTGCAGTTGCGCGGCAAGGCGCGCGCCGGCGAGCTCGTCTTCGAAAAAACCTTCCGCGACGCCGCCGAACAATTCGAGCGGGAATATCAGATCATCACCGAGGGGCAACGAAGCCCCATATACGTGAAGGGCCACAGCACGCGCCTCCGCCTGCACCTTGTGCCCTTCTTCGGCAACATGGGGCTTTCGCAGATCACGCCCGGGCAGGTTCAGGAATACCGTATTCATCGCCACGAGGAAACGGTCGCGAAAAACGGAAAGCCGCCGGCGCGCAATACCATGCACCAGGAGATCGTGGTCCTGCGACAGACCCTCAAAACCGCCCTGCGCCACGGATGGCTCGACCGGCTTCCAGATCTCTCCGAGCCCTTCCGCGCCTCCGGGAAAATATCGCACCGCGGCTGGTTTTCGCCGGAAGAGTACAAGAAGCTCTACACGGCGACGCGCGCGCGGGCGACCAAGCCGAAGAATCCGCGCTTCAAATGGGAGTCGGAACAGCTTCATGACTACGTGCTGTTCATGGCCAACACGGGGCTGCGGCCGGACGAAGCGAACCGGCTCGAATATCGCGACGTGAAAATCGTCGAGGATGAGGCGATCAAACAAACGATCCTGGAGATCGAGGTGCGCGGCAAACGCGGCGTCGGCTATTGCAAGAGCATGAGCGGGGCTGTCCGGCCCTTCCAGAGGCTGACCGAGCGGAACAAGCCGCAACCCACCGACCGGGTGTTTCCAAAGTTTCAGCGCGAACTGTTCAACACGATCCTGGATGAAGAAGGCCTCAAGAAAGACCGCGAGGGACAACCCCGCACGGCCTACAGCCTCCGGCATACCTACATCTGCCTGCGCCTCATGGAGGGCGCCGACATCTATCAGATCGCGAAGAACTGCCGCACGAGCGTCGAGATGATCGAGAAATACTATGCCTCGCATCTCAAGAACACGCTCGATGCCGCCGCCATCAACATCATGAAGAAGAAGGCGAAGAAGAACGAGCATTTGCTGGAAGAAGAAGGTTAAAATCGACAGTGGGAACGTTCCTGGCCGGCGGTCTTTGCCGCGCCAGGAATTAACCAGCCACGCGGGCGTGGCGGAATCGGCAGACGCAACGGACTTAAGCGAAAAACTTGAGTGCTTGTCGGGAAACCGGCGATGCAGAACTGCTCAAATTCGGGGAATCCTGTAATATGGCGATCCCGAGCCAAGCCCTTCCGGGGAAATCCGGTTGGGAAGGTGTAGAGACTAGACGGGCAGCACCTAAAGCCCCGGCGATACATCCGGGACAAAGGTGAAGGGATAGTCCAGACCCCAAACCTTGCTGTAGAACGCAAGGGCGGCGAAAGCCGTAGACGGGTAAGAAAATCCGTTTTTCCGCAAGGAGAGTGAGGGTTCAAGTCCCTCCGCCCGCACCAGCTTTCCTTTTTGACCTGAGCTTCGAAGCCGACTGATTGCGGGTCACCATGATCCCGCGTCGGCGTAGGGGATGGCACCATCCCGCCCAGGGCAAATTCCTTTTAACTTCTGTACTGCCGGGAAAAAAGCGGGACACCTGTTCCCGCCCCGGCAGCCCAGGATGGAACCATCCTCAAAACTAATTGACAGAATCTCCAAGGTCTTAAAAGAACAGCGGCCGATTTTCCATGGCCGAACCTGAACGCCTCTTCCACTCCGCAGGAATCGCAATGCAGCCGGGTTACCAGCTCCTGAACTCCCAGATGCACGACACCGCGGATTGCGCGAATATAGAGCGCAGGCGACAATAGCCGCATTTCCAAGACCGTCGGGGAAGCTCGCGCATGATAGTCGTTTTAGCCGAGAAACCATCCGTCGCCAGAGACATCGCAGCAGAGCTGCAGGCGAACGCCAAACGCGACGGCTACTACGAGGGAAACGGTTACCGGGTGACGTGGGCCTTCGGTCATTTGGTCACCATCTCCGAACCCGAAGACATGAATCCGGCCTGGGACAAGCCCTGGAACCTCCAGCAGCTCCCCATGCTTCCTCACCAGTGGAAATACCGCATCGCTGACAAGGCCGAGACGCAATTCCGCATCATCAAAAAACTCTTTGCCGACGCGAGCAGCATCGTTTGCGCCACAGACGCCGGCAGAGAAGGCGAGCTCATCTTCCGGCTCATTTACCGGCTCGCCGGCATCGACAAGCCGGTTCAAAGGCTCTGGATCAGCTCGCTCACGGCCGAGGCGATCCGCGACGGGTTCCGCAACCTGCAACCGTCAAAAGCCTTCGACAACCTGGCCGACGCCGCCCTCGCGCGCGCTCACGCAGACTGGATTGTCGGCCTCAATTTCACACGCGCCTACACGACTATCAACAAGCAGCTTTGCACAATAGGCCGCGTTCAGACGCCAACGCTCGCAATGCTTGTCGAGAGACAAAACGCGATCGACGATTTCAAGCCGGTCGCCTTTTTCGAAATCGTCACCACCTTCGAGCCTGGCTTTAAGGCTACCTACATAACCCCAGGTTCGGAGCCGGAAACCCGCCTTCCGGACAGAGCGGCCGCGGAGGCAGTTCTCTCCGCAATCGCACCGGTCCCCCGCGGCACCGTCCGCTCCGTCGTCACCGAAGAGAAGAAATCGAAAGCGCCAGCCCTCTACGATCTCCTGACCCTCCAAAAAGAAGCCAACAAGCGTTACGGCTACACCGCCCAGGAAACGCTCGATCTGGCGCAAAGCCTTTACGAAGAATATAAAGTGCTCTCTTATCCCCGCACGGAATCGCGCTACCTCCCGACCGACATGCTCCCGGAACTCCCGAAGATCCTGGCGGCCTTGCCGCCGCAGTGGTCGGCTCACAGCCAGGCCGCGATCGCCGCCCTCGCCGGCGGCCTTCAGCTCTCCAAAAGCTACGTGGACAACACCAAGCTCACCGATCACCACGCCATCATACCCACCCACAAGCCGGCGCCCGCCGGTCTGCCGGAAAAGCAGCGCAACGTCTACCAGCTCGTCGCTGCCCGCTTTCTCGCTATCTTTCTGCCGCCTGAAATCCGCGCGGAAACCACCGCAATTCTCGCCCTTGCCGGCCACTCCTTCCGCGCGCGCGGCGTCGTCATCAAAGATGCCGGCTGGACTGTCCTTGAGCCGAAAGACACTGACGGCGAGAAAGACAAGGACGTCGTGGACGAAGGGCAGAAGCTTCCGCAGCTTAGCGAAGGCCAGCAAGTCGCCAAACGCGCCGCCGCGATCAGGGAAGGCAAAACGACCCCGCCGAAGCCCTATGACGACGCCAGTCTTCTCACCGCCATGAAGAACGCCGGCAATGAGATCGACGACGAGGATCTCGCCGCTTACATGAAACAAAGCGGCCTCGGCACCCCGGCCACGCGCGCCGCCATCATCGAACGCCTGCTGGCAACAGGCTATATCGAGCGAAAGAAAAAATCCCTCATCCCCACAACAAAAGGCATCGCCCTCATC